>Ga0210398_10000122_pt1 | contig 97584 bp, 81 predicted proteins | sample IncBWC4OmetaG_FD_161047 | JGI IMG/M metagenome (GOLD analysis project Ga0210398, IMG submission 161047) | Forest soil microbial communities from Barre Woods Harvard Forest LTER site, Petersham, Massachusetts, United States - Inc-BW-C-4-O | ecosystem: Environmental > Terrestrial > Soil >... | reverse complement strand
TGGATTCCGCAAAGCGCATCAAACCAGGACGCCAGCGGCAGAAAGAGCAGCGCAACGCCAGCCGCGAGGCCGCCTTGCACTTTCCAGTTCGTGCTGCCACGGACCAGCTCCCGCACGAGAAAGCCCGCGCCCAAAGCGTGCAACCCGGCTCCCGCCGCCATCTGCAGCAATGGATCCCACTGGCCATTGAGCACGAACAGCGAAAGATCGAGCAGATAGGTCAAGACGAGTCGGTGCCCATTGTACGCGTGAAATAAAGAGCCAAACCGCAGCGTGCCATCGCGCCAGGCGGGATAAAGCCATTTCCCTTCCACCAACCATTGGTCCTGAAAGGGAATATCCGTTCCCGCCCGCGCCACCAGCCACCACTGCGCGGCCAGCACCACCACTCCCGCTGCCACCGCCCACAGCCAAACCAACCGATGGTCCGGCCTGATTGGGGATTTTTTCGCTTCAAACATTTTAGTTAGGAATCCCAATCAACCAAATCGCAGGCCGGTGAAAGCCAGCCTGGCACCAGCCGGTGGGATTTCACCCAGACCGGGTGTCCCACGTGCGTCAGCAGGGAAACATCGCCTTCCTCGTCACCATAGGCCCAGCTGGCCGCCCAATCCACCTTTTGGCCCGCAAATAGATTTTCCACCGCGCGAAGTTTTTCCTCGCCCGCCAGTTCGACCCCGCCGATGACCCCTTCGCACCGTCCGTTGGAAAACGCCACGCCGGTCGCACGCCAGAGTGCGATGGCCTGTGCTTCCACCAGCGGTGCCACCAAAAAATCAAACGCCCCCGTCACCAGCACAATTTCACAACCGCCGGCCCGCCGGGTTGCGATCTCCTGCAAGCCCGCCGGCCGCAAACGCGGGGCCAGCAACTCGGCATATAACCGGCGCCCCAGCGCGGACACTTCAGCCCCCGTTAAACCACGCATGATTCCCAGCGTGCGGTTTTTCAGAAACCGCGCCGGCACCAGTCCCAACCACCGCAGCAGCAAGCAAAACAAAAGCCCCGGGGCCCGGCCCGGCCGGGCGCGCAGCGCCCACCGAAAAAACAAATGGTAGGAATTGCCGCGCAACAGCGTGCCGTCGAAGTCGAAGATCGCGAGTTTCATGCGACAGGGGGACGCCGCACCGCCCACAAACGTTGGGCTTCTTCCCGTTCAACGCTGTCGGACGACCACGGCAGGCATCGGTTGTAGTCGAACAAAAAAAAGTCCACCACCGCCAGGGCCGCCGGCGTCGTTGCGCCCAGCACCGCCGTGCGCAACGACGCCGGTGGATCCTCGCAGCCCTGCAAAGCCTCGCGCACGGCTTTGATCGTGCGGCCCGTATCAGCCGCGTCGTCAACGAGCAAGACCGCGCGGTTCCGCCACGCTGCACCCGGCGGTAATATCACCTGACGGGGGGTGCAGCGGTGCACGCCGAACCATTCCTCGGCTCGTCGCAGCCCTTGGTTCAGCCAACGCGGCAGCACGGAGGCAAGCGGGGCCAACACCCGTTTGATTCCCCGGCCTGGACGGGCCGCTTCCACCGCGACGGCCTTCACCCCCAGTTCCCGGCATAATTCCCAGGTTAGCAAACGCGCCCCTGTCTCCACATAAACAATCACCTCGGGCTGAAACTTCGCCGCGCGCACACGGTCGGCCAGCTCGCGGGCCAGCGCCGGCAATTCCGCGAGCCTGACATCGCCAACGGCCTGTGGCCGTGCGCTGGGTTGAGTGGGCATGGTGACTGTCACGCACCCTGTCGCACTCCTTTGGCCATGTCAGCGCTGTTTTTTGTCGCTTGGCCAAACCAAAACCCGGCAGCGACACGCGCGACCGCCGGACAAGGCTCTCCAAGCATTGCGCCGGCAGCTCAAGCCTTGCTCGCGGCCCAAATCATGTGTTGCGTCGGCCAGCGGAGTTTTTCAACCGCCTGCTAAAACGCAATGTCCGCTCCCACGCCGATCATCAGCGTCATCATCGTCTGCAAAAACCCCGGCCCGCGCCTGCCAGCCGCACTTGCCAGCGTGTGGGCGCAGGATCAGGTGCAGGCTGAGCTCATCATCGTGGACGGAGGCTCGACCGACGGGTCGCGCGAGTGGCTCGAATCGCAACGCAGCCGGATCGCCACGCTTATTGCCGAGCCCGACCACGGCATCTACGACGCGATGAACAAAGGTGTGGCCGTCGCGCGGGGCGAATGGGTGCTTTTTCTCGGCGCGGATGACCGCCTCGCCGGCGACAGGGTCTTAAGCGAGGCGGTCAACTGGATGAAAAAAAATGAAGCCGACATCGCCGTCGGCGAGGCCATCTACGACGATGGGCGCATCTACAAACTTGGCCCGCGCGTGAACCCGCTCGCCCGGAATTTCGTCCACCACCAAGCCACCTTCTACCGCCGCACGCTTTTTGCCGAGCATGGCGACTTCGATCCTTCGCTCGCCATCATGGCTGATTATGAATTCAACCTGCGCCTCTGGAAAAACCAGGTGCCTTTTAAACCGATGCCGCTGCGCATCGCGGCCTGCGGTTCGGGCGGCCTGAGCGATGCCGGTGGCTGGCGCGGCTACGGCGAGGAGATTCGCCTGCGCCACCGCTATTTCCCTGCCTGGCAATGCTGGCTCTGGGATGCGCTCTCGGTCGTACGCTATGGGCGCAAAAAAATTATCCGCGGGCGCTTTCGGAAAATCCCACCCATACCGTATTAACCACTAATGCACACTAATGATCACTAATAAGGCGATCGAGCGCGTTGGGGGTCAACGCGCTCCACCCGCACTTGCTCAACATGGCACTTTGTTCGACTACAGTTTTGGTAGTGTATCAGTTTGGCGACGGGTGTCCTGCATCCAACCCTCAGCGTTGTCATCCAGAGCGAAGCGAAGGATCTCACCGAATCAAATCGTGAGATGTCAGACTGTCGGCCTTCGGCCTCGGTACCTCGCACGGCTCGGAATGACAAAATAAAGGACATGCCGCAAAGACATGCCAATGTGACCAATTAAATCGAAACCGCCCTAATCCGGACGCAGCCAGCGCCGCAGACCCGCGTGCGCGCGGCCCGACCAGCGGCCCAGTCCACCGCGGCCGGAAAGGAACTGGTCTCCCACGCGCAGCCAATCACTGCCGAAGATCAGCTGCTCCAGCAGCGCGTGCCAGGATTTCCAACCCAACCGTGCAGACTTTCGAGAGAAATCAAATCCGGGACAGTGCACGACAATTTCCGCCCGCGCCGCCGCCAGCGCGCGCCAATACGGCCCATAGATCGCGTTTCGCAATCGCCACGGCATCACGCCATACGGGATCTGGCCCGATTGCCACCACCAGTCGCCGCGCAGCGGACGGAACCGCGCAAAATGAAACAGCACCAACGGCGCCCCATCCACGCTCACTTCGCTGCCACCGGTAATTTTGCATTGATGTCCCATCCAATTCCATGGCGCGAAGTTCACGCCGGCATGATCAAGCCCAAGGAACGCCGCCCCCATGCGCGCGGGCCAATCGTCGAGATACCTTTGGTCGGCGTATTTACCGTCTTCAATCCGGTCGTAACACCACGCCAGGCAACGCGCACGCCAGTCATCAAGGCACGCCCGGCCGGCGGCATCGTTAAGAAATGAGAGGATTCCCACGTTGAAACGTCCGTGCCGCTCGTGGTGCTGCAACCAGGAAGGAAATCGATGCGCCGTCACCAGCACGCTCGCGCGCGCTGCATCCATCGCTGCAAAAATTGGCGACGACGAACTGAAGAAAAACAAATCCGCATCGAGATAAGTCACGCGGTCGATTTCCGGATGCGTTGCCAGCAGCCACCGCGGCCAGCACGGGGAAAGCGTGAAATAGTATTCGACCCGCGAACGATTCGCCTTGGCGGCGGCCAGGGCGGCATCGCCCGCCTCCATCGCCGCCAGCCGCACAATCTGCAGCCGCGGTTCGTTGAGCTCGCCCAGGGCGTCGGCCGTGAAATCGTCCAGGGCCAGCACCCACAGCGTGGCCTCGGCCTCATGGGCCGCCAGCGAACGCCAAAGCGCCAGCCCTTGGATGAGAAAACCCCGGTCGAAGTAGGTGCAGTAGTGGTTCACGTCGGCAACGATGCGGGCTTCCGGGCCAGCACGATGTTATCGAGATAAAAGTCGGGATTATTGGGCAACACCCGGCCCGCCAGGATGCCAGCCAGGCTGACCGGTGCCATCAACCCAAGTTGCGCAAAAAAGTTGAGCGCACGGCTGCGGGTCAGCGTGATTTTGTAAAGGTAATCGTTCGCCAATTGAAACAGGACGCGACTGTCCGCCACGCTCTTGCGGTGTTCGATTATTTCGAAGCCCGTGCGTTCAAGCAAGGCCCGCAGGCCAAAGGACGAATAGCGCGCGAAATCATAAGGTTGCTCGTGTTCGTCCCAGACAAATGGCACCGTGAGCAACAGGTGCCCCCCTGGGCGCAGCACGCGATGGATTTCGCCCAAAAAAACTTCGGGTGTGAAAACATGCTCGAGCACCTCCGAGCAAAGCACCCCGTCGAAGGCCGCATCGGCCAGGGGAAATTTTCCGCCATCGTAAAACAGGTCGGCGGTGCCGAGGGCGCGCGTGACGGGCGAATCCACGTCGAGCCCCACATAGCGCGCCGCCGGCACGAGTTCGCGGTAGGGCTTGCGACCGCAGCCCACGTCGAGAACCTCACCCGTCAGTGCGCCGGCCAGCGCACCCACTTCGCGCCGCAGCCCGCGCCGGGCAAAATAAAACGGATTCACCAGCCAGCCCAGCGGCCCGGGATTAAAAAACTGCCGCTGCCGCCACGTACCCAGCCCGCTCATGCGGATATCCTTTCCCGAGGCACCCGACCACCAACCATCTGGTGCAAGATGGACCTCATGCCCATCCCCCAGTCGATGTGACATCGGCAGGAAATACAACAAGGCTCGCGCGCGGCAGGTTCATTGATCAATTTCAAGCCCATCGTATCGACCTTGAGAAACCGCATCAAGCAAATCGCCGCCCCATCTGCCGGCCCCACTGGCAACGCGTTTTGGCTGGGCGCGGACCGCGCCATGCGGATGGGACTGAACTTTGTGGTCGGTATTCTCGTGGTGCGCCATTTGGGGCCGACCGGGACCGGTGTGCTGCAAAGCAGCCTGGCTTTGGCGGCATTATTTGCCCTCGGCGTGGAGCTGGGTCTCGATGGCGTGTTGCGGCGCGAAATCGTGCGAACGCCCGAGCGCACCGGCGCACTGCTGGGCACGGCGACCCTGCTGCGGCTGGCCGCACTCATCCCGGCGATTCTTTTGTTTGCCCTGGCCTATGAGCACCAAGGCGCCGGCACGCCAAGCCTGGGCTTTTGGGTGGGAATCACCCTGGCCTTGCCGCTGGCGCAGACCGCCGAGGTCTGGTTTCTCGCCACCGGCCGGGTGCGCACCAATGTGCTGGCCCAGGGAACCGCCTTCATCCTCGTCTCCGCATTGCGAGTGGCGTTCGTTCTGGCCGGCGCAGCGGTCACCGCCTTCGGTGCCGCCGCCGCCGCGGAAACGCTGTTGATCGGGCTGGCGCTTGGCGTCGCCTTCTGGCGTTGCACCGCCGCGCCACGCGCCTGGTCGTGGGATGCCGCCCTCGCCAGGGAAATGCTGCGTGACGCCGCGCCGTTACTGCTGACCAATCTCGCGGTTTTTATCTACCGCCGCTTCGATCTTTTGATCGTGGCCAGCCTGCTCGACACGCGGGCCGCGGGTTTTTATGCGGCGGCCGTGCGCATGTCCGAACTCGGCTATGTGGCGCCCATGCTTTTGCTCAATGCCTGGTTTCCTTTGATCACCCGCCTCCATGCTGAGGACCCCGCCGCCTATCGGGCTGCGCTGGCGGACTTTTATCGCAAAATTGTCTGGGCGGGGGCCGCATTTGCCTTGGTCGTGACTCTCTCCGCCCACTGGCTGGTGCGGATTTTGTTGGGAAAGGCTTTTGATGGTGCCGTCATCCCACTGGTAATTCATGCTTGGACCGCCGTGTTTATCGCCTATGGCATCGCCCGCAGCCAATGGTTGCTGTTGGAAGACCGCCTGTTTGACGGCCTGTGGCTGGCGTGCGCCGGTGCCATCGCCAACCTGCTGCTTAATTTTGCGCTAATCCCGGTGTTGGGCGTAAAAGGCGCAGCGCTGGCCGCCGTCGCGGCGCTGGCCTTGAACATGGGGGTGTTTTCGGCGCTGTCAAAACGGACCCGCCCCGGCTGGGTGTTGGGCTGGCGGGCGGTATTGGGCTTCGGCCCATCAAGCGAACCAGCCAAAACAGATCGCACTTAAAGCGAAGCTCCTTCATCCTCCCACCCTGCGCAATATGCTCGTTCGCTTCCGCCATGCCTTCGCCCGCGTCGTCGTTCGCCTCACCCAGCGAGCCACCGGGCTGACTCCCATCAACGATCACCAGGCTGACGATGTCTTTGTCGTGGGGTTTCCGAAGTCGGGCAATACCTGGGTTCAATATCTCCTGGCCGGCCTTCTCTGTGGCGTCGATACCACGCGCTGTTCCGATGCGCTGCTGCAGGAAATCGTGCCGGATGTGCATGAATACCCCGGTTACCGGCGCTACCGGCAACCCATGTTTTTCAAATCCCACCATTTGCCACGGCCCGGCTACCGGCGCGTCATCTATCTGCTGCGCGATGGCCGCGACGCCATGGTCTCATATTTTCATCATTACAATGCATTGTTTCCCGGGATGGATTTTGCCACGCTTGTGCGCACCGCCCCTGGCTTGCTGTCACGCTGGCACGAACACGTTGAAGCCTGGCTGGCCAACCCCCACGGGGCCGAATTGCTCGTCGTCAAATATGAAGATTTGATCCACGACCCGGTGGCTCAGCTCCGGCGCATTTGCACCTTTGCCGGCATCGAGACCGATGAGTCCCGGCTCGTTGACGCGAGCGAGGCGGCTTCATTCGCCAACATGAAACAGCGCGAGAAACGCCTCGGCTGGGACCACTCGACCTGGCCCAAGGACAAATCATTTGTCCGTCGCGGCACTGTGGGCAGCTATCGCGATGAGATGCCGCCCGAAGTCCTTGCGCTCTTCCAGGCCGAAGCCGGTGCGACCCTGCTAAAAACCGGCTATACCGGATTAACCACTGATGCACACTTATAGTCACTGATATATGGAGTTAGGTTTGAACTCATTTCCTTCCTGTTTCTTCTGGATCAGTGATCATCAGTGTGAATCAGTGGTTAAAATGCTCTAAACAAATGGCTGCGCCATTTGGCCGGCAGATCAAGGATTTTGTCGGGACGGATGGACGCTGGTGGCGCTCTCCTCCAATCTCCGCCGCTTGCATAATCTCGGGGTCGTGCTCAAAACGGCCTGAACGCTCCGAAAGGGGCCGTGTCGGAGTTGAAAAACAAAATGCCGACCACAATCCGGGACTTTTTGATCAGCGCCCGGGCAAAAACCCGAAAAAACATCCGCATCTGCCATTCAGTTCCAAAATGGCAGAGCCATTTTGGTTAAGCAGCGTGTTGTCAAAGTCCGACACGCTGCTAGTGGGATGCTTTGGCGCGCAGCGCCTGGCCTTTTTCCAAGGCGATGCGAGCGAGACGTTCCTCACCATTCAACGTACTCATCTGCGCGAGCATGAAAAGGAAGCTGGCCTGCTCTGCCTCCGTAATACGCTCGTTTGATGAAGCCATCGCCCGCAGGTAACACGCCAGCGCCTCATCCGTCTTGCCTTGCGCGACCAAAACTTGGGCCAGCTTATATCGCGCCGGATAATAGTCCGGCGCGACCTGGAGCGCAGCGCAAAGGTGGTCCGCCGCATCCTCCCATTCTAAACTCTGCATCTTCTGCAAAGCGATCCGGTCGTGCTCGTTGACCAGGCCAGGCACCGGGACCGTCAACCCCACCAGGCTGGCTTCCTCAGCGGCCGCGTGCGCGGCTCGATCGATGGCCGGCCTCTGCGTCCTCAGCTCACCCGAAGACGGAAACTCCCTTAATCCCTGGTCACGGGCTGCCCGTGCCTCATCAAAATGACCTTCAAATTCGAGCTGATTGGCCCACATATAATAAAGATGTTCTTTCTCGGCATCTGGCTGGGAAAGCTCGCGCAACGCGGTGGGGAAAAACACCCGTGAATCTTGCCAGCCGCCCAACCTTTGGCGGCTTAGAAAAAATAACCCACCCAAGATCGCAGCCGAAGTAAACCCGGCGGTTTTTCTCAGCCAAGGTTGGGCGCACGCCGCCAGCAGCACCGCCAGGGCAATCGTCCATGGCAGGGAGGCCAGATAACTGTAGCGATCGTCGAGAAAATAGGGCGAATCGAACGGCCCCGACATGGGTACCATCAGGAACAAATAGGCCGCCCCAATCGCCCAGAAGCCCGACCGCCGTGAGGCCTTGACCACAAAACACGCCCAAACGGCACCGGCCAAGGCCAGCAGACAAAGCCAAAAAATTCCATCGCGCCATACCGGGGTTATGAGTGAATTTGCCACCAGCCTGGGGCAGAACGGCCACCAGGGCTTCCATAAATTATAACCTTCGGCATAAATCAGGTGCTCCATTCGGACCGGGAAAGTCAAAGTCGCCAATGCAGTCGGCCGGCTCCACCGCAGCCCGGCATGAAGCGAGGCATAAAGCGCCATGCCGCCAAACAGGACCGAGACCAGGCCGAAAAATCCGAGTATCTTTAGCATGGCCGGCCTGAACCCCCGCCACCAGCCAGGGCTCCACCCGGGAAACCGGCGTTGCTGATCGGCTGCTTCCCAACACAACAGGGCGGCCGGATAGGCCAGGGCCACGGGATAGGTGGCAACTGACAACAAGTAAAATCCAGCCGAAGCCCATAATCGCAAACGTCCGGTCCGGGTTCCTTCTTTGCGGGTAATATACAAATAGAAAGACCCCAGCAAAAAGAACAGGGCCTGCACATACATATAGCCGGAAGCCCAGGCCACGACTTCAACTCTCAGCGGATGCCAGGCCCACCAGGCGCCGGCCAGTGCCGCCGAAACCACCGCCCATGATCCACCCGTCTGCCGGGGCCCCAACCGCTTGATGACTTCATGGCAAATGGCGATCACCAGCAAAATATTGACGCCATGAAGCAGCAGACAGGCCCAATGGTAGCCATGGGGATCCAAACCAAACAGCCCGTATAAAAGTGCGAACCCGGCCCACCCGGCTGGAATATAGCGACGCATGTAATGGATGTCGGTCAACATCCAATGCCCCGTGGTGCCGTCGAACCGCCCGAGATGCGGGTTTAAATAGATATTAATATCGTCATCGAATCGGATAAACTGGAAATGGCGCACGGGCCAGAAGGCCGCCATCGCCACGAGCCAGATCAGGCCTACCCAAAAACCATAGATTAAGCCCGGTCGGTTTCTCATCGGGGATTAGAGCATTTTCGGTTTAGTTGGCACTAATACTTCCAAGCAGGCGGAAGACCGGCTTAACCACTGATGTACACTTATAGCCACTGATAATATGAAGTTAGGTTCGAATCTGTTTTTTCCGGATCAGTGACCATCAGTGTGCATCAGTGGTTAAAATACTCTATCTTAAAGCTGTTTATCCTTCCCGCTTGGACCTGGGCTCCCCAGGCAACTTTCGGCCACTCACACCGGGGAATCTCCGTTCGGCTTCGCGACCAGCATCACGTTTATGCTCGCCCCCTCGGGAATTAATTTCCTCAGCCCCATGGCGGTGGACGGCAAAGGCCGGAGCCCGGGGATCGAATAAAAGACATAGCCATGGTTCAAAAGCAATTCGATCAAATCGTCAAAATGCCGGGGCTCATCTTCGTAGCAACCGGGGGCCAACTCCATGAAAATACAGGGGCGCATCTCCTCCAATACTTTCGTGGCTCCTTGGAAAACCGACCATTCATTGCCATCAACGTCGATCTTGATCCAATCTATCCGGGTAAGTTTCTCCTCCCCGACCAGCTCGTCGAGCGCCAGCACGCGCGCTCCACCGACCGACTTCAATTCGCCCCGATGCGTGGGATGCAGTTCATGCCCCTCGTCCAGCGGCCAGCTTGAATGCAAAGCCACCGGCTTGGCCGACAGGGCCGAGGCGGCCAGCAAAACCTGTTGCGCGCTGACCCGGGACCTGATCCCCGGGTTCAGGTCGAGGTTGGCGCACAGTTTATGATAGGCGTAATCAGTCGCCTCAACTGCCACGACGCGCCCATTTGGACCGACGGCCCGGGCAAAATGCATCGTATGCGCGCCAATATTCGCGCCGATATCCAAAACCGTCTGCCCGGCCGTTATTCTCTTCCCATAAAATTTGATCAAGGACGGCTCAAAGGCCCCGAGCAGATAAATGGAGAAATCGATCCCCTCCTGCAAGTCGAGCGACCACTGCAGGCCGCTCCTCGAAAAATGGCCCGAGGACGGACGCTGGCAGATTTTCCGGGCGGTCACGACGGCCCGCGACATCCACTTTCCCATGGTGATTTTCGATTTTGTCGTGAATATCATATTTAAGGGAATTTGTTCAGCAAATATGTATCATAATCCTGATCATTGAGAAAATGGGTCTTTTTTTCAAGGCTCGCGGGCTTGGGAATATTGGTCAGGTCCACATCCACCACCCGGCTTATGCGACTGATCAGATCCGGGTGAAATCTTTCTTCAGCGATGGTTTCCAGCTTGAATCCATCCCCAAGTTGAGCGGGCCCTGTTTCCAGGAATTTTCCTGATTTATAATCAATGGAGAATCTTTGGATCACGAGAATTTCCCGATAAATGCCCTCGTCCAGGCAGGTCTTGAGCTGCCACCGGTAGTTCCTCGCCGTGCCAATGGGAATGGTCGGCATGTTATAAAGAATCGGCCCGATGACTGATCCGCTGATGATCAAGGTGGTCTCGTGATCCTTGTGCGCCAGGTATCGGAATAACCAGCTGTACTCGCGGCCGGTGATACTATGGTTTGTTTGATAAAGACGCGCGGAGGCCGGGGCGGCAAAAAAGACGATCCACGTTCCCGCAAAAAGCAGCACCCAATTCGGCAGGGGCCGGGATCCCACGAATTCGACCGTGGATCGCAGCAGCAAGAGCAGCAGCAAAAGCTGCAGCGGAAGCGAAAATCGGGAGACCATGGGATCATCCCAGTGACCCCAAAAAACGCACAACACCAGGACCGTGCTGATGCCCGTCACAATAAAAATAAACAGCAGGACGATCTCCTCCTTGCGCTGTAAAAACCATTGCTTGGTCTTCTTTACGGCTAAAAACAAAAAGAAGCCCGTGCCAAAAAGGCCACCCACCGACAATAAGACTGAGTTGGTGCTGTCCAGGCTGGGATTGAACAAATAGTAGATGGCGACTTCGGTGTTATCCAATAAATAGCTAAACGACAAAAACGGCTGGCCCGGCTTGGTTTGAAAGAAGGCGGCATTCGTCGAGAAAACTTGATTCACTAATAGTGGCACCAGCAGCATGACGGGGGAAATTGCCGCCATCCAGGTCAGGGTGATTCGCCTCTCCTGGCACCATTTGCAGAGGACGACCGCTGGCACGATTAGAACATATAAAATCGACTCATATCTGATCTGGGCCAGCAGGACTGCGGTTAAGATAAAAAGGTTCAGGCCTTCGGCCCCGGCGGATCGATAATAACGGCTTCCAGAAAAATATAACAATAAAATCATGACCAGGTTCGCCAGCTCATAGCCGCCGTCGGTGGCATTTTGGGCGATCAATGGCAGCCCGGCTAGGACCAACACCCCCAGGCACCCAAGGCCCGTTCCGCCCAAGGCAAACCCGAAGGCATACACCAGCAGCAATAAGATGACGGCCAGGCCGGCATTGAGATAAAATACATTTTCCGGCCGGTATCCGGTAACGTCATGCACCAATGAAATAAGAAACGGAAAGAAGAACGGCCGTTTGTCCACCCCGGACTCCATCACAATAAGGCGGCCATCAAAATAGTGGGCCCGACAGGGGTAGGTTGCCTCTCGATCAAAGTGCATATTGCGGGCCACGCCGGAAATGACGAATTCATCAAAGAGTATCTTGAACTGGCGCGGTTCATGGACTTGCAAATAGACTCCGGCCAGAAGAATGCAGAGCAGGCCGGCGCGATGCGTTTTGCAGAGTTTCAAAAACTCCTCCCTGGGCGGCAGCTGCTTGGCCAACAAGGCGACAAAACCAACGAAGGTCATGGCCACCGCCCAATAGCCATATTTTACGATCAGATCCCTTCCCGTGAGGGGATGGATAATAAAAAACCTTGCCGCAAGCACCAGCGCCGCAACGAATATGGCTACAATTAATTTTAAGATATTCTTATTCAATGGCCTGTTTTATGCCCATGATGGATTTGTAATGCCAAACACGGTTCGAGCCTGGAACCTGCTGTTCTTCTGCTCACCGCAAAATCCCGAACCTGCGTATCGGCCATCCAGGTCAAGACATGGGATCGGATACACAGGGAGATCGTCTCTTTTTTTAAGGAGGTTACGCAAGCAAACGATAACTCATAGGATAACGTTAGTCAGGAAAGGCCTGATTGATCCGGACGGCCAGCTTTTTCCCCTTGCCCTGCGGCCCTTCGCAAAGAAAGGCGGCGCTCAGTTTGCACACGCTTTTCCCTGCTCCTGTGCCACAGCTCTTTCCGCTCAGCAGCGAGACGGGAGAACGCATTTCAAAGTATCGTGCCGCGGCGGCCTTTCAGGGTGTCCCGCAAATTCAAACTCATTTAAGCCCATGAATAGCCCGCTGTGACGGCCAGCTGCGAAGGATTGTCCAGCTCTCTCGTGCGATCCTGCCCTGCGCAGGCTTGGGTTAGACCAATTTTGATAAAAAAAGAAGCCGTTTCCCGAAGAAAACGGCTTCGAGCAAGAGCCAAAACGGTTACATATTGAACGTTACGACCGTGCCATCAGACTGGGAGGTCGATAGCTCGCTGGTCGCACCGGTAATGACAAACCCGCTGTAGGTTTCTCCGTTTACCTGGGCGATCGGCCGCACGTAGTTAAATGAGTTCGTGCCTTCCAGTTGGCTTTCCGCCACCTGCGAGGCGCCTTGTTCCAGCATGTACTGCTGGGCTCCGGAAGAGACTTGGCGCAGATTGTTGACCACCGCCTTGTAACGCGACGTGAAACGTACTTTGTTGAAGGCGGGAATGGCCATGGCGGCAAGGAGGCCGATGATGACCACGACGATCATAATTTCCACGAGGGTGAAGCCCTTCGCGGGATATTTGTGATTTTTATTCATGATAGCTGAATTTTTGATGATGATGTATTATGTTATTTATATGAAGCCCACGAAAGCGGGCGACCTTACCCCGGATCAAATCCTATCTTAGTTGTAAGACAAGCATAAATTTTTACTTAATTTGCCAGCCAGATAAAGAATAAATCTAGGTATAAACACCTGTATTCTCCTTGGAAAAACCCCTTGATACTTATGCAAGCATTTATCTGTTATAGTTAAATGCATCTGCAAGGTGAATGCAATTCAAGAATTTTACCCAAATACGCCCATTGTTTTTTATTTAAAAAAAACGTAAACAAATTACGTGCTTCCGGCTATTCTACCCTTTAAACGGCTTAATTCTACGTGATGTGAGCCTTATTGGCCCATACAACCGTGATATTGTCAGGTGCGGCGAAGGCTATTGAACCCACCGATAGGCCTCGCAGGAAATATCGACATTAGTAGCGACCCACTGACCTCTATCGCTTCGCTTTAACCTTTTTGGCGGCTTTTCTTTTGGGTTGGGAGGCGGCGAGTAGTTTTGACGGCGGCACTTCGTCGGCGTCCTTCCACAGGTTTTCCAACGCGAAGCGCGCGCGCGTTTCGCGCGTGAAGATATGCACCATCACGTCAAAGGCATCCACCACCGTCCAACCACTTTCCTGGGCCGACTCGACCCCGAGAATATGCACCTGCGCCCCATCGAGCGCCTTCTCCAGTTCGATCCGCAACGCGCGGATATGTGTTTCGGACGTGGCGGTCGCCAGCACCAGGCAGTCGGTGATCGATGATTGGGCGCTCACGTCCAGCACGCGCAAATCCTCCGCTTTTTTTTCATCAAGGGCGCGGCAGCAAAGCTGCGCCAGTTTGATCGCGGCGGTCGGTTTGGCGGATTTTTTCATAAGCAGGCTGTTAGGACTGCCGATAGAGGCCGTATTCCTTGATATAGACAACTGTCTTGTGCGGCACGAAATAATCGAGCGGCAACCCCCGCCCCACCCGTTCGCGCAGCTCGGTCGAGCTGACCTCGATCGCATGCCCCGCGCAGCGGTGCAGCCGCAGGCCCGGAATGGCCGGTCCGGCTTTCACGGACAGCCCCGGTCGCTCAAGGAAGACAAACTCGATCAACAGCGCGAGTTCGTGGATGTCCTTCCATAAATGCAGCTGCGGGACTTGGTCGCCGCCAATGATCCAGAACAGCCGGTCGTGCGGGAACTGCGCGCGAAAATGCCGCACGGAGTCGATCGTGTAGCTCACTCCCCCCTTGGTCAGCTCGTAGTCGGAAACCTCGAAGCGCCGGTCATCCCCGACCGCCGCGCGCAGCATCGCCAGCCGGTCCCCGGCTGAAGTCTGCGCATCGTGCGGCTTGAGCGGCGCCTGCGCCGCCGGCACGAAGAAAAGCCGGTCGAGCTGGTGATGCTCACAGGCATCTTGCGCGGCGCACAAATGGCCGAAGTGCACCGGGTCGAAACTGCCGCCAAAAAAACCTATTTTCACTCTCATTACGCTGGGCGGTGCCCTTAACGCCGGCAAGGTTCATTTCCGTGGCAAACGAAGCGCATTTTAAATGAAACCATAACTATATCGCCTGGGCCATCGCGAGGATGTCGCTTTCTCCGCTCGGACGCTTGGTAAGCGGTCAGCCGAATTTTTAGCCACGAAGGGTCACATAGAGCTCAAAGAAAGGTTGTTCTCTGTGTTCTTCTTGTCCGCCGAAGCCTTGGCGAAGGCGGATGTGATCCTTCGTGGCCAAACAAATCTGCGGGCGTGGCTTTGCCATGCGCCGCGCCTTGGGTGCAAAGCATGGTGCCCGGGGCCGGACTCGAACCGGCACGGCCTTACGGCCAGGGGATTTTAAGTCCCAAGCGTCTACCATTCCGCCACCCGGGCACACGCCTGCGGCCATCGTTGGCGGTCACAGGCCTGAGCGTCAACAGCCTGCTTGGAGCCATGGAGGCTCGGCCGTGCATTCCCCTTTTACTCCTCATCCAGCGACCGCCACAGGTACCAACTCGCCACCGACCGGTACGGCTGCCACCGCCGCGCGTGTTTCAAGATGGCCTCGGGCGTCGGATCCTTGCGTTTCTTGTAGAGTTTCTTGAAACCGGCCCGGATCGCAAAATCGCTCGTCGGCATCACATCCGGTCGGCCCAGATAAAAAATGAGCAGCATGTGCACCGTCCACGGACCGATGCCGCGCACCGTGGTCAGCCGCGCGACCAGTTCATCGTCGCCCAGCTTGCGCGCTTCTTTCAGTGTGGGCACGGTATCCTCAATGCACTTGGCCGCAAGGTCGCGCACCGCCAGCAGCTTGTTGGCGGAAAGGCCGGCCCCGCGCAACGCGGCGTCGGAAACGCGGGCCAACGCCTCCGGCTTCGCCCCGCCATGCCGGGCCAGCTCGACCAGCACGCGCCCGAGAATCGTCGACGCCGCCTTGGCATGCAGTTGCTGGTAAACAATCGAGCGGAGCATCGCCTCGAACAGGCTGTGGGCCGACTTCAGTTCCAAGGCCAGCGGGCCGACCCGATCGATCAACGCCCCCAGCACCGCATCGCTGGCGCGCAGGTGCGCAACCGCCTCCACGGGATCGAAATTAAACTTGGGCTTCATGCGCATAACAGGCTAGAGCGATTTAAAAATGTCGTAGCTGAATTCAGGTAGGGCTCGTTGCCCTCAACGGGCCGAAGCCAGCGGGCGGCGACAAGTGCGAAGCCTTGTCGGCTGAGGGCAGCCGCTCCTACCTCAAATTCCAAAAAATAAGGGTGTAGCTCATGCACAGTTCAAACATCTTTGTTTACCCTCATAGATGATCGATGCGAGGACAAGCGCGCCGTGACCCGCGCCCTACACCGCCCGCGGCAGCAGGAAGAGCAGCACGGCCAGGAAATGACAGGTGCTGCCGCCGAGCACAAAGGTATGCCACACGGCGTGATGGTAGCGCAGCCGGTGCCACCGATAAAAGATCACGCCCACCGTGTAGGAAAGTCCACCCGCCAACAGCAACCAGAGCCCGCCCGCCGGGACGTTCGCCACCAGGGGATTGATCGCGACGACAATCAGCCAGCCAAGGAAAAGATAGGCGAGGGTCGAGACCAGCCGGTAGCGTTCGCCGAAGAAAAGCTGAAATACCGCACCCGCCCCGCACAGTCCCCAAACGATGCCAAAGAGCGTCCAGCCCCAGGGACCGCGGAGATTCGTCAGCAGGAGCGGCGTGTAGGTGCCGGCAATCAGCAGGAAGATCGCGGCGTGATCCAGTTTTCGGAAAATCGCCTTCCCACGCACGCTGCGACGGGAGTGATAGAGCGTCGAGACGGTATAAAGCGTCAGCAGCGCGAGCCCGAACACCGTGAAACTGACCACATGCCACGCATCGCCGCGCAGGCTGGAAAATATGATCAACAACGTGAGGCCCACGACACTCATCACGAGGCCGATCCCATGCGTCACCCAGTTCGCGATCTCTTCGCCTCGCGTGTAAACGGACACGGCCGGCGCCCTCGACGCCGCTTCGGCTTCCGGCAGGCGCTCCGCCGACGCAGACGCGCGGCGGCGCTGGACAACGCGATCGGCCCAGGCATCGAGCCATCGGATCAACCTGCGCGGTTGCGGACTGCGAAATTTGTCCGGCGTCCATTCTTCTCCGTCCGCATAGATGGTCTGCGGGATCACACAGGTGCCAAAGGTCCAGTCGGCCAGTGGCAGCCCGAAGTAACCGGAGATCGATTCATTGCAATCGATCACGGCGTGATGGCGCAGGTGGAACGCATAGGCCGGGCGCCATAACCTGCCCCAGCGCGGATGCAGGATCAGCGGCTCCCATTTCTCGAACGGCCAGTGGTTGATCGCGTGAAGCACCTCGTAGAGCGAGAGCGACACCGCGACCGCCGTGAAGCCGGAGAGGAACCACGGGAATGACGGAAACAGCCATTGCAGCGACGCCAGCAGCGGCGAAAGCACGACCGCAAACACGGCCAGCGAATACCACGGAAAGAACGACGCTTCGCCCTGCTCGGGCTCGACGATCGGAAATTTGTTCTCAATGAACAAAATTCCGCGGCCATCGCGCGCCTGCTTCCGCGCAATGCGCGTGAGCGCGTGGTGCAACGTGTGCTGCCGGTAAAGCCGGCGGAGAAAGGGAATCGCCGGCATGTGCAGCACGTAGCGATGAAAGAAATATTCCACATAGCAATTGACCAGGCTGATGACGAAAAATGCCACGACGCCCTTCCAGATCGGCGCGAGCCATTGCTCCGTCCAGACGCCCGGCACGACAAACCGCAACGCGGCGAGCAAACCGGCGAGCGTGGCCAGGATGATAAAGGCAAAACGCGGAAGCGAGAACTCCTCGTGCTTCGCTTCGGATGTGGCGGAAGACTGGGCCATTAGCATCCTTCGAGTATACGCACGACCCCGGCGGAAGGCGAACTTTGTTTCACCCTAGAGCCCGTCGGGCTTCGCCCACGGGCTCTAAACAAATGGCTCCGCCATTTGGGTGACATATCAATAATTCAGTTCCAAAATGGCAGAGCCATTTTGATTTAGCAGCGTGTTGTCAAAGTCCGACACGCTGCTAGCCATGAGAATTGCCTCGCGGCGGGCGGGCGATTTGTGAGGCTTTTCAAAACGCCAATCTATTTCCTCGAATATTCCAAACCCCAGTACGGATGATGCCGGAAGTTCATATCCATGGACCCATGTTCCGCGGGTTGTCTTCATCGGGTCTTTTGTCGCGGCGGCAATTTATGTCGGCGCCTTTTTCTGGATATTTGGAGGCCTTGGGCACTGGCCCGGCAGCGCCAGTTATGTGCTGCTCGCCCAGAACCTTTTGCATGGCCACGGATATTCATTGGACGGAACGCATCCCACCGCCCTGCGACCGCCGCTCTATCCCTTGATGCTTGCGGCCACCATGGGCCTGACCGGAGACCATTGGTTCCTGGCCACCGTCCTCCTCGAGGCCGTGGGCGCGGCGATGTGCCTCGTGATGGTTTTTGGCCTGGCGCAGGCCATCTGGCCCCGGTCGCGGGCTCCGTGGCTGAGTTTTGGGCTGCTGGCCATTCACGGCCCGTTCATGTTTGAAATGCTGAGCCTGCGCGAAACCGTCTGGTTCACCCTCGCCCTGCTTGGGATTGCCTGGCTCCTCCTCAAACCGACCCGGCACGCAGCCGACTCGATCGCCCTCGGGGCGTTTCTCGCAATCCTTTATCTGCTTCGTCCCACCGGGCTCATGGTGTGTGGCGTCACCATCGCGTTGTTGGCATGGAAGGCCGTGCGTTTGGAGTCCGGCGCCGTCCGTGGGCTGGTGATTACCTTGGTCGCAAGCGCGGTCTTGATCGCACCATGGCAGGCGTTCACCTGGAAAAATTTCGGCGCGCCCGGCTTTTTCCCCATCAGTTCCAGTGGGTACAATCTCGCCAAGGGTGCCGATGCGCAACTCGCCACGGTGACCCCTTGGATCGATGCCGACACCCTTGATCCATGGGTCCGTAAATTAACCGAGACTATTCCAGGGAGCGAAGAGCGTGCGTCCGACAAGGTTTATAAGCAGATCGCCATCGGCCTGATCCGCCAGAGCCCCACCACCGTCATTTATCGGTCGATGGCCAGCGCGGTCGAGTTTCTCTCCCCGTTGCCCATCCCCCTCGGCACGGGCACGCTCAAACAAACCGACCATGGACTCATCATCGAAAGCTTTCGTCCGGATTGGAGGGAGATTGCGTTCACGCCGGTCGTGATCCTGTTGCTCGTGAGTGCGTGCGGCGGCCTCAAGTATTTCTTCTGTCGCCAGGAAGGCCCGTCGTTTTTTGGACTGTGGATGGCGCTCGTCTTTCTTTCGTTTCTCGCCGTCCACGCGCTGACCTTTACCAAGACGCGCTATCGCCTTCCCCTCGATGCCCTGCTGGCGATCCCGGCCGGAGCCTGGCTGGCCGGATTCAAACGCAAGGCGGGGACTGAGGGTGCCGATAAAAACACTCTGTCTTAAAACATACCCATCGTTCTCCGCTTGCGTCCACCCCGGCGAAATCTGCAGTCTTAGGTCGAAAATTCGTCCCCGCCCGGGTGGTGGAATTGGCAGACACGACGGTCTTAGAAGCCGTTGCCGAAAGGCATGCAGGTTCGAGTCCTGTCCTGGGCAATCCCTCTGGTGATTCTATTCGCCCCCACGTTTGGGAGAGAGCCTAATGGCTAAACACGGCCAAATGATAGCACATTTTTGGCCAACCAATTGTCCCTACGACAAAAGCTATGGCGAGATGCCTCGCCGTAGCCCTGAGCCGTTTCGACGGGCTCAAGGCCCCGAGCAAGTCGAGGGGCTTGTCGAAAGGGCGAAGGCGGGTTCAGCCCTTCAGCTTTTCAGTCCTTCCCCAAGCCAGTCTCCCATTCGCGCATAGGTTTCGATGTGTTGCGCGCTTTGTTCGACGAGGTCGCCGTAGAAGGCAATGCGCCCGGCTTGAAACAGCGTGATGACGCACGAGCCACCAAATTTGAACAACCCCTTCTCCTCGCCTTTCGCCACTTCGCGCCCCGGGACGTGAGTTTGCGTGACGCTGCCCACGTTCGTCGCGCCAACTTCAATCATCGCCACCGGGCCGAAAACCGGCGACTCGACCAGCGAGACATAGCGTTTGTTTTGGACGAGGTAGCGCACGTTGCGCCGCAACGCGACCGGGCTGACCGAGTAGAGCCAGCCGTTTATGAGCCGCGCCCGGTCGGGCAAACCCGCACACGGAAAATGAAACCGGTGGTAATCGACCGGCGCCAGCCGTGAGATGACCATGGCGCCGCCGGCAAAACTTTCCGCCAGCGCGGCGTCCCCGAGCAATTCGACCAGCGAAAACTTTTCGCCCTTCACATAAAACCCATCAGCGGCATCCACGTCGGGAAACACCAGGTGCCGCCCATCCGCCGGCAGCACAGCCACGTTGTCGCCGGACGCGATGGGCCGCTTTTCGGGCTTGAGCGCGCGGAAGAAAAATTCGTTGAACGAGCGGAACGCCATCGCTGATTTTGCAAACTCATCCACATCGAGATTATAGCGCACAATGAACGGCAGCACTTGCTGCGCGCTCGCCCGGCGGTTCATGCGCCAGCCGTAAAGGCGCGAGAAGATGGCCCGACGCACGAGCAGCCACAGGAAAAAACGCCCGACAGGATTTTCGTAGGTGAAGCGAAGCCACGGTTCACCGTAGATCTGCTCGGTCTCGATTGTCTGGCGGTGGCGGTCGTAGAATTGGATCGGCTGGACGGGCATGTCCCTCCAAGTCTCAGATCAAGTCGATTCGGTTTCGAGAAAATTTATTGATGACCGGATCGTTCTCATTCTCGTTTTCGTAATCGTTCTCTCGAATTCCTAGGATAACGAGAACGATTACGAGAATGAGAACGAAGCCACCAACCGTATATCGCGAATTTTAGCGGACGTTTAAGTTAGGATTTGCGCGCGGCAGCGCGCTCCCGCAGTGCTTCGTAGATCGGCACATCGCCGAAGCCTTCGGCCACGCCGTACGCCACCAGGCAGCTCACCAGCAAGGGCAGCATGAAATCGTATTTTCCCGTCAGCTCGATCATCAGCACGATGCCCGTGAGCGGCGCGCGCACGATGGCCGTCAGAAGCGCGCCCATGCCAAGCACGGCGAACACTTCCGGATACTCCGCCCACGCCGGCGCGAGGCCATGCGCCACGCGCCCCACCGCCAGGCCACCGAGCGCGCCGATGACCAGCAGCGGCGCAAAAATCCCGCCCGCCGCGCCCGAGCCATAGCTCAGCATCGTCAGGAAAAATCGCGCGGCCAAGAACAGCAGCAGGAATTTCACCGCGATTTCGCCCATTAGTGCGCGCTCGGCCAGCCCGGCGCCCGAACCCGCCATCCCCGGATAAAACCAGCCGGCCAGCCCGACACCGATTCCCGCCATGGCGCCGACCACAAACGGCGGCCAGGCTTTCAGCCGGTCAAACAGGTCGAGGCTCTTCAATAGGCAGCGGTTGAAGATCACTCCACCCAGTCCGCACAGCGCGCCCACCACCAGCGCCACCGGCAGCGCGTGCAAGGACGGCACCGGCAAGGCATGCAAGGAAAACACCGGCGTATCTCCCGTGAGCACGCGGCAAACGACATCGGACACGACCGAAGCGAGAAACGCCGCGACAAAAATTACCGGCGTGAAACTGCCATGCAATTCCTCCAGCACAAAAATCATGCCGGCCAGCGGCGCGTTGAAAGCCGCCGCGAGCCCGGCGCCCGCGCCCGCGCTGATCAGCGCCTTGCGCTCGCCCTCGCCCGATTTCACGCGCAGCCAGTCCGACACCATCAGGCCCGTCGCGCCGCCCATCTGGATTGTCGGCCCCTCGCGCCCGAGCGCGAGTCCGCCGCCGATGCTCGCCAGCCCCGCAAAAAACTTCACCGGCAGCAAACGCCGCCAGTTCATTGTGCTCTCGCCCAGCACGACCGACTTCAAATGAGGAATGCCGCTGCCCGCCGCTTCCGGTGCAAATCGCCGCACCAGCCACAGGCCGATTCCGCCGCCGACCGCACCGAGGCCCAGCGCAAACGCCAGGCCGCTCGCCGGTGACATCCGCTGCAAGCAGGCGATGCGATGCAGCTCGGACCATTGCAGCAACTCGCGAAAAGCGGAGGCCAGCAATCCCGCGACCAACCCGACCAGCAGCGCCTTCGGCAGGATATGACGGCGTTTGACTTCGGCGGTGCCCAAGCCGAAACCCGGCTGGGCGGGGAGAGACGTGTCAGCACTCATGCAGCGAGAAGTCTCATGCCAAGTTGCGAAGACGCAAAACAGAATTTAGTTTGTGATCCGATAAAAAGGTGGAGCGCGTTGACCTCAACGCGCTTTTGATCATTGGGACTATCGCGCCCGATTCGACAGAGGCTTTCAGCGCGTTGAGGTCAACGCGCTCCACCAATGCGGCCAATCTTCCTCCGCGAGACAGAGGCCTTTCACAACAGGATTTCTGCGAATATAGCTCCACTTTTCATTTGCTTCAGTATTATTGCGAATACGGTGGTCAAAATAATTTGCCTGCCATTGCACGCCCTGAAAGCGCGCTGTGCCACGCTTCCAGTCGCGAATTATCGTGGACATTCCCGGTTCTGATGGGAAGGCGAGCATGGCATGCACATGATCGGGCATGATCAGGAAGAGCTTGCACCACCAGTGACCAAGCTCGTGGTAACGTTGCGCTGCAACCAGCAGTTCGCGCGCAAGATTCGATTCGGCAAGTGGAGACGCTTGGGCCGACGCTGTCCGAATACGGATGTGAAACAATGCGCCATCTTTCACCCAAGAGGGCATCGCGTGATGCAGACGGCCTGGATATGCATTTAGATCGAGCACGGTGAGACCATCTTAGCATGAAATGCTTGGGTCCGTTGCGAACCAGCGACGATGGAAGCGTCTTGGGTCACAACCTTCGAACAAGCGCGTTGAGGTCAACGCGCTCCACCTCGGAACGTAAGTTTGTCTCAGGTGGAGCGGGTTGACCTCAACACGCTCTGGGCCCTCCGCAAATGGCAAATCCAAAAAGACTCAAATTACAGCCGGCGGCAAAAGTCGCACCGACTTTGAAGCTTCTGTTTTTTATATTCTTTGGCGTTTGGACACTGGCGTTTGTAATTTGCGCGCGCCAGCGCGCTCACTTCATCACCAGTTCGTCGTCCTTGACCGAGAACTTCACTTCGCGGCCTTCGGCCACTTCGCCACTGATCAGCGCGCGGGCCAGCTTCGTCTCGATGTGGCGCTGGAGAAAACGCTTGAGCGGCCGCGCGCCGAAGACCGGGTCGTAGCCTTTCTCCGCCGCCCACTCCTTCGCTTTCGCGTCGAGCACCACGGTCACGCGGCGGTCGGCCAGGCGTTTATTCAGGTCGGCCAGCAGCAGGTCCACAATGTTCGTGATTTCTTCGAGGGTGAGCGGCTTGAACAGGATCGTCTCATCGATGCGGTTGAGAAATTCCGGCCGGAACGCCTTGCGCAGGTCCGCCATCACGCTCTCGCGCACACTTTCGGGAATGACGTCGCCCGTCACGCCTTCAAGCAGGTGGCGCGAGCCGATGTTCGAGGTCATGATGATGATCGTGTTCTTGAAATCGACCGTGCGGCCCTGCGCATCGGTGATGCGACCGTCGTCGAGGACTTGCAGCAGGACGTTGAACACGTCCGGGTGCGCCTTCTCGATCTCGTCAAAAAGCACGACCGCGAAAGGCTTGCGGCGCACGGCCTCGGTGAGCTGGCCGCCCTCGTCGTAACCAACGTAGCCGGGCGGCGCGCCAATCAGCCGCGCCACGCTGTGCTTCTCCATGTATTCGGACATGTCGATGCGCACCATCGCAGCCTCGGTGTCGAAAAGCGTTTCGGCGAGGGTCTTCGCCAGCTCGGTTTTGCCCACGCCCGTCGGGCCCAGGAAGATAAAGCTGCCGACCGGGCGGCGCGGATCCTTGATCCCGCTGCGCGCGCGCAGGATCGCCTCGGTGACCAGCGTCACCGCCTCGTCCTGTCCGATCACCCGTTCGTGCAACACCTGCTCGAGGCGCAAAAGTTTTTCCTTCTCGCCCTCGACCAGGCGCGTGACGGGCACTCCCGTCCACTTCGCGACCACCTCGGCAATTTCCTCCTGCGAGACTTCTTCCTTGAACAGCGTCGTGGTGTTGCCGGCCTTCTCGAGTTTCTTCAACTCCGCCTCGAGCTGTGGAATTTTCCCGTGGCGTAGCTCGGCGACCTTGTTGAGGTCGTAGGCGCGCTCGGCTTTTTCCATGGCGAGGCGCGCGGCCTCGAGGTCCTCGCGGATTTTTCTCACGCGGCCAACCGAGGCCTTCTCCTTTTCCCAATGCAGCTTGATCGCCTTCGCCTTCTCGCGCGCCTCGGCGAGTTCTTTCCGCAGCACTTCCAAGCGGCGCTTGCTCGCATCGTCCTTTTCCTTTGCCAGCGCCGTCTCCTCGATCTCGAGCTGGAGCACGCGACGCGTGAGTTCGTCGAGTTCCTGCGGCATCGAATCCATCTCGGTGCGGATCATCGCGCACGCCTCGTCCACGAGGTCGATGGCCTTGTCGGGCAGGAAACGGTCGGAAATGTAGCGGTTGGAAAGGATGACCGCGCTGACCAGCGCGTTGTCCTGGATGCGCACGCCGTGATGCAGCTCGAAGCGTTCCTTCAAGCCGCGCAAAATGGAAATCGCATCCTCGACGCTGGGCTGGTCGACCAGCACCGGCTGGAAGCGGCGCTCGAGTGCGGCGTCCTTTTCGATGTGCTTGCGATATTCATCGAGCGTGGTCGCGCCGATGCAGTGCAATTCGCCGCGCGCAAGCATCGGCTTGAGCAGGTTGCCCGCGTCCATCGCGCCATCGGTCTTGCCCGCGCCGACAATGAGGTGGAGTTCATCGATGAAAAGAATAACCCGGCCGTCGCTGTCCTTGATTTCCTTGAGCACGGCTTTGAGGCGTTCTTCGAATTCGCCGCGGTATTTCGCACCGGCGACGAGCGCGCCCATGTCGAGGGAGAAAATGGTCTTGTCCTTCAAGCCCTCGGGCACGTCACCGCGCAGGATGCGCTGCGCGAGGCCCTCGACGATGGCGGTCTTGCCGACGCCGGGCTCGCCAATCAGCACCGGATTATTTTTTGTTTTACGCGAAAGGATGCGGATCGTGCGGCGGATCTCCTCGTCGCGGCCGATGACGGGATCCATTTTGCCCTTCCGTGCCTGCGCCACGAGATCGATGCCGTATTTCTCGAGCGCTTCGTAGGTCGCCTCGGGATTGTCCGTCGTCACGCGTTGCGAGCCGCGGATTTCCTTGAGCGTTTTTAAAACCTTGGCGCGATCGAGCCCGAAGCTTTTGAAAAGTTTTTTGAGCGCGTCGGGTTTGCCGACCTCGATCAGGCCGAGCAGCAGGTGCTCGACCGAGACATATTCGTCCTTGAGCGATTTCGCCTCGTCCTCGGCACGAGTGAGCACGTCGTTCACGGCCTGCGTCACATAGACTTTCGACGTATCGACGCTGCCCGTGACCTTCGGCAGCTTCTCAAGCTCGCGATCGACCGCGAGCTGCAGCGCGCTGACCGTCAGGCCCAGTTTTTCGACCAGCCCGGGCACGATGCCGTTTTCCTGCGTAAGCAACGCCGACAACAAATGCCACGTATCCACCTCGTTGTGATTGAGGCGACGCGCAAGGGCCTGCGCGTCGGTGACAGCCTGACGCGACATCTGGGTAAGCTTGGCAAAGTCCATGATATGCATTCTTGCACGCTCTGGGCCACATTCGCAACTGCCTTGCCTCCTTCGGAAGAGCGCCACCAGTCGCGCCGGCCTGTGTCATCAGCGGGCAAACTGACCCGCTACGGAGTCAGTTTGCGCCAACGCACCGACCCCTAATCCACGCGAAAAAGACGTTGCCCGATGAGCGGGACTGATTAGATTGCAAACATGACCAAGCTGGCGGAAATCCAAGAGGCCATCCTGCACCTGCCGCCTTATGAGCAGGCCGCATTGAGGCATTGGTTTTTGGAAGCGGAGGAAAGCCCTGAGCTGCTTGCGGCGATCGACGAAGCCGACCGTTCGCTGGCAGAAGAAGGCGGCGTGCCCATTGAGGAAGTGCGCAAAAATCTGCATCGATGGATTACAAAGTAATCCTCGCTAGGACAGCCTTGCGTGACTTGGGAGAGATTGCCCGCTACATCGCCCGGGATAAGCCGCGGGCCTTCGAATAAGCGCGTTGAGGTCAACGCTCTCCACCTCGGAACGTAAGCTTGCATCGGGTGGAGCGGGTTGACCTCAACACGCTCTGGGCACTCCGCCAATGTTTCAGTTATTTTTGAGCTTTTGAAAATGACGTCTGTGATTTGCGCGCTCGCGCCGTGCCCTCACTTCAGCACCAGCGCGTCATCCTTGATTGCCTCGCACTGAGCCCGCGCTTTGACTATCGGGAATCTCGTGATCGCCGAACTCACCCAACTCCTCGGCCCGCAAAATGTCCTGACCGAAAAAGAGGATCTCATCCCCTACTCTTTCGATGGCACGGCTACGTTGAAACAGCTTCCGCGCGTGGTCGTGTTCCCGCGCCACGGCCAGGACGTGAGCGCCGTGCTCAAGCTCGCCCGCGCCCACCGCGCGCCGGTCGTCACGCGCGGCAGCGGCACCGGGCTCAGCGGCGGCAGCGTGCCGGTCGAGGGCGCGATCGTGCTCTGCCTGGTGAAGATGGATAAAATCCTCGAGCTCGATCCCCGCAATTTCACCCTGCGCGCCGAGGCCGGCGTGGTGACACAGAAAATCTATGAGGCGGCTGACGCGGCCGGGCTGTTTTATCCGCCCGATCCCGGCTCGATGAAAGTTTCCACCATCGGCGGCAACGTCGCCGAGAACGCCGGCGGCCTGCGCGGCCTCAAATACGGCGTCACCCGCAACTACGTCATGGGCCTGGAGGTCGTGCTCGCCAACGGCGACATCTGCTGGCTCGGCAACAAGTGCGTGAAGGACGTCGCCGGCTACAACCTGCGCGACCTTTTCATTGGCAGCGAGGGCACACTCGGCGTCGTCACGCAGGTACTGTTGAAACTTTTGCCCAAGCCCGCCGCGCGACAGACGCTGCTCGCCACCTACGCAAAGATGGACGCCGCCGCCGAGACGGTCTCCGCCATCATCGCCGCAAAAATCATCCCGTGCACGCTGGAGTTTCTCGACCGCAAGACCATCCGCTGCGTCGAGGATTTCACCCATGTCGGCCTGCCGACCGACGCCGAGGCGCTGTTACTCATCGAGACCGACGGCCATCCCGCCGCCGTGGCGGATGAAGCCGCGCAAATTGAAAAACTCTGCCAGGCGCACGGCGCCACCTCGGTGAAACGCGCCGCGAACGCCGAGGAAGCGGCCAAGCTCGCCGCCGCTCGCCGCAGCGCCTTCAGCGCCCTCGCCCGCGTCAAACCCACGACGATCCTGGAAGATGCCACCGTGCCGCGCAGCGAACTCGCGAAGATGATCCGTTTCGTCGAACAAACCGCCGTAAAGCACAAACTCGACATCGCGACCTTCGGCCACTTCGGCGACGGCAACCTGCACCCGACCTTTCTCACCAACGAACGCGACACCGACGAAATGCACCGCGTCGAAACCGCCATGAAGGAAATTTTCGAATATGCCCTGTCGCTCGGCGGCACCATCACCGGGGAGCACGGCGTGGGCCTCGCGAAAAAGGCGTTTCTGAAACAACAACTCGGAGAGCAGTCCTACTCGTTGTTGCGGGCGATCAAGCACACGCTCGATCCGGACAATCTGCTCAATCCGGGGAAGATTTTGGATATCGACCCGAACATTCAACATCCAACGTTCAACATTCAACATTCAACATGACGCGGAGGATTTGCTGCTAAACCTGGGTCATGAAAATAGAATCAAATGCTTTGGCCGGGAAAAAATTCGATCTCGAAGATCGACTACTGGACTTTTCCGTACGGATTGTCCGAGTCACTGAACAAACACCAAAAACTAACGCGGGGCGACACGTCGCCGATCAAATTTTCCGCTCCGGTACTGCACCCTACGCAAATCATGCCGAGGCTCAAGCGGCCGAATCAAACAACGATTTTGTGCATAAACTGAAGATCTGCCATAAGGAGTTGCGAGAGACGTGGCGCTGGCTCCGTCTTATCCAACGCGTTCCGATGGTACCCAAACCCGAATTGCTGGATCCGCTGATCAAAGAAGCCGACGAATTAATCCGCATTTTTCGCCAAAGTATAATTACCTGCCGACGACGTAACGAGAAAGCCAGTCAGACTTGAATGTTGAATGTTCAATGTTGAATGTTGAATGTTCTGCCGAATCGAAGAGGCCACTAGCAGAGCTGGACTACTCGATTCTGCAGCAATGCATGCATTGCGGTCTCTGCCTTCCGTCGTGCCCGACCTATGTCGAAACCGGCCACGAACGAAATTCCCCGCGGGGGCGCATCGCCCTCATGCGCGCGGTCGCCGACGGCGAACTGGAAACGACGCGCGGTTTCGCCGACGAGATGAGCTACTGTCTCGGCTGCCTGGCCTGCACCACCGCCTGCCCGGCCGGCGTCGATTACACGACGTTGCTCGAAACCGCGCGGGCGCACGTCGAGCAAAGCGGCATCACCGCTTCGCCGAAGCGAAATTTCATCCGCTGGTTTGCGCTGCGCTTTCTTTTCACCCGTCCGCGCGCGCTGCGCGCCGCGGGACGGTTGCTGTGGCTTTATCAGGCCAGCGGACTGCAAACGCTCGTGCGCCGGTTGAAACTCACCGCCCTGCTGCCGAAAAGCCTGCGCGAACTCGAGCCGCAGACGCCGCGAATTGCCCGATATTTTTCTGATGCGCTCATCGCTGAAACGGAGCAGCCCAAACCTTTTAACGCAGAGGACGCAAAGGTTACGGTTAAAGATCGATCACGCTACCGTGTAGCCGTGCTTACGGGCTGCGTGCAGGACCTCGTGTTCTCCGACATCAACCGCGCCACGGTCGATGTACTGCTCGCCAACGGCTGCGAAGTCGTCACCCCACGTGCGCAGGCTTGCTGCGGCTCGCTGCACGCGCACAACGGCGATCTCGAAACGGCGCGGCAGCTTGCGCGCCACCAGCTCGATGCAATTAATCCCGCCAACTTCGATGCCATCATCACCAACGCGGCCGGCTGCGGCTCTCACCTCAAGCATTACGATCGCCTGCTGGCGGGCGAAGCAGCTTACGAAGAGCGGGCACATCAATGGTCGCGCAAGGTGAAAGATATTTCCGAGTTTCTCGTCGAGATCGGCTTTCGCCCTCCTTCGGAACATTCAACGTCCAACATTCAACACTCAACGTCCGAGGACAGACCAGACAACTCTGGCGTCCGGACTTCAATGTTGAATGTTGAACGTTCGATGTTGGACCTGTCCTCCGTAGCCTTGGCGAAGGAGGATGTTCGTGGTACGTCACGACGGTCGGTCGTGACGTACCACGAGGCCTGCCACCTCTGCCACGGACAGAAAATCTCCGCGCAGCCGCGGGAAATTTTGCGGGCGATTCCTGGCATGGAATTGCGCGAGTGCGCCGAGGCCACCTGGTGCTGCGGCAGCGCGGGCATCTACAATATCACCCAGCCGCAAACCGCGGCGTGGCTCCAGCAGCGCAAGCTCGGACACCTGCGCGCGACCGGCGCGAGCATCGTCGCCACGGCCAATCCCGGTTGCCACATCCAGCTTGAAAACGGATTCCGCCAGGCCGGAGAAAAGGTTGAGATTGTCCATCCGGTTGTCCTGCTCGCGCGGGCCTACGCTGCGGAAAAGCCGAAAAGCATCTGATTTTTAGCGCGAAGTTTTTTAGGTAGGGCGTGTTACTGACGCGCCGACAACCTCTAGATTGTCATCCAGAGCGAAGCGAAGGTTTTCACATGACGTGAGATTCCTCGCTCGGCTCGGAATGACAGCAGTGTAGGCCGTTGATCAGCAGCTACGTATGATATTTTTTCCTGCAATTAAAATTTAATCGATATTTTTTGATTAATATGCTTTTTTATGCATATAAACTATGGATGAAACACGACAAAATTTCTCCATATTGTAACAAAAATCGTAATTTTCCGGCAATAGATGCCATAAAATGGCCGCTAATTTGCGACTTTGTGGTCAAATGTCATCGTTCCAACTCTTTTAATTAAAATGCATAATTTAGCCTGTTATGGATTTTTCATTCAAAACTTCAGGTGAATTACAGGTTATCTTGGGCGAGCGGCTGCGGGCGCTCCGGCTGAGCCGCAATTTTTCCCAGCGCGAACTTGCCGACAAGGCCGGTGTCTCGTTGCGCGCTTTACACAACCTTGAAGCCGGCTCGGGTTCGACCCTCGAAACTTTCCTGCGGGTTTTGAAAGCATTGAATGCAGTCGACGCGATCGAAGCCTTGGTGCCTCAACCCAAGGTAAGTCCCCTCGCCCTGCTCAAAATGGGCGCCGTGCCCCGCCGGGTCAGACGCAAACACTGGCGTGAGAAACCGCTAATGGACGCTAATGAACGCTAATAACGAAACCCTTAGCCTCCCACCTTCTTGTCACAACAACTGCAGAGTGATTTTTTACCACGGATTACACTGATAGGCACGGATAACCACTCCCTATCTGTGATCATCCGTGTCATCCGTGGTTAAAGTTTTTTATTCGCGTTCATTCGCGGTTAACTTACATGAGCTCCACTAAGGTCATCGAAGTTCGCATCTGGAACACGCTGGTCGGGGCGGTCGCGCCCGACCCGGCGCTGGGCTGCCATGCTTTCGAATACGATGAAGATTGGCGCCGTTCGGGCGTGGAGCTGGCCCCACTCATGATGCCGACCACCTCCCCGGATCGGATCTTCGCCTTCCCCGCGCTGGGCTCGTCTTTCCATGGCTTGCCCGGACTTTTGGCCGATGCCCTGCCCGACGATTTCGGCAACGGGCTCATCGATGCATGGATGGCCCGGCATGGCGTGGACAAGTCGGCGGTCACGGCGCTCGACCGACTGGCGTACATGGGCAAACGCGGCCTCGGCGCGCTGGAATTTCGCCCCAGCAAAAGCGCCGCCAAGGAAAGCGCTCAGCCGCTGGAAATGAAATCGCTCGTGGAAACGGCGCGCAAGGTGATGCAGGGCGATTTCAGCAGTGACACGCACGCCCAGGCCGCGCTGGCCAACATCATCCGGGTCGGAACCTCCGCCGGCGGGGCGCGGGCCAAGGCCGTGATCGCGTGGAATCCGACCACACGCGAAATCCGCAGCGGACAATTCGACCTCACGGACGGATTTGAACACTGGCTCCTGAAATTTGACGGCGTGGGCAAGGACCACGAACTCGGGACCTCCGCCGATTATGGGCGCATCGAGTTTGCCTATCACCTCATGGCGACTGCGGCCGGGATCGTCATGTCCCCCTGCCGGCTGCTGGAGGAAAACGGACGCGCCCATTTCATGACCCGCCGTTTCGATCGCGACGCGAACGCCAAGCATCACATCCAGTCGCTTTGCGCGATGTCGCACCTCGACTACCGGCAACGGGCGACCCACGCCTACGAACAATACTTCCTCGCCATCAGCCAGCTTCAGCTCGGCGACGACGCGCTGGCGCAGGCCTTTCGCCGGATGGCATTCAACGTCATGGCGCGCAACTGCGACGATCACACCAAGAACATTGGCTTCCGCCTCAAGCAAGGCGGCCGGTGGGAACTGGCCCCCGCCTACGATGTGACGCACGCGCACAATCCTCAGGGCGAGTGGACCAGCCAGCACCTCATGAGCGTGAACGGAAAGTTCGATGACATCGGCCGGTCGGATTTGCTCACGATCGCGGATCGATTCAGCGTCGTCCGCCCCGCGACCTTGCTCGATGAAGTGAAAGCGTCCGTGGAAAAATGGACGACCTTTGCCCGCGAAGCCGGCGTCGGCCAACCCGAAACCCACCGCGTGGCGAAGGATTTTCGATTGGTGTGACTTTAACCACTAATGAACACTAATTGGCACTAATGGCCGGGCTTGTCCCCGCGTGGATCATGCCTAACATTCGACAAGAACATCATGGCCACAGAAAACGTCTCATCCGTAAAAAGTGAAGACCCGGAGATGCTAGCGGCAATTCACGAGGCTAGAGCCTCGATGAGGAAGTTTCTTGATGCCTTCCTTGCGCCACAACCAAAGCAGCGCGCCTTTCTCGTAAAGGTTGCCTTTGTGAAGGACGGCGATGTGGAGCATCTCTGGCTTGCGGATCTTATTTTGGGTGGCGCGAAACCAAGCGGAGTTATCGCGAATCCACCTCTCCGGAAGGATCTAAAATTTAAGCAGCGGGTTGAGATCGATTTCACCTATCTCAGCGATTGGATGTACGTCGACGATGGGAAACTTGTTGGCGGATTCACGACTCGCCTCCTCCGAGGGCGAATGACCTCGGAAGAAAGAACAAAGGCAGACGCGGAATCACCCTTTCGCATCGAGTAGGCCAAAAGAAAAGCCGGGGCAGCCGCCAAACCAAACGCGGGCAGTCCGGGGTTGGATTTTCTCTCTATGTACTCCGCGCTACAATCCACTTCGGCGTTGGATGTTCGATGTTGGGCGTTCGACGTTCAGCCTTCGCTTCCAAAGCGAAGGCTGTAATGCCCGGAGTGGGGGTCGAACCCACACTCCTTTAGAGGGAACTGGATTTTGAGTCCAGCGCGTCTGCCAATTCCGCCATCCGGGCCAAGAGCGGAGCAACTTAGGCCGAGCCGATAAGTTGTAAACGCTTTTTGTAAGCTCTTTAGTCTGTCATTCTGAACGAAGTGAAGAATCCAATTGGATACCGCTGACAGAGTCTTACTGGATTCTTCGCTACGCTCAGAATGACAAGCCCATGAGCTGGAGCAGCTAGATTCGACACTCATCGCTTTTTTTGAGATTTGGCCTTTTGGGTTTTGGACTTTCCGTTCCTCTTCTTGTTACTTGATACCTGTTACTTGTCACTTCTCCTATTCAGCCTTTCAGTTTTCAGTCCTTCAGCTTTTGTTTTCCAAATGCCCGACTTCCGCGCTTTCTGCCAGCCTGCCAGCCGCGAGCCGACCGAGCTCACGCTTTCGCCCGACGAATCCCACCATCTCGTCGCCGTGAACCGCGCGCAGCCTGGCAACACCGTCGTGGCCTTCGACGGCCACGGCACGGAATGGATTTGCGAGCTCCTTGCGGCCGACAAGCGCGCGGCGCGGCTCAAGGTGCGGTTCTTGCAAAAGGCGAAACCGCTCCCCTACGCCATCACGCTGGGCCAGGCGCTGCCCAAGGGCGGATTCATGGACGCCATCGTGCGCAAAGCCACCGAGCTCGGCGCCGCGCGCATCATCCCGCTCGAAAGCGAGCGCACGCAGGTGCACCTCGACGGCGAGCGCTCCGACAAAAAAATCGAGAAATGGCAGGTTGCCGCGCTCGAGGCGGCCAAGCAGTGCGGCAACCCCTGGCTGCCGGAAATCCTCGCGGTGCAAAACGCGACGGCGTTCATGGAAGCGTCACGCGGTTATGACTTGAAGCTCATCGCCAGCCTTCAACCCGGCGCGAAACCGCTGAAAAACGTGCTCACGGCGTTCTCCGCGGCCAACGGCCGCGCACCGAAAAATGTCCTCTGGCTCGTTGGCCCCGAAGGCGACTTCACGCCGGCGGAGATGAGCGTGAGCAAGTCAGCCGGCTTCGAACCCATCACCCTCGGCCCGCTCGTCCTGCGCTGCGAAACCGCGGCGATTTATGCGCTCAGTGTATTGAGCTACGAGCTGCAGAGTAGTTGAAAGCTGAGAGTTGAAAGTTGAAAGACCGGACAGTTTGTCATTCTGAGCGAAGCGAAGAATCTAGTGAGGCTCTGTTAGCGATATCAAATTGGATTCTTCGCTTCGCTCAGAATGACAGAAAGGAAAAGGGTAAATTTGAAGCCGTACCTTGGTCTTTCAACTTTCACCTCTCAACTTTCAACGGCGCGCCCGGCGGTCGCGCCCTACCCGCTCACCACACCAACAATCCGCCGGCGAAGGTCAGGCCGGCGCCGACGCTGCAGAAAATAATTTTATCGCCGGCACGGAAGATGCCCTCCTCCGCCGCCCAGCCGAGCGCCATCGAGACCGAGGCCGCGCTGGTGTTGCCGTATTTGGCGATGGTGACCACGAATTTTTCGTAGGGGATGCCGACGCGTTTGCTCACCGCGAGGAGGATGCGTTCGTTGGCCTGGTGCGGCACGATCCACGCAATGTCCTCGGGCTTGAGCTTGTGGCGCACCAGCGTCGCCTCGATCAGGTCGCCGAAGCCGATGACCGCATTGCGGAAAACCGCGGCGCCGTTCATCTGGATGTAAAATTCGTCGCGATCGTGGCCGGCGGGATGCGGGAAAGGCAGGGTTGCACCACCGCCGGGACGCTGGATGGCGGTGAATTGCGTGGCATCACCCGAAAGGCCCATGCGGCCGAGGCGATGGCCGCCCGGCGCATCGGTGAGGATGGCCGCGCCTGCGCCGTCGCCAAAGAGAAACGCCGTGGCGTGATCCTTCGGGTTGGTGATGCGCGAGAGCAGCTCGGCCGTGACAACGATAAGGTTTTTCGCCGTGCCGCCGCGGATGAAGGTGCGGCCGACCTCAAGCGCGTAGAGCCAGCCGGCACAGGCAGCGTTGAGATCAAAAGCCAGGGCCCGCGGAATGCCGAGCTGCTGCGCGAGCGCGCTGGCCATCGACGGCACCGGCTGGTCGGGTATCAGCGTGGCCATGATGACGCCATCGATGCGGCTCACATCCATGCCCGCCTGCGCGAGCGCATGCTGCACGGCGGTGACGGCGAAACTCGTGGCGGTCTCGCCCTCGGCGGCGCAGCGGCGCTCGCGGATGCCGGTAAGCTTGATGATTTCCGCCTCGGTCTTGTCGGGAAATTCTTTCAACAGTTCGCTGTTGGGCATCACGGCCTTCGGCACGGCATAGCCGACACCCGCGATGCAAACGGTTTCGACCGCGCGCGGATCCCAGCCGGTTGTCGCGCTGGCAGATTGCGGGGCGACCGCGGCTTTTTGCGCATGCGCGCCGTTTTGATGTTCTTTGAGATAACGCGTGATGTCGTCGCCCGAAATGACACCGCCCGGGCCCGTGCCAGCGAGGTCGATGATCGTCGCGGGGGCAAAGCCGGCTTCCTCGGCCAGCTTGCGCGCGCGGGGAGTCCATTGCGCGCCGGTGCCCGGGCCGGCGCCCGAGCGCGCGATTTCAGATTTCAGATTGTCTGATGTCGGCTTCGCCTCGGTAGAGATTTCAGATGGAGCGGGAGCCTTGGACTTTTCATTTTCTGCCTCAGGCCTCAGGCCTCTAGCCCCTGGCCTGCCCTCCGTAGCCTTGGCGAAGGAGGGGCCTTTTGCCTCCAAATGCCTCAGGCTTATGTCGGTGGTCTGGATGCGCAGGAACGGAGCGCCGCTGGGCACGATGTCGCCGGCGCGGCCTTTGATTTCGGTGATGACACCGTCGCAGGGTGCCTCAAATTCGAAGACTGATTTGTCGCTTTCGAGCTCGGCAATTTTTTCGCCCTTGGCGATGTGCGCGCCGGGTTGAACCTTGAGGTCGATGACGGTGAGTTCGTTAACCGTCGCGCCCATCGAGGGCATCGGCACGTCGATGAGAAACGTTTCCATAAGACTGGGTTTTGGCAGGAGCTTTGGGTTTGAAAACAAATTGGTCAAGGTGGGGCGCGTGAAGTGAGCGTGCCGGTTTGACGCAACAACTGGCGGTTTCGTTCGTTAATTCAGCCTGCCTTAGGCCCGCACTGCTTTCCAAATCACCAGGCAACTTGCAATAAGTGCGGACATTTCACCGAGGGGAATCTGGCTGGGACCATCGCTGATGGCTTCTTCGGGCTTCGGATGGGTCTCGATGAAAAGTCCATCGGCGCCGGCCGCGAGCGCGGCGCGGGCGAGCGGCGGGACGAACTCGCGCTGGCCGCCGCTTTTGCCGCCGGCGGCGCCAGGAAGCTGCACGCTGTGCGTGGCATCGAAGACGGTGGGAAATCCGTTTTGCTTCATGAGCGTGAACGAGCGCATGTCCACGACGAGGTTTTGATAACCGAAGGTTGAGCCGCGCTCGGTCTGCCAGATTTCCCTGGCGCCGCCTTCGCGCAGTTTGCCGGTGACAAAAGGCATTTCCTGCGGCGAGAGGAACTGGCCTTTCTTCACGTTGACCACGCGGCCGCTGGCGGCGGCGGCAAGCAGCAGGTCGGTCTGGCGGCAGAGAAACGCGGGGATCTGCACGACGTCGCAGACCGCGGCGATGGCCGGCACCTGCTGCGTCTCGTGCACGTCGGTGAGCACGGGGAAGCCGTAGTCCTTCTTCACCAGCGCAAGAAGTTTCAAGCCCGCGTCGAGGCCGGTGCCCCGGTCGCCGGCGAGCGACGTGCGGTTGGCCTTGTCGAAGGAGCCTTTGAACACGATGCACAGCTCGGGATGCGCGCGGCCGATCTCTACCAACTTCTCCGCCACGGCGCGGCAGACGCGCTCGTTTTCGAGCGAGCACGGGCCGGCGATGAGCAGGAGTTTTTTCGGATCGAAAAGCATGGGGGGATAATGACCAATTACCAATGTCCAATGACGAATGAATAATCAGCCAGCGATGTTTGCCAGGCCAAGCCTTGAACATTGGTCATCGGGAATTGGTCACTGGTCATTTGCGGCGGCGGCGCGCGCCGCCTTTTTTGTTTTTGATGGCCGCGGCGATGAAGGCGGCGAAGAGCGGATGCGGCGCGCTGGGCTTCGACTGGAACTCGGGGTGGAACTGCACGCCGAGAAACCAGGGGTGGTCTTTCAGTTCGACGATTTCGACGAGGTTGCGGCGCGGGTTGATGCCGCTCACGATCATGCCGGCGCGCTGGAGCTGGCCGACGTAGGCGTTGTTGACCTCGTAGCGATGGCGGTGGCGTTCGCGGACGTTGGCCTTGCCGTAGGCCTTGCCCGCGCGGGTGCCGGTCGTAAGCGCGCATTCATAGCTGCCGAGGCGCATGGTCGCGCCCTTGTCGATGATCTTTTTCTGCTCCTCCATCATGTTGATGACGGGATGCGGGGTTTTCAGGTCGAATTCGGTGCTGTTCGCGCGGGGAAGCTTGATCACATTGCGCGCGAACTCGATGACGGCGATCTGCAGGCCAAGGCAGAGGCCGTAGTAGGGAACTTTCTTTTCGCGGGCATAGCGCGCGGCGGCAATCTTGCCCTCGGTGCCGCGGTCGCCAAAACCGCCGGGCACGAGGATGCCGTTGAGGCCGCGGAGTTGCGCGAGGCCGTTTTTCTTTTCCAAATCCTCGGCGTCGATGCGCACGATGCTCACACGGCAGTTGTTCGCGATGCCGGCGTGGGTGAGCGATTCATAGACGGATTTGTACGCGTCCTGCAGCTCGATGTATTTCCCGACGACGCCGATGCGCACCTCGTGCGCGGGGTTGAGGATGCGGCGGACGATCTCCTCCCAGATGTTCTTGGTGGGTGCCGGGCATTTGAGGCCGAACAGCTCGATCACGATCTCGTCCAGGCCTTCTTTTTGCAGCGCGAGCGGCAGCTCGTAAATGGAATGCGCGACATCGCGGCACTCGATGACGGCTTTCATGGGCACGTTGCAAAACATCGAGATTTTGTCGCGCAGGCTTGGATCGAGCGGCCGATCGCAGCGGCAGACGACGACATGCGGCTGGATACCGATCTCGCGCAGCTTGGCCACGGACTGCTGCGTGGGCTTGGTCTTTAACTCACCCGCGGCGTTGAGGAACGGCACGAGCGTCACATGCATGAAAACCACGTCGCGCGGCCCGGCCTCGAGCGCAAATTGCCGCAGGGCTTCGAGGAACGGCAGGCCCTCGATGTCGCCGGTGGTGCCTCCGATCTCGGTGATGAGCACGTCCACGTCCTTCGCCGCGGCATGGATGCGGTCCTTGATTTCGTTCGTGACGTGCGGGATGACCTGCACGGTCGCGCCGAGATAATCGCCGCGCCGCTCCTTTTGGATGACGCTCTCGTAAACCTGGCCGGAAGTAAGATTGTTTAAGCGCGAGAGTTTCCCGCTCGTGAACCGCTCGTAGTGACCGAGGTCGAGATCCGTCTCCGCGCCGTCCTCGAGCACGTAAACCTCGCCATGCTGAAACGGGCTCATCGTGCCCGGATCGACATTGAGGTAGGGATCGAATTTCTGGATGCGCACGGTCAGCCCGCGCGATTCCAGGAGTGCGCCCAACGCCGCCGCGGTCAGGCCCTTGCCCAGCGAGGAAACCACACCGCCCGTGACAAATACGTACTTCATCGTAAAGTAATAATGGCAGGGCTAAAAGGCTGACAAGTCAAACGTGACGGAATCCCGGTAGTGGTAGAGCTGGAAACAAGCAGCAGAAATTGATGTGGGGCGGGTGCCCTCACCCGCCAAGGCACCCATGCGGGGTGAGGGCACCCCGCCCACAACCAGATTAAATTCGGCACGAACCACCCGCCACTACCTGAATACCAGCCACACCAAGGCCGCGCCGCCGAGGATGAGAATCGCGGCTACGATCACGATGAGGCTCCATTTCAGCAGCTTGCCCACGAGCCACAGCACGAATATCCCCGCCCCGATCGCGCACACGGCAACGAACCATGGCGGATAAGCCGCGAGCGAGTGAAGCAGCGTCTGGGTGTTTGTTGGCATGATGGTCGCACGGTTATGGTAATTTCGAGCTTAGCAAGGAATTCCATTTTGCAACCTATTGGGTTACCCCCAGTGGGAGAAAGGACGATCCTGTTTGTAACGTATTATATTACAAAGGGGGTTCCTCGCTGCTCTTACAGCACGATCTACGAGCCTCAAGTTATCTGCAGTTTGAGAGCAGGAATGAAACTAATTAGGTCGTACTCAGCGCAAGGAGGGACGATCACGTTTGTAACGTATTATGTTACAAACGTGATTCCTCTACACACGGGATGACAGCAAAAATATCCGTGCGGTCCGTGGTTCAATTCCGGTTTTCCGACTTAAAATGATTTGCGCCGCGCCGCGCCCGGGGCCCAACTCGTCCCATGCAATCAAAGCCCCAGCTTCTCGTCTGGCTCACCTGCGACGGGGTTCACATCGACCCGGCCTCGGGCAAGCACACCATTCTCGGCGTCTTCTCCAACATCAAGGCCCACCGTTTTCCCGTCACGCACCCGTTCATGATCTGGTTTCTCACCCTCACCGACTGCACGGCCGGCCAGCACAACATCCGCATCTCCCTCGGTCGCGATCCCACGCAAATGACCCAGCTGCTCGAGCGCCCGTTCGAATCGCCCGGCCCGCTCCAGCGCATCAACCTCATCAACGAAATCCGCAACCTCAGCTTTCCCCAGCCCGGCGAGTATTCGATCCTCATCGAAATCGACGACGAACCCCTCGTCGCCACGAACCTGACCGTCACCAATTGAGCCGGTGACTCGCCAATGACGCAGTTCGGAAAAGATGAAATTTTTGCATTTTATTTTTGTCGCCACTGCCTGCCTCGCGCTTTTTGGCTGTGTTGCTCAACAGCCGACATATAAATGCAGCACACCAGGCATTACGCTAAAGCCGGAAAATTTTCCTGATGCAGGTCGAGTTTATCCCAACGATGGGGATAGGCCGCCAAAGGTTATCCGGATGGTAAATCCAATTTATCCCATTGTGGAACGAAAGAATGGAATCGTTGGAGTTGTCACGGTTCGGTTTTTCGTGGACACAGACGGGAATGTGGTTTCCCCGGTGGTGATGAAATCACCTAATCCACGATTGTCCCAAGCGGTGATGGACGCTATCACGCAGTGGAAATTTATTCCAGGGGAGAAGAACGGGCATAAGACCAACGTCCGACTAGAAGTGCCTGTCACTTTTACTTTAGATCCTTAACTCCTATTGCAAAATCCAGCGGTTTCTCTCCGACTTTTCATCACTCCATGCCTTACCCGCGCACTGCCCGTCCCGCCCTCATCATCGGCTCCGTCGCCATCGACCGCGTCGCCACGCCCCACGCCCAGAGCGACAACATCCTCGGCGGCGCCGCGAGCTACGCCTCCATCGCCGCCAGTTATTTCACGCCGGCCCGCCTGGTCGGCGTCGTCGGCGGAGATTTCCCGGAGAAGTTCATCAAGCTCTACCGCAAGCACGGCATCGACCTCGCCGGCCTGCAAACCGACCCCGCCGGCAAAACGTTTTATTGGTCCGGCCGCTACCGTGAAAATTTCGCCGGCCGCGACACGCTCGAAATTCAGCTCAACGTTTTCCAGAACTTTTCGCCCGAGCTGCCGCCCGCCTACCTCGACACGCCGTTCGTCATGCTCGGCGCCATCCAGCCCGCGCTCCAGTTGCACGTGCTCGACCAGCTCCCGCGCGGCAAGAACCGCCCCTTCGTCCTCGCCGACACCTTCGACCTCTGGATCAACACCGCCCGCCCCGAGCTCGAACGCCTATTGAAGCGCATCGACCTCCTCGTGATCAACGAGGACGAGTCCCTCCTTCTGACCGGCGAGCGCAACCTCATCCGCGCCGGCCACGCGCTGCGCCGGATGGGCCCGCGCGCCGTCGTCCTCAAGAAAGGCGAACACGGCTCGCTCCTTTTTCACCCCGACGGATTCTTCGCGCTGCCCGCCTACCCCGTCACGGAATTCATCGACCCCACCGGCGCGGGCGACAGTTACGCCGGCGCGCTCATCGGCTGCCTCGCCTCCGCCAACCGCACCGACTTCGCCGCGCTCAAGCGCGCCGTCGCCTGCGCGACAGCCTGCGCCAGCCTCACGGTCGAAAGCTTCAGCGTCAACCGCCTCAGCTCCGCCGGCCGCAAGGCGATCGATGCCCGCCTGAAGGAACTCAGCCGCATGACGCGGTTTTGAATTTTTTGGCCCCGCCAAAAAATATTTATTGACAGATTACTCTGCATTACAGAGTAATCTGCCCATGAACATTTCCCCTGAAGAAGCCGCCCGCGCGCTGGGCGAGATTGAAGCATCACGCGCTGCCATGCGCACCGTCATCCGCAGTAATCGGGGCCACTATTTCCTCTGGTTGTGGGGTGGCCTTTGGGCCGTTGCAGCGTTGCTCGTCGAATTCAAGGGCCTGCACAGCCTGCTTATTTTTCGCAACTGGCTGATGCCCGCCGGCATCGTCGTCACATTCTTGATTCTCCTTTGCACGCAAGGGAAAATACGTTCACCGCTGAACAAACGGTTCATCGGGGTGTTAGCCACCACGGTGATATTTGCCTTTATCTGGCCACTGGTGCTCAGGGGACCGGGCAACGCCAGGAACGACTTCGCCTACGGTGCCCTCATGGCCATGTTCTGTTATATCGTGGCCGGGATCTGGTTCGACGTCTATTTATTACGGGTCGGACTATTGGTCAGCGCTATCCTTCTCGCCAGCTTGTTTTTTTTCCCGGCCCTTTTTTGGTGGAGCGTCGTCTTATCCGGCGTGACGTTGATCGGCACCGGATTCTACGTGCGCTACTTCTGGCGTTAACCGGACCACTCCCATGGACGAACTCGACGCCACCATCCACCAGCCCGCGCGCCTGCAAATCATGGCCGCGCTCTGCCAGCTCAAACCGCTCAGCCAGGTGGACTTCACGTTTCTAAAAACGAAACTGGCCCTCACCGACGGCAACCTTGGCGCGCACCTGCTCACGCTCGAGGAAAAGGGCTGCATCGCGGTGGAAAAAACCTTCGTGGCCCGCCGGCCAAAAACCTTTGTGTCAGCCACCGCCGCCGGCCGGCGCGCGTTCGAGGCCCACGCCGCCGCGCTGAAGGCCATCCTCAAATCTAAATAAGGTTATTATATGAACCTGAAAACCATCCTGATCACCCTGGTCTTGGGGCTAACCGCCGCGGTGGTGATTAAAGTCATCGCCGATCGGAAATCCGCTCCTCCGGCCGCGCCAGCGCAACCGGGCGAAGCGGTCGTCGCAATCCAGGCGCCGCCCCCCATCGCTCCTGCGGCCAGTAAACTCCCAGCCGTTTCCAGCGCCCCGCCGGTCTCATCCGACGCCAAGCCGGATCCCGTTGTCACCGCCGTCGCCAATGCCATCGACAAATTAACTTCGCCCCAAACCAGCTTCGCCGAAAGACGGGCACTCTGGGAACAATTGCGGAAGGCGGGAGAGCTCGACGAAGTCATCGCGGGGCTCAAGGAACTTGCCGCGGACAACCCCGGTGACGCGACCATCCCGACCTCACTGGGCGAAGCGGAGATCGCAAAAATTCGGTCGGTGATGGAAACCGGCGGAGATCAAAACGAAATCGCCATCGACGGATTGCAGGCCGATCAATACTTCAGCCAGGCGCTCAAGATCGACCCGGCCAATTGGGAGGCGCAATTTGATAAAGCCGCTTCCATGGCCCATTGGCCACCCGAGATGAACAAGGGGCCGGAGGTGATCCAGCGGTTGTCGAGCCTGATCACCCAACAGGAAACCATGCCCGTCCAGCCGGAGTTTGCACTCACCTACCTTTTATTGGGCCAACAGTACCAAAACGCCGGGCAGGCCGCCAAAGCCATCCAGACCTGGCAGCAAGGCGTCACCAAATTTCCCATGAACCCAACGCTTCAAAAGAATCTAGCCCATGCCATCGCTCAATAAAACAAAACTTTTTACCACGGATTACATGGATGAGCACGGATAGAAAAACCGGATTCGGATCTCGATCCATTTTACACCAAGATCGCAAAGCGACGCGAAGAGCCGTTGGAATTCCGCCATCAAATGGAAGGACTGCACCCGCTTGGAAGGTTGGTGCTAGAAGACACTAGTCGCTTCGTGCCCTTCGCGACCTTTGTGTAAAGAGGATCGAGATGGATCGGTATTTTAAATCCAGATTCGCGTCCATTCACGGTTTCTCAATGTAGAAACCCAGATTAGGGCGTGCCCAAAGCCGTGAACTTCCGATCTGCAATTTTTCTTTGCGGAGTTCGCGTCTTTGCGCGAGGTTCCCCGGTTTATGTCCGCCGATCTCGCCCAGACTGTCACGCAAATCGCGCAGCGCGCCCGCGCCGCGTCGCTCGTGCTTGCGATCGCACCCACCGCCACGAAGAACGCCGCGCTGCTCCAGCTGGCCGGGTTGCTGGAGCAAAAATCCGCCGAACTCCTCGCCGCGAACCAAAAGGATCTCCTCTCGCCCCACGCCACGGGCCTCTCGCTTGCTGAAATCGACCGCCTGACCCTCACCAAAAAGCGCCTCGCGCAGCTCGCCGAGTCCGTCCGCCAGGTCATTGCCCTGCCCGACCCGGTCGGAAATATCCTGGAAGACATCACGCGCCCCAACGGCCTGCGCCTGCGCAAGGTCCGCGTGCCCATCGGCGTCGTCGGCATCATCTACGAGGCGCGTCCCAACGTCACCATCGACTGCGCCATCCTCTGCCTGAAGTCCGGCAACGCCTGCATCCTCCGCGGCGGCAGCGAATGCTTCCACACCAACACGGCGCTCGCCGCGCTGGTGCAGGAGGCGCTCGCGCACGCCAACCTGCCCGCCGACGCGGTCCAACAGATCCCCACCACCGACCGCGCCGCGCTCACCACCCTGCTCAAGCTCGACACGCTCATCCACTGCATCATTCCCCGCGGCGGCGAGAGCCTCATCCGCTTCGTCGCGCAGAACAGCACGATCCCGGTCATCAAGCATTACACCGGCATTTGCTTTGTTTACGCGGACCGCGCCGCCGACCTCGCCATGGCGGAAAAAATCGTCGTCAACGCCAAGGTTTCCCGCCCCGGGGTCTGCAATGCCGCCGAGCAGCTCCTCGTCCATCGCGACATCGCGGAAAAATTCCTGCCGCAGGCCGCGCGCGCGCTCCTCGCGCAAAAAGTCCAGCTCCGCTGCGACCCCGCCAGCGCCGCGATCCTCGCGCGCGAAAAACTTTTGTTCACGCCCGCGACCGCCACCGACTACCGCACCGAGTTTCTCGACCTCATCCTCGCCGTGCGCGTCGTCGACTCGCTCGACACCGCCATCGCCACGATCAACCGCGACAGCTCCGCGCACAGCGACGCGATCGTCACGACCGACGAGGCCGCGGCGCAAAAATTCCTGGCCGGGGTGGACAGCGCCACGGTTTTCTGGAACGCCAGCACGCGTTTTCACGACGGCTTCGAGTTCGGCCTCGGCGCGGAGATCGGCATCAGCACCGACCGCCTCCACGCCCGCGGCCCGATGGGCCTGAACGAACTTTGCAGCCACAAATGGCTCGTCACCGGCACCGGCCAGGTGCGGGGGTAATTTTTTCCGCGGATAGCGCGGAAAAAATCTGGGCATAAAAAAGCCCCGCGCGAGGCGGGGCTTTGATTGTGCAATCGGATTTATTTCAGGCGTCCAAGTTTATTGAACCACCTTCAATGCGCCCGTGCTGTCGACATAGATCGTGCCCGGGCCATTCGCGGTGGCGCTGATCTGGTCGGTCGTGAAACCCTGGATCATCAGGAAACCATTCTTGGTGATGATAATCTGCGGGCTGAACGGCGGAACGCTCAGGTTGGCGTTCAACTGGATGCGGATCGGGTAAACGCCGTAGCCAGAAATGGTGCCCGGCGTGAAGTTCGGAACCGAGACGAACAAGGGTTCGATGCCGATCCCCTGGTCAGGCGTCATCGAGATGTTAAGCGTATCCCCTTGGTGAATTTCCACGGTGGTGGTGAAATCCAATTCCGTCCACCAAATGTTAACCGTCTGGACTAGACCGCCAAAGGTTTGGTTCAAGATCGTCTGGCCATTGTCGGTGATCACCAGATGCATCCCGAAAGGATTCTGGTTATTGCCGCCTTGGAACCGGAATTGGTTCAGGAATCCCGTTTGCTGGGCAACGATGCTAAACGAATAGGTGCCGCTCAGGAGGAAGCTCTCACCGCTCGAAAACGAGCGATCATCGAATACCGTGACCGGGTTGGCGGGGTTGCCGGGATTATTCATGCCCATCGCGATGGCGCTGGGCGTTGAAGTGATGAACGCCGAGGGATCGAGATTGAGCAGACCGGCCGGACCTTGCGGACCAACGGGACCAGTGACACCAGCTGGGCCGGCAATGCCTTGTGGGCCTTGTGCACCAGGCGCGCCCGGCGTGCCGGGAATTCCTTGCGGGCCGGTTGCACCAGTGGCACCCGTATTGCCAGTCGCACCTGTGGCACCGGTTAAACCGGTTGCGCCAGTAGCGCCCGTTGCGCCTGTCAGGCCAATCGGACCCTGCGGTCCAACCGCTCCGGTTGCACCGGTGTTGCCCTGCGGACCTTGGGGACCGACGGCTCCAGTTGCACCGGTATCGCCTTGTGAGCCTTGTGCACCTGTTGCGCCGGTAAGGCCGATCGGACCTTGCGGACCGACAGCGCCCTGAGGACCCTGCGGTCCAACGGCTCCGGTTGCGCCGGTGGCGCCAGTAAGTCCAACCGGGCCCTGCGGTCCAACCGCGCCAGTGGCGCCAGTCGCACCCATAAGGCCGATCGGGCCTTGCGGACCCGTCGCACCGGTAAGTCCAATCGGACCCTGCGCGCCAGTCGCACCGGTGTCTCCCTTCGGGCCGACGGCACCGAAGGTCACATTGAGATGAGCAGGGCGATCATCTTGTTCATGCTTTCCCGGCGTGATGGTCAAAACATAGGTGCCAGGGACAGCAGCCACGCTCGCCGGAAAACTGACGAGCAATTGCTGGGCCGCGGCATCGAACGAAACGACGGGGAGGGATACGTCGCCCGATGGAGTAGCGAGCGATACATTGCCCGAAAAAGTCGTGTGAGCAGCCAAATCAAGGCCAGAAATGAGCAATGTATCATTGGTATAGTTCGGCTGGGCGCATGTAATGGCGAGCGATTGTGGATCGGCCCGCAGGGCGGAACCGGAAACGAGCATCGCCAAAGCGATGGTCGGCAGTAGGAGTATTTTCTTGGTTATATGCATGTTAGTTGAAAAGCGCACTGGAAGAGGGCCGCTGCATTCTGCAGAAGCTGCGCAAGGGGTCGGTGATGCACAACATAAGGCTCACTTATCAAGAGAATTAATGTGATTTTCCTGCAACAAATCCTTGGCGCCCCGCTTCGGGGCCTCATCCGAACCCCAAATGACGGGCACCGGCACCAGTCAGATTCGCGCCCATTCGCGTTCATTCGCGGTTTAACTGAATGGATATATCAGTGATTAATTTCTTCCTCATCCGCGTAATGCGCGGGAAAAAAGCAGCGTCAATTAGCCTTCATCAGCGGTTTCCAAAAGCAGCTCGCGTGCGATTTCCAACCACTCGGTTTCGAGGCTGGTCTCGGGAAATTTTCGGCCGGCGCGCGCATACCAGTAGCTCGCGTTGCCGTCGTCGCCTTCCTTGCGGTGCAGGTGGGCGTGAACCCAAGCGCCGGCGCGCGAAGTCTCCTGCTGGGCAGCAGAATGCGCGCGGTCCCAGTCGCCTTTGGCCTCATGCCACAATGCCTGCAACGCCAGCGACAGGCCCGCCGGCGGCGTCTTTTGCCCACGCAACGATTGCTCGAATTCTGCAAATGACATTTTAGAAGCAGGGCCAATTGCGGGGTGAGGGCACCCCGCCCACATCTTAAAATTCAAAATGGCCATCGTCTTCAATTTTGAAATAGTGTCTGCTCGCTACCCGTTACTATCTACTCGCTACTTTGCGCCATGCCCGCCTCACCCAAATCCCTTTCCGCCGATGCGCTGCTCCAGCGCCTCGCCTGGGACGACCTCGACCTGGCCCATCTGCGCCGGCTGGTTGAGATGGCGCGCGACGAGGATTTGCACGGGCTCGGCCTGCGCACGCGCCCAGCGCGCACGGGCGATCTCTCCACCGCCAGCATCGCCGGCGCGGCCGCGCGTTCCGGCACGGCGGATCTCGTCGCGCGCGAGCCGCTCACCGTGTGCGGCCTGCCGCTGCTGCCGCTCGTCCTTTCGATTTACGGCGGACGCGCCACGGCCCAACTCCACACCCGCGACGGCGCCCGGCGGCCGGCCGGCGCCGTGCTCGCCACGCTCAGCGGCGATCCGCGGACGCTGCTCACCGCCGAGCGTGTCATCCTGAATTTTCTCCAGCGCCTCAGCGGCGTGGCCACCCAGACGCACCGTTATGTCGAGGTGCTCGGCCCCACGCGCACGCGCCTGCTCGATACGCGCAAGACCACGCCCGGTTATCGCATGCTCGAAAAATATGCCGTCGCCTGCGGCGGCGGCTGGAACCACCGGCTCGGGCTTTTCGACCGCGTGATGCTCAAGGACAACCACCTCGCGCTGCTCGGTTCGACCGGCGGCCTCGCCGCCGCCGTCACCGCGGCCAAGCGCGCCACGCCCGAGCTGCCCGTGGAAATCGAAGTCGATTCGCTCGCGCAAATCCCGTCCGCACTGGCCGCCGGCGCGGATGTCCTGCTCCTCGACAATTTCACGCCGGCGCAACTCCGCCGCGCCGTCGCGCTCATCGGCGGGCGCACGTTCACCGAGGCCAGCGGCGGCATCACCCTGAAAAAACTTCCCCAACTGGCCGGCCTTGGCCTCGATTTCATTTCGACCGGCGCGCTCGTGCACCACAGCGTGTGGGCCGACATCGGCCTCGACTGGAAAATATGAAAAGTTATCAGTTCACCGTTCACGGTTCACGGTTGCATCCACAACCAACGGTGAACCGTGAACCGATAACCGTGAACCTTCCCGCATGAGCCTGCCCGAAACCGTCATCCTGCGCGAACTGCTCGACAGCGAGTCGGGTTTCGTCTCCGGCACCGCGCTCGCGAAAAAACTCGGCATGAGCCGCGTCGGCATCTGGACGCACATGGAAAAACTGCGCGCGCAGGGCTTCGCGTTCAAGGCGGTGCGCAGCCGCGGCTACCAGCTCACCCGGTCGCCCGCCACGCTCAACCTGGCCCTGATCGAAGCCCACCTGCGCCGGCGCGCGCGCGGCTTCGGGCTGGCATTTTTCGACGAGATCGACAGCTCGAACAACGAGGCCGAGCGCCAGCTCGCGGCCGGCCGGCCCGCGCCGTTCGCCGTCCTCGCCCGCCGCCAGACGCACGGCCGCGGCCGCTTCGGCCGGACCTGGCACAGCGAGGCCAACGGGAATTTATACGTCAGCTTTGCCTTCCGCCCGCGCCTCGAACCGGCGCGAATGCAGACGTTCACCCTCTGGATGGGAGTCAATATCTGCGAGCTCGTCGCCAATTTCTGCCAGCTCGCGCCCGGCCTCAAGTGGCCCAACGACCTCGTCTTCGCCGGGCGCAAGGCCGGCGGCATGCTCACCGAGGCGCGCGTCGATGCCGACCAGATCCGCGATCTCGTCTTCGGCCTCGGCCTCAACGTCAATGCCCCGCACGACGCCTGGCCGCGCCCGCTCGCCGCCACCGCCACCTCGCTGGCCGAACAGACCGGCGGGCCGCTCGATCTCAACCGCTTCGCCGCCGCGCTCATCGGCCGCGGGTTGCTGGCCTACACCGGCTTCGTCGAGGGCGACCACGCCAAAACCTTCGCCGACCTCTGGGCCCGCTACGACGTGTTGCGCGGCCAGTCCGTCACCCTCATGCAGGGGGAGAAAAAAATCCCGGGCACCGCCAGCGGCATCGACGACGAAGGCTCGCTGCTCCTGCGCACCGACACCGGGAAAATCCTCCGCTTCCGCGCGGGCGAAGTGACGATGGAGAAGCCAATAGTTGAAAGGTGAAAGATGAGAGTTGAAAGAAATGTCCATCCGCGGCCTGCGCTTGCGCTGGCCTTTCAACTTTCAACCTTCAACATTCAACTTCGATGAGCCTCCTCTGCATCGACATCGGCAACACCCACACGCACTACGGCGTCGTCGCCACGGGCGCGACCGGCTTTCAGCGCGCGCTGCCCACGCGGCTGCTCGACGATGCCCGGGAGGGCCTCGGTCCCGTGCTGGCGCAGATCCTGGCCGGGGACCCCGCGATCGAGGGCGCGGCGTTTTGCTCCGTCGTGCCCGCGGCCACGGAAAAACTCTCGCCGCTCCTCGCCGCGTTGAAACTGCCCCGGCCGGTTTTCCAGCTCACCTCTGAAAAAAAACTCGGCGTGCGCATCGGCTACCCGCGGCCGAAGGAGATCGGCGCCGACCGCCTGGCCAACGCGGCCGGCGCGCACGCGCTTTTCGGTTCGCCCGCCATCGTCATCGACCTCGGCACGGCGGTGACCTTCGACATCATCACGCAATCGCGCGGCTACGAGGGAGGCATCATCGCGCCCGGCGTCGAGGTCATGCGCCGTTACCTGCACGAGCAGACGGCGCTCCTGCCCATGCTCGACGATTCGCTCGTGGTCACGCGCGCCATCGGCCAGTCCACCGTCGAGGCCATGCGCATCGGCACCGTGGTCGGGTTTGGCGGCATGATCCAGGCGTTGCTCGACGCCGTGCTGGCCGAACTCGCGCCGCGCGGCGAGCCCCTGCCCCGCGTGCTCGCCACCGGCAGCAGCGCGGCGCTGCTCGACAAAACATTGCGCCATCCTTTTACCCCCGTGCCCGATCTCACCCTGCGCGGGCTGGCCGCGGCCTGGCAGCTCAATATTTCATAAACTTTTCTGGTGCAGTCATGTCAAAGGATTGCTCAACTGGAAGTCCTCTACATGCCCGTCGCTGACATCGCCACCGCGCCCGCCATCGAAGTCTCGCACCTCGTCAAGGCTTACTCCGGGGTCACGGCGGTCAACGACATCAGCTTTACCGTCGCCCGCGGCGAAATCATCGGCTTCCTCGGTCCCAACGGCGCCGGCAAGAGCACGACCATGCGCATCCTCACCGGCTACCTGCCGGCCACGTCCGGCAGCGTGCACCTCTGCGGCCTGCCCGTGGCCACGCAGCCCGACGACGTCAAACGCCTTGTCGGTTACATGCCCGAGAACAACCCGCTGCCGGAGGACATGCGCGTGATCGAGTATCTTTACTATCGCGGCCGCCTCAAGGAGGTGCCCCGCCGCAAGCTCGGCCCGCGCCTCGACGAAATCCTCGAGCTCTGCGACCTCAAGCGCGTCCGCCACCGGCTCATCGGCAAACTCTCCAAAGGCTACCGCCAGCGCGTCGGCATCGCCGAGGCCGTCCTGGCCGAGCCGCCCGTCATCATCATGGACGAGCCCACCATCGGCCTCGACCCGCACCAGATCCTCATCGTGCGCGACCTGATTGCCAGCCTGCGCGGCCGCATGACCGTCATCATCTCCAGCCACATCCTGCCCGAGATCGAAGTCACCTGCGACCGCGTGCTCATCATCAACGGCGGCCGCGTGGTCGCACAGGGCACGCCGGCCGACCTGCGCCGCGAAATTCTCGGCCACTCGACCTACCGCATCGACCTTGCCGGCGACACCACCGCGCTGCCCGCGCTGCTGGCCGGGATCGAGCCAACGCTGAAAATCGCCGAGACCGCCGAGCCGGCCGCCGATGGTTTCCGCGCGCTCACGCTCACCACCGGGACCAACGACGAGCTGGGCGAGCCGATCCTGCGCGCGCTCACCGCCCAAAATTTCCGCGTGCGCGCCCTCAGCCGCGCGCAGCCCACGCTCGAGGACGTCTTCCTCGCCGCGACCAAGCGCAGCTGGGACGTGAAAGACGCGCCGAAGAGCGCGTCTAAATGACCATTGTCTCAATGACCATTGTCCAATTCCAAACCAACCATTCTGGCCTCCTGCCATTGGTCATTCGTCATTGGCCATCGGTCATTAATTCATTCCCATGAAACACTTCTGGACCATCCTCAGCCACGAGATCCGCATGCTGCTGGTCAACCCGGCCACCTACATCGCGGCCGTGCTTTTCCTCGGCGTGATGGGTGTGATCTTCAGCTGGATTGTGGAACAATACAGCAAGACCGCCCTGGAGTACTCGCCCGCCACGTTGTTCTTTGCGCTCTCCTGGGTGCCCGTGTGTTTCATGGTGCCGCTGTTCACCATGAAGTGCCTGGCCGAGGAACGCCGCCTCGGCACGCTGGAGACGCTGCTCACCACGTCCGTGACCACCACCGAGGTCGTGCTCGGCAAGTTCTTTGCCGCTTATTTTCTCTACTGCACGCTGTGGGCCTCGACCGGCGCGTATTTTTATCTCCTCCGGCATTTTTCCGATGACACGCGCTTCCTCGACCCGGCTTCAATCGTGGGCGGTTACACCTTTATCGCCGTGTCCGGTTTGTTTTTTGTCAGCATCGGGGTTTTCACCAGTTCGCTCACCCGCAGCCAGCCCGTGGCGGGAATCTGCAGCTGCGCCTTGCTGCTCGTGCTCACCCTCGGCACCAACATCCTGCATGACACGGAAATGCTCAACGCCGTCACGGTGCTGCATCCGTTGAGGGACGCCGTCGATTACGCCCATGTTTTCCAGCACCTCGACGACTTCTGCCGGGGGGTCGTGGACACCCGTGAGCTGCTTTTCTACCTGAGCGGCACCGTGCTCGCACTTATCTTCAGCGTCCTCGGCATCGAGGCCAGGCTCCTGCACAGCTGACCCCATGTCCACCGCCGAAAGTTTCCGCACCGCCCGCTGGGTCCGCACCGCCAACCTGCTCCTGCAGGCGCTGCTCGTATCCACCCTTTTCCTCGGGCTGAGCTACCTCGCGCGCCGCCACGCCTCGCGCTTCGACCTCATCGCCAACCGCCGCTACGCCCTCTCACCCGAGACCCAATCCTACCTCAGCCAGCTCACGCAGCCCGTGCGCATCGTCGTCACGTTTGACCAGAATTCCGGCGACGAGGAACTGGCCAGCATCGCCCACGACGTGGACAACCTGCTGAACGAATATGTTTTTGCCACGAGGGCCAATGACGTGGGGAAAATTTCCTTCGAACACCTCGACGTTTACCAGCAACGCCACGAGGCCGAGCAACTCGGCATCGACCAGGTGGGCGACATCCTGGTCATCTGCGGCGAAAAAAAACCCCGCGTGCTTCACCTCACCGACCTCTACGAGTTTAAAAACAAGCGCCGCACCGCCTTCCTGGGCGAGCAGGCCTTCACCGCCGCCATCCTCGATGTCTCCAGCGCCGGGCAGAAAGTAATTTATTTTCTCTCGGGCCACGGCGAACAGCGGCCCGACGACGTCGATCCCGTGCACGGCCTTTCCCTGCTGGGCGACGAACTCCGCCACCGCAACTTTGATGTCGAGCTCCTCGACCTGTCCGTGACCGACAAGATCCCTGATAATGCCGCGCTGCTCATCGCCGCCGGCCCGCAGGGCGCTTTCGACCGCGCTGAACAAGAACAGCTTCGCCAGTTTCTTTCCGCCCGCGCCGGCCGCCTCATCCTGCTCGTTGATCCCGGCCGGCCCTTCGGGCTCGACAGCCTGCTCGCCGACTGGGGCATCGTCGCCGACGACGATGTCATTTGCGACACCGGCGCCAAAAACATCACCGATGACGGCGATCTCATCCTCTGGGCTTACAACCCTCATGCCGTCACCAAGATATTGATCGATAACAATCTTCACCTGCGGCTCGGCCTCACGCGCTCCGTGCGCGCCGACCCCAGCCATATCCTGGATGACAGCCTCACGGTCACCATTCTCGCCAGCACCTCGCCCACCGCCTGGGGCTATCTCAACTACCGCCGCCCCGGTTTGCCGACCTACACCCCGGGCATCGATATCAAAGGCACGGCAAAAACGCAGGACTGCCTGGGCGTGATCGCCGCTTCCGAGCGCGTCAGGGCCCTCGACGCCAACGGCGAAGCCCTGCCGCTCAGTGTGCCGGGCGGCCGGCTCATCGTTTGCGGCACTTCCGAGCTGGCCACGAACAACCGCCTGGTCAACCCGGGCAACCAAAACCTCATGCTCGCCGCCATCAACTGGGCGACCGACCGCGATACCCAGCTCGCCATTCCCGCGCGGCCCATCGAACGCTACCAAATTTCGCTCAGCACCCTCAGCCTCGCCCAACTCCGGCTCGCCCTGCTCTTGTTCCCACCCGCCGTCGCCGCCTTGCTCGGCCTGCTCGTTTACTGGACGCGCCGCCGTTAAAACATTTTATCCCGTCATCCCGATGCGCACCAAAATCACGCTCGTCCTGCTTTTTCTAAACGTGGCGGTCTTCGCGTTTATTTTCTACATCGAGCCCCATCTCATCACCGAGGAATCCCTCCGGCAAACCAGCAATCATGTCCTCGGCCCCGAAGCCGCCAACATCATCGCCCTCGAGATTTCCAGCCGGGCTTCGCCCTCGCCGATTCGCATCGAGAAAAACGGCGATGCCTGGCTCCTCTCGCAACCCGCCGGCTGGCCCGCCAACCTCAACGCCGTCAGCCGCATTCTCACCGCGCTCCAGACCCTCGAACACGACACCAGTTTCCTCGTCGCTGACATTGTCAAAAACGGACAGACGCTTGCCGACTACGGCCTCGACCAGCCCCAGCTCACCATCACCTTTACCTCCGGCACCGACAGCACCCAACCCGCCCAGACCTACACCCTTCGCATCGGGGCCGAGACCCGCATCGGCAACCATCTCTATGTTTTGTCCCCCGACGGCACGCGCATCCACGTCGTGGACCGCAGCCTGGCCGACAGCCTCACGCTTCCGCTCGACCAACTCCGTGACAATGCGCTCTTCACCATCCCCGTCTTCGAAGCCCGCGCCCTCCGCCTGCAAATCACCGGGCCTCCCGTGGCCATCCACCGCGACGGCGACCGTTGGTTATTCGAGAGCCCCATCCTCGCGCGCGCCGACAAATCCGCCACGGAACTCGCCCTCAAGGACCTGACCACTCTCGTCGCCCAATCCTTCCTCGATGCCCGCGAATCCGATGACCGCACCGGCCTCGCCACGCCCGCCCTCCGCATCACCGTTGATGGCAACAACCGCCGCGAAACCCTGATCCTCGGCAATCCCGTCACGCCCGCCCCGGCCGGCTCCGCGCCAACCGACACCCTTTTCTATGCCAAGATGGACGACAAGCCCGCGGTCTTCACCGTGTCGTTTCCCAACTACCTTTTCCAAAACCTCAGGAACGCCCAGGAGATCCTCCGCGAAAAGCGTTTTGTCGATTTCGACCCGCGCAACGTCACCGCCATCACCTTGGACGCGCCCAATGCTCCCGAGCTGACCCTGCAACGCCTCGAAGCTCCCGCCGCCACCTCGGACAATTCCCGCTGGCAAATCGTCCAGCACTCCCCTGGCGCCGGCCCGCAAACCCAGCCCGCCGACCCCGCCGTCGTTCAGCGCCTGCTCGAAAACCTCGCGCTGCTCTCCGCCCAGAAATTTGTCAGCGATGCGCCCTCCGGCAGTGACCTGGAAAGCCTGGGCTTCAACCGTCCCGAACGCGAAATTACCCTCGTGCTCGCGCCTTCCGGTGCACCAGCCACCGCGCTCAGCCCCCCGCCCCCGGCGCTCACGCTGCAGCTTGGCCTCGGTTCGGATGCCTCGGTTTATGCCAAAATCTCCGGCGTCGATTCAATTTACGCCGTCGATCCTTCCATTCTCACCGCCACGCCCGTTGCCACCCACGCCTATCGCGATCGTTTGCTCCTCGACCTGCTCGCCGGCGAACAAATAACCGGCCTGAAGCTCACCCGCCTCACCGACAAAACCGTCCTCTTTGAAAAATCCCTCGCGGCTCCGGCCGACAACACCAAGCCGGCCACCTGGGATGCCGCCCTCGCCTCCGAACCCCCGGATCGCCGGGCGGCGCTGCAAGCCCTGCTGGCGGCACTGCACACCCTTCGCGCCAAAGATTTTGTCCTTGATGAATTTCCCTCCACCGTGCCGGCCGGCGGCGAAAACCGCCCGTGGAGCTACCAGCTCGACACCACGATTTCGCTCGCCGCCGCCAGCGGCGCGCCCGCCACCACGACCACCAAACAGCTCTTTTTTACCGAACGCATCAGCGGGGGCACGCAATTCGCCGGTTCGCCCGAATTCGGCGTCTTCGAAGCCGAGCAACCGCTGCTTGACGCGCTCTTCACCCTCACGACTTCGCCACCGCCGGCCGCCGCCACCGCGGCGGAAATGCCAAACGTCAAAACCCAACCGGCCAAATAACCTTGGCCGCCATCTCAAAACTTAAAATGGGCGTCGTTTTCAATTTTGCTTCCCTGCTTTCCGGTTTCATTAACAATGGGAATGCGTTGGCGGCGATTTCCCTGTGAAAGCCCCCTCTCCGCTCTGGTCCACCTGCCGCTGGTGCGGCTCATGCGCGTGTTCTTTCACCCGGTGGACGCTCTGGCTGTTGCTCAGCGTGCTGCTCGCGCTGCAGCTCTATGTTCTCGCGGCCCGCCAGTTCCCGGTGCCGGCTTTTCTTTTGCGCGCGATCGAGTCGCGGCTCGCCATCGCGCAACTCACCGTGCATTTCCGCTCCGCCATCTTCGATCCCTCCGGCCGCCTGCTGGCCGAGGACGTCCGCCTCGAATCGCGCGCCTACGCCGAACCACTCTTCACCGCCCGCGCCGTCTATGTGCGCCTCGATCCCTGGGCGCTGCTGGCCGGTCATTTTGATCCACGCGAGATCGGCGTCACCCAGGCGAGCCTTTTCGTGCCCGCCATGCTTTCGCCCACCGGCCGGGCCGAGGCCTTCGTGAGCGACGGTGATTTCACGGCCTATTTTGCTCCGCGTCAGCACGCCATCAAACTGGCGCAATTCGACTGCCGCATCGAAAACCTCGTCGTCACCGCGCGGGGCGGGTTTCACCTGCCCGAGATCGCCAGCCCCGCCGCTCCCGGCCTGCTGCCGCTCGCCGAATTCATCACGCAGAATTATCCCCGGTTCAGCCGCCAGTTCGCCCGGCTCGATGCTGAACTGGCCTCGTTCGATGAGCCGCAACTTCAGGTCGAGCTCACGCCTTCCGACACCCGCGGCGCGCTCGTCACGGCCGTGCTCACCGCTCGCGCCTTCCACCGCGAAACCCCGTGGCCCATGCGTGCCACCGAACTGCGCGCCACCGCCCAAGTGCCCCTGCTGGGCCGCGCCGCCACGCCGGCTTCGCTCGAGCTCAACGCCGCCGATTTTTTCCTGCCAACGCGCGCCAACACCCAGGCGGTCTGCATACAGGTGCAGGGCGTCGTCTGGCCGGATCAACTGCGCTTTGTTCCACGCACCGTCGATTTTTCCGCCGCCACCTTCGGCGGCTGGTCCGTGCAGGGCACCGATCTCCTCGCCCATTTGACACCGGGCCCGCTGCCGGGCGTGCAGGCCGAGATCGCCGGGATCATCGCCGGCACGCCGGTTTCACTGCACGGCCAGGCCGACTTGAAGGTCCAAAACGCCCGGGTGGGGTTTGACGTTGCCGTCGGGCCCGCGCTGCTGGCCCAGGTCTCCGCGCGGATGCACAGCCATTTCTCCGGCATGCTCGCCTTCACCTCGCCGATCGCCTTGCACGGCGACGCCGAGTTTGCCGACGGCTGGCACCTGGCTGACCTCTCGACGTATTTCGAGGCGAAGCAGGTCACGGTGAAAGGCGTGCCGGTCGATTCCGCGCGCGGCTGGGCCGATCTTCGCGGCCACGACCTGAACGTGACCGACGTCATCCTGCACCAGCACGACAATTTCGCCTCGGGCAGCTACTCGATGAACACCGCCACGCTCGATTATCGCTTCCTGCTCCACGGCCGGTTGCGGCCGCTCGAGATCGCCAGCTGGTTCCATCCCGAGTGGGCGGGGTTTTGGCAGGACTTCCGTTTCCCCACGGTCCCGCCCGAGGGCGACGCCGATGCCCAGGGCACCTGGGCCCCGTCCCAACGCTCGGATGTCTTTGTTTTCGCCGATGCCGCGTCGCCGGTCGTGCACGGTGTGCCCTTCGACCGCGTGCGGGCGATCCTGCACATCGTGGATGGCAATTATTACGACGCTCGCGAGGTGCTCCTCGTCCGCGGCGCGCGCACGGCGCGCGGCCATTTCACGCGCCTGATCGACCCGGTTAAGAACACCTGGTCGAGCATGGAATTCGATGCGACGAGCAACCTCGACCTCACGGAAGGCGCGCGGATTTTCGGGCCGGACGGCGAGGATTTTATCGCGCCCTTCAAATTCGCCCAGCCGCCCACCGTGCATGCGACCGGCGTGCTCGAGAGCCCCGCCGCGCCCGGCGGCGAACACAAGCTCGTGCAGATCGTCGTCGCTTCATCCGGCCTGTTCCAACTCTATGGCTTTCCCCTCAACGACGTGTCGTTCGACGCCACGTTGCGCGACGACGACATCGACCTGCCGCGAATCGAGGCCACTTTTTCAGACGGAACCCTCAAAGGCCGCGCTTTCCTGACGGGCCCGGACGCCACCCGGCGGATGCGTTTTGATTTCGATCTGGCCAACGCCAGCCTCAGCCGTGCCACCACCACAGTGGATGACTTCCTGGCGGAGCAAAGCCACCAGCCGCCCGACCCGCCCACGAAATTCATCCAGAGCGCCACAGACATTCGCTTCAACCTCGATGCTGCCGCCGGGGGCCTTTACCACGACCCGTTCAGCTTCACCGGCAGCGGAAAAGCGTCACTGACCGGTGCGGAGCTGATAAAAATCCACCTCCTGTGGGTGCTCTCGCCGTTGTTCCCCCCCGCTTCACTGCGCTTCACCGATGCGCAGGCAAATTTTTCCATCGCGCAAAACAAACTTTCGTTCCCGGAGGTAAAGGTCACCGGCGCCAACTCCACCATCAAGGCCAAGGGCGACTACTGGCTCGACAAGAAGACCCTCGATTTCAACGCCAAGGTTTATCCCTTCGGAGAAACCAAATTCCTGCCCGGTGAGGTGCTCGACAAGTTTCTCACCCCGGTTTCGAACCTGACCGAGGTCAAGCTCACCGGCACCCTCGACCAGCCGAAGTGGGTCTTTGCCTATGGCCCGACAAGTTTCTTCCGCAAACTCACCCAATCAAAATCCAGCCCGCCGGCCGAAAAACTTCCGCCACCGGAGACCGAGCAGGAAAATTTCTCGCCTTATCTGAGCCCTTGATCTATATATTTTACAAGCCAATGCTTTATGCAATCCAATGGATGTATAGATCATTTGGCCTGCAAAAATCTTTTTTATCTCTAGGGTGTCCCCCTTAATGGCTGCGCTGCCTCATCCGCCCAAAACGACATGGCTTCAGCGTATATCATTCGCGCTCGCGGTCGCCCTTTGCCTGCTCGGTTTGCTGGCCTTCGCGCTCAAGCTCTTTTATCCGGATGCGTCGCCGCAAATCGCACCTGAGCTTGCGGCGGTGAAGGCCAACGCCGCGCTGGCCGTTTTTCTGCTGGGCGCGGTGCTTTTACTGATCGAGTCCGGCTCGGCCAGAATGGCCTGGCTGGCCTTGCTGCCCGCGCTCATCGGCGCGCTCAACCTGGTGGAGCAGGCTTTTCATTTTAACCTGGGCATCGATGAACTGCTCGTGCGCGATTATGCGTCCGCCGATTCCGCCACGCCCGGGCGCATGCATTTCCTGGCCGCAGCCTGCCTGTTGCTCGCCGGCTCGGTGCTGGCCTGGAAGGCTTTCGCGCCGCGCGCACGTGCGCGCATTCTGTCGGAGGCGTGCGCCGGCTCAATGCTGGCCGTGGTCGGTTCCTCCACGCTGATCGGTTACATCGCCGGCCTTTCCACCATATGCCGGTGGGGCGCAGCCGAGCCCATGTCCGCCGCCGCCGCCGCCACGTTGCTGCTGCTGGGGCTCGCCCTGCTCGCACTGGCCTGGAGGGAAAACGAGGCGCTCACGGACGAACTGCCATGGTGGCTGCCACTGCCGGTGGGTATCTTTTCCGCCACGCTCACGCTGGTTTTATGGACGGGCCTGCGCGAACACGAGCTCCTTTACCTTGGCACCAACACCCAACGGGCCATCGATAATCTCGCCGGGGCCATCACCCACGAGTTCGATCTCCAGACCAGCGCCTTCGAGCGCATCGCCAGCCGCTGGGGCCAGGCTCCCGACCAGGCCACCGCCGTGTGGGAAACCGACGCCACCACGCAGCTCTCGTCGGGTGAATCGGCCGGTTGCGTCGCGATTGAATGGGTCGACCCCTCGCTGCACACGCGCTGGGTTTATCCGGTGACCGGCAACGAAGACGCGATCGATTTCGATCACGCCGCCGACCCGACCCGGGCCGACGCCATTGAGACCGCCCGCCTCAACGCCGCGCTCGCCATCTCGGGAACGGTGCAGTTGCCCACCCGCGGGGCGGGGTTCGTGCTCTATGCGCCGGTTTACCACAGTGGCAAACTCGCCGGCTTCACCGCGGGCGAATTTGTCTACCTGCCTTTCTTCAACACCATCGTCCAGCGGCTCAATCTTCCCGATACCTATTGTTGCTCCATCGAAATTGCCGGCCAAAGCGTGTATGACATCAACACCGACCGCGTGCCGGCCGGCGATCCGCATGCGCTCGACAAGGTCTTCAGCATCGCCGACCGGCGGATGCGCATCACGATCACGCCCCTGCCCGAGTTTCTGCGGCAAACCCGCCGCTACCTGCCGGAGTTCGCCCTCGTCGCGGGCTTGGGCATCACCCTCCTCCTCGGCCTGAGCGTCCATCTCGCGCGCAGCGCCTGGGCCGGCCAGCGCGCCACCGAGCTTTCCAATCAAAAACTCATCGCCGAAAACGAGGAACGCCGGCGGGTCGAGGCCATGCTCAAGGTCAGCGATGAACGCCTCCGTCTCGCCCTCGACTCCACCCATATCGGCATTTTCGAATGGCAGATCCCGACGAATAAATTCTACTACAGCCCAAGTATCTGGGTCATGCTCGGCTACGACCCGGGCACGCTGTCCCCCAGTCCGAAAATCTGGGCGGATCTCATCCATCCCGAGGATTTGCCGGGTTGCCTGGAAATCTGGAATCAGCAGCGCCGCGGCGAAGCCTCCTTCATTGATCCGGAGTTTCGCGTGCACGCCGCCGGTGGCGCCTGGCGCTGGGTTTACGTGCGCTCGCGTGGCCTCACCGCCACCGGCGCGCCCGGCGTACCCACGCGCATCATCTGCACCATCCAGGATATCACCGCGCGCAAGGAAACCGAGCTCGCCCTCCGCCAAAGCCAGGCCGCCACGCGCAAACTCTCCCTCGTCGCGGCCAAGACCGACAACCTTGTCCTCATCGGTTCGCCCGACGGCTGCATCGAGTGGGTCAACGAAAGCTTCACCCGCGTGATGGAATATTCCCTCGGGGAAGTCACCGGGCGAAATCCCGCCAACTTCCTGGTCGGGCCCGAGACGAAGGCCCGCACCATCCGCCGTATCCGCGCCGCCATGACGCGCGGCAAGGGTTTCTCCACCGACATCATCAATTACTCGAAGTCCGGGAAAAAATACCATCTCTCCCTGGAAATCCAGCCCGTGTTCAACGAGGCCGGCCAGCTGGAAAACTTCATCGCCATCGCCGCCGACATCACCGCCCGCGTCGAGACCGAGGCCAATCTCCGCCGCGCCAAGTCCGAGGCCGATGCCGCCTCCCGCGCCAAGTCCGAATTCCTTGCCTCCATGTCGCACGAAATCCGCACGCCCATGAACGGCGTCATCGGCATGACCAGCCTCCTCATGGAGACGCCCCTCACCCCTGAGCAGCGCGACTACGTCCACACCATCCGCTCCAGCGGGGACGCCCTCCTCACCATCATCAATGACATCCTTGATTTTTCGAAAATCGAGTCGGGCAAGATGGAACTCGAGAACCTTCCCTTCGAGCTGGCCGCCACCATCGAGGATGCCCTCGATCTCTTCGCCGTGCAGGCGGGCCTCAAGAAACTCGAGCTCACTTATGTCGTCGATCCGGCCGTGCCGGCGTGGATCTCCGGCGACGTCACCCGCCTCCGCCAGGTTCTCGTCAACCTCATCAACAACGCCGTCAAGTTCACCCCCTCGGGCACCATCTCCGTCGAAGTCCGCACTCACCCCGATTCCCCATCCACTCTCCCGCTCGCCCAGGCATCCGGCGCGCCCTTCCTCGCGTCGCTCCGGCTTGAATTTACGGTCCGCGACACGGGCATCGGCATCCCCGCGGACCGGATCGACCGGCTCTTCCAGCCGTTCAGCCAGGTGGATTCCTCCACCACGCGCAAATACGGCGGCACCGGCCTCGGCCTCGTCATCTGCGAGCGCCTCTGCGCGCTCATGGGCGGCGACATCACAGTCCATAGCGTCAGGGGACAAGGCTCCTCTTTTACCTTCACGCTCCTGACCGAGGCGATCTCCACCGCGGCGGACATGATCGCACCCACCCTGCCCGCCGTACTCAAAGCCGGCGCGATCCTCCTCGTCGAGGATGACCCGGTGAACCGGGCGCGCCTGCAAAATTTCTTTGCCAACTGCGGCCTCACCTGCCTCGCCTGCGCCGACCTGGCCCAAGCCGACGAACAACTGGCCAAAGCCCCGTCCCTCTCCGCCGCGCTGATCGACGCCCAGCTCCTCGAAACTCAGACCGCCCAGATCTTGCGCGAGCAACTCATCGCCTTCGATGTGCCGGTGCTGCTCCTGCTCGCACCCGGCCAGTCCGCTCCCGGCAAAACTGAAGTCCCCTTGCCCTCTGCCGCGACCAAAAAAACTGAAGTCCGCATCCGGGCCAATGTCGCCAAACCCATCAAGACTTCCGCGCTCGTGCGTGGCCTGCACCAGCTCTTCCGCAATGCAGCCGATCCCGTGGCGAACGCCGACTTGGTTCCCCTCGCCGACGAAATCCCTCTCGAAATCCTTCTCGTCGAGGACAACACCGTCAACCAGAAGGTCGCCACCCGCCTGCTCGACCGCCTCGGCTATCGCGCCGACACCGTCGGCAACGGCCTCGAAGCCCTCGTCGCGCTCTCCGCGCGCCACTATGATCTCATCCTGATGGACGTGCAGATGCCCGAGATGGATGGCTTCGAGGCCACCCGCACCATCCGCCACCGCCTGCCGCCGGAGCGCCAGCCCAAAATCATCGCCGTCACGGCCAACGCCCTTAAAGGCGACCGCAAACGCTGCCTCGATTCCGGCATGAACGACTACATCACAAAACCCATCAAGCTGGACGAAATCCGCGACGCCATCCGCCGCCAGTTCTCCTTGCCGGCGCCGATAAAAAACGACGACAGCTACATCTCGGACTAGCCGATCAGCGCCCGCAACTCCGCCATTTCCTGCGCCCGCGACGCGTCGGAGACAAGGTTGCGCAGCTCGTGCGGATCGTTTTGCAAGTCGAAAAACAACCACGGCGAGCCATCTGCCTGCCCTGAGCCAGCCGAATGGGAATTCAGCACGAGCTTGCGGGTTTTCGTCCGCACGCCGCGCCACGCCCGGTCGCACTGCTGCGGCAAATGCACCACGCTCGGCATGGAGATCCGCGCAAAGGAATTCCTAATCTGAAATTTGAAATCTGAAATTTGAGACTCCAAATTCTCCACCTCCGCCAGCATCATCGCGGGCAAATCCACCAGCGACACCGCATTCGCATTCGTCATTCTGTATTCGCCATTCGTCATTGGGCGAAGCCCCCGCACGACCAACGGCACGCGCACGCTCTCCTCGTGCGGCCAGCCCTTGCGAAACAAACCCTGCGCCCCGTGCATGTCGCCGTGCACCGAGGTAAAAACGACCAGCGTGTTTTCCCGCGGCGCGTGCGCGAGCAACGACCCGATGGCGCGATCGGTCGCCTCGATGTGCGCGTAATAACCCGCCAGCTCGCGCCGCGCCTGCCTTTCGATCTCGCCCCCGCGCGGCACATTCGCCGGAAGTTCAATCGCGCCGGGCTCACGCGCCACGATGCCGGCCGACAACGCGGCATACGGCGGATGCGGCGCCTCCAAGCTCACCATGCAAAACCATGGCTGCACTTTCTTTGGCGTTTGGGATTTGTGGTTTGGGATTTGTCCACCCACCCAGTGGGCGGCCCGCGCACACACAACATCAGATTGATAGCCCTCGAATTGCTCTGGCTGGGCGAGCCGCGTCCCGTGCAGCCACGGATTGTTGAGCAGGAATCCGCTCTCAAATCCCTCCCAGAACTCGAACCCGCCCCGCGCCTCCGGCGGCACGATGATCTTCGCGTGCGCCTCGCCCACCAGTGGCGCCGCCGGGTCACGCTTCCCCAAATGCCACTTGCCGAAAAATGCCGTGGCATAGCCGTGTTCGCCCAGCGCGTGCGCGAGGGTCCGCGCGTCCGCCGGCAGCGGATCGAAATAATCGCGCACGCCGTTCTCCGGCGACGGCACGCCCGTCAGCATCGCCGCGCGGGCGAACGGCCCGAACGGATGCGGCGTCACCGCCTGCGTGAAATCCAGGCTCTCCGCCGCGAATGCATCGAGGCATGGCGTGCGCGCATTCGGGTCGCCCGCATAGCCGCACGCCTGCGCACGCCACTGCGTCGTCACGATCCAGAGAATGTTGGGGCCCGCCGCGCTCATGTCCCGATAGACTGACGCTTCCCCGCGCCCTCGCTCAACCGCAAAGCAGCGGCGCAGGCAGTACGAAATGACCGGATTTTTGGTAGTGTATCAGTTTGGCGATGGTGTCCTGCCTACAACCCTCAGCGCTGTCATCCAGAGCGAAGCGAAGGATCTCACCGAATCAAATCGTGAGATGTCAGACTGTCGGCCTTCGGCCTCGGTACCTCGCACGGCTCGGAATGACAAATAGGCAAACTGATACATCACGGAATTTTAAATCTCACGGTGGTTTTGTTGCCAATCTCCCTCCCATGGGTCTTATTTATGCCATGATTGCGCTGGCTAATCCCCGGAATCCCACGCTGAAGCCGATTGAAGTCGAAGCGCTGGCCGATACCGGAGCCGTGTATCTATGCATTCTCCTTGATGGGACGAATCTGGATGTCGCGGAGACAAATCTATAGATTAATCCACGTCTTAATCCGCGTAATCCGCGGGGAAAATCGATCAGGCTCCATTCGCGGTTCCATCGCTTGGATTCGCCTTGGGCTTGGGCCGGGGCGGCGCCCACAACCGCAGCCACAATTCGGCGAGGTTGCGCAAACTCACCCGTGACGACCCCAGGTGCGCCACCGCCTCGCGGAAGGACGGCACCACCTGGCCGCGCTCTTTGAAGTAGCGCCACAGCTCGCGTTCCAATTCAACGGCCGCCGCGTGCCCGTCCGCCGCACCGGCGGCGACCACCCGGACTTTCTCCTCCCAAAATCGCTTTTCCTCGGGGTGCGCGCCGACGTAGTCGGAAAACATCTGTTCATTGCGATTGAGGCTCATCAGCGGGCACGCTGCCGGCCACCCCGGGCAAAAACAAACCCAAATGTCCCGCACACGAAGTAATTGCATTTCCCGCCGCATTCGCTACCGTCCGCCCCAGATTTAACCCAGATATTACATGTGGCAAAAACTTAAGGAACAGCTACCCGCAATCTTCATTACCGCGCTGCTCGTGATCGTCGCGGCGTATTTTATTCACCAGAAAACGGTCGCCGAGATGGCCCAGAGCCAGCAGGACCAACTGGCCACGCTCAGGGATGAGATGAAGTCAGCCAACGATGAAAGCAACCAGCGCATCGACGCCATCAACACCATGCTCAAGGACGCCATCGCCAAACGCCAGGCCGATGCGCTGATGACCGACGAGGATTTTGCAAAGGTCAATGCGGACAAAGTCAACCAGCTCGCCACCGCCATTGCGCAAAAAATCCAGCCTTACAATCCGCTGCCCAAGACGCCCGAGGAAGCCGAGAAACAGCAAAACGAACAAATCGACAAAGTTTCCTCGCGCCTCAGCGAAAAAATCCACCCGATCCTCGCCGACATGGCCGCTGACCAGCATCTCACACGCGACTCCATCAACGCCTACAGCCAGAAAATCACCGACGAAGTCAGCGTCGTGCTCACCGGCGAGCTGGCAAAAAACCAGGTGCTTAACAACAACGTCCTCGCCACGCAGGCCGTCGCGCGCGATTCGCTCGGGCTCGACCGCGAACTCACCGCACTCTATCTCAGTACATTCAAGGATCAGGGCGTCGTCTCCCGCCTGCTCGATCTGCCTGCCGATATCGTCAAGGACACCGCCCATATGAGCATCATCAACAGCAACGAACGTGAACAAATCGAGCAGGGACTCGTCACGCAGATGAATGATCTCCAGAAGCGCCTCGACGACCTGCAAGGCAAGCAGCCGAAGAACTAAGTCCTTCTCGATTCACCGTCTTTTCAGCCACGCGCCACCCGCGCGTGGCTTTTTTGTGCCCAGTTTTGCAGGCGGGGTGCCCTCAAAGTCACACAGCCCATTGGCTGCTTTGTCGTAAGGCCGCAAAGTGCACGCTTTTTACATCAAGCCTCGCTCAAGCTGCATGTTATCCAAATCTTCCGGGTTTCGCTAAAAAACTTTAGCCCATTTCTGATCAATCAGTTAGCTCGTGTTGCGACCGCCTTGGCACGATCTGAGGTGAAGGGTGGCAGTTCCGCGCAACAACAACCTTCAACTGCCACTGCCATGTCTAATGCACTCCCAGTTCAGAAGATAAATACGCCGGAAGCTGCTGACGCTCCTTCCAGCTCCAAGCAGGAAGCCCATTACGATGCCGAGCTCGTCCAACGTTTCAACGCTGGCGATGACTCCGCCTTTGTCGAAATCATGCAACGCTACCGCGGCAAAATCTACGGCCTCACGCTCAGCATGCTCCGCAACGCTTCCGATGCCGAGGAAATCACGCAGGACACGTTCATCCGCGCCCACCGCGGGCTCGCCAACTTCCGCGGCGATTCGTCGCTCTCCACTTGGCTCTATCGCATTGCGCTCAACCTCGCCCGCAACCGCTACTGGTATTTCTTCCGCCGTCGCCGCCAGGATTCCGTCTCGCTTGAGCGCAAGCTCGGTGACGACTCCGATGCAACGTTCGCCGATCTCATCGCCGCCGACACGCACGACCCGCTCCAGGAGGCCGCCACGGCTGAATTCAGCGAGCTCATCGCCGGCTGCATGGAACGCCTCGACGCCAAGCACCGCGAGATTCTCACCATGCGCAACGCCCTCAATCTCTCCTACGAGGACATTGCCCGCACGCTCTCCATCAACGTCGGCACCGTCAAAAGCCGCATCGCCCGCGCCCGCGAAAATCTCCGCGCGCTCCTCAGCGAAACGTGCTCCGAATTCGCGCCCGACGCCGCGCCCGGCGATTACTTCATCCCGACGCGCACCGCTTACGGCCGGCCGGCCATCGCTTACGCGTAAGCCAGAGCCCTCCTCATCCGCCGACAGACCGCCGTGCAAGCGCCACCAGGCGCTTGCACGGCCTCCACGCTTTTCCATTCCCTTATCCGGCCTGACGGCGATCCCTGCGCTCAATCCTTGCATCAACTAATAATTGAATACCCCTCCTGCACGCACGGTGTAGCAATCATCAATGCGTGAGGCCGCAAGGAACCCCGGCGAGGGACGTTTCAGGCCGGATCGATTTCAGGCATTCTCTGGTCAGGCCATATTTTTTCGTGCCAGTTGCAGGCTTTTCTGCCGTCATACTCAAATTGAACGGCGTGACTTTCCCTTTTTACTTCGAAATCCTCGGTCTCCGGTTGCATCCTCACGTCGTGTTTGAGACGATCGCCTACGCCGTCGGTGCACGCCTCTATTTTTTCGAACGCCGACGCCTGCCTGCTGCCGCGCAGATTCCTCTTGAACAGAATCTCTGGCTGCTTGTCGGCTGCATTTTTGGTGCTTGGGGTCTCTCCAAGCTCCTCGCCTGGGGCGAGTCGCCTGAATATTATTGGTCGCTGCGTACCGATCCGCGAAGCGCATTGCTCGGCGGAAAAACTATTGTCGGCGGCCTGCTCGGCGGCTGGATCGGAGTTGAGCTCGCCAAAAAACGTCTGGGCATTACGCGCTCAGCCGGCGACGCATTTGTGCTACCACTTACAGCTGGCATCGCGATCGGTCGCATCGGCTGTTTTCTCACCGGCCTGCCTGACCGAACTTACGGCCTCGCAACTTCGCTGCCATGGGGCGTCGATTTCGGCGATCACGTGCATCGGCACCCAACCCAGCTTTACGAAAGCCTTTTTGTTCTCGCGCTTGGTACGATCGTGTTGCTGGCCGCCGGCCGAGCCCGGCCAGCGTGGCCTGCAGGCCGCGCATTCCGCCTGTTTCTGCTCGGCTATTTCGCATTTCGTCTTGTCATCGAATTCATCAAACCCCGCGAGCCGCTGCTTGGGCCACTCAGCGCGATTCAACTCGCCTCGCTTATCGGCGTCGTTTTTTGTTTCATCTCGCTCCGACGCGCATGCCCGACCGCCCCTACCTCTACGCCGAGCTGACCAATTCGCTTTGCTCGCACTGCCTGCGCAAAATCGAGGCCAAGGTCGTCATCCAGGACGAATGCGTTTACCTGCACAAACGCTGTCCCGAGCACGGAAGCGAACGCGTGCTTATTTCGACTGACGTGGACTACTGGCACCAAACGCGCCGCTTTCTCAAACCCGGCCAGATGCCGCGTGTCTTCAACACGCCCGTCAAGTACGGCTGCCCCTACGACTGCGGCCTCTGCGCCGATCACGAGCAACACAGCTGCCTCACGCTCATTGAAGTGACCGACGCCTGCAATCTCGCCTGTCCCATTTGTTATGCCGAGTCGTCGCCCCGCCGCACCACGCACCGTTCACTGGCGCAGATTGAGTTCATGCTCGATGCCGTTGTGCGCAACGAAGGAGAACCCGATATCGTGCAGATCAGCGGTGGGGAGCCCACCATTCACCCGGAATTTTTTGCCATTCTCGACGCCGCCAAACGCCGCCCGATCAAGCACCTCATGCTGAATACCAACGGTGTGCGCATTGCACAAGACGCTGACTTCGCCAAACGCCTGGCCGACTATATGCCCGGCTTTGAGATTTATCTCCAGTTCGACTCATTGCGCGCAGACTCGCACCACGTGCTTCGCGGCGCCGATCTCCGCGATATCCGCCGCCGCGCGCTCGATCGGCTCAATGAGCTCAACCTTTCCACCACGCTCGTCTGCACGCTCAAGAAAGGCCTGAATGATGATGAGCTCGGCACCATCGTCGATTTCGCCCTGCAGCAACGCTGCGTGCGCGGCGTCACCCTCCAGCCCATCCAGCACGCCGGTCGCGCAGAAAACTTCGATCCTGCGCGCGACCGCCTCACCCTTTCCGAGGTGCGGCAGAAGCTCCTCGCGCAATCGACTGTTTTTGCGCCCGATGACATCATCCCCGTTCCGTGCCATCCCGACTGCCTGGCGATGGGCTATGCACTCAAACTCGGCGGCAAGGTTACGCCGCTCACAAGCCTCATTCCACGTGACACGCTGCTACGCGGCGAAGGCAGCACCATCGTTTACGAGCGCGACCCCGAGCTGCGTGCAGCCGTGTTCAATCTCTTTTCCACCCACCACTCGCCCGCCAGCGGCGCCGACGCTCTCAAGCAACTACTCTGCTGCCTGCCGCTCGTTCAAACGCCCCCTTCCATCGGCTATGATAATATTTTTCGCGTGTTGATCATCCAGTTCCTCGATGCCCACAATTTCGACGTGCGCAGTGTCAAGAAAAGTTGCATCCATATTGTCCACACCGACGGCCGTATCATACCCTTCGACACCTTCAATCTCTTCTATCGCGACGGCAAGGAAGCCGTGTGGAGAAACGCCATCCCCAGCCTGACCACATAACATGCATGACGATCCTCCAGAACTGGATCCTAAAGAACCATCTGCAGGCGAGCCGCTGGGAAGTTCTACGCCTGAGGCTGGCTGCGGATTTATCGGTGGTCTAATCGCCGGATTTATTATGTTTTTCGTGGGTGGCTGGATCGCTCTAATAGCTGACATGGGAACGTTCAAGACACCGGTTATGATTGTACTCTATCTCATCGCTTCCTTTGTTGGCGCAATCTGGCTGGCCACAAGACCCAGTTCCCGCGGTTTCGCTATCGGCATCTTTCTTGGGTTCGGGGCGATTTTGCTCCTGATGTCCATCTGCGGTCATAGGGGGCCCATCGCACCATAAAACCATTCAACTCATGATGGATGAACCCGCCACGCCTCCGCCGATTGGAACGCAAGGCGATCCAATCAAGCCATCGCAAAAGCGCCAAATTCTCATCGGATTTTCCACCGGCGCTGCTCTTGGATTGATAACCGCCTTATTGTTCGCATTGCCAAATAGGAGCAATCTTATCGGCCTCGCGATATTCTTGTCTTTATTTGACTGTGTGATCGCTCCGATTATCGCCGTAATTTTGACCATCATTCCAAGCAAACGGCGTTTTGGTTTGGGGCTTCTGCTGTCGTGTGGTTTGAATTGGCTCGTCCTGCTTACTATCTGCGGTAGCTCCACTTTTAATTTGGGCCTTAAGTAAAATAAATTTATTCGCTGACTCCGTAAGCAATGTTATCCTCGTCTTAGTATTTTAGCTCCGCGCCACAAATGCCCTGAAGTCAGCCACCGATCAACTCGGCGTGAGTTTCGCAATGGCCGCGCGCAGGCACGAGGGACACAGGCAATCGTGTTCGCCGCCCGCCACCGGCCCGACCGGCGGCAAATCGTCGCACCAGCAATTTTTTCCGCCGGCCGCCGGCCCGCACAAAAACTCCGCTCCGCAACGCGCGCAGCGTTTGGTGCAGGAATGCTGAATGGAGTGGGAGGACATGCGGAACGTTTTTGGCTTAATTGAAGGCAGTAGCTTTCAGGAAGATGTTTAAGCGTCTTGTCATTCTGAGCGCAGCGAAGAATCCAGCAAGACTGCGCTGCAAGGCGAGACTCCATCCAAGTGGATTCTTCACTTCGTTCAGAATGACAAAGGTGAAGTCTTGTATGTCGCCCAATCGACTTGCTGTGGTTAACCTCGGCTCGCGACCGGTGAAAACTCCATCCGTTCAAACGCATCACTCGGCCCAGGCCAGGCAGCCAGGTCGGGATGAAAAAGATGGGCCAGCAATTCCGTCCCATCCACCAGCCGCGGGCCGGGGCGCGCAAAATAGGCATTGGCATTCACCGCGAAAACCCGGCCGTTGCGGACGGCCGGCAGATCGGACCAGCCGGGATGCGCACCCAATTGCTTCACTTGCTCGACGGCTTTCCGCAGGCTGAAGCCGCACGGCATCACCACCAAAACCTCCGGCGCCCACCGCACGACGTCCGCCCAGGCGATGCGCACCGAGTCCGTGCCGCGGCGCGAAAGCGCATCCTCCCCGCCAGCAAGCTCGACCATCTCGGAAATCCAATGCCCGCTGCAATACAGCGGATCGACCCACTCCAGGCAGAAAACCCGCGGGCGCGTCGTCGCCCGGCGGGTCAGCGCAGAGATCCTTTCCAGCCGCGAGCGGCCGGAGGCGATCAAAGCCTCGGCGGCATCCGCCCGCCCGGTCGCCCGGCCCAATTCGCGCAGGTTGTCGTTGACGCCCTCGAGCGACCTCGGCGTCAGCCACAAAATCTCCGGCGGCGGGGCCATCGCCTTCAGCACCTGCGAAACTTCATTGCCGGAAGGCGCGCACACCTGGCAGAGGTTTTGCGTCAGGATCAGCGTCGGGGCCAGCTCCCGCAGCCGCTGTTCGTCGATCTGGTAAAGGCTCGCGCCGGTGCGCAGGCGCGCACTGACCGCGACGTCGATCTCGTGCAGGCTCATTTTCTCGAGATCGAGCGCGGGACGCACCACCACCGGTTTCGCACGCACTTCCGGGGGATAGTCGCATTCGTGGGAAATGCCGACCAGCCGGTCGCCCAGGCCCAGCGCGCAGACCATCTCCGTCGCGGCCGGCAAAAACGAAACAATGCGCAAGTCCTCCCTCATTCTTTAAGTAACCGCTCACAGACCCTCCTTCGTCAAGACTACGGAGGGCAGGCGCGAATAAACGCGAATGTTGCGACGCTGAAGTTCAATCGCGGATCAGATTTTAACACCCTTGAAAGCCGTTAATGCATTTTACAGAAGGCAACAAAGAAAAGAAAGCGGTTAAGGTCATCTTACACCAAATTTCCAAGCGTCACGTTTTTGCCTTTGGTACGGAAACCTAACAACGCTTCGTTACCTTGGTTGCCTTCTGTGAAAATATTCATCCGCGTCATCCGCGGAAAAGAAATTAAACCTCCGCCGCCGGCAGCAGATCGCAAAAGCAAAATCCACTTCTCGTCACCACCTCGCCTTTTTCAATTTTCAGCGGGCGTTTGAAAATCGGCCCGGCAAAGACAAAGGTGTGAAACTCGCCGTTTTCGCCGCACGGATCGACGCCGGACGGGAATTCGGCCAGCAGTGAGGCGTCGAAAAAGCGCCCGGAGAACGTTGGATCCAGTTGCTTCGGGTCCACGCACACCAGGACGGCTTGGAAACCCGCCTGGATAAAATCGCGCGCCAGTTGCGCGGTGTTCAGGCCCCAAACCGGATAGATCGCGGTCATGCCAATTTCACCGAGCATGCGGTCGCGATATTTCCTAATCTCCTCGAGAAACAGGTCGCCGAACACGACGGTCGTGATCCCCTGGCTTTTGTAATCGAGCAGGGCGGCATGCATGGCCGCCTCGTATTCCGTATTGGTGGCTCCGGGCGAGATCGTGACCTTGCGCAGGGGCAGGCCGAGCGCCGCGGCCTGCTGGTCGAGCAACGCACAACGCACGCCGTGCATGCTGATGCGGTCGTAGCCGGCGGTCACGGTGGTCAGCAACGCCACCACCTCGTGGCGACCGGAGTCCATGACTTCGCGCAAGGCCAGCGAGCTGTCCTTGCCCCCGCTCCAACAGACCAGCACCGGTTCTTTCATGATCATTCTTGGTCTACCGACAAAAATGTAAGCGGGGTGAGGGCACCCCGCCCACAACAAACCAGCGATCGACTGCAGGCCCTCATTATTCGCGTCTATTCGTGTTCATTCGCGGTTAAAAACTGCTTGGTCCGGCTCAGAATTTCCACTCCGCCCCGGCAAACGCCCCGAAGCCCAGCGCGGGATAGCCGTTCACTTCCTCGTATCTCTTGTCGAGCGCGTTTTCGATCCGCGCTTTGAGCGCGAGCGATTTCGTCACCTGCCACGCAGCATAAACGCGCACCAGCGTGTAATCCGGGTCTTCGACTGTTGCAAACGTCTGCGCATTGATGTCTGCGCGGTGGTCCACCTCTTTCAAGCCCATACCGGCGCTCACGCCGGAGCCGAAGTCATGCCACACATCCGCGCTCGCCGAATTCCGCGGACGGCGCAGCAGACGCGTCTGCGTCGTAAGGTCAAGCGCCTCGAGATAAGTGTAGCTCAGTTGCGCCTCGACGGCGTTGGGCAACACGAACTTGGCCGAAAGCTCGACCCCGCGCGTGCGCGCCTGGTCGATGTTTTCCTCGCTGCTGAAATCAGGCGTGCTTTCGATCAGATCGTGAAAGTCCGTCTGGAAATAGGTCGCGCTCAGCGTGCCGCGGTTTCCCGGCAGGTAATAATCCGCGCCCATGTCCCAGCCGCGCGCGTGCTCCGGCTGCAGATGCGGATTGCCGACAAAGAACGCGCTTTTCGCATAGAGGTCGATAAAGCTCGGCGAGCGAAAGCCCGTGCCGTAGCTCGCGCGCAGCTTGAGCGTTTGCGGCACCACCAGCCACGCCGCGGTCGCGCGGCCGGTCGTCGCATTGCCGAAGGTGTCGAAATGGTCGCGTCGCAGCCCGCCGGTCAGGAATACATTCTTCACCGGCGACCATTCGTCATCCGCAAAGACGGCGAAAAGTTTTTGCCGCTGGTCGATCGCGCCAAATCCGGTGTTGCGCGTGGTGTTTTCCTCCGCCGTCAAACCCGCGGTCAGGCGATTCGCGGCCGGCAGCACCACCGTGTTCTGCCAGTCGAGCACGGCGCGTCGGTTGGTCAGGATGGTCACTGCCGGCGGCTGGCCGAGAGTGGAGGTCACGGCCACCAGCCGCCGATCCTGCCCGCCCAGCGTGATCCGGCTCGAAAAATTCTCGCACGGCACCAGTTCGGCGAACAGCGTGCCCAGCCAGTTGTTCTCGCGCTCAAAGTCGCCCACGGCGTTGGTGAAACGGTTGCCCGGATCACCAAAAACGCTGTTGAAACCGCGAACCGTTCCACCCACGGACACCGTGTTTGTCAACGTGCGGTCGAGCCGCAGCACGACGTTGCTGCTGTTGAAGGTGTTATTGGGTCGGTCATTCTGGGTGTGTCCGCCGGATGCCGAAACATTGTAGGCCCATGGCCCCTGCGCGCCTTGCGCGCTGGCCGAGCCGTTCACCGTGCCGAACGAGCCGGCCTCGGCCGACACCTGTCCGGTCGGCGCGCCCGCGCCCTTTTGTGCGCGCAGCGAGACAACGCCGCCGATGGCCTCGCTGCCGTAAAGCGTGCTCTGCGGCCCCTGCGCCACTTCGATGATGTCGCCCGCGCCCACGGTCGCACCGCCCAAAAACACACTGTAGTCCGTATTCGGATCACTGAAGCGGATGCCATCGACGAGAAACAAAGTCTGGTTTGAATTGGCCCCGCGCAGGAAAATCGACGTGATCCCGCCGGACTGGCCGCTCGAGGAAGTCGGCGCACCCGGCACTCCGCCGAGCGCATCCTTGAACGAGCTGATTTGCTGCCGCGCGAGGTCGGCGGCGGAAATCTGATCGACCACCGTGCCGAGCGTCTGCGGCGCGGCCGGAGTGCGCGTGGCCGTGACGATGTACGGCCCGAGCTGCTGCGGCGTCGCCTCCGACGAATCGTCGGCGCGAATTTGGATGAGGGCCAGCGCGGCGAACGCGCAGGCGAGGAGGCCCCGGCGCGCGGTGCGCGCCAGGATGGAATGTTTTTTCATGGATGTCTGCTGGGATTGCGGCAAGAGCAGACGTCCGACCCGCAGGCGAGGTAAGGAACAAGTACCAAGTAGCAAGTAACAAGATTAAGTCCGCGGCTTGGCCGCGCTTTTCTTGTTACCTGGCACTTGTTACCTGTTACTTTTCGTCTGCAGGGCGAGACACCACCCTCACGCTTCATTTTGCGATGAAGATTTCGCGGACGCCGCGCGCAAAAAATTCCGCGGCGGAACGCGTGAGCCTTCGGGACCAGATATTCGGACTCCGCACTCCGCGCGTCACCGGCGCGCGGAAGCAACAAGTATCAGGTATCAAGTATCAAAAAAAGTGCGGCCAAGCCGCGGACTCAATCTTGGTACTTGGCACTTGTTACTTGTAACTTGGCGCGCCAGCGCCGCGCACCTCGCTCCTCGCCTTCACCGGCGCTTGCGCGCCGATTGGCTTTGCCCGTGCAGCCTGTCCGCACGGTGGGAGTTTGTGATGCGTAACCGCAGCGCAACTGTGGCCGGTTTTCACGGCCTTTCCTGGTTTCCAAAAGTTTACAAAGAACGGCAGGAGCTATTTCCAAAGTTGAAGCAGCTCCCAGGCAGGCTCGGTGCTGGCAGGCGCCGAAGCCGAACTCAAGAAAATTTCATATCAACGCATTGAGATACGTCGATATGTCACTTGCCAAAACCTGCGGCCATTTTATGTTGTGGGCGGGGTGTCCTCACCCCGCGATGATGTCGGTGCGGGGTGAGGGCACCCCGCCCACAGATAGATCCCAAAATTTTCCATGAGCGCCGCCACCCATTCCACCTCCGCCTCCGCCAAGGCTTCGGCGGATGCATTGCATGCACTTTTCGCGCAACGCATCGCCCTCCTCGACGGCGCGATGGGCACGATGATCCAGCAGCACCCGCTTAGCGAGGCCGACTTCCGCGGCGAGCGGTTCAAGAGCCACCCGCATGATCTCAAGGGCAACAACGACCTGCTCTCCCTCACCCGTCCCGACATCATTGAGGGCATCCACAGCCAGTATTTCGCCGCCGGCGCCGACCTCGTTGAGACCAACACCTTCAACTCCACCTCGATCTCGCAGGCCGACTACCAGGCCGAGTTCCTCGTGCCCGAACTCAATGCCGCCGCCGTGGCCGCCGCGCGCCGCGCCGCGCAAAAAGCCGAGGCCGCCACGCCCGGCCGCCGCTGCTTTGTCGCCGGCGCCATCGGCCCGCTCAACCGCACGCTCTCGATGTCGCCCGACGTGAACCGTCCTGATTTTCGCGCGGTCACCTGGGACCAGGTTGTCGCCGCGTACACCGAGCAGGCCCGGGCGCTCATCCAGGGCGGCGTGGATGCGCTGCTGGTCGAGACGATCTTCGACACGCTCAATTCCAAGGCCGCGGTCTTCGCCATCGACACCCTCTTCGATGAACTTGGCTTCCGCCTGCCCGTGATGATTTCCGTCACCATCACCGATGCTTCCGGCCGCACCCTCTCGGGCCAGACCGTCGGCGCATTCTACAATTCCATCCGCCACGCCAAGCCGTTTTCCGTCGGCATCAACTGCGCGCTCGGCGGCCGCCAGATGCGCCCCTACATCGAGGAACTCGCGCGCATTGCTGAGTGCTACGTCACCTGCTATCCAAACGCCGGCCTGCCCAATGCCTTCGGCGGCTACGACGAGTCGCCCGCCGACATGGCCGGCGTGCTCGGCGAGTTTGCCGCCGCCGGCTTCGTCAACATGGTTGGCGGCTGCTGCGGCTCCACGCCCGCGCACATCGCCGCCATCGCGGCGGCCGTCCGCGGCAAAACCCCGCGCCAACCCGTCGCCCACACGCCCGAGATGCGCCTCAGCGGCCTCGAACCATTAACCGTTGCATGATTTGTTTTGAACCACAGAGGCACGGAGAACACAGAGCTTGTTGTCCTAACCTCCACCTTCCTATCTCTGTGTCCTCCGTGTCTCCGTGGTGAATAATTCCGCCTCCCAGTTCCTGATCATCGGCGAGCGCACCAACATCACGGGTTCGCCGAAGTTCGCCAAGGCCCTCAAGGCCGGCGACTGGGACGCGTGCCTCGCCATCGCCCACCAGCAGGTCGAGAACGGCGCCAACGTCATCGACATCAACGTCGATGAGGCGCTGATCGAGGGCGAGGCCACGATGACGAAGTTCCTCAACCTCATCGCCGCCGAACCGGACATCTCGCGCGTGCCGGTGATGATCGACAGCTCGAAGTGGACCGTGCTCGAAGCCGGCCTGAAATGCATCCAGGGCAAGGGCATCGTCAATTCCATCTCGCTGAAGGACGGCGAGACCGAGTTTCTCCGCCGCGCCAAGCTCGTCCTGCGCTACGGCGCCGCCGCCGTCGTCATGGCGTTCGACGAACAGGGCCAGGCCGCCACCCGCGATGAAAAAGTCCGTATCTGTACGCGCGCCTACAAGCTGCTCACCGAAAAAATCGGCTTCCCGCCCGAGGACATCATCTTCGACCCGAACATCCTCACCGTCGCCACCGGGATCGAGGAGCACAACAACTACGCCGTCGATTTCTTCGAGGCCGCGAAAATCATCAAGGACACCCTCCCGCATGTGAAGATTTCCGGCGGCGTGTCCAACGTTTCCTTTTCCTTCCGCGGCAACAACCCGGTGCGCGAGGCCATGCACGCGGCATTTCTTTACCACGCCATCCGCGCCGGCATGGACATGGGCATCGTCAATGCCGGCATGCTCGGCGTTTACGAGGAGATCCCGAAAGACCTGCTCGAACGCATCGAGGACGTGCTGCTCAACCGCCGGCCCGATTCGACTGAACGCCTCGTCACCTTCGCGGATGAACTCAAAGCCAACGAAACTGCGGCGAAGGCCGCCGCTGATCCATCTCTCGCCTCTAGCCCCGTGCCTGACGCCTCCAATGCGTGGAGAAACCTTTCCGTCGAGGAAAGGTTGAGCCACGCGTTGGTGAAAGGCATCGACATGTACGTCGAGGCCGACACCGAGGAGTGCCGCCAGAAATACCCGCGCCCGCTCGACATCATCGAGGGCCCGCTGATGGCCGGCATGCGCGTCGTCGGCGATCTGTTCGGCGCGGGAAAAATGTTTCTCCCGCAGGTCGTGAAGTCCGCGCGCGTGATGAAAAAATCCGTCGCCTACCTCACGCCGTTCATGGAAGAGGAAAAAAGGAAGCTCGTGGCGGCCGGCGGCGTGTCGCGCGCCCAGGGCAAGTTTCTCATCGCGACCGTCAAGGGCGACGTCCACGACATCGGCAAAAACATCGTCGGCGTCGTCCTCGCCTGCAACAATTACGAAGTCACCGACCTCGGCGTCATGGTCGCATGCGACAAGATCCTGGCCGAGGCGAAGCGCATCGGCGCCGACGTCATCGGCCTTTCCGGGCTTATCACCCCTTCGCTCGACGAGATGGTGCACGTCGCGAAGGAAATGAAACGTGAGGGCTTCACCGTGCCGCTGCTCATCGGCGGCGCCACCACCAGCCCCGCGCATACCTCGGTGAAAATCGCGCCCGAATATCCGCACGGCGTCGTCCACGTGCTCGACGCCTCGCGCGTGGTCAACGTCGTCAGCGCGCTGCTGAGCGACGACCAGAAGCCCGCCTTCATGGCCGACGTCGTGGCGAAGCAGGAAAAGCAGCGCGAAGACTTTGCCGCGCGCCGCAACAAGCGCCCCCTGCTCTCGCTCGCGACATCCCGCGACCGCCGCCAGAAATTCGACTGGGCCGCCGTCGACATCCCCCGCCCCGAATTCCTCGGCACCCGCACTTTCTCCTCTAACCCCTCGCCTGACGCCTCTCGCCTCGACGAGCTCATCAATCTTGATGAGCTCGTCGTGTTCATCGACTGGGGCCCCTTCTTCAGCGCGTGGGAGCTGCACGGGCGCTACCCGGACATTTTGAAAGACCCGGTCGTCGGCCCCGAGGCGGTGAAGCTTTTGGCCGACGCACAAAAGCTCCTGGCCCAAATCGTCGCGGAAAAGCGTTTCACCGCAAAAGCCATCATCGGCTTCTGGCCCTGCAACGCCGTGGGCGACGACATCGAGGTGTATTCCGACGAAAAGCGCAGCTCGGTCGTGACGACCTTCCACATGCTGCGCCAGCAGCTCGAAAAGCCGGCCGACCAGTTCAACCACGCGCTATCCGACTACATCGCGCCGAAAGATTCGGGCCGGATCGATTACATGGGTGGATTTGCCGTCACCGCCGGCCACGGGGTTGAGTCATTCGCCGCCGAGTTTCGTGCGCAGCAGGACGATTACTCGGCGATCATGGCGCAGGCGCTCGGCGACCGGCTGGCCGAGGCCATGGCGGAAAAATTCCATAAGATCGCGCGCGAAGCCTGCGGATTCGGCAAAACGGAAAACCTCACGATGGAAGAACTCATCCGTGAAAAATACCGCGGCATCCGTCCGGCACCTGGGTATCCGGCGTGTCCAGACCACACGGAGAAACCGATCTTGTTCAAACTCCTCGACGCGGAGAAAGCGACCGGCATCACGCTGACGGAAAGTTGCGCGATGAATCCTGCGAGCAGCGTCAGCGGCTGGTATTTCAACCATCCCGATTCAAAATATTTTGGGGTAGGAAAAATTGGGAAAGATCAGATCGAAGAGTACGCGAAACGGAAGGAATTTACGATGGCGGAAACGGAGAGGTGGCTAGGACCGTATCTGGATTACGAGCCAAATTAGATTTAGATATAACGACGAGCCATTGCAGATGCTCGTTCATCACCGCTCACTTCGAAAGCCCTAACTGCCCCTGATGGAAACGCTAGTTCGCGTGAAATCGACTTCACAATCTCTATCTTCTCTATAGTACTACTATGTGTAAGTACAAAGTACTGAGTCGAACCAACCCTTTGGCTTGAGTAAGTTTGTCCATTCTTGCCGTATGCAAAATCTTTAAACGGATTAGTCGAAAGAAATGGCCCCCTATTTGCTTTTACCCCTGCAAGTTTTGGAAGAACATCTTCTCCTAAAACTCTAGCAATTTCTTCGACAAACAGGCACAGCGTGTCGGAGGCTATTGGCTCACATAACGTCATTTTGCCAAAAGGATGCCCAGCGATTGACCAATTTATTTCAATTGCCAACGGTCCCATCAGATATGGAACTGCTTCGACTACTGGAGTCGGCTCAAGACTTTGATCTTTGGACGTAAGTTTCGTTTCCAACGACTTTAGTTCGTTCACTAGATTTGTGATGGTTGCATCGATTCCCTGAATTCGGGATGCAATTTTCGTTAGCTCGGAAATCCGAACGAAATCGGCTGTTTTTGTGGCCTTGGCAATCTGTGCCAGAGCAACAGTGAGAAGTTCTTTTGATTTCATGAACGAAGATTAAGCGGCAAAGTCAGTAAAGTCAAGTCTGACTTACTTACTTTTTTACTTTCTCACCTCTTGCACGACTGCAACATGTCTTTCTGCCTATCAAGGTAGAGCCCGACCACCGAGCGCGCCGTTTGGTAATCGCGGACGGCCCGGCGGTCCGTCCCTACCCCTCAAACTTCGCGTTCTTTGTGATCTTGATGTGAAAATTATTCCGCGCGCAGGTGGGCGAAATCCCGCAGTTTCAACGCCCGATCAAAATCTTTGTCACAGTGGAACAGTTTGCAATCGGTGGCATCCGCCAGCGTCAGGATCAAAAGGTCCGGCATCCGCAGCACAATGCCGGCATCATGAAGCCGGACGGCGTTTTGTTCGGCCTGATCCCAAATATCTTCAGGCATCTCAAGCCAATGCGCCGACAGCCGGATGTCTTCAATGTGCTCCCGTTCCTTGGGACTGCGAAAGCCGACAACCAACTCGAGCCAGATCACGGGAGCCAGCGCCACCCGACCATCCTGCAGGGCCTGCGTGAAACGTCGCAGCAGACCCGGTTCCAGTTTGTCCCGGTGATGACCGATCCAGATGGAGCTATCGACGAGGAGGATTGAGGACATGGTTCTTCTCAAAACTTCCCTCGATCTCCTCATTGGTGGGCAGATGCGGTAACTTCCCACCGGCGGCGAGCACGCGCTCCACCGCCTTTTTGCGCAGCAGTTCCCGCAAGGCCAGGTCGATGACCTCCGTCTTGGTTTTCACTCCATACTCAGCCATGGCCTCCTCGACCTTCTTTTGGTCAATATGCATGGTCATTTTCATGCCATACCGATTAACCTATTTTGTATGGTTTTCAAGCGATGAATCAGCCTCACGCCGATTCGGAAAGACACGGCGGATTAGGGATAATCCGCCCTACCTCGGAATGCTGGACACAATGGACGGCCCGGTCTACTTCGCTAAAGCTACGAAGGCCAGGACGGTCCGCCCCTGCCTCCAAGCCTTTGCGTTCTTTGCGATCTTGGTGTAAAGAACCTATCCGTGCTGATCCGCGTGATCCGCGGCAAAAATCACTTTCCGCTGCCGAGCGGCATGGTGGTTGAAATGCCGCCGGCAGAATCTTGCCCGGTGCCTCCGCTCGCCCACGGATTCGTCCCGCAACCTTGCAGGAAGGTGACACAGAAAAGAATCAAAGTTCCGATAACGAGTGGTCGCGCGATGGATTTCATGGGTAGAAGAGAGGGGACAGATGCCAGAAGACAGAGGCCAGATAAAACCTCGGGTCATCACGAAGACACGGAACGCACGCCGACGATCCAAATTTTTCCTCCGATATCCGTGAAGATCCGTGGTAATCGCGCTGTCTTAGCGTCCTTCGCTGCTTCGTGGTGAAGATTGATCACCGCTGCGAAGCAGGGCGGGGCCCCCTGGGCTTGTCGAAGGGCAAAGAAGGGCCGTGCCCTTCGTAGCTCCGCCACGGAGCAAAGAAGGGTGAATCCCTCATAGCCATCGTGCATGGTTTGCACGAGAGCGTCCGCTCCAGATGCAAAATTGTGGCATGAAACATCTTTCATCGTTCGCAGATGCGAAATTCATGTCAATTACAGGAAGGCTGTGCACGCTTCATGCTATCATTTTTTACCGTGTACACGTTGTTGATATGAACCTTGCCCATTCCATGCTCGTGCTGAAGGCAGAGCCTTCCCGGCTCGACCCCGCCCTCAACGATCTGGCCAAAGCCGGCTATACGATCGTCACGACTGGCACGGCGGGCGAAGTGGTTGAGCAGGCGGCAACGACACGCTTTCCCCTCGTGCTGGTCGAAGCCGTGTCTCTTGCGTCCGTGGTCGAGCTAATTGGAGTTCTTCGCCGCGCGGACGCACTTTCTTCCATCGTGGTGGTGACGCAAAATATCGATTTAAACTCAATCGTCCATGGCATCCGCCTGCGCATTGCCGATGTTTTCTCAAATAACGACGATGATTCCGTCATCTTGGGGCGCGTCCGGTCATTGTTACCGCCCATACCGATCGTCGTCACGCAATTGAACCAGCAGATCAACCAGCTCTCGGAAGAGAAGCAGGCCCTGGAAGTACGCTTGCACGCGCTCGCCGAAGAATTCGAGCTTTGGCAGAAGACCGTGGCCGGCACCGTCACGGATACAATCATGCCCTCGATGGCAGGCGCCGCATGACGCGGAGGCGGGAGACAGATCGAACCGGATTTACCGCAGGCATCCTTGACTCGCCCGAGGCCGAAACCAGTCTGCCCGGCACTGGCTGCGGCCAGTTTTGCCCCATGACCACCGACCCGTCCGCCCCGGCATCGGAAATTTCATATACCATCGCTTATCCCAAAGCCGTCACGCGCACGGGCCATAACCTGGATTTCAAGGGCAGCGGCACCCTGACCATTCGCCCCGAGGGGCCGACGTATGTTTTCAGCGGGCGGCCGCAACGCCTGCTGGCCCGCCAGACCACCGAACTAATCCTGACCGCAAACGACATTTCAAACGTCACCATCAGCGGCCGGACGATATCTTTCCGCACGCCGCAAGGCCGATCCGGGGAAAGACAACTGCCTTTCATCTTTCTCTGCCGCGATGAAACCGAGGCGCAGGCTGTGGCCTCGTTGCTTCCCGCGCAGGCGGATGCGGATTTCATCGCTGAACACAATTTCAAGCAACAGCTGCGCGCCATGCCGGGTTCACCAACACCGTGGACTTCCGTGACCAACCAGCTCATCGCCGCCAATGTCATCGTCTTCGTCATCATGGCAGGATTACTCGGAGCCGGCTGGGTTGAAGCGACGAACATCATGCCATATATACGCTATGGGGCCAACAATGGCGCGGCGACGACGGACGGCGAGTGGTGGCGGCTGGTCACCTGCATGTTCCTGCACTTCGGGATCATGCACCTGGCCTTCAATATGTGGGCATTATACCAAGCCGGGCATTTGGTGGAAAAACTTTTCGGCCGCCTGCTCTACACGCTCGCCTATTTCGGCAGCGGCATTTTTGCCAGCCTCGCCAGTATCGCCTGGCATGGCGACAAGATGTGGAGCGCGGGTGCTTCCGGCGCCATCTTCGGCATCTACGGCGCCCTCCTGGGTTACATGTTGCGCGAAAAACTTGCGCTGCCCCGGAATTTTTTCCAGCCCCTGCTCCGAAGCACCCTGTTTTTCGCCGGATACAATATTATCTACGGCATGATCCATCCCGAGATAGATTCTGCCGCCCACATCGGCGGCTTTCTTTCCGGCTTTGGCCTTGGCTGGCTCATCGCCCTGCCCATCGACCCGGCGAGCCGGCTAAAACTGCTGCGCCCGCGTTTCTGGCTTGGCGTGACCGTGGTCTGTGTCGGCGCCGGCCTCGGCATGGCTTTCACGCCGCGCTTTGATTACAGCGTGCGCGATGAAATCGCCTGGCAGGATTCCTTCCAAGGAGTCGCCGAAAAAGAACCGCCACTCACCAAGAGCAACGAAGAGCAGTTTGCGCAATATCAGGCGTCGGATCAATCGCGCGCCGACTACGCTCACTGGATCACCACGAAACTCATCCCCTTCTATGCCCAACTGCAGCAAAAGATCGCAGCCCTCAAGCTTGAGCCGGGCAAGGTGACAGGGAAGCGGCGGACGGCCGTCCTGCAGATGCTCCAGACGAAATTAGCCGGATATCAGCATCTGTTAAAGGGCGTGCAGGAAAACAACTCCCAGGAAATTGCGCTCTACCTGGAATCCGAGCGCGACGTCCAACAGCAGATGGCCAGGATCACGAAATGAACGCTGAACGTCGAACGTTGAACTTCGAACTTCGAAGTGATAACAACCTTTTTCAGCGTTCAGCGTTCAGCGTTCAGCGTTCAGCGTTCAGCGTTCAGCGTTCAGCGTTCAGCGTTCAGCGTTCAGCGTTCAGCGTTCAGCGTTCAGCGTTCAGCGTTCAGCGGACTTGCGTTGTCTTCCACTCCGACCACCTTGGTGGCATGAACCCCGCTCGAACGTTGCTGGGCGCCGTGGAAGGCCTGTTCGATCGTGCCTTGTGCGTGATCGGCGCGGTGATTTTTTCCCAGGTGCCGGAATTCATGCAACAATACCTGCAGCGGCTCGGCGGGCATCTCGACGAGGCACGCCGCCAGTTGCAGCAATTCCAGCAGGCCGCCGCGCAATCCGGCCTCACCCTCGATCACCTCATCGGCCAGACCAGCGCGGATGCCAACCCCGCCGTGGCCAAACTCGGCGGAGTGATGACGGATGCCGTCGCCCGGGTCGATGCGCTGCAAACCGCGCAATCCGCCATCCAGCACGCCTCACTGTGGAGCCGTCCGTTTGTTTTCCTGCACTATCTCGATCCCGCCATCGCGCACGCCACCTGGACCATCTTCAAGCCCGCCGTGCCCACGACCATCGAGGGCTTCGTCTATGCGCTGGCCGGCATGCTCGTGCTCATCGGCACTTATCATCTCGGGGTTAAATATCCCATCAAACGCATCGCCCGCCGCCGGCGGGCGGAACATTCAACATCCAACATTCAACGTCCAACATCCAACGCCGGCCGTTGAACATCCTCCTTCGACAAGCCTACGACGAACGAGGCGGCCAACGTCGAACCTTGAACGCTGAACATTGAACCTCGATTCAGGTTTTGGCCATGGCTTGAGCGTCGGGACCCGATGCGTCGGCTCCCGCGCAGGTTTCGGCGAAAAGCCGGCGGAAGATGACGAAGTGGCTGGTCATATATATCGGTACGCCCCAGAGCGGCACGAGGGTGAGCGGCAGGCCGGCCATTTCGATCATCGAACCGGGCCGGGTGAGATTGAGCCATCCCGCCGTGCCCACGGCGACGAACAAATCGGCCAGCCCGACGATATTCCATAGCCAAAGGGCGCGCCTGAATCCCGGCCCCTCCGGCCAGAACAATAGAACGAGTGCGCCCGCCGCCGCAATGACGTCGCCCCACCCCGCGCGATGGGCGAACTCGGCCGGCAGCCGGCCCTGGGCATACAACCACACAAAATAAAACCCGACAAACCGGCCCACATGCACGGCGAGGATCTGCCGCACACTGATTTTCCGGACGGTTTCCCTGATCCAGCCGACGCGTGAGGCCACCACGGTCAGGCCGATGGTCAAGCCGGCGATCAACACTGGAGCCGCATACGGCGGCAGACGGAAAAGCAGATGCACGCTGCCGGCGGCGACCGCCGCCAGGCCCCAGAGGGCGAGCAGAATCAAAAAACGAGGAAGGGAGGATGTTTTCATGACGAGTTGGATTGAGTTACTTTAACTTTGCAAGTTATACCATGAACCTAGTGACTTGCTTTTTGCAAGTCTAAAGTTTATTTTAGCTCCATGACCCACACCCGCCGTTCCTCCGCCGTCCGCCGTTCGCCCTGCCCCATCGGCTGTTCGCTCGATTTGCTGGGCGACCGCTGGACGCTGCTGATCATCCGCGATCTTTTTTTGGGCAAATCCCGCTACGGCGAATTTGCCGCTTCACCGGAAGAGATTCCGACCAACCTCCTGGCCGACCGGCTGGCGAGGCTGGAAAAGGCGGAACTCATCAAGAGCACGCCGTATCAGCAGAACCCGCCGCGGCACGCCTACACGCTCACCCGGAAAGGCCGGGATCTCGAGCCGGTGCTCGCCGCGCTGGTGAAATGGGGCAAGCGCCATGTACCCGGCACGTTCACTCAGGATGAAATCGCCGCCAGTCGGCTCAAAGAGCCCTAAAAAGTGAACCGCTGATTTACACCGCAGGTCACTTATCCGACCAATCATCTATCCTTGGTCACTTGTTATTTGAACCGCGAATGAACGCAAATAGACGCGAATCAATTTTTGAACCACTGATGAGTCTTCATAACAGCCTATTCGCGTGAATTAGCGTCCATTCGCGGTTAAAAAATCCGAATCAAATTAATAAATGAGCATCAGTGTTCATCAGTGGTTAAACTTCCGTGGTCTGCTTCCTTGCTCCGTGTTCTTCGCCTGCCCGCCATAGCTTTAGCGAAGGCGGGTGCCTTCGTGGTTAAATGTATTCTGCATCCGACCGCGGTTTATATCAACGGATGCGTTTGTGCGATCCACTCCGCGACGGGACGGCCGCCCACAATATGTTCCCGCACGATGCGTTCGCAGCGGTCGGGCGTGACGCCGCCATACCAGATGCCATCGGGATAGACGACCATCCACGGCCCGCCGCGGCAGATGCGGAAACATGCGGCCTTGGTGCGCAACGCGGGAAGGTTCATTTCCTTCAGCCGCGCCTTGAGGACGTCCCACGTGGCGAGGCCGGCCTCGGTCGCGCAGCAGTTGGGCCCGACGCACAGGAACACATGGCGGCGTGCGCCGGTGATATCCATTTTTTTCAAAGCGTCGGCGATGTCGGGGTCTGTATTCATTGATACAAGTCACACCTTGCGCGACGATTCCGTCCGGCCATCACTGCGCAACAGCCAAACAAGCACGCCGCAGAGAACGAGATCAAAAACCAGGTCGTAGGCCAGCGGAGCCGTGCTGGCCGCGCCAAAGCAGCCACACCGGATGTCGAGTCCGCGCATCCAGGCCGAAGTGATAGCCACGATGAAGACGACAGTCATCACGAGCAGCAGGACCAGCGCACTGCGGCGGGCCGCACCCGCGATCACCTCCGCACCACAGACGATTTCCAGCGCCGGCAAATAATACGCCAGCGGCGCCACGACGAAATAGGGCAGTATCCGGAAGTGGTCGATGTCCGCCGCGAAGCGCGCGGGATCGAGTAACTTGAGCATGCCCGCCACAAGGAAAATCCCGCCCACGAGAAGCCGCAGCAAAAGATTGAGCCATTTCATGGTTTATGCGCCTCCCGCCATGCGGTCCAGCCGCCCTGCAGCACAAACACATTGTCGATCCGCAATTCGTGGCGCAGCCGCACCGCCACCGCCCGGCTCGCGTCGCATCGCTGGCTGTCACAGTAAACCACCACGCGTGTGCCCGGCTGCCACACCGCCATGAAGTTGGGCAGAAGCTCCTCCCAGCGGTCTTCGTTGAGGGAAAGCGCGCCGGGCACGTGCTGGGCGGCATATTCCTCATCCGGGCGCGCATCCAGCCAGATGACCGGCGGGGTCAGGCGCTCGGCATCGGCCAGCGCGAGTTCGGTCACGGCCGGCCGCGTCCAGTTCCACGCCGGCCGCTTCGGATTTATCCACGCCGTGGCGAGCGCAAGGCTCAAAGCGATCACCAGCAGCCTCACGATGTGGCGGCAGTTCGCCGCGCACGAGGGGTTTGTTTTACTGCCAGCCATGGTCCAACAAATAACCAACCCCTAAAAAAATGCGAAGCGATAAAACTTTCCCGGTCAAATGCCCCTCGCCAAAAAAAACGCCGGCGTGATGCGGCATTGACCTCTTGGTGGTGTATCAGTTTGGCGATGGGTGTCCTGCCTACAACCCTCAGCGTTGTCATCCAGAGCGAAGCGAAGGATCTCACCGAATCAAATCGTGCGATGCCAGACTGTCGGCCTTCGGCCTCGGTACCTCGCACGGCTCGGAATGACAAATCGGCAAACTGATACATCACTGACCTCGTCGTTCAGTTGACGTGCCGGGGCTTTTATTTAAAATGGCAGCCAGCCATGAAAATAACCTACTACCTCGATGTCCTCTCCTCGTGGTGCCACTGGGCCGAGCCCGCGTGGTCGGAGCTGAAGACGCGCTACGCCGGCCGGGCCGAGTTTGCCTGGAAAATCGCCCTGCTGAGCCCGGGCGATTTTCCCGTGTCGCGCGAACAGGAAGACTGGTTTTTCCGGCGCAGCGGCATGATCATGCGCTCGCCTTACATGCTCAACTCGGGTTGGGTCGAGCCCGAGCGCAAGGGTCTCTACCCCGCGCCAAATTTCGTGGCCGAGGCGGGCCGGGATTTCGGCTTCGCCGACGACCGCCTGCGCCTGGCACTGGCCCACGCCGCGCTCCGCGAAGGCCGCAAGATCGGTGACATGGCTGAGGCCATTGCCGTCGCGGCCAAGGCCACCGGCCTCGACGGCGAAAAGCTGTGGGAGCGTGCGCAGTCGCGCGAAATCGAGGCCCGCGTGCGTGCGAGCACGGACGGGTTTCACGCGCTGCAAATCACGCAACGGCCGGCCTTCGTGCTCGAGGATCCGATCGGCGACAAGGCCGTGTTCTCCGGCCTCGTCACCGCGGCGCCACTGATCGCCACGATCGATGCCATGCTGGCCGACACCGCGGCCTACGCCGCGCACGCGGCCCATTTCGGCCAGCCGCCGGCGGCATGAAACGGCTGGCGGCGCACGCTCAAAGTTTTTGCGCCGAAGCATTCTTGTGTTCCACCCAGTCATCGTGGAGATCCATGCCCTTGGCAACGCCGCGATAAAGGCCCCACTTCGGACGGTAATCCGTAGCATCGGGACGATAAACGCGCACACCCTTTAGGCCTTTGAAATCATCGCCGTCCACCGACACAAGCACCTCACCGTCGTCGTGCTCCGAAGTTTTGACGCGGAGGTGGACAGTCTGCCATGTATCGGGTTTCCACGCAAATTCGCGCACGATGATGTAGTCCTCGGAATTGCCCGGCCAGTAGCGCACACAGGCATGGCCAACTCCATCAAGAACCGAGATCACGACGAGCGGGGGGCTGTTGTCGCCATCGGTCGCCTTGAGTTGGAAGACATGGCAAAAGTGACTGCTGCCGTGAAAGGCGGGGTCCGTCCGCCATGTGGTCGCGTATTCAAACGTCTCGCCGGGCTTCTGATGCGGACCGAGCCCTTTGACCTCGGCGCGCTGCCGCGTATTATCCTGCCGGTCGCGGTCGCTGTCCCACCAATCGGGCCCATAGCGAAGCGTCATGCGCACGGTATGGTCGCCAACATCGGTGATGTTGACGAACGGATCGTAAACATATTTGCCGGTCGCCACGATATAACGCAATTCCGGCTCCTCGATACCCTCGAAGCTGCGCAAGCCGTCGGCCGTCACGGCAAAAGCCGGCGCCGCCAGGCCGGCGCCGAACGTAAATCCGATCATGACAATGAGAGAAATTTTCATGGGGTCGGAAAAGGTCGCGCGCACGGCACCCGCGATAAAACCATCGCCATCAACGCCTGGAACACAACCAGAGAATTGACCGGCGCTTTCCGTGAAGGATGCGGCGAGGGGGAATGTTTTCATTCTTTGGCCTCTCACCTGTTTGCGACCCAGCCTTGACACGCGCCGCAAACTCCGTCCTCTTGCCCTTCCTTTCATGAACCTCGCTGGCACGACGTTTTCTTCTTCTCTCCTCGGATCCTCGTCCGTGGTCGCCGTTGTCGTCGCCATTTCTCGCGCACTGCGAGGGGACTGAAGTTTTGCCACTTTCGCCCCCTCCGGTGCCAACCGGAGGGGGTCTTTTATTTACCCCGGCCGGTGAAGCAGCGGAGGCGGACATCAACCCGACCTCCCATGAACCACACCCACCACCCAATGCCCGGCCGGACGATGCCTCGCCCGCCTGCAGTGAGCCTGTCAAACCTGCCGACCACGCCCACGCACGGCAGCCCGCTGCCGTTTCTCCATGAACCAACCGACTGCGCCGGCCATGACCTGCTCGTGCTCAACGCGCGGCCCGATCTCGCGACCGAGAGAGCCAGCCCGGCCCATGCTTCGCTCTCAAACAGCTACGCAGGGCAGGCCACCAAATTTCTCCAACGCTGCTTCTCGCCGGAACAGCGATGAAGACGCTGGCCAGTCCTTCGGTCACCGTCCCGGCTTTCCGGATCGCGGCACCATCATGGCGCGGCCGAGGGTGCGGTCGGCTGGTCCGAGAGCGTGAACTTCAACGTCGCGCTGCTATTCGGCTGCGTGGCGACAAAAACAAATTCCAAGCTGCTCGTGTTCGGCGTGACCGACGCAGCAAAGGTTCGCCCCTGCGCCTGGCCGAGGAACACGCGTTCGCCCTCTCCTTCCATCCCATAAAAATACACCGTGACGTCGACGGGCGAAACGACCCGATAATACAACGTCTTGCCGCTCACGACCGCGACGTCCTGCGTCGGGCTCATGGTGGGGTCTTGCGGGCTGGTGTCGGAATGGGCCGGCGTGTTGTCGACCTGGATATTATAGGTCACCGGATAGGCTGAATGCGGCGCGGATGGCGTGCCGCAGCCGCCGATGAACAAAACCAGGAAGATGAGTGCCCATCTTAACATAAGGGTATGGTCTTGCGTGTTGCGTGACTGGATATCTGCCATCAGAAAGGCCCGGTCCGCGCCACTGACCACCCAACCCGGCTGCAAGTTCCATCACTTCGCCGCCATCGCTGCGACCAATTGGTCGATGACCCCGGCATTGCGCAGGCTTTCCTCGAGGCCGAGCTGCGGAGCACGGCGCTGGAGCACGGCGTCGGCGAAGTCCTCGACCTCAAGGCGGTAGCGGTCGCTCGCCGGCACGGGAATTTCGCGGCGCGTGGCGTCCTGCGTGAGCACGAGCGCGCCGGCACTTTCGAAAAACGTGTCAGGCACCTCGAGCACGCCCCGCGTGCCGATGATTTCCGCCGCGACGCGCTTGTGCGCATTGAATCCGCAGTGCAGCGCGGCGATCAGGCCGGAGGGATACCTCAACAACGCCGAGCACATCTCGTCGACGCCGCCGGTGCGCACACATTCCGCCGCAACCGAGACCGGACGCGCCATCTCCGTGCCGCCCGCGACCGTGTCCGCCACGAGACCCGCAAAATTCACCGGATAACATCCGACGTCATAGAGCGCGCCGCCGCCAAGCTCCGGCTTGAGTTTGATCGAGGCCGGGTTCGTGAGCAGGAAGCGGAAACTCGCATGGATGAATTTGATTTCGCCGAGCGCCCCGCTCCGGAGCACCTCGATCACCTGCCGGGTGCGCGTGGTGTAACGATACATGACCGCTTCCATGAGCGTGACGCCGTGCGCGGTGCAGGCGGCGATCATGGCGCTCACCTCCGCGGCCGTGAGCGCGAGCGGTTTTTCGCAAAGCACGTGCTTGCCGTGTTCCGCCGCCTTGATCGTCCACTCGCAGTGCTGCGCGTTCGGCAGCGGGATGTAAACCGCCTCGACCGCCGGGTCGCGCAACAACTCCTCGTAGCCGCGGTAGGTTTTGGCCAGGCCGGGGAAACGCGCGCGGCCCTCCGCCAGCTTGGCCTCGTCGCGCGAGGCGAGCGCATGGAACTCGGAGTTGTCCGAACGCAGGATGGCCGGGATGAGCGTTTCCCGGGCGATGCGCGCATAGCCGAGCACGCCCCAGCGGAGTTTTCGGGTGGATGAAATCATGGGGAGGGTGCCGAGGAAGCATGAGCAGGCTGCCAACTTTGGCCCCAATCGCAAGCGCGGCCAACCAGCGGGAGAAATAAGCTCGTCTGGCCTTCGCCCTTTCCATTTTTTCATCACCATGCCGCGCTTTACCACCGATCCAGTTTGCCCCAAGTGCGGAGGTGCCTCGGATTTCGTCGAAAAGAACACTTTTACCGGCCAGGAAATACGCGAATATCGCTGTTCGTCCTGTCGACACCTCTTCGCGGAATACGGTGGCACTGCGCTCTGGCAGGTCCTGCACGATGACAACGTAGCTCGGGCCGAAGCGGAACGTCTCCGCGCAAAAAAGCCCTGGTGGGAATTCTGGAAAAAGTAACGGTTCGCCGACAGCCGCGGCGCCGATATTTGCTTTAACCACGGATCACACGGATGATCACGGATTGCGGGTACTGTCTCAGTTTGCCTCAAACAATTGTAGGTCGGGGTTTATCCCCGACGTGTCGGGCGTAAAGCCCGACCTACAATTTTGCAAAATGATACACTACCGGATTGCCGCTGATATTTGAGGGCTGCTGAAAACTGTGCTGCTAGCACAGCTACACGGCCCGTATCCGTGCTTATCCGTGTAATCCGCGGTTAGAAATTCGATCCGAAAATTCGCGTTAATTCGCGGTTCTCAAAACTAAATCAGTGGTTGGTTTCTGATCTCACCGGGGCCACCAGCTGTCCGGGATGGTCGCGTCGAGCGGATCGATGGTCGTCGGCGGGAGCGCGATGGCGGTGCGACGGAGCCGGGTGGCGTGCTTTTGCAAGGCCATGAGCGCGGAATGGCCCGGGTCGAGCCAGATCAAGGCGTAGCCACGGCCCAGCAAATCCTCCGGACGCAGGTGCTCCCGCGCCAGCTCGAGAATGATATAATCCACCTGGTAATCGCGAATGAGCCGGTCCCAATCAGGGCCGTTCTTATCGAAAAAATTGAAGTTCAGATCAAACGTGGACTCGGGAAAGGTGGTTTCATAACGGCCGTCCATGGAAATCTTGATGCGGGGATAGAGGCGCCACGAGCAGTAGCCGCCCCACTCGAACGGCATGGCCAGGTTGCCTTCCGCCTGGGCCAGCGAAAGGATGTCCACCTCGCGCACGGGATCGTTGCCCACCGGGGCCAACACCTGGAATGAGAGATCGGGCAAGAAATCAACGACCACATAAAAGGCGATGGCGCCGTAAAGCACGGTCAAGACCAGCGCCGGATGAAAAGCAGCCCGCAGGCGTGGCGACAGCCATGCGGCGAGACCGGCCAGCACCGCCTGCAAAAACGGGCCAGCCACCGCCAGCGCGGCCACGCCAAAAAATGACGTGTGCCGCCGGCTGTGCCACGCCAGCACGGCGGTGATCGCCAGCATGACCAGGCCCGGCCAGCTTTTGTTCCCCGTGCGCCGCCAGCCGATGAGCAGCACAAAGACCACCAGCCAGAAAAGGATGCGGAACCCAGTAAACACATCCCACCTGTCGCTGGCAAAAAGCGACAGCGGCCGCCATTCGGCGATATGCGGGCGGTTATTGAGCAGCGCCGGAATCAAATACGGCCAGAATTTAAGCCCGTAAATATTGACCAGCGTGGCCGCGCCGCTGGCGACTGCGGTCGCCAGCATGGGCTTCACCTGCCGGCGGGTGCCGAGCGCGAAGGCGGCATAGACGGCCATCGCCCCCAGCCCGGCCATGAATCCCCCGTGCACATTGGCCCACACCAGCATCACCGCGGGCAGGGCAAACACAGGCCATTTTTTTCCGGCCCGGATTTGCTCGAGGCCGAACAACGTGAGGGCAAAGAAGCAATAGGTGAAAACCTGGGAGCGGACGACGGGAATATAGGCGGGCAGCACGCACGCCGCCGCCGGGATCGCCAGCACGAGCAACGTCTCCCACCCGCAACCCATCGTTCGTCCGGCGGCCATCGCCGCCCACAGCGCGCCGAAGGCGAGCAGGATCTTGAGCGCCATCAATCCTTCCGGGCCGAAAAACTTGAGCACGCCAAAAAAAATCGTGCCCGCGCCCCATTCGTGCTCAATGTAGGTCGGCAGCACGGGCGTGAAGGCGAACATGTCGCGCACCGGCACCGTGCCATATCTCCAGACGTGCGCGCCGATCGCGAGCTTGTTCCAAAGGTCGCCGTCGCAAATATTATGGACGGCGAGGATCACGCCGAAGGAAAAAACTCCAAGGACAACGGCCAGCCAGCGCATGGAAATTCCTATCTCGGCTGGCGCCGGCATACCAGCACGATCTCGGCCACGCCGGACGGATCGATCAAGCCCGGCCCGAACTTCAATTGCTTCTGAAAAAGCATGCCGAGCGGCATGAATACCCAGTTATACCAGCGCATCGCCGCCGCGCGGCGCTGCGTGAGCCACTTCATGCCGTATTTCAACAACCGTGGATTGTTCGGCTGCATGCCAAAACCCGCGCTCTTTTCGATCACCAGCTGATGGTCCGCCAGCAACGCCAGCAAATCCGCCGGCTCGTAGCGCCGCGCGTGGCCCACACAGTCATCGAACTCCGTCCAAAAGCGGGCATGCAAGGGCACCGCAAAAACCAGGACGCCACCTTCCTTGAGCACGCGGCTCAATTCGGCAAAGACCCGCCGGTCGTCCTCGATGTGTTCGATGACGTCAAAGGCCCCCACGAGATCAAACGCCCCGTCGCCAAACGGCAGCGCGGTGATTTCACCGGGGGCGGCGACGACGCCGCGCGCATTCAACTTCGCGACCACCGGCGCGCTGATGTCGATAAAATGCGTGCCGGCAATCGGCAGCCGGGGACGCAGCCCGGGGCCGATTTCCAGCCGCATCGGGGCCGAAGGCAGCAACCCGGAAATCAGCGGCCAGGTGTTGAAGCGCTCCGGCCGCTCGACGTAAGTCTGCGACCAGAGGGCGTCGTAGAACTCGCGGTTGATCGTGGCGATGTCCCGTGCGCTCATGCCGTGAAGTTCGAAACTCCTGATTCAAAGTTCAAGGTTCAAGGTTTAAGCTCTGACCTCGAAGTTGGGCGTTGGAGGTTGGATGTTAAAGGCGTTTTCATGCTTTTCCTTCCCGGGCGGAGATGATTGCCTGCAGGAATCCAATTATGAAAAAACTCCTCCCTTTCCTGGCCGCGGTTGCCCTCACGTTGTTTTTCGCCGGCTGTAGCACCACCGGGGGGCCTGGCTACACTGCAGTCAAGGACACCTTCCCTCCGCTTGCGGCCGGGACCGGTCGTATTTTTGTTTATCGCGACGCCCTTTTGAATCCCGCCAAAACGCCGGCGGTTTTGCTCAACGGCGAACAAGTGGGCCTTTCCAGGGCGCAGGGATTTTTCTATGTCGATGAACCCGCGGGTGACGACAAAGTCGAGCTTGCGGGAGAAATCAGCCCGCCCGCCAGCTTCACGCTCAGCCCCGGCCAGACCGTTTACGTGCGGATCAGCCTGCATACCAACATCGTCAATACCATCATGGTAAACCACCAATATCCCCAGGTCGTCGATGCCTCCATCGCCCAGCGTGAACTCACCCACTGCAATTACACCCCAGGAAACGCAACGGCGGAAACGTCGCCCGAGCCCGCCACGGTGAACAAGGACGAACCCCCGGCCCAGCCAGAGCCCGCCAGCGCGGCCAATGATGAGTCTCCGGTAAAGATGGAAATCATCATCGGTCAAGGCGGGCAGATATCAATTAACGGAGATCCTATTTCCGACGATCAACTATTGCCATTGCTCAGGAAAGATCATGACAGCAATCCGAACCTCGCGGTTTTGATAAAGGCGGACAAGTCCACCCAGCTGCAAAAAATGGACGATGTGATAAACGCCTGCACCGCGGCAGGCCTGAGTCGGTTTACCCTCCAGACGCAGTAAGAACCGCGGCCCATCGGGGCGAACCATCGTCACCGGAAAATCCACCCAGCTCGATTTTGCCGCGCTGTCTGTTGCCTGCGCAGCGCATTCTCTTTGCACCCGGACTGAGGATTTCCCTCTAGGTGGATTTGTCCTTTTCTCATCGCCGTCACTCTTGGTTTCGTAAAGATACCCAAGATGCGAGAGAATGGAGCCAGGCCGAAGATTCCGCACCCCACGGCCAGCCCAGGTGAGGCTGCAACGGCCAGTGCGCTCAAGCAGGCCGAGGCCGCGCTGCACGAGAGCGAGGAACGCTACCGGCTGCTCTTCGAAAGCAATCCTCTCCCCATCTTGCTCTTCGATTCCGAGACCCTGCGGTTCCTGGCAGTCAACGAATCGTTCGTGCAACACTATGGCTACTCGCGCGAGGAATTCCTCCGCATGACGATCAAGGATATCTACCTGGAGGAAGATATTCCCGCCTTGCTGAAGTGCGTCGAGGAAACGGGGGCCAAGCCTAACAAGACCAGCGAGTGGCGGCACCGGCGAAAGGATGGGTCCATCATCCAAGTGGAGACGATTTCCAGCCCGCTGGTGTTTGGCGGCCGCAACACGCGGCTGGTGCTCGCGAACGACATCACGGAAAGAAAAATGCTCGAGGAAAAATTTCTCCACGCCCAGCGGCTCGAGAGCATCGGCATGCTCGCCGCGGGCCTCGCCCACGACCTCAACAACGTGCTCGCCCCCATCATGCTGGGCGTGCCGATGCTGCGCGCGAACGCCTCCAACCCGCGCGATTTGAAAATCCTGAACTCGCTCGAGCAAAATGCCGCGCGGGGCGCCGGCCTGGTAAAGCAAATCCTCGGGTTTGCGCACAGTACCACCGGCGAAATCCGGCCCACGCAGGTCGGCCACCTCCTGCAGGACATCGTCAACATCATGGAGGAGACGTTTCCCAAAACCATTGCCCTCCAGGATGAAATCTCCCGCGATCTCTGGCTCGTGCAGGGCAACCCGATCCGGATTCACCAAGTGCTCCTCAATCTTTGCGTCAACGCCCGCGATGCCATGCCGGAGGGCGGCACCCTGCGCATCGCCGCGGCCAACCTCCGACTCGACCGGGAGCAGGCCCGCGCGTTGCCCGGGGCCCGGCATGGTGCGTGGCTGGTCATCGAAGTTTCCGATACCGGCACCGGCATCCCGCCCGACGTGCTCGCGCACATCTGGGATCCCTTCTTCACCACCAAGGGTGCGGAAAAAGGCACGGGCCTGGGCCTTTCCACCGTTCGCGGGATCGTGGCCAGCCACCGCGGCTTTGTCACGGTCGACACGCAGCCGGACCACGGCACCACCTTCCGGGTATTCCTGCCGGCCACCGACGAAAAATCGGCGGACCTCATCACGGCCCCGGCGGTCGCCGCCCCCATCGGCCAGGGCGAACTCATCCTCGTGGTCGACGACAACGACGCGATCCGCGAAACCGTCACGGCCATTCTGTCCAAGCATGACTACCACGTCCTGAGCGCTGGCGACGGCGTCGAGGCCGTCAGCCTTTTGACTACACATCAATCCAAAATCGCGCTCGTGATCACCGATGTGGACATCCCTTATCTCGGTGGCGCCGCGCTCGCCGGCATCGCCACCCAGCTTTGCCCCGATGCCCGGCTGCTCGTCATCAGCGGATTGTCCAACGACGATGCGGGTGACACGCCGCTCGAAGAAGCGAGAAAACTTACCGACGCCTGCCTCTTCAAACCGTTCGCGCCCGAGGTTCTCCTCGAAACCGTGCACCGGTTGCTCCATCCAGCCAAAAATTCCGAACGGCCGGATCGGGCGGAAAAAGTCGGGGTCTGATTCTTTCGATAAATCGGCCTGACCGCCTGGGGTTGCCCGGCAGGCGGTCAGAGGCCGGTGGTTTATTATTGCGACAGCCTGACCACGCTATTGGACGAATTGGCCGTGGCGCCGTAACCGTCGATGACATGGGCGATCGTTCCCACGCCGCCCAGCGAAACCGTGGTCATGTCGTGGAACATCCCACCGTTCAACCCGGAGGTCGGCACTTCGATGGCATTGCCAAGGATCACCGACGAGTTGACATCGAAGAAGCAGTATATTCCCACGCCATAAGCCTGGTGGCTGGTGACCGTGTTCGCCACCTTGTAGGAAGCATAGCCGTCCTCGCTGCCCGCCATCCAGCTCGACTGGTTCGGCGGGTCATACGGCGCTTCGCTCTGGTAAAAATACACGCTGCCGCCGTTGCCGTTCCACAGCGTCTGGTATTGCTGGTAATGTTCAACCGCCAGGCCGTAGATGGTCACGTTGGCGCCATTGACCACGAGGCCATTGGTGGCGGTGTTGGTGGTCCAGCCCACCGTGCCGCCGTTGCCGTGATCGGCCCGCCAGATCCAGAAATCGTCGCCGACAACGTTGCTGCTGTTGATTTGGACGCTGACCGTCGTCTTGCCCACCGCGGCGCCGCCCACCCGGCAGAAAATGTCATCGAGGCAGATGGGGTTGGCCGAATGATTGGCCGAACTGCCCGACGGGCCAACTTGCAGCTGGCAGGACGAATTGGTCGGACCGGCATCAAACAAAATGCCCGCGATGATCACCCCATCGACATCGGCTACATTCATCGCGGTCACGCCATTCTGCGAAAGCAGGGTCGCCAGGCCCAGGCCCAGCACCACCGTGTTGGGATTGTTCACCTGCAGCGTGGCGTTGAGCGAGTAGACGCCCGGTGTGAGCAGCAGGTTCTTTCCCTGCGACAAGGCCGCGTTCAAGGTGGCCGCGGTGTCGCTCGATGCCTGGGCGATATAGAACTGGCTGATCGGGATCGACTGTCCCGGCGACGAGCCGCTCGACCAGGTGATGCCCTGGCTGTTGGTGGACAAGGCGGGGACAAACACGCTGTAGTTACCGCTGCCATCAATAGTCAGGAACGGCTTTTCGCGCGACACCGGCGTGTTATTGGTCACGCTGTAGGCGGGATTTGGCCAATTGGCGCCCGACGGCGCATTGGTATCGCCGACAAATACCATGTTCCAGTTCGAACCGGCCCAACTGCCCCATTTGGAATTCCGGGAGATCCATTGCTGCTGGGATCCGGAATTGATTTGGCTGTCGATCAGGGAATCCGAGAGGAAGCCGCCGCTGGAATAGCCGCCGTTCTGATCCAAGACGATGCTGCCCTTGATGTGCACCCGACGCATCGGGCAGGCTTGGGAGACGGCCCATTGGTCCGTGCCACCGGAAGGAACCACGGACAAGTTTTCCGCGCCTTCCCAGAAATTCTGCGTGGCATTATTGTTGCTCAAAACCGCATTGGATATGACACCGCCGTTGATGGTGACATTGTCGGGCGATTGGCCCAAACCCAGAACCTGGGTATAGTAGCCAACGTTCACGGTGTTACTATAGGAACCGGGCTTGAAGAGAAGCGCGTACCGGGCAGATCCAAACTGATTCGTCTGTTGCTGGCTATATATGCTATTAATCTGGCTCTGGATGGATGACGCCGACATTGATGGATCAAAGATAATGACATTCGGCCCGAAGTTCGGCGCGGAGCTGGCCGTCGCGAAGCCCAGGTAGTTGATGTTCCAGCCGCCGTTGTCTTGGTCCAGCGTCAGGACTTGCTGGCCCGCGGGGAGGGTGACGTTGGCCGTCACCGTGGTCCAGGTTTGGTAGCCACCGGTGGCGGGAACGTTGACGGATCCGCTCAGGTTCGTGCCGGAAGAATTCGCCAGGTGGAAGGCATCGGTCACCGCGGTCGGAGCGGCCACGCGGAAGCTGACCGTGTAAGTGCCGGCCGTGGCCACCTTGACGGTATATTTAAACCAATCGCCGCCGAAGGTCCAGCCGAGGTCAACGCCGCCGCCGGTGTCGGAAGTTACTTCCAAGTCAACGCCGTCGGAACGGTAGCCATTATCCG
>Ga0210398_10000121_pt1 | contig 97789 bp, 74 predicted proteins | sample IncBWC4OmetaG_FD_161047 | JGI IMG/M metagenome (GOLD analysis project Ga0210398, IMG submission 161047) | Forest soil microbial communities from Barre Woods Harvard Forest LTER site, Petersham, Massachusetts, United States - Inc-BW-C-4-O | ecosystem: Environmental > Terrestrial > Soil >... | reverse complement strand
CGGTTGAAGGAGGGAAGTCATTCTGGGTCCTGGCCCCCTTTACCATGCAGATGGCCATGATCATCGTCGGAGGTTATGTGGTCGCTTCCTCGCCGCCCGTTTACTGGCTGATTCAAAAGCTGGCGGGGATGCCCAAGACGGGAAGAGGGGCGGTTGCCTTTGTGGCCGCGTTCGCACTCCTGTCATCACTGGTTTCGTGGGGATTCAGTTTGATCTTTAGCGGTCTCCTCGTCCGGGAGCTCTCCAAGCGGGTAACCGGCATGGATTATCGTGCGGCCGGAGCCGCTGCCTACCTCGGCTTGGGCCCGGTCTGGACCCTCGGCCTTTCGTCCTCCGCGGCCCTGATGATGGCCACGAAAAGCTCCATTCCTCCCAAGCTTTTCGCCGTTAGCGGCCTGATTCCCCTCACGCAGACTCTCTTTATCTGGCCCACTTTCATCATGGCCGTGGTGTTGATCGTCGTTTCCGTCACCATCGCGTACTGGTCTGCCCCATCGCCCGACCGCGCCAAGACCGCCGGCGATTTCGGAATAAAATTTGAGCCGGCCGGAGCGGAAATCGAACCCCCAAAAAAACCGGGCGAATGGCTGGAGCATAATCCGATCCTCACCCTGCTCATCGTGAGCCTGCTCGCCTGGTATCTCGTGGATCTGTTCAGGAGCTCGCCCACGGGGATTCGTGCGGCCCTCGACCTGAACAACTATAATTTGATTTTCCTCACGACGGGACTGCTCCTTCACTGGCGGCCAAAAAGATTCGTGCGGGCCGTGACCCAATCCATCCCGGCGACCGGCGGAGTGCTGATCCAGTTTCCGTTTTATGCCGTCATCTTCGGCATGATTGTCGGAACCGGCCTGGCCAAATGGCTGGCGAACCTCTTCGTCTTATTCACGACGCCAAGGAGTTTTCCGATTTTCGTGGCGCTTTATTCGGCGACCCTCGGGATCTTCATCCCGTCGGGTGGAAGCAAATGGATCATTGAGGCCCCGTATGTCCTGATGGCGGCCGTGCGGCATCAGGTCAATTTGGGATGGGTGGTGCAGATCTACAACGCCTCTGAGGCGCTGCCGAACATGCTTAATCCATTTTGGATGCTGCCCCTGCTGGGAATCCTGCGCTTGAAGGCCCGGGACCTTGTTGGTTTTTCCGTTCTTCAGCTGTTGTTCCAGATTCCCGTGGTCCTCTTCCTCTGCTGGCTTTTTGCCCAATACCTCCCCTTTACCCCGCCCGCGCTATGAGGGCGAACACCCGGCAGCTTTCCTTGCCGCCGAGCCGGGGGAGCGCCAGCCGAAGATGATCCCGGCGGCAGTTAAATTGCCGCAGAATTTTACCCTTCTCCATGAGAGAGGCGCGGGGCTTGGCGAACCGTTTTCTTCCACGTGCGCGCGTTGACGCCTTCATAGCGAAGAAAAAGGCGCGTGAGCGTTCGCGGTGACCCGATGCCGCTTTGGGCCGCAAGGTTCGCGATGGTTTGATTGGGCGATGCCGCCAGGAGCTGACGGGCACAATCGAGACGGGCTTGCACCACGAATTCCGCGGGCGACCGCGAGAGGTGGCGCCGAAACAAACTGTAAAGAGTCCGACGGGAGACCCCGACCGCTTCGGCGACTTGCTCAAGGCTAAAGGGGCGGCGCAGGTTGGCGCCAATAAAGTCCACGGCCTGGCGCAGCAGCGGGCTGGCAACGGCGAGAAAATCCGTGCTGGAGCGAATGACAATGCCGCGTGGTGCGATCACGATCGGTCGGTCGGGTAGCTTGCGGCCCCGCATCAGGCGATCCAGCAAGGTCGCGGCCTTGAGGGCGATCTCTTCCTCCCCGAGGTCGATGCTCGAGATGGGCACATGCGAACATTCGCAGGCAATTTCGATGTTGCCGGTGCCCATGACGGCGAAGTCCTCGGGCACCCGCCAGCCGTTTCCCAGGCAGACCTCAATCGCCTCGGAGGCCAGCTGGTCGTCGAGCACATAGCAGGCGAGCGGCCGAGGCAGGGGACGCAGCTGCCGGGCCAGCCAGGCTTGCCGATGCCGCCAATCGCCCGAAGCGGACCGATCGCGTTGGTAGGCGAGTCGGTGGCATTTAAACCCCGACTCAGCCAGGGCGGAGCGGAAGCCATCGTACCGGTCTTTGGAGACCAGGCCGCTGTAGGCGGTGATCCAGGCAAATTGCGTATGACCGCGCTCGATGAAGTGCTGCGCGGCGAGTCGGCCGGCCAACAAATTGTCCTCCATGACCTGGCCCATCCCCGCGGTGGATTGATTGGGGAAGATCAAACTTAGGTTGCGTCCAACCAGAACCGTGGGCTGGCGCGGTGTCTGGCGGCGAACAAAGGCGAGCAGATCGGCACGCTGCGGGTACGAGACAATCAGCCCGTCGCCATGCCAGTGCGTGGGCACAATTTCATCGAAGAAATGCCTGGTCTCGAGATGCCAGCCGGCCGTGCGGCCATATTGGCCGAGAACTCGGATCGTGCGGGGGTCGTTCCATCCCAGCACCACGAGAACACGAGGCTTGAATGTTGCGTGATGGGTAACCGTTTGCACGTTTTGTCCTATAGGCTGCACGAAAGGCCACTTGTGAGCAAAGCCTATTTTACGCATATCGGGGTTGGCCCAAATGCGAGGCAGTAACCAGGCGTAACGAGGCCGACAACCCCCTCATGATGACTCTTGCTGCGGATATTGGCGGCTCACGGATCAAGTTGGGGTTGGTCGAAAACGAATCCGTCCTTGCCCGGACCACTTTGGAGGCAAGATCAGGCGAAGGGCTCGAGTTGCAGTTGCCCCGCATCGCATCGGCTTTCAGAGATCTGCTTGACCGCGCCCGGGTAAAACGCACCGAGTGCGGCGCCGTGAGCTTTGGTTTCCCGGCCCTCGTTGATGCCTCCACCGGGCGGGTTTTGACGACCTACGGAAAGTACGTCGATGCGGCCAGGCTCGATCTGCGAAAGTGGGCGCGCGGGGAATTTGGCTTGGATTTCGTGATCGAGAATGACGCCCGGGCAGCCTTGGTCGGCGAATGGCGGGCCGGTGCCGCCAAAGGTTGCGACAATGTCGTCGGTATTACCTTGGGCACGGGACTGGGAACGGCGGCGATCATGAAAGGACAACTCGTGAGGGGAAAGCACCGTCAGGCTGGCGTCCTCGGTGGACATTTCACGGTCCGATGGGGCGGTCGGCTTTGTACCTGCGGAAACCGGGGTTGCGCCGAGGCCGAAGCGTCGACTTCGGTTCTTCCGGAAATCGTTCGTGAGCACCCCGGGTTTTCGAACAGCCGACTTCGAAACCTCGACCAAATCGACTACGCGGGGCTTTTCCGACTGGCGCGTGAACAGGATTCCTGCGCGGTGGAATTACGCTCCCGAACCATCGGGGTCTGGGCGGCCATGGTGGTTAACCTGGTGCATGCCTATGATCCCGAGCGGGTCATCGTCGGCGGCGGAATCATGGCCGGGGCCGATGATTTTTTTCCCGATTTGGTCAAATCGGTTCGGGAGCTTGCGCACACCCCGTGGGGGACCATTGATATCGTTCCGGCGCGCCTTGGCGATGACGCGGCGCTCATCGGTTGCGACGTCCTGGCCCGGAAAAAACATCTTTTGTCTTGAAAACATCCAACTACGATAAGTTTCCCTCGGTCCAGGTTCCCGACAGCGACGGGCTGGCGTGGCGGGGATGGGGTGCGATTGTTTCACGCCTGCGGGACGCGATTGAAAGCGCGCAAGTCCAGACGAGTGCGCCCGTTTTGGCGATCGAGTGCTATGCGGGGGTTTTCGAGGACGAGATCCGCGAAGCTTTAGGTGCCGTGTCTGGGTCGGTGATATGGATCAATTCCCGCACCGCGATGAAGTCACAGGAGGCGATTGACTTGATGGTTGCCCCGGATCTTGGTGGGAACGATCCCGTCTTCGGCCGTCTGACCTGCCGTTCGCTTGGCGATTTCTTCCATCCAGACAAGATTGCCTCTATTCGGGCCGGTCTGGCGCGGGCCAAGAATACGGTGATTATCATTGGTCCCGGAGCGGCCCTGATCGCACCGGAACCGGCGATTTTCGTTTACGCTGATTTGTCGCGCTGGGTTGCGCAGTCGCGCCAGCGGAAAAATGAGATTTCAAACTTGGGCGTCGAGAATCGCTCGCTCAAAGCTTCGCTCAAGTACAAGCGGGCCTTTTTCGTCGACTGGCGCGTGTGCGACCGGTGGAAGCAGCAAACGCTCTCCCGCTGGGACTTTCTCCTCGACACTTGCGTTCCCGACGACCCCAGGATGGTGGCCGGGTCGGACTTCCGACGGGCACTCCTTCATTGTGTCACGCGACCGTTCCGCGTCGTGCCCTTCTTTGATCCGGGACCTTGGGGCGGGCAGTGGATGAAGGAGACATTTGATCTGGACCCTTCGGTGCCGAACTTCGCCTGGGGCTTCGATTGTGTGCCGGAAGAGAATAGCCTGGTCCTGCAATTCGGGAATATTCCCGTCGAGGTGCCGGCGAGCGACCTGGTTTTTGCGCAGCCGCGGGCACTTCTCGGCGAGCCCGTTTACGGAAGATTTGGCGCGGAGTTTCCGATCCGATTCGATCTTCTCGATACGATGGGTGGCGGCAACCTTTCCCTTCAAGTGCATCCACTCGGAGACTATATCCGCGGGCACTTTTGCATGCCGTACACGCAGGACGAGAGTTATTACATTTTGGAAGCGAACCCGGAAGCGACGGTCTACCTGGGCCGGAAAGAAGGCACCGAGTTAAATGAAATGGTCGCCGATCTCGAAGCTGCACAGCGAGGCGAGAAACGGTTCGACGACGAGAGGTTTGTTGCGCGTTTCCCCGCGAAAAAGCATGACCATTTTCTCATTCCGGCCGGCACCCTGCATTGTGCGGGCGCAGGAAGCGTGGTCCTCGAAATCAGCGCAACGCCCTATATCTTTACGTTCAAGTTGTGGGACTGGGGTCGGCTGGGATTGGACGGGAAGCCCCGCCCGATTCATCTCGACCACGGAAAGGCCAATATTCTGTGGGAGCGCGACGAGGTTTATGCCGCCGCCCACTTGATCAACCAAGTGCGAAAAGTGGATCAGGGCGCCGGATGGAGAGAGGAGCGAACCGGGCTCCACGAAGCCGAATTCATCGAGACGCGCCGCCACATATTCACTACCCCCGTTTCCCATGACACCGGTGGAGAACGCAACGGCAGCGTTAATGTGCTCAATCTGGTTGAAGGAGTGGAAGCGGTGGTGGAAAGCCCCGATAACGCCTTCGCTCCGTTCGTTGTCCACTACGCCGAAACCTTCATCGTGCCGGCTGCGGTGGGTTGTTACCGTATCCGTCCGTCGCCAGCAGCGGGAGGTCGCGAGTGCGCGACAATGAAGGCATTTGTGCGTACAAATTCGTGAGACCGGCGCCCTGATCTGGCGGTCACGGACGCACGAGGCGCTCGCAAGGCCAAGAAGCCTTATCAGAGAAGGCTGCCACGAATGGTGAAACGAAGGTGGGCCTCAGGACCATTAGCAGGAGCGGGGCCAAACGCTGAGTGGAACACCCTGCGCAAGACAACCGTATTTCACGTTAAGATTGGGCGACATAATATCTGCTCAATTAGAGAAATCTTCAGGAACATGGGAGGGTGATCCGCTCTGCGCACCCACTCCTGATACTTTTCCAATGCCCAACTACCCCACCCGCCAGTCTTCGGCCGTGAGCGTATGCAGAAAATCGGCGAAAGGCCCATAGGCGTCCCGGGTGACTTGCCCGCCTGAGTTCTCGATGCGGGCCGAGGCGGTCTTTCGTTTGCCGAGTTCCGCATCAGCGGCGGTCTGCCCTTTCGCTCTCGAGAGATCATTATAGTCGTCGGCTGAGAGCACATACTCGTCGGCGAGGCCGATCATGTGTCCGAACTCGTGCGCCGAGGTGGTTTGGGTGTACTTGCCGCCGGGCGCAGATCCCTGGCTCGGGGTGATGCCTTTGTCGCGGTAGTGCTGGTACGCCGGCTTTTGCATCGTGCCACCTTGGTTCGTGTAGGTCGTATCCTTGAAGGACGAGGTATCGATGGTCTGGGGCGTGTTTGCGCCGGGATCAAGATGCACGTCGGGCGCACCCACCTGGTCGCGAAAGCCGAATGAATCATGAACATTCATCGTCCACCGCATGTTATGGGCCTGGTCCTTGTCATTCATCAGCCAATTCATGTATTCGTTCTCATTGCCCATGTCCGGCGCGCGGATGTGGTCGAAATCAAGCAGGACCTTGGCCGTCGTCGAGGTGGCGGCGCCCTTTTCAAATTTCTTCAGCGGAAATTTGTTTTCCCAGGCGGCTTTGACCACCCGGACAAAATCATCGACGTAGCCTGCCCGCTTCGGCTCCGTCCAGGCGGCCGGAAAACGCCAGCGGAGATGGAAGCTGCAGGTAAAATCGCCCGTTGTCGGCTCGTAGCTGAGGCTGACGTAGGCCTGGTTGATCCGGGTGTTGGTCTTGCGCTGTTCCGTGCCCGTCCACTCGTACTGTGCCACCGTAGGCAGATCGGTGGTGACGGGACGCCGCTGCAGCGTCGCCGCGGATCCCGTTTTGGGTTGGGCTGTGCGGGTTGATGCCCGCCCGCCGGACAAAACCTGATCGGCCGCACGGTCGGCCACGCCTTCAGCGCTGTCGTTGGCTGGCGCGACGTGCAGCGAACCGCCGGGCTGCCGGCCGCCTTGCTGGACGACATGCGCCAGTTCGTGGGCGAGGAGCCGCTGGTGCGACGAATTCCCGGCCCCACCCTGGTTTGAACCAAAGACGATATTTGAACCGACCGTGTAGGCCTGGGCATTTACGGCCTCGGCGGATTTCGCCGCGCGCGAATCGGCATGCACCCGCACCCGGCTGAAATCATAACCGAAGCGCGGCTCCATGAAAGCGCGGGCCGCCGGGTCGAGCGGTTGGCCAGGCGAGCGCAGAACGTCGTGGACGACGGGCGGAGCCTCCGATGATGTCGGCTTGCGGGCCGAGGCCTGGTCGCTCTTGCGTTGCAACAGACCGCCGCGCCTGGATGCAAATGTCGCAGCCAAGGGTTCGGGAGTGGTCTGAAGCTTCGACTGATTCATGTTGGTTGAGAAATTAAGGGGGCGGCGGGCATCCAACTTCCGCGGCGGACTAGTCCCAATTCTTCGGATCCTGCCTTTTGTCTTTGTCTTCAGTATTGTTCAAGCACTCCTCGCCCAAATCCGAGTTATATCGGTGCTTGGTGCCTTTCCAAAATTCATAGGCCAGCTGGGCATAGCAATGGGTGCTGCTGACATCGTGATCGCAGACCATGGTATCGTCGCCCGGTGGATCGATCATGTTGACCTTGGAGTGACCCATTTCGTGAATGATGATCATGCCGGTGAAAGCCGGATCGCTTTTGTGAGCGGTAAGATTTTCCATGCAGAGGGTGATGTCTCCGCCCAAAACGGTCTCGCCGTATTTATATTCGGGGCAGCCGCTGACGCAATTATAGGTGGAGCGCCCCCAGTCCAGCGACATTTCCAATTTCTGGAGCCGCCGCCAGATGTCGAGCTGCTTGTCCTTCCAATCGTCCCCAAAGAAGGCCCCATATTTTTGCGCGGCCGTCCTGTTCCAGTCTTTTGATTGATCCCCGAACAGCGCCGCGCACAACCCATACCGCGCATGATGGATCATTTTCCTGGCCGCCTCCTCGCCCGGCTCCAGCACGTCTTTGACAAACGTTGCAGGGCAGTTTTCCTTGGTCTCATAACGATGCGGGAGCTTCGCGGAATCCACAATTTCATCAAAGGACCGACGCGGGGGATCGCCGGGCTTGGGCGTCGACGGCACCGGCTTGGGTTGGTCCGCCTTTCCGACATGGACCTTGACCTGCGCCATCTTGCAGTCCTGTGAGACGGTGCGTACAACCAGCGTCGCGTCGCCGGGCGCATCGGGCGGGCTCCACGTGCCGGTTCCGTCCGTATTGCCTGCACTGAGCGCCCCGCCGCCTTGTTCCTGCACCCAATGGAGGCCGCCGAAAAAAGCGGCCGTTTTATCAGGGCCGTTGGCATTGGCCGTGGAAGACCACAGAAGATTGAAACGTTCTCCGATGCGCGCGGTCATCTCGACATTGCCACCGCTGGCAACGGCTGATTTTTCTCCCGACCGGGTGACAATGGCGGAAAATCCCGGCGCGGGAAAGGGAGGGCATTTGTTCGAAGCGGAGGCAACCGGCTCCTTGGCATCCGGGTCCTTCGGCTGCCGCTGCAGCGCCACTTGCGACCCTATTTGACCCGGGGCAGAACGGGTTGATTTTTGCCCGCCAGACAAAACCTGATCGGCCACACGATCAGCCGCGACTTCGGCGCTATCGTTGGCCGGTGCCACTTGCAGTGAACCGCCGGAACGCCGGCCATCTTGCTGAACGACGTGCGCAAGCTCATGGGCGAGCAGCCGCTGGTGAGCTGAATTTCCCGACCCACCCTGATTTGGGCCAAAGACAATGTTCGAACCGACTGTATAGGCTTGCGCGTTGACGGCCTCGGCGGATTTCGTCGCTCGCGAATCGGCATGCACCCGCACCCGGCTGAAATCATAGCCGAAGCGTGGCTCCATGAACGCGCGTGAAGCCCCATCGAGCGGCTGGCCGGGCGAGCGCAGGACATCGTTAACGATCGACGGAGCTTCCGTGGAAGACTGGCTGGGCGCCGCCGCCTGGCTGCTTTTGCGTTGCAGCAAGCCGCTCCGCCCGGCGGCGAACGAAGCAGCCGGGGTCTCTGGAATTTTTAGCGGGCTCGATTGAGGCATGTTTGTAGTTTGTAGTTAGTAGTTCGGAATTGGTCGTTGGTATTTTGGCCGTGCCCTCCGTAGCCCTGAGCTTGTCGAAGGGGCGAAGGAGGGTCAGAGCGTCCCAGCAGGATTGGGCACGCTGATGCGCTGGCCGTGGTTCATGTAATAATAGCCGAGATCGTCGTGCCAGATTTCGACAATCGTGCTGCCTCGAGGAGTGGGCGAATTTCCGGTCAACCGCCAGTAGCGCAAGGGCTCGTGTTCGATGTCCGGCACGACCATATTGACTCCGGTTTGGATGCCGGTGGCGAGATGGGGCGCGCCCTTCGCCGCGCCCGGCAGGACCGTGTTGGCCGGATCGAGATATAACCAATCCATGTCATAGGGAGACTGACTCGTCGTCAGTCCCTGCGATTGGAGATAACGTTCGTAGGCAGCCTCCAGGTCGACCCATTCGGATTGTGATGATTGGAAGTTTACGCCGTGCAGTTTTCCACCCTTCGGGTACGACACCGCGGACGTGTAGTTTCCAGTCGTTGCGTCGAAGGTCGGAGCGGAAAAATTCCCGGGGATGGGCGCCGTGCGATACTGCGTGCCCATGTTCTGGAGGAAATGGATGATGCGGCGGATCTGGGTATTGCGGTCGGCATAACTGGTGAAGGGTGAATTTGGCCCGAGGGGACCGTAAACCACGCCGCGCGCACCGCCGCGTGTCGTGGCCGTTTCGAAGCTTAGCAGCCCATCGGCCTGGAGAACGCGGATGAGCGTATTGGAGGCGTTGCTGATCGATCGGAGCAATTGCTCGCGGCGACCCTTGTCGGCGGCGCTTTCGGAGTCGAACGGCGAGCGGAGCGCGGCGCCGGCCGGGGCCGCGAGTGCATGGGCGGTTTCGCCGCGGGCGAGCGCATCGGCATTTTTTTCGAAGGCATCACCGGGCTGGGAGACGAATGCATCGGCCCCGCCGCCGCCGGCCGAGTGACGCGTCTGCAAGGTGTGGGCGAGTTCGTGCGCGATGAGGGCTTCGCCTTGCGGTGTGCCAGGCTGAAACTGGCCGGGATGAAAATAAACGTCCTGTCCGCGAGTGACCGCCCTCGCCTGCAGCGGAGTCGTCACCTCGGCCGCGTCCGGATGCAGCCGCACATCGAAAAAGTTGGTCTGCATGTTTGCTCCAGCGGCACTCGGTGCAGGCCGAACTTCAGATTGTGGGCGGGGTGCCCTCACCCCGCTTGGAACATGATGACGGGTGAGGGCACCCCTCCCACATTGAGCAGACTTGCTTTCGCGCTGGGAAACAACCGGCGACATTTTTTTGATGGGTTCGGCGATCATGTCGGGGCGGTTACAGTTCAGCTTCAGGTATTCGAGGTGGGGTGCGCCCGGCGGTCGCGCCCTACCTTGGGATCCCTTGCGTCCGACGTTGTGGGTTGGATTTCGGCGTTGGGCGTTCGGGACAATCGCTCAAGCGATGGTCATGACATATCCATGGCGAGGGAGGCATAGGAATCGGCGTTGGTGAGTGGAGTGGCTCCCGGATAGCCGGGGGTTTGCTTGGCCCGCCCTTGCCAGCCGGAATATGAGTCCGTGTTCATGGTGGCGTCGCTGGCGTGCATGGCCTCATGCAGGACACACCCCGCCTTGGCCACGGCATCGGATCTCGTTTGCACATCCGTGCAGATGGTTGACGCATGGCTGCCTGGCGCCGAAGCGCCGCAGCCAATTTTGCAAAGGGGATCTTTGCTGGCATCGGCGCAGGAAAAGGCATTCTTAAACATATCGGCGCGTCCTGCCTCCAAGCGGGCGGCGATCGTTGCCGCATTGGCCGCCGTGCCCGACGCCCCAAAATTACGCTGCAAAAAAGTGAGCGTGGTCGGGGCCAATGGATTGGCTGCAAGGGCGGCCGCCGTCTTCTTGCACCAGCTGTTGGCGTCGTAAATTCCTTGATGGATGGCGTCGGCCTGTTCCTTGTTGCAATTCGCATTGGCGCCAAAGCGCTGGAGACGACCTTCGGCCTTCGTCGAATTCGAAGCCCGCCCTCCCGACAAGGCCTGATCGGCCGAGCGGTCGGCGGCGCCTTCGGCGCTGTCGTTGGCCGGCGCCACCTGCAACGAACCGCCGGGCTGTCGCCCGCCTTGCTGGACGACGTGCGCCAGTTCGTGGGCAAGGAGTCGCTGAGGCGACACTTTTCCCGCGCCACCCTGATTTGCGCCAAACACAATATTCGAACCCACCGTGTAAGCCTGGGCGTTGACCGCCTCGGCGGATTTCGCCGCCCGCGAATCGGCATGCACCCGCACCCGGCTGAAATCATAACCGAAGCGCGGCTCCATGAAAGCGCGGGAAGCCGCGTCAAGCGGCTGGCCGGGCGAGCGCAAAACATCGTGGACGATCGGCGGAGCTTCCATGGAAGACTGGCTGGGCGCCGCCGCCTGGGCGCTTTTGCGTTGCAGCGTCGCCCCAGGCTCGCGTTTTTTTTTGCATTCTTCGCACTCGCCACCCGGGCCGGCGGCTTTGCCACAGGCACATTTGCGTTGCAGCACGCCGCTGCTCCCGGATGCAGACACCGCCGGATTTCTCGTCAGGCTCGACTGGCGTGTGCTCATAAAGGGAAACTTTTCCGCTTCCCATCCCCCTTGTCAACGCAACTCAATTGCGCCGCGATTTTTGCGCCTGTGCTTTTGTCATTCGCTTAAACCCTTCGCACAGAATTCCCCAACTACCTGCTAGAGATCGATCGGACTGCGCGGCGGATCGGGCGGACGGTTTGGTATGGGCGTGGTGCCGGGAGGCACGGGAAACGGCACGTTTGGTATGGGGGTATAGGGCGAAGGTGGAGTGACTTTGCGTTGATCGACGACCGGCCAGGTCTTGGGGCCGATTCTGCCATCCCACTCGGCTTTGTCCTTAAAATTATACGCCTGGACGATTTTGGTGGCGCGCTCGGTTTGTTCGCCGAATTTGCAATCCACCGCCAGGGGATACGTCACCTTGTCGAGCTCATCGAGGATGAAATCGCGGTTGGCCTGCGGGATACTCTGCCATTTGGCGGTATCCATGAAGGAAGCTTCAATGATCCCGATCTGTTCGTTCAGTTTCTTCTGCGCATAGCCGGTGGCAGGACGCCATGAGCGTTTTGGATTGGCCCGGTCGAACCAGATCAGCGGCTTGCCTTCATCGTTTTTGTCATCGCAACCTTGCTGGACCTTGCGGGCGAGCCGGGGCCCGGCCCCGGCCAGATTAGTGGCCTGGGCTCGACCACCGGCCAAAGCCTGATCGGCCGCACGGTCAGCCGCGCCTTCGGCGCTGTCGTTCGCCGGCGCCACCTGCAGCGAACCGCCGGGCTGCCGGCCACCTTGCTGGACGACGTGCGCCAGTTCGTGGGCAAGCAGCTGCTGGTGCGATAAATTTCCCGCGCCACCCTGATTTGCGCCAAACACAATGTTCGAACCCACCGTGTAAGCCTGGGCGTTGACCGCCTCGGCGGATTTCGCCGCCCGCGAATCGGCATGCACCCGCACCCGGCTGAAATCATAACCGAAGCGCGGCTCCATGAAAGCGCGGGAAGCCGCGTCAAGCGGCTGGCCGGGCGAGCGCAAAACATCGTGGACGATCGGCGGAGCTTCCATGGAAGACTGGCTGGGCGCCGCCGCCTGGGCGCTTTTGCGTTGCAGCGTCGCCCCAGGCTCGCGTTTTTTTTTGCATTCTTCGCACTCGCCACCCGGGCCGGCGGCTTTGCCGCAGGCACATTGCCGTTGCAGTAAACCGCTGCGTCCAGAATCGAACGTTGCCGCCGGAATCCTCATCAGGCTCGACTGACGTACGCTCATGGGTGGAAACCTTCCGCCTTCCCTCGCCCTTGTCAACGCAACTTACTGGCGTCATAAACTCCCTGCGCCTGTGCAAAGCGTGCCACAAATTTTTTCCGGAAGCCCATCGTGATTTTGCCGTTCGTGCGGTAACCTTTGCCTCCGCGGGCACCCGATGGCTCTTCAGCGCTTATACTTCTTCCGGCTTTTGTAGTCCGCGATGAAGATGCCAATCACCAGCCAGAAACCCGCGGCTGCGGCTGCGATGAAACAAAGGATGGCCAGCCCGGGATAGCCGAAAAGTTGGAACGAGTTCGGCACGCGCATGATCAAGGACGCGCCAATGATCATGCCGGCCAGCACGATCCCCATGGCGATGCGGTTCGCGATCTTTTCCATGGCATCCACCACCATCTTGGCGTCGGTGGCCTTCACTTTCACCTCCAGTTCGGCGTTGGTGGCCATATCCATGATCCGGTTGAGCCGGGATGGAAGTCCCGCCGTGAAATCCTTTATCTCGAGCAACGAGCTGTAAATATTACCCTGCGTGAGGTCCTTGCTCATGCGCCGGGTCATCAGCGCGGCGACGTTGCGGCGGATCGAGGCGTTGGTGTCAAACTGCGGATCGAGGATCCGCCCGACCTCATCGAGCTGCAGCATGGTTTTCGCGAGCAGCACCAGTTCGCTGGGGACAATGAGGCCGTTTTCATGGGCGATGCCGCTCACTTCGAGGAGCGCGCGGCCGACATTGAGCTCCTCCAGCCCCTGGTCCCGGCGCAGCGCCACCAGCTGGGTGATGCGCCGGCGAAACTCAGGCGCCGCAAACTCCTCCAGCTTTTCGCTGATGCGGATGGCAATTTCTGCAACGGCCTCGCCGTTCCCCTCGCTGATGGCCAGCAGGATTTTTAGCAGGTTCTCCTGCATGGCGGGCGCCGTGTGTCCCACCATCCCAAGGTCGATGAGGGCGATGCGCCCGTCGGTCGTGATAAAGACGTTGCCGGGATGCGGGTCGGCATGAAACAATCCGTCCACGAGCACTTGCTGGAGGTAAGCCTTGAATAATTCCTCGGCCAGCGGCCCGCCCTTCAGGTCGAGCAAGGCCAGCGGGCCGAGCGCCGTAATCTTCTGTCCCTGCACTTCCTCCATGGTCAGGATCGAACGCGTGGAATAATCCGGCACGGGCTGCGGCACCTGGATGAGCTTGAATTCCTTCAGGTTTTTCCCGAGCGCGACAAGGTTGTGCGCCTCGCGCTCGTAATTGAGCTCCTGCTGGATCGACAGGCGGAACTCCTGGAGAATGACGAGAAAGCGGTGACGGCGGCCCAGCGCCGTATGGGCATCGAGGAAGGCGGCGATTTGCTCGAGCACCTCGAAGTCCTCCGCAATTTGCTGGCGGATGTGAGGGCGCTGCACCTTCACGACCACCGCGCGGCCGTCCCGCAGCGCCGCGCGATGCACCTGCCCCAGCGAAGCGGCGGCCAACGGCTCGACTGCAAAACGTAAAAACGCCTTGGATATCCTGACCCCCAGTTCGGCCATGACGGTTTCTTCCACCTCGTCATAAGAAAACGGCTTCACTTTGTCCTGCAGCCGCGCGAGTGCCTTCAAGTAGGCGTCGGGCAGCAAATCGGGGCGGCCTGCGAGCACCTGCCCGAGTTTAACGTAAGTCGGCCCCATCGCTTCCAGGTCATCGGCCAGATGCTCGGGCGACGCCGCGCTGGCAGCGGGCGGTGAACCATCTTTCAAGGGCTGGTCGTTCGCGTCCAGGAGCACATCAACGCCGAAACCTTCCTCCGCGCTCATTTGCTGCGCGAGGTCGGAGCGTCCGTATTTCCACAGCAGCGCGGCGATTTGCCGGTAACGTTTGAGATGTAAGCCTGAGAGTTTCATAAAACAATGCGGTACGCGCCGTGAAAAGCACGGCGGCGGAGAGCGGACCTAGAATATAGACCGCTTATTTGGCCGGTTGTCTCCCGCCGCCGGCCGATTCTTGAGCTGCGCTTATGGCGAGGAGCTGCGCCCCAGGTTAGCCCGCATCGTTCACACTCCCGGTATGAGCGATGCGCCCTGCCGGGCCGACTTTGTCGGGGCTGCCACGACGAAGTCGCCTTGCGCTCTGCTGGCCGGCAGAGCGCAAGCGGATGCATCAACTCTGGAAAAAGGGTGATGCATCCGGGTTAGCCTTCCCATGCACCGGGTGCGCCGCTACCGTCTGAACCAGCATGTTCAACGCCGCCAAAGATGCCCTGGCCAGCCAGGCCGCCAAAGCCTGGGCCAACACCCTGATCGCCCGCTATGGCAAGGTGCAGGACCTGAAAATCGACTCCCGCCAAAAAACGGTGGAAGTCTCCTGCCTGCTGGACGGCGAGCCTTCGCCCATCACCATCAAGATTGAAAACTACACGCTCGAAACCGAGGGGGACAAAAAATTCGTTCGCGCGACCCAGTTTAGTTGTACGCGCCCGTGGTTGCAAAACCTGCTGGCCGACTTTGGCCCGCGGCGGCGGATTGAGCTGCCACCGTGGGCCGCCGCGGTGCTGTGAGCGCTTGGTCGCCCAAGCTTATACCCTCGCGAGAGCATTTTAAACAAAACCACAGCCATATTGCCGTGGATCACGGCGAGGATGTCGTTCCCTCCGTTCGAACGCTTGGCAAGCGGTCAGACGGATTTTTGGCCACGTCCTCCTTCGCTAAAGCTTCGAAGGACAAGAAAGGTCACAGAGAAATGGTCTTCGGAAAAATAAGCTTTCTTTGAGCGCTTTGTGATCCTTTGTGTCTACACTAATTCTTAAACCGCTCTAGCGTTTGCCGATTTTCGCCTTCAGCTCGTTGGCCGGACAGCCACAGCCGTGGTGCTTTTTCTTGCGCAACGCGCCGCGCACGAGCAGTGCCACCGAAACAACGACGGCACCCAGGGCGATGATGGTTTGAATTTGTTGGGACATTTTAGGGGGAATTAAAGTTAGGGCCGCCCCATGGTTGAACCACTGATTTTTTAACCGCGGATGGACGCAGATAAACGCGGATATCGGATTAGGTTTTTTTTAAAAAACGGGAATTGGTAGCTGGTTCGGATTCGCGTGAATCAGCGTTCATCTGCGGTTAAGACCGGATCGAATCCGTGTTCGGGATTAATAAGTGCCGATAAGGGTTCATCAGTGGTTAGAATCCCAGCCCGCGGCCGATTTGATAGACGGCGAAGGCGACGACCCAGGCCGTCACGCTCAGGTAAAGTTGCTGGAAGAGCGCCCAGCCCCACGAGTTGGTCTCGCGTCGCACGACCGCGGTGGTGCTGAGGCATTGCATGGCGAGAACATAGTAGATCATGAGGTTGAGGCAAACCAGCGGGGTGAATAGCACGCGGCCGTCGGGCCAGGTGGCGTGCTGGAGCGCTGTGCGCAAGGGCACGAGATTGCCGTTGGTGTCGGTCTCGACGCCGAAAACGACGCCGGTCGCGCTGACAAAAACCTCGCGCGCCACAAACGAGCTGACGATGGCGACGCCGATGCGCCAGTCGAAGCCCAGCGGGCGCAACACGGGTTCAATGGCATGGCCGAGGCGGCCGGCATAACTGTGCTCGATCTGCTGCACGGGGGGCGTGCCGGCGGGCATCTTGGGATACGCCGCGAAAAACCACAGCACGATGGAGACGCCGAGGATGATCGTGCCGGCGCGGCGCAGGAAGAGCCCGGCGCGCTCGAGCATCTGCAGCGCGAGCCCTTTCATCGAAGGCCAGCGGTACGGCGGCAGCTCCATGATCATGACCGGCGTCTCGCCCTTGAGCAGCGTGCGCTTGAACAGCCACGCGAACCCAAAGGCCGCCATCGTGCCGAGCGCATACATGCCCATGATGAGGCCGACCTTGGTCAGCACGGGCACGCGGCCGCTCGGGAAAAACGCGGCGATCATCAGCAGGTAAACCGGCAGGCGCGCGGAGCAGCTCATGAGCGGCGCGACGAGGATGGTGATGAGGCGATCCTTGCGATCCTCGATCGTGCGCGTGGCCATGATGCCGGGAATGGCGCAGGCATAGGAACTGAGCAGGGGGATGAAACTTTTCCCGTTGAGCCCCACCCTGCTCATCACCCGGTCCATGATGAACGCCGCGCGCGCCATGTAGCCGCTGCTCTCGAGCAGGCCGATGAAGAAATACAAAACCAGGATCTGCGGCAGGAACTCAATGACGCGCCCGACGCCGGCGAGGACGCCATCGGTCAGCAACGCGCGCAGGTCGCCGGCCGGCATGACCCCCTGCAGCCAGCCGGCCAGCAACGAGAGGTGGTCGTCGAGCCAGTCCATCGGATATTGGGCAAACGTGAAGATGCTGATGAACAGCGCGGCCATCACCGTGCCGAACACGAGCCAGCCCCAGACCGGGTGCGTGACCACGGAGTCGATGCGGTCGCTCGGGCTCGGGCCGATGGCATCGGCGCGTTGCACGACCTCGGTGCAGATCTTGCCGATGACCTCGTAGCGGGAATTGACGAGCGCGCCGGCCCAGTCGGTGCCGGAGGCGGCCCAGCGCTTTTCCCAGCTGCGCAAAATCTCCTGCGTGCGCGGGCTGAGCGGCGTGGAGCCGGCGACGCGCACGGAATCCTGGTCGGTCAGCAGCAGCAACGCCTCGGCCCGCGCGATCAGCGTCGACCGGTTTTCGTCTTCGCTGAGCGAGGCCTGCAGTTCGGCGACGGCGGGCGCGATGGGCGCGGGCACGTCCCAGGCGTGGCGGGCGAGCGGCAGGTCGGCCCGGCTCATGGCAAGGCGCAGTTCGATCAGGCCCTTGCCGTTGACGGCTTCGCAGGCAATCACCGGGATGCCGAGCATGTGCTCGAGGCGCGCGGCGCGAATTTGCAGGCCGGACTGCACGAGGAGATCCATCATGTTGAGCACGACGATGACGGGCCGGCCCAGGTCGAGGACTTGGTGAACGAGGTAGAGGTTTCGCTCGAGATTGGTCGCATCGACAATGCAGATGATGCGGTCGGGCTGGGGCGTGTCGGCGCGCCGGCCGAGCAGCACATCGCGCGTCACGGCCTCGTCGGGCGAGCGCGCGGCCAGCGAATAGGTGCCGGGCAGGTCGATGATCTGGATGGGCTGGCCGTGCTGCGAGTAGGCGGTGCCCATCTTGCGCTCGACGGTCACGCCGGGATAATTGCCGACCTTTTGTTTCAGCCCGGTCAGGGCGTTGAAGAGCGTGCTTTTTCCGCAATTGGGATTGCCGACCAGCGCATAGACCGGCGGGCGGTGGGTGGTGGACTTGGCGGCGGCGGGCGCGGACATGGCGGCGGGGCGCGAAGTTACACGGATTCGACCAGCACGTGCTCGGCTTCGCTGCGCCGGAGCGTGAGATGATAACCGCGCACCTGAATTTCCAGCGGATCGCCGAGCGGCGCGCAGCGCACAAGTTTCACCGGTGTTCCGGCAATCAGGCCCATCTCGCGCAAACGCAGGAAGGCGGGGCCGGTCTTCGGAAACTCCCGCACGATGGCATTCGCGCCAATGGGCAGCTCGGAAAGTTTAATGGGCGCAGCCATCACGGGAATGTTTTTGGCGGCCGCTCACGCGCCGCCGCGGATGAGCTCGACGACGATGTGCCGGGCGGCACGATCGCTGAGCGCGATGCGGGTGGAACAAAGCAGGCAGATCAGCGTTTTTTCGCCGGCGATTTTTTCGATGACCGCGGACTCGCAGAATCCAATCTCACGCAGGCGCTGGCAAAGCTCGGGTTGGCCATCGAGTTCGCAGACGCGACCAGCCGCACCGACCGGCAGTTCGGTCAAGGGCATGCGCCGGGGGCGAAACGGGTCAGCTTTGCGGTTCATGGGTTAAAGGCATAACCTAACTGAGACTGGGTTTCAATGTCAACCTGTCTCAGCTTATACTGGTATAGTAATAGTAGCGTTGATTCGCGATCGCGACGGGCGAGGCATCCCGAGTTGTCACCCAGCGTTCCACCCGCCCGGCCAGGAAATCGATGCAGGGCGTCTGATCGTTTGGCAGGGAATCGGGCGGGCGCGCCTTGTCGAGGGGGAAGGCGAGCCGCAACGCGCTCGTGCCGCGGACCAATGTACTTTGGCCGCAGCTCCAATTTCAACTCACCACCCTGGCCGAAGAACGATTTGTGCCAGTGGCTGATCCCGTCCCGCGACGCCGGACGCTGCCCAGCGGCGTGCCGGCGTGAAGCTTGAGCGAGACGTTGGTCTTCGTTGCCGGGCTGTGGCGGCAGCTTCAGCGGCGCGCGCGCTTAGCCACAGATACGACAGACCCGTCGGCAAGATGGCGGTTGAAAAACGCGATGCGCTCTTCGGGCGTCATATCGCAAACCAAGCGGCTCGTTTTGCGCCGCCAACGACGCGATTGCGCCACCACGTCAAAAGTCTTTTTCTTGGGCGTCGCCATGGATGAGGAAGGTTGGCGTTACTATGCGTAAAACCGGGTAGCCTTGCAAGAGATTCACCGCGTTAAAACCAGATTCCCGGCGCACGTTGGCCAGGTGCTTAAAGTTCCAACTGACCAGGTAATCGAGTCTTGCCACCGTGCACACGGCAACGTGATAAGCGTCATCCTCGTAATCAAGCGGCACAACTTTTTGCGCAAGATAAGCCGCCGCCAGTTCGTCTGCTTCGCGGCTCAATGGCAGCACGGCTGTTCCGGCAAAGGTCGCACGCATTAGGGCGCGCACGCGCTCCGGTGCACCTACGATTTCCTGATCGACTACTGCCTGCCCGCCGGTGGTTCGCCTTTGGGCATGGGCGGAAGGTTGAAGGGAGCCGAGCAACTTTCAAATGAGCCAAGGCGCATGGAGGGCACCGCGCCCCACCGGCACTCGACGGCATTATTTTTTCTTTAAGCTGCCTGGAAAAAATCTTCGGACGGCAGCCAGCAGGCTGAGCGCACCATAAAACCAGAGGCTCGGAGCGCCGCCGCCGCCGCTCGAGGACGGTGACTGGGTTGGCGAAGAGGTTGGTGGTGCGGGCTGTGCCGGGGTAACGGAAAGCGCATGATATCCGTGCCAGAACGGGGTGGTGAAACCGGTCGAACTTTGCGCAAAATAGATCGTGAAGTTTGCCGCGGTGGCGTCAAAAACCCCCGTGCCAAAAAATGCTGGTGCGTTGCCCAGGAAAATTGCACTGGTCAGGCTGCTGCAGGAGATGAACGCCGAGTCCCCGATGGAAATGACGCTGGCCGGAATGGTGACGCTGGTCAGGTTTGTACAAGAAGAGAACGCATAGCTCTTGAGGTCGGTGACGCTGGACGGAATGGTATAGGACGTCTGGGTGTTGGCCGCTGGATAAGCAATGAGTTGGGTGAGCGATTTATTGAACAGCACCCCACCCTCATTGGCATAAAGCGGGCTGTTCGGATCCGCATTGATCTGGGTCAATTGCGCACAGCCCGAAAACGCATTGTCGCCGATGGCCGCGACGCTGGCCGGTATGGTAATGCTGGTCAGGTTTGCGCAGCCGGAGAACGCGGCAAAATCGACGAAAACGACGCCGCTTGGGATGGTATAGGAGGATTGCGTGCTACTGGCTGGATATTGAATAAGCGTCGTCAGCGATTTATCAAAAAGCACTCCACCCGAACTGGCGTAATCTGGATTGGCGGCGTCCACGCTGATTTGGGTCAGGCCGATGCAGCCGGTGAAAACGTTGGCCCCGATGGAAGTGACACTGGCTGGGATGGCGACGCTGTGCAGGCCGCTGCAATTGGCAAATGCTTCATCCCCGATTGAAGCAACGCTGGTCGGGATGGTGACGGTGAACAACCCGGTGCAGTCGTAGAATGCATCCATTCCGATTGAAGTGATGCTGGACAGGATCGTGCAGGATGGTTGCGTATCGCCGGCCGGATAGGCAATGAGCTCGGTCAACGATTTGTTTAACAGCACCCCGCTGATGCTGGCGTAAACTGAGTTGGCCGCATCAACGTTAATTTGGCTCAATTGGGTGCAGCCAAGAAAAGCGTAATCTCCGATGGAAGTGACACTGGACGGGATGGCGACGGTGGTCAGGCCGGATGATCCGAAGGCCGTCTTCCCGATGGAGGTGACACTGGTCGGGATCGTGACGTTGTTCAGGCTGGAGCATCCGAAGAACGCGCCTTCCCCCACCGAGACAACGCTGCTCGGGATGACATAGGATGTTGCGGTGTTACTCGGGGGATATTGGATGAGTTGTGTCAGCGGTTTATCAAAAAGCACTCCGCCCGGACTGGCATAGTTCGAATTGGCTGGATCCACATTAATTTGGGTCAACTTGATGCAGCCGGTAAATACATCGGTCCCGATGGAAGTGACCCCAGCCGGGATGCTCACGCTGGTCAGTCCGGTTGATGCGAACGCAGTGTTCCCAATGGAGGTAACACTGCCCGGGATGGTAATGCTCGTCAGCAGGTCGGCCGAGGCGAAGGCATTTTCTCCAATGGTGGTGACGCTGGACGGGATGACATAGGACGTTTGTGCGTTGCCCGCCGGATATTGAATGAGCTGCGTCAGTGCTGCGTTGAAGAGCACGGCACCCGAGCTGGCATAGGCTGGATTGGATGGGGCCACATTAATCTGGGTCAATTCGGGGCAAGCAACGAATACATCGTTCCCAATCGAGCCAACGCTGGCCGGGATGGTCACGCTGGTTAAGCTGGAGGAAGTGAAGGCATCATTGCCAATGGAAGTAACGCTGCTGGGGATGGTGACGCTGGACAGGTTCTTGCCACCAAAAAAAGCAAAGTCCCCAATGGAGGTGACACTGGCCGGGATGGTATAGGACGCTTGCGTGTTGCCGACTGGATACTGGACGAGCTGCGTGAGTGATGCGTTGAAGAGCACGCCGCCTGAACTGGCATAAGCCGGATTGGCCGCGTCGACATTAATTTGAGCCAACTGAGTGCAGTTTTGGAACGGCCCCACCCCGATGGAGACGACGCTGGCCGGTATGGTCACGCCGGCCAGATTGGTGCAGCCATTAAACGCGTTGTCTCCGATGGAGGTGATGCTGGAGGGAAGGTCGAGACTGGTCAGGTTGGTGCAATTGTTGAACGCATTGCTCACAATGGAGACGACGGGCTCGCTGTTGATGGTCCCAGGCAGGGTGATGGCCCCGCCGCTGCCGGTGTATCCCGTGATGGCGATGGTTGTACCATTGTCAGAATATACAAAACCATCGGAGGTTGTGCCTGTGCCTGCGTGAAGGCCTGATAGACAGATCAGGGAAACCACTCCCATTAGAAACAGCCTGTTCCGGATTGTATTCGCGATTATTGTGGCCGTGACGCGGAAGATCGCCCGCCCATGTTTGGCCACATCGCCCTGGTCCAAACCGGCGTTATGGGTGATTCTTGTGGCAAAACCATGCAGCGGAACAGGCATAAAATTAATTGGTTGGAATGGAAAAGACCTGCCTCACCGCGAGGCATGATCTGTCCAAAATTGTGTGGTGAATTTGCAGGTTCCATGCCCCGCAAACGAAATTTCATCTGTACTCACGTGAAACCGCTGCTATCGCAACAGCGTGGCGATTTACCAGTGGAAAATGGCGCTGCAGCCAGGATGAAAGCAGATTCGAACCACGGGTCTTTTGACGGACGAAAAGATTCACGGACCGCGTGCCAGGCGCGTGAAATTATCCTTCTACGCTTGCGATAAGAGGCGGGAGGGTTGGTTCGCGTCGTACGAAGTTATAGATGGAATATATCGCCTTGCGCCGGTCTCTTATCACTCATAGCTACTTTCCCCATGCTTCGCCTCGTTTTGGCATTCCTGACCGCTTGGAGCTGCGTCTTTGCGCAGGCTCTGCCCGCGGCCCCGACGAAATGCCATTGCCGGGCCGCTTGCTGCGCGCACGGCGCGGGCAACGGGTGCAATTGTGCGACGCTGCAAGCGTCACCGCAATGGATCGGTTCGGCCGGGCAAAAACCCTCGACGGTCCGTTCTGTAAGCATAGCCAAGGTTGTGGTCCACGCGACGATCGCGTGGAGCAGAATGACCGCGAACCAGTTGCTGGTCTGCGGCGATCGTTACGGCTCCCGCCGGCTGGCGTCTGCAGCGGAAACCCCGCTGTTTAAAGAGCACTGCAGTCTCTTGATTTGAGCGCACTCGCGTAGTGCGTCCATCCGCCGGCCCTGAGCCTGTCGAACGGGCCGGCGGTTTTCGCTGAGCGTTTCTTCACCGCCTTTTGCGGTTTCACGCCTGCACGCAGTTCTGCCCATGCGACAACCATGAAATTTTTATCTCATTTTATTTCCATCTCGATTCTTGCCTCCGCCCTGCCAGCGGTTGCCCGGGCCAACGTGGCCGAAGAGCGGGTTGCCATCACGCCCGATTTGGTTGACCAACTTCTGGCCGAGGCCCAGACGAACAATCCCGCCCTGCAGGCCGCGGCCGCCCGGGCCGACGCCGCGGGCATGGGCGCAGCCTCCACCCGACAGTGGGAAGATCCGGTCGCGAACATCGGCGTGATCGCGCCCGCCTCCCGCGGGCAGCCGGCCTCGCAAACCGGCGACATCACCTACGGCTTCACGCAAAACCTGCCGCTCTTCGGCCGGCCCGAATTGATGCATCGCGTGGCCACCGCCAATGCCACCCGCGCGCAGCTGGCCGCCGACTACGAAACCCAAAGACTCCGACGCGATATCATCGCGGCGCTGAACGATCTCGCCCTCGCCAACCGCGAACTCGAAATCGGCGAGGAGGATTTGTCGTGGCTCGACGCCACTCTTGCCGCCGTCGATCACCGTTACCGCGTGGGCCAGTCCAGCCAGGTCGAATGGCTGAAAATCCAAACCGAGCGCGCCAAGGCCGCGGACGAACTGCAAACCCTCCGGCTGGAACGCGAGCACGGCGAAGTCGAATTGAACCGGCTGCTCAACCGCGACCTGCACGCCTCCTGGCCGACCGTGGAACTGCCTTCCATCCAGCCCGCGCTGGCTTACACGCCAAAACTGGTCGAAACCGCCATCGCGGCCGAGCCCCAACTCAAAGTACTGCAGCAGCAAACGGCCTCCGCCCAGGCCGCGGCCGACCTCACCCGGCGCCAGCGCCTGCCGCAAATCGGCATCGGCGTCGAAGCCTACCAATACAGTGGCGACGGGGGCATTCGCGGCGGCACGCTCAGCGTGAACTTCAGCCTGCCGTGGCTGAACGGCCATCGTTACGACAGCGACTGGCACCGCGATCGCGCCCTGGTGCGCGCCAGCGCGCTCGACGCGCAGGATTACGCGCTGACCATCCGGGAAAATCTTCACCATGCGATTGTCGATCTCGATGCCGCCCGCCGCCAGGCCCTGCTCTACCGCGACGAAATCATCCCTCTCACCGAGCAGACGCTGGCCAGCGCCCGCGCGGCCTGGGCCGCCAATCTCGGTCTTTTCCAGGACGTGCTCGATGCGCACCGGATGTTGCTCGACGACCAACTCGCCTTCGCCGGCGCCTGCGCCGAGCAGGGCCGCCAGCTCGGCGGCCTCGAATTGCTGACCGGCACCCGCGATTTCGGCGCGCTGCTTGAACTCGCCGATGCTTCCACCGCGCCTGACGACACCCACCACCTTCCCACCGATTCAAAATGAAAACAACCAACCGCCGCCATTTCCTCATCTCCTGCGCCGCATTCGCAGCCCTGGCCACCTGTCCAAAATCCCTCTTCGCGCAAAGCAACAGCCAGGTCGATTATTACACCTGCACCATGCATCCGTTCGTGCACGCCGCCGAACCGGGCAATTGCCCGGTTTGCGGCATGGAACTCGTTCCGGTCATGAAAAGATCCAACGCGCCAGCCGTCGCCGAAGATGGCAGCGGTGATGCTCCGACCGAGTTTACCATCCCACTCGACCGCCAGCAGCTCATCGGCGTGACCTACGCAACCGTTGAGAAAAAATCGTTGCAGCGCGTCCTCCGCGCCGCCGGTCTTGTGGCCGCCGAAAACCAGCGCCATTGGATCATCGTCTCCCGCGTCCAGGGCTACGTGCAGCAGCTCATCGTCAATTCGCCCGGTGAACTCGTGGAAAAGGACCAGCCGCTGCTGACGATTTACAGCCCGGATTTGCTGGCTACGCAGCGCGAGCTCGTGGACCTGCTGCGCATGCGCGACAACGCCCAGCAGTCGGGCTCGGCCACCGCCGCGCAAAACGCGGGCGACCTCATCACCTCGGCCGAGCAGCGCCTGCTCCAATGGAACGTGACCGCCCGGCAGATTGCCGAACTCGAAAAAACGCGCGAGCCGCAGGAAAACCTCACGCTGAATTCGCCCTATCGCGGCATCGTTCACCACATCCACATCGAGCAGGGCAAGGATATCAGCGTCGGCACCGACCTCATTGACATAGCCGACCTCTCGGCCGTCTGGGTCTGGACGGATTTTTATCAGGATGAAGCGTCGCTGTTGAAGCCGGGCCGGCCCGTGACCATCACGACATCGGCCTACCCCAACGAGAAATTTTCCGGGAAGATCGCCGTCATCGATGCCTTTCTCAACGACGAGCGCCGCACGATACGCGTCCGCCTGGACATCGACAACCCGGACATGAAATTGCGGCCGGACATGTACGTTGATGCCGGGTTGCAAATCGACGCCGGTGAAGGCCTCGCCATTCCCTTCAGCGCCGTGTTGCCGACCGGCCTGCACAACATTGTGTTTGTGGATAAAGGCGGCGGAAAATTGGAACCTCGCTATATCGAACTCGGCGACAAGTTTGGCGATTTCTACCAAGTGACGTCCGGCCTGAAAGAAGGCGAACGCGTGGTCAGTAGTGCGAATTTCCTGATCGACGCCGAGTCGAAGATCCAAGGCGCGCTCAAATCCTGGTGAACATGAAACCGTCTGAAATTTCAGAATGTGGGCGGGGTGCCCCCACCCCGCAATTGGCGCCTTGCCATTCTGAGTGCAGCGAAGAATCCAGTGAGATTACGCTGCGAGTTCCGGCACTGTCCAAGTGGATTCTTCACTTCGTTCAGAATGACAAACCACGGTGATCTTCACTCTTTCAGCCTAACTAAACCGAAGCTTCTAATGTCCTCGCCTTCTCCAGTCCCGCCGCACCCTGCCCTACCTGTCCTCCGCAGCCCTAGCGAAGGAGGAACCTTCATCGAACGCATGATCGAAGCCAGCGCCCGCAACAAGTTCATGGTCTTCATGCTTGTTGCCTTCGCGCTCGCCGGCGGGTTTTGGGCGCTGCAACACACGCCACTCGATGCGATCCCCGACCTGAGCGACGTGCAGGTGATCGTCTACACCGATTGGGATGGCCGCTCGCCCGACCTCGTCGAGGACCAGATCACCTATCCCATCTCCACGCGCTTTATCGCCGCGCCCCACGTCAAATTCGTGCGCGGCGAGTCGATGTTCGGAAAATCCTTCGTTTACGTCATCTTCGAGGACGGCACGGACATTTATTGGGCGCGGTCGCGCGTGCTCGAATATCTCAATTCCGTTCGCGGCTCCCTGCCCGAGGGTGTGAACCCCGTGATCGGCCCCGACGCGACCGGGGTCGGCTGGGTTTACGAATACGCGCTCGTCGATGAAAGCGGCCAAAACAATCTCGCGGAGCTGCGCAGCTTTCAAGACTGGCACCTGCGTTACGCGCTGGAGTCGGTCAAGGGCGTGGCCGAGGTCGCGCCGGTTGGCGGCTTCGTGAAGGAATACCAGGTCGATCTCGATCCGAACAAACTCGCCGCCTACGGCATCGCGCTCAGCGACGTGGTGGCAAAAATCCGCATGTCGAACAACGACGTGGGCGGAAAAATTTTCGAGGTCGGCACGACCGAGTATTACGTGCGCGGCCGCGGCTACATCAAAGCCATCACTGACCTTGAGGATATCCCCCTCAAGGTCGTGAACGGCGCGCCCGTTTACGTGAAAAACGTCGGCACCGTCCATCTCGGCCCGGATTTGCGCCGCGGCGTGGCCGAGCTCGACGGCAAGGGCGAGGTGGTCGGCGGCATCGTCGTGATGCGCTACGGCGAAAACGCCCTCACCGTCATCGACGGCATCAAGAAGAAATTAAAGGAGATCGAGCCCTCGCTCCCGCCCGGCGTGAAGATCGTGCCCACCTACGACCGCAGCGAGCTCATCAGGAATTCCATCGCCACCCTGCGCGAGAAGCTGATTGAGGAGAGCATCGTCGTCGCCCTCGTCTGCCTTGTCTTCCTGTGGCACGTGCGCTCCGCCTTCGTGGCCATCGTCACGCTGCCCATCGCGATCATTCTTTCATTTTTGCCGATGTACCGGCTCGGGCTCACCTCGAACATCATGTCGCTCGGCGGCATCGCCATCGCCATCGGCGCCATGGTGGACGCGGCCATCATCATGGTTGAGAACGCCCACAAGCACCTGGAGCATTTTCGCGAGGAACATGGACGGGATCCCACCAATCCCGAACGCGCCAATGTAATCATCGCCGCCGCCAAGAGCGTCGGCCGGCCGCTGTTTTTTTCCCTGCTGGTCATCACGGTCAGCTTTATCCCGGTGTTTTCGCTCGAGGCGCAGGAGGGCCGGCTCTTCAAGCCCCTCGCCTTCACCAAAACCTTCGCGATGTTTTTTGCCGCGCTGCTCGGCGTGACCCTCGTGCCGGTGCTGATGACGCTGCTGATCCGCGGAAAAATCACGCCGGAGAAGCGAAACCCGGTTAACCGTTTCCTGATCTGGGCCTATCAGCCCTTCGTGAACTTTGTCCTGCGCTTCCGCTGGCTCACGATTCTTGCCGCCATCGCCATCCTGGCGGCAACGGTGGTTCCCTTCCGCCGCCTCGGCAACGAATTCATGCCGCCGCTCAACGAAGGCACGATTCTTTTCATGCCCACCGCCGTGCCGGGCATGACGATCGGCGAAGCCACGCGCATCCTGCAGATTCAGGATCGCCTGCTCCGGCAGGTCCCTGAAGTGGAGACCGTATTCGGCAAGGCCGGCCAGTCGGAGACTCCGACCGATCCGGCCCCGTTGTCGATGTTCGAGACCGTTGTCACGCTCAAGCCCCACGAGCTGTGGCGGCCCGGCATGACATGGGACAAAATCATCGCCGAAATGAACGCCAAGCTGAAGACGCCCGGCATGGCCAACATCTTCTGGATGCCGATCCAGACCCGCACGGAGATGCTCACGACCGGTTTCCGCTCCCCGCTTGGGATCAAAGTTTTCGGCCCCGACCTCGGTGGAATCCAGGACCTGGGCGTCCAGATCGAGAAGGCGCTCACCCATTTTCCAAACACCCGCAGCGTTTTTGCCGAGCGCACCACCGGCGGCTATTTTCTCGATTTCACCGTCAACCGCGAGGCGGCCGCACGTTATGGCCTCACGGTCGACGACGTGAATGATATCATCGAGACCGCCATCGGCGGCAAGACCATCGCCACCACCGTCGAGGGACGCGAACGCTACCCGATCAGCGTGCGCTATGCCCGGGATTTTCGCGATGACCTCGACGCGCTCAAGCGCGTGCTCGTGCCCACGCCCACCGGCGCACAGGTGCCAATCTCCGAAGTTGCCGACATCAGCTACCACACCGGGCCGCCCGATATTCGCGACGAGAATGGCCAGCTCGTCGGTTTTGTATTCGTGGACACCACCAGCGCGGACATCGACGGCTATGTCCAGGCGGCAGCGACACGCATTCGAGAGCAGGTCAAATTTCCTCCGGGTTACTACATCCAGTGGGCCGGCCAGTTCGAATACCTCAAGAGCGCCGAGAAGCGCCTTGAGGTCGTCATCCCTTTCACCCTGCTCATTATCTTTGTGCTCATTTTCATGAACACGAAATCGGTGGCCCGCACCTTCCTGGTGCTGCTCGCCGTGCCCTTCTCCCTCGTGGGCGCGTTCTGGTTTCTTTTTCTCCTGCATTATAATCTCAGCGTGGCGGTGTGGGTCGGTCTCATTGCGCTCGCCGGTCTCGATGCCGAGACGGGCGTCGTCATGCTCCTTTATCTCGACCAGGCGTGGGACAAATTCCAGGCCGCCGGCCGATTGCGCACGCCCGCCGACCTGCATGACGCGATCATCGAGGGCGCGGTGCAACGCATCCGCCCGAAGATCATGACCGTCTGCGCCATTCTGTTTGGCCTGCTGCCCATCATGTGGTCGCCGGTGACGCAGGCCGGGGCCGACGTGATGAAGCGCATCGCCGCGCCCATGATCGGCGGCATCATCACCTCGGCCATACTCGAGCTATTGCTCTATCCGACGATCTATTTCCTCTGGCGGCGGCGGCATCTGGCGAATCCAGACGACCCCGAGGCATCGATATGAAGCACCATCTGCAGCGTATATCCAAGCCACGCTAACCGCACTCGCTCCAGCCGCCGTGTTATCAACGTCTCTTGCGCCGTAACCCTAGTGGTCGTAACCACAAAGACTCGAAGGGCACAAAGCTCGATCGAAAGTTTTAAGCCCCGGGTCGAGCTTCGTGTTCCTGGCCTGCCCGCCGTAGCCTTGGCGAAGGAGGGTGTCTTGGTGGTTAAAGTTCATGACCCCGTTGGCTTGGTGGTCACATTCAGCAAGCCTGCGTGGCGGACAATCGCAGGCCGGTTGCGGGACGGTAGCTTACTTTTTTCGGCGGTGACTGGATTTCGAACATTGTGGCCGGGGAAACTCCGAGGACTTGGGAAAGCGTCAGGACGGCAGCAATGGAAGGCTGGCGATCTCCCGATTCCAGCCGGGAGAGAAACGGCTTGGAGAGCCCGCTGCGCTGGGCGAGTTCGACCATCGTCCATTCATGGCGCAACCGGCACTGCTTAAGGTTCGGGCCAAAAGCGGCCAGTTGGTCTTTCACGGGATTTCGGGATGTTTTCATTTGCGAACTGCACCAAAAACGCCCGCTCAGGGCCTTTTCGGAGAAAGAGATTCCGATATAATTTGTCAAATATAACGGAAACGGCTCGATGATCAGTGTCATGGGAACCATGGATAAAAAACTTTTCGCGGTTTATCTGGGCGGACGGGCGCCAAAATGTAACACGGAGTTGCATGATGTCGTGTTCGTGGTTGGCGACTCCATTGAGGACACCTACGAACGTCTCATGGACCAGTGGTTTGGAGATCCGCTGCGGCTGCATCTCGACTCATGGGTGGAGTTGGAAATCGTCGACGGCCATCGCATCACGCTCCGCCCGGCAACTTCATCCCAAACGAAGAAACTCTATTTTATTAATCTTGGGGCATATCTGCCCGGCCAGTTCACCGAGCTTCACGCCAGCGCCTTTGCTGTCGCCAGCAGCGAGCAGGAAGTCAAGAAGCGTGCCAAAGGCGAACTCCTGCAAGGAACACAGTCGGTTCACACGGACGATCTCTTCGACATTGACGACTGCCTGGAGGTCACGGAAGTGGACGGCCACCATATCCACCTTGAACCCACTTCGGAATCGCAAGCGTTCACGCCTAACAGTGGCTACCACATCATTCCACCGGCCATCGTCACCGCTTATGCGGAGAAACGGAAAATCGCGGCAAAAACACCCAATCGTGAGTGACAGGCAATTTATCCCTGTTCCAACACGGCCAGCAGCCGCCCAAGGAGCATCGCCGCCGCCGGCTCATTTTGCCTGGCTTGTGAGATTATCATATCGGCGGGCTGAACATACCGGCCGGGTGTAAGTTCATCGGCGCAGGCTTGCGCGATGCGGCTTACGCCGGCCGCAGTCATTTCCACGTGGAATTGCAGGCCGAGCACCTGCGTCCCCACCGCGAAGGCTTGATGGGCGCAGCCGTCGCTTTCGGCCAGCCAGGTACTTCCCGGCGGCAGGGCAAAGGTGTCCCCGTGCCAGTGGAAGACCGGCGTCTGCCCGGGAAAGGCAAAAGGCGAAGCGGCTCCCGCTGACACGGCCCGTACGGGAAACCAGCCAATTTCGCGTTCGTCGTTTTGATAAACCTTTCCACCCAGCACATCGGCGATCAGTTGGGCCCCCAGGCAGATTCCCATCACCCGCTTGCCCGCCGTGATGGCCTCGTGAATCAGATGTTTCTCCGACGACAGCCACGGATAGGCTTCGTATTGGTGGACATTCATCGGGCCGCCCATGACGATGAGCCAGTCGAAGCCGTCTGCATTCACCGGCGAAGCTTCATCCGCGTAAAAGCGCGTGCACGACAGCGTGTGGCCACGCGTGAGCAGCCAGCCTTCAATTGCGCCGAGATCCTCGAAAGGCACGTGTTGAAGCCAATGAACTTTCATGGACGTGAGGCGGTGCTGGGCGCGCGGTTGGTTTATGGCCTGAGCAGCCGGCTGAGCCGTTTGCCGGTGGCATGGATCGCCGCCTTGCTCGCGGTTTCCATTTCCCGGTAAAGACCGAGCACACGACGCCCGGTTTTGGAGAGGGTTGCTCCGCCCCGGGTGTTGCCGCCCCGGCTTTTCTTCACGAGAGGCTCGGCGAACCCGTGATCCAGGCTCTTAACCAGCGTCCATGCCCTCATGTAGGACATGCCCATGGCCTTGGCGGCTTCACGGATGGAGCCCGTGCGTGCGATGTGTTCCAGCAATTCGGCCTTGCCGGGACCAAAGGCAAGACGTCGCCCGTAGTTAATCCGCAACCGGGGGTCGATGGAGAAGAAATCCAGTTTTTTAGCCATGAGTTGATGATACTTCAAAAGGAAGCTGGCACCCAAGCCCTGCATGGGATTGGGGCCGTTGGCAAACGGTGATTGGTGGAAAAACCTTCATCAGGATGCAGGATTTATTTCATGAAAACCTTCGATATATTTTATTGAATATATTGGCGACAGCCTTTGCACTGCACGAAACCATGCAAGCCCCGTCAAAGTGTTATCCCTGGCTACCGGCATGCATCTCGGAACGTTATCCCACCTCGCCTGCCACGCCGGCTTTTAACCACAACGGGATCCCGTCTTTGCGGACGACTTTCCAATGAAGCGCCTTGTTGCAATCCTGCTTTTGTTCCTGCCGCTGGCGGCCTTCGCCGGGGACAAGCTCTTCATCGCCGCCGCCGCCAACTTCGTCTACGTGCTCGATCCGTTGAACGCCCAGTTCAAAAAGCTGGAACCGGAAACCGAAGTTACCGTCGTCACGGGCTCGTCCGGAAACCTGGTCGCTCAGATTACCAACGGCGCGCCTTACGATCTGTTTCTCTCGGCGGACATGCAGTTCCCGGAAGCCCTCATCAAAAGCGGATGCGGCGAGAAAGAAACGCTGACGAGATTTGCCGTGGGGCGGTTGGTGCTTTGGACCACCAAACCCGGGCTTGGACTGTCATCCGTTGCCGATGCCGTGCGCTCGCCTGCCGTGCAGAAGCTGGCCATCGCGAATGTGGAAACGGCGCCCTATGGCCGGGCCGCCAAGGAAGCGCTGGTTAAACTTGGGGTCTGGACAGAGGCGGAACCGAAGGTCGTCACCGGAGAGAACATCACGCAGACGGCGCAGTTCGTGGAAACCGGAAATGCCGATGCCGGCTTTGTCGCAATGTCGCTCGTACTTTCGCCAAAATTAAAAAACAAAGGCACCTGGATCGAAGTCCCGGCCGAACTTTATGCACCACTCGACCACGGGGCGGTGATCACCCGGCACGGCCAGGACAACGCGGCCGCCAAACGTTACCTGCTGTTTTTGCACAGTGCCGAGGCGCGTGAAATCTTTGCGCGTTTCGGTTATCGCGTGCCCTAGGAGCCCGTCGGGCTTCGCCCACGGGCTCCTAAACAAATGGCTCCGCCATTTGGGGCAGTAAGCTCGAAGCGAATATCTCCCGCTCATTTCCAGCATGGAGCAAAGAACATCCACCAGCCGGCAGGAATTTTGTCCCGGCCGTAAAAAGCATTCGTACAAGTCGATACCCTGCCTGTTTTTCCGTCTCCTGCCGGCCGCATGATATTTATTGCTGACGTTTCGTTGGCAGATTGGAATTTGGCGATGTCGAAAAAAAGCCGGGACACACTCGCAGCCAAAGCGGCGACAAGTGCAAAAGCCTTGTCGGCGACGATTGCGCAAGCCTCGGCGGCGGTCTGCCCTGCGCCACCTCCCGGACCTGATGCGCGCTGGCATCGCCGGGGCACCCTCCTGTCCGGTGGGTGCATCGTGCTCGTGGCGCTGATCACCTATCACAACAGTTTCACCGTGCCGTTCATGTTGGACGACCCCTCGGCGATCCCGGATAACTCATCGATCCGGCATTTGTGGAGCGCCCTCTTCCCGCCGGCTGCTGCCATCACGGGTGGCCGACCGCTGCTCAATTTCACTTTTGCCCTCAACTATGCATGGAGTGGCGTGGAGGTGGGGAGTTACCACGCGTTTAATCTGCTCATTCACGTGCTAGCGGGTCTTACGCTGTTTGGCATCGTCAGGCGTACTCTTCGTGAACATTCAACGTTCAACGTTCAACATCCAACATCCAAGTCCAACAACCCAAAGCAAAGTTTTAAGGAGGATGCGACACTGCTGGCGTTGGCGGTAGCGGTGATCTGGGTCGTGCATCCGCTTCAGACTGAAGCCGTGACCTACATTTCGCAGCGGGCGGAGTCCCTCATGGCACTTTTCTATTTGCTGACGCTGTATTGTTTCGTCCGCGGCGCGGAAAGCAGGCATCAGGCATCAGGAATCAGGAATCAGGAAAAGGAATTAAAAACTCAAAATCCAGAAGCTGCCCTGCCTCTATCCTCTGGCCTGACGCCTGACGCCTCTAGCCTCTGGTTTCTCGCCTCCATCTGTTCCTGCCTGCTGGGCGTGATGAGCAAGGAGGTCATCGTAACGGCGCCGGTCATGGTTTTTCTCTATGATCGAACCTTTGTCGCCGGTTCATTTCGTGAGGCCTGGCGGCAGCGCTGGCGGTATTACCTCGGATTGGCGGGCACCTGGTTGCTGCTGGCGCGCCTGATGACCGGCGTGAGTCAACGAGGCGCGGGATTTGACTACGGGGTGACGTGGTGGAATTACGCGTTAACCTCATGCCGCTCCATTGCGCTCTATCTCAAGCTGGCCTTCTGGCCGCATCCACTCGTGTTGGATTATGGCTTCGATGTCATCAAGCAGGCGACCGATGCGCTGCCGTATGTGCTGGTTCTCCTCTTATTATCGGTCGGCACGGTGATTGCGCTCTGGCGCCGGCCGGTGGTGGGGTTTGCGGGAGCGTGGTTTCTCCTGATCCTGGCTCCGACCACGAGTATCGTTCCAGTGGTCGGACAGCCCATGGCCGAACACCGCATGTACCTGCCGTTGGCCGCAGTGATCGCACTGGTGGTGCTGGGAAGCTACGCCTGGGTCGGCCGGCGCTGCGTCTGGGTGCTGCTCGCCTTTGCCCTCGTGCTGGGATTTCTCACCGAGCGGCGCAACGAGGAATACCGGAATCCCCTCATCTTTTGGCGCAAGCTTGTCGCCGATCAGCCTGACAATGCGCGCATCCGCAATAATTTTGGACTGGCGTTGCTGGATATTCCCGGGCAACTGCCGGAGGCCATCGCCGAATTCCGGGCCTCCGTGCGGATCGATCCCAACGAGGAGCAGGCCCACAACAACCTGGGGTTTGCCCTCGCGCAGACTCCCGGCCGGGTGCCGGAAGTGATCGCTGAATTCAAGGCGGCCTTGCAGATCGATCCTGATTTTGAAAAAGCCCACTTCAACCTGGGTAATATCCTGATGAAAGTTCCGGGGCGATCGGCGGAAGCCATCGCCGAGTATAGGGCGGCCTTGCGAATCGATCCCGATTCCTTGGAAGCACACTTCAATTTGGGCAATGCCCTCATGCAGGTTCCTGACCTGGTGCCGGAGGCGATTGATCAATATGAGGCGGCCTTGCGGATTGATCCTGATGGCGCGGATACGCACTACAACCTGGGCAATGCCTTGATGAATGTCCCGGGGCGATCGGCGGAGGCCATCGCCGAGTATAGGGCGGCCTTGCGGATCGATCCGAATTTCGCCAAAGCGCACTTCAACCTGGGCAATGCCCTGATCATAATTCCGGGGCGATCAGCGGAGGCCATGGCCGAGTATAAGGCGGCCCTGCGGAGTAATCCGAATTTCGCGGAAGTGCACAACGCCCTGGGCTGGGCGCTGGAAAGCGATCCGGCAAGGTTGCCCGATGCCATTGCGCATTTTGAAGCGGCGGTGCGCATCAAGCCCGACTACGCGGATGCGCACCACAACCTGGCTAACGCGCTCATGAACATTCCCGGGCGATTGCCGGAGGCGATTGCCGAGTATGAGGCGGTCCTGCGGATCAATCCTGACGATGCCGAGGTGCAAAACAACTTGGGCTGCGCCTTGAGCAACACGCCCGGGCGACTGCCCGAGGCGATCGCGCATTTCCAGGCGGCGGTCCGCATCAAGCCCGATTATGCCGATGCCCACGAAAACTTCGGCGCGGTCCTCGCGAGCATTCCGGGAAAAGAGACCGAGGCCATGGCCGAGCTTGAGACGGCCCTGCGGTTGAATCCCCATTCGGAATCCGCGCGCGAAAAGCTGGCCGAGTTGCGGGCCGCCCAGCGATAGACAGTGGTGCCAGCCGATTGCTTACGGGGAGAGCTTGGGCAGGCTCTCAATGACGCCGTGAGCAATGGCATAGCGGGTGAGTCCGGCGACATCGTGGATGTCCAATTTGTCCATTACATGCTGCCGGTGTTTTTCCACGGTCTTGATACTGATACAAAGCTCAGCGCCAATCTGCTTGTTGACCTTGCCTTCGGCTACGAGCTGCAAAACTTCGAGCTCACGCGAGGTAAACCGTTCGCTGTGCCTTTTGACCGGCTTTCCTTCCAAAGTTGACTGACGGTAATAATCGAACAGCCGTTTCGAGATGCTGGGGCTGTAAAAGGCATTCCCTTTGTGGACTTCACGGATGGCATTGATGAGGTCGTTGGCCGCCGTTTTCTTGATGAGATAGCCGGTGGCGCCAGCCTCGGTCAGTTGCTGGATGTACTCGTCGTCGCTGTAGGACGAGAGGATGAGCACCTTGGCGGGATTTTTTTCCTTGGTGATCTGTCGCGTGGCCTCGAGCCCGTTGAGCTGTGGCATGGCGATGTCCATCACCACCACGTCAGGCTTGATCTCGCTGGCCAATCGCACGGCTTGCCGGCCATCCTCGGCTTCGGCCACCACCTCCATATCCAACTCGGTCGAAAGCAAGGAACGCAAGCCCTGCCTCACGATCGTATGATCATCGGCCAGGAGTATATGGATTTTTTTCATGATAATTTATTTTAAAGAATTGTCGTTCAGACCATGAAATCGCCGGGATGTGCCTTCACCTTGTCCGGGAATTTTCCGCCGGGACGCAGGGGGATCCGCACGCGTACCGTCGTGCCCTGCCCCGACCGGGATTCAATGGCGAATTCGCCATTGATGAGCCGGACGCGCTCCTGCATACCCAGCAGGCCCAGGCGCTGCGGCGCATGGCCGTTGGTCTGTTGCTGGATGCGAAAGGCCCGGCCATTGTCCTTGATTTCCATGCAAATCCCCCGCGGGATGCGACGAAACCGGATTTGCACGAGCGTGGCGCGGGCGTGCTTGGAAACGTTGGTGAGGCTTTCCTGCGCCACGCGATACAGCACAATGCCTTGCTGGCTGTCGAGGCGGTCGAGGCTCACGCCGGACCGCAGGATCGTCTTGATGCCCGTGCGTTCGCTGAAGTTTTTCCCATAGGAATGCAACGCCGCGTGGAGGCCCAGGTAATCGAGCATCGGCGGCCGCAACTCCCGTGCAAAGCGATGCACCGTTTCCATGCTTTGCTCCAGCAACTTTTGCGCGACCGCGATTTTTTTGGCGAACGCCGGATCATGGCCGCCGTGTTTCTTGAGCATGGCAATACTGACATTGGCCGCGGTGAGCGACTGGCCGATTTCGTCATGCAGTTCGCGACTGATGTGCTTGCGCTCCTCCTCCTGCACCGAAAGCAACTTGTTGGAAAGCTTGCGCAGGTTCTTTTCCATCTCATGGGCCTGCCCGAATAGCTGGACAAAGTGCTCCTTGCTTTTGCGCAAGGCCTTCTCCGCCTTCCGCCGCTCCAGGATTTCCCCTTTGAGTTTTTTATTGATGGCCGCGAGGGACTGGTTGCGGCGTCCCAGCGTCTCATTTAGCTGCCGCAGTCGCTTCCAGGCCCTCCGAAACCCGAGATGCGCCACCTCAAACGGCGACAACGCTTCCAACAGGAACGTTTCGACCGCCACGGCGCGCGCCACCGCCACCGCCGGGGTATCAGCGAAGGCAACCAACTGAATCAATGTTTCGTGATGGAGGCGGACCATATCGAGCACCCCGCAGCCTCGACTGAGGGCGTGACGGCCCAGATCGTAGGCCTTTTGCAACTGCTCCTCGCCTTCCCGCACAAGATAAGCGTGAAGGATTTTCTGGTACTTCTTGCTCAGACTGGACCAAAGCTTGGTCATGGCGAAGCCCCCGCATAACGAATGGCCAGCACCAACGCGTCATCGCTTCCGCGAAAATTCTGCTCGAGTATCCGTTCCGACAAACGCTGGGGCGATTCCCCAAGGCTTATTTTATCGGTAAAACCGTCCCGGATGCCGTCCGTGGCAAAGATCATTAAATCGCCCGGATACACGGGAAATACGGTCGCGCGGAGGTCGGGCAATTGGTAACCGACCACGCCACCCCGCAGCAAAACACTCTCGGGTGGCGCCGGGCTGGCCCGCAGAAGTGTCGCTTCGACATTGCCGACACCCAAGGTCGTAACGGTGCCTTGCCTGCTGTTGAATAAGGCAACAGTCATGGCCACGCCGCGCGTTGATTTCAATCCGTCATGGCTGCGTTGCACCAGCGAAATGATCGATTCATCCGGATGTGCATCCATGATTTCGACCGCTCTCTTCGCCGCCTCGGCCGCTTCGTGTCCATGCCCGAGGCCGTCGATAACGGCCACGAGCGCACCATCGTTGCGTGGTCTCACGAGATAAAGATCGCCTGACATTTGTTCCCCGGGCAACGCTCGCGAGGCGGCGTTCCATTCGATAAAATGAAGACGGTTGGAAGAATTCGGTTCCATGGACAGCCCTGGTTAGCGCAGCCATTTGACCATGGTTACGGTCGTTCCTTTTCCTACTTTGGAAACAATGTCAAAATCGTCCATCAACCATTTGGCGCCGGGCAGGCCGACGCCCAGGCCCTTGCGAGTCGAGTAGCCGTATTGCATGGCTTGGGCCAGGTTGGGAATCCCCGGCCCCTCGTCCTTGGCAATGATTTGGATGCCATGCCGGCCCCCGTTATGGCGGGAGGTCACATGGCGCATCGTGATTACGCCATGTTTGGCGTGGTCAACGATGTTGCGGGCGACTTCCGAGATGGCCGCGGCAATCAACGTCACCGCGGTGCCGCTAAACCCCAATTCAAGGGCAAGGGTCCGCCCTTGTTGACGGGCAGCAACGATGTCGACCGAGGAATGAATCTGAGTTTGGACATCATTGCTCATTTCCGGACTTCCGCTTGGTTTTTATATCTAGGTATGCCAACCCCTCCTCCAAGTCCAACGCCGTACCGACGCCTTCCAACGTCAACCCCAGTTGCACCATGGCAAAGGCCACGTCGGGCTGGATGCCAACGATGACCGTTTCCGCGCCGCGCAGTTTGAGCATGTGGGCGATGGCACTCAGCGTCCGGGTCGCAAACGAGTCGATCACGTCCAGCACGGTCACATCAATGATCACACCGCGGGAACGGAACTCGCCAACCCGTGCGCCGAGATTATCGCGCAATTGCAGCATGTCGGCGTCCGACAGCACGGATTGAATGCTGGCGATCAGGTAGCCGCCCTGCTTCAGAATGGGAACCTGCATGGCTCAGGCCGTTGGTTCTTTGGTCAGTTTGGATGCTTCCTGGGTGGTGATGACCTTGTAGCCAAGCAGTCTTTCAGCCTCTTCTATGCCACCCTGCAGATCGCCGACCGCGTTCATCTTGCTCAAATCAACACCGATGGTGACAAGGATTTGCGCGATTTCAGCCGACAGGCCGGTGATGATCACGCTTGCACCCATCAAGCGCGACGCCTCGACGGTCTTCACCAAGTGGTTGGCCACGGTCTGGTCGATCGTGGGCACACCCGTGATATCGACGACGACGACCTTGGCGCGGTTGCCGCGGATGCCGCGCAGCAATTGCTCGGTCAACTGCCGGGCGCGTTGTGCGTCGATCACGCCGATGATGGGCAGGATCAGGAGGCGTTCGCGCACCTGCAGCACGGGCGTGGAGAGTTCGCGGATCGCCTCCTGCTGCTGGCGGATGACGCGCTCGCGCTCCTGCACGAAGCTGACGGCCACGGTATTGGCGATGCGATTGGCCGCCGGTTCGTAGGCGTCCAGCACGCGGTTCAGCAGGTCGAAGTCGGTCTGGTATTTTTTGAACAGCGACCGGGCCAGCACGTCGCGCAGGAGGAGCACGATGCCGACGACTTCATGCGTTTCGACGCCGCGCGGGATGATGCGTTCGGAAAGATTGCGGGCATACGCCTGCAGGGCTTCGACACTGCCGGTTTCCAGCACTTCCACGTAATTGTCATAGACCGAAGTCGCCTCGGAAAAAATTTCCTCCTTGGTCATAGCGGTGAGCAACTGCGCGTCCGTGATGCGGCGGGCCCACTCTTCGCGCAGTTGCGTCCGATTCTGGCGCAAGTGCGCCACCAGTTCCCGCAAGAGCGGGTCGTTGGTCACGGCCTTGGATGTTTGGGTGATGTCTCGGGCCTTGGCTGCGATCTTTTTTTTCATGGGAGCATCCTTGAAATGAACACACTACGAGATTGAAGTCTGCGGTTTACAGTTGAGCTGGCCGCACGGAACCCGAAATCAATTCCGCTGCGGTGAACAGAACTATTTTTATAGGGTAACAAGTCGGGAAACAAGTAGGTGGGCACCCCATTTTTGCATGAACCAGCGGCAACACTTTGTCTTGCGCAGTGTTCCAAGCACCGGCTCGCAACCGGCCAATGGGTATTTTCAAACTGGCATAACCCATTCGTGAAGAACCTGAACGGATGCCGCCGGTACCGCGTTCACCAACTGCACCCTCAGCGACGGGCCATGCCAGTTTGAAAATACCCCTTGGTCGACCTGATCAAATGCGCGCGGTGACCTCCGCTGGCATGGACCGGGGCATTCTGGCTTGGGGCTGCTCGGGCCGGTAGCGGCTAAAGGTCACCGTGTTTGGCGCAAACGGGCTCTTTTCCGCTTTCAGCAGGATGCTGGTCGGAATGAAAAGGTTGTGCAGCGGGTTGTACATGCTGCAAGTTTTCAGGCGCAACGAAGTGAATCCAGCATCACCCGCAATTTTTTCCAGCGAGTTTTTTGTGAAAAAATGCAGGCACGAATCAGCGGGAATGAAATGCTGGTTCCATTTGAACATGGTGGTCAATAGATCCCTCAGCCGGCTGTTATACGGCACCGTAACCAGCAGCCGCCCGCCCGGGGCGAGTCCGCGATACATTTCCCTCAGGACAAAACCGGGATTCGGCACATGCTCCAGGATCCCCGAGCACCAAATCACATTGAAGCTTCCATCCAGGAAGGGAATCGGGTCGCACAGGTCGTGCTGCAAAAACGTAATTTCGGGATGCGCCCTCGCATGCTGCGCGGTCAGGCCGGCGGAGCTGTGCAACGCGGTGATGTCCGCGGAAAACCTGGAGAGAAGGCGGGTGAACGACGCATCGCCACACGCCACGTCCAGGATGCTGCTGCCGCGCGGCAGGTCTTTCAACTCGGCGTAGATCCAACGGCGGAAGTTTTTCACGACGTGTTCCTCATGCTCATCGGCTTCAAGCTCGCGCTTGGCTTGATAGCTCTCGCGGTAATTTCCTAATCTTTGTTCGGTGTTCACTGGATTCACTCCTGTTTATTTGGATGATTTTGATGTTCTATGATCAAACAGCATAGCGATGCGCCAGCCTTCGCGAAAGTAGGTCGGGACCTACATCTGGGGGGGGCCCAACCCCATGACGGCTGCGCGAAAAACTGAAGGCCTGAAAATCCCCCACCACTCAATTCTTGGTTTGCCCAGCCCTCAGTCTTTCAGCCGTTCAGCCTTTTGCCTCGCGGCCTGCCGCCGCTTGGGCGCGACGGATCTGCTCATCAACCATTGGAGCGAGCGCGCGGACCAGCGGCTCGCGCAGCATCGTGATGTGGTTTCCGGAAACCTCGGTCACGTTCAGGGAGGTGCACCACTGCGCCCAGCCGAGGCGCGCGTCCCGTTCCGGGATGAGACGATAGGGAGACTCGCGGCAGAGGAAAAGATCGATGGGCCCATCGAAGCGCCGGGGCTTGAAATCGAAAAAGGGCCGGTCGCCCGAGAGGCCAAGGAACCTCAAACGCAGGTCGTCGAGGATGCGTTCGAAGCTCTTTGCCGCGACGACAAAGGGATGCGTGGAGATTGTCCGGCGAAGCCGGAGCATCCGGTAGCGCAACTTTTCGAACCGCGGCCGCCGCAGCGACCCGATGCTCAAGGGCGCCGCTGCCTCGAACATGCTGAAGTAGGCGATCTCTTCGCCCTGCTCGCGAAGCTGGAGCGCAATTTCGAATGCAAGCACGGCCCCGAAACAGTAGCCGCCGAGGTGGTATGGACCGCGCGGTTGAACGCGCTGGATTTCATCCAGGACCGCAGAGGCGATCTCGGCGAAGCTTTTGTCCGGGAGCTCGGTCCTGACCTCGAATCCGAGCAGGATGCCGTAGAACGGCTGGTCCACCGAAAGAAACCGCCCAAGGTCGAGATATTGGCCGATGAAGAAAAAGGGCTGCTTTGCGCCTGAACTCACCTGCACCAGCCAGCGCGGATGACCCCTCGCCTCCTTGGGTGTCGCGGTCTGCACCGGAGGGCCGGCCGCAAGCTCACCAGCCAGGCTTCTCACCGTCGGTCGCATCTCAAACAGCCGCTCGGCGCCGATCCGCCGACCCGTCCGACGCCTGATCAATTCCATCAGCCGGAAGGAAAGAAGGCTCGTCCCTCCGCATTCGAAAAAACTCCGGTCGGGCGAATCCGGTTTAATGCCGAGGACCTCTGCCCAGAGATCGGCGATGAGTTTTTCGTCAGCCGTCCAATCCGAATCCGCCCCGGCGGGCGTGGCCGCGGGAGCAGGCAGCGCCTTGCGATCGACTTTCCCGTTGGCGCTCAAAGGAAGGGTGTCCAGCCTGACAATCAACGGAGGCACCATGTAAGAAGGCAGTTTGTCGCCGAGATGTTCGCGCAGAGCCGCCGCATCGAAGGGATGGTCTTTCTTCGGCACGACATAAGCCACCAGCACGCCCGCGGCCTTGGCCGGCGCATGTTTCGCCGCGACACAATCCCGCACCGACGGATGACTGGCAAGTGCCTGTTCGATTTCGCCCAGTTCAATCCGGAATCCCCCGATCTTCACCTGGAGATCACGCCGCCCAAGAAATTCGATTTCGCCGGATGCGAGAAAACGCCCGCGGTCGCCCGTGCGGTAGAGCCGGATCTTCCAAGCCGGGTGCGTAATGAACGCCTCCGCCGTCTTCTCCGGGTCAGCCCAGTAGCCCTTGGCCAGTCCCATGCCCCCGATGTAGAGATCTCCCGGCACGAGCGTCGGGCAGGGCCGCAAATCCTCGTCGAGAACATAAAACGACTGGTTCGCCATCGGTCGGCCATAGGGAATGCTGGGCCATGATGGATCAACCCGGTGGATTGGCCTCGCGATCGACCAGATCGATGCTTCCGTCGCTCCGCCGAGGCTCCAGATTTCCGCGTTCGGGGCGACTGCGCGGATGCGGTCGGGCAGGCCAACTGGAATCCAGTCGCCGCTCATCATCACCAAACGCAGTGACGCCAGGATCTGGGGACGGGACTGCGCGGCCTCAACGAGCATTTCAACAATCTGGGGGACGCTGTTCCAAATCGTGACACCGTGCTCCTGAACCAGCCTGCACCAAGCCTCCGGATCGCGACTGTCCTTGGCGGGACACAGAACCACGGTTCCGCCCTCCGCGAGGGGTCCGAACACATCGTATACCGACAAGTCGAATGTGCACGACGAGATGCCGAAGATCCGATCCGAGGCCTGCACCGCGTAACGGTAATTGCAATCGCTGATTGTATTCACGGCCCCGCGGTGGTCGATCACAACGCCCTTCGGCGCGCCGGTTGATCCACTGGTGAAAATCACATAGGCGATCGACGCGGGATCGACAGATACGCAGGGGCGGGAGTCCGACGTACCCGCGATCAAGGCGCGGTCCCGATTGAGAAGGAGGACCCCGGGCTCATCGAAAAGCGGCGACCAGCGCTCGGACGAACTTACGATCGCCGCCGGGGCGGTGCTCTCGACGATAAAACGAAAACGTTCTTCAGGCCAGTCGGTATCAACCGGGACGTACCCGCAGCCCGCCTTTGCCGTCGCGAGCATCGCGGCGACGAGGTCGGTTGATTTTTCGAGTCTCAAAACCACCAGGCCGCCCGGCTGAGCGCCGAGCGCGATCAGGCGGTTCGCGATCCGGTTCGCCCTGCTCTCGAGTTCGGCGTGGGTGACAACGCCGTCGGGGCCGATGACCGCAATCCGGGTGGCGGATGCCTGGATCCGGGCCTCGAAGGCGTGATGCAGGCAGAAGCGGTTCGAAAATGGCACACGGGTGGCATTGTACGCATGCACCGTGCGAAAGCGTTCCCCGGGGCTGATGAGATCGAGATCGCCGAGACGGGCCTCGGGGGTTTTCGCGAGCTGCCGCAGGACGAAACCGAACTGGTGGATAAGCCGGTCGGCCGAAGCTTCGCCCATCAGCGACCCGCGCGCGATGAGCTTCGCCTTGAGGTGATAACGCACCGACACACTCAGCATGAGCGGGGGCGAGGGCCGCTCGGCGATGGAAAAATCATGGCCCAGCCCGAGCACCGCCGCGGCCCGCTCCCAGGGTTCCTCGTGGTCAACCATGAGCCCACTCGTAAACAACGCTCCACCCGAGCCGAATCCAGCGGCCCGCTGCACCTCCTCCAGCGGGGCGAGCTCATGCTCCCGCGCTGCGACCTGCATCTGTCGAAGCTTCGAGAGAAATTCGGCCAGGGTCAGGCTCGAATCCAATTCCGCGCGCACCGGAACACTGTTCATGAGCATGCCGCAAAGCTTGGAATCACTCACTTCGTCCGCTTGGCGGCAGGCGCGCACGGTGAGAAAAACGACATCGCGCAATCCCGACTGGCAGGCAATAACAAGGGACCATGCGGCCTGGCACAGGGTGTTGGCCGTCACGTTCAGCCGCTCCGCCATCGCGAGGATCGGCGCCATTTCCGACTCGTCCAACGCCAGTTCCGCCTCGACGAAAGTTCCGCCGCCGGGTGCGTCGGGGTCCCTTGGAAACTCCACCGGGCCCGGGACACCGCTCAGCTTCTCCGCCCACCAGGCGATGGAGGTTCGGTGGTCCACCGCATCCCGCCGCGACATCTCGCGCACGAATACAGAAGCATCGTCCCCGTCGACCTGAATCCGCCCGGTCGCGCCTGAAGCAACTTCGCGTGCGACCTCCTCCAGGATTTGAGACACGGAGCGCCCGTCCAGGAGGGCGTGCGGAAAAGTCCAAACGAGCGCGCCGTCATCCGGGGCGAAACTGAGCAGGCGCAGCCGCCATGCCGGCGCCAGCGCGAGGTCGGGAGCATCGCGACGATCTTTCTCGAGAAAATCCGCGATCGCCTGCCCGCGGCCCAACTCCGCGGTCGGAATGGAAATTTCCTTCAAAATTACGGGGACCGTTGGATGGAGCAAAAGTCGGGGCTGACCAAGTTCCATCATCTCAAAAGAGACGCGCAGCGCGGCGTGCCGGTCCGCGGCGCGGCCAAACGCACGCTCGAGATCATGGGCCGCAACCGGAGGCCGCATGCGCCAGACCACCTGTTCCAAATCGACTCCCAACGGACCTGAAAACCGCAAGGCAAGTGCCATCGATTGCTGCAGGGGCAACAGCCGTAGGTGTGATGTGGCGTCAGTTGGGGTAAGCCGCGGATCTGTTACATTCCTGGGCTTGCCCGGTTTATGGGTTAAAATCTGCACAGATCGCCGCAATTGACCCTAAAAAGCGGAATCGGAGCCCAAAAAGCTTTGGGTTAGTGACCTACTCTACCGCCCGTCACACACGCCGCCGACCCCATGCCACCGCCGATAAAACAGGGTCCGCCAGGGTTTCCCTCAAACCAGATTGGCCCGTCGCCCGCCCTCAATATGTGTATCCATTTTATAACTACATTAGGCCCGGCATGGGGTAGAGAACGGATGGCGGAAGGAGGCGTTCATTGCAAATGGCCCGAAAAATGTACGCCTGTAATTATGCAAAACGCCGGATTTCTTGGCCCGCCATGAAAAAATTCCGAATTTTCCGCAGCATCAAGCTTTGTGCTTCTGTTTTTAGCACGCGCTTCTACGGTCCCGGGTTCCAGCGTGGAAAAGTTACCAATTTAGCGCACTTGCCAATGGGGTCTGCACCTACTTTTCCGTTCTTCTTTCTCAATTCTGGAAGTTGCCCTTCGAAGCTCGAGTCCAGCGGAGCGAAGCGGGGCTGATTCAAAGCCCGTTGCCACGGCATGTGGCCGTTCGTTCAGCGTTTAAGAACCTTTCTTCGTTTCGGGAGATTGTTCATCATTTTAAAATCATAACTCATTAATATATAATAATATATGAAAACACGCTCCCTGCCTTCACGTTCACTTCACGCCACCGCGTGCCTGCTCACCTGCACTTTTTTGTTTATCTTCAAATTCAGCCTCGAAGCCATCACGGTCGCGCCGAGTCACGTCGGCAATGTCTTTTCTACCACTGATCCGGTGGCGATTCCGATCACCTGCGAATCCAGCAGCACAAGCGTGGCGTGGATCGTGACTGATTATTTCGGCCGGACAGTCACCACGGGCAGCACGAGTGTAAGTGGCGGCGCGGCTGTCCTGTCGCCCTCGGTGGGCGGCAAAGTGGGATATTTTGACCTGAGCCTCACCGCAATGAATGGAAGCATGGTGATTTCGACGCTGGACACCACGTTTGCGATCGTGCCCCCGACAGCCGATCGGACCAATTCTCCTTACGGTGTGCAGGGCCACTTTGCCCAATATATGCCGCTGGACATCGCCCAGCTCATGTTCAAAGGCGGCATTAGCCAGTTTCGGGATGAACAATACTGGAATGAAATCGAAACCACGCCGGGCAATTATGTTTATCCGAGCAATTATACTGCCTATATGAGTACGACTGCGTCGCTGGGGTTGCAGTCGATGATCTGCCTTGATTGGAGCAATCCCCTTTACGATTGGGACGCTGGAATCTTCACCGGGCCATATACGTCGAACGGCCTGGCCGGCTACGGCAACTATGCACTGAATCTAATTCAACAATATGCCACGTCCAGCCCGATCAAACAGGTGGAAGTCTGGGACGAATACAATGGAGGCACTTTCATCGCGGGCCCGGCAACGGCCAACAAGCCTTTGTATTATACGGAAATGCTGAAGAGCGTATGGAATGCCATCAAACCCAGTCATCCCGAAGTCCAGATCGTGGCTGGCGCGGTGGTGCCGGTTGACCAGGGCTTTATCCAGTCAATTATCAATCAAGGCGCCAATCAGTACTTTGACGTGGTTTCGGTCCATCCTTACCGACCGGTGCCCGAGGGGGTGGATGTCGACCTGGCTGCGTTGCAAGATGTGATAAAAGCCGGCAATGGCGGCGTTGCCAAACCAATCTGGGCGACCGAGTTCGGCATGGACGCCAACAGCACAGCCGACACGTTTTCCACGCCCTCCTATCTTGTCCGGATGGTGGCTCTGATGCAGGCCAGCGGAGTCTCGCGGATGTATTATTATGTCATGCAAGACGATCCCACCACGCCGTACATGGGCCTGGTCGGTCAGGCCGACCCGATCAGGGGCGACTATCTGCCAAGCCCGGCCTATCCCGCCTATGCCTGGCTCATCAATAAGCTCTATAATTCAGTTCCCAATGGCCGGATCGTCGTCAATGGCATGGCACCGACCACGCATATTTATGCGTACACAAATTCCAGCACGGGCAACTACACTTATGTTTGCTGGGGCGGGGCCGGGAATTCTCCCGCGCCCACAACGATCACGATCACGATCCCTACTTCAACCGCCACGCTGACGGACATCATGGGAAACGACACCGTCCTCACCGCGAGCAATGGCCAGGTCAGCGTACCACTTGCCCTTGATCCCGTATACGTCACGGTGGCAGGAGGGCCAGCCACTGGGTTTGCCGATGCTTCGCCCAGCGTCGTGGCCGACTCCATGGCGAGTTATGCGAGGATTCAAGGTACCGATGGCTGGTATTATGGATATGCATCGGTTTCAGGCGCGTATAATCCAGCAAACTTCACGCAACTACCATGGGATTCCTGGCAAGGTGGGCAACAAGGATGGGGTTCATCTTACCCCTTTATTCAGGCCGAAGATGTCCATCCCTACGCGGATTCCAACTCGGACGTCTGGGTGGTGCGCCGCTGGCAAAGCAATACCGCGGCGACCGTCATCCTTTCTGGAACGATTACGGGACCTGGAGCCGGAAGCGCCGGTGTCATCGCTCATATCATGGTGAACGGAACAGAAGTTTACAACCAGGCGATCTCAGCCGGCCAGGTGGTCAATTACTCGGTGCCAAATGTGACCATCAACCGCGGGACAGATGTCGATTTTGGCGTGGAGGCCGCAGCACAGACTTCAAATTTCGACGCCACCTCGTTTACGGCGCGCGTTTCGACCAACATTAATAACACGCCAACACCAACGCCTACGCCCACACCCACACCTACGCCAACGCCTACACCAACACCAACGTCTGGGGGTCAGCAAGGTGGCAACCCGGTGTCTCAAGATACTTCCGCTGGCAGTGGTGGCAGTGCTGGCGGTGGCGCCTTCGATTATTGGTTTCTAGGTTTCCTCGCGCTGGCCAGTCTTTCACGGCGAAGAGCGAGATGCAAAGCATGATTTATTAATCCATTGCGGAAGTTCGTTGATGGATTGACATCGGAACAATGGCAAACCTGCCCAACAATGAGCCCATGGCTAGCGTGCGCAAAGATTGGGCCATGCACACGCTGCACGACCTTTTTCCGCCGGTTTGTGGCGTGGCCTGCCAGGTTTATGTCCCCCGCTTCCTGTCCTGCCCGAAGCGGAAGCGCGGGCCGTGGCGTTGGCGGCAGAACCGAGGAAGATCGATTTTACCTTGGGCAGGGTGGCCGCACGGGAAGCGCTGTAAAAAATTGGTTGCCCGCCAACAGCGATTCCCGTGGGGACCGACCGTGCGCCTATTTGGCCAGCCGGCATAATCGGAAGCATTGCCCACACCCGGGATATGTTTCCCCGCGCCAACGAGCGGCTCGGTTTTCAAGACGTAATTCCCGTACAGCTCCTAATGTTCCACGAAAAAAATTCCGCAGCGAGTTGACTTGAAAAAATTGTCGCGCAACGGAAGCTGGGTCATGAACACTTTTCACGTCGCTCGAATCCTTCCGGCTTTGACGTGCATGATCATCTGGGCGGCGACACTGGCCGCCGACACCGTTGACACAAAAAATGGCGCGCATCTCGTCGGCAAGATCATCAAGATCGACAGCGGTGTCCTGTATTTGCATACCGACTACGCTGGCGACCTCGCCATCAAGCAGTCCGAAGTCGCCAGTTTCGCCACCGACCAGCCGATCGCCGTGCGCTTCGACAACGGCCTGCGCCTTGATGGCAAGGTCACGCCCGTCAATGGCAGGATCCAGGTCGTGGGCTGGCACGGGACGCAGATCACGGATGTGAGTCACGTTAAGGCTACATGGAAGGCCGGCGGCGAAGACCCCGTCATCACCGCCCGGCGCGGCTATTGGACCTACGAAGCATCGGTCGATGTTAATGGTGAATCCGGCAACCACGACCAGCTCGGCACCGCCGGTGGTTTCCGCGCCGTGCACACGGCGACCGATAACGAACTCCAACTTTCAGTCAAATACGACCGGCAGGTCACCGACGGCCAGAAATCCTCCGACCAGCTCGACGGAGGCGTTGATTACTCCAACAATTATTCGGACCGGGATTCCGTGTATGTGCGCGACGATGCCGGCTTCGACCATGTGATGGGCATCGATTTCTCCAACGTTGCCGCCGCCGGCTTCGGCTACGATTTCATCAAGCAACCAAAGCACACGCTGACGGGCCGCGCGGGCCTGGCCTACCGCTACGACGAGTATCAAAACCCGGCGACGGCCACCGTGAGCTCACTGGGCGGCGACTTCGAGTTGAACCACGATTGGACATTCGGCATATCCCACCTCGTCAACAAGCTGACGTTCGTGCCGGTGTTTGAAAACCTGAACGATTTCATTGTCACCCAGGACAGCTATTACGAAATCCCCCTCGCCGATCCCCACTGGAAATTACACCTCGGCGTATCCAATGACTACAGCAACCGGCCCGGTGCCGGCATCAAGCGCCTCGACACCACCTACTACACCCGCCTCCTGGTTGACTGGCAGTAGGGGAAAGGCTGGAGGGCTGAACAGCTGAAAGACTGAAGAAATCGGCTCATGCCATTTCCGTTCAGTTCTGTGTTGGGTTGGTTCAGCCTTTCAGCCCTTCAGTTTTTCAGCCATTCCGCCACGGCATGGTGAACCATGTCGTGGCGAGGGTGTCCTACGCGCCGGCCATTTCACCACACCCGCCGGCGGGTCAGCCGCCGGTCATGCAACCACCCTTCCCATGCACGAGCCAAATTTCGACTCCGCGCTCCCCCGCATTGGCATGATCTCAACGCACGGTTATGTCGCGGCTGAGCCGCCGCTCGGCGCGGCTGACACCGGCGGCCAGGTCGTCTACGTTCTCGAGCTTTCCAAAAAACTCGCCCAGCTCGGCTTTGAAGTGGACATCTGGACGCGTCGTTTTGAAGACCAGCCGCCGTTCGATATCATCGGCGACCAGGTGCGCATCATTCGCATGCCGTGTGGCGGGAAAAATTTTATCGGCAAGGAGTATCTTTACCACCATCTCGGCGAATGGTCGGAACACGCGCTGCGCTTCATCAAAAAGCACGGGCTCAAATACCAGTTTCTCGACAGCCATTACTGGGATGCCGGTTATGCCACCCAGCGCCTGAGCGAGGCGCTCGACGTACCGCATGTGCACACGCCCCACTCGCTCGGCATTTGGAAGAAAAAGCTCATGGAACAGGACGCACTGGAGGACGCGGCAAACTTTGAAAAAAAATACAACTTCACGGAGCGCATCCGCCAGGAGAGGCTGCTTTACGGCGCCTGCGATGCCGTCATCGCCACCACCCCGTCCCAGCGCGACATGATCACCGACGACTATGGCGTGCCGCCCGAGCAGGCGCACATGATTCCGCCCGGTTACGATGATAATCGCTTTTTCCCGGTGAGCGCACCGTCGCGCCAGGCCATTCGCCAGCGACTCGGTTTCGAAGGGCGCGTCGTGCTCGCCATCGGCCGGCTCGCGCTAAACAAAGGCTACGACCTGCTGATCGAGGCGTTCGCGCTGGTCGCCCAGCGCATTCCCGACGCGATCCTCCATCTCGCCGTTGGCGGGATGGAGCTCAATGACAAGGAGCAGAAACTACTGGATGAACTCAAGGCCCTCGTCGCCCATCTCGATCTCACCAACAAGGTGAAATTCGGCGGCTACGTGGCCGATGCCGACCTCCCCGACTATTATCGTGCGGCGGATGTTTTCGTGCTCAGCAGCCGTTACGAACCATTTGGCATGACCGCCATCGAGGCCATGGCCTCTGGCACGCCGACGGTGATCACCACGCACGGCGGCCTGTACCGCGCCGTCACCTATGGCCGCCACGCCATCTACGCCGATGCGTTCGACCGCGAAGACCTCGGTATTTCCATCGTGCACGTGCTCAAGCACGGGCGGCTCTGGGTGCGGCTGTCGCGCATGGGCGCGCACAAGGCCCGCAGCCTGTTCACCTGGACCGGCATCGCGCAGCAACTCATCAGCCTGGTCGAAGACCGGGCGGCCGCCCTCGCCTTCACCGACACCGAATGGGACGAACCGTGGAACGATGGCGATTAGAGCATCTTAACCACTGATGCACATTGATGATCACTGATCCGGAAGAAACAGACCAGAAGGAGTTCGAACTTAACCTCATATATCAGTGACCATAAGTGAACATCAGTGGTTAAACAGGTCTTCTGCCTGCTTGGATGTATTAGTGAGCATTAGTGGTAAATGCGAAATTATCTCGAAATTCACGCATGGCTGAGAGCAACCCCATCCGCCTCTTCAGTCCCGACCTCGACGGCACGCTCGTCGGCAACCCGGAGGCATCGCAACGATTCAGGACCGCCTGGGAAAGGATTCCCGTGCGCCGCCGCCCGCTGCTTGCCTATAACAGCGGCCGGCTGGTCGATGACATGCGCCGCCTCGTGATCGACGATGTCCTGCCCGTGCCGGATTACTACATCGGCGGCGTCGGCACGCAGATCTACGATGAACGCCGCGAGCGCATGCTTGAGGAGTTTTACCAGCACCTTTCCGACCACTGGGATCTCAAGCGCGTGCAGGAAATCGTCGGCGCCTTTCCCGGCGTCCGGCCCCAGCCGGCCGAGTTTCAACATGCGTTCAAATCGAGCTGGTTTCTCGAAAACGCCGCACCCGAGGCGATTCGTGCGATCGAGCAGCGCCTCGCCGAGGGCGACCTGAAGGGGAAGGTGGTTTATTCCAGCAGCCGCGATCTCGACCTCCTGCCGGCCAACGCCACCAAGGGCGGCGCGCTGCAATGGCTCTGTACCCATCTCAAAATTCCCCTCGACCAGGTGCTCGTCGCCGGCGACACCGGGAACGACAGCAGCCTGTTCCACCTGCCCGGCGTGCGCGGCATCATCGTGGAAAACGCCCAGCCCGAACTGCTCGAGGCCACGGTCGACATCCCCACCTACACTTCGCGTTACGTCATGGCCGACGGCGTCCTCGACGGCCTGCGGCATTTCGGTGTCATCACGCGTCCGCCGGGCGCGGGCCAGAATGAGATCGCCAGTGAGGACATGGAGCCGAGTTTCCGCATGCTCTTCACCGGCACGCAGCAGGGTCCCCTGACCGACGAGGAGAAAAAATTCCTCGCCCTCGCCTACGAAAAAGCCCTGGTCGCGTTGAAGAAAAATATCACGCCGCTCGGTTTTTCCGCCTGCTCGCTCGATGACAATGTCGTCACCGGCACCGACGCCAACTACCGCAGCGTGTGGGGGCGCGACGGCGCGTTCACGCTCATCGCCACGCTCGAGCTCGACGATCCCGAGGTGCGCACGGCCCAGCGCCGCACGCTCGATACGCTCCTCAGCGCCGCCACCCCCACCGGCCAGATCCCGGCCAACATCCGCATCGACGACGGCGCGCCCGACTACGCCGGCGTCGGCAATATCTGCTCCATCGACAGCGGCCTCTGGGTCATCATCGCCTTCTACGAATACATCGCCAAGACCAACGACCTGGATTTTTTGCGTCACCACGGCGCGCGCCTGCAGACGGCCATGAACTGGCTCAGCGCGCACGACAGCAACAACGACGGCCTGCTCGAAATTCCGGAAGCCGGCGACTGGACCGATCTCTTCGGCCGCAGCTACAATATTCTCTACGACGAGGTCCTCTGGTTTCGCGCCAACGTCTGTTATGGCCGCCTGCTCGAGTTTCAGGGTGAATTCGCGCGGGCGGCCGATTACCTGCGCTGGTCGCAGAGCATCCGCGGCCGCGTGCTCAGCCTTTTCTGGCCCACCACCCTGCCCTTGTCCGGCGAAGCGCGTCCGTATCGTTTCGCCGACCGCCAGTTCGACCTCGGTGACACCCAATACCTGCTCGCGGAGATCACGCCCTTCTCGTTCAACTGGCGCTGCGACGTGCTCGGCAACCTCCTCGCTTTTCTCGTCAACCTGCTCGACCTCACGCGTGCGCGCACCGCCTTGCGTTTCATGTGGGGTGTCGGCGTAAACAACCCCTGGCCCGTCGCCAACCTCTATCCCGTCGTGCAGGCCGGCGACCCCGACTGGCGCACTTACTACACCGTCAATTTGCTCAACTTGCCGCATCACTACCACAACGGCGGCATCTGGCCCTTCATCGGCGGCTTGTGGGTGCAGTGCATCCATCGTCTCGGCTTCCACGAAATCGCCAGCCGCGAGCTGGTGCGCCTCGCGCAGCTCAACCAGCTCGGCCGCGACCAGGAATGGGAATTCAACGAATGGTGCCACGGCATTACCGGCCGGCCGATGGGCAAAGCCTTCCAGGCCTGGTCAGCCGCCTCTTTCATCCGCGCTTGCCATGAGATCGGCGTCGATCCCAAGCATATGCAAAATCAATCATGAATGAGACTCACCCGATCGCCCTCTGCTTTGGGGAAATCCTTTGGGATTTTCTGCCCGACGGGTTGTTTCTCGGCGGCGCATCGCTCAACGCCGCGTATCACCTGCATCGCCACGGCGTAAACACGCGGGTCGTTTCCGCCGTTGGCCGCGACGTGTTGGGTGATGAGTTGCTCCGGCGCTGCACAAACTGGGGCCTTTCGACAGAGGGCATCGCCCGACTCGAAGATGTACCCACCGGCCACGTCCGTGTGGCCATCGGCCGCAATGGCAACGCCCGCTTCGATATCGTCAACCACGTCGCGTGGGACAAAATTTCCGCCACGGACGCAAATCTGCAGGCCGCCGCCCAGGCCGACGCGTTTATTTTCGGCTCGCTGGCCCAACGATCCGTCGGGAACCGGATTGCGCTGGACCGCCTGCTCTCGGCGCTGCCCAAACATGCCCTGCGCGTCTTCGATGCGAATTTGCGCCCACCGCATGATGACCTGGAACTCGTCCGCGAACTCGCGCCCAAGGCGACCATTTTCAAGCTCAATGCCACCGAAGCGGCGCGCCTGGCCGCGAACGAAACGGAAAAGCCCGGCCGCGAAGAAGCCCACGCCCGCCGCGTGGCGGAAATGAGTGGCGGTGGATTGGTCGTCGTCACCGCCGGCGCCCGCGGCGCGGGCCTGTTGCGCGACGGCCGGTGGCTTTGGGAACCGGGCCGGCCCATGCAAGTGGCGGACACGGTCGGCGCGGGCGACGCCTTCGTCGCTTCGCTGGTGGCTCATCTGCTCCAAGGCAAAATGCCGGATACCGAAATCCTCGCGCGTGCCTGCCGCCTCGGCGAATGGGTCGCGTCGCAACGCGGAGCCACGCCGGCGTACACGGCAACCTCCATTCAAAAGATTTAGTTACCTTTTCGCTTCGATGGGCGTGGTTATCCCGGGAGAGGCAACCTTTGGCTGTTCAATTTTTGTGCCGTCGCCGTCCTGGGCATCGGGCGATTTGTCATCCGTTCCGTGGTTGAAGCCTTTTTCGTCTTCATGGCCCTCTTCAGAAAACCAAATAAGCAGCAGTACAGAAACAATACTCAGAGCCAAAACCGCGCCCACAATGAGGGTGATGATTGACATGGGGTAACCGAAAAACAAAAGCGTGCTTCTCCAAATTCTTCAATCAATTTCTGGACCGGAAAGCCATTCCTGCGCCCATTTTTTCGAACTGATTGGAGCGTAATCGTATGTCCGCGCCCCGAAACAAAAGGTCGAAATCACGGTCAAAGCATTCTGCAGAAGACTGACGCCCCTCAGGCCTGCAACATCCACCTATGATCTCCCGCCGAAAATTTATTGGCGGCATGCTCGGTGCCGGATTGGGCGGACCCGGGTTGATGGAGCTTTGGGCCAGTGAAACCCCCTTTTCCGGGGCCTGCGGTGTCCATTCCGTCAAGGTCCCGGCCCCGGCCGGCTGGGCCGGAAAGACCGCGTTGTTTCTCACCGATATTCATTATGGATATTTTTTTGGTCCGGCCGAGGCCGCCGTGCTCAATGACATCGTGAACAAGCATCGACCGGACCTGGTATTCATGGGAGGCGATCTGGCCCAGGCCCCGAAGACGGATCTTTCGGGGTTTTTCTCCCACTGGTCGCCAGGCTGCCCGACGTTTTTTGCCCCGGGCAATCACGACACAACGGTCAACTTCACGGGCAACATCCTGCCGCAAGCACGGGAAGCCGGCCTGACCGTGCTGAGCAACCAGGTGGAAACGTGGAACGGCCTCATGTTTGTCGGGTTTCCCTCCGCGCTGCGGAGCCGGCAACACCTGTCCTTGCTGCAGGCATCCGGCCTGAAAATCGTCCTCGGGCATGAACCGGACATGTGGGACCGGTACACGCAATCTGATCTGCTTCAATTGGCCGGGCATACCCACGGGGGACTCATCAGGCTGGGCGGTTCCCCGCTCTACCTGCCCACCCTCGGACGAAAATATCCCCGCGGGGAATTTCGCGGGGAGTCAAACCGTTCACTGATTGTCAGCGCGGGCATCGGCTACACCGATGTGCCGGTCCGGATAAACTGTCCGCCGGAAATCGTTAAACTGGAGTTCGCATAATCGCCGGGAAATTATTGCCGGCTGGGTTCGAAAAATTGCGACCCTGCGAATTGCACACGGGATCAGGCGACATGCATGACCCCAATGACGGCAGCGTGATTAGTTTTTTTCCAATTTTTTTTCCTCACTATCAGATTTGCACATTTTTTCACGACGCGGAACAAACCACCCATGGGGCGTTCTATCGCGCTGCGTGAATCCGGGGGTGTGATTACGGCAAGTTAAACATCACGATCTGCTTGGGAATTCAATTAATGGAAACTGAAAGCAAATTCGATCAAGTCGAGGGCCGCCGAAACCATTTCGCGGCCACCCGGGCCGATCATGCGAAAGCATCCGGCGCCGGCACCGTCGATTTATGGGAAATGATCCATCTTTTCCGAAATAATTTGGGCAAGATATCCCTCTGCGTGCTGCTCGCCGTCGGGGCGGCGGTCGTTTACCTGAAACATGTGCATCCCGTTTATGCCTCAACCGTGATGCTGGAGGTGGCGCCCCCGGACACGAATCAGAATTCGGCGAACCCACCGCCGGACCTCGATTCATCGGATATCCTCAAGACCATGGAACTGAAAATCGCCAGCCAGTCGGTGATTTTAAAAGTCATCCGGGACAACCATCTCGCCGATGATCCCAATTTTATCCAGGCGCCGATCGGCGGGGCTTTTTTGAATCCGGAATTTGTCCGCTGGCTCCGGCAAAGTGCGGTGGATTTTCTCCGCTTCATCCGCGTGGATCGCCTCATCGACATCAGCAGCCTGAAGGAGGCCCCGCCCCAACCCGGCTCGGCTTACTCCGACGCCGAACTGGTCCAGAAGTTCATGACCAAAATTTCCGTGGACCTGGTGCGGGGCAGCCGCCTGATTTCGGTGACGGTCGAGGATTGGGATCCAAAAAATGCCCAGCATCTTGCCCAGGCGGTGATCGATGAATTTTTCCAGGAATCACTGGATGAACAGGGCAAGGATACGGCTTCCACCCATGAGCTCCTCCTCGCCGAAGCCAAGCGAATCAGCGGGGAGCTCAGGACGTCCGAGGAGAAACTGGCCGCCTATCGCGACAAATACAACGCGGTTTCGCTGCAAGATCAGCAGAATATCGTGGTCGAACGTCTCCGGGATTTGAATCAGCAAGTCACCGCGGCTCAAAATACGCGCCTGGCCTTGGAACCGGATGAGGAACAAGTCCGCCACCTGGCGGACGCTGATCCGGAGCAACTGCTCAGCATTCGCAGCATTGCCGGCCAGCCGGAAGTCAGCGACCTGCGCAAACAGATCGCCCTGCAAGATGCGCAGGTGGCCACGCTGGCGGAACGCTACGGCCCTTTGCATCCCACCATGATTGAGGCCCGCAGCCAGCTCGATGAGCTTCGTTCCGCCTTGCACGCCAGCATCCGCAAGGCGGGCAACCTCATCATCCGATCCTACGAATCGGCCAAGGCCACCGAGACCGCCATGGCGGCGGCCCTGGCCGAACAGGAGAAAGCGTCGTTGGAGCTGGATCGCATCGCCATCCCCTACCACACGCTCGAACGCGAGGTCCAAGCCAATAACAGCGTTTACCAAAAGGTCTTGGAGAATCTCAAGCAAACCGATGTATCGAACCGCACGGCATCGGCCAACGATATCGACGGAGTCAATATCCGCGTGATCGCCCAGCCGCTGGTCCCGATGGATCCGGTCCGGCCCCGGGTGAAATTGTTGCTGGCCCTTTCCCTCGCCGTCGGCCTGTTCCTCGGCTGCGGTTCGGCCTTGTTCTCCCATGCCCTCGACAACACCGTGTCCTCCGTCGATCACGCCGAATTGTTCCTTGGATTGCCGGTGCTGACCACGGTGACGCGCTCACGCCAGCAGCGCTTCAAGGGCAAGCCGGCCGTATTAAAATATCCGACGTCAGCCCAGGCGGAGGCCTTTCGCTCATTGCGAACATCCCTTTCCCTGTTGCCCAATGAGGACGAGCGCAGGTTCATCCTCTTTACCAGCGCGGTGCCCGGGGAAGGCAAGAGCTACTGCTCGCTGAACACCGCCGCGGCCTTTGCCCAACAGGGCCTCCAAACGCTTTTGATCGATGGCGACCTCCGCCGGCCCGGCCTGCAGCGGCTTTTGGTCGGTTGGAATGAAAAGCCGGGGCTCACCGATTGCCTGAAAGAGCCTGATCTTTTCCCGGCGGCCGTGCAGGCAACCTCCATCCAGAATCTCTTTTGCCTGGGCGATCGCAATTGTCAGTCCGGCGGGGCCGAATTGGTGGGCAAGGACGGCCTGCGCGACATTTTGGAGCGCGCCCGGGAAAATTTTGACCGGGTGATCATCGATACGGCCCCGTTGATGGCGGTCAGCGATACACTCCATATTGCAAGAAATGTCCCGACCGTCTGCCTGGTGATTTATGCCGGGAACACCCCCAAGCGCCTGGTCCGCCGGGCGCTCAAACTGCTGGATGAGGTCGCGCAGCGCACCGCCACCGGCGTGGTCTTGAACAAAGTCTCCCCGCGCCAATCCACCGGCCATTACTACTACTCCTATAGCGGCGCCACCAAGTCGGCGTGAATTTTCAGCTCGAATCGCAGCCTCGACGGAACACATGAAAAAAAAGCAACACGAGAAGCAAACACGAAGGGGAGCGCACGGCCATGGTCCAGCTCGAGCGCCCGCCCTGAAGGAAGAAAAAGGAACGAACCATGATGGACCAAACTGCCACCGCCAAAGCGGCCTTACTCCCCTTTGAACACAGGGTAGAGAACCGGCATATACAGACGCAGGTCTTGCTCACCGGGATCATCGGCGATGCCATCGTCGTTTTTCTATCCCTGGCCTTCAGCAGCTGGCTGCGTTTCGAGACGAGCCTGGTGAACTTCGGGGTCAGGTCACACGTGATCCACTGGACGGATTATTCCGGCCACGTCGCCTTTGGCACCCTGTTGTTCCTTTTGCTCCTGCCACACCGGCATTTGTACGACCTGCACCGGATCATCCACCTGCGCCAGACCGTGCCGGTCATCATCAAGTCGGCGCTGACCTGGCTCTTCGCCTTCATGGCGTTCTCCTGGCTGCTGCGCTCCGATGAGGAAGTCAGCCGTGTTTATGTGATTATCGCCTTCGCCCTGACGACAACCATGTTCACCCTCTGGCGGTATGTGCTCTGCAAAATGGTCCATGGTGAATCCATCGCCACGCGATTGCAGCAGCGGATCCTGTTTGTGGGCTGGTCCGGGCATGCGACCTCCCTGGTGCGGGCGATCGCGGCCGATGGCGGCCTGCAATATAAAATATGCGGCTATGTTCCATCCAGCCACGCCCGCGAGGCCAGCCGGCCGGATGTTTTCCTTCGCAAACTGGGCGATCATGGCAGTATCGCCGAGGTCCTGGAGGAGCATGCGATCGACATGGTCATCCTCGCGGACATGAATCTTTCAACCGACGAGACGGTGACCCTGGCCAATCTTTGCGAAAAGGAGATGGTCGATTTCAAGGTCATCCCCAGTTGCTTCCAGATTCTTTTGCCCTGTTTGCAGATGCAGACGGTGGGCAGCATGCCGGTGCTGGGCATTTCGTACCTGCCGTTTGATTTGCCGTTCAATGCCATGCTTAAACAGCTGGTTGACCTGGTGGGTGGCGCGGTCGGTTGTATCCTCAGCGCGCCGATCATCGCTTTATTCGGGCTGCTGGTGTACCTGGAAAGTCCCGGGCCGATCATCTACCGCCAGCGCCGGCTGGGCCAGGCCGGACGGCCGTTTTGGATTCTCAAGATCCGCAGCATGAAGATGAACGCGGAGAGCAACGGCAAGGTGGGCTGGACCGTGAAAAACGACCCGCGGCGCCTGCGCATCGGCGCTTTCATGCGCCGCTGGAACATCGATGAGCTGCCCCAATTCTGGAATGTGCTCAAAGGCGAGATGAGCCTCGTCGGGCCGCGGCCTGAGCGCCCGGAGCTCATCGGGATATTCAAGGAGGAAATTCCCCACTACAATGCCCGGCACAATATCAAGCCCGGGATCACGGGCTGGGCCCAGGTCAATGGTTTCCGCGGGGACACCGACCTGACCAAACGCATTCACTGCGATATCTATTATATAGAAAATTGGAGCCTGCTCATGGATTTCCAAATCATGCTCCTGACGCTCTTCCGGCAAAAAAACGCGGCCTGAAATCCCACCCTTCATCACCATGCGCGTCGCCTTCCCCGCCACCCGGTTTCTCGATCCTGACAACCTCAAGTCATGGTCAGGGCTGCCCTTTTTCATCAAGCGGGCCCTGGAAAATGCCGGCCTGGAAGTAGTCACGATGCCGCTCATTGAAGACACCGAGGGTGGCGGGCCATGGACCCGGTTTCTTTATTGGCGTTGGTTGCGCGGGAAGCGCTATTTGCGGCATTGTGAAGAAAAGGTTTTGCAGAGCTATGCCCGGCAGCTCGAACAGCACCTGGCGGAAAATGCGGTCGATCTTGTCTTCAGCCCGAGCACCTGGATGCTCGCCTGCCTGGAGACGAGTTTGCCGGTCGTGTTCTGGACCGACGCCTGCTTTGCCGGCATGCTCGAATTTTACGGATCGTTCACCGACCTGGCTCCGCCCAGCATCCAGGCGGGCCACGCCATCGAGCAAGCCGCCTTGGATCGCTGCACCCGTGCGATTTATTCATCCGACTGGGCGGCACGGACGGCGGCGCAATCCTATCGCATTGAATCGTCCAAGATCTCCGTGGTTTCCTTCGGGGGAAACTTGCTGGAACCACCGACGGTCGAGGAAGCCAGGGCCGGCGTGCGCGCACGCGATATGTCGCAATGCAATCTTTTGCTGGTGGGGGTGGATTGGGAGCGAAAGGGCGTCGATGTCGCGGTCGAAACCGTGGAGGCGCTAAACGCGGCCGGCTTGAACGCCCGGCTGACCGTGGTCGGATGCCAACCGCCGCCGGCGCGACTCCTGCCCGCTTGCGTCGAGGTGATTCCTTTTATCGGGAAGGATACCATCGAAGACCGGCGGCGGATGAGCGAACTATTCAAACGGAGCCATTTTTTCATCATGCCATCCCGGGCCGAGGCCTTCGGGCTGGTTTTTGCCGAGGCCAGTGCCTTCGGCGTTCCGTGCCTGGCCACGAGGGTGGGTGGAATTCCATCCGCCATCATTGACGATATCAACGGCCGACTATTTCCGCTCGAGACCGGCGGCGCGGAGTATGCGGATTACATCCTGAAGTATATGCGCAATACTGACCGCTATCACCAGCTTGCCCTGCGGACGGCCGAAGATGCCGCCACGCGCCTTTCCTGGGATGCCGCGGGGCGCAAAGTCACGGAAATATTCAATGAGATCGTTCACGCGAGAACCTCTGCGGCCACGGCGGCGTGAGCCGTTGCGGCGGCAAAAACTTAAACCATGAATTCTCCAGCCCTGATTTCCCCGTCGCATTTGCCGCCCAGGGCCCGGGCCGCCAATGCGTCCGTCGATGAATCTCCGCCGGGCATCGGGTGGCTGTCGTTATCGGCCTGGACGTCATTCCTCGCGGGTTTTTTCACGTTATTCACGATTTCGTTCGTGGGCGAAATGCCGGTCGGCGAACTTGTTTTGATGGCCACCGCGGGATGGGCCGCGCTTTGCGTGGCGGTCAACCACACCTGGCCGGGGCGCCTGTTGCAGAGCCGGTTTTTATGGAGTTTGTTGATCGCCCAACTGATCGCCCTTGGCGGCTATATTTTCTCCGACCTGTACCGGCATAGTTTTCCGCTCGACATGGCGCGCGGCTGGAGCCGCATGGTTTTCCTCGGCATTGATATTGTGGCCATCGCCTATCTCTTTGGCTGCGCGCGGCGAAATTTCTTGGTCTTTGAACTGGGACAAGGCCTGGGCGCGGTCGCGAGCGCCTTGATCCTCGGCCCGCTGTTCGGGGACATGTGGAAATTCGGGGTCGGCTATCCCCTGACTTTTTTGGTTTTCTTCATCGTGCCGTTTGCCGGGCCGTTCGCGACGATCCTGGCGGCCGTCGCCATGGGAACGGTTCACTTCCTCCTGGATTACCGCAGCCTGGGCGGACTTTGCCTGCTGGTTGGAATGCTGACGTTTTTGCAAATCGTGCCGCGGCGATTCCGCTTGTGGCTCGCGCCCGTGATGATGATGGCCGCGCTGGGTGCGGTATTATGGGTTTACGGACAGACGCAGGGCGACAACACCCGTGCCACCCGTTCTGACGTCGAACGTTCGGCCATGGTCACCGCTGCGTTCGAGGCCTTTGAGCAATCACCGCTGATCGGGCATGGCTCGTGGTTCAGCAATACCGACGTCTATGACAATTTCATGGTGATCCGCCATGCGGAGGCCAAGCAGGCGCATGTCGGCGGCTTTACCGATCCCAACAAGGATCCGGGGGCGGTCGCGGTTCACTCGCAAATCCTGGTGGCGCTGGCGGAGGGCGGCTTGTTCGGCGGCGCATTCTTTTTCGTCTATGGCGCGGGTCTGTTTCGGGCCCTTTACGACCTGGTCTTCGTCCGCCGCTGGCACCGGCTTACTCCGTTTTGCACGTTGGTTCTGCTGTCAGCGCTTTGGGATTTGTTCTGCAGCCCCTTTTCCGGGGCGCAGCGCGTATCCATCGCGATGGTCTCCGGCCTGATCCTCCTGATCCAGATGGACGCAATGAACCCGAGCCCGGCAACGCCATCCCGCGCATGAACCCGCTTTCGCATCTACGACAACGCTTCACCCGGCTTTCGGGACGTTCCAAGGCGGTGGGCCTGTTTTTCGCCACCTCCGTGACGGCCAGGATGCTCGGAATTGGCTGCCAGCTCCTGCAAGTTCCCGTCGCAGTCAGGGCGCTCGGCACCGAGGCCTTCGGGCTGTGGATGGCGCTGACGAGCATCGGCACCATGATCATGTTTGCCGACTTCGGCATGGCGCAAGGCGCACAAAACAAACTTTCCGAAGCCTTTGCGGCTGGAAAGGAACAAGTCGCCCGGGAGCTTTGTGGAAGTGTCGCGGTTTTCCTCTGTTTATTGGGACTGCTGCTGGCCGCCGCGGTGGGAGTGATCGTGCCGGCGCTTAATTTCACCACGCTTTTCACCCTCACCAATCCCGTGGTCCAAGCCCAGGCGCCCCGGGCCATCCTGGTCACGCTGCTTTTGTTCTGCGCGAATTTCCCGCTCGGGCTGGCCCAACGGCTGGCCTACAGCAGGCAGCAAGGCTGGATGCACAACCTCGCCCAGGCGGTGGGCGGAGCGGGTGCATTGGGCGGCGTCTTGCTGGCGGCACATTTCCACCTGGGCCTGGCCGCGTTCATCGCCGCTGCGCAGCTTCCCTTGATCCTGTCCAACGCCGGGTTGCTTTCGCTCCAGCTCATCCAATTGGGGTGGTTTAATTTTCGCACGCTTCGTTTCCACTGGGCGACCATGCGCGAATTGCTGGGTTTGGGCGCCTGTTTTGGCATCCAGCAGGTCCATCTCGTCCTGCTGATTTCCCTGCCCCAGATCATCATTTCCACGGGGCTCGGCGCCGCGGCCGTCACGCCTTACAACCTGGCACAGCGGATTTTCAATCTTTTCGCCATCATTCAAAACGCCTTCATGCTGCCGCTCTGGCCCGCCTACTCGGATGCGAAGGCCCGCGGGGAATTTGACTGGATTCGCCGGACGCTGTTTTTTTCCCTGCGCCTCACCCTGCTGGGCGTGATCGCGCCGATGGCGGTGGGCACCTTCTTTGCCCGCCCGGTTCTTGCCCTGTGGGTGGGCCGCCACGCCGCGCTTCCATCCGAATCTTTGATCTGGCTGCTTTTCCTCTGGAACGCCGTGTTTTTCCTGGAGCAGCCGTTTGGCTATATGCTGGCGGGCATATCGGAGGTGCGCCGGCTGACTTTTTATGCCGTGGTCAGCATCGTGGCGAGCGCGGGCCTGATGTACCTGCTGGTGCAGCGTTATGCCCAGGAAGGCGTCGTGTTCGGGATGGTCATGGGATTTCTTCCCTATCTTTTTCTCGGCAATATCGCCGAAACCGTCCGGGTTTTCCGCCTGATGCATGGCCGGAAAAAAAATCGCACCGCTTCGGCGGAGCCACTGCCGATAACCTTGTAAGCTGATTGCCTCTATGAGCAAAACCAGCGCTGAACACCAGCTTTCCCGCCCGCCATACGAAAGCGAAAGGCCCGGCCCGGCCCCGCTTCGCCGTGTGCGGGTCGTGCAAATCTGCACCGCCCTGCGCGGTGGCGCGGCCAAGGCCGCGCAGCGCTTGCATCGCGCCCTCGCGAAGGAAGAGGTCAAGTCTCAGGTATTGGTGGCGCAGCGATGCAGCGCGGATGAGGACACCTTGGAATACAATCCGGTCAAACCGGCGCCGGCCGTCCTGGGCCGCGCTTTTTTCCGGCTAAACCGGCGCTGGCATCATGCCCGATTCCGCAAGGCCGGCGCCTATTTTACCCCGGACTGGACGCTGAACGGATGGCGCCTGCCCTCCCAATTGCCGCCCTGTGACCTGGTGAACCTGCACTGGGTCGCCGATTTTCTCGACTATCACACGCTGCCCCAATTGACGGCCGGGGTTCCGGTCGTGTGGACCTTTCATGACATGAACGCATTTACCGGCGGCTGTCACTATAGCGGAACCTGTGAACGTTATACCGCGCATTGCGGGGCCTGCCCGCAGTTAAAAACGTCGTCCGGCGAAGACGACATGACCCGGCGGATATTGAATCGCAAGCAACGCATCTTTGCGCGCATTTCTCCCGACCGGTTTACCATTGTCTGCCCGAGTCGCTGGCTGGCCCGTGAGTCGGGGCGCAGCACTTTATGCCAGCGCTTTGACACACGCGTCATTCCCAATGGGGTCGATCCACTGGACTTTTACCCGGTTGAACGAACCGAGGCCCGCCGGAGGTTTAACCTGCCGGCCGGGGCCAAAATTGTGCTGTTCGTGGCGGAGCAAATTGAAGATCGCCGGAAGGGATTCCGCTTTTTGCTGAAAGCGATCGATGCCATCCGGGCTGTGCCCAACCTGCTGCTCGTGACGCTGGGCAGTGGCGATACTTCCTTCCTGACCGGCCCGCTTTTCCGGCACCTGGGCCCAATCCATGACAGCGCGGGCATGCGGTCAGCCTATAGCGCAGCCGATGTTTTCGCCATTCCTTCCTTGCAGGACAACCTGCCCAACACCGTGCTCGAGTCGATGGCCTGTGGCACGCCCGTGGCGGGCTTTGACGCTGGCGGCGTGGGCGAAGCGGTCATCGACGGGCAGACCGGCTTGCTTGCAACCATCGGTGACGACACCGCCTTTGCCCTCAACCTGCGCTCAATCCTCGACGACCAGCTGCTGCAATGGACTCTCGGCCGCGAATCCCTGGCCCGGATTGGGCAGGAATTTACCGTGGCCCTGCAAGCGCGGCGCTATGCGGAATTGTACCGGGAAATCCTCCAAGCCCAAACCGCCAATGGCTAAACTTAATACCCATGCCTCAAGAGAATTGGACTTCTCGCGATCGATCCGGTGGCGACGAGTGCGCAGCGTCGGCGGTAGGGCGGGACCGCCGGAGACGTGTCGGCGCGCCCGGCGGTCGCGCCCTACCTCATGGTCCAAATATTAAGGGACGTTGGTATAAATCATAATATGAAAAGGCCTGGAAAATTTTTGCTGGCCGGGACGTGGGCTGCAAGCGCGGTGCTCTCGTTTGCCGCCCAGGTGACTCCGGCCGGTGAAGACCAGCGATTCGGCGTCATGACCCATTTTGCGCAAGGCTGGGATCCCTCATGGATCCCGCTTATCGTCCAGGGCGGTTTGCCCGAAGTGCGCGATGAATTGTACTGGCAGGAGGTGGAAGCACAAAAGGGGAAGTTCGTTTTCCCCGACCGGTTCGAACGCTACATGGCCGAACTGAACAAGAACCAGGTCTCTCCATTGATTGTATTGGATTTTGAAAACACAAATTACGACAATGGGCTGACCCCGTACACCGACGACGGAATCGAGGCCTATGCCCGTTACGCCGTCCAAGTCCTGCGCCACTATGGGAAGCAGGTCAAAGCGGTGGAGATATGGAATGAATATAACGGGACTTTCTGCAAGGGGCCGGCGGCCCGTGATCGGGCCGGGACTTATTTGCTGATGTTGCGAAAGGCCTATGCCGCCATCAAGCAGGAGCGGCCGGATGTGATCGTCGCGGGCGGAGGCACCAGCGGCATTCCGCTGCCTTACTGGGAGGAATTAATGGCGGGAGGCGGCCTGGCTTTCATGGATGTCCTGTCCGTGCATCCTTATCGTTACGACTCGCCGCCGGAGGGCCTGGAAACGGACATCGCCGCGCTCCAGGATTTGGTGAAAAAATACAATGGTGGAAAATCCAAGCCGGTCTGGGTGACAGAAATCGGCTGGGGAACAAAACCCAGCACGGCCGTCGGCGACCTGGCCATCGACGATGATGTCCTGGCCAAGTTTTTGGTGCGCGCCTATGCCCTGCTCCTTTCCGCGGATGTTCAGCGCATCTATTGGTATTTATTCCGCGACTATCAACAATTCAACATGGGCCTGGTCCGCGACGACGCCAAACGCACGCCGAAACCAGCCTACGTCGCAATGGCGGCGATGATCCAACAGCTCCACGGGGCCAACTTTGTCACGCGCGAAAAGACGCCGGAAGACATCTATTCACTGGTGTTCGCCCGCCCGTCGGGCGAGGAGGTCCGCGTGCTCTGGTCGCTAAAACCCGTTTCGGTCGCGGCGAGCGGGGTGACCAAGGCGGTGGATATAAAGGGCAAGCCCATTGAGATCACCAGCCAGCTGTATCTCGACGATTCCCCGATTTTTGTGACCGGCCCGTTGCAGGGCCTGCCTGCGGCTCCGTCCGCAAAGGAGATCATCCTGGCCGACTCACTGCGGGATTTCTCCTCCGCCCAGGGAAACCCGTGGTCTTATGGTGTCTTCATGGGCAACTCCACGACCTTCGTCCCGCTGCCCAACTATGTCATCACGGATTGGGTTAAAACCTGGGCCGGCCAGTATCCCTACATTTCGCTGACCGCCAGTGATCAGCATCCCTCCGCGATGGGCTCAACCCCGGTTTCCGCCGTGCGCCGCTGGAAAAGCAACTATGCCGGTCCGGTCCGGATCGCGGGACACTTCCGCTGCGGGACCCAGGGCGATGGCGTCGGGGTGAGTATTTTGGTCGACGGGCAGCGCCGGTTTAGAAAATTGCTCGGAGGCGGGAAGGGAAACCCGGTCGTGGAGTCGTTCGATTTTGTCCAGGCCGTGCGTCCAGGCACGCTGATCGATTTCGCGGTCGATCCCGGACCGGGGGTGGACATCAATTTTGATGCCACGACGGTTTATGCCACCATCAGCAAGGAGGCCCGGTGATGTCCCACTATCGGCGCATTTTAGTGGTTACGCCGACCCTCGGCAATTCCGTGTTTTTGGATAAGACCATGAGCTCGGTGGCGACGCAATTGCTCGACATCCTGCATGTCATTTCCGCCCCGGCGGACAAACAGCAGGTCCTGCAGATGCGTTTTCCGAAGGCCCGCGTGGTGCCGGATGCCGGGAAATCAGGGGGCATTTATGGTGCGCTCAATGCCGCGCTGGCCAAAATCACCGATGGGTGGGACTGGTTCACTTATATCAACGACGACGACCTGCTGCTACCTGGCTTCAGCGAGGTTTTTTACCGGCACATGCGCTCAGTCGCATCCGAGCCTGTGATTTACGGGGATGTGGATTTGATCGACGAAACCGGCCAGGCCATCTCCCGTGTGACCACCGAAAGCAACCCGGCGTGGATTCCAGCTTTGCTGCAACAGGGCATCAGTCCGCTCATGCAACAGGGCATGCTCTTCCGCCGCGACATCGTCCGCCGCCTGCAGGGCTTTGACCTCCGCTACCGGCTTTGCGCGGACCTGGATTTCTGGCTGCGGGCCTATGCGGCGGGCGCCAAATTTCGTTATTATCCCAAGCGCGTGGCCCAATTTCGCCTTCGCTCCGGCCAGCTGTCGGGTAGCACCGCCACCACCCAGCACGAACAGGATGAAATCGTGAAACGGCATCTGCCGGTTCCCGTCACCCCGTGGAACGTCCGTTTCGCCCGCTGGCGTTATCGTGCCTGCAACCTGCCCCGGTACCTGGAACGAACGCGCACGCGGGGGTTTCGCACCAGCTATCAATTGCTGCAGGGCAACACCCACACCGTCCAACAATGAACCGTGAACCACTCGAAGTTGTCATCCTGAACGATTACGCCTCGTTAACGGGCGGATCGACGGCGGTGGCGCTCGCCTCGGCGGTGGGCTTGGCCGCGCGTGATGTCGCGGTGACCTTCTTCGCTGCCGTCGGGCCCGTCGCGCCCCAACTGATCGGCGTGCCCAACCTGGAGGTAATCTGCCTCGGGCAGCCGGAAATCGTGAAAAACCCAAGCCGGATGCAGGCCTTTGTGAGCGGGTGGCGAAACACCCGGGCCCTGCGGGCCCTGCGCGAAGTGCTTTCGACCAAATCTCCCCGGAAAACAGTGATTCACGCCCACACCTGGAGCCAGGCGCTGTCGCCGTTTGTCCTCACCGTGGCCAGGCAGATGGGGTTCCCGGTGGTCGTCACGCTGCACGATTTTTTTATCACCTGCCCCAGCGGCGTTTTTTTTGTGCATTCCACGCGCGAGATTTGCCGGCGGACTCCCCTTTCGCTGTCATGTTGGCGCTGCAATTGTGACCGGCGCAACTATGGGCATAAGCTCTGGCGCAACGCCCGCAGCGTGATTCAAAACCGGATCCTGAAAGTGCCGGATAAAATTTCTTGTTACATCGGTGTCTCGGATTTCAGTTTGAAAATTATGCGGCCTTACCTGCCCCCGGCAACGCCGGCGAAGGTGATCCGCCATCCGGTCGATTGCCTGAAATCCGAGCCCGTACCCGTGGCGAAAAACCGGGACTTTCTTTTCATTGGCCGGTTTTCAAATGAGAAAGGCGTCGTTCTCTTTGCCCAGGCGGTGCAGGCGTCCGGGGTGGCCGCGACTTTCATCGGCGACGGCGCGCTCATGCCAGCCGTGCGGTCCATGTGCCCGCAGGCTCGATTCACCGGCTGGCTGCCGCCGGAAAAAATCCGCTCCTACCTGCGAACAGCCCGGGCCATCGTTTTCCCGCCACTCTGGTATGAAACCCTCGGCCTGGTTGTCATCGAAGCCGCGGCTGCGGGTGTCCCCGCCATCGTTTCAAACGAATGTGCCGCCACGGATTATATCCGCCATGGGGTCAACGGGCTTCACTTCACCCACGGTTTGGTGGAGTCGCTCAGCCGGCAAATGATGGAATTAAATACCAACCATGGCCTGGCCACCCGCCTCGGCCGGGCTGCGCATGACTGGTACTGGAGCGATCCCTGGACTTCCGACCGCCATGTTTCCGAACTGCTCGAAGTTTATCAAGGCCTCACCGGGCAGACCGTGCCCATAACCGGGAAAGGAGCCTGCCATGAAAGTGTTGGTAGTCACTGAACCAGGAGTTGACGGGGTTTTTCGTTATGTGGAAACACTCTGTCATTTTTTAGTCGAGCGGGGAGCTGAAGTGCATCTGGCTTATTCCGACCGGCGGGGAAGCGATCGCCTGCCGAAATTGGTCGCGTGGGTCGAAGCCCATGGCGGCTTGACCGTGAACCTGCGCACGGCGAACCGGCCGGCCTTCTCCGATTGGGGCGCCTTTTGCTCGCTGCTTGCACTGGCCCGGAAGGTAAAACCCGACGTCATCCACAGCCACAGCTCCAAGGCGGGCTTGCTGGCGCGGACACTGAGGTTTTTCGGGATCAAGGCCGCGCAATTTTATCATCCCCACGCCTATGTCGGCATGCGACCGGTACCCGGGCGGCTCGATCCATTTTATAATATGATTGAAGGCATTCTCGGCCGGACGGCTTACACGATCGCGAGTTCCACCGCGGAGAATGCATTCGCCCGCCAGCGCCTGAAGATTCCTCCCGCGCGTGTTTTTCTGCGGAGAAATGGCGTCGATACGGATTTATTTACGCCGGCCTCGCCCGAGGAAAAACTCCGGCTGCGTGAAGCCTTGGGCCTGCCCTTGCATCAGCTGATCCTGGGTTTCATTGGACGTTCCTCGGCGCAGAAAGATCCCCTCACCCTTTACCAGGCCTTTGCCAGCGTGGCCGCGGAAAAACCCATCTCGCTTTTTCATGTCGGCCAAGGCGAGCTGGACCCCGAGTTGGAAGTGCTGGTCGGGCGCCTGGGTTTGGGCCAGCGTGTTTTCCGGCGGCCCTATATGTCCGTGTCGAATGATTTCTACCGCGCGGTGGATGGCTTCATTCTCACCTCGCGCTATGAAGGCTTCTCGCTGGCCGTGCTGGAAGCACTCTCGGCCAATCTGCCGATGATCCTCAGTGATGCACCCGGCAACACCGATTTGCAGGCGCAGTCGCTTTCCCATTTGTGGATCGCCCCGCCGGGGGAGGTGGAAGGCTTTTCCCGCTGCATTGCCAGTTGGTATGAGAGACTAAAAGCGCCATCGCCGGTCAATCACCGGCAGATCGCCATGTCCCAGTTTGACCATCGGAAAAGCCTCGGGGCGGTCTTGGAATTATATCGTGAATTGTCCGGCCCAGCCAAGTTTAAGGGCCTTAAAAAAGCCGTGGCCAGCAAAGACCGGAAGCAACCAGCGGAAATTTTAACCGCGAATGGACGCGAATAAACGCGAATACCTGGAAAGGCAGCGAAAGCGCAAGCGCCCTTTATTTTGTCATTCCGAGCCGAGCGAGGAATCTCTGCCGTTTTTATTGGCATTCATTCGCGTCCATTCGCGGTTTCCTCCCACTCAAAACATGCTTTGCGATACGGTGATGACATCGCCGGGCAGCACTTTGATGACGGATTCGGTATGACCGTCCGCCATTCTTTTGGCGTTTAATTGGAAGGTTTTTTGTTTCCCATCAATCCTTCGCATCAGGATCACTTTTGAAGGATTCGCAATGCGCGTATATCCTCCGGCGATGCCGATTGCTTGGAGCACGTTCACTTCCTGCTGGTCGGGCATGTCATAGGAGCCCGGCTTCTGGACTTCGCCCAGGACCGTAAAGCTGCGTTTGGAAAACTCCTGGACGATCACGCTCACCTGCGGGTTGGTCAAATACCCCTGGGCCAGGCGCGCTTGCAAAGCGTGTGCCGCTTCTTGCGGGGTCATTCCTCCAACCGGGACGGTGCCAATCAAGGGAAAGACAATGGTCCCTTCGTTGGACACCCTCAAAATTGCCTTAAGGTCCGCCTCTTGGAACACGTTGATTTCCAGGACATCCGCTGGAGAAATCCGATAATCGTCATTCGCGACGAGTTTTATGACGGGTGCATCCGTGTTCGTGGCCTGCGCCTGGTTTGATGGCGTCGAGCCGCAAGCCGCCAGGAGCAGCACCACCGACCCGCAAAGCAGCCACTGGACAATTCTCCCACCAAAACGAATTCGGTTAAAAAAGAAATGACGCCGCAATGCTGTACAGATTCTCGGTGAAGGCAAAGGCCGCGAGCGAGGAATTATTTTCCCGATGTTCATAAGATAGCTGGACCGTTCCGTGTTGGGTGACGTCACAAGAAAGTGACGGTTGATAAAAGTAGTAATCATCGTGGCGAGCGACCGTTACGATTGGCTCGTTATTCTCATAACGGTCATGGGCCAGGCCGCCGGCGATGGAGAGGTAAAGCCTTTGCAGGAAACGCTGCCGGATGCTCGCCTGGTAAACACTCTCCACGATGTCTTCGTTGGCATATTCAGCCGAGGCAATGGTGTCGCGGTTCGCCCTGAGCGTGAGTTCGGTGCTGTCGGTGGCATCATAGGTTCCGCTCACGTCAAAAACAAACTGGGACCGGTTCGGAACCCGGCTGCGAAACTGCCGGTATTCGTCCCCGCCCTGGGCATTGAACGACAACTTTTCCGTCGGCAGGTACTTTATTTGCAGCAAAGCCTGCTCATACGGTTGATTCGCACCCTGGGCCACATTCAAGTAGCCGCCGGCCGCCGCCACGCCCAGCGCCGTTTTGGGCGCAACCTGGTAATCCAGGTAACCGGTGACGCGCCCGTCCGTCGATGAAAGGCCCCCGGTATAATCGGTATGGTCGCCATACAATTCCGATCCGCCCGTTAGCTTTCCGGTCAAGGCATAGGCGGCATTGAAATCAGCCGTGTAATCAGTCTGGTTGATCCGGCGACCCACATCGATGACCGGTTCAGATTCGGTCTGAAAATGGAGGTCGCCTTTCACCGTCCAGAGATCCCGCTCCTGCTGGGCGGCCAACCGGACATCATGGTTGAGGTGGTCTTCCTGATGATATTTCGAGAAGATGATGCCGTCGGGAGTATAACTGATGTAGGCAAAGTTCCTCCACGGCAGGTCTTCTTCGTTGGTTCGGACCAGGAAATCCGGGATGTCTGCAAACGAGGCCACGGCGTCCCGGAAATTTCCTTCGCCGACGGCGAGCGTCGGGTTAATATTCACATAAAAGTCCGCCTTTTTATTGGTCGGCTGGATGAAAATATTATCATCATAGGTCGCTGAAGAGGCCAGCAGGGTCACGAGCTTCCAGGTCTGGTCTTTGTCGGTCGTGATTTCTCCAGGGATATCCGGCTGGTCCGCCGACGGCGAAGCGGGAACCGTATCCGACTCCGCCGAAGCCGCATAAGCCGAACCAGCAAAAAGCAGGAGAATCGGCAGGAGTCGGCAAATCCCGTGAAACAAAGTGAGTTTCAATTCTGTGTCTCCCCGTCCGTCGCGCGGTCGGGCATCAATCATTTTGGTTTTCATGGCGTTGTCACGGTGCACAAATCCTCGTTACAGAACCGTTTGTCTTGTAATAAATTAAAATCTCCAAATCCCGCTCTGCGCAGCATTCTGTTTTTTTGAATGGCGCCTTAGATAGCGTTATGGCCGGAGTGTTCCGCAAAATGCACGCTTGGGTTTTTAACCGCGAATAGGCGCGAATAAAGGCCGCTGATCCGAACTCAGCCTCGATCTTTTCACCACCAATTCGCGGTTCAATGGGATGGATCGGGTCAAGGACTTGTCTTAAAATAGAAACCTCGGTGGCCGAACTTTTGCCCGCAATCAGAGTCAAGAAGGCGGACCATGAGAACGAGTACATCCAAGCGGGTTTTGCGTTATATCAGCCGCCTTGGGCTGAGAACGGGATTGCAGGCGGCGCGCATGCACGCCCGTCCGGGCTCGGTTGTCCGGATGCAGCTAGCCGGAATCAAGCATCCGCTTTGGGCACGCGCTGGCACCTCCGACGTCGAAACGTTTGAAGAGGTGTTCCTCATGCGGCAATACGACCTTCCGTTTGCCGGGTTTGAACCGGTGCACATCCTCGACCTGGGCGCGAATATTGGCTATGCTTCCGTTTACTTCGCTGCTCGCTGGCCGCAGGCGAGAATTCTGGCCGTCGAGCCGGCGACCAGTAATCTCGATCTTTTGGATCGGAACACCCGGCCATGGAATCACATCACATGCCTGCAAGCCGCGGTCTGGTCGCATCCATCCTGGGTGCAGGTGGCCAACCCAAAAGATGAGCCCAATGCATTTCGCATGAGCGAATCGCATGATTCCCGGAAAGAAAATATCCCCGCCTACACTATCTCCCAGCTGATCGAACGCCAGGGATGCAAACATCTCGATTTATTGAAAATGGACGTGGAAGGAGCCGAGGCCGAGATATTCCAAAACGGCACCGCCTGGCTTGGCCGGGTAAAGGTGCTGATCATTGAACTGCACGATCGCATCGTGCCAGGCTGTGCGCAGGCTCTTTACAGCGCACTGCAAGGATATCGCTTCCAGCAGGAGATCATGGGCGGCAACCTGGCCATTGACCTGCGGTAGCGGGTGACAGCCAGAGGCGCCTGCGCCAAGACGAACCTTGGGCCGGTTTATCTGTCTGTGGCGGCGTGAGCACAGCAAGGCATGAATAAGACGGATACCTACAGGAATACCGACATCGAGGTGCTCAGGGCGGTGGCGATATCGTTCACGCTGTGCGCCCATTTGATCTGGGGCCTGCTCCCGAAAATCGGAAGCATCGGGCTAAAGCTTCAATCCATGCTGCGGTTCTGGACCGGCGTTGATTTGTTTTTCGGTATATCGGGATTCATCATCACCTGCTCGTTGATAAAAATCATGCAGGAGGAAAATCCGGCCGATGAAACGGCCCGGCCGCGGGGATGGCGGGAGTTTTTCGAGGTCGCGATTCCCTTTTGGATCCGGCGGGTGTTTCGCTTGCTGCCCTCGGCCTGGCTTTGGATTTTAATCACCTTGCTCCTCGCGGCGGTGTTTAATTTTCATGCTTCCTTCGGCACCTTGCGGGACAACCTGCATGAAGCCGGGGCGGCCGTCCTTAATTTCGCCAATTTTTATTATTACGAATGGTTCGCCAAAAATAATCCGAATTACGGCTCATTTGGCGTCTACTGGAGCCTGTCGCTCGAGGAGCAGTTCTACTTGGTCCTGCCCTTCCTGCTGTTTTTTGTCCGCCGGCGGTTTTTAATCCCGGCTCTCCTGGTGGCTTTCCTGGCCCAGGTGTTTCTTCCCCGCCCCGACGGATTTGACCCGCACCACACGTCATTATTATGGTTCGTGAGGACGGACGCCTTGATCCTGGGCGTGCTGATCGCCTTTTGGAAGCAGCACCGGGGCTACGAACAAAGTGAACCTCGTTTCTTGCGGCACAGTTTTCTCTCGCTCCCCTTGGTCGGCCTGTGCGTTTTGCTGCTGGCCATGGTCCCCGCCTTCCCGGGAGTCGCCCCGGTCTCGACCGGTCTCCTCGCGATCATCAGCGGCTTCTTGGTGCTGATCGCCAGCTACGATAAAAATTATATTTTGCCGCCATCCCGCTTCAAGGCCGCGCTCGTCTGGCTGGGCTCACGCTCTTACAGCATCTACTTGATCCATGTGACGTGCCATTCCTTCATCATGGAGTTAAAAAAATCGGCTGGCATCGCCGAGGGCAGCACGGCTTCCGTCGCGCTGACCCTGGCCTGCATCCCCGTTATCCTCCTCGTGGCCGAGGTAAATTACCGGTTCATCGAGACCCGCTTCCGGCGGATGGGCCGTCGCGTGGCCGATGGGTTTGACCTTAAATTGAGCGCCCAGCGATTGGTTGGAAGAACGCAATGGGTGACGGACTAGAGCAGTTTTTAAATGAGTGTAGCCACAAAGGATCACAAAGAACACAGGGAATAATCTTTCTTTGAGCCCTATGTGATCTTGTGGCAAAAAATCTGACTGACCGCTTGCCAGGCGTCCGAGCTGAGGGAACGACATTCTCGCCGTGGGCAGGCAATATGGCTACGGTTTTATTTAAAATGCTCAGTTGGGGTTTGGAGCCGCCGGTCATCCGGCTTTTTAGGCATCCCCGCCGGACAAAAAGTCACAACCTGCGGCGGAACAATCAGGGTTCATTTGCTGTTTGTAGTCGTTGATCATGAACCAACTCATATTGCAGGAGAATTGGAGTGTTTCCAAAGAAAAGTTAAAACAGAAATACCCCAGCCTTACTGACAACGACCTTGCCTATATCCTGGGCAAGGAGGACGAAATGATTGACCAAATCCAACGAAAGACCGGCGAAAGCCGTGATGAAATAGAGAAATGTCTGCGCGAAGAATGCCCCGGCTGACCTCGCGCCGGCCGCGCTGCCACCCGGCAGCGCGGCTTTAATTTTTGATTAGAAAACCGGAAATCAAAGGCCTTTAGCAAAGGCGGAATATTGCCACCGACACTACGGAACAGCTCATTCAGGGCGGTTTTAAAACAGTTTAGCCACAAAGGATCACAAAGAGCTCAAAGAAAGCCTATATTTCCGAAGACGCCTTCTTTGTGACCCTTCGTGGCAAAAAATCCGGGTGACCGCTGGCCAAGCGTCCGAACGGAGGGAACGATATCCTCACTTTGGTTCAGGCAATAGGGTAACGGCTTTGTTTAAAATGCCCCCTGTGGCCAACTAAATGCGGCATGCTATCACCAACCAAAAAACAAACCCCCGCCAGGATCCTGGCGGGGGTTGCGGAGCTGCCGTCGGGATCAGCGATCATGTCCCGCGTGGACAGCTTCCGTATTCAGGCTGTGACTGAGTTCGGTCAGGCGGGCATCGGCCATCTCTTCCTCGTCCAGCGTGGTTTGCAGGAGCCGCTCGGCTTCATCGTACCCGAGCAGGCCGGCATAGGTCCGGGCGCAGCCGTAACCGGCGATTTCGTAATGCTCGACCCGCTGCGCCTTGGCGATCAGGCCGGCATCCTTGACCGCCGGGTCGGCTTTTTCGTGGATCCATTCCTCGGTCTCCATGACCAGCCCGGTGATGGCTTTGCACCTCCGGCCACGCGCCGTCTCGTTGAGCCCGGCGAGGATATGCTCCAAGCGCTTCGCGTGGGCTTTGGTTTGCTCGAGATGATCCTGGAATGCGGACTGGAGCAGCTCTTGGGCCGCGGCCTTGGCCATGACAGGCAGGGCTTTGATCAGCTGCGTCTCGGCGTCATGGAGGTCGCGGAGTTCCTCAATGAAGAGGTCTTTAAGCGAATTGAATTTAGACATGATGGTTTCGTGATTTTGAAGGTTGATGTGACCGGCTTGGCGATTGAAGGTCAGCGCACCGGCGGTTGGTTACAGGTTGTTGCCCCGGTCTTCGTTTTCGACGAGCAGGAGCTCAATTTCTTCGCGCCGGGCCCCGGTTATTTTTTGGATGCGGCCGATCAGCTCCTCTTCCTTGCCTTCGATGTAACGGAGATCGTTATCGGTGAGGTTGGCATATTTCTGCTTCAATTTCCCTTTGGCGATATGCCAGTTCCCTTTCAGCGTTTGTGTATTCATGGCAGGCTTCCTTTTGAGGGTTATAATTTGCCGCGTGGGATGCCCAGGCGGCGCGAAGAGCTGGGCCAGATATCCATTGAACCCTGCACAGTGCGTGCCAGCCGGGTTGCGCCGGCCACAAGGTGCTTCGCGAAAACAACATGAAAAATATTCGGGTGGTTTGCACGGGGCCCAAGGCGTGCAAAAAGAAAACAATCGCGGATGGCGTCGTGAAGTTTGCACAGTCTTCTTCCTGATTTGACGCCGCGCTAGCGGTTGCACATGGTGCCCGGGATGAAAGTTATTCGAGCCAAAAGTGCCGGCTTCTGCTGGGGCGTTGAGCGCGCCATCGACATCGCACGCGATTACGCCCGTGAGGGCCACCATCCCGTTTACACCGATGGGCCGCTCATCCACAACAGCCAGATGATGGATGTCCTTTCCCACGAGGGCATTCGCGAGGTCGGCGACTACCAGAGCCAGGGCAAAATCGCCATCGACCACGCGCCCGGGGACAACCCCGTCATGGTCGTGCGGGCCCATGGCATCTCGCCCGAACGACGGACGTATTTGAAGAATCTTGGCATGACCTTCCGCGATGCCACCTGTCCCGACGTCGGCATCATCGCCGGCAAGATCCGGATGCATGCAAAAAAAGGCTATGCCACGATCATCTTCGGCGACCTTAAGCACCCCGAGGCCATCGGCCTGATGGGCTACACCGAAGGCCGCGGCCACGTCATCAAGAACGAGGCCGACATCGACGCCCTGCCTTCGCTCGGGAAAGTTTGCATGGTTTCACAATCGACCATGTTCATGCACGAATTTTATGCGCTGGCGGAGTACGCCAAGAAAAAGTTTTCCGAGGTCCTCGTCTTCGACACCATTTGCCAGGCGACCAAGGACCGCCAGAACGATATTGGCGTCCTGGTCCAGGAAGGGGCGAAAGCCATCGTGGTGGTCGGCGGACATCACTCGGCCAACACCGTCAAGCTCGCCACCCTCGCCCGCCAGCACAACCTGCCCACTTATCACGTCGAGACGGCCGCCGAGATCGATGCGGTTGAAATGAAAAAATACGCGACCATCGGCGTCACCGCCGGCGCCTCGACCCCGGAATTTCTCATCACGGACGTCTGCGCCAAGCTGGAAACACTGTAGGGCAAAAGTTCACGGTTATCGGTTCACGGTTCACTGTTGGCGATCAGTTGATTGCGCTGAAGTAGCCGGCGTTCCCAGTCACTGGGGCATTTTTGGGGCGAATTGGCCCCTGTTCGCCGGTGTTCGCGCCTCCTCCGATCTCATTGTGAAAAAACAACAAACCCCTCACAACCAAAAGATTGTGAGGGGCAAATTGGGTGCAGGGGTTGGATTTGAACCAACGACCTTCAGGTTATGAGCCTGACGAGCTACCAGGCTGCTCCACCCTGCAACAGAGGAAGGTCGAACGTTGGTCGCAATGAGTTTTCTGTCAATGGATTTCAGGTCGATTGCGGTCTTTTGCAGAAAAAAAGGGCGCACCCGCCAGCGGATGCGCCCAATAAATTAGAGCAAAAACTTTTGCTTACTTCGGCGCCGGTGCCGGTGGCGCGAAAGGATCGGAACCATCGCGATAGCCAGGCATTTCATCTTTTTGGACACCAACCGCACGCACGAGACGAGGATCAAATACATCGCTGACAGACCCTCCCTGGGGATTGATGGTTTTTGCGGTGATAAAGATCAACAGGTCTTGACTAGAACCGGTGTCGTCATTCGAGGTAAACAGCCGGCCAAGAACGGGAATCTGGCTCAACAAAGGAACCGTGGTTTTGCCCTTCACATCGTTCGATTGCAGCAGGCCACCAATGCCAAGAGTACTGCCATCTTTGAGCGTGACCTCGGTGATGGCTTTGCGAGTGGAGATGATCGGTATGCTGGCGCCGCCCGCACCACCAAAGTTTACCGTGCCGGAAACACTGCTGACTTCTGGCTGCAGGGTGAGCTTGATAAAGCCATCGTCATTTACCTGTGGGGTGACTCTTAAGATAATTCCGATGTCCTTATAGGTGAACCCGCTGACTTCAAAGGAACCAGTCTGCGTGTTATACTGGTAATCGGGGATTGGATATTCAGTGCCAACATTGATAAAAGCGTCGACATTGTTGAGCGTGACGACGGTCGGATCCGACACGAGCCGCGTGTGAGAGTTGGTTTGCAGCGCACTGAGAACAAGCGCAAATGCGTCGGCATTGAATACCGCTGTATCTGAACGGGAGATCACGCCTGTGGCTATATTGTCAAAATTATTACCCAAGAAACTGGTTATGCCCGTTTGATTGAGTTCAGTTTGTCCATTGAGATTATTAATCAAAACACCCGTTGCAGAACCGTTGCCACTGCCGGTCACAGTAGCGCCTCCGCCTGCCTCGCTCACCGCTCCGTTGGTTGTATTTTCGTCTTTTGTGTTGCCAGTCTGCACATTGCTATATGAGCGGTTAAATGGCCCTGCGCTAACATTGTAACCAGCGAGGGAGCTCCATTTAACGCCTAGATCTTTCGCGGAATTCTCGTCGATCTCGAAAAACTTCGACTCAATCAGTACTTGCGACGTGGGCTTGTCCAAATCCGCCAGAATGGCGCTGATGCGTTTAATGCGGGTGGGCCGCTCGGTGATGATAAGGGCGTTGGCCCGGACATCGACCTCAATCCTGCCACCCGCGGCGTCTTCGACCATCGGTTTGATTGGATCCTTGAGGCTCTCCGCCTTCGCATAGTTGAGGATGAATACTTCAGTCGTCACCGGCTCCTGTTGGAGCGAATCCAAGCTGACGACTTTGATTATATTATTGTCCTCAATGAAAGTATAGCCAGCAGGAGCAAGCACGACCTGGAAAATCTGACGCCAAGTGACGTCACGCAGCTTAATCGAGGCCTTGCCCTGCAGGGTGTCTGGAATGACCAAGTTGAGTTCGAAGAGATCCGCCACATTGCGCAAGATAGTGCGGATGTCCTCGTTGGGGAAATCGACCGAGAGCGTGTCCTTGGCGCCCTGTGTCACAACCAACTTGGGCGCCTCGGTTTCTTTGATGGAGACATCATCCGGATTGGCCGGCGGATTATCGGCAGACGCCGCAGGCTGGTTATCCGCAGGTGCAGCTACTGCCGCGGGCTGGTTATCCGCAGGTGCTGCTGCCGCGGGTGCCACTGGTGCAGCAGGTGCTGCGGGCGCCGCAGGTGTAGCAGGTGCCGCAGGCTGGGCGTTAATGCGCACAGCAGCCAACGCCAGAAGGAGGGCAAGGTGGGTAAATTTTCTCATGGTCGGTTAGGGATTGATGGGCTGCGTGATTTCTTCTTTATTAAGGCGAAGAGTAAAACTCGAATGGCTAATTGCGGCTAGTTCTACCAGATACTCGGTGCCGGCAAAGGTAATTGTAAGGTACTCACCGACTTTCAGCTTTTTTTCACCTAAAAGCAATATTGGACTGTCCCCGACTTGCACAACGCCCGATGGAACGATGTGGGGCGCAACCGCCTCAAGAACCTCGCGATCACTACTAAGAAGCTTCTTGCCCCCCTCACTGCTGTTACTGTCACGGGACAAAATAAAAGGGTTTTTCAAATCAGCGGGCAACGGAGCGGGTGTCGCCGGCTGGATCAGCGTCAGGGCTTGGTTAAGGGAGTCATTGCGTTTCTCGGCACTGGCAAGATCGGATTTCGCCGCAGCTGTCGCCGCAAGAATCACCCAGGCCAAAACAGGCAAAATATAGCGACCGTGAGAGTTCATGGGAAACCGAGCAATTCGAGGTTGAGGTTAAGCGAAAGAGTTTCCGTATTGCCGGGAGAGTTTTCGTCGCCACTGGCATGGGAGAGGACCAAGCCCAGCACGCGTGAAAAGTGCTCGCCGTTTTCGACCCGGCGCAAAAAATCCAGCAATTGGGGATAGGTGCCCTGAACATTGACGGAGTAAACGACGGCGACATAGTTGGCCGGCCCGGCATTTTTGCCCGGAGTTGCCACGCCTGTTTGGTTGAGATCCGTAAGCTTGGTCTGCGTCTCTGACACAATTTTGTAGAAATACTGTTTGTTGATCGGCAGTTGGTCGGCATGCACAAGGCGCGCCTCGATGGCCTGGGTGGCCTGGGTCATCGCCGCGAATTGCTCATCCAGCTTGCTGGCGCACTTGACGTTATCACTCAGGTGGTCACCTTCCGCCTTTTTCTGCGTGAGAACATCGTTGGCACTCGCCAGTGAATCTCTTCGGTAATAAATCGCCGCTGCCAGTACCACGCAAAGCAGGGCGCAAACCACGGCGACGGGCTGCTTTTTGACAAAGTTGGGGAGCTTTATTTCGGTCATGGCCCCACCCCGCTTTTTGACTTCATGGAAATAATAAAATTGAGCTGGTCGCCCTTCGCACCGGGGTCGATGTTAGGCATGGTGATGGCTTCAAACTTCTGGCTCAAATTTGGATCGGCTTGCAACTGGTTGATGTAGATTTGGGCCTGTCCACTGGCTTCGTCGTACGTTCCGCGCACAATGCCTCGAAGGGAGACCCCGGCTTGATCTATATTGATGGAGTCGAGCGCGATGTTTTTTGGGAGCGACTGCCCGAGTTCAATAATGAAGTCGGATCGCATGAAATCGGTTTTGGTAAAAGCGGCGACTTCGGCGACCTTCTTTTCTTCGCTTTGGAATTGGTGGTAAAGTTGGACGGCCTGTTCGCTGGGTTTTCTATTGTCATCGATCTGTCGCTGCCAGTCGCTGATCTGGATATTGATTGTGTGCAGATTGTACTCCTGCAGCCCGAACCAAAGCAACAAACCCGAGACAACCACGATTGAAAAGAAATTCACAAAGAACGACGTGCGCACCACCTTTACGTCCGGCAGGCGATCAAAGTTGCGAAAATTCGGATGCCAGGATGGCACGAGCGACACCGCGGCCTTGTCGCTTTTCTTTATTTTTTTAAACAGGGACATTGTTATATTGGACCATAAGGCCGAGCATGCCGAGCCAGCGCAAGTCCTGGCCAACGACCGCCGCCTCTTCAGAAAGAGTCACCCCGCGGGCCTGCAGCCATGGCTGCAGGTCGGGCTGGAGCCCAGCCACCCCGAGCATCCCGGCGATGGCTCCATCAATCCACGTCATTTTAGGCGGCACCTGCATGCAAAGCACCTGACCGATCGACTGCCCGGTCTGCACCTCATAGAAACCAATCGATGATTGCAGCTCCTTGACCAGCTTCTTGATCAGCGCGCCTCCCATGCCGGTAAAGTCGAAGGTGTTAGAATAAAAAAGTTTCTTTGCCGATTCCTCGTCCTTCAATCCCAGCTCCTTCTGCACGACCGGTATCATGGATTCAAACCCCTGCGGGATGGGTCGCGCGGCATCGAGCCCTCCAGCGGTCACAATGAATGAATGCGTCATTTCCGTCCCCAGCTCAAGCACCAGCACCGGGGTCTTTGATTTGGTGAACGCCAGATAGTCGGCCAGCAAACCAAGCGTCGCCACGGTCGTCAGTTCGAGTCGATCCGGGTAAATGCCCGACGCCAGCAGCGCATCCTGCAAGTCAATGACTTCTTCGGACGGCAGGCCGCAGACCATAACCTCTTTTTGCGCCGCCTTGTTGAAATCGTATTCGATCCCATCGCTTGAATTAAGCACCGTCAGGGCAAATTGGGCGGGCTCCACGCGAAACTGGGATGTGACCAGCTCGTTCAAATACTCCGCCTCTTTTATGCGTTTCAGGTCAAGCGTCACGCGACGCACCAGGCGCTTCGCGGGGTTCACGCCACAAGTGGCATGCACATAGCCGCCAGATGTTTTTTTATTCTGGAGCTCCAGCAACGCCGCGGAAAGCGCTGCGTTATCGCCCGGTGCGCACTCGCGCACTTCTTCCACGACCAGCGCGCCCGTGGGCGCCGACGTGCGCGCAACCAACGTTGCGTGCTCGTTCTGGTCGATAAAAAAACCTTTGGACTTGGTGGAAAGAAACATGCGGTGCTGGCCTGGATTTTGCCGGCCCGAGTCACGCCCGAAAGCGCGATAGAGCAGACAAACCCATGACTGGGTAAAGGAGGGGCAGAAGTTCTTTCAACCCCGCCGCTATGACAAGACTAAAGCGCAGCTTGCTTTTTGCCAGCAACTTGCCCGCCTGTCGCGGGCGCGCGGGAAAAGCGAGCGTCCGCCGGTCGCGTTGCGGTTCAAGCCGCCGGCCGCGCAAATAAAAACCCGCCGCAAGCAGGCAAGCGGCGGGTGCAATCTGGCGCATGATGTACGCCATGCCAACGGGCTATTTTTGCCACGTGCGCTTCTTGTGGCGGTTCGACTTCAAGCGCTTCCGGCGCTTGTGCTTGTTCATCTTGAGGCGGCGTTTCTTTTTTAGGTTACCCATGGTTTGAGATAAATTGGTAAGTCGCACCGTGCGACCCGCGTGCCACGCTGTAAAGCCAGAATTTACACACTCGCAATCCGCCGCAGCTTTGTGAGCACGAGTTCGCACGCGACCGCCGCCACATCCAGGCCCGTGAGCACCGCAGCCACCCGCCGATACAAATTCAATTGTCCCTCGTGTCGTGCCACCGCCGCGGCCACGTCGGCGTCGCCCGCGACCCGGTCGGTTTTAAAATCGAACACCGTTGCACGCACGGCGTGGCCGGCTTGGTCGCGCTCAATCACCACGCGATCAAACACCCCCGTCACCCAGGCGCCATCCATCACCACCTCAAACGCACGCTCCCGCCATGCCTCGGCCCGGGCTGGTCGCTTCCAGACCGCGGCCAGCGCTGGTGCACGCAAGCAGGCCAGTGCCTCCTCCCCCGCCCCGCCGCGCATCCTCCATGCTTCCGCAAATTTTTCCGCATCCCCTTCGCTCACCCACTCCACTTCCGCCAGCAAGGCGTGCACGGCCGTGCCAAAATCCGCCGCGCCCGCGCCCTCGAGTGAGAAAACCCGCGCCGCCTCCACCACGCCTGTTTTCTCGGCCGACGGCCGGCGCGCGGGCCGGCGCGGCGCACACCCCACGGTCGTGGCGTTGATCAATGCCGTCTCCGGCGAGATTTTCCCTGGCTCCGCCGGCACCGCGAGTTTCGCGTGCCAGTTCGCATCACCGCGGCTCCACGTGCCCTCGAGCACAAGCACGCCCACTCGCACCGGCCCGGCCTCCGCGCCGAGCGTGTCGGCCAGCACGCGGGGGAAATTTCGCGACTTCGATGTGCCCACCGGCTCGGTGATCACATACATGGCGCGCTTGGCCCGGGTCATCGCCACGTAAAGCAGTGAAAGTTTTTCGTAACAAGCCTCGGCTTCGGCCGCGCCCACGTGCGCGGCGAGCACCTCATCGTGCTCCCGAAAAATTTCACTGGGCAAATCAAGCACCCACTCGACTGAACGTTCGGGAGTCTTTTGCACCGCCAGTCCCTCGCGCCGCTGGTCGAGTTTCTTGCCCTCGAGGTCGGGCAGCAGCACGACGTCGAAGCCCAGCCCTTTGGACTTGTGGATGGTCATCACGCGGATGACGTCCGCGCGCTCCGTGTCGCGCACCGTGGATCGTTCCATGAACTGCACAAACTCCGCGATGTCGCAGCTGCCCGTTTGGTCAAACCTCCCCGCCGCGGCCGCAAATTGGCCCGCTCGCTTGCGGCTGAACGCATCAGCGGGTGCCAGCCGCGGCTCCAATTTTTTCAGCCATGTTTCGATGGTACGTTCGAAACCCTCCGCATGGACTTGGCCCAGCACGCGCCCGGTCAATGCTTCCGGCCCATCGAGCTTCTCCTCGGCAAGCAGTGCACCCAGCGGCGTCATCCGCAAATGCTCCCACGCCAGGGTGTCACCCGGATGAGCCGCAGCCTGGAACAGTGCGAGCAGTGCGGCGCCGAGCGGATTATCGATGCCCACGTGCAGGTCGGACTCGGCCACCGCCGGCAGGCCGCCCTCGCGCCGCAGAAAATCCGCGAGCTCCGCCGCCGTCTCATTTTTCTGCACGAGCACGGCGCAAGTTAAATTCTGCGCGAGCGGGCGGATTTCCTGGAGCAGTTCCAGCACCAGCGTCCAGCGCGCGTTTTCATCCGCTGCCTGCAGCCAGGCCGCCTGTCCCGTGCGCTCCGGCACGGCCGAGACGTGGTTGCGCCACCCGCTCTTCCAGGTTTCGGTGGCGACACCGGGAAACAAAGCTGCCAACGCCTCGCCCTGGCCAAAGACGGCGTTGATCATCTCAATCAACGCCGGGCCCGAGCGCCATGAGGCGAAGAGTTGCTCCTCCTTGATCGCGCCCGGCCGGGCGGCGTTGTAGTGGTTGAAAATTTCGCGGAACAGCCGGGGATCTCCCTCCCGCCAGGTGAAGATGGCCTGCTTCATGTCACCCACGCAGAAAAAGCTGCGCGCGCCGGTCGCGTCCTGCACAGCCTCGTCGATGAGATTGCGCAGCACGCTCCATTGGCCAAAACTTGTGTCCTGGAATTCATCGAGCAGCCAGTGGTCGATTTCCGCATCGAGCCGGTAGTCAATGAACAGCCGGTCCGCGGCCTCCGCATCACGCGTCAGCGGCCGCGCCCCTCCCCCCGGCGCCAGCAGCCGCTGCACATCGGCAAACGTGAGCTTGCCCGCCCTCCGCACCGCATCGTGATAAAACGCCTCGTAGCCCCGCAACACGTCAAAGATGCCGCGGGTCGTCTCGAGCCGGCGCGCCAGCTCACCGCCGACCAGATGCGTAATGATGGCGGCCAGCGCCCGGCATTCGTCCGGGTCGAGCGCGAGTTTCTTGCGCTCGACCGTCATCTCCGCGCGCCCCGCTTCGATTTCAGTCCACACCGCGAGGGCGTTTTTCAAAATGTAGCTGACCGCCCCCGGCAGCACGCCGGCCGGCACTTCCGGCAGTGCCGCAAAAAAATCATCCCAGCGCGCCTGCTGTTTGCCGGGCAAACCGCGGCGCGCGAGCGAATCGCGCAGGACTTTCAACGCGTGATCGGGCTGGCGGCGCGAAGCGAGCCATGGATTGCCCTCCGGCCAGATGCGCGCGGGGTTGCCCCAAAGTTCCTCGTCCGGCGCGGCCAGGTAAATCTCCTGGTGCTGGTCGAGGAACGCATCGAGCAGCCGGCCCAGCTGCTTCTCCTCCATGCCGAATGTCGCGCGCTTGAACGCCTCGATGAATTCCTTCTGCGCCGCGTCCAGCCCGCCGGCCCGGGTGAACATCCGCCGCAGCACGCGCTGCCGTTCCAGCCGCACCGCATGTTCCTGCAAAATCTCGAACTCACCCGTCAGCCCGAGCTCGAACGGAAAGGCCCGGGCGATGCGCGCGAAAAAACTGTCCAGCGTGCCGAGTCGCAACTTAGGCATGGCCTCGGTCACCGCGCGCAGCATTTTCAGGAAATCCATCGTCCCGAGCTGCGGCTGCTGGATTTCGATTGCGAGCAAGCGGGCGCGGCCGGCGTCGCGCGCCGCGCCCGCGAGCTTGTTCAAAATCTCGTCGAAAAACTCGCCCGCCGCCTTGCGCGTGAAAGTGAGCGCGACGATGCGCTCGGGTTGCGCACCGCCCGCGAGCAACGCCACAAAACGGTTGGTCAGCGCGTAGGTTTTTCCCGAACCGGCCGAGGCCAGGATCATCACGTGGCGGGGAAGGTTCATGGCCTGGCCTCCTCCCACGTCACGCTCGCCGCCACGCCATGATGAAACAAGGTCGCGAACTCGTCGCGGTCGGGGCGCACCTGCTCATTCGGCGGCCAGAATTCACCGGCGCGAATCGCCGCGCACACGCCCTCCGCACAGCGCCGCGCCGCCGCGTGCAACTCCGGCGTGTAATCGTCCCACATCGCGAGGCCGGTCCCGCTCGCGGCCTTCGGCAGGTTGAAATAACCGCAGGCCACCGCGCCGGGAAACTCGGCCGCCAGCGCATGCAGATAAAGCGGCAGCTGCAAGTCGGCCCACCTGTGCGGCCGGCCGTTCAGGTCAAAAACCGCCCAGGCCGGTGGCGTCCCGTCCGGGTGCAGCGCGCCGAAATGGGTGTCGCGCGGCGACGCCGGTGCATCCGACGTCTTGTAGTCAAGCACGCGCACCGCGCCGGTTTCTGCGTGGCGCTCGATGCGGTCGATTTTTCCCTTCACCCGCAGCCCGCCCATCTCGAGGCTGAATTTCTTCTCGACCTCGGTGATCACCCAGCCCGCCGCGCGCTCGCGCGCCTGCACCTCGGCCGCGCGGGCCAGCCGCTGGCGGGCCGATTCAAGCTGGATGATGAGCGGCAGCGAAAGGATTTCGCCGTAGTCCGCGCGGACGCGGTGCTCCAGTTCAGCCAGCAAAAACTCCCGCAGCAGCCCGGCATCGGTGCAATCGCGCAGCGTGGCCTCGCGACCCATCGCCTCGAGTGCCGCATGGCAAAGCGCGCCGAAGTCGCCGGCATCCAGTTCGTTCTTCGCAGGATCGATCGCGGTCAGGCCGAGCCCATGGCGCAGATAAAAACGAAATGGGCACTCCAGCCATCGGCGCAGGGCGGTGACCGCCACCTGGGCCGGCGCGGAGACCCGGCGCGGCGTGAGCGTCCAAGCCCGCGTCCAGGATGGATTCGCCTGCAGCTGCCCCGGCGCGCAAAAGAGAAACGCAATGCGCGCCGGCAAATCGGCATCGGCGCAGCGCAGCAACAGGCGCGAGGGCCGCAACGGATCGCCGGCCGTCGAAGTTTTTCCAAAAAGCAGGTCGATCCGCGCGCGGCACGCCGCCAGGGCCTGCAGCACATAGGCGTCGCGCGCAAAACGCGCGGCGTTCGTCTTGAGGCCGAGCTTTTCGCGGATCGACTCGGGCAGGAAAGGATCGCCCGCCACGGAATCGGGCACATAGCCGTCATTGAACCCGGCGACGGCCAGGTGCGGCGCATCTTCAAACAAAAGCTCGAGCACGCCCTGCAATTCAAGCGCGCCGGCCTTTTTGTCCTCGGTGCGCATGCTTTCGCCGAACAACTGCAGGGCCAGATCCCACCACTCAATCCTGGCCAGGCCGGGAAAGCGCGTGCCCGCCGCCGCACACTCGCGCAAGATTTCCATCCAGGTCGTGGCGGAATCCTCGAGCCGCGCATCGTTTTCGCGCACCAGGTCGAGCTGGCGCCCGCCAAAAATCATCCCCAGGGCGGCGGACACACCGGCGGAAAATACCTGGTTCGCCAGCGCCGCCTGCAGTTCAGCCACCACCGCGAGCGCGGGCCCCAGCCCGGGATATTTCGTCAGCTTCACGGCCTGCGCCTGCGCGGTGGCCAGGTTGGCGGGCAGGTGGCGCGAATGCAGTTCATCAAGGCCGTCCAGCCAGCGCGCTGGGGAAAAATCGTGCCCGTGCCGTGCCTGCAGGAATTTCAGGAAGTCAGGGCAACGGGCGAGAGCTTCGACGGCGTCGAACGATGGCTCCCGCGCCAGCGCCGCCAGTGCCGCCAGCAAGTGGTAAAGTCCTTCGCCACGCCGCGCGCGACCGGCAGGATTATAGGTGGCGAGTCCGGCGCGGATGAGCGCATTTTCCAACAGCGGCAGCATCTCGCTGTCCGCCACCCCCACCCCAAGCAATCCCTCGGGCGCGCCGTAGCTGCGCGCCGCGGCCACGATGCGTTCCGCCTGGGCCGCGGGATCGGCACAAAGATGCACGCGTTGCTCGAACTCGGGCAGCACCAATGCACGATGACCCCATGCCTGCTCAAGCGGACGCCCCCAGCCATCAAACGCGCCGGCCTCGGAGGGCGAGGCGAAGATGACAACTTCGAGCGGCAGCGTGCGGGCATGGACCGCAAGCACGTCGAGCGCCAACGGCAACGGGTCGGGCGTGGCCAGGAGGATAATTTTTTCCACGTCCGCCAGCGGCGGCGGATTTTTTGCGGCGGTGATCTTGGCCGCCTGCGCGTCGCACAAGCCGAGCGCAGCCAGCTTTTCCGCATGGAGCCGTTCAAGTTCGCCGAGCTGCTGCCAGCGCGCGGTTTCGCAAAAACTTTCGCCGGTCTTTTCGTTCACCTCAACCAGCCGCAGCCCGGCTTCGGCAAGGATGGCCTGCAAACGCGCGAACTCCTGGGCCAGGCGAAGCACCCAGCTAAAATTGCGCGCGGGCGGATCGACCGGGAACACTTCGCGAAAGGCCTCGAGGTCGATCGTGCGGAAAATTTCCACCCACGCCAGCAGCGACTCAAGCCGGGAGGCCACCCCTGGCCCGGGACCCGGTGCGATCAGCCGGTCGGGCGTGAACACCCGCGGGGGGAAGGCCGCCTGGCCCCGGATCGCGGCGTACTCGGCCAGCGCTTCGCGCAACCGCCGCCCCGACTGCTGCGTCGGCACCACGACAAGCAGCGCGGAAAGATCGAGCGGTCCCGCCCCTTCCCAGCCGCCGGCCAGAAAGGCAACCGCCTGCGGCAGCAACGGCCGATCCCAGGAAATAAAATGGCGGCGGGCGGTGGGAGGAGACGGAACCACGGGTGGGCAAATGAACGCAAAGGTTCGCGTCCGCTCAATCCTCATTCACATCCAGAGCATTTTAAATAAAGCCGTAGCCATATCGCCTGGACCACGGCGAGATGTCGTTCCCTCCGCTCAGGCGCTTGGTAAGCGGTCAGCCGGATTTCTTGCCACAAGATCACATAGATCTCAAAGAAAGGTTATTCTCTGTGTTCTTTGTGATCCTTCGTGGCTACCTATGAAATATACCATAAAAAGCCCCCGCGGCGCGAAGCGGCGGAGGCGGGATGTAACGATGGAGGAAAATGCGGCGGGCTCAGGCCTTGGCCAGCGCGTATTTGGCGACATGGCTCTTGGCGTGGTTGGCGGCGTTCCGGTGGACGACGCCGGACTTTACGGCCCGGTCCATCGCGGACGCGTAGGCGATGCCGACGGTCCGGGCGGCGGCGGCGTCACCCGCCTTGACCGCCAGGTCGAATTTTTTGTGCAGCGTCTTGAGACGGGTTTTGACCGTGCGGTTGCGCGCCGCGAAGCGAATGGCTTTGCGGGCGGCTTTGATTGCAGATTTGGTGTTGGCCATGGCGAAGATACGTTCTGAGCCGGTCAAAGACTCAAACGCGCGGCGGCGAGTCAAGCGTGTTTTGCCAGCAGTCCCATCCTAATTGGAAAATAAAAGCTTAGTTTTGGGGCCGGTAAGCCGGATTTTGTCCCGCGCCTTGCGGTGCGGTGGACGTCATTTCTCTCAGGTCCAATGATGAAACTGGACTTGTCCTGCGAAACCCGGCTTTCGCCGGGTGTAGCAGGATGCGGCATACCCGCGGCTATCGGGCGGGCCACCCAGCCGCCTATTTTGCCTTGCACCGAACGGGGTTTTTCGTGCTGCCGACGTTGCCGTCGACGCGGTGGGCTCTTACCCCACCTTTTCACCCTTACCCTGCGCGAGCCGCCTTGCGGCGAGTCGACTGGGCGGTTTGTTTTCTGTGACACTATCCGTCGCCGCGCTTTGAGACGCGGCGCCCGCACTTGCCTTGCGGCTCGTGCGGCGTCCTGCCCTGTGGTGTCCGGACTTTCCTCTCCGAGACCTTATCGGGCGCGGCGGTCAACCGCACCTTGGGATGTAAAGAACTCGGAGCGACGACCTGGCCCCAAAACTAAGAGGGTCGACGTTAAAGCCCGCCGGCCAAAAAGCAAGGATGGCGGTTTTAGAGTGATGTATCAGTTTTGCCGATTTGTCATTCCGAGCCGTGCGAGGAATCTCACGATTTGATTCGGTGAGATCCTTCGCTTCGCTCTGGATGACAACGCTGAGGGTTGCATGCAGGACACCCGTCGCCAAACTGATACACTGCCGGTTTTAGCCACAAGAGATCACATAGAGCGCAAAGAATCCGCCAGTCTCTGCCTCTGAGCCATGAATTAAGCGCTCTTTCTTTGTGATCCCTCGTGGCCGTTCCCTTCTGATTGATTAGATCCGACGTCGCGGCGGTTCAATTGCGTTGCCCGGCCGGGGCATTCCCCCTTTGTATGGAGCGCGTGCCCATGCCAGATTCAAACCATAATTCACCCCCGGCTGCGCCGCGTTCCGAAGCCACCTCGTGGATGCTGGCGCGTTTAACGAGTACACCCAGCCACAGCCGCACCCAATCCATGCTGCTCGTGGTCGGCCTGGTGATGTTGATCGGTTGGGTGGACTACCTCGTCGGCGTCCGGATCTCGCTGCAGTTTTTTTATCTGATTCCCGTGGTGCTCAGTGTCGCGTGGCTGGGCTGGAGGGCGGGCTGCGCGACTGCGGTTTTCGCCCTGATGGCACGCGTGGTGAGCGATCTGGCCGGTGGGTTTTGGCTCTATCACCATCTCCCCATACGCGATTATATGTGGAACCGGCTGATCGACCTGTCGGTGGCTCTCACTCTGGTTTGGGTGATCCACGCGCTCATCTCCTTGCACCGGGAACAGGAACTGCGCGTGCGCCAGCGCACCGCCGCGCTTGAGCAGGCCATTGCCACGCGCGATCAGTTGCAGGGCCAGCTCTTCGAAATCAGCCGCCGCGAACGGAGTGCCATCGGCCACGACCTGCACGATGGCCTTGGGCAACACCTCACCGCCACCGCCATCGCCGCCAACCTGCTTGCCCGACAACTGGCGACGCGGGGTGATCCCTCGGCCAGGGACGCGAGCAATATCGAAAAGCTCATCCAGGAAGGCATCGGCAAGACGCGCCAGATTGCGCGCGGCCTGTTGCTGGCCGCCATCGAGCCGGAAGAACTGGTCCCTGAACTCGAGGAGCTGGCCACCAAGATCGGCGAAGAGCAACACGTGCCATGCAGTTTCACCAAGCATGGTGATTTTTCCAAAATCAACGCGGCGACCGCCTCGCATTTGTTCTATATCGCCCAGGAAGCAGCCCATAACGCCGTGCGTCACGCCAAACCCACCCATTTGGATATCAGCCTGGTCGAAGAGGAAAACACGCTCGTGCTCACGGCCACCGACAACGGCACCGGCCTGCCACCGCTCGATTCGCACCAGCCCGGCATGGGACTGCGCATCATGGTGCATCGCGCCGAACTCATCGGCGGCGAACTCTCCATCAGCCGGGCGCCGGGCAGCGGCACCCGGGTGCGCTGCCGCGTGCCCGTGTCGGTTCAAATCCCCGTCCCCGGGTTGTCATGACCCTGCCGCAAATCCGCATCTTCCTGGTCGATGATCATCCGCTCGTGCGCGAATGGCTGGCCACGCTGCTGCGCCAACAGCCCGACCTGGAGGTTTGCGGCCAGGCCGAGGACGCCCGCCAGGCCTTCGCCACCATGGAGGCCGATCCACCCGACGTGGCGATTGTGGATCTGTCGCTTAAAACTTCTTCGGGGCTCGATCTCATCAAGGATCTTTCCGAGCGCCTGCCTACGATCCAGGTGATCGTGCTTTCGATGCATGAAGAAATTTTCTACGCCGAGCGCGCCCTGCGGGCCGGCGCCCGCGGTTATGTGACAAAACGTGAGTCCACCCACCGGATCGTCGAGGCAATCCACGAAGTGCAGGCCGGCCGGCTCTATGCCAATGCCGAACTCCTGGCCAAGCTGGCCGAACGCATTGTCGGGCGCAATCAATCCACCCAGGCCGGTTCCGTGGAAACGCTGAGCGACCGCGAACTGGAAGTTTTCCGACGGCTCGGCGAAGGCCAGGCCAACCGCCTCATCGCGGAAGAACTCCACCTCAGCATCAAAACCGTCCAGGCCTACTGCGCCCGCATCAAGGGAAAGCTCGACCTCGCCAACGCCGCCGAACTCATCCGCGAAGCCATTCGGTGGAGCGATCAAAAAAATCGAAATTGATTTGCGAAAACGCCGATTTGTAAGGCCGCGCCCTACACGCGATTTCGTCCTCAGCCGACAGACGGGGCCCGTTATCTTGTATAGGCTCTGTTGGTGCTTTTATCCCACGCCACTATCCCGGCGGACGCGGACGATTCCATGGGCATTACTCCCTCCCAGGAAAATCTACCACGCCGTTTTCCGTTTTCTTTTTGGGCTGCCTCCGCCCAGATTCATCGCGCCCAAGCGCCGTATGGACTGCGCAAGCGGCTCAAATTCCTGGTGCGCGCATGGAAGCAGCCGCGCCTCACGAGCGCGTGGCTCGCCCGGCTGGCGCAGGCGGATCTCGCTCCGCTCTGGATGGCCCGCCCGCGGCTCGCCACCAAGCTGCAGCGCCCCTATATGCATTGCGAATGGCGCGTGCTCGAGCGCTTCGCCGCGTTGATGGGACATTATGATATTCTACCCCGGATATTTTCCGCCGACGTGCGTCAGGCGATTTATTGCAAGGAGGGCATCGCGATCATCCGCCTGGCCAACCCAATCTCGGACCGCCAGCTCGACGTGCGGTTGTTTTACCACGATCAATTTGAAAAAGAGGGCGAACTTACTCTCTCCATTTGTGACGTTGCCACCGGGTTGATGCTGGCCAGCCTCACCTTCTGCCTCGCGCAGCCCGCGCATCAGCGCACCATGATAATCGGGGGGCTGCAGGCCAGTCGGGATCCGCAGACGCAGGTTCTCATCCATGACGTGACCAAGGAAATGCACGGCTTGCGGCCCAAGGCGCTGGCTTTGTGGTGCCTCCAGCAACTCGCCGCCTGCTGGCAGGTCGGTCGAATCGAAGCCATTGACGACGCGCATCACGTCTGGCGCCACTGGACCAAACGTCTCGATTTCGCCGCCAGCTACGACGAATTCTGGAGCGAGAGCGATGGGCGGCGCCTGCCCGGCGGCGGCTGGGAACTGCCCCTGCAACTCAGGCAACGCACCCGGGCGGAGCTAAAACCCAATCGCAGGAAAGCCCACGAACGCCGTTACGCCATGCTGGCGGCACTGCAGCCAAAGCTGATCATGACGGTGGCCTCGCTCGCCGCCAGGACCGCTGCGCCAAAGGAAGAGGTGAAATTCGTTTACTCAGGCCATGAAACGGATGGCGGCACGACGCCCACTGCCTCCACCAACAATCCTCCGACCGGCCTCAGCGCCAAGAACCACTCTTATTAACAGCGTATCGGCCTCGGCCGACACGCTGTTAATCCCAGTAAACCATGCGCCGGCAGCTTTCGCAGTTGGTGATTTCATCGCCTTTGCGCGCGGCGGACTCGACCTGGCCGGAAACTTTCATGTGGCAGCCGCTGCATTTGCCGTCGCGGATGGGCACGCAAACCGGCCGCGCCACGCCCTCGCGCACGAGTCGCTCGTAAACGCGCACCAGCGGCGCGTCCACCGGGAGACGCGCCGAATCGACTTCGGCCTGGGCAGCCTGCAGCTCGATGCGCAGGTTGCCTTCGCGTTCTCGCAGCAGGCGGATGCGCGCTTCGTGCCCGGCGATGGCTTGCTTCCGCTCGGCCTCGCCGGTGGCAAATTTTTTCTTCGCCTCGTCAATGGCGAACATGACCTTGAGTTCGTCCTCTTCCAACCCGCCGATCGTTGCCTGCGTGGTGTCGATCTCGGTGCCCAGCGCGCGGTACTCGTCGTTCTTGCGCACCTCGAGCTGCTGGCCGCGATATTTGGCGACTTTCTGCTCGGCTGAGGCGATCTCGGTCTCGAGCAGTTTCTTCTTCGTCTCGAATTCCTTCAGTTCGTGGCGCGCCGCCTCGATGGCGGCTTTTTCCGCGGCGATTTTTTGCTCGGCAAGCGCAATCTCGCGCGGCACGGACGCAATCTGCGCCGCCAGCCCCGCGTGCCGCGTGTCGCGATCTTGCAGGACCAGGAGTTTTTCGAGGGCGGGTGAAGGCATAGGGTGAAATGAAAAGACTCTGCGCGCCCAACTTTCAACTGTGAACCGTGAACTAAATATAATACATTCCCTCATCGGCCTTGGCGACGAACTTATCGAGGGTGTAGCCCTTGCACTTGGCCTCGAAGGAGGTGCGGATGTCGCGCCAGATTTGCTGCACGCGCCGGCCGGACTGGCCGCGGACGTCGCCGCTGAGCTCGAGCAGGTCGCCTTCGATGAGCTTCACGATGTCGTAGAGCGTGATGTCCTCCGGTGAGCGGGCGAGAATGTAGCCACCCTGCTTGCCGCGGCGGCTGGCGATGATCCCGCCGTTGCGCAGCTCGCTGAGGATTTGCACGAGGTAGTTGGCGGGGACGGACTCGACCTTGGCCAGCTCGTCAATGTGGGCAAGTTCGCCCCGCGCATGGCTGCGGGCCATCTGTGCGAGCACACGACAGGCATAATCGACTTTCACGGAAAGTTTCACGGGCGGCCCAAATTAGGGGGCGGCGCCGGCCCTCGGCAAATGAAAACGCCGCCCATAAACGGCTTATCGGCCGGGAGAACGATCCTTTTGACAACCGCGGATAGACACGGATGGACGCGGATAACCAAAGCCGGAGATCCTCCTTTGATTTGGGCTTTGGCGGGGCAGCACCGGTAGGGCTCGCTCCCCGAGCGGGCCGCGGCGCGTTGAGGGCAACGCGCCCTACCACCCAAAAGTTATTCGCGTTTATCCGTGTTCATCCGCGGTTAAAAACACCGAAATTTAAACCAAGATTTCTGTTGTCCGCGCGGAGGTTTTGCGAAATATTTTCCCTTTCAGCCACACCCTGTTCCTTTCCTTCATGCCCGACCAAGACGACGCGAGAAAATCTGCCAAATCCCAAGCTGGTGCCGAGACGTACGACGCCTCCAAAATCCAGAAACTCGAGGGCCTCGAAGGCGTGCGCAAGCGCCCCGACATGTATATCGGTGACACCGGCGAGCGCGGTTTGCACCACTGCGTGTTCGAGCTGATGGACAACTCCATCGACGAGGCCCTCGCGGGTTTCGCCAACACGGTCAAGGTCAGCATCCACCTCGACGGTTCGTGCTCGGTCGAGGACGACGGCCGCGGCATCCCGGTGGACATGCACCCGGTTTACAAGATGCCCGCGCTCGAGCTCGTGCTGACGAATCTCCACGCCGGCGGCAAGTTCGGCAAAGGCGCCTACCAGGTTTCCGGCGGCCTGCACGGCGTCGGCGCCAAATGCGTGAACGCCCTCTCCGAGTGGTTCGAGGCCGAGGTGCGGCGCGGCGGCAAGGTTTACCAGATGCGTTTCGAGCAGGGCAAGACCACCCAGAAACTCAGCGTCATCGGTGACACGAAAAAGAACGGCACCAAGGTCACCTTCAAGCCCGATGCGACCATTTTTGTCACCACCCGCGAGTTCCAATACGAGATCCTCGCCAAGCGCCTGCGCGAGCTCGCGTTCCTCAATCCCGGCATTGAAATCCTCCTTTCCGACGAGCGCTCGCAGAAATCAGACAAGTTCTACTTCAAGGACGGCATCACCGAGTTCGTGAAGTTCCTGAACAAGAACAAGGCCGTCCTGCACGACAAGCCCATCACCTTCAGCGACAGCGTGCCCAACGAGGATCCGGCCAAGGCCGCCACCGTCGTGGACGTCTCGCTGCAATACAACGATTCCTACAACGACCAGGTCTTCGCCTACGCCAACTCCATCTACAACCTGGAGGGCGGCACGCACCTCAGCGGCTTCCGCACCGCACTCACCCGCGTCATCAACAATTTCGCCAAGGCCAACAACCTCATCAAGGACAAGGACCCGTCGATCACCGGCGACGACGTGCGCGAAGGCCTCACCGCCGTCATCAGCGTAAAAGTTTCCGAACCGCGCTTCGAGGGCCAGACCAAGACCAAGCTCTCCAACTCCGAGGTGGACGGCATCGTGCAGAAGATCGTCGGCGAAAAGCTGAAATATTTCCTCGAGAAGGAAACCGCCATCGCCAAGCGCATTATCGATAAGACCCTGCTCTCCGCCCGCGCCCGCGAGGCCGCGCGCAAGGCCCGCGAGACCATCCGCAAGGGCGCGCTCTCTGGCGGCGGCCTCCCCGGCAAACTCGCCGACTGCTCCGAGCGCGACCCGGCGCTGACCGAACTCTACATCGTCGAGGGCGACTCCGCCGGCGGCTCCGCCAAGCAGGGCCGCGACCGCCGCTACCAGGCCATCCTCCCGCTGCGCGGCAAGCTCATCAATTCCGAGAAGGCCCAGATCGACAAGGTCCTCAACAACGAGGAAATTCGCACCCTTATCACCGCCATCGGCACCGGCATCGGCGACGGCGAGGAGGAATCGGCCTTCAACGTCGAGCGCGCCCGCTACCACAAGGTCATCATCATGACCGATGCCGACGTGGACGGCTCGCACATCCGCACCCTCCTGCTCACCTTTCTCTATCGCAAGATGCGCGGCCTGTTTGACCAGGGCTTCATCTACATCGCCCAGCCGCCCCTCTACAAAATCAAGCGCAAGAAACGCGAGCAGTACATCGACAACGACGAGCAGCTCAACCGCATCCTCCTCGAGCTCGGCAGCGAGGACGTCGTCCTCGAACGCCTGAGGGACAAGCACACCTTCGCCCCCGCGCAGATTGACAAGATCGTCGAGAACCTCGCCGCGCTCGAAAAACTCGGCGCCGGCGTCACCCGTTACGGCGCCTCGCTGGCCGAATACCTCGACCGGCACGACAAGGATTCACACGAGCTCCCGCGCTACGTCGCGCGCATCCGCGAAGGCAACAAGGAGTCGCACGAATTCATCGCCAACGAAGCCGCGCGCACCAAGTTCAACCAGTCGCACGGCCTCGACGCCGACCTCTTCGAGCAGACTGACAACACCAAGTCGGAAACCAAGTCCGACGCGCCCGCCAAGCGGATCACCATCCACGAGATTTTCGAGAGCACCGAGATGGCCAAGCTGCTCAAGGCCCTGGCCAAGATCGGCCTCGATGTCGCGCAGTATTCCCCCACCGAAAAAGCGCGCTACATCGTCACGGAGAATCTCGGCCAGAAAACCGAGACCAAGACCGAGCTCTTCGCCCCGCTCGACATCGTCGCGCATATCCGCGCCAACGGCCGCAAGGGCCTCAGCATCCAGCGCTACAAGGGCCTCGGCGAAATGAACCCGAAGCAGCTCTTCGAGACCACGATGGACCCGGAAAAACGCCGCCTGCTCAAAGTTTCCGTCAATGACGCGGCCAAGGCCGACGCGCTCTTCACGCTCCTCATGGGCGACGAAGTGCCGCCCCGCCGCCAGTTCATCGAAGACAACGCGCTCAACGTGCAATTCCTCGACGTGTGAGCACCTTGCCCTTGTTTGCTAACCCTTTACCTTGCCAACATGAAAACCGCCTTCGCGAAGCGCCGCTGTTTGCCAAACCATGATACCCCGCCATTTGTTTATCGAAGAAAACGCTCTGGACGTGCAATTTTTCAATGTCTCAATTAAATTAATTTTATGAAACTCAAAGCTATCATCCACAAAGCTGTCGAAGGCGGTTTTTGGGCTGAAGTGCCCGCACTGCCCGGCTGTGTCACCCAGGGTGAAACCATCAACGAACTTCACACCAATCTGCATGAAGCCATCGAAGGTTGGTTGTCAGTCGATGAATATCGGCAGGAAGTAAAAGCGGATGACCAAGTCATTGAAATTGCGGTGTGAATAACCTGACAGAAACTTCATATTGCCAAAAACTTATCCGGATGAGAGCCATGCCTCGTGAAGCAAATAAATGGAAAAGATTTTATTCGCGTACTTCAGCGTCATGACTGGCAGCTCGTTCGCATTAATGGCAGCCACCACATTCTTACCAAAACAGGTCATCGCGAACGCATCGTTATCCCTGTTCATGGCAATCGCCCGCTAAAGATTGGCCTTCTGAGACACCAGATGAAGATCGCCGGCATTGAGGAGTCTGCACTCTGACCTTTCTTCACCACTCACTTTTCTCACCCCGTTCCTATCCTAAATGTACACCGGTTCTGAAAAACTTTCCTCGGCCAACATCACCGACATCATGCAGACGGCCTACATCGATTATTCGATGTCGGTCATCATCTCGCGCGCCCTGCCCGACGCGCGCGACGGCCTCAAGCCCGTGCAGCGCCGCATCCTTTACGCGATGCTCCGCGAAGGACTGCTCCACAATCGCTCGTTCGACAAGTGCGCCGGCGTTGTCGGCGAGGTGCTGAAAAATTACCACCCGCACGGCGATTCCTCCGTTTACGACACGCTCGTGCGCCTCGCGCAGACGTGGGTGATGCGCTACCCGCTGATCGATCCGCAGGGCAACTTCGGCTCCGTCGATGGCGATCCTCCCGCCGCCTATCGTTACACCGAGTGCCGCCTCAACGAAATCGCCGAGGATCTGCTGCGCGACATCGATGAGGACACCGTCGATTTTGTCCCCAACTACAAGGAATCGACGACCGAGCCGACCGTGCTGCCGGCCGCGCTGCCGAATCTCCTGATCA
>Ga0210398_10000120_pt1 | contig 98358 bp, 75 predicted proteins | sample IncBWC4OmetaG_FD_161047 | JGI IMG/M metagenome (GOLD analysis project Ga0210398, IMG submission 161047) | Forest soil microbial communities from Barre Woods Harvard Forest LTER site, Petersham, Massachusetts, United States - Inc-BW-C-4-O | ecosystem: Environmental > Terrestrial > Soil >... | reverse complement strand
ACCGCGAAACGCCCACGCATCCCATGCCAGCCATACCGCAATCCGCGCTGCACCGAGGCGATCATCCCGCGCCAGAAACAACCGGTAGGCCCGCTCCCGCGCGTCAAAGACCACCTCCGCCAGGTCGAGCCACCACGCCGCCGTCGCCAAGCCCTCGAGCGCCTCCGGCAGTTCATCGGCACGCAGCACCGCCTCGAAGAGCGCCCGCGCTTCCGCCCAGGCGCCGCGCGCCAGAGCCTCATCGCCTTCGAGGCACTCCGCTGGTCTCGGTTGCGACATGGGACCTCATTCTATTGCAGTCCCGGCATATCGCACTGCAGTTGCAGCTGCACCCTTGCCAGGCGGCCAAAATCGAATAGTATTTGCCGGAGAGAGGTTGCCATGAACGCCGCCGTCGTCGAGTCCTACGAGAAGCCGCCCCGCTATGCGACCTTCACCGAGCCGGTCCCGGGCGAAGGGGAAGTCCTCATCAACGTCACGGCCGCAGGTCTGCATCCCATCGTCAAATCCCTCGCCAAAGGAGCCCACTACGGCAGCACCGGACAACTGCCTTTCGTTGCGGGTGTCGACGGCGTGGGCCGCGCTCCCGACGGAACGCGTGTTCTCTTTGGCGCCGTGCGGCCGCCGTTTGGCACCTTCGCTGAACGCAGCATCACCAGGGCCGCCCTGTGCACGCCCATTCCCGATGCGCTCGACGACGCCACCGTCGCCGCCATGATGAATCCCGCCATGTCTTCCTGGGCCGCGCTCGAACACCGCGCCCACTTTGCCGTGGGCGAAAGCGTTCTGATCCTCGGCGCCACAGGCCTGGCAGGGCAGATGGCTGTGCAGATTGCCCGTCGCTTCGGTGCGAAGCGCATCGTCGCGGTGGGCCGCAATCCCGAGGCTCTTGAAGAAACCAGGGCGAGCGGCGCCGACGCTATCATCTCGCTCCACCAGGACCACGACGCGCTCGTCACCGCCTTTCGTGCCGAATTGGCCGGGAAAATTGACGTGGTCCTCGACTACTTGTGGGGCGCGCCCGCCGAAGCCCTGCTGGCAGCTGTCGTGCAAAAGGGCCTCGACCACGCTGCCGGGCGGCTGCGGTACATCCAGATTGGCAACAGCGCCGGTCCCACGATCTCGCTCGTAGCCGCCGCGCTGCGCAGCTCCGGCCTCGAGCTGCTCGGCAGCGGTTTCGGCAGCGTTTCCATGGAAAACCTCTTCGTGTCGCTCCGCCATGTTCTGGACGAAGCCGCCAGAAAGCCCTTCCAGATCAAGCTCACCACCGCGCCCTTGCGCGACGCAGAGAAGCTGTGGAACTCCTCGGAGCCCGGCCGGCTGGTCTTCCAGCCCTGAGTGGAGTGCACGGGACGGAGCAGGGTCGACGGCGCCCGTCCGGTTTCGGCCATCGACCTCCGGAAGCGAACACACCGCCCGGATGCGCTCCGGCCTCTGCCGCTCTGAAACAGCGACTTAGCCAGGATCTTGCTGTGGTGAGTCGGTTGCACTTCTCCACCCCCGGCTGTTGCCGGACCCGTGTTTTTTGGCCCATCATGGGCTAACCATCCCGCTGACATCAGCCAAGAGGCCGCATGCAAAACTTCCTGCAGGATCTGCGCTTCAGCGCTCGCACCCTCCGTAAATCGCCGGGCTTCGCCGTCACCGCCATCCTCACGCTCGCGGTCGGCATCGGTGCGGTCACCTCCATCTTCAGTGTCGTGGATTCAGTCCTGCTGAAACCGTTCGCCTTCGCCAGCCCCGACCGCCTCGTCTCGCTGCGCGAATACCAGCCGCAGATCGGTTCAGGCCCACTACCGGTCAATCCGTTGCATTTTCTGAACTGGCAGAGCAATACGAAGGCTTTTTCCGGTGTGTCGCTGATGCAGAACAACTCATCGAGCATCTCGGTGGGAACTGACCATCCTGAACTCGTCGCCGGACTCGCTGTAGAGCCCAACTTCTTCGACCTGCTTGGCGTCCACCCCATCCACGGTCGCAGCTTTCTGCCCATCGAAGGCACGAAGGGGCACGAGAAAGAAGTGATCCTCTCCTGGAATGCCTGGCAGAGGTATTTCCACGGCGATCCCGGGGCCATCGGCCAGACTCTGCGCGACGGCGGCGATCCGCTCACGGTGGTCGGTGTGCTGCCGAGGGACTTCTCGTTCCCGAGGATCAGCGAGTTGTCGAGTGCCGTTCCCCAGAACGCCACGGAGCCCTACCAGCTGTTTCACCCGCTGGTTATCCCGGTCAATGAACTGGACGCCGACGGCGATTACAATTTCATCTCCATTGGACGCCTGCGCACCGGCGTCTCCGCACAACAGGCGGAGACAGAGCTCGCCGCTCTTCAGTCGGCGTTCAACAAATCCCATCAGCTTGCCACCAATCCGACCGTGCTGGTGTGGCCGCTCATTGTTGAGATCGCCGGCCACATCAGCACGGCTCTGTGGTTGCTGCTCGCTTCTGTCGGAGCTGTGCTGCTGATCGGCTGCGTGAATCTCGCCAACCTTCAGCTGGCCCGGGCTGTCGCCCGCGAGCGTGAACTGGCGGTTCGCGCCGCGCTTGGGGCAGGACGCGATCGCTTAGTCTGGTCTGCGCTCGCCGATTCGCTGGTGCTCGCCGCTCTGGGAGGCGCGCTGGGCATCCTGCTCTCATTCGCCGGCGTTCAGTTCTTTGTCGCAGCAGCTCCTAAAAGCCTGCCCCGAATCAACGCCATTCAGGTCTCCTGGCCCGTTCTTGTTGGCGCCGCCGGCCTGTCGATCCTGACCGCGCTTTTCTTCGGGCTCCTTCCCGCTCTGCGCTCGATGCGCGTGGATCCGCAATCGGCCCTGCAAGCCAGCACGGGACGCGTCTCCAGCGGGCGTGAAAGCCAGCGCACGCGTCATCTGCTGGTCGCCGCTGAGGTCGCCTGCACCGTCGCGCTCCTTATCGTCACCGGTCTGCTGGTGCGCAGCTTCTCCCGACTTCTGGGCCAGAATCGAAACTTCGACTCCAGCCGCATCACCATGGCCCGCGCCTTCCTTTACGCGCCGCAATATGGCGATACCGTGCCTCACTCCGATGCTGCGCGCGCCGCTTTCATCGATCGCGCCCTCACCAATCTTGGTCAGATCCCTGGTGTGCAGTCCGTCGCGACCATCTCCGAACTGCCCCTCGCCGGAGATACGTGGATCGACGACGTGACGCGGCCCGACCATCCCGTTCCCGCCGGACACGAACCCCTGGCCAACATCCGCTGGATCAGCCCGGGCTACGCGACCACACTGCGCATCCCGCTCGTCAAAGGCCGGGATCTCCTCCCCGACGACAAGAATCATCCGATGAACATCCTGCTCTCCGAAGATGCCGCGCGCAGCATCTTTCCCGATACCGATCCCATCGGGAGGCAGGTCAACTTCGGCGGCGACAAGGGATTCACGGTGGTGGGCATTCTGGCCGATGCGCGCATCAACCAGCTCGACCACACCGCGCCGATGATTTACGTTCCCTACTGGCAAAGCCCATGGTGGCGCGTGACCTTCCTCCTTCGCAGCGCGCGGGGCAGCGCCGGCCTGACATCTGAGATTCGCCGCGCTCTCTGGAGCGTCGATCCGCAGGTAGCCATCCCCATGGTCAAATCCATGGATCAGCAGGTCTCCGACTCCGTGTCCTCCGAACGCTTCCAGACGCTTCTGCTCTCGAGCTTCGGCGGGGCCGCGCTGCTGCTGGCCCTGCTCGGCATCTACGGCGTGCTCGCTTACTCTGTTTCGCTGCGGCAGCAGGAGTTCGGCATCCGCGTCGCGCTCGGCTGCGACAAGCCGACGCTGATGCGTCTGGTGGCACGCCAGGCCGCGCTGCCCGTCGCCGGAGGCATCGTCGCGGGCCTGGCGTTGGCCTTCGCGGCGACCCGCTACGTCCATAGCCTGTTGTATGAAACCAGCGCCGCCGATCCGGCCGCGATCACTGCCAGCATTGCGCTGCTCGTCGTGGCCGCTCTGCTCGCGACGCTGATTCCGGCACGCCGCGCGGCGCAGGTTGATCCCATGGCGGTGCTGCGGAACGAATAGGGTCCTGCTGGCAACGGTCTCCTGTTGACAGGCCGGTCAGGGCTGAGAACTGAAATCCACCTTCACGCGCCGGCCCTGTCCGCTGCTCTCTCGCGCCAGTTCGATCAGGCGGGTGGTGCGCCAGGCCTGCTCCGGTTTGACGATCAGCTCCGCCTTGCCCAGCAGCGTGTCGCGCACGTTCTCATAGAAGCCGCGATAGTCGCCTTTGTGGGTCGGCACGCGCCGCGTTCCTTTGTCGCACACTTTCAACTCGCCCCATGCGCTCTCCGGCTCCTCGCCATAGCCCGGCGCATCGGGCTTCATTCCTGCTTTCAGCTGATCCTCCTGCGGATCCAGTCCCCACTTCACGAAGCTTCCGTGGGTTCCATGCAGCAGGAAGCGCGGCCCTGGCAGGCACGCGGTGAGCGTCGAGCGCAACAGAACCGTCAGGCGGCGCTGCCCAGTGTATTCCAGGCGCAGGTCGAACGCGTCGTCCGATGCGCTGTTCTCGCGGTCCATGCAGATATCGGCGGAAACGGTCCCAGGTGCCCCAAACAAGGCCAGCGCCTGATCGATGAGGTGCGGACCCAGATCGAAAAGCGTTCCGCTGCCCGGGCCACCGTTCTCTCGCCACACATCGCGGCGCGGCTGCGAACGAAAGCGGTCGAAGTGCGACTCGTAACAAACCTGACGCCCCAGCTCACCGCCGGCGATCACCTGCTGCACGGTCTGAAAATCGCCGTCCCAGCGGCGATTCTGATACGGCGCCAGCAGCAGCTTTCGCTCCCGCGCCATGCGAATCAGCTCGGCAGCTTCCTCGGACTTCAGCGTGAAGGGCTTATCCACGACCACGTGCCGCTGCTCCCGCAAACACTGCGCGGCCAGCTCGTAGTGCGAATAGCTCGGCGTGGCGATTACCACCAGCTGGACGCCGACGTCCCGCAACAATTCATCCACGGAGCGCGCGACTTTAATGGACGGATACTGCTTTGCGGCTTCGTCGCTGGTTCTCTCGACCACGCAGGTTAATTGCAGCCCCGGTGTGCTTTCAATCACAGCGGTATGAAAAACCTTCCCCGCCAATCCGAATCCAACCACACCCACTCGTATCGGTTCGCTCATATCAGGCACCATTATGCCTTGTCAGACTCATGATTCCGATCGACCGTAAGCACACCATCACAAACCCCTGCGATGACGCCGACTCACCCTGGTTCCCTTTTCCCGCAGGCATATATCCGGCCAGCGGCTTGCCTGTTATCCTTCGCCTCAGAGCCTGCCATGTTGCTCGAACTCCGAGCTGAGAACTACGCCGTCATCGATCACGCCATCGCCGGCTTCGGCCCCGGTCTCAATCTGCTGACCGGCGAGACGGGGGCGGGCAAGTCGATCCTGGTCGACGCTCTGGCTCTGCTCATGGGCCAGAAGGCATCGACGGGGGTGATTCGCCATGGAGCGGACCGCGCGGTTCTGTCCTGTGTTTTCGAGTCGACCCCGGGCGCGGAGCTGATCCTCGAAGCCAACGGCATCGACATGGATGGCGACGAAGTGATTCTTCGCCGCGAAATTCTCGCTGACGGCAAGGGCCGCGTCTACGTGAACAATCAGCCAGCCACGGTTGCGGTTCTGCGCGCGCTCGCGCCCGAGCTGGCTCTGGTGCATGCGCAGTCGGAAACCGTCTCGGGCTTCGATCCCGCGCAGCAGCGGACGCTGCTCGACCGCTTCGGCGGCGTTTCGACCGAGGCGGCGGCAGAAGCCTTCGCGCGTTGGCGCGAGATTCAGCAGCGCCTCGCCGAACTGGAGCACGATGAGCAGGACCGGCTGCGGCTGGCCGACCTGTGGACCTTCCAGACGCGGGAAATTCAGTTGGCTGCTCCTGAGGCCGGTGAAGATGAGCGCCTCGAAACCGAGAAGCGCGTGCTCCTGAATGCGGAGAAACTGCATGCGGCGGCGACGGCGGTCACCAACGCGCTCTACGAGGACGATGCCTCGGCAGAATCGACCCTGCAGGCCGCACAGAAGCACCTTGAAGAGCTGGCGCGTTACGACGCGTCGTTTGCCGAAGCCGCGCAACAGATCGCCTCGGTGCGCGCGACGGTGCAGGATGTGAGTGCGACGGTCCGAGACTACGCCGAGCGCATCGATGCGTCGCCGGAGCGGCTTGCCGAGATCGAAAACCGGCTCGCTCTGCTTGACCGCCTCAAGCGAAAATATGGTGCGACGCTGGCCGAAGTCATCGCATTTGGCGAAGATTCCGCGCGCAAGCTTGCGGAGATCGAGAACCGCGATGAGATTCTCAAGGCACTTCGTACGGACCTGAGCAAAGCAGCCGAGGCTTATCGAGTTTCGGCGCACGCTCTGACCGCCGAGCGCATGGCCGCGGCGAAGAAACTCGAGAAGCTCGCGGAGTCACAAATCAACGATCTGGCGATGAAGGCACGCTTCTCCATCGCGGTCACGCCGAATGAAGACCAGGCCGTGTGGACCGGGCACGGATGGGACGCGGTCGAGTGCCGCATCGCGACGAATCCCGGCGAGCCAATGCAGCCTCTCGATCAGATCGCCTCCGGCGGCGAAATGTCGCGTGTCCTGCTTGCACTGAAAGTGAGTGTCGAAGAAGGCGCCCACCGCGGCCGCGCGAAAAAAGTGCAGGCGCCGCGGACGCTGGTCTTCGACGAGATCGACATCGGCATCGGAGGCCGCGCAGCTGAAGCCGTCGGCCAGAAGCTCAAAGCGCTGGCGCGTGTGCAGCAGGTGCTTTGCATTACGCATCTTCCTCAAATTGCCGCCTTCGCCGATCAGCACTTCCTGATCGAGAAGGAGGAGAAGCAAAAGCGCACGCAAACGTCGATCCGGCTGCTCAGCGCACAGGAGCGAGCGGAAGAGATCGCGCGCATGATTTCAGGCGCGACCGTGACCGAAACTTCACTGCGCCACGCCGAACAAATGCTGAAATCCAGCACAATCTGAGACCATGACCTCACGGATTTTCGCTTTCGTCTTCGTTCTTTTCCCTGCGCTGCTCGCACCGGCGGCCCAGACGGCTCCGCAACCTACCATTCCCTCACAATCCGAAATGGCTGTCCGAATCCGCGAGCAGTTCCTGCATGCGTGGAACAGCTATCACCAATACGCGTGGGGCCACGACGAGTTGCGCCCGCTCACCGACCAGCCCTTCGACTGGTACGGCACCTCGCTGCTGATGACCCCGGTTGATGCGCTCGACACCATGATCCTGATGGGCCTGAAGCCGCAGGCGGACGAGGATCGTCGCCTCATCGACACGCAGCTTTCTTTTGACAAAGACATTTACGTCAAGAATTTCGAAATCACCATCCGTTTGCTGGGCGCGCTGCAAAGCTCCTATGAACTGACCGGCGACCCACGGCTCCTTGCCCTGGCCGAGGACCTCGGCACGCGGCTGCTGCCGGCCTTCAACTCGCCCACCGGCATGCCGTACGTCTACGTCAATCTCAAGACCGGCGCGGTCCGCGGCGAAGATACCAACCCGGCTGAGATTGGCACGCTGCTGCTGGAGTTCGGCACCCTCAGCAAGCTCACGCGCAAACCCGTCTATTACGAAAAGGCCAAACGCGCCATGGTGGAGCTCTACAACCGCCGCTCTCCGCTTGGCCTGTTCGGCTCGGAAATCAACATCCGCACGGGCGTGTGGACCGGACCCGACCCCGGCGCCACGGACGCCAACATCAACGGCGGCTCCGACTCCTTTTATGAATACATGCTGAAGGCGTGGAAGCTGTTCGGCGACGAGGATTGCCACCGCATGTGGGAGCAGAGCGTGGCCGCACTCAACCAATACGTCGCACAGACGGTGACTTATCCGGACCACTCCACCGGGTTCTGGTACGGCGAGGCCAACATGAACACCGGCGCTCGCACCGGCACTGAATATGGCGCGCTCGCCGCCTTCTTCCCAGCTGAGCTGGCGCTCTCCGGCGATCTGGATCGGGCCCGCCGCCTGCAGGACTCGGACTACAAAATGTGGACGGCTCTCGGCATCGAGCCCGAGCTCATCGATTACACGACGATGAAAGATCTCAGTCCAGGTTACGAATTGCGCCCGGAGAATATCGAATCGGCGTATTACCTTTACTACTTCACCCGCGACCCCAAATACCGGCAGATGGGCATGACTTTCTTCGACTCCATCGTGAAGTATTGCCGGACGCCCGCTGCTTTCGCCGCACTCTCGAGCGTCGAAACGAAATCCCAGCGTGACGACATGGAAAGCTTCTTCTTCGCCGAGACCATGAAGTATGTTTATCTGCTCTTAGCCGACCCCGACCGTGTCGACCTGCACAAAACCGTCTTCAACACGGAAGCTCACCCGCTCAACATCGAGGCAGGGATTTAGCGGCAGAACGGTTCGCGGAGACGGCCCAGCGGAAATTGCGCGTTTACCGGAAGGGATAAGCTGGCGGCTAGCCGCGTTCGGCGGCGAGGTCGGAGACTTTGCGGTCGTAGATGCCGATGAGGGAGTTCCAGCGGACGTAAACCAGTTCTTCGAGCATCTTGATGCCGTCGCGCAGATAGCTGATGCGGGAACGCTCGTCATGGCCCCAGGTGACGGGAACTTCCTGGATGTTGTAGCCGCGCTTCAGGGCGATGAAGAGGATCTCGGGATCGAAGCCCCAGCGTTCGATGCGCTGCAGCTGGAAGATGGTCTGGGCGGCCGAGCGGCGGAAAGCTTTGAAGCCGCACTGCGTGTCGGCAAACGGGAGGCGCATGATCATGCGCGTGACCAGGTTGAAGCAGCGGCCGAAAAACTGGCGGTAGAGGGGCTGGTGAATTGTCTGGCGGCTGACCTCGAGCCAGCGCGAGCCGATGGCGACATCCGCGCCGTTGCGGATGGCCTCGAAAAGGCGCTCGGCTTCGGGCATGGGCGAGGAAAGGTCGGCATCGGTGAACATGACGATGTTGCCGGTGCCGTGGAGGATGCCGTTGCGCACGCTGTAACCCTTGCCGCGATTGACGCCGTTCTCGAGCAGGCGTACGCGAGGATCTTTCGCCACAAAGGACGCGACGATCGCCGCGGTGTTATCGGTGGATCCGTCGTTGACCACCAGGATTTCGGCGTTCCAGTGCTTCTCATCGAGGGTGCGCAGGACTTCGGTGAGCGCAGGCCCGATGCGGGCACTCTCGTTATAAGCCGGGATCACGATGGTGTACTGAGGGTCCACAGGATGCTCAATCGTTTTACTTGTTTTACTTTCAGTTAGCCAACTAATTATTCGACATCTTTCGCCCAACCACGGTCGCAAAAGATTCAAACTGGCGGGGAAATACAGCTAAGATCATACGCCCTTCATGCTCCAGCCGCCAGAGCGCTCCCGCATGGCGGGATGCTACACTCGCCCTTATGGAAGAGCCACTTACACCGATCGAGGGCGCTCCGATACCACCACCTCCGGCTCCACCGCCTGGTTATACCAACCCGCCTCGGCGCAGATTGTGGCTCTGGTTTCTTGTAGGCGGCGCCGCGGTTTTGGCCTTCCTCGTCGTTTGCTCGCTGGTGATCTATTCGGCGGCGCGGTCCATCAGCGGGTCCGACGACGGTTTCTCCTCGCTCGATGACAATATCGGCGTCATCGACATCGACGGCGAGATTCTGTCCGCCGACAGCACTGTCGACCAGCTGCGCAAGTACGACCAGGACAGCTCCATCAAGGCGATCATTCTGCACATTGACAGCCCTGGCGGGGCGGCCGCGCCTTCGCAGGAGATCTACCACGAAGTTCTGAAGATTCGGGACGAGAAGAAGAAGCCGATCGTCGCGGCGATCGAGAGCGTGGGCGCGAGCGGAGCGTATTACATCGCGTCGGGGACGGGCAAAATCTATGCCAACGATGCCAGTGTGGTGGGGTCGATCGGCGTGATCATGGAATGGACGAACTACGGCGATCTGCTGAGCTGGGCCAAGATGAAGCCCGAGGTGATTCATGCCGGGTCGCTGAAGGACGCGGGCGATCCCACCCACGCCATCACGCCGGAAGAGCGCACGTATTTTCAGGGGCTGGTGGACAACATGTACGGGCAGTTCATTACCGATGTGGCGAATGGGCGGCACCTGCCGGTGGATCAGATCCGATCGATTGCCACGGGGCAGGTGTGGACCGGGCAGCAAGCCCTGCCGCTGCACCTGATCGACAAGCAGGGTGGATTTCGCGACGCGCTGCTGGAGACGGCGAAGTCGGTGGGCATTTCGGGCGAGCCGAGCGTGGTCAAACCCGAGATCCATCACAAAACCATCTGGGACCTGATCTCGAACGCCGATGACCTGGTCCATCAGCCGACGAAGCTGCTGGAAAGGCGTCCCGGCTTCTACTTCCTCTGGCGCTGAGAACAAGCTGGGGGCCCAGGGCACACGTTTACCGGTCAGGGGGTTTACCGGGGCAGGGCAGCGGGACCGGGCGCGCGCCCGGGTTGATCCGGGCAAAAATCCCGCAAATAGTTGACTTTGCAAGCTAAACGGATTGCATCTACTATGGTGAACAGAGGGCTTACCAAAATCGGAGCACCCCCGACCATGACGAAAGCCGACCTTGTTGAGGAAGTGACGAAGCTGGGCGATCTGACGCGCCGCGACAGCGAGACGATTGTGGAAACGATTTTCGATTCGGTTATCGGAGCGCTGCGCTCGGGCGACAAAATCGAAATTCGCGGCTTTGGCAGCTTCCGCATCCGGCAGCGCAAACCGCGGATCGGACGCAATCCGAAAACCGGCACCAAGGTTGAAGTCCCTGCCAAAAAGGTTCCATACTTCAAGCCCAGCAAAGAGCTGCGCGATCTGGTGAATCCTGGGGCAAAGACGGCAGAAGCGCCGGCAGCTCCGGACGCGGGCGCGGCGTAACGGGTCGGGCGCCGGCACAGTTCGATCGAGCAGATCAGGCTCGATTTTGACTGGTTTGTTATCCGCTTCCTGCTCGCATTTCTGCTCGTTCACTTATAGGTCAGTTTGATTTCGATCTGCGTTGCTGGACAGGCGACGGGGACGACTGCGCTCTGAAACGACGGCGTGGAGAAGCTCACGCGCGGATTGTTTGAGAAGCCGAATCCTTCACGCGGAATGCCGAAGAAATTGCGGTCGAGTTTCATGTTGGAGTTCTCATCGTGGATCACGACGACTGCGTAGCGGCCCGCCGGGACCTGGAACTGGAGCTGCGCCTGGCGGTTCGCAATAGGGAAGCCGCCGTGGACGATGGTCTTGGTGATGTTGTCGGGCCATCCGGCGGGGGAGGGAAAGACCAGACTGCCGGCGGTGCCGGTGTTGTTGCGAAATCCGGTGACTTGAATGTTGAGGGAGCAGAGGGGCTGGCCGTTCGATGAAGCGGAGTAGAGGCCCCTGGGATCGCGCTGGGGCGCAGCGGTGGCGGGGAGAAGCGCGAGGGTCAGGAGCGCGGCAATGCAGCGGGTCACAGTGGGATTGGACGCGAATGGAGTGGTGTTGATTGTCGTTCCATTGTCAATTCATACAGCCGGTTGCAGGTAGCGGCAGCCAATTCAGGTGTGGCGCTAGAATTCGTGCGAGGAATGGATCGCATGCGATGGGTTGCGGGGCGAGCTGTGCTGGTGCTGGCGGGCTGTTTCGGGGGTGCGGTTGTTGCGGGAGCGCAGACGACACAAAGTGCGCAGACACCGCAGGCTCCCGACTGGGCCCAGCCTGGTTCAACGACGCACCAGCAGGTGGCGCCCCCGGCGGACTTTCATCGGCCAACGACGACGTTCAATACGCCCATCGGTATTTTCGAGGGGCAGTCGGATGTGGGCAGCGCGCTGGTTCCGGGAAGCGCGAGCTACGATGCGGCGACAGGCGCGTACACGATCCACTCGGCCGGGTACAACGTGTGGTACACGCGCGATGAGTTTCGCTACTTGTGGAAGAAAATGTCCGGCGATGTTTCGCTGGCTGGGGATATCGCGTTTCCCGATCCGAAGGGGTACGGGGATCGCAAGGCAGTGCTGGTAATCCGGCAAAGTCTCGACGATGATGCGAAGGAAGTCGTGGTGGCCCTGCACGGGGCAGGAATGATCCAGCTGGCACAACGGCCGGAGAAGGATGAGCGGGTGAAGGACATGGAGTATCGGATCGGCGGGCGCGGAAGGCCGGGTGGCGCGAGTCCGGATAGTTTGGTAACGGTGAACGCGCAGCGCATCGGAGTGGAAAAGCGGGGCGATCAGTTCTCGCTGTGGGTCAGTCTGGAAGGCGAGCCGATGCACGAGTTTGGGCCTCCGCTTGAGCTGCATTTCGATGCACCGTTCTATGTGGGGATCGGGTTCTGCTCGCATCTGCCGACGACGGTCGATGCGGCGGTGCTGTCGAAGGTGGTGCTGGAAAACGAAGCAGGGCTTTTAGGAAGAGGCGATGAGCGAAGACGATGAGCGACACCTGGCCGGCTTGAAGCGGGCAGGCAAAAGAGGAAGGGCGATGGGCAGCATGACCCCATCGCCCGTCTTGTTTTGCGCCTGCACCCGTTTTCGCCTTGGGATTAGAGGCCGGTCATTTTTGCCAGATGCTCGGGATAGCGTTCGCCCTCGACGGGCAGCTGTGCGACGGCGTCGTTGATAGCGCGCAGATCGGCGGAAGACAGTTGAACTGACACTGCGCCGATGTTCTCTTCGAGACGCGACACTTTGGTCGTGCCGGGGATGGGAACGATCCACGGCTTTTGCGCCAGGAGCCAGGAGAGCGCGATCTGGGCGGGAGTGGCGCGCTTTTCTTCGGCGATGCGGCGGAGCAGATCGACGAAGGCCAGGTTGACGGCGATGGCTTCTGGCGTGAAGCGAGGCAACTGACTGCGGAAATCGTTGCCCGCGAAGGTTGTGCTCTGGTCCATCCTGCCGGTGAGGAAACCCTTGCCAAGGGGGCTGTAGGGGACGAGGCCGATGCCCAGCTCCTCGAGCGTCGGAATGATTTCGGCTTCGGGCGCGCGCCACCAGAGGGAATACTCGCTTTGCAGGGCGGTGACCGGCTGCACGGCGTGAGCACGGCGGATGGTCTTCGCGCCTGCTTCGGAGAGGCCGAAGTGCTTTACCTTGCCGGCGTGAATAAGATCGCGGACGGCTCCGGCGACGTCTTCGATGGGGACAGCGGGGTCGACGCGGTGCTGATAGAAGAGGTCGATGGAATCGATATTCAGCCGCTTGAGCGAGGCATCGGCGACCTCTTTGATGTGTTCGGGGCGGCTGTTGAGCGTTTGGGTGCCCGGCTTTCCGCCTGGCACGCAGTTGAATCCGAACTTGGTGGCAATGAAGACCTTGTCGCGGATGGGGGAGAGAGCTTTGCCGACCAGCAGCTCGTTGGTGAACGGACCGTAGACTTCGGCGGTATCGAAGAAGTTCACGCCCAGATCGACGGCTTTGTGGATAACGGCGATCATTTCGTTTTCGTCGTGGGCCGCGCCATAGGAGAAGCTCATGCCCATGCAGCCGAGGCCGAGGGCGGAGACTTCCAGATTGCTTTTGCCGAGTTTGCGCTTTTGCATTTTTGACTCCTGATCGCGATAACGGACTGCTCTTCGGATGTCCGGAACCGAGGAAGACTGACAAAATCGAGTCTAGGTCATTTCGATCATGAGAGTAATCGGGTTGCGTCGCTTGGAATCATGAATCATACTCATGAATCATGAAGAATGATCTGGGAGAGCTGGCGACGTTTGCCGTGGTCGCCGGGGAGAGAAGCTTTACGCGCGCGGCGGCGCGGCTGGGGGTTTCGCAGTCGGCACTGAGCCACGCAATCCGCGGGTTGGAAAAGCGGCTGGGGCTGCAGCTGCTGGCGCGCACCACGCGCAGCGTATCTCCGACGGCGGCCGGCACGGCGCTGCTGGCGGATCTGGTGCCATCGCTCGAGCGCATCGAGCAGTCGCTGGCGGAGGCGCGCAAGCGGCGGGACCGGCCCGCGGGGCGGATCCGGCTGATCATTCCACGCAGCGCGACGCAGATCGTTCTGCTGCCGAAACTGGCGCGGTTTACGCGCGCGTTTCCGGAGGTGGTGCTGGAGGTGACTTCTTCGAATGACCCGGTGGATCTGGTAGCGGGCGGCTACGATGCGGGGGTACAGATCGGCGAGTTCATCCAGCGGGACATGATCGCTGTGCGGGTGAGCCAGGACCTGCGGCTGGCGGTGGTGGGGTCGCCGGCGTACTTCCGGTTGCATGAGATTCCGCGAACGCCGCGCGAACTGAAGGATCATGTGTGTATCGGGTTCCGCTTCAGCAGCGGAGTTTACCGATGGGAGTTCGAGAAGGGGCGGAGGGCGCTGACGGTGAATCCGCAGGGCCCGGTGACCTTCGACGATCCGGATCTGGTGATGCAGGCAGTGTTGCGTGGCCTGGGCATCGGGACAACACTGGAAGGACGAGCACAGAAGATGATTGCCGATGGGAAGCTGATCCAGGTCCTGCGGGACTGGTGTCCGGTATTTCCGGGATATTTTCTGTATTATCCGAGCCGGCGGAATCAGCCAGCAGCGTTGGCGGCTCTGATCGAGGCGCTGCGGATTCGGGAGTAAGGCGAAGGGCAGGTTGCTGGGTGCGGAGCAGGTGAACGGGCGAGGCTGGTGGAGATGAGAGCGAACGGCGAGCACGCGAGCGATCCTGAAGCAGACGGAATCGATTGTGATCTGGACCGGCGGGATTTTTTGCGTCTGGCGGGTGCGGGCGCGGCTCTGCTGCTGTTGCGGCCGGAGGAGGTGGCCGCGGCGTTTCCGGTTGCGGGGGTTGGGTTCGAACATCTGGTTCCGGAAGACAAGGGGCTATCGCAGGAGTGGATTGAGGCGCTGCGTGTGCGCGGCGAACCGGAGCGGTATACGAAATCCAGGGGCGAATTCCGCTACATCGGGATGCCGGTGGGCGGATTGTTTGCGGGACATCTTTATCTCGGCGGCGATGGGCGGTTGTGGCACTGGGACATCTTCAACGAGTACATCTACACGGCCGATCGCGGGCCAAAGGTTCACTATGACCACCCGAAGGAGGTGGAGTCGCCACTGGAGCAGCGATTCACGCTGGCTTTCGGAGACAAACGAGTGGCGCTCGACCAGACCGGCTTCGCCGAGGTGAGTTTTCGCGGTGAGTATCCGTTGGGAATCGTGGAATACGCAGACCCTGGGCTGCCGCTGAGCGCGAAGCTCGAAGCGTTTTCGCCGTTCATTCCGCTGAACACGGAGGATTCGAGCCTGCCGGTGACGGTTCTGCACTTCACGGTGCTCAATCATTCTGACGCGCCGGTGACGGCGACCCTGACCGGCGAACTGGAGAACGCAGCGTGCCTGCATCACCGCAATATTGCGGGCTTACTGCGTAACCGCCGGCAGCACAGTCAGGGAATGACGCAGATGGTGTTTTCCGCAGAGCCTGCGCCGGGCGCGGCGCGAAGAGGAAGCGCGGACTGGCTGGAGTCGTTATCGGATTACGGGACGATGTCGCTGGCGTTGCTGGGCGAACCGGGGGAGACGAGCGGCGACGCGACTGCCCCCTTTGGGGAGAAGCTGATCGGGAAAGTAGAGCGCAGGGTGGAACTGCGCGCGGGCGAGAGCAAGGAGACGACGTTCCTGATCGCCTGGCATTTTCCGAATCTCTCGATTCACGATTCGTTCGCTGACTGCGGCCGGTCGTATGCGAAGAAGTTCTCGTCGGCACCGCAGGCGGCGGAATATGTTGGGGCCAACTTTGAACGGCTCGACCGGCAGACGCGTTTGTGGCGCGACACCTGGTACGATTCTTCCCTGCCGTACTGGTTCCTCGACAGGACGTTTCTGAACACGTCGATTCTCGCGACTTCGACCTCGTATCGGTTGGCCGACGGACGGTATTACGGATGGGAGGGCGTAGGCAACTGCCAGGGCACCTGCGGACACGTGTATCAATACGCGCACGCGACGGCGCGGCTGTTCCCCGAGATGGAGCGCGACCTGCACGAGCGCGTGGATTTTGGGCTGGCGCAGATGCCGGATGGCGCGATCCACTTTCGCGGCGAGTTCAACGACATTCCGGCGATCGATGCGCAATCGGGCTATGTGCTGCGCGCGCTGCGCGAACACCAGATGTCCGTCGACGATGCGTTTCTGCGCAGAAACTGGCCGCGAATCCAGCTGGCAATGGAGTGGCTGATCAAAAAAGATGGGGACGGCGATGGCCTGATCGAGAGCAACCAGCACAACACCCTCGACACGGATTGGTATGGGAAGGTCTCGTGGCTGAGCGGGCTGTATCTGGCGGCACTGGCCGCCGCGGTGAAGATGGCTGGTGAGCTGGACGATGCGGCGTTCGCGGCGAAATGTCAGTCGATTCTCGATGCCGGGCGGAAGAACATCGTGGAGCAGCTCTTCGACGGCGAATACTTCGTCAATCGGGTCGAGGCGAACCATCTCGATGCGATCAATTCCGGCACAGGTTGCGAGATCGATCAGGTGATGGGCCAGAGCTGGGCGTTCCAGGTCGGGCTGCCGCGGATCTTTCCGCAGAAGGAGACTCTGTCCGCGCTGCACTCGCTGTGGTGTTACAACTTCACGCCGGATGTAGGCCCGTATCGCGAGGCGCACAAGCCGGGGCGCTGGTATGCGATGCCGGGCGAAGCGGGACTGCTGATGTGCACGTTTCCGCGCGATGACTGGAATTACCGCCGCGCGAGCGGCCAAGGGCCAGAGTGGGCGGCTGGCTATTTTAACGAGTGCATGAACGGCTTCGAGTATCAGGTGGCCGGGCACATGATCCGGGAGGGCATGGTGACCGAGGGCCTGGCCATCGTGCGCGCGCTGCACGAGCGATACCACCCGAGCAAGCGCAACCCGTGGAATGAGATTGAGTGCGGCGACCACTACGCCCGGAGCATGGCCAGTTATGGCGTCTTTCTGGCGGCATGTGGATTTGAGTATCACGGGCCGAAGCGGCATATCGGATTTGCGCCGCGGCTCTCGCCGGAGAATTTTCGCTGCGCGTTCACCAGCGCCGAGGGTTGGGGAAGCTATGCGCAGTCGCTTGCGGAGGAGAAACTGCACGCGGAGATTGGCGTGAAGTGGGGTCGGTTACAACTGCGGACGATTGCCCTGGAGGCAGAACGGGGCGAATCGGTTCACGTGACGCACGGGGCGACGCCGGTCCCGGCGGAGCTGGCGCGGGATGGCAAGCGCGTGACGATCCGTTTGCACGAGCCGGTGGAATTGGCGGCGGGGCAGCGGATCACGATGGTTGTGGGTTAGAACCAGGGCACCGGGCTCCGGGCTCCGGGCTCTGGGCGCCGGGCTCCGGAAAAGGAGCCAATAAAAGCGAAGCGTCCGCAACGGATGCGGAGCCGAAATTCATTGGCGGGAGCGCGCAAGGAGGGCTGCGAATCAGATAGGGTAGTGGGTTCGCGACTTTTCGCTTTTGAGAGAATTTTAACTATGGGTGCGACGACGGTAGTGGAAGGGGCTGCGACAGGGTCCGCGCAGACGACGGCTTATCCGATACGGCGAGTTGCGGTGCTGGGGGCGGGCACGATGGGTTCCCGGATCGCTGCGCAGGTCGCGAATGCGGGCTTCCCTGCCCTGCTGCTGGACATGACGCAGGAGGCCGATCGCAACAAACTCGCCGCGCAGGCACTGGAGGGACTGAAGAAGTCGAAACCGGCAGCACTGGCGTCGGCGGAATTCGCTGCGCGCATCGGCATCGGCAATTTCGATGATGACCTGGCGAAATTGAAGGACTGCGACTGGATCATCGAAGCCGTCGCGGAGAACATGGAGATCAAGCGCAGCCTGCTGGCGCGAGTTGTGCCGCATCTGCGCGGCGACGCGATCCTGACCACAAATACGAGCGGCCTGCCCGTCGGGGAGATCGCGCAGGCTCTGCCGGCGGAAGTGCGTGCGCGCTGGTTCGGCACGCACTTCTTCAATCCGCCGCGCTACATGCAGCTGCTGGAGATCATCGCAACGCCGGAGACGGATCCGGACGCTGTCGCCGCGGTATCGCGCTTCGCGGAGATTCACCTGGGCAAGTCGGTGGTGCCGGCCAATGACCGGCCCAACTTCATCGCCAATCGCATCGGGGCGTTTGCGATGCTGAACACGATTCGCGTGATGCAGCAGCAGGGGCTCAGCGTTGAAGAAGTGGATGCGTTAACCGGCGGGCCGCTGGGCTGGCCGAAGACGGGCACGTTTCGACTGGCGGATATGGTGGGACTCGATGTACTGGGGAGTGTGGTGCGGAACTTCGCAGCGAACACCAAAGACGAGCGCTCGGATGTGGGGATGCCAGGATTTCTGGAGCAGATGCTCGAGCGGAAATGGTTTGGGGATAAGTCGGGTCAGGGATTTTATCGGAAGCAAAAGGGCGGAGAGGGCGAGGAGCGGCTCGTGCTCGATGTAGCGACGCTGGAATATCGTGCGGCCCGGAAGCCGAAATTTCCGGCGCTCGATCTGGCGAAGAATATCGAATCTCTCCCCGAGCGGATTCGGGCGCTGCTGGGCGGCAATCCGGAGAAGGACAAGGCGGCTGCGTTTTACTGGGGGATTCTCCCCGACCTGTGGTTGTACGCGGCGAACCGCATCGGCGAAATCAGCGACAGCATTGCCGACATCGATCGCGCGATGCGCACCGGATTCAACTGGGAGCTGGGGCCGTTTGAGATGTGGGACGCGGCGGGGGTTGCGGATACGGCGGCGAGACTGCGCGACCAGAGCCGCAAACTGCCGGCGGCCCTGGAGAAGCTTCTCTCCGCGGGCGGGACGTCCTGGTACCAAAACGATGGGGCGGAGTATTTCGATCCGCGGTCGGGATCCTGGTTGGCGATCGAGCCGGCATCGGCGGTGGTGACGCTCACTCGGGCGAAGCGGGCGGGCGGAGTTGTGAGTGAGAATCCGGGGGCGTCGCTGATCGACGTCGGCGACGGGATCGGCTGCATCGAGTTCCACACCAAGATGAATGCGTTGGGTGGAGACATTGTGAATTTTGTGCGGCAGACGCTGCGGCCTGACAGCGAGGCTGTGCGCAATTTTCGCGGGTTTGTGATCACCAATGACGCGACGAATTTTTCTGCCGGGGCGAATCTGGTGCAGTTGCTGCTGGCTGCGCAGGATGAAGAGTTCGACGAGATCGATTCTTATATTCGCGCGTTCCAGGAGATGACGCAGGCGATCAAGTTTTGCCCGAGCCCGGTGGTGGTTGCGCCGTTCGGCCTGGCGCTCGGCGGCGGCGCGGAAGTGACGCTGCATGCAGCGGTGCGGCAGCCGCATCTTGAACTCTATATGGGGCTGGTGGAAACAGGGGTGGGGCTCATCCCGGCAGGCGGCGGCTGCAAGGAAATGACGCTGCGGGCTCTGGAATTTGCGAGCGCCGCTGCGCCTGCGGCATCGCGCAGCGACTCGGTCGAACTGCATCATGTGATGCGGACCATTTTTGAGAACATCGCGCTGGCAAAAGTTTCGACGTCGGCGTACGAGGCGCGCGACCTGCGGTATCTGCGGCCTTCCGATGGGGTCACGATGAATCGGGAGCGGGTGCTGCACGATGCGAAGAAACGGGTGGTCGCGCTGGCGGAGGCGGGCTATCGGCCGCCTCTACCGGTCACGGATATTCCGGCTCCAGGCGAGAGCGTGCTGGCTGCGCTACGGCTCGGCGTCTTCATGATGCGCCAGGGAGAGTACGCGAGCGACCACGACGTGACGGTCGCGACGCATCTGGCGACGATTCTTTGCGGCGGCAATGTCACGCCGGGCACGCCGGTGAGCGAACAGTATCTGCTCGATCTGGAGCGGGAGCATTTTCTTTCGCTGTGCGGGGAGCGCAAGTCGCAGGAGCGGATTGCGCATACGTTGAAGACGGGAAAACCGCTGAGGAACTAGCGATCCGCGAGTGGGACGGTCGAGCTGGAGGTGGGGAGTCGATGCGGGATGCGGTGATTGTGAGCGCGGTGCGAACAGCGGTGGGGAAGGCTCCGCGGGGAGCGCTGCGCGCGACGCGACCCGACGATCTGGGGGCTGCGGCGGTGCGGGGTGCGCTGGATCGAGTGCCGCAGATCGACGCAAAGGAAATCGACGATGTGATTATCGGCTGCGCCATGCCCGAAGCCGAACAGGGGATGAACGTGGCACGGGTGATCGCTTTTCGTGCCGGATTGCCGAACGGGTCCGCGGCGATGACCATCAACCGGTTTTGCGCTTCGGGGCTGCAGGCGATTGCGCTGGCCGCGGAGCGGATTCGCGGGGGCGGGGCGGACGTTATTGTTGCGGGTGGTGCAGAGTCGATGTCATTTCTGCCCATGGGGGGCAACAAGATTGCCGTCAATCCGTGGCTGGTGGAGAACCATCCTGGGTCCTATCTCACCATGGGGCTGACCGCGGAACGGGTGGCGCAGCACTACCGGATTTCGCGGGAGGATGCGGACCGGTTTTCTCTGGAGAGCCATCAGAAGGCGCTGGCGGCGATGCAGGCGGGAAGATTCTCCGATGAAATTGTGCCTGTTCCGGTGACAATTTCAAGTTTGAACGGCGGTAGCAGGCCGAAGACAACGACGACGGAGTTTCTTGTCGATGAGGGGCCTCGAGCGGATACGACCCTCGAAGCGCTAGGGAAACTTCCGGCGGTTTTTCATGCCAACGGAGTCGTGACGGCGGGCAATTCGTCGCAGACATCGGATGGAGCGGCGGCGGCAGTTGTCATGTCTGCGGATCGCGCGGCCCAGCTGGGTCTCAAGCCCCTCGCGCGCTTTGTTTCTTTCGCCTACGCCGGGTGCGATCCGGAAGAAATGGGCATGGGCCCCGTCTATGCCGTACCGAAAGCGCTCAAGCTCGCCGGCCTCACCCTCGATCAGATGGATGTGATCGAGCTGAACGAGGCGTTCGCGGCCCAGGCTCTGGCGGTGATCCGGCAGTTGGGACTGGAGCCGGCAAAGGTGAACGTCAACGGCGGCGCCATTGCGCTCGGGCATCCGCTCGGCTGCACGGGAGCGAAGTTGACGGCGACGATTCTGCGCGAAATGGAACGGCGCAAGGTGCGCTACGGGCTGGTGACCATGTGCGTGGGCGGCGGAATGGGCGCGGCAGGAATCTTCGAGAGGCTGGAGTGAGCAATCACGCAGCGCATGCGCATCCTCGCCCGGGAATCAACTGGGGCTGGTGGGGAGCCTATGTCGGGTTGCCTGGGCTCGTGGTCGCTACGTTGATCGCTGCACCGCTGATGTATCACCGCTGGTTTCTGCCCGACGGCTCATGGCCGGCTTACGAAGGCAAGGTACTCGAGACGCGCATAGTCAATGCAGGCGGGCTGGAGAATCCGCTGGGAAACTCGGGTTTCTGGCGTCTGGAGGTGCGGGCCGTCTGGACCGAGCATGGAGTACGGATGGAAGCGTGGGTCCCAACCACCAAAGCGAACCGGGACAGCGCATGGCTGTCTCTCTGGGCATCGCGCCAGGCGGATCACTGCACAGTGAGGGTGTCACCGGGAAATCCTGGAGAGAGACTGGCGTTCTTTCCCTGACGCAGAACGCGCCCGAATACCTCCGCTTCACACCCGCCTGAACCGTCCGGCGTAGGATGGTTTCTCAGGAACCGAACCATGGCGACAGCGACCCTTCCCAAGACGATTCCCGGCGGCCATTTCCTGCTGCAGAACGCCGGACCCGAAGATATTTTTACGCCTGAAGACTTCACCGAAGAGCAGCGAGAGATCGCGCGGACCACGGCGGAGTTTGCCGAGAAGTCAATCGTGCCGCGAATTCCGGAGATCGAGGCGAAGAACTTTGCGGTGACGCGCGAGTTGTTGCTGGAGGCAGGCAAGCTGGGGCTGATGGCGGTCGACGTGCCGGAGCAGTACGGCGGCCTCGCACTCGACAAGGTCACGTCGGCGTTGGTGTCGGATCGCATCGCGGTTTCGGCGAGCTTCTCGGTTAGCTTCAGCGCGCATACCGGCATCGGGACACTGCCGGTGATCTGGTACGGCACGCCGGCGCAGAAGGAGAAGTACCTGCCGAAGCTGGCGACCGGCGAATGGATCGCGGCTTATGCGCTTTCAGAGTCATCGTCGGGATCGGACGCGATGAACATTCGCGCGCAGGCACGGCTGTCGCAGGACGGGCAAAAGTATGTGCTGAACGGCGAGAAGATGTGGATCTCGAACGCCGGGTTTGCGGATTTGTTCATCGTGTTCGCGAAGATCGTCAATGAGCAGGGCGAGCAATTCTCGGCATTTCTGGTGGAGCGTGACACGCCGGGACTGACAATTGGCGCGGAGGAGCACAAACTCGGCATCCGCGGTTCGTCGACGTGCCCGCTGGTGTTGTCGGACTGTGCGATCCCGGCGGGGAATCTGCTGGGAGAGGCGGGCAAGGGGCATCACATCGCGTTCAACATTCTGAATGTCGGCCGTTACAAATTGGGCGCGGCGACTTTAGGGGGGGCCCGGAATACGCTGCGGAATGCTCTTCGCTATGGAAAACAGCGCATGGCTTTTGGAAAGCCGATTACTTCGTTCGGGCTGATTCAGGAAAAAATTGCAGAAACGGCCGCGGGGATTTTTGCGGGCGAGGCACTGGTTTATCGCGTGGTGGGCGCCATTGACGCGGCGCTTTCGACGCTCGCTCCCGATGCTCCCGCGAGCGAGGTGCAGAAGCGTATCGAGGAGTACGCCGTCGAATGCTCCATCGTGAAGGTCTGGTGTTCGGAGATGCTGGAGCGCGCGGTCGACCATGCGGTGCAGATTTATGGCGGGTACGGATATGTCGAGGAATATCCGGTGGAGCGCGGGTATCGCGATTCGCGCATCAACCGCATTTTCGAGGGCACGAACGAAATCAACCGGCTGATCATCACCGGATTTTTGCTGAAGCGCGCCATGCAGGGGCGGCTGCCGTTGCTGCCGGCGATCGGCAAGGTGATGGATGAGGTGATGGCGGGGCCGTCGCCGCGCGAGGAGGCCTCGGGGCCGCTGGCCGCGGAGAATGCACTGCTGGCGAGCGCAAAAAAGCTGGGCCTCTTTTGTTCGGGCGCGGCGAGCCAGAAATATCCCACCAACCTGCAGGATCAGCAGGAGATTATGGGAGCGCTCGCGGATATTCTGATCGAAATTCTGGTGATGGAGTCGGCGATTCTGCGCGCGGAGAAATTTGGCGGGCGGAGCGCGATGGCTGTGCAGCTGGCGCAGCTGAGCGCGGCGCGGTCGTTTCGGATCATTCAGGATTCGGCGGAGCGGGTTCTGGGCGCGATTGCGGAGGGCGACATGCTGCGCACGCAGATGGCGATCTTCCGGCGTCTGGCGAAGCACGATCCCATCAATACAGTGGCGATGGGGCGCGCGGTAGCGGAGGAGATGGTCGCTGCCGAGCGGTACACCCTGTAGAGATCAGGAGGCCGAAGGCGGTTCCTGCGGCAGCAGACCCTCCACCAGCGCCTGCCATTCTTCTTCCAGCGCGGGGCGATAGTAAAGCCGGCCGGCTCGCTGATACCAGTAGTCGGCGTTCGATAGCGACCCCTCGCGGCGATGCAGGTAGGCGTGGACGGCCATGGCCTCGGTGGTTTCCAGCTCATCGACCAGATTGTGGGCGCGCGGCCAGTCACCTTTAGCGTCCCACCAGAGCGCAGTCAGCGGAGCAGAAAGGTTGTTCGGGGGTTCAGCAGCTTCGAGCGATGCGTGAAATTCTGTCGGCGACATCGTGCGCGCCTCCACGCGGGTTTGCCATCCATTACCATGCCGGCGTTATTGCAGGATCAATTTTCCTATCGTTGCCAGCTGCATGTTCGATGTGCCTTCGTAGATGGAGCCGATCTTTGCATCGCGATAGAACCTCTCCATCGGGTAATCGCGAACGAAGCCGTAGCCTCCGTAGATTTCGACAGCCTGGCTCGCGACTTGTTCAGCGACGCGCGAGGTGAAGAGCTTCGCGATCGCCGCTTCTTTCACGAAGGGCTGGCCCGCACACTTCAGCCGCGCGGCGTTATAGACGAGATTGCGCGCGGCTTCGATCTGGGTGGCCATCTCGGCGAGCGCAAACTGCACCGCCTGGAATTCCGCGATGGCCTTGCCGAACTGCTTGCGCTCTTTGCTGTATTTCACTGCGAGGGACCACGCACCCTCGGCCAGGCCCAGCATCTGCGCGGCGATGCCGATGCGGCCCTCGTTCAGGGTTTCGATGGCGATCTTGTAGCCCTTGCCGATTTCGCCCACCACACTGTCCGATGAAACGCGGCAGTCGTCGAAGAGCAGTTCGCAGGTGGAAGAGGCGCGGATGCCCATCTTGTCTTCTTTGTGGCCGACCGTGAATCCGGGGATGCCGCGCTCGACCATGAAGGCGGTGATGCCGCGATAGCCGGCTTCGGGATTGACGTTCGCGAAGACCAGGAAGAGGTCGGCTTCCATGGCATTCGAGATCCAGAGCTTGCGGCCGTTGATCACGAAATCTTTGCCGTCGGCACGGGCCTGGGTGGCCAGGGAAAAGGCATCAGAGCCGGAGCCCGCTTCGCTGAGGGCATAGGCGCAGACCGTCTGCTGGGCCATACGCGGCAGCCAGAGCCGCTGTTGATCTCCGCTGCCCCAGCGCAGCAGGGCGTTGACGGCGAGCGTGTTCTGCACATCGACGATGACGGCGACGGCCGGGTCGACGCGGGAGATTTCCTCGACGGCAAGGACGGCGCTGAAGAACGATGCCCCTGCACCGCCGAGTTCCATGGGGGCCTCAATCGCCATCAACCCCAGTTCGAAGAGTTGGCGGAGAATACCGGGATCGAGCTTCTGCGCCTCGTCCATGGCGCGCACGTGGGGCGCGATCTCCTGCTGGGCGAACTGGCGGACCGTGTCGCGCAGCATGGATTCGTCCTCGGTGAGCGAGGTGAGCGGCGGAATGGTTTCGACGGCCTCGTGAGTTTCGGGCATCGGGACACCTCGCGCGAGCGATGGCTAACAGGTGAGACTATCCTGGATGCGTTGCGATACGCCATCCCCGGCGATTGCCGGAGACGGGCCACGCAAGCCGAACCCCGGATTGCATGGGGAACCCGGGTCCTCGGCAGGTGCTTCGTTCAGGATGACAAGGGTGGGAATTGTGGTTAGCGCGGAACGGTGTCGAATTCGGCGGGGGTGTCCTGGGATTCTTCGCCGACGACCATCGGGCGCATGCCACTGAAGCCGGGCATGACTCTGAGCCGCTTGAGAATCTTGCGCGTGAGCCCAGTCAGTGGCTGTTCGGGCAGGTCGAAGACCGGAACCCAGACGCGCTCGGCCGCATCCCTGGCCAGAAGCTTCTGCTCATTCATGGTGAGGCCGTAGACAGTCACGTAATAATTCGTGTTCGTGATGGAGTGGCGCACGGTCAGCAGGAGCATATCCTCGCTCTCCTGCCCCTCCTTGATCGCAGGCAGCTCCCACATGTTCGGCATCTGGGAGGCGTCGGCGGGACGGCGCTGGAGCAGCACTTCCGCTTTGGGCCACTGGCGGCGCTGCACCAGGGCGAGTGCGGTTTTGCGGCTGAGCATTTTCTTGGTGCGGGGGACGGTATGTTCTCCGCGGGTGGCGCAGCCTTCGCGTACTGGGCACGCCAGGCACATGGGCGCGCGCGGCAGGCAAACGGTGGCGCCGAGTTCCATCATGGCCTGATTGAAATCGCCGGGACGTTCCGGGTCGACCAGGTGCTCCGCAGCGCGGCGCAGTTCTCCGCTGCGAGCGACACCAGGGACGGGCTCGTGTCCGAAGTAGCGGGTGAGGACGCGCTCGACGTTGCCGTCGACAGCAGCGACCGGCTCGCCAAAGGCAATGCTGGCCACGGCGGCGGCGGTGTAGACGCCCACGCCGGGCAAACGGCTGAGGGCTGCGGCGGTATTCGGGATTTCGCCTCCGTGTTCGGCGATGACGGCTCTTGCCGACTCGTGCAGCGCTCGCGCGCGGCGGTAGTAGCCAAGGCCGCTCCACAAGGCCAGGACTTCGGACTCGTCGGCGGCTGCAAGCGACTGGAGGGTTGGGAAACGGGAGATGAATCGCGTGTAGTAATCGATCACAACGGCAACGCGCGTCTGCTGCAGCATGGTCTCGGAGACCCAGATCGCATACGGATCGCGGGTCTGGCGCCACGGCAGATCCCGTGCGTTGCTATCGAACCATTGCAGCAAATTCTGGCGAAAGTCCAAGTGTCCCTGCCTCTGGGCCATTCGATGATTGTAGGTTTGATTCCAGCCACTTTTTGGGTATTCGGCAATACCACAAAAGGCGTGCACCTGGTCCATTACTTTCTGGGTAGTGCATGTCGGGGAGTGGTCCGACGGTCAGCTCAGGAGCGGTTCCGCGCCGCCTCTCTGCTGTCTCCTTCCTGTACCCTGAACAGTTACAGCATGGAACCCTCCGCTTTCATCCGCAGACTGCCCAAAGCCGAGCTGCATCTGCATCTGGAGGGTACGGTGACGCCGGAGACGCTGGTGGAGCTGAGCGCGCGGCACGAGGGCACGCCGCTGGCCCTGGACAAGGCGCGGGCCCTCTATGAGTACACGGATTTTACGGGCTTTCTGATGGCCTTCAAGGCCGTGAGCGAGCACCTGCGCACGGCCGACGACTATGAGCTGATCACATGGCGCATGCTGGAACGGCTGGCCGGCCAGGGGGTGGTGCACGCCGAGGTCTACGTCTCGGTAGGCGTGGTGTATTACTGGCGGCACTGCGAGTTCGAGCCGCTGTTCATCGGGATGGAGCGGGCCCGGAAATGCGCCGAAGCGGAACTGGGAATTTCTGTGTACTGGATCTTCGACGCGGTGCGCCACTTTGGGACGGAAGAAGCGGCACGGGTTTTTCGCAAGGCGGCCGAGATGCGACGGGAGTTTCCGTCGATTATCGGCATCGGGATCGGCGGCGATGAGCGGCGCGCGGGCGCGGAGCCTTTTCGCGAGCTGTATGCCGAGGCGCGCGAGGCCGGACTGCGACTCACCGCTCACGCCGGCGAAACCGTTGGTCCGGAGGGCATCTGGGGTGCGCTGAACATTGGAGCGGAGCGGCTGGGGCACGCGCTGTCGGCGGTTCACGATCCGGACTTGATGGAACTGCTCGCCGAACGACAGGTACCGCTGGAGATTTGCGTCACGTCGAACCTGCGAACCGGCTGCTGCGCTCGCGTGGAGGATCATCCGCTGCGCCGGTACTTCGATGCAGGGCTGATGGTGACGCTGAACTCCGACGATCCGGCGCTTTTTCACAGCGATCTGGCCAACGAGTACCGCATGGCCCAGGATGATTTTGCGTTCACGGAGGAGCATTTGCGCGAATTGGCATCCAACTCGATTGAGGCGTGCTTCTTACCACCCGAGCGAAAAGTAATGCTGCTTCGGTGTATTGAGTCCCTCAAATGACGTATGGATGGCGCGATTCGGCCGGACTATAAACGCAGATACCATGGGTCCAGGAGCGACCCTGCGCTATCATGGAGCCATGGCGCCTTGGGGATTGCGCATGCTCTGCCGTAAGAAAAAGAACACTCTGGTTGAAGCCCTGATGCCTGACTCGTCCAATTCGTCATCGAGTGCGCTGCGCGCCATCGGATGGACCTCAGCCGCGCTGGCTGTAACGGCCCTTGGCCTTTACATCGGGCGCGAGATTCGCCTGCGCTACAAGTTCAAGCGCCGGACCCCGTCGGACTTTTTCTCCCATGCGGGAGAAGAGATGGGCACCGAGTACGGGATGGGAATCTAGCCAGGGGCCAGAGCCCTTTTAGTGGGTGCGGTCGACCAGGTAGGTGGCCACAGCTTTGAGTCCAGCGGCTGCTTCGCCGTAGGGCTCGAGGGCAACAAAGGCTTCGGTGATGAGGCGGGTTGCGTCGTGGCGCGACTGCTCGATCCCGAAGACCGCCGGCCAGGTTGCCTTATCGCTGGCCACATCTTTTCCAGCCGTCTTGCCAAGATGCTCCGAGTCCTGGGTCATGTCGAGCACGTCGTCGACGATCTGGAAGGCCAGGCCGGCTTGGGTGCCGAATTCAGTCAGGCGGCGGACGTCGTCGGGGCTGGCGCCGCCATAGATGCCGCCGGCGACGATGCTGACGCGGATCAGAGCGCCGGTCTTCGCGCGGTGGATGGCGAGGACGCTCTCAGCGGTGGGCTTCGTGTGCTCGCCTTCGAGGTCGAGGACCTGGCCGCCGATCATGCCTTCTACCGTACCGGTGGCTTCGGCGATGAGGCCGACGATGCGGACCGCGCGGTCGGCAGAACAGTGCAGGCCGGCGAGGGTTTGATACGCCAGAGTCTGCAGCGCGTCTCCGGCGAGGATGGCGATAGCTTCTCCAAAGGCTACATGGCAGGTGGGCTTGCCGCGACGGAGGTCGTCGTTGTCGAGCGCAGGCAGGTCGTCGTGGATCAGCGAATAGGTGTGGAGCATTTCGATCGCGGCGCCGAGGTCCTCGATTCCTTCGGGAAGCTGGCCACGCGATCCGGGTGTGCCGTGGAGCGCGTTCATGGTACGCGCGGCCTCCATCGCGAGCATGGGGCGCAGTCGCTTGCCGCCGGCAAAGACGCTGTGCCGCATCGCTCCGTGGATCGACGAGGGGACCTGGGTTAGCGGCGGCAGCAGCCGCTCCAGTGCACCATCGGTACGCTCCGCGCCTTCGCGGAGAATCTCCTGAACATCGACCCGCATTTCGATCATGTTATCTGAAGCGGCTGACATCGAGCCTTCGCTTTCCGTTCCAGCCTAATGCCAGTGTAACGGCCAGCGCGACCAGCGTGAGGCCGATCCCTGCCCACTGATCGCGCGTCCTGCGCCAGCGCACATCGATTTGATTGGTGCCGGCCGCGACGGGAATCACCATGAGGCCGTCACTGCGATGGGGACGGTTCTGGATTTCTGCGCCGTTCAGGATGACGCGCCAGGCCGGATAATCCATGAGGCGGAGGACGGCATAGCCGGGAGCGGGGCTGACGATGGATGCGGTCCTGTGCTCGGAGTCCCAGCGCTCGATCTTCACGGCCGCGAGCGGCTCCTGATCCGGGTTGGCCGACCACGCGGGAGGATCGCCTTCGACGGCCTCCTCAGCCTGGGCGGACTTGAGAAGTCGCAGCGGGGGCAACGCCTGCTGGATTGCGCTGTTGTCGGCTCCCTGGGGCGTGTATTCGTCGGTGCCTTCGAATCCGGTGGCGTGGAAGGTGGCGATCTGCGCGGCGATGTTGTCTTCGTCATCGCAGGGCTGCCAGAAGAAGACGGAAGAGAGGATGGCCATGGCCCCGGCGAGCGACAGCAGGAGCACCGCGCGGCCGGCGACGGCGCGGCGCGTGGTTTGTTCGTGGCGAATCGCGATTCCGATCAGCGCGGCGAAGACCAGGCCCAGGACGAGCATCCATCGCCAGGGAAATTGCAGATATTTGAGTTCCGGTGCGAGGCGCCAGAGAAGATCGCTCCAGCGCAGCTGGAGAACGAAGATGGCGGCGGCGACCACCACGAGCGGCGTCCAGATGGCGATTCGCTTTTTGCGTCCCAGCCATGCGGCGAGGGCCACGCCCACCAGCAGCACGACGACGATCCACGAGACCGTGTGGAGGACCTGATTGTGATAGGTGGCGTCGAAGCGCTCATCCGCCGAGAAGCCGGTGACGGGGACGTAGCCGAAGAGGAAGCTGTCTTCGACGTGCATGAGCGGGCCGATGGCGCGTTGAATCTCGACCCAGCGCTGTTCGCCGATCGCGGGGACGAGCCAGAATCCTGCGAGCCCGAGGCCCAGCGCGGTCGCACCGGCGGCACGGCCGGCCAGACGCCAGGACTTTTCCTGGAGCGCGGCCGCGGCAACCAGCAGCGCGAGCAGGTAGCATCCCATGACGGCGGCGGGCAGGTTGGTGAGCCAGAGGGCGGCGACGGTGAGGGCCAGGGGAACGAAGGAGCGGCGCTCGCGGAGGGCGAAGAGGACGAGCAGCGGCATCCACACCGTGGCGAGCAGCTCGGCGAGAGCGCCGCGTTCGTAAACGACGAAGAGCATGTAGGGGTTCACGACGTAGAGGCACGCAGCGATGGTGGCGCTGTCGAGCGGCATCCATGCGCGAGCCATGGTGCGGAAGCTGAGTGCGGCTCCCAGCAGCGCGAGCAGGGCGAAGGCCACCGGAGTCCACGTCCACGGAAGAACAGCACCGAGCAGGCCGCCGAGCAGACAGCTCAGCGGCGGATAGAAGACGAAGCGCGGCTCGCCGGCGAGGTAGTTCGCGGAGTCGGCCCAGTGCGGGTAGAGGATGCCCTGGCGCCAGTGGGCAACGACTTCGAGCCAGTTCTGGAGATGGAAATCGAAGTCCTGGCCGCAGGATGTCCCGCGCCACGCGAGAGGCAGAACCGCGATCAGAACGACAGCCAGCAGCAGCGAGCGGCGGCGGTGTGCGCGCGTTTTGTCGCTCGACGGGCTGGCCGGAAAGCGGAACCAAAATCTCACGGGCCGCCTCTCAGGGTTCCAGCCGCAGGGTGTGCGCCGTTGCTGCGGCGACGGCCTGATCGCTGAAGGGGAGCACGAAGGTGCGGCCGTTGTACCAGTACGGCCACTGGTCACGGTAGTACGCGCTAAGCGGATCGCCGGACTCGCCCATGGAGATGTCTTCTGTGGCGCCATCGATGTTGGACCAGTCGATGGTGAATCGCTGCGATGGACCGAAGGCGCGGCCCACCTGCTTCACGGTCGACCCGTCGCCGGACTGCGGCTGGACGCCGGTTCCAGTCCAGTTCTTAAACCATGGGAGCAAACCGTAGAGCGGATGCTCGACATCAACGGGACGCGCGTAGCCATAGTGCCACTGGCGAAGATCGCTGGGGGCGTGGGCCTGGGCGAGTCCCTGGCGAACGAGGTCGGCGAGGAAGTCGTCCCAGGTTTTGTACTGGGGCGGCAGCCACACGGCGGGCTCGTTCATGAGAATCTGCTCGGCGGCGAAGAGGTCCTCGGACCAGTGGTAGAGTTGCCAGTCATCGCCGAGTTTCGGCTCGAGCAGCATCCTGTAGAAGACGGCTTTCGCCGATGCGACGATGGCGGCGGGCGCCGAGTCGATAGTCACGGCGCCGTCCCAGGAGCGCATCAGGTCGGCGGCCTGGCGCAGGCGCGCGTCGACGCTGCTGGCGTGATCGATGCCGTAGGCGAGACGCTGCGCGTATTCCTGGTCGAACTCGGAGTAGATATCGGTCTGCAGCGTGAGCATTTGCTGCTGGGTCAGGTGGTCTTTGGGCTCGAGCCATTTCCAGATGCGCTCGTTGCGATAAGGATCGCCCCACTCGAGGGTGAGTTCGGGCGCGGACTCCGGGCTCCGCGCACCGGGCGCCGGAGTCTGGGCTTCGGGCGCGGGACTTGGGCTCGGTGTGGAGGATCCGGGGTTGGGGATCGGCGAGCCTGCGACTGGCGGCGTGGCAGGCGGGTTTGGGTTGGGGGTGACACGAGCATTCGCGGTGGCAAGAATGCCGTCAGGGGGATCGAAGGCGGAGGGCAGCTGGTCGAAGGCGATGAAGCCCTGCCATTCATGCTGCTCGTCGGTGATCGGCACGCCGACAAGACCGCCGGGCCGAAACGGAATGTCGCCCACGGCCTGATAGCCGATATGGCCCTGGTCGTCGGCATAGACCACGTTCTGCGTGGGAGCCCACCACTGGCGAAGAGCGGCGCGGAACTCGGTCCAGTTCCCGGCAGTATCGATGGGGAAGAGCGGATAGCCGCCGGCTTTTGGATCGTAGACGTCCCACTTCAAAGACAGCGTGCGTTTCTCGCCGGGAATGAGTGGGGTGATCACGACGCCGTGCGCGGTACGCTCCACATCGAGGGTCACATCTTTGCCGCCGCGGACATGGATGGTCTCCTGCTCGTGCTCGATGGGGCGCCAGACGCCGTCTGGACCCTGGTACTGATCCTGGCCGTTGGTGCGCTCGACGTAGATATCCTGGGTGTCGCCGTAGAGGGCGGTGAATCCCCACGCGATGTGCTCGTTGTGGCCGGCGACGACGAGGGGAAGGCCAGGAACGGTGACGCCGGCAGCGTGAAGGCCGGGGGCTTTGAGGCCCGTTTCGTACCAGATGTTGGGGATCTCCTGCACCAGGTGCATGTCGTTGGAGAGCATGGCGTGGCCGCTCGCGGTGCGGGCGCCGGAGACAACCCACTGGTTCGAGCCTGGGGTGCAGCCAAGGCAATCCGTTTTGCCGATCGCCTCTTTGCCGGTGAGCTGGCGCAGATGCAGCAGATCGCCGCTGAGGGCGCCGTCCTGAGTTTCGTCGAGAGGAACGTCGGGGATATTTTGCTGCGGGGCGGTGATGGGCGGTTCCGTGGTGATGGGCGGACGATCGCGCCAGGAACCGGTGGGATAGAGATCGGCGGCCAGAGTCGGGCCGAGACGCGCGGTGATCTGCTCGCGCGAGAGCTTATCGGGCCAGTGCTCGTCGAGCATCTGCACCATGCTCATGACGACGAGCATGGAATCGACCGGCTGCCACGGTTTGGGCTGGTAGAACAGCAGACGGAATTCCGCGGGGAGGCGATCCTGATGCGAGCCGATGTACGCGTTCACGCCGCGAGCGTAGTCATCGAAGAGCCGGCGGTCCTGGGGATCAAGAGCCGCGGTAAGACGCTCGGCGGTGACGCGCATGGCGAGGACGCGTTGCATGCGGTCGTGCTCGAGGAGTTTCGGGCCGAGAATCTCCGCGGCTTCGCCGCCGGCCATGCGGCGCGCCATATCCATCTGCCAGAGGCGGTCTTGCGCGGTGACGTAGCCCTGCGCGAAGAGCAGGTCATCCAGGTTGGCGGCTTCGATGTGAGGAACGCCGTGTTGATCGCGGCGGACGGTGACAGGTGCCGACAAGCCTGGGGTGAGGACGCTGCCGTCGATCTCCGGGAGCGAGGACTGCATCTTGTGTTTGAGCCAGACACCCGCGGTGAAGACGGCGCCGGCGAGGATCAGCAGGAACAGAAAGAGGAGAATCCCGAGCACCCGCACCACGGGATGCCGGCGTTTCTCCCGCTGTTCCACATCTACGCTGCGTCCCAGAGGCATCTCGGGAACATTGTCGCAGAAGCGGGCACGAAGACGGGATACGCGAGAGGGACCGAGCCAATACAGGTCGGCCCCAACGATTCCGCCTGCTTCGACAGAAAGGGTTGGGGCCTAAACGCTGACCGTTGCTTGCTACATCGAACCCTGCTGACGGCTGGCGGGCGGGACGATCATGCGCAGGTACTCAACCATCTGACCGTAGTGGTCCTGGGAGTGGGCGAGGCAGAACGAGGCGAGGAAGACGCGGGTCGCCGTGCGCGGCGGCTTACCCATCACGATGAAGGCATTTTCGGGCGTAATGGTTGCGATGGCGGCGTGCGCGTAGGTGTAGGAGTCTTTGAGCGCCTTGACGATGTCGTCTTTGGTGGTGAGCGCGTCAATCGTTTTTGGGTCGACGGCCGTGGCGCCGGGAACGGTCCATCCCTGGAAGAACTCGTAGTTGGCCTGGGCCAGGTGCTTCACCTGCTGGGCGAAGGTGCGGACGCCTTTGAATTCGCCCATCGTGGTGGGCGGCGCAAAGTCGTACTTGTCGGCGGGCATGGCTTCGGCGGCGCTCACGACTTCCTGTTGCAGAATGCCCATCAGCGCGTTGAGCGAATCTCCGGGCGACTGCGTTGCCGGGGCTGCGGCCGGCGCGGCCCCTGCCTGTCCATACAGAATGGCTGGCGCGGCCAGCATCGTACAGATCACTGCACACGTCATCCGGCGTAAATGCATAAGCGACTCTCCTCTTGAGCGGTTCGGAACCGCGCAGCAAGCCTACCAGAAGGTGGGTTGGCGTTTGTCACTTCTGTGACAAAACGGCCCCGGCTAGACTGGACGCATGACGGATCTCGGCCGCATCCTGATCGGCATCGGCCTGCTGCTCGTCGTGTGCGGCGCCGTGGTCCTGCTGGCGGGCAGTATGGGCCTGCCGCTGGGACGGCTGCCTGGGGACATAACGTGGCGGGGCAGGCACACCACGGTGTATTTACCGCTGGGAACATCGATTCTGATCAGCGTGGTGTTGTCGCTGGTGTTCTGGCTGCTGTCGAGGGGTCGGCGGTAGGGAGCGGCGGCGAACTGGGCCTTTATCTGCGCACTCGCATCGCGGCGCTCCGTCAAAAATAATTTCCATTCCTGCTCGTGATTTGGCATACTTGCGTTCCCGGCACAGCGTCCCTGCTCCCGACGGCGATTCCCTCCTCCTGTCGCCGCATAGTTCCCGATGCGTGACGGAGAGCACTCACTCCGGAAGCCGTGCACAAAGCGAGTGCCCTGGATCTCTGCAGCCGGGTCTTGAAACCGGCGCAGTTTCGATCGCAGATCTCTGCAGTTCTTTGGGTGCAAATGACGATGGAGGGTCCATGGCGACCACTGCTCCGGCGCTCGTTTGTCCCCAGGGACACGGGCCTGGAAAACCGGGTGCGCGCTTCTGCAACCTGTGCGGGACCGCGCTTGCGGAGCCACTCGCCGCGCAGCCCCCTGCACCGGAGTTCGTTCCGCCGCCAGTGACGCATGTGCCCTCTCCGGGCGCGGGCGTAATCCCTCAGGCAGCAAATCCCCCGGCCGTGTGTACTCTGTGCGGCGGCATGGGGGTTCATCTCCTGCCCGAAGAGGAGGTCTGCACGCAATGTGGCTGGCTGCGGCCGCTGTTTCCCGGCTATCAGCTCGATCGCTCCGTCTTCCTGTGGGCCGGGGACGGTCATGCCATGAGCGCCCTGCAGGCGCTGCCGGCCCTGAATGCCATCGTCCGCTCCGCCTCCGACAAAGTTGGCCGCCCGTGGATCGAATCGACCTTCAATGGCATTCGCCTCGGTCCAAAGCAGCTGCCCGGCGTGTGGAAGCAGGCCATCCTCGCCGCGCGCCTGCTCGGGCTGCCCAGCATGCCCGATGTCTATCTCTCCGGCGATCACATGTGGGACGCCTACACCTTCGGCTCCGACACCAGCTCCTTTGTCGTCATCGGGACCTCGCTGCTCAACAACTTCAGGAACGACGAGCTGCTCTTCGTCCTGGCCCGCGAAATGGGACACTGCGCCGCCGGCCATGCTCTTTGGAAATCCGTCGTCCGTTTCATGTCCGGAGACAAGCAGCACAGCGGCATTCTCTCCGGCGGAATCCTCGGCGCCATTAATCCCGCAAAACTCATCACTGGCGCCATCGACATGCCTCTGATGGCGTGGTCGCGCCAGTCCGATATCACGGCCGACCGCGCCGGCTTACTCGCGGTTGGCGATGAGAGCATCGCACGCCGGGTTCTGCTGGCCTGGTCCATCCGCTCGAACACCATCCTGAAGCGGATCAATATCGAGGAATGGATGAAGCAGGAAGACGCCAGCAACGACAATGTGACGCGGCTTTCAGAAATGACGACGTCTTCTTCGATGTACACCACGCGGCGCCTGCGGCTGCTCGGCCAGGCGGCGAAAGAGCCCGTACTGATGAGCTGGAGCCAGAGCATTCAACCCATGCGCAAGCGGCTCTCCTCACCGCCTCAGCCGGCGCCCGTGCCTGCACCCCCTGCCCCGCCGCAGGTCACAAAAGATTCGCTCCGCATCGTCTGCACGCGATGCCACACCGCCATGAGCATTCCATTTACGGTTTTGCGGGGAAAATCATCCCTCAATGTCCGCTGTCCACAATGTCGCAACGTGGTTACGTTGCGCCCCAAACCCGTTGCCCAACCGCCAGCGCCAGCCGCTGCGGACCAATGATCGCGTGAACGCGAAAGGAAGGTTGAACCATGCCCGCTGATACCAGTGATGAGTTCGTCGTCGATCCCGCGGATGCCACTGCTACCGACGTCTACGATGCCACCCTCGATCCCACTGCGAGTGACACAGACTCCGCCGCCAGCGACGCCGCCGCTCAGGCTACCGAGCTGCAATCCGAGGCCAGCCAGGCCGTCGCCGACGGCGACTACACCTCGGCTGCCGATTTGCGCGGGCAGGCGGAAACCGCGGCCGACCAGGCCGGTTCCACCGACATGCTCACCGGCGCCGATTCCACCGATCTGCAGACGGCGGCTGCCGATCAGCAAACCGCTGCTGCGGACGAGCAACAGGAAGCCACCGACGCCGCCTCCGGCAACTATGCGGCTGCGGAGACCGACGCCACCGACGCCCAGGGCACAACCTACGACGCCGACACCACGGCCGGTGGATCCGATACCAGCGGTACGGCCTATGACGAGGCGCAGAACGAGAGCTGGGCCAACTGGGACCAGGAAAGCGCCGATCAGGACGCAACGACCGCGGCCAGTTACGATGCTTCCGGCAATCCGGACGACGCCGCCATCTACGCAGCCGGCGCCGATACCGAACAGGCCAACGCCGACACGTATGGGGAGCTGGGTGAATCCGGCGATCCGCTGGCCGAAACCGATCCCTCCTCCGATGTTGCGGCCGCCGGCTCGGACGCGGCGGAGGATGCAGCGGTCGACACCTCCGACGCTGCCGTCGATGACAGCGCGGTCGACACGTCGATGGACGATACCGCGGATGTTGACTCAACATCCTGATACGTCCCGCCGCCGAGTGTAGTCGCCCGGGTTGCTCTGCCGAGTGTTGTGTACGATGCACGAAGCTCGCCACCGCGCCCGACAGCGACTCTTGAGTCGCGAAGCCAGCTATGCTTTTGTGGCGAGGATTTTGAACCGATGGGCGTCACGATCGCGAGCCTCCTGTGCTTCGTACTGGCTTTCGGGGTTGGGCGGGATCACGCGGCACCGGACGTGTTTCGGGTCCGCTTCGAAACTACGGCCGGCAGCTTCGTGGTTGAAGTCCATCGCGCGTGGTCGCCGCATGGCGCGGACCGTTTTTATTCGCTGGTGCGGAATGGCTACTACAACGACTCGCGCTTCTTTCGCGTGGTTCCGGGGCGGTGGGTGCAGTTCGGCATCAGCGGCAACCCGCAGATCGCCCGACGCTGGCGCCACCGCGTGATTCCCGACGATCCTTTATTGCAGCACAATACGGCGGGCTTTGTGGCGTTTGCGAATACCGGACCGAATACACGCTCCACTGAGGTGTATATCAACACCGGCGACAATACCCGCAACGACAAGGACAACGGCTTTGCGCCCTTTGGACGTGTCGTCGAGGGCATGGATACGGTGGAGAAGCTCTACGGCGGCTATGGAGAGCATTCCGGCGGCGGGATGCGCGCCGGTCATCAGGATGCGATGTTCACAGGCGGAAATGCGTATCTGGATCGCGAGTATCCAAACCTGGACAAGCTGATTCGGGCAACGGTGGTGCCATGAGTAAATCTGGAGCGAGGGTTTGCCCTTCACCCATTGTGACGGTGCGCTCCACTGTTTCGCCTCTCGTGATCCGCGACGATCGTTTGCGTGCCTCTCCTGCGGGATGCACAAATGTCATTCCTCACCCCCAGAGAGATCTGGCGGGATGGAGCGGTTGCAAATACCAAAAAAAGGGCCCCTCGGGGTGAGGGGCCAATCTGCCTTGGTTCTCTCGTTGTGTGAGAGCTTGGTGGGCCTTGCCTTCTTACTGAGGCTGAGCCGTTGGCTGCGACGCAGCACCCTGAGGGGAGGGCTGCGCGGAATTCTGCTGCGTCGCACCAATCGGTGAACCGCCAGAGGATGGCTGGTTCAAGGCCGCTAAACTGTTAGCCATGAGGCTGACGCGAACGATGCTGCCCGGCTTCGCTTCGGAGTTGTCATCCGAGCTGATCGGCGCGTTGCCCATAGCGACTTCGTGAATCCGCCACACCGGAATCTGGTGCTCGGCCAGATACCGCACGACCGCTTCTGCCATGTGCTGCGAATTCGCCATGCCCACCTGACCGCGTGAGCGTGAATACCCTTCCACTTCCACTACGTAACCCTTCTGTCCCTGCAGCTGGCTCACGACCTGATCGAGCGCTTCCTTCGCCTTATCGTTCAGCATCGTCTGCCCGGCGCGGAAGTGAATGTCGGTGTTGGTGATGGGGTGATATTGATCGATATTCGCAACCGTCTGGCCCAGCTGAGCGGTCTTGTCGCTTGCCTGCTGCGCAGTCTGCTGCGCCTGCTGTGCGGTCTGGTTGGCGTTGGTCGCTACCTGATTGGCCTGGTCGGCCGTGGACTGCGCGGCGTGAATGCCGTTCTGCGCGCGCTGGTCGACGTCCTTAATGTCGTTGGCGTTCTTGGCCTGAAGCTGATCCAGTTCGTTCAGCCGATCCTTCACTGGGTCGAGCTGGCGGTTGACCCACTTTTTGCGGGCGAAGGGGTTCATGTGACCCCAGAAACCTTCATTGGACTTTTCGGGGAGCGGGGCTTTGCCGGTACCGGTCTGCGGGTTGGCGTTCTGGCTCTGCGCCTGAGCGTTCGTGGAGGCGCCCGTTTGGACCTGGGGCTGTTGCTGGTCCGTGGTGGACTGCGCGACCGCTGGCAGACTTAAAGAGGCTGCAACCAGCAGTACTGGAATCGAACCGGAATTCAGTCTCATTTTCATAGTTGGTCTCTGTTTGGAACTCGTGTATGAATTTCGGTGGGCTGCGCAGCACCCCGTGTTGCACGCAAATAAAGAGCACTCGCCGTGCCAAACCCTGAACAGGGCCGCTTTTGCTGAATAACCTGAGTGGAATCAATGATCGGGATCCTCGCGAGGACTTCGGTCACAGGCCCTCACCCCTGTAAAAAACGCACATTCCGCAGGGATCGGGAAGAAATTACGCACAGCGGGGCGAGCCTGGGATTCCTTACCGGGCCGTGACTGCGATCACCCGGATCTCCGGATAGTTCTGATTCCAGTCCTGAGGAATATTGTCGAAGATCAGCCGGAAGTCCCGGGTCTCGCCAGGATGGATCGGGGCCGCGCTTACTGGCTGGGTATCTACATAAGGCTGGCGTGTCCGGATCAGGCTCAGCGGCATGGTCTCTTTTTTCGCAATGGGATTCTCGAAACCATGGAATGCGACCTGGACGGTGATCGCAGTAACCGTTTTTTGCCCCTGATTCGTGATCTGGCCGTCCACATAGGTGGTCTCTGAACCGGCCATGCTGCTGGCCTGGCTCATCTGTACATTCGTGATTGGCAAACTCGCTGCGTAAGGATCGGGGGGAGCAAGGCCGGCTCCTCCGGGATTGGCCGGTGCCTGGTGACGGCTGATCACCAGGAGAGCGCCGATAACGATGAGTACGACGACCAGCGCGATGATCCAGGGCAGAGGGGAGCGCGGTTCGCGGGCCGTGCGATCGGGGCGAAAGAGTTCCGGATCGGAGGAAGGAGTGCTCATGGTCGTCGAGGCGATTTTACGCCTTGACGGAAGGAGACAGGAGTACAGCGCAGAGAGTGCAGGAGGTGATGCGAGCGCGAGGAACTTTAGTTGTGGGCGGGGAGCCGAAGGTAACTCATGCGACACTCCGGCGCGACAGAGGCAAAATATTTCTAAAGTTCCGAGTCATGATTGCCGAAGAATGAGTCTAAGCAGGCAGTGGATTTCCCCCGTGAGGCCGAACATGCAGACCCCCGCCACCATCGAGCCGCAGAGCTCCAGTCGCAAACCGGATTACGCGTATCGCATCGCCGCTGCAGCCGCAGCGTTATTTCTGCTTCTGACCTGGCTGTCCGCGTAGCGTCGCGGGCCTGAGAGCTACCGAGTCACCGCATGGCGCGCCAGCGCGCGCTTCAGCAGCACTTCCACCGCAGCTTTGTGCTCCGCATATTCGGCATCGCTGATCTTGCCTTCGAGTCGTTCCGTCTCCAGCTGAAACAACTCCTCTTTCAGAGCGGCTAAGGTTCCTGACGCCCCGCTGACCTTTTGCGAGACACCATTCGCGGCTGCAGGACCCGGGAGTGCATTCGCTCCCTGCGCCCGATACGCGGTTGCCTTGACGCCGGGTGGCAGTGTGGGCGTCAGCGGCGAAGGCTCCACTGCGGCAACGGCCGCGGCCTGTCCCGGTTTGGCGCGCAGCATGAAGGCCGCAGCGACGACCAGCGCCAGCCCCAGTCCGCTGAAGATCCACCATTTGTATTTCTGCAGAGGATCGGGCGTGTCGATGGGAACTGCTCCGATGACACCACCGCCCGGCGCATTGGTCTGGGGCGCTGACTGGTCTTGTCCGCCTGGCGCTCCCTGTGCTGTCTGGTCCGGCGCGCCGCCCATTCCGCCCTGCGCCTGGTCGCCCTGCGGGTTCTGCTGCTCGCGTGGCATCGAACCGGAGCCGGAGACGGTGAAGGCTACCGGGGTATCGGGAGCCACATTGGTGGCCAGCCAGGTATCCGTGCCGGGCCCGCTCGCGCCGGCGCCGAGAGATTGAAAGCTCTTGCCGCCGTCAAAGCTCATGCTCTTGGGCAGCATGATCGCAATATTTTCCGCAGGCATGGTCACGCGCGCATGCAGGGTTGCGCTGCCGCTGTAGGGGAGGTGATAGCCGATCTGGAACCGCGTTTCACCGGGCCGCAGCGGGAAGATGAAGGCATAGTGTCCCTTGTCTCCCATGGGTACCGGCGAGGCGGAAACGGCCATGCCGCCTGGGCCGGCGGCAGTGGCGCCCTCGAGAACGGCGTTGTCAGGCAGATAGAACTCGAAGGCACGCGCGCTGAGCTGCGTCTTCGGCGGCTTGGACTCGTTGCGGATGAAGTAGCTCTCGGTGACGGTGAGTCCCTGCTGGTTGGTTTCCATGCGCGAGACGTCAGCGTAGAGATGCAGGCCCTCGACTTTGGGCGCAACGTCGAAGACGTCGATGTTCACGACGCTGGTGTTCGGCGGGACCGGCCCGTAGTAGGAAGCCTTCTGGTGGTCGACGCGCACCAGGTGCATGCCGGCGTTGTCCGGAACGTTGAAGGAGAAGTGGCCCTTCGCATCGATGGTCGTCCGCGCCGACTCGTTCATGGCCTGCTGCAGATCGAGAAGCACAGCGGTATCGCCGGCTGCGGGCTTGTTGATGGTGCGATCGGTGACGGTGCCGGAAATGGTGGCGGCGCTGAGCGTGAGCGGCAGCGTCACAGCGGCAAAAAGGGCAATGCGAGAGATCAGCTTCATAGTTTCCAGTCTGTAGTTACTCAGCCATGCACCAGCGCGTCGGACTCCAGCAGGTCGATTTCGGCAACCGTCTCCGCAGCTTCGTTTTCCAGCATCGCGCGCTGCGACGCGTAATCTTCTTCGGGATACTTGCCGGCCTTGTACTCGAAATTCAGATCGCGCAGGTTTTCGAAGAGCGCTTCGCGGCGCTCGCGGAGATATTCGAGGCGCGTCTTGTGGTGCTGCGCTTCGACGCTGTGCTCCGGCCAGAAAACGTAGAGGAAGGCGCCAAGCAGAAGCAGGGCGCACGCGAGGGTCGTCATGGTTACACCTCCGTCTCCCTGCGGATCCGCTCACGCAGGTCATTCGCGGTTGGGTCATGGGCGACCGCAGGCATGGTCGCGGTGCGCAGGCGCCACTTCCTGACCAGCAGGACGGTGCCGGCGAAGCCGAGCAGGAGCAGCGCCGGCGGAACGACCCAGGCGAGGATGTTGAATTTCGTCAGCATGGGCGCGGCCAGCACGGTGGGGCCGTATTCGTTCTGAAAGGCCATCAGGATCGCGTTGTCATTCTGGCCCTTGTCGATGGCGCCCTGCAGTTCGGCCGATTCCGTGGCCAGGCTGGGGCAGCCCATGTGGTTACAGAGGAGCAGCACCTGGCCGCAGCCGCAAGTGCACATCAGCTTGTGGCCGATGTCTTCAAAGCGCGCCTGGGTGTCGGCCGAACCCAGCGTCAGAACGCCGAGCACGACCACCAGAGGAAGCACCGCGAGTCGTGTGAGGCGGCGCATCAGTCCCCTGCCCTTCCCGCTGCAACGGGTTCAGGTGCGGTCACGCGATGCCGCTGCGATGCCACGGCAGCGCTCAGGTTTGGAGCCAGCGCAATGCCAGTGCCGAGAATCGTAATCAGAAGCCCGATCCAGATCCAGGCAACCAGCGGATTGAGGAACGCCTTGATCACCGGCTGTCCGGTCGCTGGATCCTTACCGGCGTAGATCACATACAGATCGGCGACCAGCGTGGAGTGGTTCGCCACGATGGTGGAGGGTTGCTGGCTGGCCGCGTAAATCCGCAGTTCGGGGGAAAGCTTCGTCACCAGGCGATCGCCACGATAAACATTCAGCAGGGCAAATTCCGTATCGTAGTTGGGATTCGAATCCTGCGAGTAATCGAGGCACTCCACGCGATACGGCCCGAGCAGGAAGCTCTGCTTGTAGTTCATTGTTTGCTCGTGGCTCTGATTGAACGCCTGCCCCGCGATGCCGATGAAGATGAGGACAATGCCGAAGTGGACGATGTAGCCGCCGTAGCGGCGGGTATTGCGCCGGGTCAGCTGGATCATCGACGCAAGCAGGTTCTGTCCGGATTTCTGCTGGATGACTTTCGCGCCGCGGAAAAACTCGGCAAAGATCGCCGTCAGGACGAACCCAGCCATCGCAAAGGTGATCCACGCATAAAACGCGCCCTGTTCATCGGTGGTGAAGATGGTCCACGGATGAACGCCCAGGGGGATGATCGCAATCGCCACCACCAGGCCGACGATGCCGGGAATCACGAAATTCCTGCGGATGCTTTTGATCGAGGTGCTGCGCCATGCGAGGATCGGTCCAATTCCCGTCAGGAACAGGAGAAAAACGCCGATGGGGACGGCGACGCGGTTATAAAAAGGCGCGCTCACCGTCACCTTGTTGCCCTGCACGTATTCCGAGAGGACCGGAAACAGCGTTCCCCACAGCACCGTGAAGCACGCCGCCAGCAGGACAAGGTTGTTAAAGAGGAAACTCGATTCGCGCGAAACCAGGGACTCGAGCTTGTGCTCCGTCTTCAGATGATCGCGGTTCAGGATGTAGGTGAAGGTGCATACCGCGAGACAGAAAACCAAAAAGACCCAGAACCATGTTCCGATGGACGACTGCGCGAAGGCGTGGACCGAGCTGACCAGGCCGGAGCGCGTGAGCAACGTGCCGAGTACCGAGAGCAGGAAGGTCGAGAAGATGAGCCACACGTTCCAGGACTTCATCATGCCGCGCTTCTCCTGCATCATGACCGAGTGCAGGAAAGCGGTGCCGGTGAGCCAGGGCAGAAGCGAGGCGTTCTCGACCGGGTCCCAGCCCCAATAGCCGCCCCAGCCAAGCACCGAATAGGCCCAGTGCATGCCGAGGAAAATACCGACGGTGAGGAAGAGCCAGGTCACCATCGTCCAGCGCCGCGTAATGTGGATCCACTTCTCACCGGGATACCGCATCATCAGCGCACCGAGGGCGAAGGCGAAAGGCACGCTGAAGCCGACGTAGCCGAGGTAGAGCATCGGCGGATGGATCACCATCTCCGGATACTGCAGCAGCGGATTGAGGCCGTTGCCGTCGGCAGGGATTGCGCCCTGCACGAGCGAGAAAGGCGTGGCTGCGACGTTGACCAGCAGCAGGAAGAAGACCTGGATTCCGGCGAGGATCGTTGAGGCGTAGGCGGTGAGTTTGACGTCGACCTTGTGCCGGACGCGAAGCACGAATCCATACGCGGAGAGCAGGAACGCCCAGAGCAGCAGCGAGCCTTCCTGTCCGGACCAGAGCGCGGCAAACTTATAGGCTGCGGGCAGCGCCCGGTTGGTGTGCTCGGTGATGTAAGCAACGGAGAAGTCGTTGGTGAAGGCCGCCCAGACCAGCGCAAAGGCCGCGCAGGCGGTCGCAAAGAAGCTGGCGATCCCGGCACGCCGAGCGGTTTCGGCCAGACGCTCGGGAGAGATCCAGCCCCGCCTGCCGGTGGCCAGCTGGCGCAGCGCGACGGCGCCTGCCAGCAGGTTATAACCGCTCAGAGCGAGCGCGACCAGGAGTGCAAAACTGCCAAATGCGGGCATAGGAATCGACCTTCTGATTGTCGCACTTTCAGGGGAACAGCGACGGCGACGCGGCAATCAGAGACAAGTCGATCATGGCGTCAGCAAGCGCCGCGAGGATGTGACAAATCTCACAGGGGGAGGCAGGAGAGTGCAGACGGGAGCTTTCGGGGTTCAGCCGTCAGCGCGAAATGACTCTGGGAACGGCCAGGACTACGGCTGCGTGGCGGGCTGCTTCTACGCTGTTCGGCCCATAGGCTGGATCAGGAGCGCCCGCACCAGGGACAACAGTTCATCCGGGGGAAAGGGCTTCATGCGGAAGATGACGTCGAGATCGGCATACTCATCCTCGGCTTCGGCGAGGCCGCTGAGCACGAGGACCGGAAGGTCGGGAAATCTCTCTCTCAGTTCAGCGACAAACTGCGGCCCATTCATGCCGGGCATCCAGTGATCCGTAACCACCATGCCGACCGGCCGCAGCCCCCCGGCCTGTTCGAGCATCGCCAGGGCCTGATGCCCGTCGCACGCGACGGCAACGCTTCCGGAGCGCGCCAGAATGGCCCTTCTGGTGGTCGCCTGAATACAGTTGTCGTCCACCAGCAGAATGTCGGCAATCATTGGGATAGGTGATTCCATCGGGGAGATTTAGGTTGCCTGACTAAAATTTGGGAGGTAACGAAAGAGATTACCTTTCGTCTGGCCTACGCTCCCGTTTTACCCGCGGGTACCCAGAAAGACAAGACCAAGGTAGGTAATAATACATGCCACTTTTGTCACATCTGTGGATTTCCGGGCCCCTGTCGATTCTCAGATTGCATGCCGGTTCTGCGAGCACGTACAGAGTCAGTTGAACTCCTGTGATTCGTGGCAGATCGCAGCGCAGGAATCTGGCGAAAATTCATTCGATAGCAGTATCCAGGAAAATAACAGGGCGCCGCCGAAGCAGCGCCCTCGATGGACTCGGACCACCCGCCGCTCTAAAAAGTGATTTTGCCCATGAGCTGCACATTGCGGTTGCCGAGTCCCTGTGGATACGACCCGCCCCCTGCGCCGCTCTCTTGTGCGCCGGTGAAGAGGGTGCTCTCAAACGTGTTCGGCGAAGCCAGGCTGTGCTCAACGTCGATGTCGGGCGTGCCGTAATAAGCACGGTTAAACACGTTGAACGCGCTCGCCATGATCTGCAGGTTGACACGCTCGGCAACCCTGAAACTCTTCGCGGCCGAAAGATCGAGGTCGTTCCAACTGTCGCCCCGCAGAATGTTCCGCCCTACGCCGGGAAATGGATTGTTGAGAGCCAGTGCCTCGTATTGGTTGTTCCAGATCCAATGTTCGGAGGACCTGGAGACGGGATTCCCCGTGACATAGTCGACATAACCGCCCGGTCCCAGATTGATTCCGATGGACTGCAGCGGCGCCTTCGAATTCGAGAGAACCGGACGGCACGACGGCGCAAAGCCACCAGCCGCGAAGCCCAGATCGCAAAAACCCTGCTCGGCCTCAACGGCATTAATGCTTCCGTTCGCGGCGATATCGTTTAATACGGCGGTTGACTGCACCGTTGTAGCATTCTGGATCGGGTTATAGGGCTGACCGCCGTTGTATTGATAGAACGCATTCAGTGTGTAGCCGCCCAGCGCACGGCCCAGAATTCCATGCTGATCGCGGAACCAGGGCTCGCTGTACGACAGCTGCACACCCCAGATATTGGGGTAGGAGTTGCCGCTGATGCCGCGCTCGCCGATATCGGTGTTGAGGGGATCCTGCGCGATGGGGCTAGCCTGACCGCCCCCGTTGGTAATACTGAAATCATCGGTATTGTCGATGGTGCGGCTCCAGGTGTAGGAGACGATTCCCGAAAAGCCGCGGAAATTACGCATGGTCAGCGAAGTCTGCAAGGCGTTGTAAATCGAGAACGCGCCGTTGCCGTAGGTCTCTACAGGACCATAATTGCAATTTGGCCTTGTGTAGCCGACAGCGGTTGTGTCGGTGCAGACGGTTTTTCCCGCGCCATAGCCCGAAAACGCATTTTGAACATCAAGGATGTCCGGATTCGAGTTGACGGCCTGGAAATTGCCGTAGGTGTGATTCCCCACATAGCGAACATCAGCCACTGCGGAGGGGAGCACCTGATACTGGAAGCCGAGGCTGTAGGTTTGACCCTGTGGATTGTGGAAGTTGCTGTTCACCATTTGCGTTGGATTCACACGGGGATCGCCGCCCGTGGGAATGTATTTGGCATCGGCCGCCTGCACGCTGGCGTAGGTCAGGCCACCGGAGGGCACACAGGTCACCGTCACGCCGTCGCAGGCGAACGAACCGGCATCCACAGCTGGAGTAGCGGTGGCCAGGTTGACGAAAATCGCATAAAACTCCGGATCGGCGTTGATTGAGTAACCACCGTGCACCACCATCTTCGGAGCAAACGAGGGCTTGTAGGCAAACCCGATGCGCGGCTCGATGTTCCGCAGATCGCTGGGGAGGGAGGGGATGGTCGTGGCCGATAGCGGCAGACTTGTATTCCAGAAAGGATTCGAGCCTTCCTGCCGCTGCACGGTCTCGTTGTGCAGGAAGTTGATCGCCTGCCCGAAGAACTCGTAGCGCAGCCCCAGATTCAGCGTCAGGTTCGACGTCACCTTGAAATCGTCCTGAGCGTAAAGATCGAAGTCTTTCTCCTTGAAGGGAATGGTCGGATTCCCTTCGGCAAGGGTGAGCTGACCGATGCCCTCGAGAAAGCCGGTAATGCCGTTGTCGCAATTGGCGCCGCCCGACCCGCATCCGCCACCGGCGGGATAGTTGAAGGGAATGCCATTGGGATTGGCGGCGTTGACTGCCGCATTAGGAGCGAAGTTAAAACTTCCCTCGTCGTTGGGCAGCCAGCCCCACGGCGAATCCTGGAAGTCCAGTTCGCCTCCGAACGACAGGGTGTGGCGACCTTTGGTGATGGTGGCGTTGTCCTGGATCTGGTTGACCTTGACGACCCGGCCCTGCGGGAATTCACCTGCGAAATCATACCCGTAGCCAGCCAAAGAGCCGCCCAGTCCGACGAAGGAGCTGCATGTAGCCTGGCTGCTGATGGTGCAATTGGGAATGGACCCCCCGTAAAACCCAATCTTGGATTGCTGGAACGCGTAACGCAGCTGGTTCAGGATGCTCGTCGTAAAGGTGTGTTCCCAGTCCCCACCCGCCTCGTGCGAGATTCCGTTGACATTGGGATAAGCACCCGCAGCTGCGACGTTGGGGGCGGTCAGATAAAAGGCGGGATTGTAGGGATTGTTCTGGTAGTTGTACCGGACATAGAACCGGTCCCGCGGCGTCATCGCATAGTCGAGCCGTCCCAGGTGCTCCTGGTCAAAAATCGTATCCGGAAAGGTGCGCTGGAACTGAGAAACTTCGACATTGGCAACAGTCGCACCGTCGGTGACGGTGATGGTCGAGGGTGTCGTTCCGGGCACCGTCGTCGGATTGCCAATGCTGGTGCTGTACGGCCCGTTTGCGGTGATTGCACCGACGGCTGGATTGTTCGGGAAGGCCGCCTTCAACGCCGCCATCCCGTTAGCGTCAGGGAAAAGACCGCCCTGCGAAGTCAGCGTCTGACCACCCTCATACGTGTGGTCGAAGAGCGTACTGCCGAAAAACCAGAGCTTGTCCTTCAGAATCGGCCCACCAAAAGTTCCACCCCAGTTGTTTTGAACAAACTTGGGTACAACGGTGGGCGCGCAATTCGTGGTGACCCCTCCGGAGCACCACCCGTACTGCGGCGCTTTCTGGCTTTGAGTCAGGGAGGAGAGCCATGAGCCCGTGTAGATTTCAAAACCAGAGCCATGGAACGTGTTGGTGCCGGACTTGGTGATGTAGTTGATGATGGCGCCCATGTTGCGTCCGTATTGCGCGCCCATATCGGTGGTCAGGACCTGCACTTCCTGGATGGCGTCCTGGTTATCGAAGAAGAAGCTGGGACCTCCAATCGAGGTGTCGTTATTGGTCTGCCCGTCGATTTCCGAGTTGTTCGAACGCCCGCGCTGGCCGTTCACCGAGAAGTTCACGCCGTTGGTGTTCGAATTGGAGTCCATATGCGTGTTGACGACGCCGGGGGAAACGAGGGCGAGGTCGTCGAGGGCTCCGGTTACCGGTGCGCTGGCCACCTGCTCGGTGTCGATCGTCGTTTCCACCTGCGCGGACTCGGTATTAATTAATTGCGAAGCGTCGCCTTCCACCTGCACGGTCTGGACCGCCGCGCCCGGCTTGAGGGCCTGAGGGGGCAATTGCGTCGCATTGCCTGCCACGACATGGACGTGCTCGATCTGCGCCGCACCAAATCCCGCGGCCTTGATAGTGATGGTGTAGACGCCGAGAGGCACATCGGAGATCTGGAAAGTCCCCTGCGCCGTCGAGATGGCCTGAAGATGAGCGCCTGTGCTTTCACTCACAGCCATGATCGACGCGCCAGGCACGACAGCCCCGGTAGGATCCAGCACGGTGCCGGTGATGCCACCGGTGATGATCCCCTGCGCCTGCGCAGTCGGGGAACAGGTAAGCACCAACGCGGCAGGGACTGCCGCGAAGAGAGGCAGACACAACGATGCAAGGGTCCATCTTGTATGGAACCGGCTCATAGAAACCTCCGAAATTGTCGCCTCGCTTTTTAGAAAACCGAAAAAAGGCAATAACCCGGAGATAGCAATTCCCGTGCCAGTTACCAATTAGTAAAATCAACAATTTACGATCTGCCTGGGAAAAGAGGAATTCATAGCCACTTCCAGGAAACCGTAATCAGGGGAGGTCCATTTCCGGGTTTACGGATTCCATCGTCTCCATATGCCCCAAAGCGTGGGGGGCAGAAGTCGGCGCGCGATAGCCTCTCTTCGCGGAGTGGAATCGATGCCACGCGGGTTCGTTGGCACGTGCACAAAGAAAGCGGCGGAGGTCCGATGGACCTCCGCCGCTTTGGTTTCGCGGCCTCGGGCGAAGCTCGCGGCCGCGTGTTCTGTTGGGTTAGAAGATGATCCGGCCGCCGAACTCCATCTCCCGCGAGCTGCTCGGCGTGTTGCCACTACCCTGCTGGGTGTTGAGTACGCCCCACGCAGGGTTGTAACCGAGGCTCAGGTACGGATCGCTGAAGACCGTGTGGTTAAATATGTTGCTCGCGGTGTACGAGAACTCGAAGCTCGTCGACTCCGCGATCCTGAAGTTCTTCTTCACCTGTGCATCCACGTTCCAGTAGGGCAGACCCATGAACGGGCCCTGTCCGGGGTTTTTGGTGTCGATGCCCAGGATCGGAGCGCGAACCTGGTTGTACACAGCGAGCGGGTTCGAGAACATGTTGACCGGAGTCGTGGAGATGGCCGTACCCACGCCCGACGTCGCGTCGCCCGTAACCCCAAAGTGCGCGCTGTGACCCGCGTTGTACTGTGAGGTGAAGACGCACTGCTCGTTGTCGTAGTAGTTGGCGGCGTCGCCGGCGCCGAACGATTGGCCGTCCGTAAACGTATTGCAGTATACGGGTCCTCCGGTCCCGATGGTGAAGATCGGGGCGAACATCCAGCCGCCCGCCAGCCGTCCCATGAGGCCCTGCTGCGACTTGTACCACGGATCTGAGGCAATGAGCGCCGTGTTGTAAACGAAGCGCCGATCGAAGCTCTGTTCGCCGTACATCGCGCCCAGGTTATAGGCATCGTTCTGGGTGTATTCGCTGGACGCCTGCACCACGGCGCCAGTGCCGAGCGCCTTGCTCCAGGTAAAGTTGTTTTGCATCGTCAGCCCGTGCCAGTCGTGCGCGCTGAAGCTGACAAATCCACCGTTGTAGTTGCCGTAACCGGTAGCAGCATTCAGAGCCACGCCGCTGCTGTACTCCCCGGTGTTGTTCAGCATGGTGGGCTTGAAGTTGAATGCCCCATTGTCCAAAGCCGACCACATGCTCCAGACCGCCTGCGTCTCGAGGTTGGAGAGTTGTGTATCCAGCACGGCCGCTGTGCAACTGGCATATGGTGTTGTGGTTCCGCTCACCACGCCGGAACAGGCGCCGGTGCCCGCCATGGCCGATTCAAAGAACGGCTGCTTCGCCACAGAATTGATGTAGCTGGCGTAAGCAGCGCTCCCCGCCGCCGGGACATTCGCCCCGCAGGCGGCAGCGGACGTCGCGCAACCCAGCGCCTTCTCCAGATTGGCATAGGCAGCCTGGAATTGCTGGCCACCCACCGACATCATGTAAGGCACAGCATTCAGGTTGACCGGCTGGTACTCATGATGAATCAAACGGCCGATGTACCCCACCTCGATGAGCATCTTCTGGCCGATCTGGCGCTGGATGGTCAGATCGAACGAGTCAACCACGTTGGGACGGAACGCGGGATCCATGCCTTCGTTCGCCGACCCCTCGGCGAAGTTCACCCCAGGATAGATGGGCTGAGGAGCGGTTGGCGCAGCGGCCGTCAACGGCGCGCTGTTGCCGTCCACTCCGATGCGGAAGGCATTGGCGACCGTCGGATTGGTAGGCCCGCAGGAACCGTTCATGAAGGCCTGTTTGCATTGCACCGGCTGCATCAGGCCAATCCCGAGCAGCGGCACCAGCACCAGGTCCACCCCATTGAGACGGCCGTAGATGCGGCCGTATCCGCCGCGGATGACCGTTTCCTTCGAGAAGCCCGGATTCCAGGCCAGACCGACGCGCGGGCTAAAGGAACCATAGAAGGGATTGTAGGGATACTTCTGTCCCTGACCGACGTTGCCAACCAGAGCAAAACCAAGCTGAGGGTTAAAGACATTCCCCTGTTCCGCCTGGGCTTTGCGCTCAGCGAGGTAATCGGCAGACTTCACCGGCTCGTCGGCGTCGTTCACCAGTATCGTCGACTTCCCGTTCTTTTCCACGGGAGGCATTTCAAGGGTGTACCCCAGACCGTAGTTCAGGGTGAGGCTGGGTTTTAGTTTCCAGGTGTCGCTGACGTACGCATTGTAGAAATCGATGTTTTGCTGGTCGAAGGCGTGCGTCAGCGGCGGCTGTAACGCCAGGGTGGGACCGGACCGTGTATACAGGGTCTGGGAATCGGTGACTACGCCGAATACTTCGGCTGCGTTCCGCGCCGCCTGTTCTGATGTAGCGGACGCGGCCCATGGTCCTCCCAGAGACGTGAAATCGATCTGTCCGCCGCCGATCGCGTCACCTAATTGGTAGGTCGTCGTAAAGTTGATGCCGCCGCCATTATCGCTGCGCTGGTGGTAGTCGTAGTTGTGCTGATACTGGCCACCAAACTGGAGCAGGTGACTGCCCTTCAGGCTGGAGACGTTGTCGCTGAAGAAGTTATCGTGGCCGTCCCAGAAGCGGGTACGGATATCCTGTGCGTTCACGTTGAACGGAGCCAGTACCGTAAATTCACTGTTCTCACCGCCCGGCTCCAGGGCTCCACCCAGGCCTGCAACCTGCGCTGGTGCGTTTTTGTCGCCCCACTGCCAGTAGTCACGCAGAAAACTGTAGTGAAAATCGTTGGTCGTATTCGGCGTAATGCTGGTGGTGAGGCCGGTGACGTAAAACGACGGGACCTGCGGCCGGCTCGAGAGAGCGGCAGGAATGCCCTTGGTATCCCCGGAAAAGAAGCCGCCGATGTCGTATTGGCTGTCTGTCGTCAGCTGCAGGTAGTAGTACCGATAGCTCGCGAACCAGTGCCACTTGCTCCCGAAGTCGTGGTCGATGCGAACGGCCGCGTTGTTGCTGCTCTGCGGCAGGGAGATATTGGCTTTATACCCGATGGTGTTTACGCCATCGCAGTACTGATTCGGGCTGGAGGCGCATGAGGTATCGTTGCCGGCCGGCTCGTACTTCATCCACATCGCCTGCACGTCGGGATCAATACCGACACCGCGCGGATCGATCGACTTCATGTTGTAGTTCGTACCGTTGTAGCTCAGAATCCCTGCCTCCATGTTCGCGGAGGGAACCGTGGCTTCGACGGTTTGCGCGTTCGGGAAGCGGAGGCCTTCGTACCAGCCCCACAGGTACGTTCTTCCGCCCCATTTGTTGGGCAGGATGAAGCCGCCCGCCTTCGCTCCAAAGCGGCTGTAATGGTAATTAGCGAGCGGGGTGCCGGTCTGATTATTGTTCCAGCTGTTCGCCCCCAGGCCGCTGTCCAGGTAGTACTCATACACGCCGCCGTGCCAGTGGTTGGTGCCGCGCGGGGTCACAAATTCCACCTGCGCACCCGCTGAGTTGTTGAAGTCCGCCGTCTGATTGGCGGTGTTGACCGTCGCCGCGTCGACGCTGTCGGTCGGGGTCGGCATGGCGCCCGTCGGCACCGAGACACCCGTCTTCGCTCCAGCAGCTCCCTCCGTCGGATCGCCGGCGAAAGTGCCCATGTAGACGTTGTTGCCGCCATCCATATCGTTGGTGGCATTGCCGCCGTCCAGAATGAAGGTGCTTTGGTCATTCACCGCGCCCGCGACGCTGCCCTCGACGCTGACTCCGGGCTGCAACACCGTGAACGTGTTTGCGTCGTGGTTCAGGCTGGGCAGCGAGGTGAGTTGCTCCTCTCCAAGGGTCTGACCGACCGTGGAATTCAGGGTCTGCAGTTCGGTTCCCTGCACCTGCACTTCGACCGTTTCCGTGGTACTGCCCACTTTCAGCTTCAGATTAACGGTTGCCTGCCCACCGAGGTTGACGGTGACGCTCTCGGCCCTGGCTACGGAGAAACCGGCCTTGGTTGCCGTTACGTCGTAGGTCCCTGGAGGAACGGTGGTGAGCGTAAAGCTGCCATCGTTGTTGCTGACGGCCTTGAGGATAATGCCCTCAGAAGTATTCGTCACAGTCACGGACGCCCCGGCAATCACCGCGCCGCTCTGGTCGGTCACAGTGCCCACCACTGTGCCGGTATTGGTCGCCTGGCCGAGAGCCGCGTGAGGGCTCGAGAACGCGCACAGCACTGCAGCAACCATCATTAGGATCCACTGCAACCTGAAATGCCTCATTACAGCTCCTCCAATAGGGTTTGGCTTTGTATTCATTCACCACCGCCGGGCACGAAACAGAAGTGCAATGCCCGGATCAATGCGGAGGCCACTCCGCCCGAAGCCGGCCCGTCATCTTGCTGTGAAAACCAAAGCAGATACCGAATTGCAAGGAAAAGCGTGGGGTACTGGCAAGAACTGCCGCAGCTAGCTGGGGAGGCTAATGGTTCCGATGGTTTGCAATCCGGAGTCCATTTGTGAACAGTGGTTGAAGTCCGTTGCCCCGTTAAAAAACAAGCACTTAGGGGCAGGCTGGCTCTGGGGAGGGATGGAATGAATCCGAAAATTCATATTCCGATATCCATTTCTCTACCGAATTGCAGACGACCTTTCTCTCTTTCATGCGTCTAATGCCAAACCATTCGGGATCGACTGGATCGGAATTTTTCGCTTCCCATAGAAAAGAAAAGGCGCCCGAAGGCGCCTTTTTGAATTGGCTGAGGGTTGAGGTTTAGAAGTAAATCTTCGCGGCGAGCTGCGACTGACGTCCGTTTTGCGCCGTCGTAACCTGACCGAATTGATTGCTGATCACCCATTCCCCGTTGGCGTTCTGGCTCGATGCATAAGTACTTAAGGGGTTCTCGAACTGTGTATGGTTGAAAACGTTGTCGCTTTCCATGCGCAGCTGAATGCTGACGCCCCGCTCCGAATTCACGATGAAGTTCTTCGCGAGGATCACGTTGGTGTTGTTGATTCCGGGTCCGTGATAAGGATCGCGGTGCACGTTGCCGAACCCGCCCAAAGGCTCGGCAGTGAACGCCTGCTGGCGGTTGGTGATGTCGACCGAGTTGCCGGATCCGTTACGGACGCGAAGATTGCCCAACTGGATCGGGGCTGTTTGAACGGGCACATCTGGACAAGCGTAAAAGTACACACCGTCGGCGCAGTAGAGTGAGCGGGAAGTGGCGCCCGCATACGAGATGTCATACGGGAAGCCCTGCGCAAGGCTCAGGATGCCGGAGATCTCCCAGCCAGACAGGGCAATGTTCTTCGCCGAGTAATCGCTGCCCGAGAACCTGGGCACGATGTAGAGCGGAGAGAAGACAAGGCGGTTGCGCACGTCGAAGGCCGAGTCGCCGTAGTTGAGCCCCGGGACCCACTGGTTGTAACCGCGGCTTCCGCTTTCGCCGAAGCCTGAGTTTTCGAAGCTGGAGCCGTTGTCCAGAGCGTGCGCGTAGGTGTACGCCGCCTGGAAGATCAGCCCATGCGTCGCCCCCTTCTGAACAAAAGCCTGCATCGAGTGGTAGCTGGAGCTGCCGAAGGAACCAACCGTGCCCACGCTGGCGATGGCGCCGTCGTTGCCGATGGTGTTCTGCGGGTAGTAGAGCGGCTGGTAATTGCGGTCCGCCTGGCAAACCGGATCGGAGACGCACTCCGCGTGACCGGCTGCGGTTTCATAGTCGCTCTCGTACGTGACCTGGTTGTGCCGCGCCAGCGATCCCACATAGCTCACGCGGGCGACGACGTTCGAGGGGAATTGCCGCTCGATGCCGATCTGGAAGTTCTCGGCATAGGGTGCACGGAAGCTGGGTCCGTAGGTGCTGATGTCCAGCGGTTCCAGCGCGCTCCACGTCGCGGGCGAAATCGTCTGTCCTTTGTGCGGAAAGGCGTACGGGAACTTGTTGGTGTAGGTCTTTCCGGTGTTGATGTCCTGATAGGGATTGGCAAACGACGGGCCAGTCACGGTCGGATCGGAGTTCGCGTAATCCAGGACGCCCGAAGAGCTCAGGCCGAAGGGAGGCGTCTCCAGAGTCTGGAGCGATGTCTCTTCCTCGGTACGGTTGTAGTAGATCCCGACGCCGCCACGGACAGCGAACTTCTTCTCGCTTCCGGAAAGCCATCCGAGACTGGGAGCCCAGGCAAATCCGACGCGGGGGCCAAATTCGCTGTAGCGCGTGGTAGCCTCGCCGGAATTGTTGCAGCCACCCTCGCCCGGATAGGCGATGTCGGTGGGCGCCCCGGAGAACAGCGTGGAGTTAAAGCCGTTCACGAAGCACGCGATCCCTTCGCCGCCGTACTGGTGGTTTTCCAGCGGAGTGTCGATGGAGTATGCCAGACCGTAGTCCAGCGTGAACGAATCGGACATCTTCCATGTGTCCTGACCGTAAATGTAGTTGAGGAACGCGTCGGCCTGAATGGTGGCGCCGGAACCCTGGCTATAGGTATCGGGAACGCCGAGCAGGAAGTCGAGCGCACCGTCGCCGCTGGTGAACGGGCTGCTGCTGTTGTCGAAGCCGAATGAGCCGTTGTTGCGGGCGCCGAAGGGATTCGAAACGTTGAACCGCTCCCCTTCATACCCGAACTTGAGGGCATGTGGGCCAATGACTTTCGAAACCGAGTCGTCCAGCTGAATCGCCTGATCGATGCGGGGTTGCGGTCCGTTGGTGCTGAATCCCAGCTCGAAGTTGATGCCGTTCTGGCCGCTGACCGAAATCGCGGGCAGGCCTTCACCCGCCGTGTCCTCCGGGCTGATATCGAAGCCAACGGTGGAAGGAGCCACCGGCGTTTGCGGCTCGACCGCCTGGTAGTTAAAGCGCGTGTAGTGCGCACCCAGATCGTTGACCAGCGTCGGGCTGAACTGGTGAACGAAATCAACCGTCTCCTGGGTGATGTTCTCCGTATCCTTGTCGCCGAAACCGGGGAGAGTGGCGCCGGTAAACGGCAGCGTCTCGGTCTCATTCACCTTATGAATGATAAACAGCCCGTAGATCTGATTCTGCGGGTTGAGAGAGTAGTCGACGCGCCCGATGTACTGGTTGATCGTCTCCGGGACCGTTGGGCTGAAGACATAACCATACGCGCCGCTGTTCGGCGCCGGGATGTATTTGGAGGAAAGAGCTTTTGAGATTGAGCTGATAGCAGAGCCCGGAAAGACGCCGCCATTGGAGTAGGCGCACTGTGCCCATGTGTCGCCCGCGCAGCCGGGGATCACGATGGTGGATGGAATGGGCGTAGCGGTAAAAGTACCCCAGGAATCGGTCGGTCCCGGCGCGGTCCCGGCGGGTCCGGCATCCACGGAGAAGTTGCCGCCCAACTCGGCCGGAGTAGGAACTGTAACGTTGCCGCCGCTCTCCGGGGTGATCTGGCTGATGTACTGGTAGGCGCCGAAGAAGAACAGCTTGTCCTTGAGAATCGGACCGCCGATGGTACCACCGGGCCAGTTCTGGTGATATTTGCTGACCTCAGACTGGCCGCTCAGCGTGTGCTGAAAGAAGTTCGCGGTATTGAGGAAGGTGTCGCGATAGAACTCGAAGGCATCCCCGTGGAAATGGTTTGTGCCTTCTTTGATGGTGGCGCTGACAATGCCGCCGGAGTTGCGGTCGTATTCCGCGTTCAGCGGACCTTCAATGAGGTTGAACTGATCGATCGCGTCGAGGTTCGGAGCAACGGCCAGGGTGTTCAGCGCGATGTCATTCGTGTCCGCTCCGTTGATCAGGAAGCTCGACTGCTGGGTCTGCGCGCCGCTGACCGAATAGGTTCCAAAGCGATCGCTGGAGGCCTGCACGCCGGGCAACGTTAGCTCCAGTGCCGTAAAGTTACGGCCGATCAGCGGCAGCTCTTCCATCTGCTGCGAGTTGATCACGTTGTTCAGCTGCATCTCGCTGGTGTCGACCTGCACGGCAGCGGCGTTCACCTGCACGACTTCGTTGTTGGCGCCCACCGTGAGATGAACATCGGCAACGTATTCCTGGTCGATATTCAGCACGATGCCCGACGCCTGATATCTCTTAAAGGCCGGCGCGACGGCGGTGATGGAATAGGTTCCGACTGGCAAGTCCGGAAACAGATAAGCGCCATCGCCGGCCGACACGGTGTCAAACGAGACGCCGGTCGCCGCGTTCGTGGCCGTGATCTTGACGCCAGCCACCACGGCACCCGAAGGGTCGGTGACCACTCCTTTGATGCGGCCGTTCACGTCTGCCGCGCGGGCTGTCCCCAGGGCGGCGATCAGAGCGGTCGCGAGAGCAAATCGTTGCCAGAAATGCAGCTTTTTCATGACTTTACAGTCCTCGTGGGGTGAAAAATTGAATTGCCGGGCTGGACTCGCCATTGCGAGTCCAAACCCCTACAGAACAGGAGCCTGCGGTACGGAGGGGATATACCAGCAAGGGCAATTCTCGGGCCACTCCGACCACGGATCCGCCGATCGGTGCCAGGGGAGGAAGGCAGAAGCCGGTTAAAGGATTGCATCTACCTGATAAAAATTTGGTTACCGCTTAAGAACGAGCGATGAACTGAGGTGTCGATGCGGTACAATCCGCATCTCTTTGATAACCAGAACGATAATGGCGGTCGTCCGCCCATGATCCAGAAATTCATAACACTTCCGGGTCAATGTATGGCATCTCGGAGTTATGCATTACGCCCGGAAACTCGATCTCGATTGATTTTCGGCCTCTTTACCCTCAATGGGTGCGCCTTGCGAGGCGACCGAATACCGGTGGTCGGACCAGACGCTACTTTTGTTGTGAAAAACTATCCAATAGGTGCCTCAACGAGGAGGCCTTCGGATGAACACCCTCAAGACTGCTTTCCTGCTGACTGCCCTGACTCTGCTTTTGGTTTTTCTCGGGGAACGGATCGGCGGCCAGCACGGCATGATCCTGGCCTTTGTCATCGCCGCCGCCATGAATTTTTTCAGCTACTTCTATTCGGACAAGCTGGCCCTCGCCATGTATCGTGCCCAGCCGGTCACGCGGGAGCAGCTGCCCCGCGCCTATGAAGTCGTCGAGCGCATGACCGGCCGTCTGGGCCTGCCCATGCCGAAGATCTACGTCATCCCTACCGATGCGCCGAACGCTTTTGCCACCGGGCGTAATCCGAAGCACGCCTCGGTCGCGGTCACGCATGGCATTCTGCAGTTGCTCAGCGACGAGGAACTCGAAGGCGTTCTCGCTCACGAGCTCGGCCATGTCCGCAATCGTGATATTCTCACCAGCTCCATCGCAGCCACGCTGGCTGGGGCAATTACGCTGATCGCTCGCATGGGGTATTGGGCGGAGATTTTCGGCGGCTTCGGCGGAGGCGGCGACCGTCGCCGCGGAGGTGGCATCAGCGCGCTGTTCATGCTGATCCTTGCACCCATCGCAGCCCTGCTGATCCAGCTTGCGGTGTCGCGCTCGCGCGAGTACGAGGCGGACGCCACCGGAGCGCATATTACTGGTAATCCCTATGCGCTGGCCAGCGCTCTGGAAAAACTCGACGCGTATTCGAAGCGGATGCCGATGCCGGGTTCGCCTTCAACGGCGCACTTGTTCATCGTGCAGCCGTTGCTCAGCCGCGGTGATTTCGCGAATCTGTTTTCCACCCATCCGCCGATTCGGAAACGCATCGAGCGGTTGATCGGCCGGCCCAGCGTTTACGGCGCTCCGCAGCAGTAAGAGCAGGGCACAGAGGACAGGACCCCCGGGGCGCATCGGCTGAACGCTGAACGCTATTCTCAGGGCGCCCAACCCAGACCATCAGCCCCTTTGCCGGCGTCGATGGTGCTGACCATCTTCCACCGGGTCAGATCGACGGCCGCGATCTGGCCGCTGCCCATGCACGAGACATAGGCGATCTGCCCATCGGGACGGAGGAGAATCTCCTGCGGATCCTTCGCTACGAAGACTGTCCGCACCATTTGCAGCTTCTCCACATCGACCACGGCGACGAGGTCCTTCGAGGGAATCGCGACCAGCAACCAGCGCCCGTCCGGAGTTGCAGCAGCTCCATAACCCATGCCCGGCAGATCGACCCATGACTTCACCTGCTTTGTGGCCGTGTCGATCGCGGCCAGCCGCGGCTCCGCCGTATCGGAGGTGAAGACCAGCCGATCGTCGCGCGAGATGGCGATGCGCTGAATTTCACCGGTCACCGGAATCACCGCGACTGTTTTTCTTCCCACCATGTCCAGAACCGATACGGTCCCTGGACCCACATTCGCCGTGTAGCCGAAACGGCCATCGTGGGAGAGCGTCAGCATGTGCGACTGGTGCTGTCCGGTCGGAACTTTACCCACAATGGTGAGCCCTATCGGATCGATCACCGTCACCGCATCGTCGAGCTCCGTGGTCACGTAGAGCAAACCGTGCGCCGGATCGAGCACCGGGAGATGCGGCCGCACGCCGTGGCCAAAGTCGATCACGCCCGTCACCTGCCGCAGCGCGATGTCGATCACCAGCAATTTGCTGCCATCGATGCCCGGCTTGCCGACTCCCGAATTGCCATAGATGGGCAGGAAGGCAGTGTGCCCATCCTCTGATGCGGCAATCTCGTGCCCCCACTGGCCCGGCACGTCTTCGGCAATGGTGGCGACTTGCTTGCCGGATCGCGCATCGATCAGGCTCACGGTGCGATCGCCCTGATTGGCCACCAGCAGGGTCTGCGCATCGGCGCGGCGCACCACTCCGCCACAACATGTGACGGTAATCAGCACAAATAGGGCGAGGACGTTCCTGTTCATAGCCGTCACTATACGTCGCAGGTAAGGCGAATCGCCACCCGCGCGGCTGCTTTGCTGTACGCCGCCGGCCGAACGCTGTACGCTGTTGGCGCGATGAAAACCCTGTTCCGCACCCTCGTCTGGCTCGCACTCGTGATCTGGCTCGGCGGACTGCTCTTCTTTCCCATCACCGCCTGGGCATCGTTCAGCAGCATCAGCGACACGCACGCCGCGGGCATCATCGTCGCGAAATGCCTCAGCGTCCTTCATCATGAAGGGTTCATTGCCGGAGCCGTCATTATTGTCATGCTGGGGATCGGCCACTTCGCGCGCGCCTTCCGCCTGAGCACGGTGTCGCTGGGGATTGCGATCACGGTGCTCATGCTCGCCTGCACCGCGTGGTCGCAGTACAGCATCATTCCGCGCATGGAGCGCGACCGCATCGCCGCCGGCGGCGCCATCGACAACGTCCCGAAAACCGACCCGCGGCACGCTGACTTCGATCGCCTCCACAACGTCTCCACCGACGTGGAGGAATCCGTCATGATCGGCGGGATCGTCCTTCTGATCCTGCTTGCCCGCGACTTTTAGAAAGTGAGGCGGCGACTCGTGCCGCGAGTCCCTAAGCCTCGCCCGCCTTCGCCGCCAGCGCTCCTGCCACGCCGATGTTCTTCACCAGTTCCTCCGGTACCCCGTGGCGCCGCTGAAGATACTCGGGACTGTTCCACGAGAGCCAGGCCGCTCCCTGAGCGTCTTCCCACACCAGGATTTTGAGCGGGAGGTCGATGGCGATGCTCGGCGCAGCCAGCATCACCGGCGTTCCCGCTGCCGGATTGCCGAAGATCAGCAGCTTCGTCGGGGGCATCTGCAGTCCAGCCTTCTTCGCCTCTCCGCTGTGATCGACCAGCGCAAACAGCATCACACCCCTCGCCTCCAGAATCTTCCTGAGGCGTTCCACCGTCTCGTCCACGGTGTGCTGACTGCGCTGGCTTACGATTCCGTTGTCGCTCTCCGGCATGCCGTCTCCTCCGCAATGAGAGAAAGATGCGCGAACCCCCATCCGGGCGTCAGTTCCACGCGCAGAAATTCCAATGAAGGCGGGAGAAAGCGCAGCCAGATCTCTGGCTACTTCGCTGTCAAGTCCTTCACCGGCACGATGGTCATCTCGGGAAATTCAATTCCCTTGTGCCCGTCACGCGCTTCGACCATCGCGTTCATCTTGTCCCAATAGGCCTGAATCTCGGGCGGTACATCGTCCGGAATCCCGTGCGCCTTCCAGCTCAGAATCTCGACCACGATCGGCTTGCCGTTTTCCTCTCCCCGCAACAGTACGTGCGGCGCCGGAATCACCATGTCCCGCTCGCGGAGCGCCGCCCAGTAGTCAGGCATCATCTTGAGGAACGCGTCGATCTGCGCCGGCTTCACGCGATACGTCGCCATCACGGTTTCAGGACCGTCGGCCGCATCCTGACCGAATGCAGCCGGGACCAAAAGGGCCGACAGAATTCCGATTGCGAGCACGGCTGCCATTTGCCTTGCGTATTTCATGCGCTTCTCTCCTTCTCCCCGGTTCTCGTCAGTTCTGACATCAGACCCAGCGTGTTCCCGGCCGGATCCTTCAGGAACGCCAGCCACAGATCGTGGCTTTTCATCCGCGCTGCCAGATGCGGATCCTGCGTAAAAACCGCGCCCTTCTCCCTGAGAGCCTCGCAGGTGCTGTGAATGTCGGGCACCCGAAAATAGAGAATCGTCCCATTCGCCCCCGGCTGAGCGTCGCCGGTCCCGATCAGAATCCGCACCGTTCCACACTGAAAGAATGCCATGGTTCCCGCGTCGAAGAGGAACTTCATTCCGACCACGTCCCGATAGAAAGCTTTCGCCTCCTCCAGATTTCCAACCGTGAGAGCCACCTGTCCGATGTCCTCGAGGTGGACTGCCGTCGTCCCACTTTCCATACACGAAGTCTCCATTTCATTAGCTGAGCTAATGATTTAGCATGAAATCACCTGAAAATGTCAACAGCACGCGAACTCGACGCGGAAAATACCGCCGAAATCCTCCATTCCGCCGCCATTCATCTGTTGCGCAGTCTGCGGCGCAGCGATTCCGGCAGCGGTCTCAACGCCCCCCGTCTCTCAGCCCTCTCGGTCATCGTTTTCTCGGGACCGATCACGCTCGGCCGGCTCGCCGACGCCGAGCAGGTCCGCCCTCCCACCATGACGCGCATCGTGAACGCCCTCGAGGCCAAAAGCCTCGTCAAAAAGAGCGCCAGCGCCGAGGACCGCCGCACCGTTCATCTCTCGGCAACGATCAAGGGGAAGCGCCTGCTGTTCCGGGCTCGCGCGCGCCGCATCCAGTTGCTCGCTCATGGAATCGCGGCCCTCCCCGCAAAAGACCGCGGCACACTCTGTGCGGCCGGCGCCATCCTGAGGAATCTCGTTCGCGATTTGTGACCGGCTGCCGCGAATCGCCCGCTTTCCGGGAACCGCAACGGTCCCATCTCCGTACCTGCCCCCAGCCCATTGCGCGAGGTTCCCGGTTGAAGCTGTCCATCGAAAACGTTGGCAAGTGTTATGGCGGAGAATTCTGGGCTCTGCGCCGATTCAGTCTGGAGCTGAAGCCTGGAGTTCTCGGATTGCTTGGGCCGAACGGCGCGGGCAAGACGACGCTGATGAGCATCCTCGCCACCATCACGCGCGCCAGCGAGGGTAAGGTGACGTGGAATGGAGCCAACCTCGCCGCCGATCCCAATGCGCTGCGCGCCGTGCTTGGGTATCTGCCGCAGGATTTCGGCGTCTATCCCAACCTGAACGCCCAGGAATTCCTCGAGTATCTCGCCGCCGTCAAAGGCCTCGACGCGGCCGCCGCGCGCAGACGCATCGACCAGCTCCTCAACCTCGTCAACCTCTCCGACGTGCGCGGCCGTCCGCTCGGAGAATTCTCCGGTGGGATGAAGCAGCGGGTTGGCATCGCCCAGGCTCTGCTCAACGATCCGCAACTGCTCATCGTCGATGAGCCCACCGCGGGCCTCGACCCGGAAGAGCGGGTCCGCTTCCGCAACCTGCTGTCGGACCTCTCCGGCGAGCGCATCATCATCCTCTCCACGCATATCGTTTCCGACGTCGAGGCAACGGCGACGGACATCGCGCTCATCTCCAGTGGCGCTCTCGTCGCGCATGCCGCGCCGGAGGAGCTTCTGCGCAAAGTCGAAGGCCGCATCTGGGAGTGGGTCATTCCCAGCGCCGACCTCAATGCGGTGAAGCAGTGCTATCGCGTCAGCAACGCGGTGCGCCGCAGTGATGGCGTCCATGTGCGCGTGCTCACCAAAGACCCTCCTGCGGGCGCGCAGCCCGTTCCGCCCACGCTCGAGGATGCCTACCTTGATTCGCTGTCAGTCTACCGAGCCGGAGCCGTCGCATGAGGCGGACGCGCGTCCTCTGGCATCTGATCAAAGCCGATTTCCTCACGCGCGTGCGCCGCACCAGCTTTCTTCTTACCCTCGGCTTCGCCGTGTTCCTCGGCTACCAGACGTTCGCCGGTCATATCGTGATGCGTCTGGACGACTACCGCGGCGTCTACAACTCCGCGTGGGTGGGCGCGCTGATGGGCGTGGTGACCAGCACGTTCCTCACGCTTGCCGGTTTCTACATCGTGAAAGGCTCGATTCTGCGGGATGAGACCACGCGCGTGGGGCAGATTCTTGCCGCCACGCCCATGACAAAGAGCTTCTATACCCTGGCGAAATTTCTCGGCAACTTTGCGGTACTCGCCGCCATGGTGCTGGTGATGGCCGCCGCTGCGCTCTGCATGCAGATGTTTCGCGCCGAAGATCGCACCCTCCACCTCTGGACGCTGCTTTCGCCACTGGTGCTGTACGCGCTGCCGGCCATGGCATTTGTGGCAGCGCTGGCGGTGCTCTTTGAGACGCTCCCATTGCTGCGAGGGGGGCTGGGCAATGTGGTGTGGTTCTTTTTGTGGATCACTCTGATCGCGGTGGCTGTGGAACCGGCGGCGACCCGGGGCGCGCCGCTGACACAGGCGAATTATTTTCGCGACTTTACCGGCATGCCCACGATGATGGGGCAGATGCGGGCGACGCTGCTCCAGGTGGATCCCAAATTCCAGAATGGTTTCTCGCTGAGCATTGGGGGAACGCCGCCGAAGCATCGTTTCGTCTGGAACGGCGTTCAATGGGATCCTGTCCAGTTGGCTGCGCGCCTCACCTGGTGCGCATACGCTCTGGCGGCAGCGCTGCTCGCCTCAATCTTCTTCCACCGCTTCGATCCGGCACGTGAGTCCCTGGCGCGAAGGCCGAAGCAGGCAACTCCCGAACGCGCTCCGGTGCTGGAGTTCGCGGCGGCGAGACAGCTGGCTCAGGCCGATCCATGGACGAACCGGCTGGATCCTCTGCCATCTTCGAGCGTGAAAAACCGATTCTTCTCCGTGGTCGCTGCCGAGCTTCGCCTGATGCTGCAGGGTCATCGCTGGTGGTGGTATGCCGTCGCGGCCGGATTGTTTATCGCCTGCCTTGCCGCTCCGCTCGATGCTTCGCGCGGCGGCATCATTCTGGCCGCGTGGATCTGGCCCATCCTGGTTTGGTCGCAGATGGGCAGCCGCGAATCGCGCTACGCCACGGGTCCGCTGATCTTCTCCGCACCGTATGCGCTGCAGCGCCAGCTGCCGGCGGTCTGGATTGCCGGGGTTCTCGTCACGCTGGCCGCGGGTGGAGGACTCGCCATCCGTCTGCTCATCGCGCGCGATCTGCACGGCCTCGCAGGATTCGCGGTCGCCGCGTGCTTCATCCCCAGCCTCGCGCTGGCGCTCGGTGTGTTGAGCGGCGGCAGCAAATTTTTCGAAGCGCTCTACACCGTGTGGTGGTACACGGGCGCAGCGCATCATCTGCGCGGAGCAGATTTCACCGGCACGGTCGCGGCCAGCAGCACGCCACTGATCTATCTGGGGATGACGCTCGTGTTGTTGGCAATTTGCTTCACGCGACGGCGCACGCAGCTGGCTTACGCGTGATGGCGCGTCAGCAAATCGGTCGCGACAAAGACGAAGAAGATCACCGCGATCACGCCGTTCATGGTGAAGAACGCCGCATTCATCCGCGTCAGGTCGCGTGGCGATACGATGAGGTGCTCCCACAGCAGCAGCAGCGCAACGGCTGCGATCCCCACGCCAGCCACCGGACCGAGATGGAACAGCAGCACCAGCCACACCAGCAGCCCCAGCATGATCACGTGCATGGTGCGCGCAATCCAGAACGCAGCGGTCACGCCCAGCGCAGCCGGAATGCTGCGCAAGCCCGCTGACCGGTCGTGCGCCTCATCCTGGCAGGCGTAGAGCACGTCGAATCCGGCAACCCAGAACAACACGGCGGCGGTCAGGACGAGAATGCGCGGATCGAGCGATCCGCGAATGGCGATCCATGCGCCCGACGGCGCCAGGCCCAGGGCCAGCCCCAGAAACAGATGCGACCAGCGCGTAAACCGCTTGGTATAGGAGTAGAGGAACAGGACCACAAGCACGATCGGCGAGAGGATCAGCGTCAGCCGATTCAGTCTCCACGCCCCCAGCAGAAACACCGCCGCCATGACCATCGTGAAGCCAGCCGCGAACTGCCGCGTCAGCAGCCCTGCGGGGATGGCTCGCATCTTCGTGCGCGGATTCGCCGCGTCAAGATCGGCATCGGCCCAGCGGTTGAAGGCCATGGCGGCCGAGCGCGCGGCAATCATGCATACAATGATCCAGCCGAGCTTCGCAGCCGGCGGCCAGCCATGTGCGGCCAGCATCGCGCCGGTCAGCGCAAACGGGAGCGCGAAGATGGAGTGCTCCCACTTGATCATCTCCAGCGTGACGCGAATGTTGCGCAGCAAAGGCACAAATATAGGTTACAGGTTGCAGGGCACCGAAAACAGAACGGCACCCTCCTGGATCGAGAGTGCCGTTTTGCGGATCGAGTTGCGTTGCCGGAAGTCGGGGTCTCAGCGCTCCGAGCCCGGTTCCCGGTGCCCGCTCTTTACTTGCCGGGTTTCTCTTTCCCCGCGTTGGCCACCTGCAGATTGTTGGTCACGCTGAAAACACCCGGGACGGTGTTGGCCTGGATTCCGGCCGCATTCTTCTGGGCCTGGTTGTCGACGGTGCCGAACAGCGTCACGTGCCCGTTCTGCACCTGGATGCGGATCGGCTTTTCGGGGTCGATGGCGTATTGGTTCAGCAACGGATAGCCGTAGATCGCACGGTATTCCTGTACACGAATGCGGTCGTCAAAATCGGAAACAGGATCGACCTGGATATTGTCGATAACGTCCTTGACACCCTTGGTATTCGCCACCACGGCAATGGCGTCGGCTGCGGCCACCGGCCCGGCTGCATGACCGCCGACAACAGCAACGCCGTTCTGTACCTGAACCGAGATTGCCTGGAACTGGATGGGAACATTGCCCCACAGGTTATAAGTGATGGCCTTCTGCAGCTTCTCCTGCAGTTGCTGATCGGGGATCTCGGCACCGGCGACCTGAACTTCGTTCCGAACCGCCGTGACACCCTTCACGCGATGGACTTTCTGATCGGCCTGGAACTTGTCGGCGACCACATCGACAGATCCCGTCAGCGTCGCCATGCCATTCTGCACGGATGCCTGAATGCCTTTAAAGCGAGAAGCGCTGAGAGCCTTCTGAACGGCTGCCTGAGTCTCCGAGTCGTTTTGTGCAAAGGCCGCGGGAACAGCAAGAGCCGCGGCAAGAATGAAAATCAATGCTTTCTTCATGGTTCGTCTCCCCAGGCTGCCTCTTCGATTTTTTGAGTTTTTAGCCGGGAATGGTCCGCGGCCAGAGAGGCAGCCTTTCGTACTATTCAGACACGCAAAGAGTGTGTTTGGATGCGCGATTGCGCTGGAATTTGCGGCCGTCCGGCGGGTTTTGACGCTTCGGCCTTCGTCGATTGCGGAGCAAATATTTGTGCAGCGCGCAGAGCTACCGCTGCATCAGTGATAGCGCCGATGGAGCCGGAAAATCAGGCTGAAAACGCCGGATTCGTCGCGCACCGCGACCACGGAGAAGTCCTGCGTCACGCGCCATTCGCCCTGGATCAACTGCTCCGCTGTTGAATTGACGTTGGTGGCATAGGTTAGGGTAGCGTTCTTCGAGATCGGTTCTTCGACGGTGATGCGCGCGGTTGCGTTTCCGACGCCGCTGACGAAGGTTGGATCGATGCGCACGCTGCCCCCGCCGAAAAGTTTTTGAATCCTGTTGCTGATGGTTGCATTCAGCGCGCCACCCAGCAGCGAGTCGGCGGTGGAGTTCACGCCCGCCTGCTGCTGCTCCGTGCTGTAGATCTGCTGCTCCTCCTGGGTGCGGCCCATGGCCAGCAGAGAAAAGATGTCCTGCTCGGAGAGCGGCGGCTCGGAGCGGAAGGTCGGATTCAGTTTGGTGGTCGCCCCCTGCAACGCGATCGTGATGGTGTAACTTTCGACCGTGGTGGTCGCGGTCAGGTCGAGCACCGGCTGGATGCGGACGGGATTGGAGAAATAAATCTCCCCATGCTGCAGCTCGAATTTTTCCCCGTTAAAGGTCGCGGTTCCTTCGGTGATGGTGACGCGTCCCAGCACCGTGGGCTGCGCCAGGGTACCGCGAATCGCCAATTCCACATTGCCCGCCAGACGCGCGAACGAATTCTGGAAGTTGAGCGAGGGCGCTGACGCAATGCGAATATCGAGCCGCACCTTGTTGGTCGGCGAGTTGGGGTTAGGCGGCAGAGACACGCCGCTGCTGTTCGCGATGGATGCGAAATCCACGTCTGGATTAATAGCAAAACCAGTCAGCATGACTCTGCCGCTCACCAGCGAGCTGGTCTGATTGCCCTGCAGCCGAAGCTGAGCGCTTGCCGTCGACGTGACCCCTTCGGGATAACGAATACGCACATTTTTGGCGTCGGCGGTGAGATCGGCATAGAGCCCGCGATGATACGTGACAAAGCCGCCGACCTTGATCAGGCCACCGCCGCTGTAGGCGGTCACGTCTTTGAAATCCAGCCGGTCCTGATCGAAAACCAGCTCGCCATTCATCCGGCTCAGCCCGTTCACGTAGTCCTCCAGCGCGACATTCACATTGGTGAACTTCACGTTGCCGGTCAGATCCGGATTCTGCACGGTGCCTTCCGCGTTCATTGTAAAGTCGACGTGGCCCGAGGAAATGATGTCGGTATCGAGCGTCTGCGCCAGCGCCATGTTGATCGAACCCTTCGCCGCGCCATGAATCGGCCTCGGATTGGCGAAGACCCCGATGGATCCTTCTGTTCGCAGATCCGTATCGGGACCGACGATGCGCAGCGGCTCCATTGCAAAGGTCCCGTCGCGCAGCGTGGCGTGCACCGGGCCGTCGCTGTGAATGGGAACGTCTTCCAGAGTGACGGCCAGCTGGCTCAACCGGACATCGCCATTGAGCTGTTTCGGCTTGCGCAGCGGGCCGGAAACCGTCACGGTGCCGGCGATCGAGGAACTGCCGCGAATGCCGCTCACGCTGAACGTCCGCAGCAGCGGATCGATGTTGAAACCGGCGATCTTCAGGCTGGCCTGGGTCTGGTAATTGCCGGTAAGCTGCGTTTCGCCCGTCAGCTCCAGGTTCGAGGTGTTGAGGTGAGAGGTCATGCGGAGCTGTAGTGCCCGCCCCTGAGTATGCGCATCAGCGTCGAGAGAACCGGTAAATTCGCGCGCGACCTGGAGGTTACGCACATGCAGGCTCGCCTCCAGCGACGGAGCATCCAGCGTTCCGCTGCCACGCGCTTCAAAGTCCACCGCCCCCAGGATGGGATACTGCTCATTCTTGAGCGCGCGGATGTGTGCCAGCTCGAAACCTCGGCCCTCAAGATCGACCTGCGCGGTCTTCGCCGTAAAGTTGTAGCCGCCGCTGCCTGTGATCCGCCCCCCGTCGAGCGCAAACATAAGATGGGTCGCGTTGACGTCTCTGCCGCGGAATTGCACATCGCTCGTCAGCGAGCGATACGGCTCTCCGTAAATTTCACCCCCGGTCAGGCTCAGCTGACCGGTGCCGTCCAGATCGCCGATGGTCCCGTCGGTCTGCGCGTGCAGGTTCAGCGTGCCGGAGACGGGATACGTTTTGCCGGTGAGCGCCATCCACTGCTGAATATCAGCTTGGCTCACCCGCACGCTTGCGTGGATGGTGGACGAATTCGCAAACAGCTCCTTCGGCTCACTGGCATGTCCGCGGACGGCGCCGGAAAACTGAATCGTGGTCTTCCCCTGCACCAGCGTGCCTACGCTCACCGAAAGCGACCCCGCACTATAGTCGGCATCGGTGGTCAGGCTGTCGAAATGGATGTTGCTCGCGGCCTGCGTCGCCGACGGTGTCGGCCCCAGCGGAACAAGATTGAAGTCGGTCGCCTGCAGATGTCCCTGAAAATCGGGTGAGTCCAGGCTGCCTGTCACCGTGCCGTGGAACTGCGCAACTCCATGAATCTGGGCGGGGATCGGCGTCGGCTGCCCGGGTGCGGCAATGCCGAAAGCCGCCAGCGCGGGATTGAACTCCGCAACATTGCGCGTCACCAGGCTGGCGTTGAGCTGCGATTTGCGCGTCATCGGATAGACGCCGAGGCTGCCGCTGATTTGAATCTCCGACGCCGGCGTGTGAATATCGAGCGTGCGCACCACCACGGAGCCGCTCCGGTTCACGTAATCGGCGTCCACCACCCCGGTCACCGGCACTTCATTGGGACTGGGAGCATGCGGCGGCGCCAGATTCACCTTCACCGTGCCGGTCAGATTGTCCACGCTGCCCTTCCAGTCGACGCTCGCCGTTCCGGCGGCCGACGTATCGAATCCCAGGCGGCGAAAGCGGCGCGGAGCCACCGTATCGAGAAGTGAGTCCAGCGTGAACCCCGCCAGCTGGGTGCGGATCATTCCCTGCTCCGCGCCTGCCTCCGGCTGGCCAGGCTGCGCGACGGCCGGAGCCTGCCAGTTCACGATGCGCATTGCACCGGTGACCACCCCACCGGTCGCGAGGCGCGCGTGAATGTCCGTCACCGCAATCAGGTCCTGCGTAACATGCGCGACCGCGTCGGCGGTAACGTTGTTCGCATTCACCGTCCCGGTGCGGTAGGCGCCGCCGCTGATCCGCGCGTTTCCATCCACCACGAACTGCGAGCCGGCCCCGTGCCCATTCGCTTCCAGCTGCGCCGTACCGGCGTCCAGTCCCGGCGTGCCGGTCAGCGCCCGCACTTCCAGCGCGTCGATGGCGCCCTTCATCGCGAACTGCCAGCGCGGATGGGCGAAGTCGTCGAGCGTTCCATTGGCGCGCAGCACGGTCTTCTGGCTCTTGCCCTGCGGGCCGCTCTGCAGTATCAGCGAAACCAGATTCGCGCTGTTGCGTCCCATCTCCAGCGACGCATCGAGCTGCGAGTGGATGGGGGTGTCGGCTCCGCGCTGCGTTACCACGTCCTCGGCATGCAGGGTTCCAACGTAATGATCGCGCAGAGGAACGTAATTCACCTGCGCCGCCAGGTTGTTCACCGCCAGATTGAACGGGATCTGCTGCTCGTTCAGGATGGCCACACCGTCGCTCACCACGGTTCTGGCCACCGCGAGATTGAAGACCTGGTCCGTGGCGCTCCCGGTTGAAGCGTGCCGGGGCTTCGGCTGATTCGTCGATCCGTCCGGATACACGATCAGATGAATCACCGGATGGTCGCCTTCGAGGTAATTCATTCCGATCTTTGCGCGGAAGAAGGACAGGATCTGCAGACGGACGAAGAGGCGATCGATATGCGCGTAAGGAACCTGGCCCGGCCCCTCGAGCCCATGAATCGTCAGGTTGTCCGCCTCGAATTCCAGATGGGTCATGCGCCAGCTGAACTTCTGCAGCTCGACGCGACCACCGGTCGATTTCTGCAGTTCGGCAATCAACGCCCGGCGGACACGGTTCTCGAACGAAGGCGTGCTGGCGTACCAGGCAAGGATGCCGCCCATGACGACCAGGGCCAGCACCGTCCAGAGCGTGCTGAACACAATCAGATTGCGCACCCGGTGCGGGTGCCGGCGCGGCGCTGGCGCCTCCTCGCGAAGCGGCTCGTCTCCCGGGGGTACCTGTGGCTTCGCGTTCATTGGTTTACGGCCGCTGTTTTCGCATCGAAATCGGCGCTGTACGCCGGATCCACGATCTTCACGTTGCCCTGATCGTGCAGGCTGGTCAGCCAGTCCTGAAATAACCCGCTCACCTGCTGCTGCAGCAGGATTTCCTGAATGCGCCCGGAAACTTCCGCCAGCGGGGGCGCCTTTTCATTGTCCTTCGCCAGGGCGGGCACCAGGGTCTTCTGATAATACGTCGCGATCTGCTCCTGCGAAACGCGAATCCCGCTGCGGAAGCGCAGGTCGATGAAGTGCAGTATCGCCATGCGCTGGCTCCAGCGCTGCTCCACCACGCCGGCGGTCAGGTCGTTGGACTGCAGAAAGCGCTCCCACCCTGTGCCGGTGCCGCATTGGAATTGCGCACAGGCCGGAATCTGCCTGCGCAGCTCCGCCAGCGACTCATCCACCTCCGCAGCCGGCGTATCCGTGGGCTGTTGCTGCTGTTTCATTTGTTCCAGAATGAGGGTGCGATCGATCAGGCGGCGCAGCGCGAAATCCGGCGTATTCTGCCCGGGCAGCACCTGCAGCGGCTCCAGCGCCGAAAGGTGCATCTCCTGTTCGACGTCGCTCTGCAGGATGACATTCGAGCCAATGTTTGCGATGACGTGATCGAGCTCTACCGGAGGATTGGCCGCGGAAGACGGCGGAGGAGGCGGGCTCTGCGGGGAAGGTGTTTGCGCGCCGGCCGTCCCGCAGGCAAATGCAAGAATCGCGATGATGGCCCTGAAACCCGCACCTGTACTCATCAGAAAGCCTGCCCGATGCTGAAGAAAAAGTTGAAATGCGCCGCCTGGCCGTAGCACTGGGGGGCGGCGTTGGGATTGGGATTCGGATAACAGGTCAGGTTATTCGAGTTTGTCGCGTTGCTGTTGCCGTACTGCACCAGAACCGGATAAACCGGAGGATTGAGGTTATAGCCGAGGTCGAAGCGGATGGGTCCGATCGGCGTGTGATAGCGCAACCCCAGGCCCACGGTATGCGAAAAGTCATTGAAGTCGCATTGCCCGGTCGGGTTCGTGCTCGAGGAGCGCGTCCTCTCCTCCTGGATGGTGGGATTCAGATAGGCTTGCGCCGTGCAGGTATAGCTGTGCGGCTGTTTGATCCGGAGCGCGCTCGGCCAGATGTCGGAAGAATTGTTGAATACATTCCCCATGTCGTGAAACAGAACGAATCCCAGCGAATTCCCGAAATACGGCAGCTGCGGATTGGGCAGTCGAAGTTCCGTCTGATTGACAAAGACGCCGGCGCCGCCAATCGGGAAGCCGGTCAGCGAATCGCGCGGACCCGCGGAGTTGAGGGGAAAGCCGCGCAGCGACTCCGGCCCGCCGGCGTAGAGCCGTTCCGGCAGCGGAATCGCCTCATATTTCGCCTGGCCGAAGACGCGCTCGATGCCGAAGCGGGTGTTGCGGGCAAGAATGTATCGCTTTTGTTTCCCCAGGCCGTAGTAGGTGGCGTTCGACCAGTCGAAATGCGTGTAGTTCGCTTCCGACGTCAGGAAGACGTTGTCGGTGGCGAAGATCTGGATGCTGTTGTACATGCCCGTTTGCGCATCGAGAGGCTCCGGCCGCCGCGTGTCGCGAACCCACGTCAGCTCGGGGCCGCCCACACGAACCGGTTCGGAGAGAAGTGGAATCAGGTTGGGCGCCACCTGAATCGTGTTGGGATCGACCTTCACCCGGCGATAGGAAACCTGATAGATGATCGTGTCGATCAGATTCGGATGCTGGGTCAGGCGAACGTCGCCTTCCGACGTGGAGGAGGCGAAGGTGATCACATTCTGCGCGTTGATGTAGCCGCCGCCCAGGGAGCCATCCAGCGTCGGATGGTTCAGGAATCGCGGCCAGTTGTAATTCATGGTGAATTGCTGCTCCAGCGATCCGTATTCCGATTTGAAATTGATCGACTGATTCCGGCCCCACAGGTTAATGCGCGATACATCCAGTTCCACCAGCGCGCTCACCCCAAACTTGCCGTTCGGGCTGCACGAATATGTCGACGGATTGATGCCGAGCGCAATCAGGCTCAGCGGATTCGGGCAGTTCGTGCTCGGCGTTCCCGTCTGCGCCTGCAGGCCGCCGCCATACGTCACATCCCAGCGGCGCGCCTCATCGAACTGCACCAGGACATTCTTGCGCGGCTCGTCCCCTCCCGGATTCTCCACCGCGGTCTGCACCTGATTAAACAGCGTCAGGTTGTAAAGATCGCGCTGGGTCTGGAGCAGCTTCGACTGATCCAGCGGATCGCCCGCCTTCACCAGAATGGCGTGCTTCACGGTGCCGGGGTGCGTGTACCTGAGGCCGCTCGTGAGCACGTTGCGGATGAAAATCTGATCGCCCGGGGTGACATGCAGATCGACGTCGATCAGCGCCGGGTCCTTCGGCGAAGGATTCTGCTGCAGGTTCACCGCGGCATGGTCGTAGCCGTGGTCAAGAAAATACCCCAGGATCGCATCGCGATCGGCGGTCAGATTGTTTCCCGAGTAAGGCTGCCCCGGCTGCAAACTCAGCTTCGGCTGGATGGCGGCCAGCTGAGCCGGTGTGACCCCGTCGATCTTGTAGACGCCGACTTTTTGCTGGACCCCTTCAACAATGGTGTACGTGACGGTCAGGCTCTTTTCGCCCTTTTTCGTCGGCGATGGAGACTCGCGCACCTCCGGCGTCACTTTCACATTGGTAAAGCCATTTCCCTGATAGAGGCCCGTGATCGCGTTCACGTCCGCTTCCTGCAGGGCCTGGCTGTAGATGCCGTGAGGCATGAACAACGACGCAGACTGCACGCTCAGGCGCTGCTTCAGCAGCCACGCGCCGAAATACCCGTTGCCCTGAATGCCGACGGACTGGATCCGCTCACGCGGCCCGAGGTTCACGTCGTACGTGACATGGGTGACGCCGTCCTTCGCATCGGAAAGGTGCGTCACTTTGGCGTGGAAATAGCCCTGCCGCTGGTAATAATCGCGGATGCGCTTGCTGCCCTCGTTGAGCAGATCCTCGTCCAGCGTGCCTTCCGCGTAGACCGGGACCAGGCTTCGCACCTTGCCCTGGCTGAGCTTCGCACCCTCCACAATGATTTTGACCACCGGGCCGCGATCCGCGTCGAAGGTGTAGTTCAGACGATTTTGGGGAGGCTGATACTGGCTCGAAGCCAGGGTCACGTTGGCTTCCAGCCGCTGCTGCTTCTGGTATTGCTTCCTTAGATTGGTGAGCGCCCGGCTCACCGTGTCAGAATTTACCTTCGACCCCGCCTTCAGCTTCGCCTTCTTGCGGAACATGGGGAGGTCCATCCCGCTGTCGCCCTCGACCGCTACATCGCCCACCCGCGCCGGCTTTCCGGTCCTGACGTCGAACTGGACGTTCAGCTCGGCGTCGGCCTTGTCGAGGGCCGTGTGCCGCACAATCGAGCCCTGGTAGTAGCCGTTCTGCTGCAGCGTCTGCTGTAGCAGTTCCTGGGCGCGGCTGAGCTTCTGATCCGTATAGGGCGTCCCGGGATTGAGGCGCGTCGAGTAGTTGAGCTGATTGCTCAGATGGCTGTTCTTCACTCCCCTGACCAGGACGCGGCCGAGGAACAAAGTTGGCGTTCCTTTGAAAACCAGCACCACTCCCTGGCCCTGCCGATTCCCATTGACCGCAATGGTCTGATAGCGACCGGTGGCATACAAACGCCGCAGGCTGGCCCGGATTTTGACGGGATCAAGCGGCGCGTTGGGCTGCTGTTCCAGCTGCTCCGGCAGCGGATCGAGCGCGTCCCGTGTGACTCCCTCAAAGCGGATATCGACGACCGGAAGCCCGGTCCACCCCTCCAGATGCTCCGACGTCGGAACCGGCTGAACCTTCGTGGTCGACTGTTCCTGCGTTGTGTTGTACGACGGCAGCACGCTGCCCGGGGGGACCGGAGGCGTCTTTTTGCGCTGTTCTTCCGGTGAGCTGGCCGTGGGAGGCTGCGTGGGGTTGATGGGTTGCTGCGCCCGCAGCGTCAAAACACCGGCCCCGAGCAACAGGCCGGCCAGACACAGGACCTGGGCCGCAGGCGGTGCGAGGCTGCGTTCCGCCCGCCCCCCTCGCTGCCGCCCCCACCCCTTCCGCAAAGCAGAAAAACCCTTCGAACCCAAACCGCCCTCGTCCAGTACCGGAAAGCTCACCCGTCGCAACAATGAGAACCTGTGTCTGTCTTAACCCCACCCAGCCCCGGCAAGTTTTGCTCAGCATCGCCTCGGCTCAACAGCTCCGGCTCCCGGAAGCAGATCCCCTGAGTTCTGCTCTCGATCATGAGATGCGGACTCGGCGGCAGCGCGGCCACTACGGCCAAAGCACGCGCGGGAGTGAATTTCTATACTACTGAGTGATGGCCGCTCCCTCCCAAATCGTACGCGAAAGATACTCCCGCCAGGTGCTGTTCTCCGCTATCGGGCCGGATGGCCAGGACCGCATCGACCGGGCGCACGTGGCCGTGGTGGGCGTGGGCGCCACCGGAGCGGCGGCGGCCAGCCTTTTGGCGCGAGCCGGCGTGGGCACCGTGACCCTGATCGACCGCGATTTCGTCGAGGAGAGCAACCTCCAGCGTCAGATTCTTTTCGACGAAACCGACGCTCGGGATTCTCTGCCCAAAGCGGAGGCTGCCCGCCGCAAAATCGCTGCTTTCAACAGCGAAATCGCGCTGCGCGCCCATGTCGCCGATCTCATTCCCGGAAATATCCACGCACTGCTCGAGGGAGCTGACATCGTTCTCGACGCCACCGATAACTTCGAGACCCGCTATCTCCTTAACGACTACGCCATCGAACAATCGAAACCGTGGATTTATGCGGCTGCGGTGGGCTCCTACGCCGTGACCATGAATATTCTTCCCGGAGAAACCGCCTGTCTGGCCTGCATTTTTCCCGAACCACCGGGCGGAGCCATTGAAACCTGCGACACCGCCGGCATTCTTAACGGCGCCGTGAATCTCGCCGCCTCCATCGAGGTCACCGAGGCTCTCAAATGGATCGTCGGGGCGCGCGACACGATGCGGAGAACTCTGCTCTCCTGCGATCTGTGGACCAACGAGTGGAGCGAAGTCGCCGCGGGGACGCCGCGGGCCGACTGCGTGGTCTGCGCGGAGCGGGACTTTGCCCATCTGCGCGGCGAGGGCCGCCCGCACATTACCCTCTGCGGCCGCAACTCAGTACAGATCCACGAGCGGGCCCGCCCGGTGGATCTGGCCGCAATGGAGGTGCGCCTGCTCCCGCACGGTCACGTGCAGCGCAACGACCTGCTCCTCCGCTTCCAGCGCGGCGAGCATACGCTGACCCTGTTCGCCGACGGACGAGCGATCATTCAGGGCACGACCGATGTAGCTGTGGCGCGGAGCTTTTACGCAAGGTTTGTAGGGTCATAGGGGACGCACAGTCGGGACCGAGTGAGGGTTCACGCAGCAGACCACGGCGCTGAAGCATCCAACTCAAGGACTTCATCGCAGTTCGGAATTTAACCGGGGTAGACTGCTTTTTGGAAGCCCGTGAATTAAGATGAGCCTTATTTCGCGCGCAAATGAAATCGTCAGGACCACGCCCTGGCTCGGCCGCTGGGCGTTGCGGGCACTTCCTGACCTGCCATGGACCATTGAAGTCCATCCAATCGGTCGTGTGGAGATACGGCTCCGGCGCGATCGGAACAGCTGGCTGCGATCACCCATTGCCGGTGATGGATTCATGCTGGGAGCGCTGCAGAGACTCATTCGTCCTGGGGATGTGGTTTACGATGTCGGACCAACATCGGGCTTTACAGCCGATTTATTGTGCAGGAGTTCGGAGCATCCCAGGTTTATGCATTCGAGCCGACTGCAGGAAACTACCCACGACTGGCGAGGAATCTTCAGGTTGGAGAATGCGCCGATCGAGCCGAGGCGCTGCAACTGGCGATCGGAGACGAGGACGGAGTGGTTGATTTTCAAGCAGACGACATGTCAGCGCTAACTGGCGCTCTAGATGCCGTGAATCACGGGCAAGCAAGCCGTAACAGAACGCAATATCATTTGCCGCCGATGATCGAGAAGGTTTCCGTGGGCCGTTTGGACACCGTCATTCGCGATCGGGGTCTGAGCTTGCCCGACGTGATCAAACTCGAGGGTGCGGAGGCATTGGCACTGAAGGAGGCGCACAATCTGTTGCAGCAACAGAAACCCCGGCTGGTAATCGAGCTGCATAGCGGACCCGTGGGAGCCGAGGTGCTGGAGATTCTCTGGATGTACGGCTATCGCTGTTTTGGATATGTAGCGTCCGCAGCGATGCCCGAATATCGAGAAATCATAGCCAGCGATATAGGGAAGATTCGCGATGAATATTCGTTGAAGTACATGGCAGCTTCAATCCAGGAAAAAGATCTTCTGGTCCCGATTAGGGATCCCGAATGGATCGCAAAGCCCGGTGCGGGGAACCCAAGGCCGAGGGCTTCGTGAAGGTTTGCCGTGCCGAAACCACTTCGAGCTAGCCGACAGCTCGCCTGAATCCGCCGATTGCTATACTCGGCGCAGGCAGACGACGATGGGATTGTATTTCACGATTCGGGAGAAACTCCGGTTCAATCCGATCGTCAATGCAACGATTTATCTGGGCCAGAGTTTGTATTGTTCCCACTTTGGACGTCTCGTCCACGATTCACGGATGGCGCGCAAGAGCAAAGGACAACTCGAAGGAGTTGCTCTTTGCACGCGGTTTCGTGATGAGGCTCGCTACCTTCCGGAATGGCTCGAATACCATATCGCAGCGGGAATTGACCACTTCTTCCTGTACAACAACTTCAGCAACGATGGATACCTTGACGCGATTGGTCCCTGGCTCAATAGCGGACAAGTAACTCTCGTTGATTGGCCCCGGGCTCCCGCTTCACCAGGCGCAGAAGAAGATTGCGTCCGGCGGGTACTGGGGCGATTTCAGTGGGTGGGGTTTGTCGACGCTGATGAGTTCGTTGTCGTCCGCAATGGACAGAGTATCGGCGAATTCCTGGATGGATTCCCGATGGCACCCGGCGTGGGCCTTCACTGGCGCATGTTTGGATCATCAATGCACAAGAAGCGACCCGGGGAACCGGTGATTTTGGCCTATCGGCATAGATCACCCGCTGCAAGGCAACCCATCAAGTCGTTCATCCGCCCTGAACGCGCGGCACAATGCCGGAACCCGCACTCTTGGTTCTACTCGCCGATTGGAACGGCAGTCGACGAACACCACAGGAGATTGTTCGGTAGTCTGGACGCCAGACCTACGGCAGACCTTGCATGGATTAATCACTATTTCTGCAAGAGTCAGGAAGACTACCTCGAAAAGACCAGTCGAAAACCAACCAGCGATCCGACAACGATGAGGTTCGAGCACCGCCGGCCAGAACGGGTCATTAACGAATTCCGGAAGAACAACGAGGTCTTCGACTCCTGCGCAGTGGATTACTACCGCGCGCGGTGCGAAGCGATCGGGAGGAGGCCGATTCTGCTGGAGGGACTGATCGCGGAGCGAACGGGGGGGTGAAGAGAGGGCTGGAAGAGTTTCAGTCGTTAAGGTTGAAAAGCAGAAAACGCCCTGGCTCTTCGCCAGGGCGTTTTGTCTTGGTTTTCGCGCCCGAAGGCGCATCCGCCTCGATCGCCAATCGTCAGAACTGGTTCCACAAAAACTGGTTATACACCTCGTGGTGGAACTGCACTTCCTGCGGTTTCACGAACGTCCCCAGCAGCCGTGGGCAGCGATCCGCCGAGGCCTGCTTCAGATCGGCGTAGCGCCCCTTCACATCTTCGCCCAGCAGGGTTGTGGCCCACGCCGAGTTCCGAAAATCCTCCAGCGCCGTGTAGATGTTGTCCGGCAGATACCGCTCGGCCTGGCGCAGATTCTTAATTCTCGACGTTTCGCCTTCGATGCCGGACTTGAACACCGACAACATCACGAGATAAGGATTCGAATCCGGAGCTACCGATCGCACCTCGACGCGCATCGAGCGCTCGTTGCCGATCGGGATACGAATCATCGATCCGCGATCCACCGCCGAAGCCTTGATCTGATTCGGCGCCTCAAAGTGCGGATCGAGGCGGCGATAGGCGTTCACGCTGGAGTTGAGCAGCAGGCAAATATCGTTGCCGTGGGTCAGAATGCGATCGACAAACTTCCAGCCCAGAGGCGAGAGCTTCTCCTGGCCACTCGGATCCCAGAACAGGTTCTTGCCCCCTTTGCTGATCGAAACGTTGGTGTGCATGCCGCTGCCGTTGACGCCGACCACCGGCTTGGGCAGGAACGACGCCGTCATCCCCAGCTTCGTCGCCACCTGTCGGCAAATCAGCTTGTAGAGCTGGATCTGATCCGCCGCCGCCACCACTTCGCCATAGCCATAATTGATCTCAAACTGTGACGGCGCAACCTCGGGATGATCTTTCTCGTTCTCGAAACCCATCGCGCGCTGCACTTCCGCGGTGGTGTCAATGAACTCGCGCAGCGGATCGCCGGGCAGCGAGTGATAGTACCCGCCGGTGTTCACATAGTCGAAGCGCCCAGTCGTTGGAAAATTCCTCTCCGCGTCGATTCCGCCGAACAGAAATCCCTCAATTTCATTCGCCGCGTTCAGCGTGTAGCCGCTTTTCTCGAACTGCGCCTTCGCGAAGGTCTTCAGCACGCCGCGGGTGTCTCCCGCGTAAGGCGTCCCCCCCTTGTCAATCACGTCTCCGAAGACCAGCACCTTCCCGGCGCCGAAAATGTCCGCCGGCCCGTAATAAAACGCGCTCCAGTCGATGCCCAGACGCAAATCGCTTTCGCGCTGGGCGGTAAACCCGCGGATCGACGAGCCATCGAACGTCAGATTGTCGAAGCTCTTGATCAGGAATTTCTTGTCGTAATCCAGCATGTGCAGCCGGCCTTCGAGATCGCAAAACAGTACCGTGACCGCCTTGATGCTCTTCTGATCGGTCAGGTACTTCAGCCGCTCTTCCTGAATCTTGTCGAGTGCCACGCGCTTCCGGCGCTGATCCTTCGCCTTTAGGTTGAGCTCCTCCAGCTCCTCATACGAGAGCGCAAGGAAATTCCGATATTCAGTCGACATGCTTCTCCTCTGGATCGCGATTGGATGAATCTTTGTTATAGCGCAGCCCGGCCACGCTGGCGCGGCAAGCACAATCCTCGCCCCGCGCGGCGCCAATCTGCAGTGCTGATGAAAGGTTTGGCAGTTCGCTTTCAGGGTATCGCGAGGGCATGAGGAAGTCTCTATATAAAATTTTGTGATGGCCGTAATTCGTCCCGTTTATCGACTCGGCGCAGCCTGCAGGATTCTACCGAGCCAGATCCCTCCCCATTTCGTCCAGACGCGCAACCCACTAAGCTGGACGTACACCCGGTGAGCGCTCATCAGGCAGAAGCCGTCGTTCTTCGCAAATGGCCCGTCCGCGAGGCGGACGAGATCGTCTCGCTCTTCACCCGCAGTCACGGCCGGATTCGTGGCGTCGCGAAAGCCGCGGCCAAATCACGCCGTCGCTTCGGCGGAGCACTCGAACCCATGACCTGGGTCTCGGCCAGCTACGTCGAAAATCCCAAACAGGACCTGGTTCGCCTCGACGCCTGCGAAGTCATCGCGTCGCCTCTTTCCGATCCTGTGAATTACGCCCGCGCCGCGGCCCTCGCCTTCTATGCCGAAGTCCTCGAAGAGGCGATGCCCGATCACGATCCTCACGAAGCCGTCTTCCGTCTCGTGCTCGCCGTTCTCGACCATACCCGCGGCGACCGCATCTGGATGCCCGTCACCTATTTCTCCCTCTGGGTCACGCGCTTGCTCGGCTGGATGCCCTCGCTCACCCACTGCACCGCGTGCGGGGAAGCCTTCGGTACCGGCGCTGCCTGGTTTGACGCGCAGTCGGATGGCCTGGCCTGCGGCCACCACAAACAGCCGGGCAGCCGCATCTTGTCGGCCGATTCCATGGCTCTGGCCCGTCGCATCTTCCATTCGCCCATTGCCGCGCTCGCGCCGGAAGAGTGGCCCGCCAGCCGCGCCGCCGATCTTCGCCGTTTTGCATCCCAGGCGCTGGAGCGGCATCTTGAACGCAGGCTCCGGTCCGCCGCTGCTCTGGTGAAAATCGGCGGATAATGCGAAGCATCTACACTGGAGGCCCCGGAACTTTCTCCCTGTCGAGGACTCATCCATGAAAATCGCCAACAGCGTCATCGATCTGATCGGCAACACACCACTCGTGCAACTGAATCGCGTCACTGCCGGAGCCCACGCCCGCGTCGTCGCCAAGCTGGAGAGTGCGAATCCTGTCAATAGCGTGAAAGACCGCATCGGCTTCGCCATGATCGAAGCAGCGGAGCGCGAAGGGAAAATTCATCCCGGGAAAACCGTGCTCATCGAGCCCACCAGCGGCAATACCGGCATCGGCCTCGCGTTCGTCGCCGCGGTCAAAGGCTACAAGATGATCCTCACCATGCCGGAGACCATGAGTCTCGAGCGGCGGGTGCTGCTGCTGGCCTTTGGCGCGCAGATTGTGCTCACGCCCGGGCCCAACGGCATGAGTGGCGCCATCGCCAGGGCGAAACAAATCCTCGCTGACACCCCCAACGGCTACATGCTCCAGCAATTCGAAAACCCCGCGAATCCGAAAATTCATTTCAATACCACCGGGCCGGAGATCTGGAACGACACCGACGGCCAGGTCGACTTTCTGATTTCCGGCGTCGGCACCGGCGGCACGCTGACCGGAGTGGGCGAATTCATCAAGCCGAAAAAGCCTTCGTTCAGAATCGTCGCGGTCGAGCCGACCGACAGCCCGGTGCTCTCAGGAGGCAAACCCGGCCCGCATAAGATTCAGGGCATCGGCGCCGGTTTCATTCCCAAAATTCTCGACACCAAACTCATCGACGAAGTCATCCAGGTTTCGAACGACGAGGCTATCGCCATGGCCCGCCGCCTGCCTCTCGAAGAGGGTCTGCTGGTCGGCATCTCCTCCGGAGCTGCGGTCCAGGCGGCCGTTCAGGTTGCCAAACGCCAGGAAAATGCCGGCAAACTGATTGTGGTCGTGGTACCGGATTTCGGAGAGCGCTATATTTCCTCCGTGCTGTTCGAAGGCTTGCGCAATGAGGCGCAGGCGCTGAAGGCGGAACCCATCGAGGCGCCGGTCAAGGTGTAGCGTAGCCAGTAGCCAGTCGTGATTGAATCGGAGCGCTTGCTATGCGCTGTCCGCTATCCGCTATACCCTGTCCTCATGTTCGCCACCCTCCGCGAAGACATCGACTCGATCCTGGACCGCGATCCCGCGGCCGGATCGCGTCTGATGGTGATCCTCTGCTATCCAGGCCTGCACGCGGTGTGGATGCACAGAATCACGTCGCGCCTGTGGTGTGCAAAATTCCGCCTGCTCGCGCGACTTCTCTCCCAGTGGGCACGGCTCTTCACCGGCATCGAAATCCATCCCGGCGCGCTCCTCGGCCGGCGCGTCTTTATCGATCACGGCTCCGGCGTGGTGATCGGCGAAACCGCCATCGTCGGCGACGATGTCACCCTCTACCAGGGCGTCACCCTCGGTGGCACCGGCCATGAGCGCGGCAAGCGGCACCCCACGCTGCGCGACGGCGTCTTCGTCGGCAGCAATGCCCAGGTCCTCGGCAACATCTGCATCGGCGAAAACTCCCGCGTCGGCGCCGGCTCCGTCGTCCTGCGCGATGTCCCGCCCAACTCCACGATCGTCGGCGTCCCCGGGCACATCGTTTATCAGAATGGCGAGCGCGTCCTGATCACTGATCCCACTCAAATCAAGGATCCTCTCTCCGGCGTCATCCTTGCCCTGGCAGAAGAAGTGAAGAAGCTGCGCCTCCGCGTGGATGTGCTCGACGGCCAGCTCGAACTCGCCAGCCGCGAACTCGATCAGGTCCGTTCCTTCACGGCCGAAGAAGAGGAGCGCGACCAATATCGCAGCGAACAGGCGGGGCTGGTCAGCATGGGCGAAGGGATCTGAGCGGCAGTTGTTAGTGATCAGTTGTCAGCGACCACGGATGACCAGACAGCGCTACGTTCGGTCAGGCCTCAGCTTTTTTCGCCGGGAATGCCGTGGGTTCTGAGAATCTCTACCACCATCACGCGAATGTTGTCGTAATCCGGCATCCCGGAAAACATCCGGTAGTCGACCGAATTGCTGTCGCCGCCACGGCCGGTGATCTGGAATTGCCGCTCGCCCGCGGCCGCCTCCCTCGGATGCGCCTCCGCCCACGACTTCTGATCGAAGTCATCGCTCTCGACGTCGATCTCCCACACCCGATGCCCATTCGCCTGCCGCACCAGAAAGCGATACCAGGTGTGAAATTTACCCAGCGGCTCAAAATACTCGACGGCGTCCACGCGATACTGTTCCACAGGGAACATCTCCAGCAGGAATCCCGTCGCGAGCCGCGCGTCGGAAGCGCCGGTCTTGTGCATCTCGTGCAGCAGGGCGCGTTCCTGGTCGCGTTGCTGTTTCATGCCCGCGGCCGAATATGCGGCTACCAGCGTGGTATGAATCTTCCAGTTTCCCGGATCGAGTTGCCGCGCTTTCTCCGCGTATTGCACCGCCGCCTGCCCCTGGAACAGTTCCACGGCCGCGGTCGAAGCCAGCAGGTTCGCCGCGGTGTTGTTGGGATCGGACTCAAGAACCTGCTGGAAATCCGTGAGCGCCGTGCGCGCCTCGTTGTCGTGCAGCGCTGCCAGGCCTCTTGCCAGGTTCGGTTTGGTCGACCCTGCCTCCGCTGCCCCTCCGGGCAACACGGCTGCGCTCGAACCATTCTGCGCACCCGCCGCGGGCGCGTTCTGAGCCAATCCCGCTGCGGCCCAGCAAGCCAGCAGAAGCGCGGAGCATATCCCGCATCGGGCGCCTGGTCGGTTCATCCGAAGTTCCCCGGAATCACTCTATCGCGTCGGCCTGGCGCCGTGGGCAGCAAGGCTGTACCGTGAGGCGCGTTGGGCAACGTTCAGGTATGCTGAGGCGGGAGCGCCCTGCGCGCTGCTCCAGCAAGGAGAACAACCATGGCTCTTATCGTCATTGGCAGCTTCGTCGCGATCTTTTTTTGCAGTATCCTCTGGGCCACCAGCCGCCGCCCCGATGAGCACCAGCACTGAACCAGGCCGGCCAAAAAAGTGGCTGCTTCACCGCGCGTTCCTTTGTACGGTTTTTCATATCCACCGACAGCTTTTCAGAGATTCTTGCTCAGCTGGTCTCCCGAGAGTCGCCATGACTCCTTGGCTCTCCGGGCTATCTGGCGACCCATCAATCACTTCCCAATTCTGCGCCTGAATCCTTAAATCGAGATTCCAGTGGCATCCGAGTTGCTCACAAATTACACTTACAAGCTGTCCTTTAGCCGGAATCGTGACGCGAGCTGGTGAATAATTAGGGTCGGGATTCCCCAGCGGTGTTCGTCTCCGAACCACCTGCACCTCAGCATGCAGCGGACATTTCAAACCCGCATCGTGGCCGTGCTGCTCGCGCTCTTTACCGCGGCCGCCGTCATTTTTGCCGGCTTCAATCTCGTCCAGGAGAACCGCTATCAGTCCCCCACCGACGGCGTGGTGTGGATCGAGACCCAGGGCGGCCTGCAGGCGCAACAGGTTCCAGCCAACAGTCCCGGTGAGCGAGCCGGCATCAAGCCCGGCGATCTGCTCATCGCGGTCAATGAAAAACCAACCAGCCGCGGAGCCGACCTTGCCCGCGAAACATGGCGTACCGGTGCCTACAACACCATCAACTACACGCTGGAGCGCCACGGCATCCGCCTGCCCGATGTTCCCGTCGTCCTCGATATGCAGGACCGCAGCATCCACCAGGGCTTCCGTTTCATCGCCCTGGTCTATCTCGGCATCGGTCTTTATGTCCTGCTCCGACGCTGGACCGCGCCCCACTCCACCCACTTCTACATCTTCTGCCTCGTCTCCTTCGTCCTCTACTCGTTCTGGTACACCGGCAGGTTCAACGAGTTCGACGACATTGTTTATTGGAGCGGGATAGCCGCCAGCGCGTTACAGCCCGCGCTCTTTCTCCATTTCGCGCTGGCCTTTTCCGCCGATCGTCGACGCGGACAAGGCTGGCTGGCCAGCTTCACTTACCTTCCCGGCGCTGCGCTCGTCACCTTACAGATCCTTGCGCAAACGCAGTGGTCCGCCACAGAACTGCTGGCCCATCGCCTCAACCAGGTCGACACCGGCTATAAGGCCATCTTCTATCTGCTCGCCGCCGCCGTCTTCTACCTGCACTATCGCGAAGCCCAGGCGCCTCTGGAGCGCCAGCAGCTCAAGTGGCTCACCCGCGGCACCCTCGTCGCTGTCATCCCCTTCACGCTGCTCTACGCCATCCCCTACATGGCCGACTTCGCCATGCCCGATGCCCTCACCAAGATCGCCGGCATCTGCATGGTCTTTCTTCCGCTCACCTTCAGCTGGGCCATCGTGCGCTATCGCATGATGGACGTCGACCTCATCTTCAAGCGCGGCGTCACCTACACGCTGGCGACCGCAGCCCTGGTCGGCGTTTATTTTTCGCTGCTCGCTGTCGCCGCGGCTCTCGCCCAGGCTCGCCTGCGCAGTCTCGGCATCTGGGGCCTGTTCGCCGCCATCGTCGTCGCCGCCCTGCTCTCTGAGCCCCTCAAGCGTGTCATCCAGCTGCGCGTCGATCGGCTCTTCGATCGCCAGAGCTACGACTACCGCTCTACCCTGATCTCCTTCGGACGCGGCCTCAGCTCCTTTACCAATCTCGATGCCCTGCTCAACGCCATCGTCGATCGCCTGCCCCGTACCCTGCTCGTCGATCGCGTCGCCGTCTTTCTCCACGATGGTCCTGGCAACTTCCGCCTCGCCGCACAGCATGGGCTGCCGGAGAATCTCCCCGCCTCGTACCTTAACCTCGGCTTCCTCGATTTCGATGAGCCGAATGCAGGCACCCACCTGTTCCTCGAAAATCCTCAGGCCGCTGTGCACCTGACTTCGCCCGAGCAGCGCACCGCCGCCATCCTCGACATGAATTACTTTCTGCCCTGTCGTGTCGGCGTCCCCGGCGCGCGCGAAGGACAGATTCAGGACCGCGCCATCGCCGTCATCGGCCTCGGCCGGCGCGCCGGCGGCGATTTCCTCTCCAGCGAAGATATGGAGCTGCTCGAATCTCTCGCCGGCTACATCGGCATCGCGCTGCAGAACGCGACCCTGTATGCCAGCCTCGAAGAGAAAATCATCGAGTACGAGCGCCTCAAGGAATTCAACGAGAACATCGTCGAATCCATCAACGTCGGCATTCTCGCCCTCGATCCTGACGAACATGTCGAGAGCTGGAACTCGCAGATGGAGGTCATGTTCGCCCTGCCCCGCAACGAGGCTCTGCACCAGTCGCTCGACGCCGTCTTCCCCCCCAACCTGGTCGAGGAATTCCGTCGTGTGAAGGATCAGCCCGGCGTCCACAACCTCTACAAATTCCGCCTCGAAACCCGCGCGGAAGAAACGCGCATCGCGAATATCGCCATCGCACCCCTGGTGGCGCGCGATTTTCGTACCGTCGGCCGCATCATCCTCATCGACGACATCACCGATCAGACGGAGATGGAAGGCCAGCTCGCCCAGGCCGAAAAGCTCTCCTCCATCGGCCTGCTCGCTGCCGGCGTCGCGCACGAAGTCAATACGCCGCTGGCCGTCATCTCATCCTATGCACAGATGCTGGCCCGCCAGCTAAAAGGCGATGCGAAGCTCGGCCCCCTGCTCGACAAGATCACGCAGCAGACCTTCCGCGCCTCGGAAATTGTCAATGGCCTGCTCAACTTCTCGCGCACCAGCGGCGCCGAGTATCGCGAAACCGACGTCAACGGCATCATTCGCGACACGCTCACGCTGCTCGATCACCAGTTCAGGACCTCGCAGATCAGCATCGAGACCAACCTCATGTCCGGCCTCCCGCCCATCATGGGCAACGCCGGCAAACTGCAACAGGTCTTCCTGAATTTGTTCCTGAACGCCAAAGACGCCATGGCTGGCGCGGCCGCCACCAACGGCGAGTCCCGCACCCTGCGCATCGCCACCGAAGTGAACGGCCACGTCAGCATCTCCATCGCTGATTCGGGGTCGGGCATCGCCCCCGAGCACCTCCGCCGCATCTACGATCCGTTCTTCACCACCAAAACCGCGCGCAGAGATGGGCAGCCCCGCGGTACCGGCCTCGGCCTCGCCGTCACCTACGGCATCATTCAGGAACATTCCGGAAAAATCCACGTGGAGAGTCAGGTGGGATTGGGCACTACGTTTTATCTTGAGTTTCCCTTGCTGAGGAAACCCGCGCATGTCTGAAGGCACCCTCGCGGTTCCGGCCAGTTCCCCGCTTGCAGGTTCGGATTCCCCTCCGCGCATTCTCATCATCGACGACGAGGCCGCGATTCGCGAGTCGCTCGAGACCCTCCTGTCCATGGAAGGCTACGCGGTCGACATGGCGGAGAACGGCGAGCTGGGCCTCGATCGCATCGCCGAAGTGCCCTTCGACCTGGTGCTGCTCGATCTCGCCCTGCCCGGCCGCAACGGCATTGAAATCCTCTCCACCCTGCGCGAGCGTGAGCTCACGCTGCCGGTCATCATGATCACCGCCTTCGGCACCGTCGACAACGTCGTCGATGCCATCCGCGGCGGCGCACAGAATTTTGTCCAGAAGCCCTGGGATAATGAAAAGCTGCTCGCCGATATTCGCGCGGCCATCGCCCGCTATCGCGCTGAAGAAGAAAACGTCCAGCTCAAGCGCGCCTTCCGCCAGCGCTACAACTTCCCCAACATCGTCGGCAAAAGCGACGTGATGCTGCGCATCTTCGACCTCGTCGCGCAGGTCGCGCCCACCCGCTCCACCGTCCTCATCCAGGGCGAAAGCGGCACCGGCAAAGAACTCATCGCTAAAGCGCTCCATTCCAACTCCACGCGCAAAGACAAGCCCTTTGTGCCGGTCAACACCGGGGCCATGCCCACCGACCTCCTCGAGTCCACCCTGTTCGGCCACGTCAAAGGCGCGTTCACTTCCGCCATCGCCGCCAAGAAGGGCCTGTTCGAAGTCGCCAATGGCGGCACGCTCTTCCTCGACGAAATCGCGACCATGGGCATGGACACCCAGGCGAAAATCCTGCGCGTCCTGCAGGATCGCCGCTTCATGCACCTGGGCGGCGTGCAGGAAATCCAGGTCGACGTCCGCATCATCGCCGCCACCAATGTCGATCTCCGCCAGGCCGTGCGCGAAGGCAAATTTCGCGAAGACCTTTTCTACCGCCTCAACGTCATCGCCATCGAGCTGCCGCCACTGCGCAGCCGCCGCGAAGACATCCCCGCCCTCGCCAATCATTTCCTCAAGTACTACTCCGACGAGAACGGCCTCTCGATCCGCGCGATGACGCCGGAAGCGATGCGCGCGCTCGTCGACTACGAGTGGCCCGGCAACGTCCGCGAGCTCGAGAACGTGATCGAACGCGGCGTCGTCCTCTCCTCCGGCGGCACCATCGGCGCCGACCTGCTGCCCGGTCACCTCACCGGCTCCAGCTACAGCTCCAGCCTTCTCGAACACAGCCCCGACGCTTCGCTCTTCGACATCATGGAAGACATCGAGCGCCGCATCATCGTCGACAAGCTGGAGCGCTGCAACGGCAACCAAACCGAAGCCGCCGAGCAGTTCCGCATCCCCCTCTCCACGCTGAATCAGAAGATTAAGCGCCTGAACATCGAGATCAGGAAGCGCAACCGGGACTGACCGGGCTCGGGGGTCGTCGGGATCTATTCAATCGCGAACACCGCATACACCGTCGCCGATTCTTCCACCTGCTGTGGCCGAATCGCCAGGGGCTGGGTCGGCGCCGGCGCCGCCATCCCCGCCCCGGCGAACTTGTAGACCCGCGGCACCACCGGCGGCGATGGCGCCTGATTGCTGGCATAGATCAGCTGTCCGAGATGCGCATTCAGCCCGGCAGCCATCTGCGTCGCGATCTGCCGCGCCCGGACGAGCGCCTTCTCCGCTGCTTTCGCCTGCAGCCCGTTGCGATCGGCCAGGTCCCACTCGATATTGCCGCTCTCATTGGCCCCGGCCTCGACAGCAGCATGCAGCACGGTCGCGGCATCCGCCGCCGCCGTGTGCACGCTCCAGCTCTGCGACAACGTGAACGCCCTCTGTGCCTGCTGGTCCGGCGTGCTCTTGTCGTTGGCAGGAAACATCGTGGGGGTCAGGTTCTGCGCCCGGCTCTCGATCGCCTGGTCGGAGACACCCGCCTTCTTCAGCGCCGCAACGATGGCATTCGATACCTGCGATCCGTTCCGATAAGCGCTGGCTGCGTCCGGCCCATACGCCGTAAAGCCCACCGCGATGGTCGCGATATCGGCTTCCGCGGACGCCTTATCGTCGGCGGTGATGGCGATGGTCCGGTTGTTCTTGTCTACCTGAATCGTCTGCGCGCTTGTCACCGCCGCCGCGCCCATCATCCCCACCAGCATCAGGAACCCGGCTCTCGTCATCGCCTCAACCCTCCGCCCGGATTCTACGCGCAACTCCACTCGTCAACCCCGCATCCCGCCCGGTGCCCGGTGCCCGGTGCCCGGTGCCCGGTGCCCGGTGCCCGGTGCCCGGTGCCCGGTGCCCGGTGCCCGGCGGCTGTACCCTGTAACCTGTACCCTGTAACCTGTATTTGCTTATGGCCCTTGAGACCATCGATGCTGCCGCCAAACGAGGCGTCCTCGCGGTGCAGGAGTACGTGGTCCTCTCCGCGCGCGCCGTCAGCGACATCTTCCGGCGCCCCCTGTACCGCGACGACATCTATATGCAGGCCGACATCATCGGCGTCGGCTCGCTCCCCATCGTCATCCTCACCGGCTTCTTCCTCGGCGGCGTCCTTGCCCTGCAGTCCGCCTCCACCCTCCAGCAGTTCGGCGCCGCGGCCTTCACCGGCCAGCTCGTCAGCTTTTCCATGATTAAGGAAATCGGCCCCGTCGTTACAGCCCTGATGGTCTCAGGCCGCAACGCCTCCGGCATGGCCAGCGAACTCGGCTCCATGATGGTCACCGAGCAAATCGACGCCATGCGCGCCCTCGGCACCGATCCCCTCAAGAAACTCGTCATGCCCCGCATCGTCGCCACCGTCGTCATGCTCTTCTTCCTCGTCATCCTCTCGGACGCGGTCGGCATCACCGGCGGCGGCTTCGTCTCCGTCTTCCTGCTCGGGCAGGACGGCTCCCAGTACTTCCACACCTGCTATCAGTCGCTCGAATACCCCGACATCCTCCAGGGCCTCGTCAAGCCCATCTTCTTCGGCTTCATCATCGCCACCATCGGCTGCTTTTACGGCATGAAGACGCGCGGCGGGACCCAGGGCGTCGGCCGTTCCACCACCCAGGCCGTGGTCTGGTCCTCCATCCTGATCATCGTCTGCGACTTCATGATCAGCCGCTTTATGATCGGCATCTTCGGACGGTGAGCGGGTGGCGATGAATCCAGCCGGCGCGAACGGAGCAACCCCGCCGCACAGTCCCACTTCCTCCGTGGAGCCGGTCGTCGTCTTCGACGACGTCTCCATCGGCTTCGACCAAAAGCCGGTGCTGGAAAACATCTCCTTCCAGGTGCACGCCGGCGAGATGCGGATTCTCCTCGGTCCCGCCGGCGTCGGCAAGAGCGTACTCCTCAAAATGACCAATGGCCTGCTCCGTCCCGACTCCGGCCGCATTTTCGTCTTCGGTGAAGAAATCAGCGCCATGCACGAGCAGGATCTGTTCGAGCTGCGCGGCTCCATCGGCACCGTCTTTCAGGAAGGCGCGCTGTTCGATTCGCTCACCGTCCGCGATAACGTTGGCTACCGTCTCATCGAGGAGCACCTGCCCGACGACCAGATCACCGCTCGCGTCACCGAGGCCCTCCGCTTCGTCGAGCTGGAGCAAACCCTCTACAAATTTCCCTCCGAGCTTTCCGGAGGCATGCGCCGCCGGGTGGCCATTGCGCGCGCCATTGTCACCAATCCAAAACTGATCCTCTATGACTCGCCCACCGGCGGCCTCGACCCCATCACCTCGACCACCATCATCGAACTGGTCATGAAGCAGCGCGACGTCTCGCACACCAGCTCTCTGGTGGTGACCCATCGCCTGCAGGACGCGTTTATCCTCGCCACCCACCGCTTCAACCGCACCACCAACCAGATGGAAACGCTGCCCCCCCACCAAACCGATCCCAACACCAGCTTCCTGATGCTCAACCGGGGACGCCTGGCCTTCGATGGCACCACCGCCGAGCTCATCCACTCCGAAGACCCGTTTATCAGGGAATACATCAGCTAGAAAAACGCCGGCCTCGAACTGCGTGAAGGGTCAGGCACACTTTCGTAATGGCTCTCTCCGCCTCGGGAGAAGGCTCTGTGGGTACCATCACAGATTTGTTTCTGACTCCCTGTGACAATTTCCTCGTTCTGACTCCGAACGAAGGAAGATCCATGAAAGTCACACCTTCCCGGGCCGTGGTTGCGGCTCTCGTTTTTATTCCTGCACTTTGCCTGGCCAAAGACACCAAAACCTACAAGCACGCCGCCGAATATCAGGTCGCCACTCTGGACCAGAATCTCCGTGTCGAAACCGCCAGCGATGTGACCCTGGCGAAGAACACCACCGATGCGAAACTCGGCCCCGGTGGCCAGGGCATCCACCTGTTGCACACCGACGCCGGAGATTACCGCGTAGAGGCGCCCGTCAACAAGGGTTTGACAATCCTGTCGGCAATGGGCTCGAACGCCTACAACCCTGCGAAGATTTATCACAATAAATGGTTTCTGGACAACGTCCAACCCGGCACCAGGGTTCTGTTCGCTTCCGAATGTGCGAAGCCGAACAGGAAACATCCCAACGAGGCGGTTCGCTGTACCTTCTATTTTCCCGATCCGGATAGCTCCGATCACGAATATGAAACCATCGGAGACTTCACTCCCTTTGCAGCCGGCGATGGAAGCAACATGCAGAAGACCGCCAACACCCTTTGTGGCACCGGGAAACTCAAACCGGACGTGGAAGCTCAACTCTGCGGCGGAACACCAGCTCCGATACCAGCACCAGCTCCCACACCCGTTCCGGCTCCGGCACCAGTTCCTCAACAGCAGTAGGTCCAAGCTTACTTAGTTTCTAATCTCTGTCTTCCTACACGGCGTCGTGGTCGTAGAACCGGAAGAACAACGACGGCTTCGACACCGGCTCCGCCTTCGCCGCCAGCGCCGCCATCTGCTGCTCGTTGTAGGGAGTAAAGTTCCGCGCAATCTCCACGTTCTCCTCGAGCTGCGCGATCGAATCGCACCCAACGATCACCGTGCTCACCGGCCGCGACAGCGTGTAGCCAATCGCTTCTTTCATGGTCAGCGTTCCCGGCGTCGGCGCCAGAACCATCCCCTCCCACGAGTGCTTCTGCTGCTCCAGCGGCGGCGGGTTCCAGCTGGCCAGCAGGCGCCCACGCCCCGGAATCTTCATCCCGATAATCCCCATCTGCTTCTCCACCGCCAGCGGCAGCAGCTCCTCCTGGAAGGTGAAGTGATGCGGATCGGCCGCGTTCAGCGCCATCAGGATGCAGTCGAAATCGTGGCGATGCAGCGCCTCCACCAGCGCATCGGGCCGGTAATGACCCGTCACGCCTAAATACCGCACCACCTTCTGCTGCTGCATGGCGATCAGAGCTTCCATTGCACCGCCCGGCGCGAAGATCGCGTTAATGTCCTTCATCGTCCCGATATCGTGCAGCTGCCACAGGTCCACGTGATCGGTATGCAGCAGCTCCAGCGACTTGTCGATCATCCGCATCGAGCCTTCGCGCGTCCGCTCCTTCGTCTTCGTCGCGAGAAACGCCTCGTTGCGCCGCGTCTTCATCACCTCGCCCACATACTGCTCGCTCCAGCGCAGCGGTCCGCCGTAAATCGATGAAGTATCGAGGTAGTTCACGCCCAGATCGAGCGCCCGGTTAATGATCGGCACCGCGACGTCGGCGTTATTCGCCTTCTCCAGCGCCGCCTGGCCGCCCAGCGAGAAGACTCCCACCTTGTATCCGGTCTTTCCCAGATTGCGCGTCGGCATAGAATCCTGCGTGCGCGGGTTGTTCGGCATGGCGGGCAAGTTCGTTGCGCCCGCTGCGCGAGGCAACGCAGCACCCGTCAGCACAGCGGCTGCGGCTGCGGTGGTTCCCTTCAGAAACGCGCGGCGATTCTGGTTTGTACGCATCGTGAGCCTCCTCCCGCGAGGCAACAAACCGTTTTACCACACACCCATCACGCTCCGATGGCGGTCGAGAAACAGTCCCGTTACCTCCGCGCCGCAAAAAAAGCAAGAGGGATGGCGTTTCGCCATCCCTCTCATCGCTGCGTCTTGTCAGCGTTTAACGGCCGTGCGGGTGTTCGCCCTTCTCGTTGCCCTTGGGCGCCGGCTTGCTCTCGCTGTGCGGAGCAGGCTTGTTGTTACTGTTGGCTGGACGGTTGTTCGCCGGGCGGTTATTGCTGTTGTTCGCCGGACGGTTGTAATTGTTATTGGTCGCCGGACGGTTGTAGTTATTCGTCGTCGCCGGACGATTGTAGTTATTGTTGGTTGCCGGACGATTGTAGTTATTCCCCGCCGGCCGGCTGTTCACGCCGCGGTTATAACCATTGGCTTCGCCGCGATTGTAGCCGTTCGCCGCGCCGCGGTTGTAGCCGTTGTGCGCTCCGGCTGCGTAGCCCCGCGCGTAAGCATTGTGCGCTACCTGCGCGTTGTAGGCCCGTGCTCCCGGCGCGCGGTCAAAGTGACCGTAGTAGCCGTGGTTCACCACCGTCACACTGTGCGACACCCACATGCCATGCCCGAAAGCAACGTACGGGTGCGGACCCCACGCGAAGCCCCAGTGTCCCCATCCCCATCCAAAGCCGCCCCACGCGCCGACCGCGATGCCCACACCGAAGCCGAACCCAAAGCCCACCCTCCATCCAACCGGCGGAGGAGGCGCATACCACGCGTAGTACGGACGGAAGCCCCAGTACGCCCACGGATCGTAATACGGCACATAAACCACGGCTGGATTGGCCGGAGCAATCACGATGTCGCCCGGTGCGTAGGTCACCGCCAGTTGCGGACTCGATTGCAGATGACCCGCCGAGTACGCCTGTTGCCGCAATCCCTGCACCGCGTTCATCACGTCCTGCGGCTGGTTGTAGTACGCGTTGCCCAGCTGCGTGGTCCACTCAAGGTTCTTGTCCATGTTCGCGAGCACCGAGGGAAATGCCGCCAGCGCTTTCACGCTGGGATCCCACGACTGCCCGTCCACCATCTGCGCAATCTGCTGCGGCGGCGCGCCACCCTGCGACTGCACGAACCGGTCCGCTTCCACAATTTGCGTCGGATAGGTCGAAGCCGCCAGCACCTGCGCCACCAGCGAATCCGGATACAGCGCGATCGGCGCCACCAGCTGGTTCAGCTGGTCCGGGCTCAGCGCATTCCACTGCTGCGGCGGAGCCGCGTTGTCGTCCGGAGGCGGCGGACCCTGATCCGGCGGCGGCCCCTGCTGGTCCGGAGGGGGCGGCGGCGCTTCCTGCGCGAAGGAAACCTGGGCGATGCCCATCGGAATCATCAGCCCCACCAAACCCAGTGCGATGCCGCGTTTTGAAAATTCAAGGGAGGCTGTGCCGAGCTGCTGCAGCCACCTGCCTGTCCGAAAAGTCGTGGGTAAGAATTCTTTCAGTTCTCTCATCGAAGGTTCCTCTCAGCCCTTTCCGGGCCGGTCATTCGGGGCGGCCCGGGAACGGGGCCCACTCTCAGCCTATGGGAACGCAAAGTGCGCATTTAAGTTGCGCCCGCTTCGTCGGCGATCAGCCGTCTTTATATCACGGAATCGAAGAATCGGCGGAGAATCCGGGCAACCAGTTCGGGCTGCTCGAACGCTGCAAAGTGTCCCCCGTCAGGGATCTCGTTGTACTCCGCGCCGTACCCGCCATTGCGAATTTGTTCCGCCAGCAGTTTCATGTCCGCGGGCGGGCTCGCAGGATCCTCGCCGCCCGCAATCACACAGCACGGCACCCGCAGCGTCCGCGCGGTGACCACAGAGTCCGGCCGCGCCGCCAACCCCCGCTGCACCGCGATCACCGACTCCGGCGGAACCGCCTGCATCATCTCGCGCGCCTCGGCGATCTTCTCCGGCCATCGACGCCGCGCCGCCTATCCAATCAGCGTCTCCAGATACGACTCGATAAACTCCGCTGTCCCGCGCTCTCGCACTTTGGCCATCGTCTCGTCGCGTTTGGCCCGCTGCGCCTCGTTGTCCGCCTGCGCTTTCGAGCAGCAAAACGCGAAGGCCTCCACCCTCGACGGCATCGTCCGCCAAATCTCGAACAGCGTGTAGCCCCCAATCGAGCAGCCCCCGAACAGCGCCTTTCCAATTTCCAGATGATCGAGCAGGCGCCCCGCATCGGCGGCCAGCTTTTCCACGGTGATCGCACCGTCGCCCAACTCCGACTGCCCATGCCCGCGCAGATCCGGCACGATCACGCGGTACTTTCCCGCCAGAATCTCCGCCACCGGCATCCAGAACCGATGATCCACCGGCGTCGGATGCAGCAGGACCACGGAAGGACCGCCACCGAGCGTTGTGTAGAAGAGCTTCGATCCGTCGGAGTAGTAGAACATGCGATTCAGGGGACCGGTACAGGCCGACCGCCAACCCATTATCAGGCTAAGGCACGTTCCGTGATCAATCGCCTCCGAGTCGACCTATGAGGCTCACAACAAAGGAGCGTCGCCAGATTGCCACCATCGCGTCAAAAAAGGACGCCGGCATTGACCTGACGGAAATGCCGGAGGTGACGAATTGGAGCCGAGCGGAGGTGGGGAAATTCTATCGGCCCAAAGAGTCTCACGCTGTCCGCTGTTCGCTGTCCGCTGTCGGCTGGCCGCTAATCGCTGCCTCACTGGCTCGGCGGCTGATACGGCGGCGGGGGCGGTATCGGCGGCGGCAGCAGCATGGGCTCCTCCGGCATCACGATCCAGAAAATGATGTAGGCCAGCAACCCTGACCCGCCGCCAAATACCGTCAGCAGCACCGTGATCACGCGCACCCACACCACATCCCACGCATATGCGTTCGCCAGGCCCTGGCACACGCCGGCAATCATCCGGCCCATCCGTGGCCGCACCAGCCGGGTCACCGACGTGGTCGGATAGTACTGAGGCGGAGCGGCAGGCGGCTGCATCTGCGCGCCGCATCCCGAGCAGAACCGGGCATCGTCGGCCAGAGTCTTTCCGCAATTCCTGCAATACACAGCCATGGTGAACCTCCCGCAACCCCGTCGCGCACGCCGCTCCAGGGGTCGCTCCAAAACCCAGCATAACCCTGCCCGTGGTCTCCCGGCCCACGGTTCACCGGGCTGCCACGCCATCAGGGTACATTGAACAATACGCTCGCCGGACCCCCCAGGTTCCCAAGGAGTATCGGCACCCTTCGCGCCAACACCTCTCGACGAGCCCGGGCCGCGAGTCTTCTCGCATCCAATCAACCGGGAGAACCAGCACATGCAGCGCCTGCAGGGAAAAGTCGCCATCGTCACCGGATCCGGTTCCGGCATCGGCCAGGGCATCGCCAAACGCCTCGGCTGCGAAGGCGCGAAGGTCATCATCGATTACGTCGGCAGCGAGGCCGGCGCCAACGACACCCGCCGCGCCATCGAGGACTGCGGCAGCCAGGGCGAAGTGCTCCGGGCCGACATCACCAAAATGGACGACGTCCGCAAGCTGGTCGAAACAGCGTGGACCCGCTTCGGCTCCGCTGACATCCTCGTCAACAACGCCGGCATGGAGAAAAAGTCCGACTTCTGGGACACGCCTGAGGAGGAGTACGACAAGGTGATGGCCGTGAACCTTCGCGGCCCTTTCTTCCTCACCCAGGCCTTCGTGCGCCGCCTCCGTGATGCGAAGAAACCCGGGCGCATCATCAATATCAGCTCCGTCCACGAAGACATGGCCTTCCCCGGCTTCACCACCTACTGCTGCAGCAAAGGCGGCCTGCGGATGATGATGCGCAATCTCACCGTCGAGCTCGGTCCCCTCGGCATCACCATCAACAACATCGCGCCCGGAGCCATCGCCACGCCCATCAACAAATCTTTGCTCGAAGACAAGCCCAAACTCAACGCACTGCTCGCCAATATCCCTCTCGGCCGCCTCGGCACGCCCCAAGACGTTGCCGGAATGGTCGCCTTCCTCGCCTCCGACGACGCATCCTATATAAGCGGCGCCACTTTCCTCGTCGACGGTGGGCTGATGCGCAATTACCACGAACAGTAAGTCCCCTATGGCCTCCAAGCTCGAAGACTATGCCCTCATTGGCGACTGCGAAACCGCAGCCCTGGTCAGCCGCGAAGGTTCCATCGACTGGCTGTGCTGGCCCAATTTCTCTTCTACCGCCTGCTTCGCCTCGCTGCTCGGCTCCCAAAAGAATGGCTACTGGCAGATCTGCCCGGCCGGCGACGACTGGAAAACCTCGCGCAAATACCGCGACCACACGCTGATCCTCGAAACCACCTTCGAGAACGAGCAGGGCGCCGTCCGCCTCATCGACTTCATGCCCATCCGCGAGCGCAATTCCGATGTCGTGCGCATCGTCGAAGGCATCCGCGGCGCCATGGACCTCCGCATGGCCCTCGCGCTCCGCTTCGATTACGGACGCACCGTTCCCTGGGTCACCGGTATCGACGACGGTATCCGCGCGGTTGCCGGACCCGGCGTCGCTGTCCTGCACGCCTCGGTCCCCGTTCATGGTGAAAACCTGCATACAGCAGCGGAATTTACCGTCGGCAAGGGCGAGCGCGTCTGGTTCACGCTGACCTATGGCGCATCGTTCCGCCCCGATCCCCGGCCCATCAATGCCGAACACGCCCTCAGAGATACCGAGCACTTCTGGACCCGCTGGACCTCGCAGGTGAAGTACAAGGGCGAATATGCCGACGCCGTCGAACGCTCGCTCATCGCTCTCAAGGCCATGACCTTTCGCCCCACCGGCGGCCTGGTTGCCGCCATCACCACATCGCTGCCTGAGGCCATCGGCGGCACGCGCAACTGGGACTACCGCTATTGCTGGCTCCGCGATACCACCTTCACGCTGCTCGCCATGACCACCGCCGGCTACTTCGAAGAGGCCGCAGCCTGGCAGGACTGGCTCCTTCGCTCCATCGCCGGCAGCCCCGATCAGGTGCAGATCATGTATGGATTAAAGGGCGAGCGCCAGCTGATCGAATGGGAAGTGGACTGGCTGCCCGGCTACGAAGGCTCGCGCCCGGTTCGCGTCGGCAACGGAGCCGCAACCCAGGTTCAGCTCGACATCTATGGCGAGCTCCTCGACACCTTCTTCCACGCCCTGCACGGCATGAACCGCCATACCTCCGAAGATTTCCACGCCCTCATGCGGGTGCTCGAGCACCTTGAAACCATCTGGCAACGCCCGGACGAGGGCATCTGGGAAACCCGCGGTGGCCGCGAACAGTTCACTTACTCAAAAGTGATGGCCTGGGTCGCCTTCGATCGCGCCATCCTCATCGCAAAAAGACTTCGCCTGAAAGCCCCGGTCGAGAAGTGGGAGAAGATCCGCGACACCATCCACGAAGAGATCTGCCGCAAGGCTTACGACCGGGAGAAAAACTCCTTCGTCCAATTTTACGGAGCCAGGCATGTCGACGCCTCGCTGCTGCTCATCCCCATCGTCGGTTTCCTGCCGCCCACCGATCGTCGCGTGCGCGGCACCATTGAGGCGGTCGAGCGCGAGCTCATGACCGGCGGCTTCGTCCAGCGCTACGACACCACCAAACTCGACGACGGCCTGCCTCCCGGCGAGGGCGCGTTTCTCGCCTGCAGCTTCTGGATGGTCAGCGCTCTGAAATCCATCGGCCGCATCAAAGATGCCCGCACACTTTTCAATCGCCTGCTGGCCCTGCGCAACGATCTGGGTCTGCTCTCGGAAGAATATGACGTCGGGCGCCACCGGCTGGTCGGCAATTTTCCCCAGGCTTTCTCTCACATTGCCCTGGTCAACGCCGCTGTCGATCTCGAACGCGAGGAAGAACACCATCATCGCGCAGACCACCATAGATCGGAAG
>Ga0210398_10000119_pt1 | contig 98468 bp, 88 predicted proteins | sample IncBWC4OmetaG_FD_161047 | JGI IMG/M metagenome (GOLD analysis project Ga0210398, IMG submission 161047) | Forest soil microbial communities from Barre Woods Harvard Forest LTER site, Petersham, Massachusetts, United States - Inc-BW-C-4-O | ecosystem: Environmental > Terrestrial > Soil >... | reverse complement strand
GCACGCGCCAGCCAGCGGCGCTTCTCCAGCATCCGATCGACGTCGCGATCGAGCGCCTCGAGCGCCTGGTCTTCCGTCATATCCCCGCGCACGGTCTCCTCGGCGTACCGCGCGACCGCGGTGACGATCTGCTCCCACTCGGGCACCTGCGGTGTCGGCGCGACGTGCCGCAGCTGCTCGCGAAACGCCGCGGCGTACCGGTTCGTATCGAGCACGGGATCCGACCACGCGGACTCGCGCGCGGGCAAATCTCCCGTCAGGGTATAAAAGTGAACCTGCACGGCGGGCTCCGAGAGGTACGCGATGAGCGCGCGGGCCGCTCCCTGATGCGCCGAGCGGCGGAAAACGGCGAGGCTCGAGCCGCCGGCCAGAGACAAGCCGGGCGCGGGTGGGTCAGGTGACGGCATCGGCGCCGTCATCCACTTGCCAGCGAGTGACGCCGGCAGCCGGCGCGAGAACTCGCCGATGTCCCACGGCCCGGAGAGGATCATGGAGAAATCGCCGGCGGCGAATGATTGATAACGGTTCGCGACCTGCGCGTTGTTGACCGCCGGCGCGAGCCCGCCGCGAAAGAGATCGACGTAGAACGCGAACGCCCGACGAAATCGCGGTTCTTGGAACGCGCCGTGCAGCCCGTCCGGCGTCAAGAACGGAGCGCGCGTGCCCATGCCGAGCACGATCGGCCCGGCCCACTCGTTGAGCGCGAGGAGGATGGCCGCGCGATCGCCGCGCACTTTGACCATGGCCTGGCGCCAGTCGGTCCAGAGTGTCGGGAACGTCTTGTATCCCGCGGCGGCCAATACATCGGACCGGTAAAAAATTACGCGAGTATCGACGTACCAGGGAATGCCGTAGAGCGTCCCGCCGATTTCGTTCGTGCGCCAGATGCCGGGGAAGTAGTCCTGGCTATCCGCCGTCAGCGGTGCGAGCGCGCCGAGTGCAACAAACTCTGGCAGCCAAGTATTGCCGATCTGCGCTACGTCCGGAGTCGCATCACCGACGAACGCGGTCAGGAGCTTCTCGTGCGCCGCGGTCCACGGGATTTGCTGGACGATGACGCGAATGTCCGGATGCCGCCGCTCGAACTCTGGCAGCAGTTCTTTCAATACCTCGCCCTCGCGGCCGAGCCCCCAGACTTTGAGCGTGACGGCCCCGCTGTCGCGACCGCCGCACGCCGCCACAAGGAGCACCAACGCGAGAGCCCGCCACCTCATGGGATCAGCTCATGCTCCGCGATCGGCGGCGGGGGAGGCGGTTGTGGCGGAAGCTTCGGCGGCTCCGGCACGGGCCCCGCCTGGTCGAGCCACCCGCCGGAGAATCCCGCCCGGCGCAATCCGCGGATGATGTAGGGGCTCTTTTTCATCGTGTTCCAGATGAGCCCCGACCGGTAGTTCTCGATCATCGAGACGATTGGCCCTTCGTCGATACCGAGGTAATCCGAGTCGAACCATCCTTGCGCCGGATCGACGCGACCACCGGCCACGGGGACTGGCGCGACGAAGGTCGGATTGAACGCATCGACGAACCCGTAGGTCGAGAACACGTTGTCCCCGTACTTTCGCCGCATGCCGATCAGGGCGGGAATGACGATCTCGGGCGCGAACACGACGGACCCACCGATGGCGTACGGCGCGATGGTCCCGTCGTCGACCACACGCACGGTGGACACCCCTCGCGCCCAGTACGTGTGGAATCGTCGCCTCTTCCCGTCGAGCACGAGCGTCGTCTCCGCGGGCCCATCGCACGCGGTGAACCCCCACACATCGGGGCCATAGCCGACGTAGCCGAGTGAGTCGGCGATCGCGTAGGCCCGCTGCGCGTAGGCCGCGCGCCGCGAGTTCTCGAAGTAGTCGCTGCCGTGCGCTCGCATGTACTGATCCGCGATGTTCCGGAAGTCGATCCAGACGTGCGAGAACTGGTGCCCGAACAGCTGCGGGAATTGGAGGAACGACTGCCCGTAGAACGTGCCCCAGCGATACGTCCGTTGATACTCGGGCCACGCGTCGGGCGAGATCGGGTGGGTCGGCGAGCCCAGCGCGAGCACGTAGAGGACGGCGGCCTCGTTATACCCGCGCCAGTCGTACGGAAAGAACCCGCTGTCGGGCGTCCAACCGAGCGTGAGCAGCGGCGGAAAGTTCTGCGCCCAGCGCCAGTCGACTCGCCAGTACAGGGAGTCCGCGTACGCGCGGATCTCGGCTTCGTCGGGAGTCGACGAGTCGAAGTACTCCCCAGCGAACAGCGCGCCGACGAGCAAGAGCGCGGTATCGATGGTCGACAGCTCGGACGGCACGAACCGCCGGCCGTGCTTCATGTCGAGGAAGTGATAGAAGAAGCCCTTGTATCCGATCGTGCCTGTATCGGCCGGCCCTTGGGGCGCCAGCCACAGATACTTGAGCGTGGTCAGCACGCGCTTGGCGGCCGCCCCTCGTGTGATATATCCGCGGCTCGCGCCGATCGGGTACGCGGTGAGCGCGAACCCGATCGCGGCGACAGACGAGAAGGTCGGCGAGAGCGCCCGGTCAGGCGTCAGACCGGTCGTCGAATCGGAGACCTTCCAGAAGAAGTCGAACGACCGGCGCTCGACGGTATCGAGGAACGCCTGGCCGGAGAGGCCACCAGTAATGGGGGTCGGCGCGATCACCACGGGCCGCACTGGCGCGCCTCCGCAGGCAGCCAGTGCGGTCACGAGTGCGAGCGCGCCAGCTCGTCTCGCAATCACTCCTGAACAGTAAGCTAGAAATCGTACTTCACACCCGCCTGGAACGTGCGACCTTCATTATTGAACCCGGCGCACGTCAGGGTCCCGACCGACGCCGGTCCGGTTTCCGGAATGAACGTGGTCGGGCAGGCACGGTTCGCCAGGTTGAACACGTTGAACACGTCCATCGTCAGCCCGACCTGCTGCGATCCCACGATGCGGAAGAAGCGCTGGATGCGTATATCGTCTTGATAGTACGCGAACGCGTTCGAGACCCCGAGAAAGTCGTGCTTCGGCACGTAGTACGACGAGTACTGGATGTAACAACCATAGATCGGATTGTCGTACACTTTGCAGTTGGTGAGGTCGAACGGCGAGCCCGAGCTGAAAGTCACGATGCCGCTGACCAGGAAATTGAGCGGCAGTTTTACCACCGCGTTCGCCGATAGCACGGACCGCTGATCGGACGGCGTAGGGTGGCGCGGATAGCTGCTCGGCTCGGGGCGGTCGAGCGAATACACGTTGCCCCCGCCGTCGCCACCGTTGTTATCCGCCCAGCTCAACGTATAAGAGATCCACCCGCCCCACTTGGTCGTGGGGGTGAGCGGGCGCTCGACTTTGAGAATCATGGCGTCGTACCAGCTATCGACGCAGCCGCACGCCCTCAAGATCTGGCGCGCGCCACCGCTACACGAACCCGCGTAGCAGAACGTGAATCCCGGCTGGGTGAAGTCGCGATTCGCCCAAAGGTACGTGAATCCGTTGAACCCCCGCGACCCTTGGTACATCTCCTGTAGCGCGAACGTACCGAGCACTTGACGAAGACCACCGCTGAAGTTCGTCGACCACGGTGGGCGCAGGTTGTTCGGCGTCAGGTAGAGCTGGCTCGGCGGCGCCTGACCCGACGCGATGATGCCGAGCAACCCCTGCTTGCTCTGATAGGACGGGTTCCAGACGATCTGGCCGGGGCCGGGCGTCGCCCCCGGGGGCACGAACGTGAAGTTCGTGTTGTGCCACTGCAAGTTGTACGGTTCGTTCGAGGTGTAGTAGTAATTGTCCCGATCGTAGAAGATGCCCCAGTTCCCGAAAATGAAGAATTGCCCCTTGCCGGTGAGGTCGTATGACGCACTCGCCCGCGGCTGCCACTCGCCCGTGAACGGCGGGCGTTGACCGCCGTTGTTGAAGTAGTTGGACGAGATCATCTGGTTGCCCTTGGAGTCGCGAATCGAGAGCAGCGTGTCCTCGAGCGCGCGGTTCGGCCAGACGAAACTGTTTTGGAACTCGTTCGACTCGTAATCCCAGCGCAAGCCCACGTTGATCGTGAGGCGGTTGTTCACCGTCCAGTTGTCCTGCACGAACCATCCGAGCTCGTTGTTATCGGCGCTCAGGTTCGGATTGCCATACCCGATCGACGCGGACGCGGGGACCGTGACGTTGCTGTCCGGATTCGTAAAGTTGAAGACCGGGTTCTCGTTCAGCTCTTTGAAGATGTGATAGTGGTCGTACGCGTACGTCACGCCGACCTTGAAGACGTGGTCGCCGAGCGCGTGGAACCCCGAGTAGGTGAGATCGTCGTGGAAGCGGTAGGTATTCTGCTCGAAGAGCTGATATGTCGTGCCGCCGCCCAGGCTCAACAGATTTTCGTAGTTGAGCTGCGGCATGTTGGGATTGATCGGCTGCGGATTCCACTTCGTGAACTGGGCTTCGACCTGCGCCTCGTTGATCCAGTGACCCGGGCTCCAGATGTCGCGCAAGGTCGTCGTGTTCACGTCGTTCAACAGATTTGTCCCGGTGCTCTGCACGTTCTGGTTCGAGCCGTTGACATTGCCATACCCGCCCGGATCCGTCGTATGGTTGAACGTCTGCGTCAGCTCCAGGTGCTGCTCGGGCGTCACGTCGTACGTCAGCTTGCCAAAGATGTTGCTCTGCCGAAAATCCTGATATTGCGTCGACGTGTACTGCTGGGGATTGAGCGAGCGCGCCGCGCCGACCGAGTCGCCGTTGGGGAAGATGCGCGTGCCGTAGTTCGTGTACGTGCCTTCGTAGCTGGCGAAGACGTGGAGCTTGTCCTTGATGATCGGGCCGCCGATGCTCACGCCGTCCTGCAAGCGCGCGACATTCGCCGGCGGCGAGCCGGCGATCGTGCTCGCGTAATCCCGACGGATCATCCACGGCGCCTCGCCGTACCCGAAGACTTCACCGTGCCACTCATTGCCGCCGGACTGCGTCACCGCCTGGATCAGTCCGCTGGTCGCGTACTGATACTCGGCGTTGAAATTGTTCGTGAGCACCTTGAATTCCTGAATGGCATTCTGCGGGAACAGATTGCCCCGGTTCGTCGTCTGACCGGCGACGCCACCGTTGAGCACGTCGTTCTTGTAGCTCGCGCCATCGATGACGACATTCACCTGATCGAACGTCGCTGCGCCGTAGCCGAACGTCGCCTGATCGTTGGGCGGCACCGGCTGCTGCGTCCCCGGGACCAGCTTCGTCAGGTCCAGGAAGTTGCGGTTGTTCTGCGGCTCATTGTTGATCTGGCCGACCGACACGGTGGTTGCGACCTGTGGATCACGCGCCTCGCTCCCCGTGTTGCGCGATGCGTTGACCTGGACTTCGGCGAGCTGAACGGTCGTCACCGACATCTGGAAGTCGACTCGCGGCTGGCTCGCGACGTGGATGCGCAGGGTGTCGGCTTGCGGCCCGTAGCCGATGACCACTACGCGAACCACGTACACGCTCGGCACGAGCCCGCCGAAATAATAGAAGCCATCCGAGCCGGTATGGGCGATGCGCGCGTTGCCGGCATTGAGATCGCGCACCGTCACGGTGGCGTTCGGAAGTGGTGCTTTTCCCGTTCCGGTGACGAGCCCTTGGAGGCTTGCGACCTCCGTTTGTGCGAACATCCGCGGTGCGTAGAGCGTCAACGCTACGGCGCTGAGCGCCGGAATCCAACGTGATACGGCCATTGCCCTGCCCTCACACTGGTTGTCCACCCCCGCCACACGACTGCCTGACCACTAGCGTCGTTGGCAATACGAGCTGTTGTCGCTCGTGCCGATTCTTCTCTAGTACCGCCGCCAGCAACACGCCCATCGCGCGCGCACCGAGCTCGCTGATCTCGACATGCACCGAGGTCAGGGGCGGGCTCATATAGCGAGCCATCGGGATGTCGTCGAAGCCGGCGACGGCGATGTCGCCTGGGACGGAGAGACCGATCTCCCGAAACGCGGACAGCGCGCCGATGGCCATCGCGTCATTCGCCGCGAAGACCGCGGTCGGTCGCGGCGACAGCGCCGCGATCGCACGCGCGGCTCGGTAGCCGCCCGTCTCCGTAAAGTCCCCAGGAATCTCCCAGCCCTCCTGCTGTTCAGCGCCAACGTCGCGGAGTGCCGCTCGATATCCGCGCAACCGTTCGCGCGCATCATAGTTGCGCGACGACCCGGTGATGATCGCCACGCGCGTGAGGCCGGTGGTGAGCAAGTGGCGCACCATCGCGTACGCGCCGCCAAAATTGTCGACGCTGATGGCATCGTACGTCGTGCCGTCGACCGCGCAGTTGAGGAGCACGACCGGGAGACTGTCGGGCAGATTTGCCGCGAGCGTCGGTCCGTCGATGTCCGGGGACATGACAATGAGGCCATCGACCCGGCCGCGCATCGCGCGGATCGCGCCCTCGATGTGCGCTTGCGTCTCGTGTGAGCTCGACACGAGCACGTGATAGCCGTTGTGCTGAGCGGTCTGGTCGATGCCGCGGATGACTTCCGAGAAGAACTCGCCGTAGAGGTCCGGCAGCAGGACGCCGAGGGTGTTCGACTTGGCGGTGATGAGACTCCGCGCAGCGCTATTCGGCGAGTAGCGGAGCGCACCAGCGACTTCGCGGACGCGGGCGCGGGTTTCTTCGTGTACCGGGCCGCTGTTGTTGAACACGCGGGAGACAGTCGCCACCGATACGCCCGCCGCGCGGGCAACATCACGGATCGTAGCCGGCATGGGTGGAAACGGTTACAGCTACGGCTCTCGTTGTCAAGAGTTAATCGCGCAAGCTGAGCCGTATTAGTAGCTTGCGAGCATGACTGCTCCCCGTACTGAGGACGAGAAAAGACTCGTCCTGCAAGTCATCCAGCCGGGCCTGCTCGGTCTGATGGATGGCTCGGTCTCGACCCTCGCACCTATCTTCGCCGCCGCGACACTGACCGGCCGGCCCGCAAGCGCCTTCTTCGTCGGACTCGCCGCATCGCTCGGCGCCGGCATCTCTATGGGACTCGCCGAGGCGCTCTCCGACGATGGCACCGTCACCGGTCGCGGCAACCCGGTGGCCCGCGGCGCCATCACCGGATTCGGCACCGCGATCGGCGGCATGTTCCACACGCTGCCGTTTCTCATCGCCAATCTGCAGCATGCGCTGCAACTCGCCTACGTCGTCGTCGTGCTCGAGCTGCTCTCGATCGCGTGGATTCGCTACCACTTCATGAGGAGCGGTCTCGCCTCCACCATCGGCCAAGTGATCGTCGGCGGAGGCCTCGTCTTCGCCGTCGGCGTGTGGCTCGGAAAGCTCGGCGCCGCGCCGTGACGGTCAGCGCATCTTGTACGTGAACGGCTGCTCGACGTGGAACCTGGCCGGGCACCCGCCCACGATCGCCGGATGATAGCGCGGCCGCGCATTGTACATCCACTTGATCACCGACAGGCCGAACTCCCGATACGTAATGCTCGTGAGGTACAGCGTGTTCGGAATAACAGCGCCTGATTCATCCACCACGAACACCACCATCACGGAATCCTGGGCGTGGGCGGCGACAGCACTTGGGGGATACTCCGGCGGCCGCATATGGCGGACCATGTCGGGCATCGTGAACGACGTCCACACTGGCGCAGTCGTCCTGACCAACGGCCCTATTACGCTATTCCCGGACACGCCCTTGCCAGTATCTGACGCCACGTAGGTCGTGAACCGGAGAACCGCTCGCCTGTCGACGTTGTCAGGCATCGGGAGCAGCAGCTGTTCGGAATCCGCCCGGGCGACTGCTCCGAGAGCAGCCGAGTCGAGTGTGCTGGACAGCGAGGTCGCCAGGAGGCGCGAGTCCTGGGCTCGCCCGTCATCCGTGATCTGGAACTGGATGGCAGTCGCCATCGCGTAGGTCACGGTGTCCCGTCCCAGACTCGTGAACGACGAGAAAGCGAGCGGGCCCGACGCATGAAAAGCATCTCGGAGCGACGAGAGCACGCTCTTGAGGTAAGGCTTCGGCACCTCGAGCGCCGGATCAGTTGGTTCGAGCCGCCCCATGATCACGACCGGCACCTGGCCCGACGCCGGCGCACGGGTGCACGCGGTATCCTGCGCGCGCGCGGCGGTGCCGGAGAACAACAGCGTGGCGACAAGCAAATGAGAGCGGGTCATTGGCTGCCCACAGTAACGCCGCTCCTCGGCGCCGGCCAGTCACAAAACTTGATGTCGCAAATTGCGATTTCAAGTTTCAGTATCCGAGAATCCCACGCGTGGCCGCGGAGGGCCCTCCGGTAACCGCGTCAGCTCACGCAGAGCGTCGAATACGACCTGGAACTGACCGTCGTACCGCTGCTCCAGCTCTTCGACCTTCTTCGCCAACTCGGCATGGCCCTGGAGCGCATGCCGGAGACGTACGAATGTCCCGCCGCGGCCGACGCGAGCGTTTGAGGTCGCAATTTGCGACCTCAAACTTGCCACCTCCTCGGGAGTCAGCTCGAACAGAAAATCACCGGGGAATCGACGACGGTTTCGACGCGCCTGCTGGTTGAGCCGCTTGGTAAGAACCCCATACAGCGCAGCGAGATCGGTGTCGAGCATGACCTTCACGCCCCGAACAACATAGATCCGTTGTTCGATCCAAGCGGCGTCAAGCGACGGAGCGGGAAGCGGCGGCCGAGGCATGTCGAGACCAGGATACGCCGGCTAGGAAGCATGTACGTCATCGCTATTTTTCCTCATGCCCCGCAAGCCCGACGCGCTCATGCCGTTCCACCCGCTGGTCCGGCGCTGGTTCGAGGAGACCCTCGGCGAGCCGAGCGCACCGCAAGTGCAGGGCTGGCCGGCGATCGCGTCAGGCGCGCACACGCTGATCCTGGCGCCGACCGGCACGGGCAAGACCCTGGCGGCGTTTCTGTGGGAGCTCAATGCCCTGATTGTGCAGGGCGCCCAGGCACCGCTGCCGAACGCCGTGCAGATCCTCTACATCTCGCCGCTCAAAGCATTAGGCAACGATGTGCAACGCAACTTGCAGCGCCCGTTGGCCGAGTTGCGCGACCGGTTCGAAGCGGCAGGGGAGCCGTTCCCCGAGATACGAGTCGACGTCCGGAGCGGCGATACGCCGGCCTCGGCGCGGGCGAGAATGCTGCGCCGGACGCCGCACATCTTGATCACGACGCCAGAATCACTGGCGATCTTGCTGACGACGGAGCGAGGCCGCACGATCTTTCCCGGCGTCCGCGCGGTCATCGTCGACGAGATCCACGCGGTCGCCGGCGGCAAACGCGGCGCGCATCTCGCGCTCACACTGGAGCGCCTCGATGCGCTGGTGACCGGCGCGGGCTACAACGCGCCACAGCGCATTGGCCTCTCCGCCACGCAACGGCCGCTGACGGAGATCGCGCACTACCTCGGTGGCCTCGACCGCGCCACCGAGTTCCGGCCGGTGACGATCGTCGACTGCGGCCTGGTCAAGCCGATGGATCTCGTCGTGCAATCACCGGTGCCCGACCTCGGCAACGTCGGCGGCACCGTCTGGCCCGCGGTCTACGAGCAACTCGTCGCCTTGATCCGCTCGGCCCGCACCACGCTCGTATTCGTGAACAATCGAGGCCAGGCCGAGCGCATCGCGAACAAGATCAACGCGCTCGCCAAGGAAGACATCGCGCGACCCTATCACGGATCGATCTCAAAAGAACGCCGCCTCGCACTCGAACGCGCCCTCAAAGCCGGCGAGTTGACCGCACTCGTGACAACGAGCGCGCTCGAGCTAGGCATCGATATCGGATCTGTAGATCTCGTCGTACAGATCCAGAGCCCCAAACGCGTCTCGGCCGCCGTCCAACGCGCCGGCCGCGCGGGACACTCGGTCGGCGACGTCAGTCGCGCTGCGTTTGTCCCCACGTTCCGCGATGATCTCATCGAGATCCTGGCGATCGTCGATGGCGCCAGAGCAGGCGAGGTCGAGGCGACGGTGGTGCCGCAGAACGCACTGGATGTCCTGGCCCAGACCATGGTCGCCGTTGCCTCGACGCCGATTGAGGGTACGACTGACACGGCGCTCTACGAGCTCGTACGGCGCGCGTATCCATATCACCGACTGCCCCGACAGGCGTTCGACGAGACGCTCGCGATGCTGAGCGGCAAGTACCCGGCAGACGTAGCCGTGGAGCTCGAGCCAAGGCTCACTTGGGACCGCACCACCGGCCGCGTCACAGGCTCACGCGGGAGTCGCATGACAGCCGTGATCTCCGGCGGCACGATCCCGGATCGCGGCCTCTACACCGTCAACCTGCCGGATCGCACCCGACTCGGCGAGCTCGACGAAGAGTTCGTCCACGAGTCCCGCATTGGCGATGTATTCCAACTGGGCTCGGCCACCTGGCGCATCAACGCCATCGAGCACGACCGCGTCGTCGTGATCCCGGCGCCCGGCGCGCCAGCGCGGATGCCATTCTGGCACGGCGAGTTCTCGACCCGCGGCCCGGCGGTCTCGAGCCGCGTCGGCGCGATCCGCCGCGAGCTGGCCGCCGCGACCGCCGACATGGACGCCGAGTTCGCGGCCAAGCACGGCTGCGATCTGGCCAGCGCCCGCTCGGGCCGCGAGTACGTCGCCGAGCAGCGCGTCGCGCTCGGTGTCGTGCCGGACGATACGGCGCTCACGATCGAGTACTTTCGCGACGACGTCGAATCCGTCCGCGTCGTCATCCACTCGACGTTCGGCGGTCGCGTCAACGCCCCATGGGGCATGGCGCTCGCGCGTCGGGCGCGAGATCTCCTGTCGATCGACGTCGCCGTGCAGACGAGCGACGACGGGATCATGCTCCGCCTGCCCGCACTCGCCGCGGCGCCGCCGATACGGTCGCTCCTGGCGCAGACACCGGCCGAGGCCGAGCAGGCCGTGCTCGACGAGGTCGGGACGACACCATTGTTCGGCGCACGGTTCCGCATGAACGCCGCGCGCGCGTTGCTGCTGCCGCGCGGACGACCGAACCGCCGCATGCCGCTCTGGCTGCAGCGGCTCAAGGCCGTCGACCTGCTGCAGGCCGTGCGGCAGTATCCCGAGTTCCCGATCCTCGTCGAGACGTACCGTGAGGTGCTGCGCGATGCGTTCGACATGGACGCGCTCACCGGCGTCCTGCGCGAGTTAGAGTCCGGGCGATTGCCGATTCGCATCGTCGAGACCGAGCGGCCGTCTCCGTTCGCCGCCGGCCTCCAGCTCGGCTTCGTCATGGAGTGGCTGTACGCCGATGACACACCACGCGCCGAGCGCGCCGCGGCAATGCTGTCCGTTGATCGCGGCATGCTCGACGATGTGCTCGGCGTCGACGACGCGCTCGACGAGGCTACGGCTGCCGCTATCGACGAAGTGCTCGCCATCCGGCGCGGGACTGCTCCTGGCCGCCAGGCGCGCACGGCCGACGAGCTCGCGCACCGGCTGGAGCGCGCCGGGGATCTGACGCTCGGCGAGCTGTCGGCGCGCGAAGCGCCGGACTCGGGCGCGCTGAGCGCGCTCCTCGCGTCTGGCCGCGTTACTACCCTGGACAACGGACGCTATGTCCTGCGCGAGTACCAGAACGCGCCACGTCGTGACATGCTGGCGCGGTATCTCTCGCTCGCGGGGCTCGTAACCGTCGAGGATGTGGTCGCGCGGTATTCGTATGCGCCACAGTGGGTGGAAACGCGACTGACCGAATGGGAACGCGCGGGAACGCTGATGCGCGTCGCTGGCCGGTGGATCTCCCGCAAGGTCCTCGAACGCGCTCGCCGGCGGGCGCTGGCGAAACTCCGCGCCCAGATCGAGGCGACCGACCTCGCGACCTTCGCCGCGTTTCTGCAGCGATGGCAGCATGTCGACCCGCGGGATCGCTTGGACGAAGAGGCAGGCCTCGGGATCATCATGGAGCAACTCGACGGCCTCGCCCGGCCGGCCGATGCGTGGGAGCGCGATTATCTCCCGGCGCGGATGACGCGCTACAACCCGGCGTGGCTCACGCAGGCGGCCAGTGCGGGCACGCTCGTATGGGCCGGGGTTCCGCCCACGCGTGTCCGGTTCTTCGAGCGAGGAGAAGGCGCCCTGTGGCAGCCCGAGTCGGCAGCGCCATCACTTTCGGAGTCAGCCGAGCGAGTGCGCGACGCCCTCGTGCGAGGCGGCGCGTCGTTCTCGACTGACATCACGGCGGTCACCGGCTTGGGCCCGGTGGCGGCGAGAGATGCGCTGCGGGAGCTCGCCCAGGCCGGCCTCGTCACCAACGACACGATCGACGCGATGCGGGAAGTGATGCACCAACGTGCGCTCCCGTCACGGAGTCGGACCGAGCCCGACCCCACGCGCTGGCTGCCGAACACGTTCGTGACGTCACGCCGTCCAAGTGCACACCGCCTGCCGCGCTGGCAACGCCCGGATCGCCCGCAATCGCAGCGTGCCAGCGCGGGCCGATGGTCGATGCTCGACACACCCGGCACGCGAGGACCAGCGCTCGATGAGGACGCGCGGGCGGCCGTGATCGCGCAAAAGTGGCTCGTCCGCTACGGCGTCGTCACGCGCGATTGGTGGCGCCGGGAACGTCCGCCAGTCTCCTGGCGCGCCATCTATCGCGAGCTCAAGCGCCTGGAGCTTCGCGGCGAGGTGCGCCGCGGCTACTTCGTCGAAGGACTCGCCGGCGCCCAGTTCGCGCTCCCGGAAGCCGTCGAGCGCCTGCGCGCGGCGCGCGAGGATCCTGACGCACCACTCATCGCGATCGCCGCGACCGACCCAGCGTATCCCGATCTGCTGCCGCGCCCTCGCGGCGCGAGCGCGTTGATCATCACGCAACGTGGCAAGCCGGTGATCACGGTCGAAGGCAACGGCCGCCGCGTGACGTTCCTGGCCCCGCTCAGCGATAGCGACATCACGGTCGCGGTAGCCCTCATCGCCGCGCGCCGTGGTGGACGCCGGCACACGCTGGAGACGATCGACGACCAGCCGGCCGCCACCAGCACGCACGCCGAAGCATTCGTGCGCGCGGGATTTCGTTTATCGGGGTTGACCCTCGACTACCCCTAGCGGGGTGGGGACAGATTCCCGCACACGAGCGGCGCGGGGTCGGCACCCTGGATCCGGTCGACCCGCACGAAGTACTGCCCATTCGACGGGAACCCGAGCGTAAGGGACGCGTAGCCCGCCGCCACGCCGGTCGAATCCGCGGCCAGATCGCGGTAGGCCGCGGGCGGGCCGAAGACGCCCAGGTCGTTGTCGCATTTCCCGAAATGCACGCGCCAGACATACTTCTGCGCCGAGTCGGCGTGATGCACCGCGATCCGCACGCGGATCGAGTGGTTGTCGGCGGTCCCTGGCGCCATCCACGCGATACCGTGCGGTCCGGCGCTCGTGTCGCCGGCCGTGTCCGTCGCCTCCCAGAGCGTCGCGTTCCAACGCGTCGTCGCCGGGGGGTCCGATTTGGGCGCGACCGCGTTCGCCGCCCGGCGCATGACGCCGCAGGCGGTGCACGCCGCGAAGCACACCACGAGACTGAGACGAAAGCGACACGACACGGGAGTCAAATATTACACCGCAGCGTCAGTTTGATCGCGCCTATTTTGACCGATGGTATAGGCACCCCTCGTGCCGCGTGAAATCGAGCGCCGAGCTCGAGCGGGAGGTCGAGTTCGTCCTCGGCGCGACCGAGTACCTCCTCGGCCGGCCCGTCCGGTCCGTCCTCGATGTGGGGTGCGGCGAGGGCAACTGGTACCCACCCCTGACCGCCCGCCGCCCTCGCCTCCGTTACACGGGCGTCGATCCCAGCGAGTATGCGGTTCGCCGCTGGGGCAAGCGCCGCAATATCCAACGCGGTTCTGTGGACAATCTCGGCGTGGACGGCCAATTCGATCTTGTTGTCTGCTGCGGAGTTCTCAACTATCTGGCCGCCGACACGCTGACGAAGGGCCTGGCCGAAATCGCCGAACGCCTGGGCGGAGTCGCATACCTGGATATGTACACGGCGAGCGACGCTGTCACGGGCGATACGCGAGGCGCGAAGCGCCGAGCGTCGTCGTGGTATAGAGAACGCCTTCACCGCGCAGGACTCACCGCGTGTGGACTGCACCTTTATGTCGGCCCCGCTATGGCTGACCAGCTCGTGACGCTGGAGCGCTTTCCGCGCCAACGACGGCGGCGCTCCACGCGAGGATAACGCCTAGGAGCACCGTCACTACCACGAGCACAACCGCCGGCAGGTGCATCACGCTGCCAAGGGTCCGGGCCAGGCGCCCGGCGGGCCCTCGCATCGCGTCGTGCGCCAAAAACCCCACCCACGCGATCCCCGCGCCGAGCGCGGCGCGCGTCGCCGGCCGACGGCTCGGCCCAACTAACCATCCCCACGCGAGCGCAATGACCGGCACGGCCCACCATCCCACGAAAAACGTCCCGAGGGCGAACGCGCCGCCGAGCACGATGACGTCGATCACTTTCGCACCCGCGGGGGAACCGGCTCGAGCTCGACGATGGCCGCGTCTCCCGACGTCGCGACGTCCTCGGGCGTCCGTGGGATGGCGAGCGAGTCGAGCTCACCGGCCATCCATCGCGGAATGCGATCCGCGTATCGACTGCTGATGGGATTCCCGGACTGCCCACCGGGATAGATCGCCCACGCCCGCACGGTCGGGCCGAGCTCCACCACCATGCGCCAACTCGGCCCGTGGATGCCACGACCTTCGAGCGGACTGATGGTCGATGTGCCGCCGGCCATCGGCAGCGCCAGACGCGAGAATGCCGGAATCCCCAGCAAATGGTAGATGTTCGCGGTCCGCACGCGGTCCCAGCGCCATCCTCCACCGTCGGGCGGCCCATACCTCCGGCGCACCGTGTCCAGGGCCGCGCTGAGACTCGCGGTGAGGACGCTGTCGCGCGGGACATCCCACCATGCGCTCGTCGAGTCCGCCAGCAACTCGGCCAGGATGGTCTCTTCCGGCCACGCATCTCCCAGCCGATGCCACGCGCGCCGCTTGAGCTCTCTCATCGCCGTCTCGAAGAGCACGGCGCGCTCGTTCTCGCGCGTGTAGCGGCGATCCCACTGACCCAGCAATCGCGCGCCCTCGGTCCCGCGGGCGCCTTTCAGAAAAAATGGCACGAAGTAATCGGCGCGCGCGCTGCCGGGATCGGTCTGCAGCCGGCGCATCGCGTCCGGTGTCATCGCCGAGTCGGCACGGAGCGCGGCGTCGATGCGCATGGCCCGCCACGGCGACGGCCAGCTGACGCCGAGGTAGCCGGAGAACGTCGCCGGGTCGTACGGCTCCTGGTTCGCCGACGCGAGAAAGCCCTGCGCGGGATTGGTGGCTTGAGGGTACTCGGCCAACGGACGATCGCCTACCCAGTCGCTCGCGCTCGTCGAGCCGTCGAAGATGCGCGTGCCCTTTCCGTCGCCCGGGCGAATCGGGAACCGGCCGTTGGACCGAATCGCGATCGTTCCCGCGCGATCGGCGACGAGCACGTTCTGGGCGGGCACCCGAAAGCTTTCGAAGCCCTTGAGCAGGTCAGCCACACTTTTAGCAGTCGCCGCCCGGTCGAATGCCGAGAGCGCGTCCGATGGCTCGAGCGCTGTCCAGCGCGTCGAGATCCAACGCTCGCCGACGCGCGTGAGCGGTCCCCGATGCGAATAGCGAATCGTATCGGTGGCGATCACCCGTCCATTGGGATCGCGATACACTTCGATACGTTGCTCCAGCGCCCGCCATTGTCCATCGACTTTATATCGCATCGGCCGCGCCGGATCATCGACTGTCTCGGCGTATTCATCGAGGACATCAGCGCCCGTATTTGTCAGTGTCCACGCGAGATCCCGATTGAACCCGATGACGGTCACCGGTGACCCGGGTATCGTGACGCCATAGACATCGCGCTCGCCGGGCACGATGATGTGCGCCTCATACCAGATCGACGGCAGCGTCAAATCGAGATGCGGATCACCAGCGAGTAGAGCGTAGCCAGCACGGGTTCGGCGAGGAGACACCGCCCAGTTGTTGCTGCCGACGTCATCATTGCGTTCCTCGGCCGATGCGAACGCCCGTGCCGCCGTGTCCGCGGGCCCTGGTGGCGGCAAGTGACGCGCGATCCAGCGAGGCTCGCCCGGCGCGGGAACAATGGGCTCCTGCAACGGGCTGTGCACCGGCGCGAGCCCATCGGCCGCGGAATCACCGACCGCGGCCGCGAACGCCGCGTGCTCCCGCTCGTCGAGATCATGCGCGAGCGTGAGGCTCATGCGATTGAGCAGATGCAGCGTATTGATCGGCTTCCATCGCGCCGGCCGTCGCCCGAGCAGCTTGTACTCGAGCGGGACATCCCACGGTCCCATGTGCCGGATCCATAGATTGACGCCGTCGGCGTACGCCCGCGCCGAGCGATACGGGAGCCCCGTCGTGTCCATCGCCGCATACGCCTGCTCGGCCGCCCGCGGGAATCCCAGTGCGCGCGCCTCGCGATCGAGCGGCAGCGCGGCGGCACCGACGAGCTCCGTGAGCGTGCCATCGGCCGCCCGCGTCTGGACCTCGAGCTGAAACAGTCGATCGCGCGCGACGACGAAGCCGAGCGCGCGATACGCGTCGAGTGTGTTGTGCGCGAAGATGTGCGGGACGCCGCGACGGTCGTAGAACACACGGACCGAGGAGTCGAGTCCCTTGACGTATCGCACGATCTGGAACGACGGGAGCTCGGCGTGGATCGTGGTCGACCAGACGCCTGTCGCGGGGTCGAGGAACGGCCCGAGTGGCGGGAGCGGGCCGAGACGGAAAGCGCCGGCCGCTACGGTGGCGAGGCTCAGGACGAGCGCGGCCGCGAAACGCCGCGGTCGTTGAATCATGCCGCGAAGGCTATCGCGGCTTACCCAGCGAGTCCACTACATGGGCGAGCGAGTCCACGCGGCGACGGCGCGCCGCGATGTCGGCGCGCAGTGACGCGGTGCTGTCGCGCGCCGAGACTTCGGGTGTCGAAGACATGGCCACGGGGCCGCCGCCACCCGAAGCGCGCGGAATCGGCGCGGCGCCCGAGTGATACACGGTCGCGGCGGTCGAGTCGTCCGTGGTGTTCACGTCCGGCTGATTCTTCCGCCGTCGCGATTTTGGTACTTGTGCCGGATCCAGACCCACGGGCTGTCGCTGTACAGCCGGCAGGGGATCCTGCGGCAGCGGCGCCGTGCTCGTATCGCTGGCCGAGAGCACGACTGAATCGGCCGGCGCTGCCGGCGCTTGCTGCACAATCGCCGGCCGGGACTGCATCGCGTATTTCACGATGAGCAGCGCGGCGGCCGACCCAAAGATCACGCTCAAGAGAACCGAGACCACGACGGTACGCATGCGATCCCCTGCGGTGCTCGGCACCCGAATGAATGTGTGCGTCTGCCGCTGAGGCATCGTGCGCGGCTCGCGCGGAGGACCGGCCGTGCGCGGCTCTACCCAACCGGCCGGCTTCCCATTGAACGAGCCAGTCTTCCGGCGCTCGACGCCATCCCACTTCCGGCGTTCGACCCCATCCCAACCGGCCGTCTTACCCTCGGTCTTTGGCTCGGGCTTAGGCCCCGTCCCTGGCTCGAGGAACACGACCGACGGGCCGCTCTTGCGAGGGAGCGGCTTCGGCTGAGGGAACGGCACGGGCGACGAGGGTGGCTCGCGTACCGGCGGCGCTTTCGCCGTTGGATCGAAGTTGGCGGCCAGCGTCGAGAGCGATGTCGCCGGAGTGGCGTCGCCCTCTTCCGCCGTCCCGGTCCACGGGTCGAGCATCGCCGCGACATCGACCTGGAGCTCGTGGTCGAGCACCTCGTGCACGGCGCGCTCGGGCTCCATGGCTGAGACCAGTGCGCGGGCCTCCGACCAGGTCGCGCCGACGACCGCGCCGCTGCAGGCGCAGCCCAGTCGCGGAGCGATGTCGACCACGCAGCGATCACGTTTGGCGACGTGGTTGGCGACTTCCGCGATGTAGTCGGCCGACTCCGGCTCCAGCACGCCCTGTCCACGCCGCTCGGCGTAGATCCAGTTCGGCGCCGGTGCCCCACCCGGGAGCGAATAGAACCGCCGGCCATCGCGCGCGACCCGCTCGTCCATCGTCGCCGACTGGCTAGCGGGATTGATGTTGCGCTTGGCCAGACTCCGCAGCAGCGCAGCCGGTGTCGCGTACCGATCGATCGCCGGGTCGGCCGCGCCCGGGCAGTCGCCGACATATGTGATATGCAGGCCCTGCAGCCCGGCGCGCGCGCGCAGGTACCGCGCGGCCGCGACCGGTGGGGACACGAACGGCAGCAGATTCTGCCGCATGCTCCCCATTCTCCGCATCCGCTCGGCCACCCTCGGACACGAGCACAGGATCAGCGCCTCATCCCCGCGGGCCGCGATCCGCTTGAGCGCCGCCTCGGCGATCAGCTCGTCCCCCCAGCTCGCCGGGACGGCCGCGCTGTAACCCGCGGCCAAGCACGCGTTTGCCAGCTGCACTGGAGTTGCGGGCTGTGCAGCCAGAAACGCGTCGGCACCCAGGATTACGACTGCTGGACCGTGGGATTGAGAGCCGTTAGACGAAGCCAAATGGGAACCGTAAACGGTGAAACCAGGAACGCCGAACCATCCTGAGCAATCGACGACCTGCTTTCACCGGGGGTTACGGCCCCGGGTCTAGGGCTGCTTGACCAGGGCGATCGTGCCGGAGCCGCTGTCGATGGAGATTTGCCCAGCGCCATCCCCGATGCGGCCGGCATAGTGGGTGTCGTCGTCGTCCCGCCGCCGCTCGAGGGCGAAGTCGCTCCGGACGCCCCCAGACCCGGCGTCGATGTCGACCTCGGCCCCGAAAGACTTCGGGATGTGCAGGGTCACGTCACCGGAACCGGCATCGATGTTCACGCGGTGGGCCGGCCCCACAAAAGAGACGTCGACATCGCCACTGCCAGCGTCGAGCGACAGATCCTCGACCGTCACACCCGACACGGTGGTCTTCCCCGACCCCAGATCGAGCTTTGCACGGGCGTACGCGAGCGAGGTGACCTTGATGTCACCCGACCCCGCATCGACGTCGAGCCGCTCCCCGCGGACGTTGGACAGCGTGACATCGCCGGACCCCGCGTCCAGCATCATGTCACCTTGCGCATCCCGCACGATGAGATCGCCGGACCCGGTGTCCAGGTCGAGCGCACCGTGGGTATGATCGATGGTGATCGACGCCTCGTCGACGTCCGCGAGGAGGTCGCCGTCGGTACCGGACACGGATGCGTCGCCGGCCGCGAGATAGAGAGCGAGTCGTGCACCCGGAGGCATGTGCACGGTGAGATCCGCATGCGCTTCCAGCCCGTCGCCGCCCCCGACGATAGTGACGCGGCGCCCGCGCCAATGGTGGTTACTGTTCCACGTGCCGTCGTCATTGACCTCGAGCTCGGTCCGCCAATGGCTGCCGGTATTCGGCCGCGGAAAGACGATGCGGTCACTGGGAAACAGCACGCGGAAAGTCTGGCGATCGCCGACCAAGCCGGTGGCGATCGACAGCTTATCGGCATCGCGTCCGCCGCGCGCGACGTCGATCGTGATGTCGCTCCCGGTGCCGCGAACGACGTGGATCGTGCCCGCGATATTGTAGATGGCGGCCGGAGACGGCATCGAGCGATGGTCGACGCTCTGGGCGTGGAGCGGGAGCGCGACGGCGAGGAGGGCGAGTGATTGTTTGATCATCGCCCGGTTGGACACCTAGGGGGCGGTTACCGTTTGAACCCGTTCCAGAGCCGTCAAAATCTCGTCGAGCGTCGTATGCCCGCGGTCGCGGGCGTACCAGGTGCGCAAGGCCTTGTAGCGCTCCTCTTTGGGCAGCGCCACGCCTTCATTCAATGCCCACTCCTGGAGCGACCCGGGACGCGGACCCCACCACCCGCGCTCATCGTAGTTCGCATCGAGGATGATGACGATGGGGATCGACCGGGACTTCCCGTTCGTCAGGTGCGCGTCCATGAGGTCGAGGTTCTGGTCCCGCGCCAGGATCCGGAGCGTGATGTTCGGTGCGACCTCGGTGAGCCGCGCGAGCGGGGGCAGTGTGTTCACGGCGTCACCGCACCAGTCCTCGGCCAGGGCGAGCAGGTGCCAGGGGCCTCCGAGGGCCGCCGCTCGCGTCACGATGTCAGGCGCGACCTCGGCGTGCTCGTAGATCTTCTTCCACAGATCGGTGTTGGCTTTCGCCGCCGCGCAAAACTCGGCGAACGTCATCCCGTGGTCGTAGCGGTCCTTGAGCATGGTCACGGTTTCAAAGCTAATTGGGCCTGCACCTGGCGCCGAAACTCGAGTGGCGCGCCGATGTGGTCGAACGCCTCGTGCGTGCCGCCACTGCCCATGATGATGACGGTGCCGTAATTGAAGACGCGACCCGGGACCGTCTGCTCGACTTGAATCCCCTCGACTTTGTCGAGCATCAGCTCGATCGTCCGCCGGCGAACGGCGCCCATCGCGATGATGACCCGTTTGTTCGTCACCGCGAGCTCGGTCGCGGCACGGCGCGCCCAGACGTTCACGAAAATGAGACCGGCGACGATAATGGCGGCGAGCACGACGAGCCACACGTGGAACACGGCGGCGGCGAATGCGGCGACCGCCGGCACGATCAGCCAGAAGAACGGCAGCCGATAGAGCGTGGCCCGGTACACCACCTGTTCGCCCGGGATCAGGCTCTTGTCGACGTAGCTCACGGTGAAGGGACGACCGAGCGCTGGGGTGCGCCACGGCGTGGCGTCACCTGACTCGCCAGCGCTTGCAAGCTGCGATGCGCCTCCTCGCGCTGCTTCGGCCATGCGCTCAATGCCGTCTCCGCCTCGCTCCCGCTGCGAATACCCGTCACGCGTTCACCGAGCCAGCGGAGGGCGGCGACGGCCCGTTCCGCCAACCGCGGATCGACACCGGGCACTTCCGTCGTGAGCTCGACCAACTTGGCGAGTGTGTCGTCGGGCCACAGGGTGAGGCCAGTGACGTGCTCTCCGGTCGGCACCTCCTGGGGCAGGCCGTCGAGTGTTTTCTGCAACTGACCCACCAGGGCCGCCAGTGCCTCGCGGATGTTTCGCAAACGCTCTTCCCGCTCGATCGCGATCACGTCCGCCTGCTGTTGTGTCGCGGCCGCGATCCGATTGGTGAGGCGCACGTAGCGCGTCGTGAGCACGACGAGCGCGACCGTGACACAGGCCTGGATCAGCGCGGCGATCGCGGTGACCGCGCCCGTGTTCGCGTTCAGCCATCGCAGCAGCCCTACGATGCCGCCGCCTCGGGCTCATCCAACATCTCGTCATGATGGATGAGATCGCGGATGCGCGCGGCTTTGCCGAGGTGAAACGGCACGGCCACCACCACGACGTTCGGCCGGAAGAGGAACGCGGTGCGAATGTACAGCGCCGTCTTGTTGTGCAGCAGGTGCTCCCACCAGTGCTTCGGCACGATCTCCGGGACGACGACACTCACGAGTTCACCGACGGTGTCGCACCGGAGCTCGTCGACGTATTTCACGAGCGGGCGAATAATCGACCGATACGGCGACGGGACGACGACGAGATCGACGCCGATGTCCCACTGCTCCCATTCCTTCCGCACGGCCTCGGTGGACTTGGGGTCGACCTCGACGTAGACCGCTCTCACGTCGGTCGAGATGGTCGTCGCGTACACGAGAGCGCCGGCGGTCGCTTTGGAGATGCCGTTGATCGGCACGACGACCACGTGCCGGAGCGGTTGGATCACGCTCCGCCCGTCGAACTTGATGGCCTCGGCGAACCTGACATAGTGCCGGTGGATCGCGATCAGCATGCCCACGAGGGCCGGGATGATCAGCACGACGATCCAAGCGCCAGTCGTGAACTTGGTCCAGACCTGGATGATGCTGACGATACCCGTGGCGGTTGCACCGAGCCCGTTGAGCGCGGCGCGCCACTGCCAACCGGGCTCGCGGCACTTGAACCAGTGGACGACCATGCCCGCCTGCGACAGCGTAAAACACACGAACACTCCAACGGCATACAGTGGGATCAACGCATTCGTGTTGCCGTGGAAGATCCAGATAAGGAAGATCGCCAGGAACGCGAGCGTGACTATGCCGTTCGAGAAAGCCAGGCGGTCCCCGCGCGCGGCGAGCTGACGCGGCATGTAGCGATCGTTCGCCAGAATGGAGCCGAGTCGCGGGAAGTCGGCGAACGCCGTATTGGCGGCCAGCACCAGTACCGCGAACGTCGAGTAGATCAGCGCATAGTACAGGAACCCGTTGCTGAAGACGCGGTGGCCCAACTGCGACAGGACGGTCTCGCCCAGCGGGGTCACCACGAGGCCATAGTGGTGCGCCAAGATGCTCGTCCCGAGGAAGAACATCGCCAGCAGGGTGACCATCCACACGAGGGTCGTGGCCGCGTTCTTGGGTGCGGGCGCCTTGAACACCATCACGCCATTCGAGATCGCCTCGGTCCCGGTCATCGCAGAGCAGCCTTCCGAGAACGCACGCAGGAGCAAGAACGAGAGGGCGAACCCCGTCAGCGGAGTGACCTGCGGCACTTGGGGCACGACCGCCGGTTGACCGAACGAGCGAATCACCCCGGCGAAGATCAACGCGATCATCATGAAGATGAACGCGTACGTCGGCACGCGAAACACGGCGCCGGACTCACGCACACCGCGGAGGTTGACGACCATCAGTATGAGCGTTGCCACAACGCAGAGAAGCACGCGCCATGGCCCGATCGTGGGAAACGCCGAGATCATGTTGTCGACGCCGGACGCGATCGATACGGACACCGTCAGGATGTAGTCCGTCAGCAGCGCCGCGGCGGCGACGAGTCCCGGCATCGTGCCGAGGTTCTCCTTCGCGACCGTGTAGGAACCGCCCCCACCGGGATAGGCGAAGACCGTCTGTCGATAGGACAGGCCGACCAAAACGAGCAGGCCGACAATTACCGCGGAGATCGGAATGACGTACTGCAGCGCCATCGCGCCGAGCACAGCCAGAACGATCAGGATCTGATCCGTCGCGTAGGCGACCGACGAGATCGCGTCCGACGACAGGACCGCTAGGGCTGTGATTTTGCCGAGGCGCTCATGCTCCAGACGTTCACTGGCCAGAGGGCGGCCAAAGAGCAGGCGCTTGAGATATGTCCCGAACGAAGCCATCGCTATGCTGAAGTATACTCGACCGTATAGACTTAAGCCTATGGCGGCGTTCTATAAGGACGGCGAAAGCTACGCGCTCGATACCGAGCGCAGCGTCGTGAAGTTCGCCTTACACAACCTCGGGGTGCCGACCCTCAAAGGCACGCTGCGACCCAAGGCCGGCCTGATCATTGTCGACACGACGGCCCTGGTGCGGACGGCGGATTTCCACATCGACGCCGACAGCATCGAGGTGCATGGCCCTCATGCGGCCGGTGAGATCGTCCGGTGGTTGTTCGGTGACGAGACGAACCCCCTCGTGACGTTCACGACCACCTGGGCTCGCCCCGTGGGGCACTCAGCCGTCGAGTTGCAGGGCACGCTGCTCCTGCACGGGCACGAGCACTTGCTCACTTTTCGCAGCGATACCGGACTTTGGGAACCGCACGACTCCGGATCGATGTGGCACAAATCGTCGGTCCACGGCGTGCTCGATCGCAATACGTGGGATGAACGGAGAGCGATCCAGCGCGAGATCGCCACGTTGCTCCTCGGCCACGATATGCACATTACGGCCGAGTTCTACGCCGGGCCCAAGGTTAAAACCAATAGCCCAGTCGGATAAACAGCGCGCGCTGCCCGCCGCTCGCGCCGCCGTACTCGAATCGCACCGGACCGAACGGCGTGTCGGCGACGACACCACCACGCGCGCCAAGCAACCATCGTCCATCCGGCACCACGCTGCCGCCAAATTGCGAATCGCCGGTCATGAGCTCGACGCACAGTCCGACCGCGCCCCAGATGGGATAACGCGACTCGACCGCGGCCAAGGCTTCCCGGTCTCCGCGATGGTTGTCAAATCGCAGCCCCGCAAATCCCTCGCCGAGTCCCAACGGATACGTCAGCTCCAGCGGGAGGTGCGTGCCGATCGCGTATTGCAGTCTCGGAGCGAGCGTGAGGCGGCCGATTTTCACGGGATCCGTCGCGTCGATATCGAACGCGTCGTATCGGGGGGTATACGCGAATTCGGAGCGAACCAGTGACGCATCGCCTGGGCTCTGGTCCCTCACGCTGATCGAGGGTCCGAGTGTGGTGACCGTGGGTTTGCCGGGAGCCGAGTACAATCGAGTGAGGAGACCACCGGCGATGGACCACCCAACGGGCGCGTCGTTCTCGATGCCGACAACGACGGAGACATCGTTCGTCTTCGTCTCACCGAGCACGTGCTGCGTGGGAGAGTACGAGCGGATCTCGTCTTGTTGGTACGTCGCGGTGAACGCGGGCGTGATGATGCCACCGGCGCCGCGCACGCTGATCTGCGCCATTTCGCGTAGCGCCCCAGCTTGTACGAACGCACCGGCGGTGAGATCGTAGTCGGTCAACGGATGACCGTAGGTCCCGAGCCAGATACGGCCACCGACATCTTCGTCGTACGCCAAGCCGATCGCCGCCCGTCTTCTCGGCCCGCGATCCACTCGGGCGTCGAACGCCACGGAGTCGCTGGTGCCCGACGGATTGAGCCACACCGCGTCATAGCGCTCTGATTCGGTCACCCGCGCCAACGCATGGGCGAGTGCGTGCTCATCGAACGAATGGCCCGGGTTCAGGCCGAGCGATTGTTCGAGAACCTGTGCCTCACGACCTCGGCTCGCGGTGAGTCGCGTCAGAAAACTGGGTATGGACAGATCGAGCGCTGTGTCGGCATGGGGGAGACACGCCGCAATCGGCCCCAGCACCCGGCCCGCGGTCCGACGACCGACCGCGATCGCGCGATCCAGATCCGAAGGCGCGAACGCGAGGCTGCCGACGTTGTCGACCGGCGACAGGATGCGTACATCGTCGGGCCCGAGCGAATCGAGCGGTTGCTCGAAGAGGAAGTCGATGAGTCGCCCGCTCACGTCGAGCGGGGAGTCCGGGTTCACCGTCGAGTCGCTGCGCGTCAGATCGGACACGATGACACGCGTCGCGCCATCGCTCCGGGCGACGCCGACCGGAACGTTGTCTGCGATGCCACCGTCGACCAGCACGTGGCCTTGCATGTGGACGGGATTGAACACGATCGGCACGGAATAGCTCGCGCGGACCGCCTCGGCGAGATCGCCGTGCTCGAGCACGACGGGCTGTCGATTGTCGAGATCCGTGGCGACGGCGATAAATGGAATCGGCATGGAATCGAAATCCCCGCGCGCGAGCAGGTCCCCTCGCAAGAGCAGCGAGGCGAGCAGCGCGTTGATCGTCCCTTGGCGCCGAGCAAGCGTCTCGAGCGTGAAGCCTTTCGGCCCTTGAACGAGCTCGACCACCGGATGAATGCCCGTCAAAGAAACCGGGATGCGGGGAGGTTGAGATCGTAAGAGTTGCGCGAGGTGCAGCGACCGGGCGATGGAGTCGATCTGCTTGCCGCTATACCCGCTCGCGTAGAGCGCGCCGACGATCGCGCCCATGCTGGTGCCGACGACGAGGTCGGGTCGAACGTTCAGGCTGTCCAGGACCTCGAGGACGCCAATGTGCGCCAGTGCGCGCGCCCCACCGCCGGATAGCACGAGCGCAACGCGATCGTTCTCGCCCGTCGGCGGACACGACGGTTGCTGCGCCAACGCGGCACAGGAGACCGATAACGACCAGGCAGCGGCAAGCCAACGGGCCACGCCGCCAATTTAGACCTGTAATCGATATCCGGCTTTCGAAACCGTCAGAATATGGCGCGGCTCAGAGGGGATCACCTCGAGCCGACGGCGGAGCTCGAACACGTGCGTGTCCACCGTCCGCGTACCGCGCGGATCCTGACGGTGCCAGACCTCGGCCAGCAATTCTGCTCGCGACATGACAGCGCCGCGCCGCCTGAGCAGCGCGAGCAACAAGTCGAAGAGCTTCGGACTCAACGCGATCGGCCGATCGCCCCGATAGACGGAGCGCGTCATCGGGTCCACCACGATCTCCCCGAACTGCTCGCGACTCATGGGCATGGGAGCAATCAGCGGTCGTGTATCGCCAGCCGCGCCGAGCTCTTTGAGAATGCGCAGGCCGTCGCGTTCGGGAACGATCACCTGGAGCGCGATCATCCGGTCATCCACGGAGACTTTTTCGGGCATCGTCACGATTTGAGTCTACCCCGAAGTACATGCTAGAGATACGATGTGGGGACGAAGTGTGCTGTCCGCGGGGCGATCAGCGCCGCGCTCGGGACCGGCGCGTAACAACCTCCGAACGACGTTCTTACCGGATTCCCTACGCCACCCTTGACATTCGCCCCTGCAGAATGGCGATTCATCCCCGATACTATCCTGATAGTTGTACCATAGCGTACATTCGCCCCTCTACTACACCACTAGGAGGAGGTTCGTGCTATGAGACTACGTTTCCGTCTGTCAGTGCTGTCCGCCGTGTTGGTCGCGGCGCCAGTCGGAGCACAACGAGGTAGCATTGTCGGTCACGTGACCGAAAAGGCGAGTGGCGCGCCCGTTGCCGCCGCGGAAATCGTCATCGCCGGTACGACTCGCGGCACGGTCGCCGGGTCCGACGGTCGGTATCAACTCCTGAGTCTCCCAGCCGGCGCCGCCACCGTGCGAGTGCTCCGCATCGGCTTCGAGGCACAGGTCAAAACCGTGACGATCACCGCCGGCGTGACCGACACGGTGGATTTCGTGCTCACGCCATCCGTGATCACGCTTGATCAGGTCATCGTCAGCGCGTCCGGTGAGCAACAGCGCCAACGCGAGACCGGCAACGCCGTGTCAACGATCAGTCCCGACTCGATTGCGCAACCCGCGGTCGCGGACTTCTCGGATCTGCTCAACTCGCGCGCGCCCGGTGTCTCGATCGTGCAGCAATCGGGCACGACCGGCGGCTCATCCAAAATTCGCATTCGCGGCGCGAACAGCGTCTCGTTGAGCAACGATCCGCTGCTCGTCATCGACGGCAACCGCGTCGACAACAGCACGAACTCGATGTCGGCCGGCACCTTCACCGGGGGCCAGACTCCATCGCGGTTCGATGACCTGAATCCGGACGAGATCGAAGACGTGCAGATCCTCAAAGGGCCGGCAGCCTCGGCGCTGTACGGTACGGCGGGATCGAACGGCGTCATCCTCGTCACCACCAAACACGGCGTGCCGGGGCGCACGAAGTGGGATTCACACGCGGAGTACGGCTCCGTTCGGAGTGCCACGACCTACCCGCCGAATTACTACGCCAACGGCCTCGCGCTCGACAACAACGGCCAGCCGATCGCGGGCGACACGGTCCAGGGTTGCCAGGTGAACCAACACGGTCAGGCGGGCGGTTGCAACATCATCCCGTCGACCGAGATCGCGTTCAGCCCCATGAACTCCCTCTCGCCGTTCATCGCGGGGTATCGCGAGAGCTATGGCCTCACCGCGGCCGGCGGCAGCAACAACCTCACGTACTTTATGGGTGCCGACGACTACAACGAGCAAGGCATCTACGTCAACAATCGCGCGCGGAGAACCAACCTCCGCGGCAACTTCGGCGCGCAACTGTCCCCGGTGCTCAACGCATCCATGAACATCGGATATCTGCAGAGCCGGCTCTCGTTGCCGCAGAACGACAACTCGCTCTATGGCGTCATCGGCCTCGCGTTGACCGGCAGCGCGTTCGACGATCCGATCTGCCACGGCTACTTCGCGTGCGTGACGCCCGCCAAGGCCAATCTGAACGACGTCGAATCGGACGTCGATCGCTACACCGGCAGCGGGACGATCAACTACCACCCGACCAACTGGTTCAACGGTGTCGCCACCGGCGGCATCGATTACGGGAATCGATTCGACGGCAACTTCACGCCGGCTGGCGTCCTTCCCGGCTCGCAAGGGTCAGGGTTGGGCACTGCGTCGCCGTCGCCGTACCAACTCTTCACCTACACCGCGAACCTGAGCGCCATCTTCAAGTTCGATCCGACGTCGTCGCTGCACTCGACCACCACCCTCGGGACGCAGTACGTCGACGAGTCGCGGCGCGGCGTTCTGGCCTCCGGCGCCGGCATCGTGCCAGGCACGGGGAACCTCAACGGCGCAACCTCGGAGTTCACCGCCACTGAGCAGGACACGGACATCGTGACGTTCGGCGGGCTGGGTTCCGAAGAACTCGCCTGGCGCGACAAGATGTTCGTCACCGCGGCGGTCCGCGCTGACGAGTCGAGCGCGTTCGGCAAGCCGAATGACCTCATCTGGTACCCGGACTTCAGCGCCTCGTGGGTCATTGGCGAAGAGCCGTGGTTCCCAAAACCGCCCGGTATGAGCTCGTTGCGTCTCCGCGGCGCCTACGGCGAGTCCGGCCAACGCCCCGCGTTCCTACAAGCGCAAACGTTCTATAACCCCATTGCGCAGTCTCGCCTCGGCGTCAACGAGGGCGGCTTGAGCGTCGGTGGATTCGGCTTCACGAGCCTCAAGCCCGAGATCTCGCGCGAGATCGAGGGCGGATTGGACGCCGGATTCTTCAAGGATCGCATCAACGTCACGTTCACGGTCTACAACAAGACCACGAGCGACGCGCTGATCCAGGTCCAGGAAGCGCCGGACGTCTGCGGCAACAACTTCATCGGCACCTGCCAGCTCTTCCAGAACTTGGGCCAGGTCAACAACAACGGGTTCGAGCTCGGCGTGAGCGGCGTCGTGGTCGACACGAAGCCGTTCCGGTTCGACATGACCGTCAACGGATCGGAGAACAACAACAAACTGCTCAAGCTCGGTCTGCCCGCGCCGATCTTCTTCAATGCGGCGATCGACGGGAACGTCCAGCAATTCAGTGAGGGACATGCGCTCGGCACGTACTACGCCGTACCGTACACGTACAACCATCATCCCGCTGGCGGCATCCTCACGCCGGCCGATCTCACGCTCGGCACCAATCCGGTGTACCTCGGCGGCCCGAACCCCAAGGGCGAGTGGACGCTGGCGCCGGAGTTCACGTTCTTCGGCATCGTCAAGCTCAGCTCCACGTTCGACCGCCGCTACGGCAGCCGGACCCTCAACTTCACCGAAGAGTTCCGCTGCTTCGCGTCGTTCTTGTGCAGCGCGCAGTACAATCCGCACGCGACGCTCCAGGCGCAGGCGGCCTATCTCGGTGCGCAGGACGGCACCGACTACGGGTATATCGAGAACAACGCGTTCTGGAAGTGGCGTGAGCTCTCGGTGACGATCATGGTCCCACAGAAATTCGTGCGCCGGACGCCGTTCTCGCAGCTCAACATCCAGCTCGCCGAACGCAACGTGGCGACGTGGACCCGGTATAGCGGGTACGACCCGGAAATCAACTTCGCCTCGACCACGTCGAACTTCACGACGGCGGATTTCTTGACCCAGCCGGCCGTCCGGTATCTCACCATGCGCGTGAACGTCGGTCTATGAAAAAATATATCGCCTTGAGCCTCGGCCTCCTCGCGATTGCGGCATGCAATCCGAACGCGGCCTTGAGACCAAAAGAGAAGGGTGTCGTGACGACCATCGGCCCCTCGGCGCTGCCCGGTCTGTACATCGGCGCGCTGAACGACTTTACCATCGCCTGGTCCGGAGCGGGAGACGGAGGGAACGGCTCGCACGAAGGGCACGTCGGCTTGTCGTCGATCTTCACCGATGAGATGACCTCGTTGTATCTGGACGAGTTCACGTTCCGCCGGGCCCTCGACACGGGCCAGGCGACGCCACAGAACACGCAGCTCGCGGGGATCTTCAACGACCTCTCGGCGTCGCGTCACTCATCGCAGCTCGCGGAGGAGAGCTTCGCCACCCTCGCGCCGCACGACGTGGGCCGGGCAGAAATGCTCAGCATCGAGGGGTACACCTACATCCTCTTCGCCGAGATGTGGTGCTCTGGCGTGCCGTTCGGCAGTCTCAACGAGACCACCGGCGCACCAGTCTACGGGCAACCGTTGACGACCGGCGCCATGGACACGATCGCGCTCGCCCTGTTCGACACGGCCAGCACCTTGGCCGCGTCGGATACCACCACGGAGATCCTGGGTGCGTACGCCACCAGCACCGCCGAGATCCTGGCGCTATCCGAGGTGGGACGGGCTCGCGTGCTGCTCGATTTGGGGCAGTTCACGGCTGCGCAAGCGGCCGCCGACTCCGCCGTGTTGAACGACCCCACGCTCAACTACCAGATGGAGAACTCGCTCAACTCGCCGCGCCAGTACAATGGTGTGTGGCAGTACACCTTTGCCGACGACGCGTGGGGCGTCGTCGATCGAAAAGGCGGCAATGGGCTCGATTTCGAGTCCGCCAACGACCCGCGCATCCTGTGGGTCGACGGTCACCAGAACGGCTCGCTCGGCGTGACGCCGTCCGGGTTGGACACCATCTACTTCCAGCTCAAGTATCCCACGAAGGAGACCTCCGCCACGTTGGCCAGCGCCACCGAGGCGACGCTCATCAGCGCCGAGGCCGATCTGAAAGCTGGCAACATTGGCTCGTGGGCCAACAAGCTGAACATGCTCCGCGCGAACTCGGGGCTTGGTCTGCCTCCACTCACCGCGGACTCGACGTCGCTCGCGTCGCCAGACATGCGCGTCGAAGTGCACTTCCGCGAGCGCGAGTTCTGGCTCTGGCTGACCGGGACTCGGCTCGGCGATCTCCGGCGGCTGATTCCTCAGTACGGGCACAACGACTTTCCGGCGAACCCGACTCGTGATATCCGGTTCTCGATACCGGTCAGCGAGACGAACAACCCGAATTTCAAGCAGTGTAAGGACGTAGGGAAAGAGAATTAGCCGTACGCCTACCGTGACCGGCGACCGTGCAACGGGAGCCGGTCGCGGTAGGTGCGGGAGAGCTTGAGCCGCGTGCCGTCGCGCAGGATCACGACGTAATTCCCGGCAAACCAGGGTTGCAGCTCTTGGATGCGATCCACGTTGACGATGATCGTCCGATGGATGCGCACAAACACGGCCGGGTCGAGGGACGCTTCCAAGCCGTGCATCGTCTCGCGAAGCAGCGACGCATTCTTGCCAACGTGTAGCCTGACGTAGTTGCCGGCCGCCTCGAACCAGTCGACCTCGGCGACGCGGACAAAGACCACGCGGCCGTCGCGCCGGACGGTCAGGCGGGAGATGTACTTGCCGGGTCGTGGCTCGGTCGCGACGATGGACTGCTCCGGCGTCATGCCGAACTGATTCTCGACGAGCGCCTTCAAGCGACGTCCGAGCTCGGCCGACGAGACTTGGTCGATATGCGCCCGCGCCCGACGAAACGCGGTCTGGAAGCGCTCGGTGTCGAACGGCTTGAGGAGATAATCCGTGGCGTGCACCTCGAACGCGCGCACCGCGTGCGCGTCGTGCGCGGTCACGAAGATGACCGGAGGCATAGCCTCAGCGCCCACCTCGGCCACGACACCGAAGCCATCGATGTCCGGCAGCTGGACGTCGAGGAGCACGAGATCTGGTGTCGCCGTGCGGATCGCATCGATCGCCGAGCGTCCCGTCGGACACTCGGCCACGACTTCGACGTCGGGCTCCGCACTCAGTAATCGCATCAATCGCCTGCGGGCGATCGCCTCATCATCGACAATTGCTACGCGTATCGTCATATCCCCCCCAGGGGGCTATCGATCACAAACACCACTTCGTGCTGATCCACCACCCGCACCGACACCCGCTCGGTGGACAGCGCCTGCCGCGCCATCTCCGCCGCCTCATCCATCGGCCGATCCGACCTCACCGCAATGCGCGTCCCACGCGGCACCTGCGTGACGTCGATCTTGACCGTCGCCGGACCGGCGTCCTCGAGCAGGGCGCGCAGAAGCCGGTTGGGGATCCGTCGCTCGCCGTAGCGCTGGGCCCCGGCTACTTGGACGCGGATGCACCCCCTGCCGGTTTCAATGGTGCGTTTGAGATCCACATACGCGGTGAGCAAACTGAGCTCGCGCTCCAGCGGCAACCATGGTTCCGCCGCTGTATCGAGAGTCAACCGGAGGAGGTCCGCCAAACGCGTCGTCAGCCGCTCGGCTTGGGACGGATCGTCGTCGATGAGCGCCGAGATGATGTCGAGCGACTCGCAGACGAAGTCGGGGCGAAGGTTGACGCACAAGGACCGCCACCGGGCCCGCATGATCGCGCCCTCGAGGCGCAGGCTCTCGAGCTCCCGCTCGCGGCGCCACGCGTAGTAATCGCGCCCGTTCGACCAGGCGACGAGCGCGGCGTACACGAACAAGTTCCAGATCAGTGACTGCGGTTGCTGGGCGAACCGGAAGTCCCGCGGCTCGACGTCGAGCGCGATGATCGCGCCGGTTTGAATGGCAGAGAAGAGCACGGCGCCAACGACGTGAAAGAGCACGGGCCGCCATCCATTGCCGACGCCGACGCGGACGCGCCGGGCGAGCGCGACCACTGCCGGCGTGAGTGCGGCCCACACGAGCACCAGCGCGATGTTCAGCGGGCCGAACTCGAGCATCATGCTGACGGGATGCCCGTTCTTCCACGGCAACTCGCCCAAGTACGGTTGCAGGTACCAGAACGTGCCGAAGAGCGCCCAGCCGGCCGCGAGGAACGCCCACTCTTTCCCGGTGAGCGGCGGCGAGGGTGCGCGTCGGACGTAGCTCGTTGCGTCCCTCTGGGGAATCGGCATCTCCGCGGTGACATTGTCCGGGGGCAGCGGCGTATCGACCGAGTGCCGCCCATTGCCATTGGAGTGCCCGTTGCCGTTGCCATTCGCTGATGCCGCGGGCACGACCGGGGCGAGTCGATACGGGATGCGGATATCGACGCACGTACCGCCCCCCGGATTATCCCCGAGCGAAAACCAGTGCTCGGGCCCATACAGGAAGCGCAACCGCTCCCGCACATTGCGCAACCCGATCCCTTGGCGTCGCGTGTGAGCGGCAGGCCCTTTGGCCAATCCCACGCCATCATCGCGAACGCGTATCGAAAGCCACGGCCCGTCGACACGCGCGCTGATGCCCACCGTACCGGGGCTGGCCCGTGGTGTGAGCCCGTGCCGAATCGCGTTCTCGACCAGCGGCTGCAGCACGAACGGCGGCATGAGCGCCCGCCGCGCCTCCGAGTCGACATCGGTGTCAACGGTCAGCCACTCGCTGAACCGCGCGCGCTGGATCGCGACGTACGGCCCGAGCGCGTCGAGCTCTTCGCCAAGCGGAACCTCGTCCCGTCCCGCTTTCGCGACGGCGGAGCGGAGCAGCGACTGCAGGTCGCCGATGATGCGTCGCGCCGCGGCCGGCGCTTCGTACGCCAGCTCCGAAATGACGTGCAGGCAGTTGAACAGGAAATGCGGCTGGAGCTGGCGCTCGAGATATCGCAGTTGCGCGCCCGAGAGCTCCGCCTCGAGCGCCGCCGCGCGGAGGGTGCGATCCTGATACTCGCGCAGCTGATCCGCTGCTCTCGTGATACCGATGATCACGAAGTAGAGGACGGTATCGAGATCGGCGCTCATCACGATGGTCGAGAACACGCTCGTCGCGGCGGCCGACCCGTACATGTGGAGGATCAGGCTCTCCAGCACCGTGCGCAGCGCCGCGAACACCATCATGATCGAGAAGGCGGCAATGAGATGGAGCGCCACGGTTCGCAGGGTCGCAAACCGGCCCGTGAGCCGGCGGCGGGCGAGCCACACGACGACCGGGGTCAACGCTGCCCACGACCATGAGATGACGAGGTCGAGGAGCAGCTGCCGCTCCCAGCTCGGTTTCCGAGGCCGGGCCGAGATCAGCTGAGCGACGAACTCGAGCAGCGCGATGGTCGTCCACGCAGCAATGAGCCAGGCGGCACGCCGTGAGACGGCGACCCGGCGCTCCGATTCCATCCCGCCACGATACTGTACTGTGTGACCATTCGCCACGCGGGTGCGGTGACGAATTATTGATCACCGCGGAGGCGCTTTTCGGCCCTACTACGACGCTGGTTCGTCCCTACTTGGGCCCAGGGGTTCCGACGATCACGATGCGGCCGGTTGGCTGCGGCGCCCCGCCGGTTGGCTCCTCGCTCACCGCGACGCCTTTGAGTGCGTTCGGCGGAAGCGCGTACGTCGCGTGGACTTCGACGCTCGAGTCGGCCGCCGGGGTGAATGTGCCGGCGCTGATCTTTTGCGTTGGGGTGATCAACCAGATCTGATACGATTTGCCCGCTGGCAGCGGGGCCACGTGATGGGCGTAGAATGCCCAGTCGTTGTTCGTCTTGTCCCAGAACATGAGCGCCGTGGCTTCGGCCGCGCCGGTAGTGTTCAGCCCAACGACTTCTGTCGAGGGACCCGTGAGGTCTTTGATCTCGCGCTGATCCTGCGCGATCTTGGCTCGCGCGGTGTCGAGTGCCGCCGTCGCAGCCGCCGCCGCCTGGTTCGCCTGCGCTAAATCCGCCTTCGTCGATCGCCCTTGGTTGAGCAGCAGCACGACAATCACGATCGCCGCCGCCAACGCCAGCCACGTCCCCATACTCGAACGCCGAGTCGCTGCGCTCTTCGGTGCTACGCTGATGTCGATTGGCGCGCGGTCAGCCTGCGCCCGCGCGAGAAGCCGCATGCGAATGCGCTTGAGCCGTTGCTCGACGTCGGCCGACGCCGGCGCGCGAGCCGGAGGCGCCGAGTTGCCGAGCTCCGCCATCGCCTGGCGCAGTGCCTCGAGCTCCGGCCCACATTGCGGGCACGTCGCCGCATGGGCGAGCACCGCCGCTTGCTCGTCCGCGGACAGCGCGTCGAGCGCGGCGGCGGCGAGCGATTCGCTCGCTTCGTCGTGGCTCATGTCGCGCTTCATAACCGTGTGCCTCCGCGCAGGGGAGCAAGCCGTTCCCGCAGTTTCTGCCCAGCGAGACGCGTACGCGTCTTCACCGTGCCGAGCGGCTGACCGGTCCGCTCGGCGATCTCGGTCTGACTGAGCCCTCCGAAGTACGCCAACTCCAGCACTTCTCTCTGCTCGGGCGGCAACTCCTTGAGCGCCGCCGCCACGCGCTCACGACGCTCGGACTCTTCTGCGCCCGTCGCCGGATCCGGAAACACGCCATCCGAGACCTCGTCCAGCAGCGCCACCGGCGTCAGCGGCTCCTCCCGAAGCCGCCGCCGCGAGCGCAGCCGGTCGAGGGCGCGGCTTCGCGCGATCGTGACGATCCACGTCGAGACCGCGCCGCGCGAAGACTGATACCGCGAGGCCTGCCGCCACGCTTGATAGAACGTGTCCTCCACGACATCGTCGGCATCGTCCGCGTCGCGCACCAATCGCGCGACCAGTGCATGGATGGGCCGAGACCACCGCTCGTAGAACTGCGCCAGCGCTTGGGTATCGCCCGCGCTCATGCGCCGAACGAGCTCGCGATCTTCGTCCACGTTGTCAGAAGGATACGCGGACGCGGGCGACAGCGGATTCATCTGGACGTAAGTATAGTACTTTTCGCCCCATGACGATCCCCGCGAGCTGCCCTTCGTGCAGTGCTCCGTCGACCGGCGGCCGCTTCTGTTCTTCATGCGGCGCGCCATTCGAGGGCGCGTTGTGCGGCGCCTGTCGCTCCTCACTCTCGGCCGGCGCGAAATTCTGTCATCGGTGCGGCGCCGCCGTCGGCTCCCGCCCTACGTCGGACCCGCGCGTCTCTGCCACTCTGCCATGGGCGATCGCCTGCATCGCCGTTGTGGCACTCGTGGCACTCGTCGCCGGCCGAGGCATTGGCGCGCGCCGCGTCGCGACCGCGCAAGCGGCACCCGTTGCGGCACCGACCGATGACACGACGCAAGAAGCACCGGTCAGAGCGCCAGATATCTCGACCATGTCCCCGGCCGAGCGAGCCGACCGATTGTATGACCGTGTGATGCGATTGCATAGCGAGGGGAAAGACGACAGCGTGAAGTTTTTCTCCCCTATGGTGCTGCAGGCCTATCAGATGCTCGGCCCGCTCGACGCCGACCAGCACTATGACCTGGGCCGTATCGGCGAAGTGCTCGGCATGGCGGATCTCGCCCGCGCCGAGGCCGATACGATTCTCACGGCGCAGCCAACGCACCTGCTCGGCTTGACCTTGGCGGCACGAGCCGCGATGCTCGATAAGCAACCGGCGAAAGCACGCGATTTCTATAAGCGGCTCCTCGCCGCCGAACCCGCGGAGCGCCGGAAGGCGCTCCCTGAATACGACCGTCACCGAGATGACATTGATGCCGCGGTCGCCACCGCACGCGGCGAGCTCAAAGCATGACCACTATTCACATCGCCCACAGCCCCGACTCCGACGACGCGTTCATGTTCTACGCGCTGGCCGAGGGGAAAATCGACACGGATGGGATTGTCTACATCCACGAGCTCGCGGACATCGAGACGCTGAACCAGCGCGCGCTGCGCGGCGAGCTCGAAGTGACCGCGGCTTCGATCCACGCGTACGCGTACCTGGCCGATCGCTACGCTCTACTGCCGCACGGCGCATCGATGGGCGATCGATACGGGCCCCGGTTGGTCGCCACGAGTCCGATGTCCCGCGCCGATGTCCGCGGCAAACGCATCGCCGTCCCTGGCCCGCTGACCACGGCGTACCTGACACTCAAACTCTACGAGCCGGATTTCGTCGCGCTGCAGACCCCGTTCGACAAGATCGAAGAGGCGGTGCTCAACGCGGACGCAGACATGGGGCTTCTGATCCACGAAGGCCAGCTGACGTACGCCGAGGCCGGCCTGTCGCTGGTCGAAGACATGGGCGAATGGTGGTACCAGGAGACCGGCCTGCCGCTCCCATTGGGTGGAAATATCATAAGAAAGGACCTAGGAGCCGACTTAATCGCGACAATATCGCGCCATTTATACGCGAGTATCTCGTATGGGTTGAGCCATCGACACAAAGCGCTCGATCATGCGATGCGATACGCGCGGGGACTCGAGAGGGAGCAGGCCGACACGTTCGTCGGCATGTACGTGAACGACCTCACGCTCGACTACGGAGAAAAGGGACGTGAGGCGGTGCGACGGCTTCTGGCGAGAGGGGTGGAGGCTGGCATCATCCCGCATCCAGTCACAGTCGAGTTCGTCGTCGATGCTGTCGATAATAGGAGTCGTGGCCTGTAAACACTCCGTTGGCTAGCGTTACACAATGTCCCTCTCGCGGTCTAGAGCGTAGTGACGTCCTCGGCGCCTCACCCGTACTTCGCTACGCGATCCACGCCACCCGACGGAGACGCTCATCCGTCCGGTCGTTTCGCCGCGCTCGCTGATCAGGTCGCGGAAAGCGAGACCCTGACACAGATCGCCCGCCAGATCGCGGGCGCGGGGAGTGACCGGGGCGCCACGTTCGATCTATTGGCCGCCGGCGCGGTCTCGCTCGTTGGCGGCGACGGAGCCATTGTCGCGCTCTTATCACACGACGGACAAATCCGCGTCGAAGCCGCCGCCGGCACGCTGACGCCGATGCTCGGCTTCACGGCGCCGCTCGCCGGCTCACTCGCGGCCGAGTCGCTCGCCTGTTCCCACCCGCTGGTTCTGAACGACGCCGCTGGGGACTCGCGCGTCGAAGCGCACTTTCTGTCGCCCTTCAGCCCGCGCCAAGTCGTCGTGGCACCCATGCTCGTGGCGGAGGAGCCACGCGGGTTTTTGCTCGCGCTCAACTGCGGCAAAGGGTACTTCTCGCCGGCGGACGGCGCGCTGCTGCAACGGCTGGCCGATCACGGCGCCATCGCCGTCCGCCACGCCGAGCTCCTGTCCCTGACTGAAGCCGTTGCAAAAGAAGCGCGAACGCTCGCCGATATCGTCCAGCAGATCAATCAGTCGCTCGAGCTCGAGCGCGTGGTGTCGCTGCTCGCCCGCCATGCCGCCGGCCTGCTCGGCGCGCGCGGCGCGCGGGTCGCCGTGCTGGACGGCGATGGCGCGCATCTCATCACGTCGGCGACATTCGGCGATGCGATCGATCGCATCGGCTCGGTCGTCGAGACGCAGTCCGTGTTCGCCGGCGAGGCGGTGCGGCTGCGCCGGGCCGTCACGACCACCGATCTCCGCCCCTACGCGGACATGTGGGTCCGCACGAAGCGGGGCGTCTCGCTCGGCGAAGGCCGGGCGAATGGCGCCGCGGCGCCACTCAGCGTCGGCGGTCGCATCATCGGAACGGTGACCGTGTTCGGCCGCGAGAACGGCGAGTTCTCCGATAAGGATGGCGCGGTCCTCCACGCGCTCGCGAATCACGCCGCGGTAGCGATCGAGAACGCCCGACTCTATCGGGCGGCGGCGTACACCGCGCGCCACGCCAACATTCTTGCGGCGGCGGGACGGGCGCTCGCCAATAGCACGTCGACCGAAGCCGTCTACCGGGGCATTGGCGAGATCGCTTTCGAGTCGCTCGGCGCAAACGGATTCACGGTCACGCTGGCCGACCCGGAGACGCGTCACGTCGAGCGCGCGCACGCCGAAGGACCCGGGTCCGGCGGTATGGCCTTGGCGCCCGAACGCTACTGGCGCACCCCGAACGGGCTCGCCGTCCTGTCGGGCAGGCCGTACTACGCGTCAGATATCGACGAGATTCCGCTCGACTGGGCGCCGCCGGGTTACGACATATCGAAGTACGAGATGCACTCGGTGGCCATCCTGCCGCTCGTGGCGGAGGGCAGACCGCGCGGGATACTCTCGGTCCGGTTTCCGACGCGGCACAAGTTCGAGGATCACGAGCGGCGGCTGCTCGAGGACTTCGCGACGCAGGTCGCCGTGGCCGTTCGGAATGCGGAGCTCGCCGCGGCGAGCGAGACCGCGCGGGAGCGCGAGCGGATGCTGGCGACCGCGCTCGCCACGATGGAAAACCCCGTGTTCGTTCTGGCCGCGGACGGGCACATCCTCTACGCGAACCTTGCCGCCGCACGCGAGTATGGCCACCCGATCGACGCCTTCATCGGGATGCCGTTCAGCCGCCTCCATACCGACGACTCCGAGCTGCATCGCCGGGCCGACGACTCGGAATTTCCCGCGACCGTGGTGTCCAGTCCGTTTCGCGATGGGCAAGTGGTGAGCGTGCGGAACACGACCGAGGAAAGACGGATCGCCGAGACGCTGCTCCAGACCGAGAAGCTCGCGGCGATTGGCGAGCTCGTGGCGGGCGTCGCGCACGAGCTGAACAACCCACTCACGGGCATCTCGACGTTCGCCCAGCTCCTGCTCGAGGAGCGACTTGGCGAGGAACAGCTCGACGCCGTGCGCAACATCAAGCGCGAATCGGATCGGGCGGTATCGGTGATTCGGGATCTGCTCGTGTTTTCGCGGAAGAGCGACCCCCGTTACGGACAGGTCGATCTCCGGTCGCTGATCGAGCAGACGCTCCGGTTGCGGAGCTACACCCTCCAATCGGCGGGGATCACGGTCGAGCGTGATGTCGATCCCAACCTGCCCACCGTGATGGGCGACGATCGGAAGCTCCAACAGGTGATCATGAACGTCATTGTGAACGCCGAGTACGCCATGCACCGCACGGACATTCGGCGTCTCGCGGTGCGAGCGAGAGGCGACGCCACGCACGTGGTGGTCGAGATCGCCGACACCGGCATTGGGATGACCCCTGACATCGTCAAGCACGTATTCGAGCCCTTTTACACCACGAAGCCGGTTGGCGTCGGGACCGGGCTCGGTCTGTCCGTTAGTTACGGTATTGTGAAAGCACACGGTGGCTCGATCGAGGTCAGCTCGACCGCGGGACTTGGTACCACGTTCCAGATCGCCCTGCCGCTCACCCCCGCCTCCCCGCCCCCAGAATGACCGAGCCCACCTACACGGTCCCGCGTCTGCTCCTGGTCGACGACGAAGCGACTATAGTCACGGCCCTGGCCAAGTTTCTTCGGTCCCGTGGCTTCGACGTCCTCACCGCCTCCTCCGGCGAAGAGGCGGTCGCGAAGCTATCCGCATCCGGACCGTTCAAGCTGATGCTCTGCGATGTGCGGATGCCCGGCATGACCGGTGTCGAAGTCGTGTCCAAGGCGCTGTCGATCGACCCCGACCTGGCCGTCGTCATGTTGACCGGCGTGAACGACGCGCCCACGGCAACCGAAGCGCTTGCCAGAGGTGCGTTTGACTACCTGCTCAAACCTGTTGAACTGGCTGACCTCCACCAGGCGATCGAGCGTTCGCTCCATCGCCGGGATCTGTTGATCGACCGGCGCAACATCGACCGGGTGATCCGCGAGGAGGTCGACTCCCGGACGAAAGACCTGCAGGAGATGAGCATCGGAACGGTCACCGCGCTGATCAACGCCATGGAGGCGAAGGACATATATCTCCGTGGGCACTCCGAGCGCATCGCCGAGCTTGCCGCGTCGATCGCCGAGGTGCTCGGGCTGGATCCGGACACGGTGGAAAACGTCCGCGTCGCGGGCCGGCTTCACGATGTCGGCCAGATCGGCGTCCGCGAGTCGGTCCTGAACAAGCCGGGGCCGCTCACCCCGGAGGAGTACGAGCACGTCAAAGAGCACGTGTGGATCTCGATGGACATCTTGAAGCCGCTCACGATCGTGCGGGGCGCGCTCGACTACATCCAGGACCACCACGAGCGGTGGGATGGCCAGGGATACCCGAAAGGGAAGGTGGGCGAGGAGATCTCGATCGGCGGCCGGATTCTCGCGGCGGCGGATGCGTTCGATGCGCTCACCTCGCACCGCGCCTACCGCGAACCGAGGTCACCGAAGGAAACGCTCACGTATCTCGAATCGCATGTTGGCGGTCTCCTCGACCCGCGCATCTACGAGGCGTTGACGAGCGTCGTGCGGGGGAGGAAAACGCTCGCGTTCTCGTTCATCGACGACACCCATTGACTTCGACGCCCTCGTAGTTGTATTTCCGGGCGATCTGAAATTCATACTTTGAGGAGGCGGTCATGCCGCGCGGCGATGAACTGAACGAAGAGCTCCGCTTCTCCGACCGTGACGACGAAGGCGACGACGTCGGATACGGCGGCGGGGGCGCAGGCGGAGGCGGGGCTGCCTACGACGACGACGAGGAGGAAGAGGACGGCGGGTGGGCGATCACAAAAGACCACAGCGAGGAGCTGTGGGATTCCGCCGAAGATGGTGACGACGACGACGAGGAGGAGGGGGAAATAGTCGTCGCCGAGGTGGAGGGCGAGGAAGAGGACGGCGACCTGTTCGCCGAGCCGAAAGCGAAAGCTGCTCGCTCCCCTGCCAAACAGCCGGCTAAGGCTGCGGGCAAGAAAGCGGCTCCGGCGAAAAAGGCTGGCGTGAAGAAGGCATCCGCCAAGAAGGCCGCTCCGAAGAAAGCGGCGAAGAAAGCCAAGAAAGTCGCCAAGAAAGCGGCTTCTGCGAAGAAGGGCGGCAAGAAGGCTAAGAAGGCGGCCGCCAAGAAAGGCGGCGGGAAGAAGGCCAAGAAGGGCGGGAAAAAGGGTAAGCGCCGCTAGTCCGGTCGCTTTCCAGCCAAAGGGGGCGTTCCCACTCGGACCGCCCCCTTGTTGCATCCCGGCCGAGCTCGGCGGATAGATCCGTGCGCCGGCGGCGACGCGTAGTTCTCGCTGCCCGCACCGGTCGCCGTTATTGTGTATCCTATGAACGAATCGCCCGTGACCTTGCTCCGCGCGCACGCGAACCACGCGCCGTGGAACGCGCGCGGCCTCGCGTCGCACGCCACAGCGCTCGTCGACGCCGCGGGAGTTCGCCCGACGAACGCGTCGGCCCGCGCGGCGCCGAGCGCGCGTGCGATCCGGTTCTATGTGGCGAGCGGCCTGTTGGACCGCCCGGAGGGCACGGGGACGGCGGCGACGTACCATTACCGTCACCTCCTGCAGCTGCTCTCGATCAAGATCAGACAGCGAGAAGGCCAAACGCTCGATCACATCAAGCGTGAGCTGACGGGAGTCACGGGCGATGCGCTCGAGCGCCGGGTCGCCCAGTCCCTGGCGCCGGCGCTCAATGCGGGAAGCATGAGCGTGAGCATCCCGCGTGAGACGTCGTCCGTGCTGTCCTGGCGACGCCTGCCGGTGGCAGACGGCGTCGAGCTCCACGTCCGCGAAGACTCCCCGGCCGCGCGCGACGAAGCGCTCGTCGCGATCCGCGAGGCGGTCCGCGCCGCGCTCGGTCGCCCGGAAATCCGGTAGCCGACCATGCGCTTTTCCGACAGCCTCGTCGTGATCACGGGCGTCGGCCGTGAGGAACAGGTCGGCGACGCAGTCGCTCACGCCTTCGCGGCCGAGGGGGCGTCCCTGGCGCTGCTCGACCTGAACGCCGAAGCGCTCAATGCACGCGCCGCCGCGCTCCGGACGGCGAACGCACGCGTCTCGGCGTACCCCTGCGACCTGACCGACGTCGGCCAGGTGAGTACCGTTGCCGAGCGCATCAGGGCCGAGTTCGGCCGGGTCGACGCGTTCATCCACGTCGCCGGCGGATTCGCGCTCAGTGGACCGGTCGGCGACAGCGACCCGGCCGTATTCGCGAAGCAGATCGCGATCAATCTGACCACGGCCTACGTCGCGTCCCGCGCATTCGTCCCCTTGCTCAAGGACAACGTCGGCAGCGCCGTGTACTTCGCCTCGGCGACGGTTCTCCCCGGGAGCCCGACGTCAGGTCTCGCCGGCTACTCCGCCGCAAAGTCAGGTGTCGTGGGACTGATGCGCGCAGTTGCCGATGAGGGAAGAGCCCGGGGCGTTCGCGCCAACGCCGTCGCGCCCATCGCGATTCGCACCGGCGACAACCTGCGGGCGATGGGCGACAAAGCGAAGTACGTCGAGCGACAGGCCGTCGCCGACGTCGTGTTATACCTCTCGTCGCCAGCCGCGCGGGCGATCACCGGCCAGGTGATCGCTCTCGCGTGACATGCGCAAGAGCGCAACGCGCCCGGTTGTCCTCGATCGATCGATCGAAGCCCTCCCGCTGTTCCGGCTCAGCGACTCGTCGGACAGCGACGCCGCGCTAACCTACGAGCCCTCGACCGGCGGCCGGTGGCGGGTGCTACCGGCGCCCGGCGACCGGCTGCCCGGAACGTTCGACCAGGACGTCTACGTCGAGATCCTGCACCGCTACGCCACCGCGGGCGGCGACGGCGTCGTCCACTTCACACTGCACGCGTTTCTTCGATCCATGGGACGGCGTGTGGACGGCCGGACCTATGAGCAACTCCGTGGGGCGCTGGGACGACTCCACCGAACCGTCCTCGAGTCGACCCAGGCCTATTTCGCCGCGCCGGCCGGCCGGAATATCGACGCCCGCTTTACCATTCTGACATCTGTGGCGATCGACCGTCGACGCTCGACAGACAGGGAGCAGCTCCCGCTTTTCGAGGCGGTAGCAGCGGCTGAGCCCGGCGATGCCCGCGTGACGCTCTCCCCCGTGCTGAGAGCCAATCTCCGTGCGGGCCACACGATTACGCTCTCGGGCGCTGCCTATGCGGCTCTGGCCTCACCCACGGCCCGACGACTTTATAGGTTGCTGGAAGTGGCCCGAGCCGACGGCCGGGTCGCATGGCGAGTTGCGCTCGACGCGCTGGCTGGCCAGCTTCCGCTGAGTCAGCGGTACCCGTCGCACCTTCACCGGGTTCTGCAGCCGGCGCACGACTTGCTGGTCGGGGCGGGAATCGTTCGTGATGCCGTGATTCGGCAACATCAGCGGGATTGGTTCGTCGATTACGTGCTGGCGTCGCGTACCTAGCACGCTTGCACCTCTGACTACCCGAGACGGAGCAACCCACCAATGGCCACGAAGCTAGACAAGACGATCAAGCGGGAGCTGGACATGGAAGGCCACGCGTATACGGTCGCGATCTCACCGGACGGCGTGAAATTGACCCAAAAAGGCTTCCGAAAGGGACGTGTGATGTCCTGGAAGTATTTTTGGGAACATGGTACTGATGAGGCAAGCAACGGCGAGCACGCCGGCTCAGGAACTCCTCAGTCGCCAGCGAGTAAGTAACATATTCGCGAGCAATAACTTGGCTGTTTAGCTGGCATTTCTTTTTCCTTTCGTCACCGAGCCCGTATGTCCCGCCGTACTCTCCGTTCCGCGACCGTGGTCGCCCTAGGGTTGGTCGTCCTGGTCGCTGGGGGCTTCATCGTTCAAGCGCGGGCCGTGCACGATGGTGCACGCCTGTTCGACCAGGTCCTGACCCTCGTATCTGATCGCTTCGTGGACACGCTCGACCAGGGCGCCTTGTACGAGAAGGCGGCCGAAGGGCTGGTCCATGAGCTGAACGATCCGTACACCGAGCTCCTGCAGCCGAAGAAGCTGACCGAGTTCTCGCGGCGCACGGGCGGCCGCTACGGCGGCGTCGGCATGGAGATCGGTGAAACGCCGCAGGGCCAGATCATCATCAATCGGGTCTTCCCCCATACGCCGGCCGAAGAGGCGGGCGTCCAAGAGGGGGACCACATCATTGGCGTCGACACCATCAGCACGATCGGCTGGAAGATCGGGCAGGTATCCGACTACCTCGTCGGAACGCCGGGGACCAAGGTCTCGGTCAAGTTCTCGCGCCCAGGAGTCTCCGAGCCGCTGGTCGACCACTTCGCCCGGGCGATCATTCACATCCCCGCGGTCCCGTACGCGATCATGCTCGATGGCAACATCGCGTATATCCCGCTGCAGCAGTTCAATGAGGACGCGAGCGACGACTTGGAAGCCGCGCTCAAGAGCCTGGTCGTCAAGCAGGGCGCCAAGGGCGTCGTCCTCGACCTGCGTGATGATCCGGGCGGGATCCTCGACCAGGCGCTCATGGTCAGCAATCTCTTCCTGAAAGAAGGCCAGGAGATCCTGAGCGTCCGCGGCCGCAACACCGAGCCGCAGGTCTATCTCGCGAAGGCAAAGCCGATCGCACCGTCAGTGCCCCTGGTGGTTCTGACCAACGGCGGCAGCGCCTCGGCCTCCGAGATCGTGGCCGGCGCGCTCCAAGACCACGACCGCGCATTGGTCGTCGGCCAGACCTCGTTCGGCAAGGGGCTCGTGCAGACCCTCTTCCCGCTCGACGGTGGGTACGCGCTCAAGATGACAACGGCCAAGTGGTATACGCCGAGCGGGCGCTCGATCCAGAAGGAGCGGAAGCTGCTGGCCGATGGCGAGTTCGTCGAAGTCCACCCCGACTCGCTCGAGACCGACTCGGCCAAGAAGGCGCGCCCGGCGTTCAAGTCCGATGCGGGTCGCACCGTCTACGGCGGCGGCGCCATCACGCCCGACGTGATGGTCAAGCCGGATACGCTCACCACGGCCGAGCAGCAGTTCATCAAGACCGTCTCGCCCAAGGGGCAGATCGTCTATCAGACCTTGTCGGCCTACGCGCTCGATCTCAAACCGAAGGCCGCGACCAAGGACTACAAGTTCCAGCCCGCGTGGCATGACTCGCTCTACAAGCGCCTGACCGACGCCGGCGTCACCGTCTCGCGCGCGTCGTATGATTCGGCCTCGCGCTACGTCGATCGGCTGCTCGACCTGCGCATTGCGCGCTATGCCTACGGGGATTCGACCGCCAAGCGGCGCGACCTCTCGGAGGACCCGCAGCTCAAGAAGGCTGTCGAGTTGCTGCAGAAGGGGCAGACGCAGAAGGATCTGTTCGCGGTCGCCTTGACCACCGCGACGAAGTGACCCGGCATGTGATGACGGCGGTCGCGTTGTTGGCGGCCGCCGTTTTCTCATCCCGCCAAGACGAATCCCGCCATCTCGCCAATATCCGCCGCCTGACGCACACGGGTGCGAACGCCGAGGCGTATTTCAGTTTGGACGGCAAGTGGCTGACGTTCCAATCCACCCGCGATGGCCGTGCGTGTGATCAGCAGTACACCATGCGCACGGACGGCTCGTCGTTACATCGCATCTCGACAGGCACCGGGAAGACCACATGCGGCGCTTTTTTTGACAAAGACCGCAAGATCTTCTTTGCGTCGACTCACGCGGCCGACACCGCGTGCCCACCGCGACCGGATCCGTCTAAGGGATATGTCTGGGGCCTAGACCCGTTCGACATTTACACGGCGAACCGCGATGGATCGGAGCTGAAGCGGCTGACGAACTACGGCACGTACACGGCCGAGGGGACGCTGTCCCCGGACGGCAAGCGCATCGTGTTCACGAGCCTCAAAGATGGAGATTTAGAGCTCTACACGATGAACGTCGACGGCAGCGACGTTCGCCGTCTCACGCACACGCTCGGCTACGACGGCGGCGCATGGTTCTCGCCCGACGGCAAGAAAATCGTGTACCGCGCCTATCACCCGACCGACTCGGCCGAAGTGGCCGACTACCAGGCGCTCTTGGCGCAGCACATTGTGCGGCCGATCAAGATGGAAATCTGGATCATGAACGCCGACGGCTCGGACCAGCGCCAGATCACGCACTTGGGCGGCGCCAACTTCGCGCCGTATTTCACGATTGACGGCAAGCGGATCATCTTCTCGTCGAACTACCTGCATCCGCACGGGCCCGAGGCGAAGAATTTCGACCTCTATCTCATCGACCTCGACGGGTCACACCTGGAGCAGGTGACGACCGATCCGGGGTTCGACGGTTTCCCGGAGTTCAGCCCCGACGGTCGCCAGATCGTGTGGGAATCCAGCCGCGGCACCACGGGGCCCTCGGATCTGGACATCTTCATCGCCGACTGGAAGCCGTAGGCGCCTCCCGCGCGTATTTTTAAGGCAAGACCAATCGGGAGCACGGCCATGCTCGGCATTTCGCTTTTGCTGGCGTTCCTCGGAGTTGCCGCCCTCTTCACCCTCACGAGCTCGATCAAGATCATCGGTCAGGCCGAGGTGATGGTCATCGAGCGGTTCGGCCGTTTCAATCGCGTCGGGCGATCCGGATTCAACCTGCTGATCCCGTTCATCGACCGGCCGCGGACGATCGATGTGCGGGTGTTCGACACCGATGTCAACGGCGTGAAGCGGATCACGGCCGGGTCGACCGCGCGCATTGATCTGCGCGAGCAGGTGCTCAACTTTCCGACCCAGCCGGTGATCACGAAAGACAACGTCACGATCGACATCGACGCGGTCATCTACTATCGCGTGGCCGATCCGCAGAAGGCGACCTACGCGATCCAGAACCTGCCGTTCGCCCTCGAGACGCTGACCCGGACCACGCTCAGGAACATCGTCGGCGAGATGGAGCTCGATCAGACGCTGGGCTCACGCGACACGATCAATCGGCGCATGAAGGACGTGATCGAGGAGGCGTCGATCGGTTGGGGCGTCGACGTGACACGGGTCGAGCTGCAATCGATCGATCCGCCGCGCGACATTCAGCAGTCGATGGAGCTGCAAATGCGCGCCGAGCGCGAGCGGCGTGCCGCGGTGACGAACGCCGAGGCCGGGAAGCGCGCGGCGATCCTCGAGGCCGAGGGCGTGCGCGAATCGGCGGTTTTGCGCGCGCAGGGCGCGGCTGAGGCGCGTCTGGCGATGGCGGCCGCCGAGGCCGAGACGATCGCGAAGATTCGGGCATCGCTGCCGCCGGGCGAAGCGGCGATTTATCTGCTCGGTCTCCGCTACTTCGAGGCGCTGCCGCAGCTCGCCGCGGGCAAAGGGTCAACGGTCTTTATGCCGGCCGATGCGGCTGGTCTCATGGGTGCGATCGGCAGCTTGCGCGAGCTGCTCAAGATCGGCGCCGCTACGTCGCCCGTACCGGACGGCACGACTCCGCCAACGACCCGAACGTCCACCGTGCCGCCGCCGGCCCTCAAGCCGTGATCTCGCAGGAACGCGCCACCCGCATTGCCCGCGCGCACGCGTGCGAGCAATGCGGGGAGTACAACTACAAGCGGCTCGTCGTCAAACCCGCTACGGACGCCGACCGAACCGAGCTCGGCGAAAGCTGGCACGCGTACAAGACCTGCGGCGTGTGCGGAATGGAGCACGAAATGGGAATAGACGACGAGGGCGAGATCGTCTACGTGACGTAGGGGGGCGATAGCCGCAGGCTGGAATCACACAGGCGCTGCGCGCACCGTCTCCTATGCCGGCACAGGCGATGTAAACAGTCGGCCGTAGGCCGCTGTGTTCAGGACCGGCGCAAGACGTGGTACAGCGATTTGACCCACTGGAACGTTCTCCACATTACCCCGGTATAAGGGGCGCTGGGTGTCCCCCGTACCCAGGGAAGCACCTGAATCACTGTGAACGCCTGCCTTAGGCGGTTACTTTTCTTCACAGTGAGTGCACTCTCGAGGAGGTAGGATGCGGAAGCCACGCCCGAACACATACAATCCAGCCCAGGCGCTGCATTTGATTGCCAGCGACCGGAACGGATCTCCACTGAGTTGTCCGTCTTGCTCCGGTCCAATCGAGCGCGACCCGGGTCGTTTTCCGCCCCCTCCGAAGTCCCACGTGACGCTGAAGTGCACCCGCTGCGGCCGGTTCGCCCGCTATATCGCCGGGGCCGCCTGATCCAACTCTTCCCGTTCGGCAGGATTTTTGCGCTCTCCGTTTAGCTTGGATGTATGGAGGAGCAGGTTCGAGCGTAACAGTCAGCCCCGGTAGGGGAAGAAGAGGAAGCGTTTCATGGCACGTCTCAACGGCACTGTGAAGTGGTTCAACGACGCGAAGGGTTTCGGGTTCATCTCCCGCGAGGGCGGGCCGGACGTCTTCGTCCACTTCAGCGCGATCCAAGGCAACGGGTTCAAATCCCTGTCCGAAGGCGACCGCGTGGAGTTCGAGATCGTACAGGGTCAAAAGGGTCCGCAAGCCGCAGACGTCATCAAGGCGTAACGGCGCCCGAGTCGATGATGACGCCCCAGGCTTAACGGCCCTGGGGCGTTGTCGTTAAGGGGGCGCCTGTTACCCATCGGCGCGGGTGGTCGTCCACCTCCAGATGCGGTCCATCCGTGTGCGTCACCTATTTGCGGGGTTAGCCGCCGTTAGCGCCGGCGCGGTAAGCGCTGGCGCGCAAACGCCGCACGCGTATCCCTCGCACATGCACCCGACGGCCGCGACCACCACGCACTTGGTCGCTGTCCGCGGCGAGATCGACGGCGAGACGATTGTGAGCACGGCGAAGCACTATATCGGCGTGCCCTACGTCTTAGGCGGAACCACGCCGCGCGCATTCGACTGCTCCGGCTTCGTGCGCTACGTCTTCGCGCAACACGGCATCCTGCTCCCGCGCACCGCGCACGAGCAGGCGGCACTCGGGGAAGCCCCGAACCCGGGCGACACGCTGCAAGCGGGCGATCTCTTGTTTTTCTATGGCGGCCAAGGCGCCCAGCACATCGCGATGTACGTGGGCGGCGACACGATCATCCACGCCTCGAGCATCCACCACCACGTGCGGCTCGACGTGCTGACCCACTACGGGTTCCGCCGCAGCTGGTTCAACCAGCGCCTGATCGCCGTGCGCCGGCTGCTGCCGATGGAGGGCCTGTCCTACGTGCCGACCTCGGCCCCCCCGACGTACTCGCTGACCACCGCGAGCAAGCCCGCGCTATGACGCTCGATTCCGAGCCGCTCTATACCCGCCAACTCCCCGGTGGCGGTTACGTCGTCATCGAAGCGACGCGGCACGACGCCGAGGTCAGCCTGCGCCTCTATGTCGAGCGCCGGGTCGACCCGAAGCGCCGCACCGGACACCAGCCACCGGTCGTGGCCGAGATCACGGGCGTCGATCCCGAGCGCGGGGTCCGCCAACTGGTGCGGATCGCCGAGAACAACGTCGAAGTCGCCCGCGCCCTGCAGCGCTGGCAAATTAGTCGCTAGTTGCGACTAAGCCAGATCGAACCGTAGCCCACGCCGCACCCGGCGCTTGCGCTTCGGCGCATAACGAAAGAGCTGTGCAGGCCGCCCGCGTCCTTCGCTCCGCCACTCGTCCGTCGGCTCGACCAACGTCGCCGCCTGCAGCGCACGCCGAAAGCTCGCCTTATGCAGCCGGCGCCCAAGCATGATCTCGTAGACGCGCTGCAAGTCGCTCAGCGTGAACCGCTGCGGCAAGAGCCGAAACGCGACCGGCGTCGAATCGATCTTCTGTCGGGCGGAATCCGTGGATGCCTCGATAATGGCCCGTTGACGTGGCGATAGTGGTGGCAATTCAACCACTGGGAACCACGCACTCTCGTCATTCGACCGCGTGAGCGTCCCCACCGGCACCGCGCCAACGAACGCGATCGATAACTCGGCGTCGCTCGGATGCCGCCGGCTATCCGCGAACGCGCCCACTTGATCCATCCAAGCGACTTGAGCCGTGACGACATTCCTGGCGACCCGTGCCGCCGCGTCCTCGAGCGTCGCGTCCCCCGCCTTAGCCACGCTCCACGGCAGCGACCACCGCTCGGCGGACCCCTGGGGTGATCGAACCAGCAGGACAGCCAGGTGTCGATCAAGCGGGGTCAGCAATACGACATCGACGGAGTAGCTCGGGCTACGCATATGCCCACTATTAGTTCTCCGTCGCGACTTAAATCAAGGGGTTGACCCGGCTCCGTACGGCGCGTAAGGAGGGATCGAAATCGGCAGTTTCCCGGTCGCGGGTGCCTGCCCCAGGATCACGCGCGCGGCGGCTTGCTGCGACACCGGGAATCCACCCCAGCCGACGACGTAATTCTGCGCCCACGGGATCTGCTGCAAGAAGTACGGGTTGCCGAGAGCCACGATGATCGGGCGCCGGAGCTTCTGCATGAACGAGATTACCGATCCGGGCGCGGTGAGGCTCGCCGCATCCCAGCTCTGGGCGACATAGGACGAGACGATGACCACATCGGCCGAGTCGGCCGTCGCGAGCAACGCATACGTATCGCCTGGCTGGTCGGCGTCGACGTACTCGGCTCTCAGCCCTGGGAACGCCTGCTTCAAAACAGCGTTGAACGTAACGCCGGCTCCAAGATCGGCCCTTCGCGCGACGGTGATCGACAGGACCCGGGCGTTCTTATTCAGCTTGCCGATCGGCAACTGGTGCAATGAGTCCCGCACGACGGTTATCGACCGCTCGGCCACCGTCCTCGCCAGCGCCTGGTCAGCCGAATCCCCCACGATATCGCTGATGCTATCGAGATTCACCAACGGGTGCCGGTCCAGGTGCAGCGCATGCTTCATGTTCAGCAGCCGCCGCACCGATTCGTCGAGTCGTGCTTCGGTATACCGCCCTTCGTGCACCCCATCGACAATCGCATCGATGGCCTGAGCCACGTCCTTGGGCTGAATGAGCACATCAGCTCCAGCCGCCACCGCGCGCTTCGCCGCTTCGACCGCGCCGTATTGCACCAGCACGCCCTGCATGTCCATCGCGTCCGAGATCACGACGCCTTTGAACCCGAGATCGTTGCGCAGTAACCCTGTCAGGACCTTCTGCGACAGTGTTCCGGGCGCGCCAGATGAATCGAGCGCCGGCATCGATCCGTGAAACGACATAATCGCGCCCACCCCGGCGCTGACCGCCGCGCGGAACGGAACGAGTTCCACGGTGTCGAGGCGGGCACGCGAGACGTTCACCACCGGCAGCGCCAAGTGCGAGTTCGTCTCGGTGTCGCCGTGACCCGGGAAGTGCTTCCCGGTGGCGATCATCCCGTGATCTTGGAGTCCCGCGATAAACGCCCGGCCAAATGCCGCATCCAGCGCCGGCGATTCCCCGTACGATCTCGTGTTGATCACCGGGTTGCTCGCGTTGTTGTTCACATCGAGCACGGGCGCGTAGTCGATGTGAATACCGAGCGCGCGCCCTTCGGCCGCCGTCACCCTGGCCTCTTCGTACGCCAGCATGGTATCGCGCGTAGCCCCGAACGCCATCTCCGGTGGAAACACGACGGCGCCGCCCAGGTCTATGGCGTTGGGCAGGAAGTACCCGCCCCGCGCCCGCTGACCAGCGCCAAACTCCAGATCGGCGCCCACTAATAGAGGCACCGCGGCGGATCGCTGCAGCGCGTTGAGCTTCTCGGCGATTTCGAGTGGGGAGCCTACCGAGACCGTGAGACCGCCGACGCCTTCGTCCACGACATAGTGCCGAATCGCTCGCCATTGCGGCGAATCGGTGCTGACAAAGTCGCCGATCATGCTCGGCCACACCATCTGCGCGGCCTTCTGGCGCAGGGTCATGGCGCCGAGCACCGAATCGACCCAAACCCTCGGCGGCGCCTTCGTCTCCGTCGGACGAATAGCCGGCTTTGTCGTGGCACATGCGGCAATCAGCGCCGCCGCGGTCAGCGCGTGCGCCGCCCGAAGGGCGCGCATCGCGCTTACCAGTTGATAGTTCCCTGCTTCGACGTATCCACGTCTTCCTGACGCCCGGATTTGAACAAAAATGCGTCCAGGTTCCGCGTCAGGAATTGTCTCGCCTGGGGATCCATGACATTCAACCCGTAGTGGTTGATGAGCATGGTCTGCTGTTTGAGCCACTGACCCCAGCACTCTTTGCAGATCTCCGCGACGATGCGCTGCCCCATGGCGCCGGGGAACGGCGCCTTCTCGAATCCCTCGCGAGACTGCCCACAGCGGGTACAGGTCACGGCCACGGTTACGCAGTCACCCGGGCGTACTGGACTTTGGCCAGGCGAACGAGCGCCAGCAGCCGGATATAGAACCAGCCCACATCGAACTCGTACCACTTGGCCTTGAACTTGGCCGAGTGCGGGTCGGCGTGGTGGTTGTTGTGGAGCTCTTCGCCACCGAGCCAGATCGCCAGCGGCACGATGTTCCGGCTCTCGTCCTTGACGTCGAAGCTCCGGTACCCGATCGCGTGACCAATGCCGTTGATCACGCCGGCAGCCCAGAACGGAATCCAGATCATCTGCACGGCCCAGACGATCGCGCCGATCATGAGGCCGAAGAGATAGAGGTCGATCCCGAGAAGCAGGACAATGCCGAGTGTGTTGCGGCGGGTCAGAAGGTGGCGCTCGAGCCAGTCGTTCGGCGTGCCCTTTCCGTACTTCTCCAGCACGCCCGGCTGGCCGATGGTCTTCCGATAATAGAATGCACCCTTGATCAGGATGTTGCGCAGCCCTTCGAGGAGCGGGCTGTGCGGATCACCCTCGCGGTCGGCGAACGCGTGGTGCTTGCGGTGCACGGCGACCCACTCTTTCGTCACGATCGACGTGGTGAGCCAGAGCCAGATCCGCATGGGGATCGACGCGATCGCGTGGAAGGTCACGCTGCGATGCGTTTGCGACCGGTGCAGAAACAAAGTCACGCACACGTTGGTGATGTGTCCCATCACGATCACGACCACGATGGGGATCCACCAGTGTGACGACAAGATGCCGTAGAAGGGCATTCACATTCCTCGAAGATGAGTCGACGCTACTTGAACTTAGCGGATTTCCCCGCTTCGCGCGACCGGCCTACTTATTGACGCTTGGCGCGTTCAATCCGCCACTCGTCACCGCGGGCGGAGCGCCCCACGTGTCGTTCTTCGGATTCCAGTCTGGCACGAGGCCATCCGGCCACAGCCGCGCGCCGGTCACCGCGCTTTTGACTTGGACCACCGCCTTGAACACGTTCCCGCGCGACCAGATGTCGACGGGCAAGTGAACGTTTTGCGTCGACCCATTGGCGAGCGCCAATCGCATGGACACGGGAAACACGATCGACGTGTTCTTGCTCAGCGTCACGACCGCCACCTGACTGCCGTCCTGCTCGCTGTTCACGACGTTGTCGATGCCGATATCGAGCACGTCGGTCGAGTAAAAGAACCCGCGCCAGAACCACGACAAATCCTGTCCCGACACATTCTCCATCGTCCGAAAGAAGTCGGCCGGCGTTGGATGCTTGAACGCCCAACGATGGACGTACTCCCGCATGGCGCGATCCATGGTCTCGCGTCCGATGACATTGTCCCGCAGCGTGAGCAGCACCGCGCCGGGTTTGCGATAGCCGACCGCGTCGTAGCCTTTCTCGGTGATATGATCGGGCGCCGTCATGAGCGGCGTCTGGGAGCCGTCGTCAACGGCGTCTTTCCAGTCCGCCATGTATGTGCTCCAGACTGACGTCCCGGGATACCGGGCATCATTCGCGAAGGCATTCATGTACGTGTTGATCCCCTCGTCCATCCACGCATAGCGCCGCTCGTTCGACCCGACGATCATCGGGAACCACTCGTGCCCTTGCTCGTGATTGAGCACACGGAAGATCGACTGCGGATCGTCGGTGCCGTAGGGCACCATCACGAACATCGGATACTCCATCCCCGTGAGCGTCCCCGTGACCGTCGTCGCTTGGGGATACGGGTACGGATACAGCAGCTCCGAGTACTGCCGGATGGTCCATTGGGTCATCTCGGCGGCGGACTCCCAGCTTTTGTGCGCCTTCGCGATCTGGTAATACGCCTGGCAGACAACGCCGTGCCAACTCGTCGCATCCCACCGGAAATCCGGCGCGGCCGCCCACGCCACATCTCTCACTCGCTCGGCTTTGAATCGCCACGTCTTCGTTCCCGGCGTCGTCTTGGCGACCGCCTCCGAGTCTGCGATGATGGCAATGACCGCGCTCGCTTCGCTCGCGCGTGCCAATCGTGACCGCTGCGTGGGTGTCAAGACGTCGCGAGCATTTTGTAAAATCCCAGAGCCCGCGACCGTGAAGCCGGCGGGGACCGTCACCGCGTAATCGATATTCCCGTACTCGAGATAGAACTCGCCTTGGCCGAGATACTGATCGGCGTTCCAACCGCGAACGTCATCATAGACGGCCATGCGGGGATACCACTGAGCGATCGTGTATAGCGTCCCGTCGTGACCCATGCGATCCGAGCCGTGCTCGGGAACGCGGAACGAGTACGAAACGCCGATCGCAATCTGGGCGCCATTCGGAGGAAGTGGCGACGGCAGATCGACCCGCATCATCGTGTCGTGGATCTTGGGCTCGACGCGAACGCCATCGATTTTCACGTCGGACAACGTGTATCCGCCACCAGTGTCCGTCGCGAAGAGATACGACCCGTCGCTGCCCGTACGAAACAGATTCTGATCGAGCTGCATCCAGACGAACCGCAATGTGTCCGGCGAGTTGTTCGTGTACCGCACGGTCACGGATCCGGTCACACGCTTTGCCCCGGTGTCGAGCGTGGCGGCGATCGTATAGTCGGCCCGCTGCTGCCAATACTCTGGGCCGGGCTCGCCCGTCGACGATCGGTATGCGTTCGGCCCGGGCCAATCGTCGCGCTCTTGAGCCTGGGCCGTCACCGCGCCGAGGAGCAACAACCCGATCAGAGCTTTCATGTCACCACGGAAAGAGTGTCGACCCGTCCAGTCGCCTCATCGATGATGGCGACACGGTGGGCATTGGTGTCCGCGACATAGACTTTGCCGTCGTGATACACCACACCACTCGGCTCGGCGAGCCCACGCACCCAGGTGTCGACCCGGCGCGTCGCGGGATCGACCCACTTGATCGCGTCATTGTACGAATCAGCGATGAGCAGCCGGCCGTCGGGATGCCGCGTAATCCCCTGGGGATGCTCCAGCCGGACCTCGTCACCCACGCCGTCCTTGTCGCCAAAATCAAAGAGCCCAGTCCCGACGATCGTCTGAACACGAGCGTCGGCGCCGAGAGTGAGTGCTCGGACGGCGCTTGACTCCGCGTCCACGAAATCAACCCGGTCGCCGCCCCCGATTATTCCCATTGGCTGCGCGAGGAGCGCCGCCTGAGCAGGGCCGTCAACGATGTCTTCCCCGGGCGCGCCGGCGAATAGCGAGGCGTGGCCGCCCTCGATGCGCCAGATCTGGTGTCGGCCGGCACCGGCCACATAGACCGCTCGCCCAACCACAGTGAGGTCCCAGGGCGAAGAGATGCGCCCGGCGATGGGCTCCATGGTTCCGCTGGCGAGATCGCCGACAACCACGCGATGGTTCGCCCGGTCCGCGATGTACAGCCGGTCGCCGGCGAATGCGACGCCCTGAGGAGACGCCAGCCCGTTGAACTCGCGCTCGACCCGCATCGCACTGCCACCCTGGCCGAGCCGGCCCACGAGCACACGGTCGTGTCCGCTATCGGCGATAGCGATGCGATCGCCGTCGATCGTGACCTTGCCGGGGTACCGAAGGACGCCAGGAGCAATCGCCGGCTCATCCGGCGGGAAATGCCGCGGAGTCCGGTCGATCAGACTGTCCGGATCGAACGCTCCAATGAGCCGCTCGACAAACGGCTCCAGCATCTCGCTCGTAAACTCACCGGCGTGCGACCCGACGACATACCCGGTCGGATCGATCGCCACCACCGTCGGCCACGCCCGCACGGCGTAACTCCGCCAGATGCGAAACTGCCGATCGTTGACGATCGGGTGCAGGTTGTCGAGGCGTAACGCCGCCTCACGTATACGAGGCGTCTCCCGCTCGGCGATGAACTTGCCGCTCTCCACGCCGACGATCGCGATCTCGCGAGGGAACTGCCGCTCGAGCTCCCGCAACTGCGGGAGTACGTGTATGCAGTTAATTCAGCCGTAGGTCCAGAAGTCGAGCAGGACGATCTTCCCTTTGAACGTGTCCAGGGTCAGCGTCTGCCCGCCGGTGTTGATCCAATCGAGGCCGGCCGGGAACTGCGGCGCCCGGACGCGCGGCTGGGTCATCTCTCGTTCAGTCATACGGGAAGAGTAGCAACTCGCTTGCCGCCAAGTCGAATACCGTGATCCACCGGCACCAGAAGTCGTGGCCGAGTACGCCAGCAAACCCGGCCTTGGCCTGCCGCGCCACGACCGATTCGCTAATCGTCCCGACGCCCGGCAGTGAGACGCTGAGATCAACCCGGCCGTGCCGTCCTGGTTTTCTGTTGCCCAGGTCTTGCTCGGCCACCGATGACGCAACCTGATAGCCAACCGCGAAGTGTTTGCCGTCGAGTGTGACCCGAGCGCCGTGCAGCGCCAGGCGACTCACGGCGCCGCTCAGCGAGAGGCGGTCACGGGCGGTCGCCCATGCCATCGCCGGTACCGACGCGTCGATTGCGACGATGCCGTCTTGGAAAAAGGGCGCGCACAGGAATCCGGCCATGGGCGGGCTCCCTTCGCGATATTCTCCCCAGACATGTACATGAGGGTTCGTCGCCGTACGACCAAACGCCGACAGCGTGATCAGATCGACTGACAGCGCGTGGTCAGTCACGTACGATTGGTATAAGTGGCAATCGTATCCTCGGTGGTTCGAGAACATCATCTGGACCGGCTTGTCGTTCACGCGAGCGGGAATGAATACCGCACCACCCGAGTTCGTCCGACAACGAACCATCTCCTTCACGGTGAAACCCAGCTTTTCGAGCCGCGTTGACCAGCTCATTGGTCGCCTCATGTGGCGTGTGTTCCGGTACCGCGCCCAAAGTATGGGCATCGGCGGCATGAATGTCTTCACGTCCAATGATTCCGACATGGGCCGGGCGGTCGCCGTGCGCGCCCGCCTCGGGCTCGCGCTGGAGCTCATCGACCAGTACGCGCCGCGAGTCGGGGCCCGGCTCCGCCGCGACGTCGTCGCCATCTTCCTCTGGCGAGTCGGAGGCACGTCATACAACCCGTACACCCGGGTGATCTCGGTGGACGTGCGCTGGGGCATGGCGTGGGAGCTCGAAGATCTGGCACTCGCCCTGGTGCACGAGGCTACGCACGCGCGGCAAATGGCAATGGGCCTGCGGAAGCTGCCACGCGGCAAAGATCGCGAGCGGCGGATGGAGGCGCGCGCGGTCTCCGCGAGCATGGCCTTTGCCGATCGGCTGCCCCCCGGCACCTGGCGGAAGCCCACGCTCGCGGACCTCGACAAGGAATGGTGGACGATCGAGCACCGGGAGGCGCGACTGGCGAAGGATGCCAAGGAGATTGGCCTGACCACTCGACCAATCCGGATGGTGGCCGCAGCCACGCGACTGCTCGGGCTGCGTCGATGACGGCTCAGATCCCGGCCCACCACCGCCCCGGGGGCGGATTCCAGAATCCCTGGGGCCCGGGGAGCCAGCAAGCGCGGTTCGGACAATTCTTGAAGTGGGCCCTGTTCGAGCGCCCACGGACGACCCGTCGCCGGACGCCCGACCGGGCCACGTTCGCGGCCGCTCACCGGCCCGTGGCGCCGAGCTTCGCGGCTCACGAGTCGCCCGATACGCTCGCGATCACCTGGATCGGCCACTCGAGCTTTCTCGTCCAGATCGCCGGGCAAAACCTGTTGCTCGACCCCGTCTGGGGAGACCGGGCATCGCCGATCTCATGGCTTGGTCCCCGGCGATGGACCCCGCCCGGGATCCCGTTCGATGCGCTCCCGCCGATCGACGGAGTCATCCTCTCGCACGACCACTACGACCACCTGGACCAGCCAACTATACGGCGCTTGCTGAAGCGCTACCCTGGGGCTCAATGGCGCGCGCCACTGGGCGTGGGACAGTGGTTACGCCGGAGGGGAGTGAGCCAACTGCGAGAGGCCGACTGGTGGGACCAGACCGACCTCGGGCCGCTGGAGCTCACCGCAACACCGGCCCAGCACTTCTCGGGTCGCCGACTCGACAATCGAAACGGGACCCTCTGGTGCGGATGGGTGATCCGCGGCGGTGGGCATACGGTATTTTTTGCCGGCGACACCGGCGCCCACCCGGTTTTTCCCGAGATCGGACAGCGCCACGGCCCGTTCGACGCCGTGCTCATGCCGATCGGCGCCTATGACCCCGAGTGGTTCATGGGTCCCGTGCACATCGACCCCGAGCGCGCGGTCGCGGCGCTCCAGGCGCTTGGCGGCGAGCCGGCGATGGTGGCCATGCATTGGGGCACGTTCCAGCTCACCGACGAGCCAATGGACGAACCCCCCAAACGCGCGACCGCTGCATGGACAAATGCGGGTCTCCCGCCACACCGGCTATGGATCCCATCACTCGGCGAGACGAGACGCTGGCCGTTACACACACACTGAGCTACCCTACGGGTAGCACGTAGCAGGCGCACACATTCTCCACCCGTCACATTGGAGCACGCGCCATGGCCAGTTCGAAGCGCACACGTCGTCCCACGAAGTCGGCCCGCAAACCTGCTCGCGCGAAGTCATCAAAGCGCGCGAGTGCGCGCAGCAGTTCTACGCGCAAGACGTCAGCGCGTCGCGCCGCAAGCGCGTCGGCGAGCGCAAAGGTTGCGAAGAAAGCAGCACCACGAAAGGCTGCCGCACCAGCGAAAGCCGCTGCGCCAGCGAAGAAGGTTGCTGCGCCGGTTCACGCAGTGAAGGCTGCCGCACCAGCGAAAGCTGCTGCACCAGCGAAAGCTGCTGCGCCAGCGAAGAAGGTTGCTGCACCGGTGGTGAAGGCCGCTGCACCAGCGAAAGCCGCTCCCGCACCAGCACCCGTAGCACCAGCGCCAGTCGCACCGGCACCCACGCCAGTCGTCGCCGCCGACGCGGCGCCCAAGGCAACGAGCAAGTCGAAGAAGGCCGCGTCACCGGCGCCCGCCACGCCCAGCCCAGTTTCGACCGAACCACCCCGGGTCTAATCGTGGCTAGACGTTCTTGACCTCGCTCACCAACTTGGTGAGCGAGGCCTTGGCGTCGCCGAACAGCATGCTCGTCTTCGGATCATAGAACAACTCGTTCTCGATCCCCGCGAATCCGGGATTCATGCTGCGCTTCATGACGATCACGCTGCGTGCGCGATCGACGTTCAAGATCGGCATTCCGTAGATCGGGCTCGAGGGATCCGTGCGCGCGGCCGGATTCACCACGTCATTCGCTCCGATCACCAGCACGACATCGGTCTTGTCGAACTCGCCGTTGATCTGCTCCATGTCATAGAGCCGGTCATACGGGACGTCAGCCTCGGCCAGCAGCACGTTCATGTGCCCGGGCATGCGCCCGGCGACGGGATGAATCGCGTACTTGACGTCCCCACCGCGATGCTCGATCAGCTCCGCCAACTCGCGGACCACGTGCTGCGATTGGGCCACCGCCATGCCATACCCGGGCACGATGATCACGCGCCCCGCATAAGCGAGACGCATCGCCGCGTCCTCCGCCGAGACGGGCGTGTACGTTTGACCCGTGGCGAGCGTCTTCGTCGTGGTCACGACGCTACCAAACGCGCCGAACAACACGTTCGAGAACGACCGGTTCATTGCCTTGCTCATGAGGATCGAGAGCAAGAACCCCGACGCGCCGTCGAGCGCGCCGGCGATGATCAACACGTTGTTGCCAATCGCGAACCCGGTCGCGGCTGACGCGAGGCCGGCGTACGAGTTGAGCAGCGACACGACCACCGGCATGTCCGCGCCGCCAATGGGCAGCACCATCGACATGCCGATCACGAGCCCCAAGGCGATCATCCCGTAGAAAAACATCGTCTGGTCGGGCCGCGCGATCAGATAGATGAAGATGCCGAACGTGGCCGCGAAGAGCGTGAGGTTGACCGCGTTCTGTCCGCGGAACGTGATCGGCCGCCCGGGCATGAGCTCGGCCAACTTGAGCGTGGCCATCAAGCTGCCGGTGATCGTGAGCGACCCGAACATCACCTCGAAGCCGAGCGCCGTCATCTCGCCATGCCCGAGCACGCCGCCGGAGTTGTAGTACGTGGCCACGCCGACGAGCGTCGCGGCGACCGCGCCGAACATGTGCGAGATCGCGATCCGTTGTGGCATCGCGGTCATCGGCACGAACATCCCCAGGGGGTAGCCGATCAGCGTGCCGAGCGCGAGGCCGGCGACGATCCATTGGTACTCGACGATCTCGTGCTTGACGAGCGTGCCGACGATGGCCAGTACCATGCCGATCGCCGCTTGTTGCATACCGCGCCGCGCAAACTCGGGCCGCGTGAGGCTGCGGAGCCCGAGGATGAACATGACGGATGCGGCGAGGTACGTCGCCTCGATGAAGATGTCGCGGACCGGCATCGGCTACGGCGTTGGCGGCTTTTGGCCGTCGCTAGCCAGAGCCGGCGCTTTCGGCACGCGTTTGAACATCTTGAGCATACGATCCGTGATCAGAAAGCCGCCGACGACGTTGATCGTCGCCGAGGTCACCGCGATGAACCCCAGGATCGTGCTCACCGGCGTCTCGTGCGCGCCCGCGGCGACGAGCGACCCGACGAGTGAGATCCCGGAGATCGCGTTCGTGGCCGACATGAGCGGCGTGTGCAGCAACGGCGGTACGCGCGTAATGACCTGGTAGCCGACGAAGGCGGCCAGCACGAACACATACAGTTCGGTAAACGCTATCACTTGATCGCTCCGTTGTGCGCAATCAACATGGCCTTGGTGATCTCGTCTTCGGGATCGAGCTTCAACGCTCCGTCTTTGATAAGGGCACCAAGCAGCGTCGCGACGTTCTTGCTGAACATGAGACTGGCGTGCTGCGGCACCGTCGCCGGCAGATTCACGGCGCCGACGATCCGCACGCCATTCGACTCGACCGTCTCGCCCGCAACCGTCAGCTCGCAATTCCCGCCGGTTTCGGCGGCCAGATCAACGATGACGGATCCCGGCTTCATGGCCGCGACCATTTCACGTGTGATGAGCTTCGGCGCCGGCTTGCCGGGGATCTGAGCTGTGGTAATGACAACGTCCACCAGCGGCACATGCGCCGCGAGCGCAGCGAGCGTGCGCGCTTGCTCATCGTCAGTCTGCGCCCGCGCATACCCACCGGCCGCCTCGGCCGAAGCCGTCACCGTGTCCGCCGCGACGAACGTCGCGCCGAGCGAGAGCACTTGCTCGCGAGCCGCGGGCCGGACGTCGAACGCGCTGACGACCGCGCCGAGTCGCCGAGCGGTCGCGATGGCCTGGAGACCGGCGACGCCGGCGCCGATCACGAAGACTTTCGAGGGAATGAGCGAGCCGGCGGCAGTCGTCATCATCGGGAAGAGTTTCCCGAGCTCATTCGCGGCGACCAACACGGCCTTGTAGCCAGCAACTGTCGCCTGCGATGAGAGCACGTCCATCGACTGCGCCCGCGTAATGCGCGGAACCCGCTCCAATGCGAGCGCCGTCACGGGGCGATTGCCCAAATACGCCTCCGGTCCGGCGCCGAAGAGGCTGATGAGCACGACCCCGCTCGGCATCGCGTCGAGCTCGGCCTGGCTGGGCCGCAGCACTTTGACCACGATCTGGGCGTCGCTGAGCGGGGCGGTGACCAGCGTGGCCCCCGCCGCTTCGTAGGCATCATCAGGATACGTCGCCGCCACCCCGGCGCCCCGCTCGACGCGCACCGTCGCGCCAATCTTGACTAGAGCCCTCACGCCATCTGGCACGAGGGCCACTCTTCGCTCGCCGGGCGCAGTCTCCCGCGGAACGGTCACCGTGATGGCCATGGACCTATCTTATCGATTGTCGAGCCAGTCGGCGACTTTGCCGATGACGATGTCGCGTCCGACATCGACCGTGATGATGTGCGTGCCTTTGTCGACCCATACCAGTTGCTTCTCCGAGCTGCCCAGCCGCGCGAACGCCGCCTCGGCGGCTTCTGGCGCGATCCGGTTGTCGTGATGCGACTGGATAAACAGGACCGGAGCCCGGACTTTTGGTTCCGCGGCCTGCGCCAGAACCACGACGCGACGCAGCTCGGCGACCAGCCGTGGGGTCACAGCGCCGTACGCGAGATTCCGTTCCGCCTCGACAGGATCGGTAATCGACCGCACCCCGCCTCCGACCATGTAGCGCACGCCGATGCCGAGCACTGGGGCGAACATCGCGATCAGCGCCAACCAGCGCGGCATCGCCAAATACGGCGCGATAAGCACTAACGCTGGTAGATCGGGCGATTCCGCCGCCAAGATGGTCGCGAGTGCGCCGCCCATGGACACACCGAGCACAACTGTATGGTCGCTCTTGGCGCTCATACTCGCATACTCTTCTCGGACCGCAGCCAGCCAGTCGGCCGATCTTGTTCTAGCAAACTCTGCTATAGTCCGCCCATGGCCAGGCAGCAGCGGCGCCCGCACAAACCACCCTCGCGCCGCGAGAGCTTCTGCGAGATAACGCACGGTTTGTGGCGTATCTCCGAAGCCATGTAGAGCCAGCACAGCGCCACGATGATGAGATCCAGGCGCCGGCGCCATCTCGAAAGACTCGGCCCCTACTACGACGCCATCGGCGCCGCGCGGATGCTGCGCGTCGATCGCGCGCGCGAGCCGCCACCCCGCGACTTCGCGCAGAGCGGCCACGCCCGCGAAAAGGGCGGTGACGATAACGAGAGGGAGCATATGAGACGGCGCAATATACGCCGCCTCAAAAGGCCTCTAAGCGGCTGGCACCGGGCGATGTGGTTCTTTGACGATGTCACCGATGACGCGCGGCGACTCCTGAGATCGCGCCATGAGATCCGAGACGGACGGGATCACGATCGTCCCGTTGATCCGTTCAGCGAGCCCATCCGATACGAGCTTCGCGATAACGAGCGAAACCGACTCGCGGGTCGCCCCAACGAGCTCGCAAAGCACCCGGTTTTGGGCCACGTCCAGAATGATCTGCCCGTCCGAGTCCATGAACATTTTCTGCCGCCCCAACCGACTCAGTACGGCGACCAATCGCTGCTCAACGGACAGCGTCGCCAGCTCCCGCATCTTGTCGAGCAGCGTAGCGTGCTCAGCCATAACCTGGCCGACCAATGCAAACGCCTGTGGCGGATGTTCCCGGACGAACTCTCGAAACCGAACCCCGTTGAGATAGAGCGTCTCGCTCTCATCGTCGGCCTTGGCGTCCGTGACGTAAGTGGCGCCAGTCCTTGATGTTGCGGCAAGTCCCTCGCCGCCGAACGTACCACCGGCCGTCGCCACGGCGGGGATGAATCCGCGGCCGGCCTTTACCCGGGTCCGGAGTATGACACGGCCCTTGAGTACTACAAACAGCCCCTCTGCCTCTGTCCCACGCTGGTAAATGTCAAACCCTGCTGGCCATGTCGCCCTTGCGCCGTACCCGCTCGCGACGGCCATCTGTTCGGCGGTCAACCGGGCGGTCTCGTAGTGCACAGGTCGTCCTTTTTGTTTAGGTGCGAATGCCTCCTGTCGCAATGTCTGGGCCGTCTGGACTTCTGCTGTCGAGTCAGCTTCATTTCTAATACCAACATGGAGCCGACGCCCCCGCCGTCTCGGCCTTCGTTCGCGCTGCTCGGTGCCGATGCTTTCCTGGCCGCGCGCCCAGCTACGCCCGTGCAGCTTATGCATGCCTGCACCCGCGGGGGATATGACGCGGCGATACCCGCGACGTGGGGCGATGAGCTCATCGCCGAGCGATGCATCGAGCGATTGGCGGAACGGACGCTCGGACCCGCCGTCTTCTGCACCTGCTCGTACGTGCGCGACCGGTTACTGGCCCCAGGTCCAGACCTGGCGCCCTTCATGCTCTCCTTCGTCGCGCCGCCCGTGGCGGCCGCGCGGTACCTGCGGCAGCTCTATGCGGGGCGACCCATCGACATCACGTACGTCGGCGCGTGTCCGTCAGCCGACGACGAAGCGATCGATCGGCAGGTCGCGCCCAAGGCGTTCTTCGCCGAGTTGCGCGGCCAAGGTATCATCCTATCGCAGCAGCCGACGATCTTCAACTCGATGTTCGCGCCCGATCGGCGGCGCTGTCTCTCGCAGCCGGGCGGGTTGCCGACGCCTCAGTTGCTCGAGCGTCAGAGCATGCCGCGCGAGCTCGTGGAAGTCGCGGGGTTCGAGTACGCGGCGGAGTTGGCCCAGCATCTCATTCTGAGCGAGCCGGTTCTCATCGACCTGGCCACTCGCTCGGGCTGCGCGTGCAGTGGCGCCGCCGTCGGCATTCCGCCGACCGAAGCCCGGAGCTCCGTCGTCGCGCTCGAGCCTCCTCGCTCGGCCCAGCCCATCGTCGAGCACGACGTCGAGGTTCCGGTCGATCTGCCGATCCCGGTGCCGAGCGCTGATCGCGCTCCGCCGCCGCCGCGCGACGACGCGCCGCCTCCTCGCGCGCCGGACGCCGACGAGTTTCCGGATTGGCCGGGTGAGACCGTCGCGCGCTTCGCGCGGACGGTGCCCATCGGCGACCAGCGGGTGTCGTCACCTCCAGGCACCGACCGTCCGCCATCGCCGCACGCGGAACTCGCTGACATGCCCACGAAGTCAGCCGACGTCCCGCGAGCAGCGAAGGTCGATGTCGAGTTGGAATTTCGCGCGGCGCCCGTAGGCGACGTCACGCGCGAAGCGCGTACGGAGCCACGTATTGGACTCGAATTGCGCACCGAAATTCAGCCGTTCGGTATGAACTTCGAGATGCAGTTCGACCGCGCATTTCGCTCGGCGTTCACATCGGTACCGCTGTCGCTGCCGATCCCACGCCTGCCGTCGACGGAATCGTTCGGATTCCCGTTGTTCGACCGCGAAGTCAGCCTGGTCGCGACGCTCGATGCGCCGGCGGACGCGTCTCGGCGCCGGAACCAGATGCCGCGCACGCGCAGCTCCAAGGGCCGCACGTTACCGCGCGCATACGTCGCCCACCGCGCGGGGTCCCCGCCGGCCGGCGAGCTCGTCGTCCGCACAGTGCGCGCACCATTGGCCAAACTCGCACCTGAGCCAACGCCACCCGTCGTTCGCGTCTCGACGCCAACGGTCCGCGCCACCGTGAGGCCGCCCGAGCACATGCCGCTGTTCTCGGCGTTCGCCGCCAGCGGCGTCCTCTCGGCTGCCACGGAAGGCGACACGTCACTGACGCGCGACACGCTCCGCGCTGGAGCCGAACTGCGAGTCGAGCTCAGAACCGAACCGGCAGCGATGCCGGTCGTCGAGCGCCCTGTCGCTGATCGCCCGGCCGCGGATCGCCCGGTGCCGCTGCAGCGGACAGTCGAAGCCCCGGCGCGGCGTCGAAGCACACCGGTGGCGCGCACGCGCGTCGTCCGCCCACCGAGCGGACTCGCGCTGATCGGCCACTGGCTCCGCCAAATACGCTTACGTCACCTGGCGCTCATCATCATCGGCCTGATCACCATCGCGATCAGCGTCGCGTTCGCGCTCGGCTACCTCCCCGAGCCCGGAGTCGCCACGGGCCCGGCGCCGGCGCAGACGGTCCACCCGACTACGCCCTCGACTTAGTCCGTAACGCCGTCCCCGCGTCGTTGAGCGCTTGCGCCGCGGCATTGAACCGGGCGGCAAGATCCGCGATCTCGCGAGTGACGAGCGCTTGATCTCCTGACCGGATGGCTTCGGTCACCGACGGAAACAGGACGTTCGCGTAGCCGTTATTCTCGTCGGCCGCGAAGATGAGATTGCGGAACCAGGGACGCGTGCGCAGCCCTTCCGGCCGCGTCAGCGCACGCTCGACCCGCAAGAGCGCGAGGTTCACACTCTCCGGGACGGCACCGTGGCCGAGCGCCTCATCGCGGCTGGTCGCGAACGCGCGCGCCGCGTGCTCGAAGTTGTCGATGCTCGCGTTGATCGGATCGAGCGACACGGTCATGCCCTTCGCGTTCGCCGCGCGAGTGAGCGACGCGACGTCGCCTCGCATCGTCGTGGCGTACTCGACATAGTCGTACGGCAGCACGTCCGCATTCGCGACGCGGAGGAGCATGGCCGCCGCGATCCGCGCCGCGGCCGCATGCCGCACATACCCAGGATCCCCGAACCGCGTCATCCACAGATAGTCGTCGTACGCCGAGTGATACACACCGGTGGGCCCACCGAAGCCCCAATCCATGATGGGCACGCCAAGGTGGTTGTAGAATCCGGCGAAGTCCGACCCGCCGCCCGGGTCTCCGAACTTGGGTCCCGTACTATCTGCCCCGCGCCGCCAACTGTCGTACACGGTGCCCGAGTCGGGTGCGGGAGAGGGCACTTCGCGGAGCACTGATCGCAGCGTCTCACGCAGCGACGGCGATCCCGTCGCGCCGAAATTCGGGCCGGCGGCCGCGACGTCGAGGTTGATGTACATGACGGCCCCGCGCGCGATCCGCAGGGAATCATCCTCGACGTACTCCGTCGACCCGATGAGCCCCCACTCCTCGGCGTCCCACGTCGCGAACACGATCGTCCGCTTCGGCCGATGCCCAGCTTTGACCTCGGCCGCGACAGCCCTCGCCGCCTCGAGGATCGCGGTCGAGCCACTCACGTTGTCCGCGGTCCCCGGGCCCCAGGCATCGCGGTGGCCACCGATGATCACCATCTCGTCGGGATACGTCGTGCCGCGCACGATGCCGAACGTGTCCCAGATGGTCTTGTACGCGGCCGTACCCGTGTCGATGGTCACCGCGACACGCGCCGTCACCGGTCCCGGTCCGACGTGATACCGGAACGGCAGACCGCCTTGCCACGACGCCGGCAGCTCGGGATCGCGGGCGACGCAGATCGCGAGTCCCACACCGACGCACGGCGCACCCCGATCGTGAATGCCGCGCAGCAACTCGGCCGCGTTGCGATACGAGATCGGCACGACGGGAATGTGCGGGATCGCCATCTGGGCAATCGGGAGCCGCTTGGCGCCCGCGGTGCTCGGATAGCCCGGCGTCGACGGGTCGCCGTTGTCGTTCATGACGCTGCCGCGCTGGACGCCTTGCTCGGGGCGCATCGGGCCCGACGGGAATACATCGCCTCTCGTGAAGCCGTCATCGGCCGGATCCGAGAAGATCAGCAGCGCGACGGCGCCGTGCTTCTCGGCCTCTCTCGCTTTGATGCCGCGGAAAGAATGCCCGTATCTCGCCATGACAACTTTTCCAGCAACTGATACCCCCACGGAATCCAAATGGGCGTAATCCTCGATCAGCCCGTAGTTCACATAGACGACTTCACCGCTCACATCTCCCGCGGCGCCGTAGCCGTTGAACGCAGGGATCTGAGGAAAGGCACTCGACGTACTGTCCCCGGCCACCGGGCCTTCGGCGAGCGGCAATTCCATCTGGTCCGGCGACGTACGCCAGACGTGAACCGACGTCGGATACGGCATGTAGACGTCGTACGACCGGACCGATGTCTCGAGGCCGTACGCTTTCATGCGCGCGATCACGTAATCCCGCGTGCGCGCCTGGGCCGGAGATCCGGCCATGTGCGGCTCGTGTGAGAGCGTCCGGGAGATGGTGTCGGCAATAGCCGGCGCCGGACGCTCGATGACGCTGGCCTCGAGCGCATGCTCGGTCGTCGCGTCGGCGGGCGTGTAGCCGGGGAGTTGCGCGCCGGCGGGAATAGCGAGGACGAGCAGACTAAGCGCGCATCGCATCGCGCACCCCCGTGATCACGAACTGGACCGCGACCGCGGCCAGCAGAAGTCCCATGAGGCGGGTGACGATGCGTATGCCGGTCCGGCCGAGCCGAGCCATCAGACGATCTCCGAGACGGAGTGAGAGCCAACACGCGAGCGAGGTGAGTGCGATGGAACCGTAGACCACGATGTTCTGGGAAGGGCCGCGCGCCTGTCCCGCGAGCACCATCACCGTCGAGATGGCGCCGGGACCCGCGAGCATAGGCACGGCGAGCGGCGTAATCGCGACGTCGTCCTTCTCTTGCCCCTCGACGATCTCGGCGGGCGTTTCCTGCGTCGTGCGTTGTCCGCGCAGCATATCCATGGCGACAAGCCAGAGGATGAACCCGCCCGCAATGCGAAACGCGGGCAGCGTGATGCCGAATAACTGAAAGATGTAACGTCCAGAGGCCGCGAAAACGCTGAGCAGGATGGCCGCCGCGAGGCAGGCGCGCCCCGCCGTGCGGGCCCGCTCGTCCGGCGTCTCACCGCTCGTGATCACGAGATACGTCGGGATCACGGCGATCGGGTCGACGATGGCCAGAACTGACGTGAACGTGATCAGGGCAAACTGGAAGTACTCGCGCACGCGCGAAGTCTAGTGGCCGGCCGGTGCCGCGCCTACTCGTACTCCGCCAGCGCCGCGTCGATGGCCTGTCGCAGTCGCACGTCCCTGTCGGGCCCCTCCGCGATACTGCTCACGAGCCGCGTAAACTGCCGGACCATCTCGTCGGCGACGAACGCGGGCGCATGCCCACGCGAGACGCCGAAGGCGTCGAGTGCAGTTTCGGCCAAGCGCCGGAGCGCGTCGCGCGTGTCCGGATCGAGACCCTGCAGAACTGACGGGTCCCGTGGTCGTGGCGGCGGCGTGCGGCGCCGGTTTCGACGCGGGGCGTCAACCAAGTCTCGGAGGGAACCCAAGCGAACGATAAACGCGCCCGCCGTATGCTCCCGCGCCTCGACAATGACACCATGCCGCTTGAGCAGGGGCAAGAGCCGCACGATCGCCTCGCGGATGACCGGCACGCCATCCGTGCTCCCCTGACCACGTCCGGTGATGACCAGCACTTCCTCTCCGGGCACGGTCACCTGTCGCTCTCGCAACCACGCCTCGGCGCGCCGCACGGCATCGTCCCCGCTCGGCAGGCCTTCGCGCAGGTTGAGCGTGCGCTGAGGCCCGAACCGCGCGGCATCGAATGCGTGCTGGAGGCTACCGTCCGGCGGCTGCGACAACGGTGGGACGGTGCGGCGCCGACAACGCTTCCCACAGGACGTGGCCGTCGAGTCGCTCCGACGGCTTGACGCCGAGCACGGCCGCGAGCGTCGGCGCCATGTCGACGACGCGCACTGTGTTCGTGTACTTGCCCGGTTTGAACGCTGGGCCGTAGAACAAGATCGGGACCCAGGCGTCATAGTCGTACACCGACCCGTGGGCCGCCGACCCGCCTGGATCGCCCCAGTACCAGTACGGCTTGAGCGTCACGACGAGCTCCGGCGCCACGTCGTCCGGGAACATGTGGAACCAGCGGCGCGCGATGAAATCGTGAACGGTATCGCGCTGCGCCAGCGTCCTCACGAGATCAATTCTGGCGACCCCTGGCACCGCCCGCACATTCGCGGAGAAGACCCGCACGAGCGAATCCGGATCCACACCGCCAGCCCGTAGCTTGTCCCTGTCCACATAGAGACATCCCTCGGAGAACCGCCACGCGGTCGAATCGACGCCGTGGCGCGGTAGCGCCTGGCGAATGTACTCGAAGAACCCCGTGACGTTCACATACCCGGCACCCGCATTGGGATAGCGCCCAGTGTGCACCTCGGGGAATGGCGCCACCCCGTGGTCGGCGGTCAGCGCGAAGATCACCCGAGTCGAGTCGCGGATCGAATACAGCGAGTCGAGAAACGCGCCGAGGTACCGGTCGAGCCGCACGATCTGATCGTGCAGCTCTTTCGAGTCGGGCCCGTAGCGGTGGCCAATGGCATCCGTGGTCGAAAGCGAGACTTGGAGCAGATCCGGCACGGGCCCTTCGCCGAGGTGCATGGCGCGGACGCCGGCGAGCGCGACCTCCAGCGTGAGCTGATCCATCATCGGCGTTTGCGCCAGAGCCCGCGTGACGGTCGAGTCGCGCGGCATCTTGTGCGGGAACACGAAGTCTTTCCCGCCGCTCTCGAACGCGACGGAGTCTGGTTCAGGATACGCGCTATCGGGCAGCAGCGGGGTCCACGATGTACCGGCGAATGACAGCGGCAGTCGCTTCGCGTTGAACTCGGTGAGCCAGGTCGGCAGCGTATCGGAGTAGTACGTGCTCGTCGTGAAGTTGCCGTTCGCGACGAACCACACGGCCGTCTGATGGGCCCGCCCGATCGGAAGAATCGCCGCGCGATCTTTGCGCGAGACCGACAGTGCGCGCGAACGCCAGTCGCGCACGCGCATCCAGTCGATCAGCGTCGACCCGCGAAACCGGAACGGCGAGGCGCCGGTGTCGTTCATCGCAATGAGCGGCGTCTGCACGTCGAGCACGCCAGCGCTGTTGGCGACGATGCCGGTATGTCGCGGGAATCGGCCGGACAGCACCGTTGCGTGACCTGGAGCGGTCTCGGTGATCGCGTGGTCCTGGTACCCCTGCGTAAACACGGCGCCACGGCGATAGAGCCGGCCGAGTCCGCCAGTGAGCTGCGGCAGGAAGCGCGGGAAATAGTCAGAGCGCATCTGGTCGACGGTCAGGAACACGACCAGCGTGGGCGGCGGCGTCGGGGGAGCCTTGGTCTGCGCGACGGCGGCGAGCGGGAGCGTCAGCGCGCCGAGTGCCAATGAGAGCCGATTCACGCCAGTTAAGCTAGCGCAGCGCTGCAGACTCACGTATCTGATCGGCAACAATCGAGCGGAGGCTCGGCGCAGCCGAGCTCAGGTCAACCGACCAGTCGAGCAGTGCGTAGCCACTGCATCGACGCGCGGCGGAGCCGCGGCTATGTCATCCCCTTGGGACAGCACTCGTGTTGGAACGACGACATTTCGTCTTGAGGCGAGCCCGTAAGTCGTTGATTTACTTACGCGACCGCCCCGGCACCGAGCCTGCCTTAGACACGATGCCCCCCCGGTCGGAGGACCGATGTTCCGCAAGGCGCTGTTGTTCGCGTTGTTCGCGTTCCCGCTGACAGTCTCGACGCTCTCCGCGCAGTGGGTCGATCGACCCTACTATCGCGTGCCAGGCTCTACGCTGCCGGCTTTCCAGATCACGCCCTACGTCGGCTATATCGACTTCGGTCGCTATATCAACGGCCCGCTGGGCCAGGATGTGCAGCTCCCGAATGGCCCGATCTTCGGCGGCCAGGTCTCGCTGTCTTTAACCCGCTACGTCGCGGTTTTCGGCGAGCTCGGGTACGCGACTTCGAACCAAAGAGTGACGCCATACGGGTATGGCGGAGTGTTCTCCTCGAATAGCTCAGGTATCTGGGTCTACGATGGCGGACTCCAGCTCATGGCGCCATTCCGCGCGGCGGATCGTCATTGGCTGGTGCCATTCGTGCAAGTGGGTGCGGGCGGCGTCGACTATCGGTTGTACAACTACAACAATGGCGGTATCGCAACCGATGCACGTTTTGCATGGAACGGTGGTGTAGGCTTTGATTATCATTTCACGCGACAAGTCGGCTTGCGACTGATGGCCAAGGACTACATTGCGATGTTCAACGTGCCACATACGGTAATCGTACCCGCCGCCGGCGGGGGCACGATGACGCAGCAGGTCACAGCGCAGAATAACAACAACAACTACGCCTTCAGTGCAGGTCTGAACATTGGATTCTGAACCTCAACGCCCAGCACTCGAACGTTGGCTCGCGCTCATGAGTGATCAGGAAGCGCGGCGCTTATTGCGAGAGTGCGTGGATCGCTACCGTCGCCGGCCGTACGCCGAGCTCCGCCGTGCGTGCGGAGACGACCCGGCGACGGTCGACGTCGCCGGGCGCTCCGGAGCGCATTATCGGATCATGGTGCACGTCGTGCCCGACAGCAGCGACGCGCGCCCGGACGCCGTCCGCGTGATCGCGCGGATGAGCGGCGACGAGTCCCTCGAGCGTCTACGCGACGAGTTTACGGTCGCGCCGAAGAGCCACGCCGGCGTGTAACTCTTTCGACACGCAGATCTCGTCGCACGCCATACGGCGCGGGCAGATCACACAATCTCGGCAGATCTTCTCGGGATACCGCGCGCGGTCGACGACCGCGTAGTCCATCGACTCGAAGAACCCGGTCGTCAGCGTCAACGCGAACACTTCGGTGATGCCGCGCGCGGCGCCGAGGTCTTCAATGCGCTCGACGAGGTGCCGCCCGATGCCCATCCCATGGGCTGTCCGCGCGACCGCAACGGACGCGACCTCGGCGAGCGACGGCGCATACTCCCGTAGCGCGGCGCAGCCGAGGAGCCGACCGTGCCGATCCGTCGCGACGATGAAGTCTTCGATGGCCAACGAGATGGCCTCCACCGTTTTCGGGAGCATGACCCGCTCGGCCGCATACCCGTTGATCAGAGCAGCAATATTGGTGACGTCGGAATCACGCCCACGCCGATAGATGACGTTATTCATGCCAGTGATGCCTCGAGTCGCGAGAGGCCGTCGACCAACTCATCGCGACGAATTGTCAGAGGAGGTAAGAGGCGGACCGTGTGGTCGCCCGCGGACAACACCAACAGCCCGCGCTCCCGCGCGCGCCGAACGATATCAGCGGCGGGCTGCACGGTATCGATGCCCCACATGAGCCCCACCCCACGGACAGCCCGAACGTCCGCACGCCGACTCGACAACTCGCCGAGAGCGGCCTCCAGCCATGCGCCGTGGGAGCGCACCGTGGCCAGCAACGTCTCGTCGCTGAGCCGCTCGACGACATAACGCGCGATCGCGGCGATGAACGGGCCACCGCCGAAGGTCGTGCCGTGATCGCCAGGCTGCACCGCGCGCGCGATCTCGTCCGAGAGCAGAATCGCGCCCATCGGCAATCCGCCCGCGAGCGGCTTGGCCAACGTCATGAGATCCGGCGTAATGCCGGACCGCTCGTGCGCAAACAGCCAACCCGTGCGAGCGAGCCCGCACTGAATCTCATCCAGAATCAGCGCGATCTTGCGTTCGCGCGTGAGCGCGCGCAGCTCGCGCAAGAACCCTTCGTCGAGCACCCGCACCCCACCTTCGCCCTGCACGGGCTCGACGATGACCGCCGCGACCGTCTCCGCGTCGAGCATGCCTTCGAGCTCGCGCAGATCGCGCTCGGCGATGGTGATGCCCCCCGCCAATGGGCGGTATGGCAGTCGATACGACGGCCGATCGGTTGCCGCCAGCGATGCGAACAACCGGCCGTGGAAGGCGCCGCGCAGCGCCACGATCTCGTGCTTGGGCGCGCCACCAATGGTTCGAGCCCAGCGGCGAGCGAACTTGAACGCGCCTTCGTTGGCCTCGGCGCCCGAGTTGCAAAAGAACACGCGGTCGGCGAACGAGTGCTCGACGAACCAGCGCGCCAGCGACTCGCCGGGCTCCGTGCGATACAGGTTCGACACGTGCACGAGGCCGTCGGCCGCGGCATGCATCGCCTCTTTCAAGCCCTCATCGCCATACCCGAGCGCATTGACCGCAATGCCACTCGTGAAATCGAGATAGGCGTTGCCTTCATCATCGAACAGCTCGGCGCCCTCGCCGCGCGCAATGCGCATTGGCGCGCGCTTGTACGTCGCGAGAATCGCGTCGCCGGTGTCCACATATGCGCTGGTCATGCGAGCACCCCCGGCACCACCGCCGTCCCCGCGTCGTCGTTTGCCAGCATGGTGAGATCACCAATTCTCACGCGACCAACGCCGCCTTCGGCCGCGCTCGACGCGGCGGCCATCTTCGCGTGCATGCCCCCCGTTACGCCGCCCGGCAGAACGCCGGGCACGTCGGACACGAACATCAGCTCGTCGGCTCCGAGTGCGACGGCGATCGCCGAGGCGGCATCATCGCCATTCACGTTGAGCCCACTCGCGAGCGGTGAGACAACGGGCAGGTAGCCGGCGGCGAGGAGGTGCCGCAGCACCGTCACGCGCACCGCGCGCACCGTGCCAACGGCGCCGAGCGCGCCATCCTCGGCCACCACGGCCGAGAGGAGCGCGGCGTCTTCGCCCGAGAGGCCGAGTGCATCTGCGCCGACCGCGACCAGCGCGGCGACGAGGCGCTTGTTGGCCAGGCCGGAGAGCGCCATGCGCAGGCGATCGATGTCCTCCGGGGCGGTGACGCGCCGGCCATTGACGAACCGCGGCTCCACGCCGGCGGCGCGCTGCAGGGCCGAGACTTCGTCTCCGCCGCCATGGACGACAACCAGAGCGCTCGGCGCTTCGCGCCAGCGCGCGGCGATCGCCTGGGCGAGACGCGGATCGTTTTGGGCACGGCCGCCGACTTTAATAACCTTCATCGTGGCAGCCCCGCGGTCTCTTCGATGCCGAGCAGGAGGTTCGCGTTCTGCATCGCCTGGCCAGCCGCGCCCTTGAGCAGGTTGTCGATGGCGACGTTGACGATCACGACGGGCCGCCGCACGCCTTCCGCGGCGGTCACCGAGATGGCCGCGACGTTGCGATGCGTGACGTCGCGCAGCGACGGCGCGCTCGACACGACATCGACGAATGGCTCGCCGGCGTAGTATGCCGCGAACATGCTGGCGGCATCGTCCAGGCGATCAATGACGGGCACAGTGATCGTCGCGAGGATCCCCCGCGCGACCGGCAGCAGGTGCGGCGTGAACACGAGATCCAGGTCCGCGCCGAGCGAGCCGAGCGTGGCCCGCATCTCGTCGAGATGTCGGTGGGTGTTCCCGACCGCGTAGGGCCGATAGTCCTCGGTCACCTCGGCGAACAGCATCTCACGCTTGGGCGAGTTCCCCGCTCCGGTGACGCCGCTCGCGGCGTCGGCCGTGACGGTGGCGCCGGGCGTGACGACGCCATTGGCGACGAGCGGCGCGAGGCCGAGGAGCACGGCCGTCGCGTAGCAGCCGGGATTCGCGACCAGGTTCGCGTTGCTCACGGCCCAGCGGGTCGGCGGTCCGAGCTCGGGCAACCCATAGGGCGCCGTGGCCCGGTGGTCGGCCGAGAGATCCACGACCTTGGCACCGGCCTCCTGCGCGCGCGCGACGTAGGGCGCCGAGGCGCCGTGTGGGAGCGCGCTGAATACGAGCGCGGCATCGCCGAACGGCGCGTCATCGGTCGCGACGAACGTCACGGCGCGGCCGCCAACGCGGACGCATTCGCCTTGACGCTCGTTCGCCGCCGCGAACGCGAGGGTGAGCGCGGGATGCCGTGCCGCGAGCGCGCAGAGCTCACGCCCCGCGTAGCCACTGGCCCCCAATACGCCCACAGGGTACTTATGCATCGTTAATGCATAATCTTGCATCATGTCTCCGTCAATACATGCGAATAAAAAAGCCGCCCGTTGCGTAGGGGCGGCTGCTGAGGAACGAGTCGGCTGACGGTTATTCGCTAGTCAGTACACACCCTCCCAGGCAGCACCCACCCCTGTCGGGAACGGTCGCGGGCTGGGCACTCGGGCGGCGTACATGTACGATAGGTACAACCGGAATGGACTGAAAGTCAACGGAGGGAGCGGGTGGCGAACAAACGGGAGCGGCAGGCGACGATCCTCGAGCTGATCGCCGCGGAGCCGGTCGCGAGTCAGGAGGATCTGCGCGCGCTCCTCAAGCAGCGCGGTTGGTCCGTCACGCAATCGACGCTCTCGCGTGACATTCAAGAGCTGCGGCTCGCCCGCGTTTCGACCGACGAGGGGACGCGCTACCAGCGTGGCGACGCCGGCCCCACCGCCCGCGAGCGCCGGGCGCTCGACGCCTTTCTCCCCCAGCTTCTCACGAGCGTCGACGGCGTTCGCGAGTTTCTCGTCGTCAAGACCGAGCCCGGCGGCGCCCAGGCGGTCGGCGAGGCGATCGACCGCGAGCCGAACGCCGGCGTGCTCGGGACCATCGCTGGCGACAACACCGTTCTCGTGATCTGCCGCTCGACCGAGGCCCGCGAACGCCTCGCCCGCCGCCTCAAGTCGATCGCCGCGGATCGATAGTTGACGTCTCGGGTCCTTCATGATTAATTATGCATCGTTTGCGCATGTATTCCCATCTCGCGGACTTTGCATAAATGCCCAACTCAATAGTCCTCGCCTATTCCGGCGGACTCGATACTTCGGTCATCGTTCCGTGGCTCAAGGAGCACTACCCGGGTGCCCGGGTCACGTGCGTCGCGGCTGACATCGGCCAGGGCGACGAGCTCGCCGGCGTGCGCGAAAAGGCGCTCGCCTCGGGCGCCGATGCCTGCTACATCGAAGACCTGAGACGCGAGTTCGTCGAGGACTTCATCTGGCCCACGCTCCGCGCAGGCGCGGTGTACGGCCGGAAATACCTGCTGGGCACGTCGATGGCGCGCCCGCTCATCGCCCGGCGCCAGGTAGAGATCGCGCGCACGATCGGCGCGGATGCCTTGGCGCACGGGTGCACCGGCAAAGGCAACGATCAGGTGCGCTTCGAGCTCACCTATGCAGCGTTCGCACCGGACCTGCCGGTGATCGCCCCGTGGCGCGTATGGGACATCCGGAGCCGCGAAGACGCGATCGCCTATGCCAAGCGCCACGGCATCCCCGTGACCGCCACGGTCGAGAAGATCTACTCGCGCGACCGGAACCTCTGGCACGTATCGCACGAGGGCGGTGCCCTGGAGAACCCGGACTGGGTGCCAGCGAGCGATGTCTTCCAGCTCACGACTGACCCGCTCCTGGCCCCAGAAGAGCCCGAAGACGTCACGATCGACTTCGAGGCCGGCACACCGGTCGCGGTCAATGGTCGCGTGCTCGATGCCGTCTCGCTCGTCGCGACGCTCAACACCATCGGCGCCCGGCACGGAGTCGGTCGCATCGATCTCGTCGAAGACCGCCTCGTCGGCATGAAATCGCGCGGCGTCTACGAGACGCCAGGCGGCACGCTCCTCTTCGCGGCCCACAGCGAGCTGGAGCAACTGACCCTGGATCGGCGCACGCTGGCCTCAAAAGATCTGATCGCACCTCGCTACGCCGATCTGGTCTACGAGGGGCGCTGGTGGACGACCGAGCGCGAGGCATATGATGCCTTTGTCGCCGTCACTCAAGCCCAGGTGAGCGGATCGATCACGCTGCGCCTCTACAAGGGGTCGGTGGCGATCGCCGGCCGGTCGAGCGACAATGCGTTGTATGACGAGCGCTTCGTTACGTTTGGCGAGGATGACGTCTACCAACAGAGCGATGCGGCCGGCTTCATTCGGTTGTACGGACTCTCGGCTCGAGTGCAGGCGTTGAAGAACCAGGAGAAGACCTATGCCGTCGCCTGAAGACACCGCCCGCGAACGCGCCCATCGCCTCTGGGGCGGCCGTTTCGGCACCTCGAGCGCCGCGGCCCTCGATGCGCTGAACCGCTCGATCGATGTCGACTTCCGTCTCTGGCCTTTCGACGTGCAGCTGTCAAAGGCCTGGGCCGTCGCCCTCTGGCAAGCGGGCGTGCTGACGCTCGATGAGAGCAAGCGTATGGAGGCGGGACTCGATGCCGTCGGGATCGATCTCGCCGCCGGCGCGAGCCCGCTCGCCTCGGACGAAGATGTGCACACGATGATCGACCGGATGCTGTCCGACGAGATCGGCTCGCTGGCCGCGAAGCTGCATACGGGCCGCAGCCGGAACGACCAGGTCGCGACCGCTACCCGCCTGTGGTGCGCCGACGCGGCCGCGCAGGTCGCCGAGGCCGTCCGGGCGCTCCAGGGCGTACTGCTCGCCCACGCCGAGGGCCTGGGCGACACGCTGATGCCCGCGTATACCCACCTCCAGCGCGCCCAACCCGTCTCGGCCGCGCACTGGCTCCTCGGCCACTTCTGGCCCCTCGACCGCGATCACGACCGGATCATGCAAGCCGGCCGTTCCGCGGTCGCGGCGCTCCCATTGGGCGCCGGCGCCATCGCTGGCTCGGCCTATCCGGTCTCCCGCGTGCTCCTCAAGGAGAGCCTTGGGTTCAGCGGGATCACGCCGAACAGCATCGACGCGGTCGGCGATCGGGACTTCGTGGCCGAGTTGCTGTTCGCCCTGACGATGCTCGGCGTCCACGTCTCGCGGCTGGCCGAGGATCTCATTCTGTTCGGCTCGGCCGAGTTCTCGTTCGTGCAGTTCGGCGAGGCGTTCACGACCGGCTCGAGCATGATGCCGCAGAAACGGAACCCTGACGCGCTCGAATTATCACGTGCATCCAGTGCCCGCATGCTCGGCGATCTGGTGGCCCTGGTGACGACACTCAAGGGTCTGCCGAGTGGTTACAACAAGGACATGCAGGATGACAAGCGGGCGTTGTTCGACGCCGTAGACACGATGCGCCTCGTTCTGCCGGCGCTCGCCGGAGCGGTAGGTGAGCTCAAATTCTCGGCCGACAGAATGGCGGCAGCGCTATCGAGTACCATGATGGCCACCGACCTCGCCGACTATCTGGTCCGAAAGGGCGCAACGTTCCGCGACGCCCACCGGGCGGTCGGAGAGATCATCCGGACGGCTGAAGCGAAACGGGTCGACCTCGGCCAGTTGCCGCTCGACACGTACGTCGCGGCTCACCCCCTATTTGACGCGGACGTCTTCGAGGCGCTCTCGCCCAGAGCGTCGACCGAGCAGCGGGAGATCCCTGGCGGCACCGGCCCGAACGCGGTTCGCGACCAAATCGAGGCCGCGAGGGCCACCCTTCGTCCAACGCGTGAGACACCGCGCGGAAACGAGATGCCGTTGCTCGCGGTGGGGTAGCCAGGTCGCTCTCCCGGGGCGCAATTTAGAGGCATGCTCCATCTACTGGTCGCGGTAGGTCTCGCGGCCGTCCAGCCGACTGCGCCCCGGGACTCGGTGATCCGGGACTCCATCTACACGATGTCGGTCGACAGCACGAAGTACCCCGAGCAGGGGACCGTGCTGTTGCTCGACGACGGGGTCATCAAAGTCGAGGCGGACGGCCGCCACAGCGCTACGTACCGACAGGTCGTCCAGATCCTGCGCGAGCGGTCGGTCTCGGCGCATCAAGAACAGCGGTTCGTCTACGATCCGACCCACGAAAAGCTGACGCTCAACTGGATCCGCGTCGTCAAGCCCGGCGGCGAAGTCGTGAGCGACCAACCGGCGCAGACGCAGGAGTCCGACATCCCGGCCGAGATGTCGTCGCCGGTATACGTGAACCGCAAGGTGCTACGCCTGTCGCTGCGCGGCGTCGCCGTGGGAACGCTCGTCGACTACTCGTACACCCGAGAGGAGCTCAAGCCGTTCCGCGCTGGTGACTTCTTCACGTCATGGAGCGTGACGGCGGGGACGACCGTCCGACGGTCGCGCTTCCTGGTCGACGCGCCGAAGGACATGAAGCTCCGGATCGAGGAGCGAAACCTCCCGTTCGCGCGCTCGCAGAAGACGTCGGACAACCGCACGCAATACCTCTGGGCGACAAAGGATGTGCCCTGGGTCAAGCGCGAGATGTTCGCCGCCGACTCGAACGACTTGGACGAGACCATCTACATCGCCGCGCCCGGCGCGTGGTCGGACATCGGCCGCTGGTACGCCGGACTGGCGAAGGACCGTTACGCTCCGTCGCAAGAGCTTCGCGACACGGTCCACGCGCTCGTGGCCAACGCGAAGACGTTCGAGGACTCGCTGCGCGCGATCCACCGCTGGGTCGCGCAGGACATCCGCTACGTCTCGATCTCGCTCGGCATCGGTGGATTCCAACCGCGGTCACCGGACTCCGTCATTTCCACGGGATTCGGGGACTGCAAGGACAAAGCAACACTGTTCGTCGCCGCCCTTGGCGTGCTCGGCGTCGAAGCGTACCCGGTCCTGCTCAACGCGGGTGGCTACGTCGACCGGGCCATGCCCACGATTGGCCAGTTCGACCACGCGATCGCCGCGATCAAGCGGAACGGCACGTACGAGTACACGGACCTCACATCCGGCGTGACGCCGCTCGGCGAGCTTCCGTACGCCGACGAATCGCAGTTCGCGCTCGTCGTGCACAAAGACGGCCGCACGGAAGAGGTCACGCTGCCGGCCGATCCACCGGACGCGAATCGACTGGAGACGCACCTCACGGGGCGGTTGTCGACGGACGGGATCTTCGATGGCCGTCTCGAGGAGCGCGCGACCGGCACGACTGCCGACGGCATGCGGGCAATGATGCCGGAGCGGTTCGACTCCGCGCAGCGCGCGAACGCGATGCGCGCGATGGCGCAGCACGTGTATCCCGGCGCGGAAGGCGACAGTCTCGTTGCGTTCAACGGCAAAGATCTCGAGGCCGAGCCCAAGGTCTCGGTGCTGATTCGCCACGGACAGGCAACGTCGCAGTCCGGATCCACCGATGTGCTCACCGTACCCTTCGGTGGGAACACGCTGAGTCAGACCGCGAGTCAGCTGGAGGCGGCGCCGCAGCGGCGGTTTCCGATCGATGCGAGCAAAGTCCTCGGTCATCTCAACATGACGTACGAGGCGCGTGTCACGCTGCCGGACGGGTGGCACGCCCGCCTCCCGCCAAGCCTCTCGGCGATCAGCCCATTTGGCACGTACGAATCATCGTACACGCAGAATGGCAACGAGCTGGTGCTTCGACGTCATATCGAGGGTGCGTCGGGCATCTATCCGCCATGGAAGGTCGGCGAGCTGATCGCCTGGCTCAAGCGCGCGGGCGCGGATCGTGTCACGGTCATCTTACTAGATCATTCGTAAGACGTAGCGCGCGCCAACGTTACGACGACGTGGCGTGTAAAGTAGATGCCCATGTCATCACGTCACTTCTGGATTGCCGTGCTCGCGCTGATCCCGGCGGTAATCCGGGCGCAGGTGGGCGTGTCCACGGACATCATCACTGGACAAGTCACGTCACCCGACGGTCATCCCGTTCCAGGTGTGAGCATTCGTGTTGTCTCGACCGAGACACAGATCGGCCGCAACGCGACGACGAACTCTGACGGTCGTTACACGGTCGTCTTCCCCGACGGCGGCGGAAATTATCGCGTCGAGGCGCGCTTTGTCGGCTATCAGCCGTCGCGCCTCATGCTCAGCCGCCAGGCCGACGAAGACCGGCTCGTCGCGAACATTCAGCTCGGGACATCGATCCCGACGCTCTCCACGGTGCGCACCACCGCGCGTCGCAATCAGCCGCGCGGGGATGCGGGTGGCACGGGTCGCTCGATGACGCCGCAGCAGCTCGAGCGGTTGCCGATCGACGCCACGGACCCGAACACGATCGCGACGCTCGCTCCCGGCGTCGTCGGCATCGGCTCGACCGACACGACCGCGTCGTCGTTCTCCGTCGCGGGCCAGCGGCCGACGCTCAACAGCGTGACGCTCGACGGGACCACGTTCAGCGGTTCGGCCATCCCGTCCGAGGCCATTCGCAACACGCGCGTGATCACGAACACGTACGACGTCGCCCGTGGGCAATTCACGGGCGGCCAGGTCGCATCGACGACCCGTGGCGGGACGAACGTGCCGAGTGGGTCGTTCGGCTACTACTTCCGGAACCCATCGCTGGCGTTCGGCGAGCAGGGACCGAGCGCCTTCAGTCAGCTCCGCAATCAAAACCAACTGTCGGGCGGCGTCGGCGGACCGCTCATGGTCGACCACATCTTCACGTTCAGCGCCTTCAACCTGAGTCGTCGCGCGGACGATCTCGTGGATCTCGCGAACGACGATCCGGCGACGCTCGCGCAGCTCGGCGTTCCGCAGAGCACCGTGACGACCTTTCTCAGGGCGTTGCAACAGAAGGGCGTGCCGATCACGAACGCGCTCGTGCCCGACTCGCGGTCGGTCGATAATCTCGCGGCATTCGAGCGGCTCGATTTTCTCATCGGCGACAACAACTCGCTGGTCGTGCGCGGCGATTTCCGTGGGCGGTTGCAAGACGGGCAGCGCGTGAGCCCGTACACGATCCCGACGGCCGGCGGCCATCTCGACGGCGCGGGCGGCGGGATCTTCGCGTCTCTCACCACGCATTTGCCCGGCAATTTCATCAACGAGGTCCGCACGTACGGGCAGCGTGACTATCAGTCGACGAGCCCATACCTGAGCGGCCTCGCCGGACGCGTCAACGTCTTGCCCGAGACGACCTCCACGTCGACCGGCATCACGACGTTCGGCTTCGGCGGCAATCCGGGGCTCCCACAGTCCGGCTACACCGATCTCTGGGAGTCGACCGACGAGGTGTCGTGGCTCTCTCCACGAGGCGGCCACCGTGTTCGACTCGGCATGCTGTTCGACCTCGGGCGCTCGTCGCAGCTGTACAACTTCGGCGTGAACGGGATCTACACGTACAACTCGCTGGCGGCGTTCGATTCAAACCAGGCGGCGACATTCACGCGTTCGTTCAACGCCAACGCCTATCACGCCGGGTCGACCAGTGGTGCGGTGTACCTGGGCGACACGTGGGTCCCGTGGTCTCCGCTGCAGCTGACATACGGCGTGCGGGTCGAGGGTACAGAATACACGGGCGCTCCGGACGAAAACGCCCAAGTCGACCATTTGTTCGGACTGAACACGAACTACTGGCCGTCAGAGCTCCACGCCAGTCCGCGCATCGGCTTCACGTACTTCGTGCGCAATCCCAATGGGCCACCGGCGGCGGTGATACGCGGTGGATTCGGCGAGTTCAGGGCCAACGCGCCATTGTCGCTCTTCTCCTCGGCGCAGTCCGAGAATGGTCTCTCGAGCGGCGAGTCGCAGCTCATTTGCATTGGCCCGGGCGTGCCGTTCAACACGACCGCGGGATGGGGCGGATACTTGAACGGATCGACGCCGATTCCGACGTCGTGCAACAACGGCGTCGGGACGTTCGGCGACAGCGTGCCCTTGAGACAGGTCGCCGGCTTTGATCGCGACTTCGAGTCGCCGCGCGCGTGGCGCGGATCGCTCGGCATACAGAAGCGGCTGTTCGGCACCGTGAACGGCTCGGTCGACTACTCGTATGCGCGCGGCGTCGCGCTGTTCGGCGTGACCGATGCCAATCTCAATACGACGCCCGCGCTGTATCTCCGCGACGAAGGCAATCGCCCGGTCTATAGCTCCGATATCGACCCGACGACGGGCGCGGTCAGCTACGTCGGATCGCGGAAGTACGGGGCATTCGGTCAGGTCTGGGACATCAATTCACGGCTCCAGTCGGAGACGCACCAGGTCACGGTCGCGATCAATGGCTTCACCCTGCGCGGGATCGCGTACTCGTTGGCGTACACGTATCAGCACGCGCGTGACCAGTCATCGTTCTCCGGCGGGTCGGCGTCGTACGGCTTCAGTTCCTCGACGACGGGCGGGAATCCCAACGACGTGGGGTGGGGCACGAGCGACCTGCAGCGCATGCACCAGTTCATCGGCACCTTGACCTGGCCGGTCACCCCCTCGTTCGAGATCACGTCGATCGGACGACTCAACTCCGGCACGCCGTACACGCCGATCGTCAATCAAGACATCAACGGCGATGGGACGCGGAACGATCGCGCGTTCGTGTTCAATCCCGCGCAACTGCCGACGTACGACAGCGCGTATGCCGCGCCGCTCAAGGCGCTGCTCAACAGCTCATCGTCGCGCATTCGCGATTGCCTCTCGAGCCAGCTGGGCCAGGTCGCGGGTCGCAACAGCTGCGACGGCCCATGGGCGCCGGCGCTGGATCTGCAGTTCAACTATCGCCCCGCGTACTTCGGGCTCGACCGGCGGCTGACGCTGTCGCTCCTGGCCGTCAATTCGCTCACCGGGCTCGATGAGCTCGTGCACGGTCCGAATCACCTCGCCGGGTGGGGCCAGTCATTTCCGCCCGACAACGTGTTGCTCTACGTCAAAGGGTACGACGAGACCAACAACCGGTTCATCTATCAGGTGAACCAGCATTTCGGCCAGCCATATAGCGCGTACGGTGCATTCGCCGCACCGTTCCAGCTCGTGTTCCAAGCGCGCTTCGCCTTTGGCGACGTCACGGATCTCCGCAACATGTTCGGCGGCGGCGGCCGTGGCGACGGCGGCCGGCCCGGCGGACCAGAGGGCGGTGCTGGCGCCGGCGCTCAGCCGATCTCGCTCGCCGATCAGATCGCGCAGCGGTTCGCGGACCGGTTCCCGAATCCGTTCGACCAGATTTTGGAGCTCAAGGACACACTCGCGCTCACGCCTGACGAAGTCGGCAAGCTGACCACGGCCTCTGACTCGCTCAAAGAGCAAATCGCGACACTGAAGGGCCATGTGTCGACACAACTGGCGAAGCTCGGCAACAATCCCGATCCGGGTACGCTCATGTCACTGTTGCGACCCGAGCTCCTGGAGGCGCGCGGCATGAGCCGCACGGCGCTGACCCAGGCTCAGGCCATCCTGACCCCGGACCAATGGAAGAAGGTGCCGGCCTCGATCAAAGAGCCGCGCCAGGGCGGCGGGGGCGGCGGGCCGCGCTAGCGTTCTGCGGTGACCGTCGGGAACGAGATGCCGAACACGAGCGGCAACATCGATGCATTGGCGTGCGGGCCGAAATAATACAGATAGCGCGCCTCGGCGAATACGCCGATCCCGATGCCGGGGCCTACGCCGAACAGGCGGTATCGCGCTCCTGCGCCGCCATCCAGGCCGAAGTGTGCGGCGGTCAGCGTCGGCACCGTGGGTGATGGGCCGACAGCGGCCTTGGCTCGCAGGTTCTCGGACGTGTGATAGTATCCGCCGCCCGCGAGCACGTACGGAATGATTCCCTGCGGCGAGTTGGGGAACGACCAGATCGCGTTCCCCGAGATCGCCCAGATTTGCTGCGCGCCGAGGTAGTTGCTCGTGTGGTCGTACTCGTCGTACAGACCTTCGAGTCGCACGCTGATCGGGATGAATGGTGCGGTATAGTGCAGGCCCAATAACCCATTGAATCCCGGCGTCGCGGTGTTCGTCTTCAGTTGTCCGAACTGAAACGACGGGCCCGTGCCGAGGTCGAGCGACACCGGGATCTGTGCCGTGGCCTGGGCGGCAATCGTGGCGATAGCAGCGAGTACTGCGAACCGAGTTACACGCATGCGCTGAAATCTATCGCATGTGCCGCTCGCTTCGCGGCGGCAATCAGGCACGACCGTCGCAGGGTCCCACGATCGTCGCAGAGTCCCATGATCGTCGCAGGGTCCCACGATCGTCGCTGAGCTATGACTGCCCGCGTATCGCACTTTTGCGCAAGCCGCGAAGCGTGCTTGCGCACAACTAGAGCTCAATTCCGAATGTAAGGGGGATGTATTGGGTATTCGGCTGCGCGCTGATCACGTAGTGATAGCGAAGCTCGCCGAAGATCGAGAACAAGAGCGGGATGTGCACCTTCGCCCCGATCCCGGCATTAATGCCGAACTTGCTCGCAGATGTCCCGAGGCCAGGGCTGATGTCGGTGTAGTAGTACCCCACGCCACCGATGATGTACGGCGCGATGAGCGGCGCCGGAATCCTGACCGTCGCGTTCGCGGTCGCGGACCACACATTGTCGTGCCCCGCATCGAACTTGACGGGCAGATGCACGAACGACCCATCGATCCGCAGCCCAACCGGCAGCAGCGAAGACTCGATGCCGCCGAACACGAGCACATTGTACCCGCTGTTATCGAAGTTGCTCGTATTGCCGACGGGCAACGAGAGCCCGCCCCCGGCACCAAGCGTGGGATGGATAACCTGCGCCTGTCCTCTCGGCGTGGCGATGAGTATCCCGAAAAGTGCACAGACCAGAGTTCGCGGATTCATGCGCGGGAACCTCACAAGTTGTGGTGACCAAATAACTTCAATCGCGCCTGCCGTCGCGCGATGTCACCACAAGTGGCAAGTCCCGTGCATAGATGCGAGCGGGGCGCCCGAAACCGGACGCCCCGACTCTTCGTTCGCCGACGAATTACCCTACCGGCCAGCGCCGCCCGACTTCACCACGTTCTCGGCCGCAGGACCCTTCTGCCCCTGCACGATGTCGAACTCGACGACATCACCCTCGGCCAGAGACTTGAACCCGTTGCCCTGGATCGCGCTGTAGTGGACGAAGCAGTCCTTCTGACCATTGTCCGGCGTGATGAACCCAAAGCCCTTCGCGTCGTTGAACCACTTCACTTTCCCGGTCGTACGCATTCCTACTCCTGAGAGATTTTTTGTCTAGGGAGCGGAGCGCGCCGTACCCCGACAAAGCAATGACGCGGGACCTGTGAGCCCCCCGCGAACTGGACTTGTTCGCCGATTGGACGGATTCTCGGCTTACGCGCGCGAATATAGCGAGGACAAGTTGTCCAGGCAAGCCCAAACACTAAGGGTTTTTAATCTACAGAGGCGCAGGTGATACGCCGTCGACGAAGTATTCGGTCTCTCCAAAGCAGCTCGTGGGCACGCCCTTGTGCTGCCGATAATGCAGCGCGACGCGTTTGCCGATTTGCGCGTTGATCAGCGTCGCGACCGAGTCGCCCCGGACCGTGAAATCCCAGATGAGCGGCGGCACACCGGGTTGTGTGGTCTGCGCCATCTCGCCTTCCCACGTCTTACAGAGCCAACCCTTCTGCGAGAGCTTCTGCACGAACCCCGCTCGCTCGCCCTGCGCATACGTGTACGCGAGCGCGACGCCGGCCTTCGCGGCGATGTACGCGATCGGTAGTACGATGATCGCCACCACGACCAAGATGCCGATCGTCTTCCAACGACTCTTCGGTCGTGCCTGGGCGCCTGTGGTCATGGACCCGAAACTACCAATTAAGTTTGACGCATGCCAGTCCGTCGTCACACCGTGACCGCCCACGTCGGCGGCATCCCGATCGGATCCGACCACCCGATCGTCGTGCAGTCTATGACGAACACCGACACGGCCGATCCGGCATCCACCGCCGACCAAGTCGTGGCCCTCGCCCGGGCGGGATCACAGCTCGTTCGGATCACGGTGAACAACGAAGAGGCCGCGGCCGCCGTCCCCGAGATCGCCCGGCGCGTGAGCGACGCGGGCATAGAGGTCCCACTCATCGGCGACTTCCACTACAACGGCCACCTGCTGCTCTCGAAATACCCGGCCTGCGCGCAGACGCTGGCGAAGTACCGTATCAACCCGGGCAACGTCGGCGGCAAGCGCCGCGATGAGCACTTCCGGCAAATCATCGAGATCGCGCTCGAGAACGACAAACCCGTGCGCATCGGCGTGAACTGGGGATCCTTGGATCAGGATCTGCTCACGAGTTTGATGGACGAGAACGCGTCACTACCCGAGCCCCTCGACGCTCGCGATGTCTACATCGAGGCCATGCTGCAGAGCGCCTTGCGCTCCGCGGCCCTCGCCGAGGAAGTCGGCCTTGGCCACGATCGCATTCTCATCTCGGCCAAGGTCAGCCTCGTCCCCGATCTGGTCGACGTGTACCGTCTCTTGGCCGCCCGGTGCGATTACCCATTGCATCTCGGCCTCACCGAAGCGGGACTCGGCACAAAAGGCGTTGTCGCATCGACCGCGGGCCTGTCGATTCTCCTCGCCGAAGGCATTGGCGACACGATTCGGGTTTCGCTCACGCCAAGACCGAATGGGGATCGCACCGAAGAAGTCATCGTCGCCCAGCAGATCCTGCAGTCCCTCGGCTTGAGGAGCTTCACGCCGCAGGTGACGGCATGTCCGGGGTGCGGGAGAACCACGTCGACGTTCTTCCAGCACATGGCCGAGGACATCCAGACGTACCTGCGCGAGCAGATGCCGGTGTGGCGCGCACTGCATCCTGGCGTCGAGACCATGCGCGTCGCCGTCATGGGCTGCGTCGTCAACGGACCGGGCGAGTCGAAGCACGCGAACATCGGCATCTCGCTGCCAGGGACGTTCGAGGAACCCAAGGCTCCCGTGTACGTCGACGGGAAGCTCGTCATCACCCTGCGCGGTGACACGATCGTTCCCGACTTTCTCAAGATCCTCGACGACTACGTTGCGCGGACGTACCCGGCACCCGCCGTCGCGGTCCCCGCGTAGTGCTCGCGCTTCTTCTCGTCTTTCAGACAACAGTCGGCGCAATCAAGGGAGGGGTGATCGACACGACGAGTCATCCGGTGCCCGGCATCACCGTTGGCATCGTCGGCTCGACCATCTCGGCGCGCACCGACAGCACCGGCGCCTTTCGCCTGAGCAACGTGCCGGTCGGCCGCCAGATCGTGAACGTTGGCCATGTCGCGAGACAAGTCGACGTCAAGCCTGACACCGCCATCGAAGTCGTACTCATGGCGCGCGATATCCCAGCCCCGAGATACGTGTGGCTGGGCTGCAAACCGTTCCGCACCTGCAGCCAGATGCGCTACGTCGCGAGCTTGTTCAAAAGCGGTATTTCCCCCGGGGCGGGCGTCATTCGCGACTCGACGGAATGGTCGGCATTCGTGTCGCGCTACGCCACGGGAACCAACGCCGCGGTCCGCGAAGACATCATCGACTGGACGCACGAGATGCTCGTAGTCGTGTGCGACGCGGGCATCAATCGCGTGGAGCGCCACCCGGACCGGCTGACCGTGCTCCTGGGCCCGGATTCCATGACCGGCCCGATGTTCGGGCCGAATCCCGCGTTGCTCGCGACCGTGATCGCGGTCAAGCGCACGACCCTTCCCATCGAGTATCGCGCGATTCTCCCGATCACGCACGTCCCACCAACGGTCGACTGGTCGAGTACGCAATAGTATCCCGAGCGGGTCGGGCCCCGTATAACTCAGTATGGACAATCCAGGCCCGTTCGAGGCGCGCTACCTCGCGTTTCTCGAAACCATCAGCCACCTCCGTCCGCGGCTGCACCGGTACTGCGCGCGCATGACCGGTTCGCTGACCGATGGCGAAGACGTGTTGCAGGACGCGTTGTTCCAGGCCTACCGCAAGCTCGACACGTTCGACGACAGCCGCCCGCTTGCGCCGTGGCTCCTGCGCATAGCGCACAACCGGTGCATCGACTTCCTGCGCTCGCGCGGCGTCCGCGAAGAAGCCGAGTTTGAAGGCGCCGGCCCGCTGTCGGTCGCCGAGACAACGCCGGTCGGACCGGCGCTCGGCCGCGCGGTCGAGCACCTCGTCGTCATGCTCCCACCGAAGGAGCGCGCGAGCGTGCTGCTCAAGGACGTGTTCGACTACTCGCTCGAGGAGATCGCCGAGCTGGTCGAGTCCACGGTCGGCGGCGTGAAAGCCGCACTCAATCGCGGTCGAACCAAACTGGCGGCCCTCCGCGAACAGCGGCCCGCGCCACGCCCGATAAGCAAGCAGACCTCGGAGTTGCTGCACCTGTACGTTCAGCGATTCAACGAGCGCGACTGGGATGGTCTCCGCGAGCTCATCACCGCCGATGCGACGCTGCGCTTGGCCGATCGCTACGCGGGCCGCTTCAGCCAGGCGCCGTATTTCGCGGCGTACCAAGGACCCTTCGCGGCGTTGCGCATGGGAGTCGCGGTCGTGGACGGCGAGACGACACTCGTCGCGATGAGTCCCGACGGCGACACTTGGAGGCCCCGCGCGATCGTTCACCTCGACGTGGTCGACGGCCGCATCGTCGCGATCGCCGACTACTGGTACTGCCCCTGGGTTCTCGACTGCGCGGAGACGCTGACGATCGACGACGTATCCCGCCCACGCTCCCTGCCGTAACTGCTATACACACAACGGGAGCTTGCCATGCTGTTGCAGAACAAGAACGCCGTGATCTATGGAGCGGGAGGCGCGATCGGCGGCGCGGTGGCACGGGCGTTCGCGCGCGAGGGGGCCAACGTGTTTCTCACCGGACGTCGCCGGGGGCCGGTCGATGCAGTCGCCGAATGCATCACTGCCGCTGGTGGCTCAGCCAAGGTGGCCGAGGTCGACGCACTCGACGAGCACGCCATCGACCGGCACCTCCGGTCAATGGGCCGCGTCGATATCTCGTTCAATGCGGTCGGGATCCCGGATGCGGAGATTCTGGGTGTCCCGCTGGTCGAGATGGAGGCCGAGCAGTTCTCGCTGGCGATCGCGTCGTACACGACATCGTATTTTCTGACCGCGCGCCTGGCGGCCCGACGGATGGTCGCCAACAAATCGGGGGTGATCATGACCGTCACCGCGCTCCCTTCGCGGATCGGCACTCGATTGAACGGAGGCTACGGTTCGGCGAACGCGGCCAAAGAGGCGCTCACGCGGGATCTCTCCGCCGAGCTCGCGCCGCAAGGCATTCGCGTGGTTGGTCTCCGACCGCACGGCATGCCGGAAACGAGCACGATGCGGGAAGTCTCCGACTTGAAAGCCGGCGCAACCGGAGTGACCTGGGAACAGTTCCAAGCGTACCTCGCCAGCATGACCCACCCGCGGCGGGTCATGCGGCTCGAGGAGTTGGCGAACGTGGCGGCGTTCGTGGCTTCCGATCAGGCGAGCGGCCTGACGGGAACGACCGTTAATCTGACCATGGGGAGCCTCGACGACTGATCAGGGCAGCGATGCCATGAAGTCGGCGAGATAATTCTTCCACACCGCGGCCTTCGTATGCGTGCCGTGGCCGACGGTCTGGTCCGTCGTGGGCAGGAGCACGAACTTGACGCGCTCCACCCGCTTGAGCAGCGGTTCCATCGTGCCGAGCTCCGGCGGGTTGATCGCGTCGTCGGCCGAGTTGATCGCCAACACCGGCGCGACAATGCGCTCGAGATCGGCGGACGGATCGTAGTCGCGCGACGCATCGAGCTGATAGATCAGATCGTTCGCATCGTCCTTGTCCATGCGGCTGCGCACGATCGCCACCTCGGCGCTGTCTGCCTTATCCCGCGTCGGTCCGGCCTTTTGCAAGACCAGCGGGCTTGACGCCATGAGCGACAACAGCTGCATGGCCGGCGTGTACCCGTACGGCTGCTTCGTGTACTCGCCGCCGTTGTAGTCAGGCGAGTTTCGGATATCGTCCATCGCCATCCGGCGCCACATCCGGTTGCGCCCCGTGAGCTGCGTCGGATTGCACGCCAGCGGCACGGCGCCATCCATGAACGTCGGATACCGCTCCAGCCACATCCACGTGTGCATGCAGCCCATCGACGTGCCCATGACCAGCCGCAGATGGCGCACATGCAACCCGTCGGTCACCAGCCGATACTCGGCCTCGACCATGTCCGCATACCCATAGTGCGGAAACTTCGCGTGCAGTCCATCGCTCGGCTTGCTCGAAGCGCCGTGCCCGATATCGTCGGGCAGGATCACGAAATACTTCGTCGTGTCCAGCAGCTGTCCCGGGCCGAAGAGCTCGCCGGCGAAGATCGGCAGCAGGAACTGGTCACCCGAGCCGCTCGTGCCGTGCATGATCAGTACGGCCTTGCCGCTGGAGGACCCAAGCGTGCGATAGTGGATCCGGAGCTCGGGCATCACCTCGCCGTCGGCGAGCTTGACGTCGTGCGTCGTATAGTTGGCGGCCTGCACGAGGAGCAGCAGTAGGAGAGGGTTCATGGCACTATTATGCCATCATGCGAGCGATGCTGCTCGAAGAGCCCCGCAAGCCGTTACACATGGTCGAATGGCCCGAGCCGACGCCGCTCGAAGGGCAGATTCTTATCCATGTCCACGCCTGCGGTGTCTGTCGGACCGACCTCCACATCGTCGACGGCGAGCTCCCGCACCCGTCGCTCCCGCTGATCATCGGCCACGAGATCGTCGGCACGGTCGCCGCCCGTGGCCCGGGCGCGAATCGGTTCGCGGTTGGCGACCGGGTCGGCGTGCCCTGGCTCGGCTGGACCGACGACACTTGTTCGTATTGTCGGAGCGGTCGCGAAAACCTGTGTCCGAACGCCCGGTTTACGGGCTACACGATCGACGGCGGATATGCCGACGCGGTCATCGCCGACGAGCGCTATGCGGTGGCGATCCCTGCGTCGTATGGTGACGCCGAGGCGGCGCCGCTCTTGTGCGCGGGGCTCATCGGCTATCGCTCGCTCGTCGCGGCTGGCGATGCGAAGCGACTCGGGCTCTATGGCTTCGGAGCGTCAGCCCATTTGATCGCTCAAGTTGCGCGACATCAGGGTCGCGAGGTCTATGCGTTCACGCGCGCCGGCGACCAGGATGGTCAAAAGTTCGCTTTGGAGGTCGGGGCCACCTGGGCCGGAGCCTCGGATACCAAGCCCCCGAAACCCCTCGACGCGGCGATCATTTTCGCGCCGGTCGGCGCACTGATCCCGACGGCGCTGCGCGCGACGGCGCGCGGGGGCACGGTCGTCTGCGCCGGAATTCACATGTCGGACGTACCGTCGTTTCCGTACGATATCTTGTGGGAGGAACGGTCCGTTCGCTCGGTCGCCAATCTCACGCGGCACGACGCCGAGGAGTTCATGCGACTGGCGCCGGCCGTTCCGGTGCGAACGACGATTACGACATACCCGTTGGCCCACGCCAACCGCGCCTTGGCCGACCTCCGTGCCGGTCGCTTGCATGGAGCCGCCGTTCTTTTAACCCGGAATGCACGATGATCCCGAATTACGTCGCCGGCCAATGGCGCACACCGGTGACCACCGATTGTGTCGCCGTCACGAACCCCGCCACCGGCGAGCGGCTCGACCAGACGCCACTGTCGACCGCCGCCGACGTTGACGCGGCGGTCCGCGCGGCGGCCGCGGCATTCCCATCGTGGCGCCGCACGCCGCCCGGCGAGCGGATTCAGTACCTGTTCGCGCTCAAGGCGCTGCTCGATCAGCACATCGATGAGCTGGCGCGGATCATCACCACCGAGAATGGAAAGACGTTGGCCGAGGCGAAGGCCGAGATTCGACGGGGCATCGAGAATGTCGAGGTCGCGTGCGGGATCCCGACGCTCATGCAAGGCTACAACCTCGAAGACGTCACGCCTGGCGTTGACGAGATGTTGATCCGGCAACCGCTCGGCGTCGTCGCGGCGATTACGCCGTTCAATTTTCCGATCATGATTCCGTTTTGGTTCTTGCCCTACGCTATCGCGTGTGGCAACACCCTCGTCATCAAACCGTCCGAGCGCGTGCCCCTGTCGATGCGGCGCGCCTTTGAGCTCATCGCGCAGACCGGGTTGCCCGCCGGCGTAGTGAACCTGGTCAACGGCGGTCGCGCAACAGTGGAAGCGCTCATCGACCATCCAGACGTGCGCGCCATCAGCTTCGTCGGGTCGACGCCGGTCGCCAAGGCTATCTACGTTCGCTCCGCACAACGCGGAAAGCGGAGTCAGTGTCAGGGAGGCGCAAAAAACCATGTCATCGTGCTGCCGGATGCCGACATGGACTTGGCCACGCAGATCATAGCGGACAGCGCATTCGGTTGCGCCGGCCAACGATGTCTCGCGGTCTCCGTCGCGATTACCGTGGGAGATGCTCAGCGCACGTTCCGGGATCGCATCACCGATGCCGCGTCGCGCATTCGCGTCGGCAATGGACTAGATGATGGCATCCAAATGGGCCCTGTCATCTCACCGGAGAGTCGCGAACGCATTACGTCGCTCGTTGCCACGGGGGTGAGCGATGGCGCAAAGACGTTGCTCGACGGGAGGAGCGTCCGGCATGAACGCGGGACGTTTGTCAGTCCGACGGTGCTCGATGGCTTGCCGCCGACCAGCCGTGTCGCGGAGACGGAGATCTTCGGCCCGGTGCTGAGTCTCATGCACGCCGATTCGATCGACGACGCCATGGCGTTCTTGCGCGCGAGCGCCTACGGCAATCAGGCCAGCCTGTTCACGACTAATGGCGCGGCGGCCCGGAGATTTCGCTACGAGGCCCCCGCGGGAAATATCGGCATCAACATCGGCGTCGCCGCGCCGATGGCGTATTTCCCATTCAGCGGCTGGAAGGACAGCTTCTTCGGCATTCTCCACGGCCAGGGCCGTGACGCCGTAGAGTTCTACACGGAATCGAAGGTCGTCATCGAGCGCTGGTCACGGCAAGAGACCAGACGATTCTAAGACGGCGTCGATGGCCTTGACCACGAGCGCTTCGACCTCCGGCACCTCGCGATCGCGCGTCGACAGGAGCTCGAACATCTCGTAGCTCGTGAGCGCGAACAAGATGTCGACGAGATCGTTGGCGCGCTTCTGGTCCGCGTTCGGCCCCACCAGGCGTCCGACGATCACCGCGAGACCACCGCGCCGGCGCTCGATGCGCGCTTGCAGTTGTTTGGCGATGTCGGCATCGACGATCGCGGCCGAGAGCCGCGGGAGCGCTCGCCGGTGGTTCGCCCAAAACGTGACGAGCACGTGCGCCAGCTCGTGGAGCGCTTTTCGCGGGTCGCGCTCGGCGAACACCTTTGGCAGCGCGGCCAGACCACCAGAGGTCGCGAACTCATCGAAGACTGCCTCGAGCAGGTGGGCCTTCGATGCGAACTGGTGATAGATCGTGATGCGCGTGACGCGCGCGCGTTTCGCTACCGCCTCCATCGAGAACGGCTTGGCCGATGCGAACAGTTCCCTGGCGGCGCGCAAGATGCGACTCCGCGTCTCCTCGGCGGCCGCGCGACGGCTGGGACTGCGATACGGACGAGGCGTCACCGGCGCTTGACGGACGAAAGTAAATCGACTATACACTCTGTAAGACTAATTACGAGAGAGCGCACACATGACGTTAATCGCAATCGCCCGCGCGATCCATATTCTCTCCGGTGTCATCTGGGCGGGATTCGCCGTCGTCCTGGCGACCATCGTCATGCCCAACCTCGCCCCCGAAGGCCGCGGCGCCTTCGGGCAGTACATGGCGAAGTCGGGCTCGCGCATCGCCGGCGGCGCCGCGGCGCTGACGTTCTTCTCCGGGCTCTACCTCATGTGGCGCCTGCATTGGGGCGATCATTCGGCACAAGCCACCACGCTCGGCATCGGCGCGCTGCTCGCGATCGTTGCCGGCATCGCCGGCGGCGCGATCAGCGGCCGCGCCGCCGCTCAGCTGGGGAAGCTGAGCCCGGGCCCCGACACGGCGGCCCAAGCCGCCGCGCTGCGCAATCGCCTCATGCTCGGCGGTCGCATCACGGCGACACTGCTGGTCCTGTCGATCATCTGCATGGCGGTCGCGCGATACGTGTAGCAGTTGATGTGAGGGCTTGACGAGCAATAGGGTCGTATATAGCTTGGTCGCCTGGGAGTCGCGTCCCGATATCGAGGTTGTTCGGTGACGCGACTCTTTTTTTGTCTAACCCTGCGAGAACCATGTATCCAGAATTTTTGCGATCACAGAGTGAATACGCCATTACGCGACCGGTCACGGACCGGCTCGCGCTGGGTGACGTGTGTGCAGGGGGTATATCGGGGACGCGAAGCGACTGAAGCGCTTTGAAGTCCACCCGAGAATCGCCCCACCTGCACACGATCGGCAGGTGGGGCGATTTCGTTTTTATCCACGCTGTTTGACAACCGATCGTGCTGGAAAACCGAGTGGCCGTCGTTCGCACTCCGCTCGCTGGCGAACGCGACTCCCTGTGTGTCGGAGTCGCTGGCGGCGGTCACTCGTTTCTTACGTACCGCCGTAGCTCAGCGGAAAGAGCGCTTCGCTACGAACGAAGAGGTCGCGCGTTCAAGTCGCGCCGGCGGTTCTGACACCGAAGGCTGTAGCTCAGATGGTAGAGCATCAGAAATTATCCTCGCCGATACCTCGCCCGATTTCGGGCCGAAGGACGAGGGTTATCGACACACTGACGGACGCAGGTTCGAGTCCTGCCAGCCTTCTTGTGGTTCGGTGCCGAGTTCTCCCTCGGCACATTTTTGCCCACTCATGGGCCGACGTTGAGGGTTATCGACCTGGTTGCAGCCGCGGTTCGAGCCCGCGGGCTCGTCACCGAATCACACTCATCGCGCTGCATTTCTTCCCACTCACCCCGGAGGGCGAGCCATGTTGGATTTCACCAAGCACTTCGCGACTCGCCTGATGCGCCAGGCGACTCCGCAGTCCGAGCCGATCCCGGGCTCGGCGCAGATCCCGAACTCGGCGGGCGGCTGGACGTGGGCCGTCGATCCGTGGAAGCGCTTCGACCGCTTCCTGATCTTCGGCACGGAGCGCGGCACGTATTACATCCGCGAGCGGCAGCTGACCCGCGAGAACGCGGCGAACGCCATTGCATGCATCGCCGCCGACGGTCCGCGCGCCGTCCGGCGCATCGTCGAGATCTCGACCGCCGGCCGCGCGCCGTCGAACGACCCGGCATTGTTCGCGTTGGCCCTCGCGGCGAGCGCCGAAGATGCACTGACTCGCGCGGCGGCGTTCGCGGCGCTCCACGAGGTCGCCCGCACGGGAACCCACTTGTTCCACTGGGCGCAATACCTCAAGGGATTCCGCGGTTGGGGACGCGGCCCCCGCACGGCGGTCGCGCGCTGGTACACGGCGCGACCCGCCGCAACGCTCGCCTATCAGTTGCTCAAGTACCGCGCACGCGACGGCTGGTCGCACCGCGACACACTGCGGCTCGCCCACCCGGCGCCTCCGACGGCAACGCACGACTACCTCTTCCGCTACGCCACGCGGGAGACGCTCGAGGTGGGAACGCCGCTCCGCGGCGCGTCGATGCGGCACACTACGCCGCTCGACTGGTCGGTTGGAACGATCTCGGCTGCGCCGAGCTCCTCGCGCGTCGCACCGGACGCCGATGTCGTCACGTTCGTCGAAGCGGTCGCATCGCTCGCGCGCCTCAAGCCCGATGCGGCCGCCCAGGTGATCGCCACGCATCGGCTGACGCGCGAGATGGTGCCGACGGAGCTCCTGGCTCACGCCGGCACATGGGCAGCACTGCTGCCGGCGATGCCGCTCACGGCCATGATCCGGAACCTCGGCGTCATGAGCGCGAACGGCCTGTTGACGCCTGACAGCGCCACCACGCGGACGATCGTCGGTCGTCTTACCGATCGCGATGCACTGAGCTCCGCACGGATCCACCCGATCGCCGTGCTCGCCGCGCTCAAGACCTACGCGCAGGGACACGGAATGAAAGGCAAGCTGCGCTGGGACCCGGTCGGCGCGATCGTCGATGCGCTCGACGCGGCGTTCTACCTCACGTTCGCCAACGCGCCGAGCACGAAACGGCGCGTGATGCTGGCACTCGACGTGTCCGGTTCCATGTCCGCGCCGGTCTTCGGCATGCACTTTCTGTCCTGCCGTGAGGCCACGGCCGCCATGGCATTGGTCACGGCGGCGACCGAGCCCCATCATCGGTTCGTCGCATTTACCAAGACACTCACGTCGTTGGCGATCTCGCCGCGCCAGCGGTTGGACGACGTCGTCAAGTCCATCTCGAATCTTCCGTTCGGTGGGACGGATTGTGCGTTGCCGATGGTCGAGGCAGCGAAGCACAAGTGGCCGGTGGACCTGTTTGTTGTCCTCACCGACAACGAGACGTGGGCTGGTTCTATTCATCCGGCCGAGGCGCTGCGGCAGTACCGGCAGCGTATGGGCATTGCCGCGAAGCTCGTTGTCGTGGCGATGACCGCGAACGACTTCACGATTGCGGATCCGGACGACGCGGGCATGCTCGACGTCGTTGGGTTCGATCCAAACACTCCACAATTAATCTCAGAGTTTTAACAGAAATATGATGTCACGTATTCGGTTGTACCTCGAGAACGTCGAGGACACCGAAGACGCGCGGGTGGGCGCCTTTGTCGCCGTTCGCGGCGACTTCGGCGTCTTCTATGTCACACAAACCATGGCCGAGCGGATCGAGCGCGCGCTCGATAGGTGCGATGTGAAGCTCTGGCTCAAGTTCACCGATTGGGCCGGTTCGCGCGTGCGGATTCGAGCCGCGCAGATTCGCTCGATAGTCGAGATCACACCAGAACAACGCGCGAATGATCGGAGACTTTGGCGCGCGCTCAGGCGCGAAGAGAAAGCCGATCGGCGGGCTTGGGAGGACGATGACTAAAAAAAGAACCCCGGGGATTTCTCCTCGGGGTCCTTTCTGTCTACCGGTGGGTAGACACGGAGGCCCGGCAAGCGATATGAAATTAGCGATCGACGGCCACGTAGTCAACGTGCGAAATCACACATGCCAACCAGCGTATCGGGGACGAGATTTTGAACTCGCACGAGCTTTCGCTCAGAGGCTTGCCGGGCCTCCGCGTCTACCTGTTCCGCCACCCCGACACGAGACGGCGTATCGGCGGACCCGGTTTGCAGACACAGTACCTGGCAACTCTACGCCCTGGAATGGCGCGCTCCGCTTCGCTCACACTCAGCGCTGAGAGATATAACTAGCCCAGCCCAACTCGTATCATCGTTATCCAACACTTATGAGCACTGACATGCAGATCTTCGGAACCCACGACCCCCAGACGTTGGCTCAGCTAACCGATGTCGCCTCACGCGCCGTGCGCGTGGCGCTGATGGCCGACGGGCACGTGGGCTTTACGATGCCGATCGGCGGAGTCGCGGCATATCGCGAGCAGGTATCCGTGGTCGGCGTCGGCTTCGACATCGCCTGCGGCAACGCCGCGATTCGCACGAATCTCACAGCCGACCGCCTCGGCAAACTGGAGCCGTTGGCCGATGAAATCGCGGACACGATCAGCTTCGGGATCGGCCGTAGTAATCGCGCCAACGATGCGCCCACCGATAACGCGCTGTTCGATGAGGATGGCTGGGACGCTGTGCCGCCAAAGGA